>OBWH01000003.1_pt1 | contig 461310 bp, 360 predicted proteins | sample 1476391 | NCBI WGS metagenome assembly OBWH01 (sample SAMEA2580086, study PRJEB22360) | human gut metagenome | biome: human gut; feature: human-associated habitat; material: faeces | place: Denmark | collected 2008/2010
GAGCGCCTGCCTTACAAGCAGGATGTCGGCAGTTCGATCCTGTCATCGTCCACCAGACTAAAGAAGCAAGCTATTAAGCTTGCTTCTTTTTTTTGTATATATGATATAATAATATAAATTGTATAATTTGTAATTTTAAAAGAGTTTTATTAAGAGGAGGAATTATGTTACATAACTTCGGACTCTATAAACGTCCACTACTTACAGTACTTGCTGTACTACTCACAACTGCATTTACAACAGCCAGTGCCGCTATGATCGATTTGAGTCAATTAACACCAAATACAACACAACCTGTAGCTCTTAGCACTATACAAAGTAGCACAAGTAATGAAGCTCCTACATTAGCCCCTGAAACGAATATGGAGCCTGTCATAAAAGTGGCTGCAACACCAACATCTACACCGATTTCTGGAGCTCCGGAAAAAGCCACAATTAATACTTCTAGTACAAGTCATGATGGACACTTAGAAAACTTTCCGAGCCGTAAAGTTACTATTGTTGTACCAGCAAATTTGCGCAATGAAAACACAGCTCAATTTGGTCGCTACATGACAGATCGCTTATCAAATACACTTAAATATCCTTACTATGATACAACCATCGTAAGTACTAACACACCAACTGCAGAAATTAAAGCCGCTGATCTTGCTCAAATTGCAGAGGCCCAAAATTCTGAAATCGTTATTATGCCTGTACCATTACAAGACGTATATGTACAAGTTAATACTATTAACAGCCCAGATCCATACAATAAGGATAATCATGAAATTTATATCGCCGCAAAGGTTAATGCCCTTTTATACTATTATGATGTAAACGATAAGATAATCCATACTGTTCGTACGGGCTTCAACCAAACTGATGACTCTTTGACTATGCCAACACATAAATCAGTTTGGAACAAAGTTATGACTATATTACTTGATAAATTACCATACAAACGAATTCCAACAGACCGTGACCGTTACCAAGCACCTGGTATCAATTCTGAGGCACCTGTTGTATTAGATTTTCAAGTAGAACAGCCTAAGAATACTGCATACTCCTTAAAAGGTGTGAGCATTTTATAATCAAAATTAGAAAGATAAAAAGGCTAGCCAGATGGCTAGCCTTTTTCTTATAACATTTTTGTAACATGCAAGCGCAGTAAGGCACGTTGCAATGCTGCTTCCGCTCTTTCTACATCAATATCAGGTGTAGGATTTGATAACCGACCTTCTGCACGCTCTTTAGCTCGACGAGCACGTTCCACATCAATGGATGTTGGATCTTGACAGTCAGGGGTTACAATACTCACCTTATTATGTTCAATTTCACAGAAGCCACCAAAAACAGCATATTCACGAGATGTTCCATCTGGTTGATCAATGCGTAAAGGTGCCAAGTCTAATGCGATAATCATAGGTGCATGGTTTGGCAAAATACCAAAAGCACCATCGATAGCTTTACCTACAAAGAATGTAGATTGGCCTTCGAATACAATCGCATCAGGTGTAATTATCTGTAGGGTCATAGGTTCCGCCATGGATTATTCCCCCTTCTCTTGCATTTCCTTTGCTTTTTGAACGGCTTCATCTATGGTACCAACCATGTAGAATGCACCTTCTGGCAATTCATCATGTTTACCATCCAAGATTTCTCTGAAGCCTCTCAATGTTTCGGACAATGGCACATATTTACCAGGAGAACCAGTAAATACTTCTGCTACGAAGAATGGTTGACTCAAGAAACGTTGAATCTTACGAGCACGGGATACAGTGAGTTTATCTTCGTCAGACAATTCTTCCATACCGAGGATTGCGATAATATCTTGAAGATCGCGATATTTTTGCAATACTTCTTGTACGCCACGAGCTACTGCGTAGTGCTCTTCCCCAAGTACATGTGGATCCAAAATACGGCTTGTAGAGTCCAGAGGATCCACCGCTGGATAGATACCGAGTTCCGCAATGGAACGAGACAATACTGTTGTCGCATCCAAGTGAGCGAATGTCGCTGCTGGAGCAGGGTCAGTCAAGTCATCAGCAGGTACATATACAGCTTGTACGGAAGTAATGGAGCCCTCTTTTGTAGATGTAATACGTTCTTGTAATGCCCCTACGTCATTAGCCAATGTAGGTTGATAACCTACGGCAGATGGCATACGACCTAAGAGGGCAGATACTTCGGAACCCGCTTGAATAAAGCGGAAGATGTTATCAATGAACAAGAGCACGTCTTGTTTTTTCACATCACGGAAGTATTCGGCCATTGTAAGGCCTGTAAGACCTACGCGCATACGAGCCCCTGGTGGCTCATTCATTTGTCCATATACGAGAGCTGTTTTGTTGATAACGCCGGACTCTTTCATTTCGTTCCACAAGTCGTTACCTTCACGAGTACGTTCGCCTACACCGGAGAATACGGAATAACCGCCGTGCTCTGTAGCAACATTGTGAATCAATTCCATGATCAATACGGTTTTACCTACACCGGCACCACCGAAGAGGCCAATCTTACCACCTTTTACATATGGAGCGATAAGGTCAACGACCTTAATACCTGTTTCCAAGATTTTTGTGTCTGGAGAAAGGTCATCAAATTTAGGTGCTGGACGGTGAATAGGCCATTTTTCATCAGCCACAACTGGTGCTGGATCATGGTCTACAGTTTCACCAAGTACGTTAAAGATACGACCCAATACGCCTTCCCCTACAGGAACGGAAATTGGAGCACCAGTATCTTCTGCTTCCATATTACGTGTCATACCGTCAGTAGAACTCATGGCAACGCAACGAACTGTATCGTCGCCTAAGTGTTGCATAACCTCTACTACGATTTTTTGTCTATCGTGTGCCTTGTGGTCATGGTAGATGTGGATAGCGTTGTAGATAGCTGGTAAATGACCAGCATCAAAGCGCACGTCTACAACTGGGCCGATGACCTGCACAACTTTACCAATATTATTACTCATCGACAGATGTCTCCTTATCTATTGCAAGGCATTAGCGCCACCAACGATTTCAGAAATTTCGTTTGTAATACTAGATTGACGCAACTTGTTGTATTCAAGGCCTAAGGACTCAATGAGTTCCCCTGCATTATCTGTAGCCGATGTCATGGCCGTCATACGAGCACCTAATTCACTAGCTGCAGATTGCAACAATCCATTATAAACTGTAATTTCTAAGTATTTTGGCAGCAACGCCTCCAAGACGGATACGGCGGACGGCATGAAATCATACTCTTCGCCTTTTACCTCATCTTGTGGTTGCTCTATTGGCAACAAGCGCTCAGCCTGTGCAATTTGCGTCATAGAATTTACAAAACGTGTATAGATCATGATGACTTCGTCTACTTCATGACGTTCATATAGTGAAAGTGCTTCATGCATAATAGTACGCGCATGTTCATAGGATGGTTTATCCGAGAAGCCCGCATAAGACTTATCGATGCGAACACCTCTAGATTTCATGCTGTCTCTAGGCTTTCTGCCTGCCGTGATAACACGGTATGTATCAGGAGATTTACCATGTAATTGTTCCATGGCAAATTTCAATACATTAGACGAAAATGCCCCTGCAAGACCTTTATCTGCACCTACTACAATATAGCAAGTGCGCTCTACAGGTCGCACATCTAAAAGAGGACTTTCAAAGCCTTCTAAATCACTATTAGACATATGACGCAAGATTTGCCCTATCTTTTCTGCGTAAGGACGAGTAGCTTCCGCTTTTGTTTGTGCCCTACGAAGACGAGCAGAAGCTACCATCTTCATCGCTTTTGTAATTTGTTGCGTATTGGTAACACTTTTTATGCGTTTTCGCAAATCTTGTGCACTAGCCATACATTACGCCTCCTTACGAGACACTAATGTATGTGTAGAGCCAAATGCTTCAACACATTCTGGGATTGCTTGCTTCAATAGATTTTCAGTTTCTTCGTCAATTTTCTTAGACGTTTCAATGTTAGTGATGATTTCAGGATAATTTGCTTTTACATAACGTAAAAGTTCAGCTTCAAAGGACAATACATCTGCCACTTGAATATCTGCTAAGTACCCTTTAGTACCAGCGTAAAGGTTGATAACCATTTCCGCTACACTCATAGGCTCATATTGACCTTGTTTTAACATTTCAGTTAAGCGTTCACCACGATCAAGTTGAGCGCGTGTAGCCGCATCAAGGTCAGAACCAAACTGAGCGAAAGCAGCCAACTCACGATATTGAGCAAGGTCCAAACGCAATTGGCCCGCCACTTGCTTCATCGCTTTAGTTTGTGCGCTACCACCTACACGGGATACGGACAGACCTACGTCAACAGCTGGACGAATACCAGAATAGAACATATCTGTTCCCAAGAAAATTTGACCATCAGTAATGGAAATTACGTTTGTTGGAATGTATGCAGATACGTCACCTGCTTGTGTTTCAATGATTGGCAACGCTGTAATAGAACCTCCACCAAGTTCAGATGAAAGTTTCGCAGCCCGCTCTAATAGACGACTGTGTAAGTAGAATACGTCGCCTGGATATGCTTCACGCCCTGGTGGACGGCGCAATAATAGGGACATAGCACGATATGCAGCCGCTTGTTTTGTTAAGTCATCATATACGCATAATACGTGTTTACCTTGGTACATAAAGTATTCACCCATGGCAACACCAGCATATGGGGCAATGTATTGAAGAGGTGCACCTGTGGAAGCACTCGCAGAAACTACGATTGTATATTCCATAGCGCCTGCTTCTTCAAGTTTTTGTACTACGCGAGCAACTGTAGATTCTTTTTGACCAATAGCTACATAAATACAAATAACATCTTTGCCTTTTTGGTTCAGAATAGTATCTAAGGCAATCGCAGTTTTACCTGTACCACGGTCACCGATGATAAGCTCACGTTGACCACGGCCGATTGGTACCATCGCATCAATCGCTTTAAGACCTGTTTGCAATGGTTCATTTACGGATTGACGATCCGCAATACCAGGTGCTGGATGTTCGATAGGACGACGTTCTGTAGCTTGAATAGCACCCTTGCCATCAAGAGGTTGACCAAGAGGGTTTACTACGCGACCAATCAAGGCATCTCCGGCAGGAACGTCCATAATTTTGCCAGTACGGCGCACTTGGTCCCCTTCTTTAATCAAGAAGTCATCACCTAATAGTACGGCACCCACATTATCTAATTCTAAGTTCAAAACCAAGCCATATACGCCGTGTGGTAATTCTAGCAACTCACCGGCCATGGCTCTTTCAAGACCATAAATATGGGCGATGCCATCCCCTACGTCGAGAACAGTACCCACATCATCGACATTGAGGTCAACATCATAGTCCTGAATCTGCTGTTTGATTATAGCAGTGATTTCTTCAGGCTTCATTTTCATATATACCCATTCACCCCTATCTAATAGAGTTCGTTCTTAATAAAGTTTTTTCTAATTCCTCTAAACGACGAGATACAGAGCCATCAATGCGTTTATCCCCTACTTGGATAATAATACCACCCATAATAGATAGATCTTGACGCACAGATAAAATAACATCTTTCCCTGTTACTTCTCGTAATTTAGCTTGTACAGATGCTTCTACATCAGCTGTGATTGGTTCTGCTACAGTTACAGTAGCTTCCAAAATACCACGAGCCTCTCGTGATTTTTGAATAAACGCTGCAATGGCCTGTGCAATATAACGATGGCGCCCGCGTTTAATCATCACATAGATAAAGTGTAAAGCAACTTTGTCGATACTAGATTCAAAGATGGAACCAACTAACTTAATCTTTGCATCTTCTGTAACGATTGGATTTTCAAGGAATAAACGAAGTTCAGGCTGTTCCGCCATAACGGACGCTACATAACCTAATTGCTCCTCCATGAGTTCCAAAATATTTTGTTCTTGAGCTAATTCAAATATAGCCGAACCATATTTATCTGCTACAATTTCTATGCTCATCGTATCACAACCCTATCGTTTTACTATCAAGTTGACGAATAGCGTCTTCGATCAATTTTGTATTAGTTTCGCTGTTCATATCTTTAGCAACAACTTTACCAGCCATAGCTACAGATAAAGATACCACTTCGTTACGCAAGCTGTTCATAGCACGATCGCGTTCGATGGCAATATCTTGACGAGCACGATTTTTTTCTTGTTCAATTTGCTCGCGAGCTGTTGCCAATTGTTCTCGTGTAGTATTTTCTGCTTCTTGAATTGCTTTTTCAACAATTTGTTGTGCTTCTACACGAGCATTAGAAATTTGAGCTGCATAATCAGCTTTAAACTTTTCTGTCTCTGCACGGGCTTGTTCAGCAGCTTCTAAATCTTTAGCAATTCGTTCTTTACGTTCTGTCATCATAGCCAATAATGGTTTATATGCAAAACGCGCCAATAGCCAAACTAATATAAAAAAGTTCAACATTTGAGCAAGAATCGTTCCAAGGCTTAAGTCAACCAAGGTTATTCCTCCTCGTTATTATCTGAATAACAAAATAAACGCAACTACTACACCGATGATAGGCATCGCTTCGATTAAACCAATCGCAACGAACATAGTAGACATCAATTGACCACGCAATTCAGGTTGGCGTGTAATACCTTCGATTACTTTACTAGATACAAGACCGTCACCGATACCTGCACCAATGGCACCACAACCTACTGCGATCGCTGCTGCTAATGCGAATAAACCTTGAGCTTCCATAATATATCCTCCATATATAATAATTAATGTTCCTCACTAAGAGCCATCCCTAAATAGGATGCTGTAAGAACGGTAAAAATAAAGGCTTGAATAATGCCGATAAACAAACTAAAAGCAATCCACACCCATGGTACAGGTACAAACCAAGGCAACTTGTATAATACTTCTAACAAAATTTCACCAGCTACGATATTGCCGAATAGACGGAAAGCAAGCGTAACAGGTCTAGCGATCTCTTCAAAGATATTAAGTACTAGCAAAGCCTTATAAGGTCGTACAAAATGCTTAAAGTAAGATAAGCCTTTAACTTTAATACCCATAACCCATACTACTAATGTACTACATAAAGCCAATGCAACTGTAGTATTGATATCAGATGTTGGTGATGTTAACGCCTTAAGTGTAGGCATTAAGCCTAATTCATTTCCTACAAAAATAAATAAGAAAAACGTAAATAACAAGGAACTCACCATCGGCCAATGACGACCCAAGTTCGGAGCTAATTGCCCCTCTAAGCCTTCTAATATAGATTCCACTATATTTTGCAAGCCTACAGGCACCAATTTACGTCCTCGGGTGGCTAGTATTGTTATTAATATTACAATAGCCATAGTAACCCATGTAGCAATCAAGGTATCTATATTAAATGTCAACCCCAACCACTGCACGACCTCATGGTGTCCCGCATGTAATACCACGTTCTCAACCCCTTTCATAGATATAATAAAACCTAATATATTTACAATTAATATAAATATAACATATATGTATCATCATACATCGTTATAGATATATAATCAACACTTGAAGGGTAAGCAATTCCAATTAATCATAAATATAATGTATACAATGCATAATTGGAATACCTTTGTTGTTCCTATTTTAGGTCATTTTAGAACTAAAACTGGCAACTGAGCCACCAGTACACAGCATATAATGCAGGCTGAATAAGCGCGATACCTATAAACATGCTAACAGCCTCTACACCGGGAATTTTCAGACCTAAGACCACTAGAGAGCCTACTAACATAAAGCGCCAAATCATCTGTCTACGAGATTTACGTACGGCTTTATAAGGATCTCCTGACACAATAGATTGTCCATGCAAAGCTAGGCTAAGTAAGTAGAGAACCATTATAAAGATGCCCCAAAGCCATCCCCATAGATACTGTTCTAAGCCACATAAAACTTGTATTATACTGCCAAAAAAAGCAATAAAAAAACAAGTCAGCAGCACTCGCACTATGAATTTTATATATTGATTCATACATACCTCACTACTTAACTTGTTTATACAACATATAAAACCCTGTTATTGCTCCTGTTAGGCCAAATATGACCATGCAGAGTGGTTCCGTTTGAAGCCAAGTATCCAATTTATAACCTAGCCAAATAAAACCTCCTATACAGGAGACCAGTGTGACCCCCGCTGATGTTGCCATGGCGAGGGCTTTCACAAGATCCTTATCCATATTATTTACCAAAACGTTCAGGACGATGCGCATCACCTAAGAATTCATGTCGCAACGCTTGAATGATGCGTTCAGAGGCTTTTCCGTCACCATAGGGGTTAACAGAATTAGACATTAACTTATACGCTTCAGCATTGCTCAATAATTCATAAGCGGCTTTATGTACCGCATCTTTATCAGTACCTACAAGGCGAACAGTGCCTGCTTCTACCGCTTCAGGACGTTCTGTCGTATCACGTAATACGAGAACTGGCTTACCAAGAGCTGGGGCTTCTTCTTGAATCCCACCTGAATCAGTCAAAATCAAGTAAGATTTAGCCATCAAGTTTGCAAATGGTTCATAGTCAAGAGGGTCAATTAATGTAACACGCTCCACAGAACCAAGTTCCTCTTGTACAACTTGGCGAACTTTAGGATTTTTATGTACAGGGAAAACAACTTGAATATCTTCAAATTCATTGATTAAATCTCGAATGGCTTGATATACATGGCGCATAGGTTCACCTAAGTTTTCTCGGCGATGTGTGGTAACAAGAACCGTACGTTTTTTAGGATCAAGAGCATTAATAGCTGCATCATCGAATACATAGCTGTCTTGTACCGTCGTATCAAGAGCATCGATAACAGTATTCCCCGTTACATAAAGATGTTCTGTATTAATATTTTCTTTTTTTAAATTGCTTTCAGAACTAGAAGTAGGCGCAAAGTGATACGTCGCGATCGAACCCGTCAATTTTCGATTCATCTCTTCAGGGAATGGAGAGTAAATATCACCTGTCCGTAGTCCTGCTTCTACGTGACCTACAGGAATTTCTTGGTAGAAAGAAGCCAATGCCCCAGCAAAGGTAGTTGTAGTATCACCATGAACGAGTACCACATCAGGTTTTGCTTCTTCTAATACATCTTTAAGGCCCATCAAAGCACGATTAGTTACATCATATAGTGTTTGACCTTGGCTCATAATATTTAAATCATAGTCTGGGGTAATATTAAACAAGTTTAGTACTTGATCGAGCATATCTCGATGCTGTGCCGTAACGGTTACGATAGGTTCCATATCTGGTGCTGCTTGTAATGCTTTTACAAGAGGAGCCATCTTGATAGCCTCAGGTCTTGTACCAAAGATTGTCATAACTTTTAACATAGTTGCCTCCAACGTAGTAGGATAGAAAAAATGGGGCGCCAAGCGCCCCACAGATGGTTATTCCTTATGAGAATCATCAGTATTCTCCAAGGCTTTAGCCAATTCATCGCGATCAAAGGATATGGTATCATCCGAGTCGCTGCGTTCAATTGTAGGACGTGGTAACGGATGCCCTGCCGCATCACTATGCATGATAACGCCAAGACGTCGTGCAATATAAATACTACACAAGAAAATTACTAATACCAAGGTCGCGCCGACCCAAGCATTAACCTCTGCAACGATAACAGATACACCGCCGAAAAGAGCTGTTACTGCATACATCAACAATACAGCTTGCTTTTGTGTTAATCCTTGTGCCAATAAACGATGGTGAACATGACCTTTATCGGGTTTAAAGATGGGACGTCCACTGATTTTACGGCGCACAATAGCAAATAAGGTGTCCAAAATAGGCAAGCCTAACACAATGGCAGGTACCACTAGAGCAATCATAGCCGCTGTCTTCACAGCGCCCATAACGGAAATAGCCGCTAATGTATAGCCTAATAACATGGATCCCGTATCACCCATGAATATTTTTGCAGGATTGAAGTTATACCGCAAGAAACCTACAGTCGCACCTGCTAAAGCAAGAGAGATACAAGCAAGATCAGTTTGACCAAGTTGCAATGTCATTGCACAAACAGCGATACATGCGATAAAGGAAATACCTGCAGCCAAGCCATCAAGGCCATCGATGAGGTTTACAATATTTGTAAAACCAACTATCCAGAAAATAGTCAATGGAATAGCCCAATACTTGAGATATACTACACCACCCCAAGGAAGGTTAATGAAATCTACTCGAATATCATAAGCCACCAAAATAGCGGCTGCTATAATTTGGCCCATTAACTTAGTTTTTGGCTCAATTTGTTTAATGTCGTCCCAAATACCAACTAGCACCAAAATGACTGTACCAAGGACAAACCCAAACAATTTATGATCATGCGGAATGGAATCGTTAAAAAGAACCGATCCCACATAACCGAGAAAGATTGCTAATCCACCAAGTCGTGGAATCGCACCATGATGCACCTTTCGAGCATCAGGCTTATCTATTGCCCCAACAGCAACGGCAAAGCGTTTTACCAATGGGGTAAGTGCAAAGGTTATGATGAGCGCTAGTGCAAAGGCCCACACATAATCGAGCACATATTCACTCATAAGACACCTCCAACAAGTAGGTTGTAAAAACGGATTAGTTCGTTAAGCTACGAATAGGAGCAGGAATTCTGCCACCACGGGCGATGAACTCGGCTGCACTATATGGACTCACTTCGATAATAGGAGCATAACCTAATAATCCACCAAATTCAACAACCTCTCCAACAGTCTTACCAGGTACAGGAATTACACGAACCGCAGTTGTCTTATTATTAATCATACCAATTGCTGATTCATCTGCAATGATAGCAGAAATGGTATCAGCAGTAGTGTCTCCAGGAATAGCAATCATATCAAGCCCTACAGAGCAAACACATGTCATGGCCTCTAATTTATCAAGTGTCAAACTACCACAGGATACAGCATCAATCATTCCTGCATCTTCCGAGACAGGAATGAATGCACCACTAAGGCCACCTACGTGAGAGGAAGCCATAAGACCACCTTTTTTCACCGCATCATTAAGTAATGCTAGTGCCGCTGTAGTGCCATGACAACCACAAGAGGACAAGCCCATTTCTTCAAGAACATGAGCTACAGAGTCACCTACAGCTGGCGTTGGCGCCAAAGATAAATCAATAATACCAAATGGTTTACCTAGGCGGCGAGATGCCTCTTGGGCTACCAATTGACCTACGCGCGTGATTTTAAAAGCAGTACGTTTAATCGTTTCTGCTACAACGTCAAAGGATTGACCTCGAACGGATTCAAGCGCATGTTTTACAACGCCCGGGCCAGATACACCTACAGAAATAGCACTATCCCCTTCTGTTACCCCGAAGAAAGCCCCCGCCATAAACGGATTATCCTCTACAGGATTACAGAATATTACGAGCTTAGCGCAGCCAAGAGCATCATTATCCTTTGTAAGCTCTGCAGTTTTCTTAACGATGATTCCCATGTCTCGCACTGCATCCATGTTGATGCCCGTTTTAGTTGAACCCACCGCAACAGAGCTACAAACAATATCCGTAGTTGCCAGCGCTTCAGGAATAGAGTCAATCAAAATGCGGTCGGCTCGAGTAGTGCCCTTTGTTACAAGCGCAGAAAAGCCGCCAATAAAATTAACACCTACAGTTTTTGCAGCACGATCCATAGCTTCCGCCACAGGAACATAGGATGTTAAATCACTACCTCCTGCAACTAGAGAAATGGGTGTTACAGAAATACGCTTATTGATAATAGGGATGCCGAATTCTCGCTCAATATCTTCCCCTGTAGATACAAGATGTTCTGCCTCTTTTGTAATACGGTCATAAATACGGTCACATAGCTCTTTACCAGAACTAGATGCACATTCAAGCAAGCTAATTCCCATCGTAATAGTACGAACATCAAGCTTGTTATCATGAATCATCTGATTCGTTTCTAAAATATTATCGATAGATAACATAAGTGCCTCCTATCCTACGCGGTGCATGCTTAAGAAAATATCAGCATGTTGTGCACGGATTTCAACACCTAGTTCTTTACCTTGAGTCGTCAAAGCCTCTTGGATAGCTGTAAGATTTTTCATATCTTCAGACTTGGTTTCACACATCATAATCATATTGAAAACGCCATCAAGGATGGTCTGATTAATAGACATAATATTTACACCGTAGTTAGCGAGTACGGTACTAACTCCAGCAATGATACCAACGCGGTCTACGCCGACAACGGTAACAACTAATTTCATAACATCACCTTCTCTAAGCACTACAAACTATATAGCCAGTAAAGGGCATTCAATAAACTATATTAATATATTATAACACATTTATTATTTTTCATGAGTGAAATCTTTATGAGTTTTCTAGTGAAAACAATATGTTATACTTCTTCAGACAAAGCACTTGTTACAATCTCTTCACCAGCAGTTAACAATGCGATAAGACCTTTGTCACCTTTATAGCTTTCACCATAAATTTTATATAAATCTTCAGTGCCAGATGGGCGTGCTACAAACCATCCTGTTTCCGTTTCCACACGAACACCATCGATAGGCATATCTTTATACAAAGAAGTAGTGCGAACATTAGTAATCGCATCACCATCTACTTCGGTAGCCGTAATGGAGCTTGCATTTAATTGTTTCAACTTAGCCTTGGCCGCCTTTGTACAAGGTGCATCAATACGACCAAAACGAGGATCGCCACACCCTACAACAAGATTATTATAGAGACGGTCAACAGTAGCCCCCATAACGGCATACATTTCCATCGCAAGGAGAGCCATTACCATGCCATCTTTATCAGTAGTCCATACGGTACCGTCTTTTTTAAGGAACGATGCACCAGCAGATTCTTCACCGCCAATACCAATCTCACCATCGAATAATAGGGAACTAAAATATTTAAAACCTACTGGAACCTCATAAACAGGAACCTCTTTACTAGCAGCCCATTTATCAATCATAGTGGTACAAACAACGGTTTTACCGACCCCTTTATTTGTCCAACCACGAGTCGTAAACAAATAATCCGCCGCAGTCACAAGAAATGCGTTTGGAGAAGCTAGCCCATGCGGACTAACGATACCATAGCGATCATAATCAGGGTCATTCCCAACAGCGAGATCATAATTACCAATTTGTTTAATTACGTCAGCCATGGCATATTCAGATGAGCAATCCATACGTACCTTACCATCATGGTCATAGGTCATAAAGCTAAACGTTGGATCATACTCATCATTAATAATATCTAGGTTTAGATTATACCGCTCTTTAATAGCACGCCAATAACCTAGCCCACTACCGCCGAGAGCATTAACGAGGACCTTAGGTTTTGCACTTTGGATTGCCTCCATATTAATGATAGAAGATAGTTCTTCTACATATAGACCTTTATAGTCATATGGAACCTGTTGATCGGGCTCAATATTGTCGATACTAATACGTTTAAATCCTTCTAATTCACAATATGCGTGAACATATTCATTGGCACGTGTTTCAATCCATTTAGTAATCAACGTATCCGCTGGACCACCATTAGTAGCGTTATACTTAATGCCACCATTATCTGGAGGATTATGAGACGGCGTAATCACGATACCATCCGCCTTATCATCGTGGCTTTCATTATAACGAATAATAGCACGAGATATAGATGGTGTCGGCACGAAATCCATATCGGAATCAACCATTGCCGTTACACCATTGCCAGCAAGGACCTCTAGAACCGTCACAAGGGCTGGCTGAGATAAAGCATGTGTATCTTGACCGACAAAAATCGGACCTGTAGCGCCAAATTGACCACGGCCATCACAAATAGCCTGTGTAATAGCGGCCACATGTAAATCTGTAAACGTACTATTTAAAGATGTACCGCGATGGCCAGATGTGCCAAAGGATACGAGTTGTGTCGGATCTGTAATATCCGGAGCATTATCAAAATATGCATCCACAAGGGTTTGCACATCGATAATATCTTGTTCTTGTACAGGCGTACCTGCTAATTTGTGAGTCATAGAAACCTCTAATCTTATCTTGAGGGCAAGCCCTCTCATTTTACAACCTTGATATTCGATCAATTACATTAAATTATTTCCAAAATGTATGTATCATTCATAAAATATTATATTTACACATAATTAATATAAGATGACAACAGCCAGAGATTTTATCATAATTCTTTATTTTGATTTGTTACAACTATTTTCATCTATTACAACATTATTGTTCGCTTCGGTAGTTCTATCTTGTGATTTCAGCTGTTTAGATATTTCCGCAGGAACAATAGGTTGAGTAAAACCTTGACCGATAACCTCTTGGGCATCAGTAATCAAGATAAACACATTTGGGTCCGCTTCTTGAATAACCTCTTTCAATTTATTTACCTGCAGCAAGTTGACGGCAACCATCACAATTTGCTTAGGCGTCCGTGTATAGGCACCAATACCATTAATAATAGTGGCACCACGACCTACCTTATTGATAATACACTCACATACTTCATCGGTGCGATAGGTAATGATAAAAGCAACTTTACGTTGATTAAAGCCGATTACCACCTTATTTGTAATAATAGTATACACATACACACTGATAAGAGTTACAGCTACCGCTTCAAGGCCAACAACGCCGACAGCAACTAAGAGGATGGCACAGTTGATAGCGCTATTAATGGACCCCATTTGAAGGCCATAATATTTACGAACGATAAGTGCAATTGGATCAAGGCCCCCTGTATTACCACCTACACGGTAGACGATACCAAGCCCTAGTCCAGTTGTGATACCTGCCATCATAGAACTGAGTAGTGGATCCTTAATGATCATGTCATATTGCAAGAAACTAAACAGATCAATCATCCACGATAACATGAGCGTACCATACAAGGTATTAAGCACTACGCGTTTACCAAGCCACTTCCAAGCAGCCCAAAATATAGGGACGTTCAAAATAACGTTCCAAGAACCAACGGATAATCCCGTTAGATAATACAAAATCAACCCTACCCCACTAATACCAGTACTAACCAGTTTGTGAGGTAGTACAAAGGCATCTAAACCAGCACCAAAAATTGCACAACCAATAGCAACTATGACACATTGATAGACAACATCTTTATACTTGGCGAACATAGCTCCCTCCAAATTGCCATTTCACTATAAATATTCTATAATGAACTAATTAAAACATACGCTGTTTACAATGCTTTTAATAATCAAACAACAGGTATATACAAAATCATCATAAACCACTTAATGGTTATTTTCAATCACTTTATAACAGTATAAAATAAACATATAAACTGCATATATTTTGTACATTACAAACGAGGCTATTATGAGTAAAAGTTTTGAGCAACTCGGTTGCAGCAAAATTAATATTGGGCTTGCTATTACAGGCAAGCGTGACGATGGATACCACGACATCGATTCTATATTTCAATCGATTCGCCTTAGTGATTCTATTTATTTCGCTAAGCATCATTCCGTAGTATTTTCTGGTGGCGCTCCCGAATTGCCTGACTACATGCAAAAACTCGTAAGCTATGGAGAAGATAATCTCGCGCTCAAAGCGTTACGCGCCATACAGGCCTATACGGGTTGTAAAGCCGGTGCCGCCATCCACCTATTAAAACGCGTTCCTATTCAAGCGGGTCTTGGTGGCGGTAGTGCAGACGCAGCAGCCATGTTATTAGGTCTCAACCGCTTTTGGGACTTACGGCTCACACAAGAGGAACTTTTAAACATTGGTGCCTCACTAGGATCTGATGTACCGTTCCTACTACAAGGTGGTACAGCTCGCGGAACTGGTCGTGGCGAAGTGTTAACCTATAGCCAATCGCCAGAAGCACATTGGCTATTACTAGCAAAGCCAAAGGTATCTATTTCTACAGCGGTTGCTTATGGTCGCTTCAACGGTAAATCTAATGCCACCGCAAAAACAATCGATACCGTTCTGAATCATCTTCAGAATAATGATTTACAATCTGCTTTCACTAGTAGCGCTAATACTTTCGAAGAATTATTATTCCCAGATCACGAAGAACTAGGAATATGTAAGGAGTTTTTCACTAGCCATGGTTACCCAACCATCATGACAGGAAGCGGTCCTACGATGGTAGTATTACTTAACAAACCTATGGAAGCCTTACAATTACAAGAAGAGATTAAAGCAGCTGGTCATGATTGGCTGTCACTCATTACTAAAACATGTACACAGGAGGACTTAGTATGACAAAACGGTTACAACCTATACGACTCGATGCATATAAACCACTAAGAGAAGTGGTAAGTGAAACATTGCGTCAAGCCATCCAAGATGGGGTGTTAAAACCTGGGGAGCGCCTCATGGAAATTCCCCTTGCCGAAGAGTTAGGTGTAAGTCGTACCCCCATTCGTGAAGCCATACGTAAACTTGAACTAGAAGGCTTTGTCGTTATGGTTCCTCGTCGCGGTACCTACGTTGCCAACATATCTTTAAAGGATATTACGCAAGTATTTGAAATCCGTTCTGCCCTGGAAGAACTTGCGGCAGGCCTTGCAGCAGAACGCATTACAGAAGAGGAAATCGAAACGCTGGAGAGAATGCTTGTAGAAATCGGCGATCATATGGAAAACAAAAATATGGAATCCGTTGTGGCTGCGGACGTAGAATTCCACGAAGTCCTCTACCGCGCATCTCGTAATGAAAGATTGGCGGATATTGTTCACAATTTGCGAGAACAAACCTACCGCTTCCGTAGTTTTTCTATGAACCAACCAGGTCGTCTTAGAAAAACTTGGGAGGAACATCGTCAATTAGTGGAAGCCATTGCCTCTCACAATGCCGCACAGGCTCGTAAACTAGCTCGAATTCACATGGAACATTCTGAACAAACCTTGTTGCAAGGAATGGAAGAGTCACAAGAATTTACTAAGGCATAAAAAACATCCTACAAAATACTATATAAAGCAAAATCCTTCCTATTTGTGAAGGATTTTTGTTTTACATAGTCTATAGAAATTGATACAATATCATTGATTAGTATGAAATATGGATTTTTTATAAGAAAGGGAGTTTTTATGGAAGCAATGCTTAATGATGCTATATCCACCATAAACGGTTATTTATGGAGTTATTTCATCATTTTTATTCTTATCGGCGCAGGTCTTTTCTTTACGATGACAACGAATTTTGTACAAATTCGCATGATTAAAGAAATGATTCGCCTCGTAATTAACGGCGCAGGTAGCTCTACAGAAAAGAACCATGTATCCTCATTTCAAGCATTCTGTGTTAGTACCGCATCTCGTGTAGGTGTTGGTAACATCGCAGGTATAGCTATTGCCGTTGTACTTGGTGGCCCTGGTGCTATTTTCTGGATGTGGGTTATCGCACTCATCGGTGCTGCCACGGGCTTCATCGAATCCACATTAGCACAAATCTACAAAGAACCTGTTGCTAAGGGCGGTTTCTATGGCGGACCAGCTTACTATATTCGGTATGGTCTAAACAACAAGGCATTATCTGTTCTATTTGCTATTTTAATCAGTATTACCTATGGTTGGATTTACAATTCTGTACAAGCCAATACTTTGGCTGCATCTCTCCAGGTATTTAACCTTGATGTGTCCTATACAGGCGCTGTAGTAGCAGTCCTTCTTGGTATTATCATATTCGGTGGTATCAACCGCGTTGCAAAAGCATCTGAAATCATTGTTCCTATCATGGCGATTCTATACATTGCTACTGCATTATTTGTGGTAATTATGAATATCACCCAATTCCCACATGTAATCTATACTATTTTCGCCTCCGCATTTGAGCCTGTTGCAGCAGGTGGTGGCTTATTAGGTGCTACTGTTATGAATGGTATCAAACGGGGGCTCTTCTCTAACGAAGCCGGGGAAGGTTCTGTTCCAAACGCAGCCGCTACGGCAGCTGTTAACCACCCTGTAGAACAAGGTCTTGTACAAGCATTCGGCGTATTCCTTGATACATTCATCATTTGTACAGCTTCTGCTTTCATCGTACTCATCGTGGGTGATTACAGCACTACAGGTCTAACAGGCATTGCTCTTGTACAACATAATCTAGCTCAACAACTTGGTTCTTGGGCGCCTACAGCCGTAGCCATTTTCATCGTTATGTTCTCCTTTAGTTCCTTAATTGGTAACTATTACTACGGTGAAATCAATATCAGCCACTTAACAAATAAACGATTCTACCTACATTTGTTCCGTATTGGCGTAATTCTTATGACATTTGTTGGCTCTATTGCTTCTCTAGATCTCGTATGGAATCTAGCCGATTTATTCATGGCTTTCTTAGTATTAACTAACGTAAGTTCCATCGTACGTATGGGGCGCACAGCAGGTCTTGCCCTTGACGACTATATCAAACAACGCAAAGCAGGTATTGAAACGCCTGTATTTAACCGTTCCATCCTAAATCACACATATGGCATCGTATGGTGGGGCGATGGTCAAACTACAGACTCCTCCGTACCTCCTACTCCGATTGAAGATACAGTGGAAAAATAAAATATATTGACCTATGAGGCTGGTGAAAGTATCTTTCACCAGTCTTTTTCGTATAATCTTTAAATTCGTATAATCTTTAAAATACTTTATTAATACATACAGATGGGTCTATATTCTTCGGAATATAGATTTTTATTTTTTGTAAAAGTATCCATTTTCATAGATAAGACTATCCTCCACCAAGAGATTTTAAAGTGACAGATATCACAGTAACCATCTATATTTTTCCTACTTTTAAAGGTTAAAAACTATAGAATATATTTATAAAAATATAAAGGGTATTCTATTTATAATGTCGAATACTTAAGTATGTGAAAAATTAGCACTAATTAATTTACTCTGTTATCCGGGAGGTAATTATGAGCGGTTATAACCCATATGAAAACATGTTAAACACATTAGACGTAGCAGCTGAAAAGCTCGGCTATACTCGTAGTGAATACGAAGTATTGCGTCACCCAGAACGGGAACTAAAAGTAGCAGTTCCTCTTCAACTAGACAATGGCGAAGTTCGCGTATACGAAGGCTATCGATGCCAACATTCCACATTGCGTGGTAGTGCTAAGGGCGGTCTTCGCTTCCATCCAGATTCCGACGAAAACGAAGTGCGTGCACTTGCGGCATGGATGACTATTAAAAACGCTATCGCTAACATTCCTTATGGCGGTGGTAAAGGGGGCATTAAAGTCGATCCAAAAACTTTAAACCCTCGTGAGTTAGAACGCTTAACTCGTAACTTCGTACGCCGTATTGCACCTATCATTGGTGTTAATACTGACGTTCCTGCACCAGACGTAAATACGAATGCCCAAATCATGAGCTGGATTGCTGACGAATACAGCACATTAAAAGGCGAATGGAGCCCAGGTATCGTTACTGGTAAACCAATCGAAGTAGGCGGTTCCTTAGGCCGTAATGAAGCGACTGGTCGCGGTTGTCTCATCGCATTGCAAAGCTATCTTGCTAAGAAAAACTTAGATATTAAAAACCTTACAGTTGCAGTTCAAGGCTTTGGTAACGTAGGTTCCGTAGGTGCTCGTCTCATTGCACAAGCAGGTGCAAAAGTTGTGGCTATCGGCGACGTAAGTGTTAACATCTACAATCCTAACGGTCTCGATGTTGAAAAAGCATACGAATATGCTAACTCCCACGGTCGTTCCCTAGAAGGTTACAGCGAACCAGGCATGACTACAATTGGGCCTCAAGAGTTATTGGCTCAACCAGTGGATGTATTGTACATGGCAGCCCTTGAAAACCAATTAAATAAAGACAACATGGAAAATATCCAAGCTAAGATCATCTTGGAAGGAGCTAATGGTCCTACTACTAATGATGCGGATAAATACTTCTATGAAAAGGGCATTGATATCATTCCTGACGTGCTTGCCAACGGTGGTGGCGTAGTTGTATCCTACTACGAATGGGTACAAAACAAAGCAAGCTTCTACTGGACTGAAGAAGAGGTTAATGAAAGATTAACTAAAAATATGCAAAATAGCTTCGAAGCTGTTTGGGAAATGCAACATAAATACAATGTACCACCTCGTCAAGCAGCGTACATGGTTGCTCTTGAACGACTCGTAGTTGAAACTAAATGGCGTGGCTACAACTGTTAAACTCCTATACCTCCATACATATTAGCCATGAAAAAGGCGTAAGCTCACATTGAGCTTACGCCTTTTTATTTACCTATATACACAATCGAAATATCTCTTGAGGCTCAATTATTTACTTAGTTTTGTCAATAAAACCACTTATTATTTAAAAGCACCTAACAAAGCAGCCACACTAGGACGGCTCATCAAAGCTTTCACCAATACAGAACCAAGAATCGCTGGAATAGTTTGACCCACGATAAGATTCAACACTAATGGCCAGTACGGTAGACCAAGTAATGGGCTGAGCCACAAGGGCACACATAACGCAGGCACAAGGACGATTGGAAGCATTGCCCACCAAGCACTAAGGCCAAGCTTGCGCATGCCTACGATGATGCCTGTCGTTACTACACCGACACCAAAGCCCCCTACCATATCGAAGATACCAAGACCGCCGAATAGGAAGTTAGAAATGAGGTTGCCAATCCCCATGGGAATTACCAAGAACGGAAAGGCATAAGCAAGTGCATATAATGATGTTGCTATACGAATTTGATAAGCCCCGAAAGAAACGCTTTGCGTTACATACAATACAACGATGTACAATGCCACAACCATGGCAGAAATAGTCAATTTACGTGTAGAAATCATAACACTCACCTCCTCAAAATAAAAAAGCATGGCAAAACTACCATGCTTACAATGCTTATGAATTTCCGTAGTTTTGTTTAGAGACAGGATGGTTTCAAACTGTCTTATTTAGTTGTGCGCTTATAATATCATATATTTCCAATATTTACAAGTCACGGGTAGATTAAAGCAGCCTTTGACAGTAACTACTATCGGTGCAATGTTTGCAAGGACGGGGTGTCAGAAAATACCTTTCCTTATCGCTCCACTGGCGAACCGGTCATCGGCCTAGGGCCTCGACCTGCCAAAGTCGCTCTTTGAAAAGGTATTTTCTTCCACTTCGAATTTAGCAAATCAACATTACAGTTATGTAGTGACTCAAAAGGCCACTTTAAAGCACTATACTTCTATGTATTATTTATCTACACTATATTATCTTATAGCCTGCCCACAACTTGTCTAAGCCAGTTTATGGGTATTATAGTGCTGGGTCTTCGACTCCGTTTGCGTGGAAGGCTTTTGCTCTGTCGATGCATGTGCCGCAGTGTCCGCATGGTTTATCTCCGCCTTCGTAGCAGGACCAGGTTAAGTGGTATGGTACTCCGAGGCGTAGGCCTTCTTTTACGATGTCTGCTTTATTAGAGTTAATAAAGGGTGCTTCTAAGGAGCATTCTTTCCCAGATCCTTCAAAGATGGCATCGCCCATGGATTTGTAGAATTGTTCTGTACAGTCAGGATAGGCATTACCCGCCGCATCATCACTGTGAGCACCGTAGTAGATATAACCGCAGTCTAGAGATAGTGCCAAGGATGCTGCGGCGGATAGGAATAGACCATTTCTAAACGGTACATAAGTGCTTACTGTACCTTCACCTTTTGCATCTTGTTGTTCTTTGTAGGAACCTTGTGGAATATCTTCACTAGATTGTACTAATAAAGAGCAGTTACTAAAAGCAAATAGCTTAGCAACATCCATCGTTTTACCTTCCATACCATAGTACTCTAAAATAGCTATAGCAGCCTCTAATTCCTTACTATGTTTTTGACCATATTGAATCGATAAGGGTACCACATTATCTTTGCCAAATCGTTCAATAGCAAGGGCTAAACACGTAGTACTATCTACACCTCCGCTAAATAGAACGACAGCTTTTTGTTTTTGAGCCATAGTATCTCCTTTTCTATCACAACAGCCTCATCCGTAGATGAGGCTGTACTTTTACATTCACTAAAATTTTATAGATCAATAACCAATTCTACTGGACAGTGATCGGAGCCAAAGATTTGTTGATGAATCTTCGCTTCTTGGATTTTATCATCAAGGCGTTTAGATGTGATGAAATAGTCAATTCTCCATCCTGTATTCCGTTCACGAGCTTTCCCCATATAGGACCACCAGCTGTATTGTTCAATAGCATCTGGATAAAGGTGACGGAATGTATCTGTAAAACCTGCCCCTAAGAGTTCTGTCATCTTTGCACGTTCTTCATCGGAGAAGCCTGCATTTTTACGATTCGTCTTAGGATTTTTTAGGTCGATTTCTTGATGGGCTACATTGAGATCACCACATAGGATGACAGGCTTTTTCTTATCTAATTCAAGTAGATAATTACGGAATGCATCTTCCCAAGTCATACGATAATCAAGGCGAGCTAATTCACGTTGGCTATTCGGTGTATAACAGCATACCAAATAGAAATTATCGTATTCAGCAGTGATAACACGACCCTCTTGATCGTGTTCTTCAATACCGATGCCATTCGTTACGGACAATGGCTTAATACGCGTGAATACAGCCGTGCCACTATAGCCTTTCTTAACTGCACTATTCCAATATTGCTCATACCCTGGCAACTCCAAAGAAATTTGATCGGGTTGCAATTTTGTTTCTTGCAGGCAGAAAATATCTGCATCTAATTCATTAAAGGATTCCATGAATCCCTTTGTTACAGCGGCGCGGAGGCCGTTTACATTCCAAGAAATTAATTTCAATTCTTACTCCTTTATAATACTTTGCATCAATCTAATAGTATTCACCGTATTTAACTTGGTGAAAGTTTCTTTCACATAGAATATACGTCAAGTTTTTGCTTAATCTAAGCTAATCTAAAGATTATATGTTAGCAATACTACTGCTTTTTATGTTTCTTAGCATGTCTTGCTTCTGCACGAGCCTTGCGGGCATTTTCATTTGCTTTAAGATCGCTTTCACGTTTCTCACGAAAATAATTAGCCACCGCCGACAAGATAAGAATCACTAATACAGTTACATTAAATATACCAGGTCCAAAGGTATAAATGTGATAACACAAATAACCAAAGGCAACGACTGTTAGTAATTGTTTTAATAGATTCATTCGCCCTCCTAAGTTAGTTTAATGTTTCTACACCTGTGCTAAGCGGGAAGCCTTCATACGTTACCCAATCACTAGAACTACCAACATATAAAGCAGATTCAAGGCCTACTTCACTCATGGTTAACAACGCATTGCAGGCAGTCACACCAGACCCACAGTACGTTACAACTGGCCTATTTTGGTAGATTTCGTTGTAATACTCAGCCTCTAAATCTTTCAAGGATTTAGGACCATCTACGGTATAGCCACTTTCATAAAAATGATTAACAGCCCCAGGAATATGCCCTGTCATACCATCCATCGTATCCACTTGAGATCCATCATAACGGAATGGCGCACGAGCATCAATAATAACATGATCTCCGCTTTCACTAGCCTTGAGCACCTCATCGCGACTCATAACCATATCCGTTTGCAACTCGTAGTTAAAAATAGATGGTTCAGCAGGTAACGGGGTCGGCTCTTTAGTTAAGAGATGGCCCTCTCTAACCCAGCGTTCAATACCACCGGATAAAACGCGTACATCTGTTAAGCCCATGTAACGTAACGTCCACCAAAGACGGCCCGCTAAGAATAGCCACGAATCATATACTACGACCTTTGAGTTACGCGTGATACCATAAGACTCAAAGGTATGAGCCAACTGTTCCATATCTGGCAATGGATGACGACCACCATGCTCGCCTAAAGGACCAGTCAAATCCTTGTCTAAATCTACCGCATAAGCCCCCTTAATATGGCCTTTTTTATAATCTTGATACCCTCTAGCATCTAAAATGATGACCTCATCAAGACAAGCTAATAATTCTGTAGGAGTGATAAAATTTGACATATTGTACTCCTTTCTTTGATTATATCGAAAAATACAAATCTTTTAATATTATTATATACGACTATAACCGGATATACAATTTATTTTGGTATAGTAAAAGTTATTTATTCTTGCGATGTAACAACTAGAGTAAACATAAAAAGCCCCTATCTTAGATAGGGACTTTTAGGTAATTCAATGTTAAGCTTATAAACGTCTATACATTTCATCTACCGCATCAATATCAGCAGGTAACCAATCTACAGAATATAAGGTTTCTTTAGATAGCCATTTAGCAGCTTCATGTTCTACTAAGGTAATATTAGAATCATTTTTCAACGAACATAAATAACAGTGCATTGTTAAATCAAATTTTTCATAACCGGTATATTCGATAGTAATAATATGCTCTTGAATATTAATATCAGCTTCTAGTTCTTCTTTGATTTCTCTAATAAGAGCTACTTCATGGGGTTCACCAGGTTCGATTTTGCCACCCGGAAATTCCCAACCATCTTTTAAATCACCATATCCACGCTGAGTTGCTAATATGGTATTATCCTTTTTTATAATAGCTGCTACAACTTCAATGTGTTTTCGTTGTTCACTCATAAATATCCTTATCCATTAACAATATAGTCATAAATATCATCCCGTACAGGTACTTCGAGTACATATTCTAACTCTACCGCCGCAGTACCATTAACCATAGAAATTTCTTTAGCATTTTCCTGACCAGTAGAATGAATCGGTCCCAAATAATAAAACTCTTTAGACTCTTCATCATCCTTGTTTTTTCTCACAAACAAATGCATAGCAACACCTAGTTCATCAGCATTAAACGCGGTTTGTACATCATCAGAGGCAAAGGTTCTCTTATTTTTAGAAATAGCTTTTAGTAATCCTGGACTCTCAAATCTATCCTCGTATTTAATGGTATCTTGAATATCATCTGCTTTATGATAATTAATAAAAACGGGATATGTCTTTGTTTCTTTATGGAATTTATAACCCCCAATGTTGAGAGGAACTTCGTTTTGAGGCCACTCTAATAATTGGCAAACCTGTTCATACGTATATTTTTCATATAATGCAAATGGTGTATTACCATAAATATTATCTTTATATTTTTCATTGAACTGCTTCAATCCATAAGCAATAAGCTCTTGAACTTGTTCCTTAAAATTATTATCCTCTAAAGCCTGTTTAAAGATTCGAGATATACCATAGCTACCATTGGAAAATTCAATAAATTCACTATCGGCAAATATCTTTTGTGCTACTTGAACACCAAATTGATTTGTCATCATATTGATGAGATTAACACGTCCATATTCCGATAGGTCTACATTATAACTATCAAATAGCTCTTCGGAAACATAATTAATCACATCATCACGACCATCTAGTAATGCTTGCAACAATAGAAGCTCTCTTACACGTATACCGGTCGTTAATTTCTGAGATATAAAATGTAGCATTCTCTCCTGAACCGGTGTAAAGGATATATCATAATCCTTATCCTTAACCTTTATCAAGAAATGATGATATGACTTAAATTTACTGAAAATTCTACTAACATCAATCGAACCATGATCAGCAAAATCAGAAATTTTAGGAATACGGCCTAATTTGAAGCGTAAATTAAAATAGGCTTCTTTAATTAATTTCATATCAGAAAATCTTGCCGTATCAATAGATTCATAAATGCGTTGTTTTGCAATTTTATCAAAATGTACAGTTGATGTACCTGGAATAATACGATTGCCAGCTTGTACATAACGACGCAATGTATCTTTGTTATAGCTTCTATCACCAGATAAGGCTAATGGAATCATAAAATTATTTGTATAATTTCCAATGAAATCCAAGATAACTACATATTCTTTATCTTCAAATTTACGAAGACCACGTCCAAGTTGTTGAATAAAGATTATAGGGCTTTCAGTTTGACGTAGCATAATAACTTGATTAATTTCTGGAATATCAACACCTTCATTGAAGATATCTACGGTAAAGATATAGTCTAGCTGTTCATCAATACGACCTTGGTACTCTCCTGTGCCAGTTAATCGAGCAATTGCTTTCTCCCTAATTTCTTGACTGTCTTCACCAGTTAAACATATCGTACGATAAATACCACGCTCATTAAAAGCATTAGACAGCTCTTTTGCCTCAACTCGATTACTACAAAATACTAAGCCCTTAACACGACTACCACTATGACCAAAATAGCGAATCTTTTCTACAATTTTATCTACCCGCTCTTTTGTAGACAAGTTTGAAAAGGATACCTCCAAATCAGAAATATCTTCTTGAGTATCTACCCATAAATCACTAATACCAAAATAATGAAATGGACATAATAAATCTTCTTCTAAAGCCTGTTGTAATCGAATTTCGTAAATAATATTATGGTCAAACAATTCATATAAATCATAACCATCTGTACGTTCCGGGCTAGCTGTCATTCCCAATAAAAATTGAGGATCAAAGTAATCAATGATGCGTTGGTAACTATCTGAACCTGCACGATGCACTTCGTCAATAATAATACAGTCAAATTCCTTTGGATCATACTGTTTCATTACATCATTACGGCCCATCATTTGCATCGTAGAGAATACATGAGTCGCATTATAGTATTTAGCATTCCCAGAAACCAAACCAAATGTAATGGATGGATCATTATAAATCCGCTCAAAGCTGGCAATCGCTTGTTTTGCAATTTGCTCCCGATGTACTAAAAATAATATTCTTTTAGGCTTCATTTCTCTCATAGCAAAAGCCGCTGCATAGGTTTTGCCGGTACCCGTAGCAGAAATCAAAAGGCCTCTTTTAGCATTATTAACCCTTAGTTCATTGAAGTTAGCAATAAACTGTTGTTGCATACTATTGGGCTCTAGTTGACCCAAATCTATTTTTCTAAATTGCTCTGCTACAGTCTTTTGTGAAGTGCGCTCTGGCCGTACCCATCTTGGTTTATACCAAGGAATAAAATCTTCATAGGGAATAGAAAATTTTGAATTCCAATATAAGTCAAATTCTTCCGTAATTTCTCGAGCATAGGTATCACTGCAATGAGCTTCAGAGCGAGTATTCCATTCACGATTTTTCTTTAATGCATTAATAGTTAAATTAGAACTACCAACTATAATCTGATAAGATTCATCTTTTCTAAAAATGTAGCCTTTTGTATGAAATCCATGACCACTACCTTGTGTAGTGCAATACACTTTTAACTCAATATTATTTAAATTTCCTAAATCTTCCAAAACTTGTGGACTATTAAAACCAAGATAATCCGTCGTTAACACACGTCCTCGGACGCCACGTTCTTCTAACTCTTTAAGAATTGGTTTTAATGTTAATAAGCCTTCTGGAGTAATAAATGCTACCGATATTAAAAACTCATCACAATTGCGTAATCCATCTTCAATAGCAGATAATACATTACGCCCTTCCCCATTAGCAATAAGTTCCGAAGATGTAGCAAAATTGATTAAATGATTCGATTCTGACATAACGAACTCCCCATATAATGAATACTATACTTGCTATTATACCAGCCGCAGCTGCAACGTCTAGAGAGTATATAGTTTTACTTTTAAAAGTATATTTTTATAACAGCTTACAGCCTCATTCATCGTTTAATCGCTAATTATAAATATAAATACATGTCCAAATCTAACATTTTCATCTATTCCTTATAATTATCGTATCTATACGTCTTTTTTGCCACGTAAAGTTGTGATATAATGTAAATAATTACTCTTAGGACATTAGTCTGTCCAAATGGATCCAAAAGAGTTAGTGTGTTTTCAAGGAGCGTGCGCAGTTGAAAAAGGGGTACATCAAGTTAATAGCAGCCATTGTGCTCGGTGCTGCTATTATCGGTGGTGGGATCTATGGGGTGTATACACTCTTATCATCCAATACAACGACAATTTTATATCGATCAACCGTTGACGATAAAATCAACGCCATACGACCTTATATTGTTGCATTAGATGCATATAACTCATACAGTGTAGCCTATGCTAGCCAATTACAGCCAACTCTTGAAGAGTTGCGCAATGGGTCTCATAATACGACGATTACCTTACCTAAATATAAGGAACTTAAAGCTGCATTAGAGGTAGCAAAACAAGATAGTTCTACGCCCTACGAAGATGTAAACCAAGCAACAAATGATGTCCTCGTAGTACTTGATCAAATTATTCCTATTGCTGATCAGTTGCAATCTTACTATGTGGAACGTCGTTATGAAAAGGATAATTATAAAGGTAGCGATGAGCTAGCAGCTCAATATGTACCTTTAGCAGAACAGTTCTACGCTACATATAATGCATTAGACTTAGCTTTAGATAATCGTAATAATGAGCTTTATAACGAACGCATGACTGAGTATCAGGGAGAAAAACGGGAAAATGCGGTTAACTTTATAGAGATAAATCTCATAACAGCACAAACTATTGACCTTATTGATCCAGATGGGAATACAGACACCCAAAAGGTAGAATCAAACTTACAACAAATTACACAACGCCTCAATAAATTACAACCTGGTACTACACCAGAAGTACAAAATGCGGTAAGAGAGTATCAAGACTCAGTAAAAGAATTTGTTGCAGAGGCACGCAACTACATTATTATTAACTCGTCTTATGGCGAAGCTTATACGCAATTATTTACCAAGTATAATAAAATGATTGGCAAGGCCAATGCAGTTAACATGGCAGACTTAGATGTAACAGAAAAAAAATAATATTTAGATAACACAAAGGACTAGCCCATGCGAGCTAGTCCTTTTATTTTTATGTAAGCAGCAAACTTTATTTCTTTTTCAAATCTTTTGTAATGATGTAATATTCAGACGGTGTTATCTTGATACCATCAATATGTTTATTACCTACAATATTAATTTTAGGATACCCAAGGAATAATGCTACAGCGTTATCTAACATCAGTTGTTGGGCATTGATAACCGCATTACGACGCACCACTGGATCGCTACTACTTTCACCAAGAGCCAACAATTCATCGAAACGAGGATTAGAGAAGCCAGACCCATTAGTTTCAACGCCTATACCCCAATATTGTTTCAAGAACCATACTGGTTGACCCGTATTAGCGGTTACAACACTGGAGATAATCATATCATAATCACCAGATTGAGATAATGTGTCGATAACCGCATAATCTACGATTTTAATTCGTAAATCTACACCGATTTTTTTGTAGTCCGCTTGCAATGCTTCCGCATATAATGGCAATTCAGGACGAGTTGTGTAGGCATAAAAATCAAGTACGAGGTTTTCACCGTCTTTATCTACAATACCGTCGCCATTTGTATCTTCATAACCTTCACGTTTCAGTAATTCTTTAGCACGTTCTACATTATATTTATTAGGATCACGCAATTGGTTAAAGCCATAGTCTATGGATGGTGGCAATGGAGCCTTACCGGCTACGAAGGTATCCTTCATGAGGTTCTTCGCATAAGACTCACGGTCTGCTGCTGCAATGAGGGCTGCACGAAGATTAGGATTCTGTAGTTTCCCTTTTTGCCCCATACGAACAAATACGTCACGCAAGGAAGCCACTTCATAGATAGTGAATTTCTTATCATTTTGGAAGATACTATATTCACCAGGTCCAATGTTAACGGCCATATCTACATCGCCCGCTTGTAACGCCATAGCACGAGTATTCGCATCATTAATAGATGGGATTTCAACCTTAGCAAAGCCTGCCTTGCCATCCCAGTAATTATCATTACGTTTTAGTTCAGCACGCTCTTTTGTGAAAGAGGATACTACATATGGACCAGTACCAATAGGACCTTCCTTTGCAATATCACGACCATTCGCCTCTGCTGTCACATCCATAATCAAAAACAATGGATCTCCTAACAAGTTGGGCAAATTATAATATTCCTTGTCAGTCTTGATGGTCAACTCCTGACCGTTAGCAGTAATTTCTGTATAGTTAAAGAACGTTTTTGCTCGTTTACTTTTAGCAAAAGTTCGTTCTAAAGATGCTTTTACCGCCTCAGCTGTCAAACTATTACCATTTGAGAATTTAACTTTATCATTGATGGTGAAAGTCCATGTTAACTTGTCATCACCTTGCTTCCAAGAGGTGGCAAGCCAAGGCGTTGCTTTCATTTGATCATCAAACTTGATAAGCGTTTCACCTATACCAAATCGTACAACGGCCCAACTAAAATAATTTTCCGTTGGTTCTAATGTGCCAGCAAAACTAATAGCTCCTACCTTTAATACATCATTAGATGAAGCAGAATCTTGATTCATACAACCAATAGTCCCGAGCATAGTCACACCAAGGGTCATACCAATTAGTAAAGACTTGCGTAATCCTTTCATTTATACACCTAACCTTTCTACACACATTAACTATCTATTTATACTCAGATACTCACCATTTTTTGCATTAACATAATCTAGTAAATATAACCTGCTTTTACAATAGTTAATATAAAGAGAATCTATGTACATCACTTCATATGAGCATATCTTGTTATACCCATAGGGGTATATTTTATACAGTCAACTATACTATATATTAGGTGTTAACACAATGTATAATTTGAGAAACATTTCAATATATCTATTAAAAAATTTCATATCTTAACTATGCATAAAAATAGCAGTTAGTCTTGAAACTAACTGCTATTTTAAATTTACCTATCCGATGTAGCTCTCTACATTTCAAATTTATACTTTTGAAATTTTGAAAGTAAATTTTCCTATTAAGCTTCTAATGCAGCCTCATCCAAGGTAAGCGGCTTATGATCTTGACCAATTTCAAAGATAGAGCTCAATAAAACCTTTGTATATGGATGTTTTGCATCCGCCAAGTGGAAAGCATCTAGTTCTTCAACGATAGCACCTTTGTACATTACGACCACCTTGTGGCACATAGTACGAATAAAGGCAATATCATGAGCAATAAATAGGTATGTTAAATTTTTCTTTTTTTGTAAACGCGCCAAAAGGTACGCAATGGAGTCTTGTACAGATACATCTAGGGCACTAGTAGCCTCGTCTAACACGAGGATTTCGGGCTCTAAAACGATAGCACGAGCAATGGCAACACGTTGGCGTTGACCACCAGACATTTCATGAGGATAGCGATGCATAAACTCGCGAGATAAATCTACCATTTCCAGGTAGTCACCTGCGATTTGCTCTTCTTTTCCCTTTTCAAGAAGACCAAAATTATAAAGTGGCTCAAGAATGATATCTTTAACCTTCATACGTGGGTTAAAAGCTGCAGATGGATCTTGGAATACCATTTGAATCTTTTTACGATATTCTTTCGTTTGTTCAGAATTCATATGTTGAATCTCTACACCATCTACATAAATCTCGCCTTCCGTAATAGGAAGCATTTTCATGATCATACGAACCAATGTTGTTTTCCCAGAGCCAGATTCCCCTACAATCCCAAGGGACTGACCTTTTTCGAGAGTTATATTAATATCCTTACATGCTTCAAGCTCACCACCAGTAGGAAGTGGGAATCGTTTACATACATTCTTAATTTCTACTGCGTAATTAGTCAATGTAACGACCTCCTCCCAATGTTGGCACAGCGTCTTTTAGTTGTTTCGTATATTCATTAGATGGATTTTCCAAAATGTCTTGTGGGGTTCCAGCATCTACAACACGGCCCTTTTTCATAACAATAATATAGTCAGACATATACGCTGCTACACCAAGGTTATGAGTTACCATGACTATTGCAGAATTATGCTCTTTAGCTAGTTCAAGCATTTGCATAACCACTTGAGATTGTGTTGTTACATCGAGTGCAGATGTCGGTTCGTCACCGATGAGTAATGCTGGGTCCAATGCTAACGCCATAGCAATACCAACACGTTGACGTTGACCACCAGATAATTCGTGTGGATAACGGCGCAATATATCCGCTCCATTAGGAAGAGATACAGATTCTAATAACTCAATTGCTCGTCGATCACATTCATCATTAGTGATTTCAATATGAGATGTAAACAATTCTCTAAATTGTTTACCAATGCGAACAATTGGATCTAATGCACTACCACTATCTTGGAAAATCATAGCCATATCTTTACCACGTATGGCTCTCCATTCTGACTTAGATAGGGTACGAAGGTTGTGACCGTTAAAGATCATTGTACCGTCTGTAACCTCACCACCTACAGGTAATAAACCCATGAGGGCCCGGATTACAGTAGTTTTACCGGATCCGGACTCACCTACAATGGTTAATACCTTACCGCGTTCCAAGGTAAAGTTCACATCCATAACAGCAGGCACACCTTGGTACGCAATGTTAAGGTTTTCTACAGTTAGTATGTTTTCTGCCATTATAGCTCCTCACTATTTTGTAATTTTGTTAGTAATCCAGTAGTAATCACTTGGGTACATTACAGCACCTTTCAAGTAAGAACCTGTAACGATATTAGTTTTAGGGTAACCTAAGAATAATGCAGCGCCATCATTCATCAACAATTGTTGAATTTGGATTGCATAATCACGACGTTTTGCTGGGTCGAATTCAGTTTCAGCTGCATCTAACAATTGGTCAACTTGTGGATTGGAGTAACCAGAACCATTTTGAGGGTTGGAACCATTGTTGTTAGTGTGCCAATAGTTAGCCAAGAACCAGATTGGATCACCTGTATTAGCTGTTACAATGTTGGAGATAAGCATATCATAGTCGCCTTCTTGACCCATTTTATCGATCAAGTTATAGTCAACTGTTTTGATTTTCATATCGATACCAACTTTTTTGAGGTCTGCTTGAACAGCCTCTGCATAAAGTGGTAATTCTGCACGGGAGTTATATACTACGAAGTTGAATGTTAATGGTTTCCCATCTTTATCAAGGATGCCATCGCCATCTGTATCTTTCCAGCCATCTTCAGCTAACAATTGTTTAGCACGTTCAGGATTATACGCATTAGGATCTTTCAAGTCTTTAAATCCATAATCCATGGATGGTGGAATTGGAGCAGAACCAGGAATGAATGTACCTTTTAACAATACATCAGCATAGTTTTTACGATCTGTTGCAGAGATAACTGCAGCACGAACTTTGTCATCTCCAAGAATACCTTTTTGATTAATACGGGCCAATACGACACGAAGAGATGCGATTTCATCTACTTTGAATTTATCATTGCCTTGGAATAAACCAATTTCACCAGGACCGATGTTAACAGCCATATCTACGTCGCCAGATTGTAAGCTCAAAGCACGCGTATTAGGGTCATCGATGGAAGGAATTTCTACAGTTTTAAATGGTACTGTACCATCCCAGTAGTTTTCGTTCGCAGCCATTTCAGCACGTTCTTTAGTGAAGGATTTAACTACATATGGGCCTGTACCGATAGGACCTTCCTTCGCAAAGTTACGGCCATCTTTTTCAGCTTGAACGTCAACGATTAGGAACAACGGATCCGCTAAAAGGCCAGGCATATTAGGATATTCTTTTGTTGTATGAATAACTAATTGTTGACCATTAGCTTCCATAGAGTCATATTCAAAGAATGTTTTCGCACGATTAGACTTTGCAAAAGCACGTTCAATAGACGCCTTTACAGCTGCTGCATCAACTTTTTTACCATTGGAGAATTTCACCTTATCATTGATTGTGAAAGTCCACGTTTTATGGTCTGGGGATACTTCCCATTTAGATGCAATCCATGGTTGAGGTTTCATTTGTTCGTCAAACTTAGCCAATGTTTCACCTACACCATAGCGCATTACAACCCATGCGAAGAAGTTTTCTGTAGGTTCTAATGTGGATGCGAAGTTAGTAACGCCTACTTTTAATACATCTTTGTTAGCAGCACCATTATTATCAGACCCACAACCAGCTATGAAGGAACCCATCATTACAATACTAAGACCTGCTAATAGGGCCTTTTTCCAAGATTTTTTCATTTAAAATCTCCTTTTACAACTACATGTAAAACATAAAAACATTTAACATCATCACTATCTAAAATAGTTGTGATGGAAAAACCATAATTTCTTACCAGTCATAATGAAACTTTCACTAGATAAAGATTCAAATTTATGAAGGTAAAAACAATTTTATCCTTGATTTTTTGGATCCACTACATCTCGTAAGGAGTCAGACCAAAGATTAAAAATAGCAACCACGATAAGGATGGACATACCAGGGAATGCCATGAGCCATGGACTCGTTTGCAAGTACTGGCGACCCTCGTTAAGCATAAGACCCCATTCTGGAGTCGGTGGCTGAGCACCAAAGCCAAGGAAGGATAAACCTGCTACCTCAATCATGATAGCCCCGATATCTAATGCACCTGTTGTAATAACGAGAGGCATAATATTAGGAATGATATGACGTCTGATGATGGCCGTCGTAGATGCGCCCATCATAACAGCAGCCGTTACATATTCCTCACCGCGCACCTTGAGCGTCATAGAACGTACAATACGAGCATATTTTGCCCAACCTACAACAGATAAGGCTAAAATCGTATTTACAATGCTACCACCTAGAATACCAGCAATAGCAATAGCCAATACGATACCAGGGAATGATAACATGATGTCTGCTAAACGCATAAGAACCATTTCAACTTTACCGCCAAAATAGCCTGCTATAGCACCGATGATAGTACCAATGCTCACCATGATAACGACGATGGATACGCCCATGAACAAGGATAATTGAGTACCATAAATGATACGAGATAATACATCACGTCCTAATTTATCTGTACCAAACCAATGTTGGCTGCTTGGTGCTTGCAATGCCTGACTTATATTTGAGGTGAAAGCATCGCCCGGTGCAAGCCAGGGTGCAAAGATAGCGATGAGAACAATGATAATCATCAACCCACTATAGAAAGAGAACAATTTATGTTTTTGAATAAATTCTGCCATTATGCTCTCTCCCTTTTCAATCTAGGGTCTAATAAGATATATGATGCATCAACCAATGCGTTAATACACATATATGCTAAAGCAACCCACAACACAAAACCTTCAATCAATGGATAATCGCGCATAGTAATAGCATAAATTGCCATATTCCCAAGTCCCGGCCAAGAGAATACCATTTCTACGACTGCCACACCACCTAGTAACCAACCAATAACAACACCAAGAATAGTGATGAGTGGTAACACCGCATTAGGTAAAATATGACCGAATAAAATTTTTATCTCACTAACACCGCGAGCACGAGCGCCAATAACATAATCCTTTTGCATTTCCTCAAGGATAACTAGCCGCACTTGACGCATGTATTTAGACCCAACAACAACTGCCAAAGTAATAGCGGGCAAAATAACACCAGACGCAGTCACTCGAGAGGATGCAATCGGTACAAGGCCCAATTTAAGACCGAAGATGTAAATCAGTACAAGACCTAACCAGAACGTAGGCATAGATACGCCTACGAAGGATAGAAATCTCAACACATAATCAACCCATTTGTTACGATTTAAGGCGCTTATAATACCTGCAGGCAATGCATAGAGCAGCGTAAATACTAAAGCCGTACCCGCTAACATTAATGTACCTGGTAAAGCCTCCAACATACGATCTACTACTGGTTTTTTAGCAGAATAACTCATCCCTAAATCACCTTGTGCGGCATTGACGACCCAGTTTGCATACTGTACTACAAATGGTTTATCTAACCCAAGCTGAGCTCGAGTTTCATCGATAAGCTCCTGAGATACGATAGTATCTGCCGTTTCAAGTAACATCGTTACTGGGTCACCTGGTGCTAAATAGGTGAGACAAAATGTCAAAAATGTGATGCCAAACAAGGTAACAATAAATTGCCCCAATTGTTTGACAAAGCGTTTGCCCATAGGCGCCTCCTAAACTCTCTAAACACTAACAACAATTCAAATGACAAACTAATGGTACTAGCTTTTTTATATAGCGATGAAGCTTAAAGGCTAGGGAACGAAAAAAGGTTAGTCGCCCGACTAACCCAAATTAAGCACAGCATATGTATACCATGCCTTTAGAGCAGGCTTTCTGACTCTGATTCATCGCAACATTTCGGCCTTCCCAGTTTCCCAGTGACCCTATAATGAAACCTTGCTCCTCATTACAGCTATTTGCATAGTATGGGTTTTTCACCCATTTTCCTCTTTTACGCTCGGTAAATACCGACACTCACTAGTTCATTCATTTTTATCGATTATAAATATACTATATTAACACTCTATTTACAATACATATACCCCTTATGGGTATATATATTTCACGTATTTTCAATATAATTTTTATACTGATAAAAAATATTGATTAGTGATTAAATTCACAATCCTGCATAAAACCATATAAATTAACTTATATAAATAATTTTTTATTATATTTACTGTATAAGACGGTATATATATTAATTTTAATAATAACAAAGCAACGTAAAAACTTTATTATAAAATCTTTTTATGCACAGCAAAAATTTGATTAATAATAAAAATGCTCTTTAAGTTTTTTCAAATTAGACACTCATGAATTATAAGTCTAATTTATAATTATCATAAAAAAGAGGCTATTACCGAAGTAATAGCCTCTAATAAGACGAGATGTATTCAGTTAATCAATACTTTGTTGTAAGCGGTGTGCTCTGCGTGTATCCCACGCTTTACGCAAAACATAAATCACCAAACCTATGCTTACTGCCACTGCGCTACCTACCATAGCATCAAAACCACATGCGTAGATTGCATATAGACAATAAAGAACGCCTATACCGAACAAGTAATTAGAGCGTTTAATACGACTTTCAGCTACGCCAGCCATACGCATCATTGTAGGTACTGCCAAAATGCACAATACATACGGTACTACGTTAGTTACAACCGCTAAGTTTACTAAGATTTCAAATTGCTCACGCAAGGATTCGCTTGCAGTGAATAAAGTAAGTAATGTTTCAACAGCGAGTAAAATCAATACACCACGAACAGGAGCATCTTTGCTATTTACACGAGCGAATATTTTAGGGAAGTAACCATGTTCTGCTGCACTTTTGAAGACGCGAGACAATGTGAATTGCCAGCAAAGCAAAGCGCCAAAGCAAGAAATAACCATAGCAGCCATAACGATGTTTGCAATTGTATCATTGAACATGTATACGAATGTCAAACCGAATGGTGCATTAGAATTTAATAAATCAACGTTAGGCACAATACCTGCCATAACGTTTGTGGACAAGATATAAACCACGGCCACTGCTAATGTACCCGCCACAGTTGCGATAGGTACGTTTTTCTTTGGATTCTCAACAGTATCAGCATTAGCCGCTGCGGACTCAAATCCTAGGAAGCCCCATAAAGTTAGGGAAATAGATTGTTTTACCGCATCATAAAGCGGAAGATCATTTGGGTTCCATGCCGCCCAATAAATAGATGGATCAAACCAATACCAGCCGATTGTACCGATTAATAAAACCGGAACAATAGAGCCCCAAATAGTCATATTGCTGAGTCGACCTGTGAAACGATTCCCTCTGAAGTTTAGAATCGCTGCAAACCACAAGAGCACAATTGTTACCTGACTTGTTTGTGTCGCATTGAGGTCAACGCCAAAGAAAGCTGCGCCATAACCTACGGCAGATACCGCGATGGCGATATTAGCAATGATGAGAGATATGCTGTAAGCATAGCTCGCCATAAAATGTCCAGTTTTACCGAAGCGATGTTCTGCATAACCGCCCATGCCCCCTTGTTTTTGGGAGAACATACCCGCTTGAGCAAAAATATACGCTAGTAAAAGCGCACCCACAGCTGTCACGAGCCAAGATAAAACTGAAATAGTACCAACTTGAGCCAAATTAGTTGGTAACATAATGATCCCAGCTCCTAGCATATTGGCTGCTACCATTGTGGTTAGCTGGAATACAGACATTTTTTTAGCGGTGGTTTTCATGTATCAATCCCCTTTCACTAAGGTGAATTTTTTCTCGTCCATAATTCACTTAAAATATATATACCGCTAAGTAAATCCAGTTCGTGCTGTGATGGGCTTGAATGTGAATTTACCGTTTTTATTCTTATTACGAGTTAAATAATAACACCTATGAAACCAAAATAAAAGTACTTTATTGGCGGACAAGCTATATTACACGAATTGAATAAATCATAGGTAATTTATCATCAAAATTGAACAGAACTCATTTTAATTGTGGCAAAGTATATTTTTACCCTATTTTATTCTGTGTATAGATGTAATTTTTCCTATCTATCACGGTTATAGTGTCCTAGTACAAGACTATTATTTCCTCACAGTCCACTATATGTGTACACACAAATGCATCATTTTAATAGTGAATTATCAATTAGAATTTTGGGATTTATAGGTATCGTCTAGCTATTAAATAAAAAATCGATATACATACAAGTATAATGGCCAATATTAGGCCCTTAATGAAATCCTTATATATATATCGATCTCAGACTTTTAAATTTATATTGATAATTATTCTTTACTTTTATTGTTGATTTATTCTTACACTACATTTTATGCCTGTACGGATTCAATAATATGTTTCCACTCAGCAATTTGTTTTTCTTCTGTAGCGATAATAACTTTGCCATTATTACGTTGTCGTTCCACACACTCCGGAGCCGTACCAGAATAGTTGTTACGACCCGCTACACAAGCTTCGATGGAGATGGCATCAAGAATATCCGCATCGAAGTGATGAGAGATTGCTTTGAAATCTTCTACGGATAGATCTAGGAGTACACAGCCTTTTTCGATGCAATGATGCACCGCATTACCTACGATTTCATGGGCTTCACGGAATGGGACACCTTTTTTCGCAAGATAATCTGCCATATCTGTTGCATTGGAGAAATCGTCATCAAGGACTGCTTTCATATGAGCCCCATTAACCTTCATACCGCGAATCATAGCCGCATTGATGGACAAAGCAAAGTGTACCGTATCAATAGCATCGAAGATACCTTCTTTATCCTCTTGCATATCCTTGTTGTATGTAAGTGGCAATCCTTTCAACGTTGTTAGAAGTCCTAACAAGTGACCATAGGTACGGCCTGTTTTACCACGAACCAGTTCGCAAACATCAGGATTTTTCTTTTGAGGCATGATGCTAGAACCTGTGCAGTGAGCATCATCGAGTTCAATAAAATTAAACTCGTTGGTGGACCACAAGATTAATTCTTCGCTAAGACGACTCAAGTGCATCATCACTAGAGATGCAAAGGACAAGAATTCAACTACGTAATCGCGGTCAGATACGGCATCCATACTATTTTCGTAAATACGAGAAAAGCCCAAGAGCTTTTGCGTATATGTTTGATCAATGCCATATGTAGAACCAGCTAGTGCACCCGCACCAAGAGGCATGATGTCCGCATGTTTAAATACCATCAAGAGACGATCAAAATCGCGTTCTAACATAGAGAAATAAGCCATCATATGATGCCCGAATAATACAGGTTGAGCCCGTTGTAAATGCGTATAGCCAGGCATGATAACGTCACTATATTTTTCAGCTGTTTCGATGAGAGCTTTCTGCATATCTACAATGAGCTCGCCCATTTCCACAACAGCTTTACGAACGTACATGTGCAAGTCTACTGCACATTGGTCATTACGGCTGCGGCCTGTATGCAAACGACCACCAGCTTCACCGATATCATCAGTAAGGCGTTTTTCAATATTCATATGAATATCTTCAAGAGCCACGGAGAACGGAAACTCTCCTTTATCAATCTGATTTTTAATCTTCGTTAAACCTACTAAAATAGCATCTCGATCTGCGTCGGAGATAATATGTTGTTTTGCCAGCATAGTCGCATGAGCCTTGCTGCCTGCAATATCTTCGGCGTACATCCGCGCATCAAAAGCGATAGAGGATGTAAAATCCTCTACCGCTTTATCAGTGCCTTTTGTGAAACGCCCGCCCCACAATTTAGCCATTATTTACCTGCTTTCTCTTTCATCAATGCATTAATTTTGAGAGGTAAACCGAACAAGTTGATGAAACCTTCTGCATCAGATTGATCATATACATCATCTTCTTCGAATGTTACGAAATCTTCGCTGTACAAGGAATATGGAGAAGTACTACCTGCAGAAATGATATTTCCTTTGTACAATTTAAGTTTTACTTCACCGGTTACAGTTTTTTGAGTTTCGTCAACAAACGCTTGTAACGCGTTCATCAATGGTGCGAACCACATACCATCATATACGAGTTCAGCGTATTTGTTAGCAATGAGTTCTTTGTAGTGGTATGTAGCTCTGTCGAGGCAAAGGTATTCAAGTTCTCTGTGAGCATACATGATGATAGAGCCACCTGGGTTTTCATAAACACCACGGGATTTCATACCTACCAATCTATTTTCGACGATATCTACAACACCTACACCATAGTGTGCACCGATTTCGTTGAGTTTTTCTAATATTTGTAATGGAGTACCTTCTTGACCATCTACAGCTACAGGTACACCTTCTTTGAAGGATACAGTTACATAACCAGCTTCATCTGGAGCTTGTTCAGGTGTATGTGTTACCAAGTACACATCATCTTTAGGCGCATTTGCTGGATTTTCAAGATCGCCGCCTTCATGGGACAAATGCCATACGTTTTGGTCCATAGAATATGGATGAGATTTTGTAGCTACAACTGGAATATCGTGTTTAGCAGCATATTCCATACAGTCTGTTCTAGATTTCAAATCCCATTCTCTCCAAGGAGCGATGATTTTCATGTTAGGAGCTAATGCTTTGATAGTCAACTCAAAACGAACTTGGTCATTACCTTTACCAGTCGCACCATGAGCGATTGCATCAGCGCCTTCTTTTTTGGCAATATCTACAAGAATTTTACCAATTAAAGGTCTCGCGAAGGATGTACCTAATAAATATTTACCTTCATAGATTGCACCAGCTTTTACAGTAGGCCAAATATAATCTTTTACAAACTCTTCCTTAGCGTCAACGATGTACGCTTTAGATGCGCCAGATTTGATCGCTTTTTTCTCAACTGCATCATAATCCTCAGGTTGGCCCAAGTCTACACACACTGCAATAACTTCAGCGCCATAATTTTCTTTCAGCCAAGGAATGATAACAGAAGTATCTAAGCCACCAGAATATGCGAGTACTACTTTATTTGCTTTACCCATGATAACACCTCATAAACCACTATCTATTTAGACTCATATAATCAATACAATATCAGATAATTGTGAAAGCACCGTGGTATTTTCTATTACCGACAAGCATTTTCTCCTTCTGACAAAAAATAGTATACACCTGTATAATTATAAATGCAAGTATTATTTTTATACACTTTAATAATATATTTCGTTTCCGAACTAACAAAAAAGCTATATCTAGCAATCAAACACCAGATATAGCTTATTAAATATATCAACTTATTCCTCCACAAGTTCCAAGTCCTGTTCGTACGCATAGTCTGCTTCGGCTTGTGTAATCATGCCTTGGTCTACCATTTGTTCGAGCACTAGCTTTTGTCGAGCCTTTGCACCTTCATAGTTCGTATAAGGATCTAAATAGGACGGTGCATTGGGTAATGCAGCGAGCAAAGCACTTTGCCCCAATGTTAATCGGCTTGGGCTTGTCCCAAAGTATCCGTGAGCTGCTTCATAGATACCGTAATAATTATGACCATAATATACGGTATTCAAGTACATGGTAAGGATTTCTTCCTTAGAGTAGTAATGTTCCATTTCACTAGCGAGGATGGCCTCTTCCACCTTACGACTCATGATACGCTTCGAGGAAAGGAACAGATTTTTTACAAGTTGTTGTGTAATAGTACTACCGCCTTCCAAGGTTTCACCTGCTATAGTGTTTGTGTACAAGGCGCGAATAATACCGAGTACATCAATAGCTCCATGTTTATAATACCGCTTATCTTCAATAGCGATTAGTGCATTTTTTGTATACTCAGGAATAACATCCCCTTTCACCCAATGTTCTTTTGAAACACGTTGATTAAGAGCTATCTGTACTTTATCTCTAAATGTAAACAGTCGTATAATTCGATCCGTACGACTGAGCGTGTCTTCACTTTGTTCTATTTGTTTTTCAACAATTGTATGAGCTTTACTCTCACGATTTGACCCTTGAAAGCTGTGGTATCCGTCATATATAAACATAGCCAAAAGCATGACCACCACGAACACTACTAGATTTCGAAGGTAGCGAAATACTTTCATTTCTTTCACCTATTTCTTAAAGGTCTGTAATATAAACACATGTAACTATAGGTTTATAATCTAGCTATCTATACAATACCTTATATACATATACAAATATAAAGTATATTAAATGTATTGTATCACATCAATCAATAAGAAGATATGTAAAACACTAGTTTTTACGTCCACTCATACTACAAATATATTTAATATATCTTAATAATGGCATGATACCCTATATCTATATATACCGATTAATGCATATTAGTTATACTTATTAAGTTGTATTAAAAACTTTAAATAGAGTATAATGTATGAGATGATAAAAACATGCCTATGGAGGAGTAAAATGAAACAGTGTATGGATTCAGAAAATCTGCATCGTCGATTGCGTAAAATCTTAGGTCAAGTGCAAGCTATTGATCGAATGATTGAAGAAGACATTCCCTGCGAAGATGTGTTGAGCCAAATTAATGCAGCTAAATCTGCACTACATAAAGTAGGACAAGTAATTCTTGAAGGACATATCAACCACTGCGTACGAGATGGTATCGAACATGGTGACGTGGAAAAAACCATTAGCGACTTTACAAAAGCTGTAGAGCGCTTTGCAAATATGGGTAAATAAAAAAGGACTCTACAAATGAATTGCACCCAAAAAATTGGACATAATTTTTGGAGGTGCAGTTCAAAATGTAGGGTCCTTTTTATTACCCTCATATTAATCGTGGTTAGTTGTTAAGAATTCGCTCAATGCAGCGAGTGCCTCGTCTTCGTCAGCACCGTCAGCCGTCAAGGTAACGGATGTGCCTTTTGTAGCACCCAAGGTCAATACAGTTAAAATGGATTTAGCATCTGCTGTTTTGCCATTAGCAGCGATAGTCACTTTGGAAGCGAACTTAGCAGCCAATTGTGTGAAAGCTGTAGCAGGACGAGCATGTAAACCGGATTCGTTAGTAATTTCTACTGTTAATTCTTTCATGATAACCTCTTTCTATCTCGATAGGCGGTGCCTATCCATACGTTCTAATAGATATATTGTATCAATATCAAGCATTTCAATTCAAGTATATTACATCCTATTTGCTATGTAATAATCCTATTTAACAAAAGTAAAATTATAATAAACCTTTTTCAGCTAATACAGATTTAGCGTATTCTGTAATTTCTTCTGCTGTGTCCATAGTAAGTGCTTTATTTGCTACCTCTTCACATTCTGTTTTGGAAACAGAACGCAAAATATTTTTAATAAGAGGAATCGAAGAAGCCGTCATGGAGAATTCGTCGAGGCAAAGGCCCAACAGAATCATGGTCGCCACAGGGTCGCTAGCAAGCTCACCACACATGCCTGTAAATTTACCTTGTTCATGACTAGCATCAATGACGTGCTTAATAAGACGTAACACACCTGGATGCAATGGTTGATACAAGCTACCAATTGCTTCGTTCATACGGTCTACTGCCAATGTGTATTGGCAAAGATCATTCGTACCGATACTAAAGAAGTCTACATATTTAGCAAGAATTGGAGATATAACAGCTGCCGCTGGTACTTCGATCATGATGCCAACCTTGATATCCTTGTTAAAATCCTTACCCTCAGCCGCCAGCTCCTCTTTACATTCATCAAGCATAGCATTCGCTCGCTTCACTTCCTCAACGGAAGCAATCATAGGATACATGATGTGAATATCACCAAACGCACTAGCTCGTAATAAGGCACGCAATTGTACCTTAAAGATGTCTGGACGATTTAAGGATATACGAATAGCGCGATATCCTAGGAATGGATTCATTTCACTTGGTAAATCAAGGCATTTCAATTCCTTGTCTCCACCGATGTCCATGGTACGGATAATAACAGGTTGCCCCTTCATATCTTGGGCTACCTTTTTATACTCTTCGAATTGTATTTCTTCTGCAGGCAATTCGTCATTTTCCATGTAAAGGAATTCTGTACGATACAAACCAATACCTTGTGCGCCCATAGTGAGCGCATGTTTAGCATCCTTCGCCTTACCAATGTTGCCGAATAGTTCTACATGATGACCATCAATGGTAGTAGCTTCAAGATTAGCGGATTCGCGTAACCGTTTTAACTCTTCTTGGAACGCCAACGCTTGATTTGTATACTCCGTCCAATCCGCATCAGATGGATTGATTTCCACGATACCATCCGTACCAAGAACGACTGCCTTATCGCCATCTGCAAAGCTTTCAATATCACCAACGCCCATAACTGCAGGAATCTCTAAGGTGCGAGCCATAATAGCCGCATGAGATGTAGGGCCACCTGCTGCCGTAACGATACCTTTTACTACCGCTTTATCAAGGGATGCCGTATCAGATGGTGCCAAATCATGAGCCACCAAGATAACCTCGCCAGAAATATGTGATAAACCGCGAGGGTTCATGCCTAACATATTACGCATCAAACGATCACCGATATCCTTAATATCTGCGCCTCGTTCACGCATATAGGCGTCTTCCATGCCGAGAAAGATATTTGCAAAGGTTTCAATTGTTTGAGCCGTAGCCGCTACCACATTCATATGGCTAGACTCAACAAGGGATTTAATTCCGTCAGATAAGGATGGGTCTTGAGCAATTTGCATATGCGCTTCAAAAATAGCCGCCTCTTCTGGCCCCATTTCATCCAACGCTTTTTTACGAATAGTATCCAATTGTTTTAAGGTAGATGCCATAGCAGTTGCAAACTTGCCAATTTCTTCTTCTACCTTGTCTTCCGTTACATTGTAATCAGGAATGACAATTTCCTCTTGAATATATCTATATACATTGCCTACTGCAACGCCACGAGATCCAGAAATCCCTTGAATTCGCATATGTGTTCCTCTTTCTATTACGATTAACTACATTACTCTTTATTTTATCATTTCTCTGTTAAACAATAAAGTAATCCAAATACCTATACTCCCTTAAATAACCGTCCCATATGGGGCATTTTTTGTTTTACTATAACTCTCAATAAACGTTGTAAGCTTTCCTTATTTTCCCTTTATTTTGCTATAAATTTATACGATTCCATGCCATGCTTAGGACCTATTTATGATATAATATTATAATATAGAATATATAATAATAAACATATGAGACTTTCACGGGCTTCATGGTGAAAGTCTTACTTATTGATAGGAGACTTTATGAAATTAACGAAAATGCATGGTCTCGGCAATGACTTCATCCTCTTTGCCGACCCACAAGGGACGTCTAAAGACTACACAGACCTCGCCATCCGCCTTTGCGATCGTCGCACGGGTATTGGTGCTGATGGTCTTGCTATCCTAGTTCCTTCCGAAACCTGTGATGTGCGCATGCGCATCATCAACTCCGATGGTAGTGAAGCAGAAATGTGCGGTAATGCCATCCGTTGCTTTGCCAAATACGCTTATGAACACGGTGAAACAACGAAGGAGACTTTCACCATTGAAACCTTAGCTGGCGTAATGAAGCCTACATTGACTATCGAAAACGGTATAGTCACACAAGTTACTGTAGACATGGGCAAACCATTTTTTAAGGCCCAAGACATTCCTATGAATGTAAACATGGATAAGGTTATCGACGTAGACCTCAATGTAAACGGTGAAACCGTAACAGTGAGTTCTGTATTGCTCGGTGTGCCTCATACGGAGGTATTCATCGACGACATTACAAAAGCCCCTGTTACAACACAAGGCCCTATCCTTGAAAAGCACGATGCCTTCCCTGCCAACACCAATGTAAACTACATTGAAGTGGTAAACGACAAACACATCAAGGTGCGCACATGGGAACGCGGCGCTGGCGCTACTTTAGCTTGTGGAACAGGATCTTGTGCCTCTGCCGCTATGTCCTTTGAAAAGGGCTTAACAGGCCGCGAAGTAGATGTGGAACTCTATTTAGGAACATTGCATATTTCATACTTGGAGGATGGCACGGTGCTCATGACAGGCCCGGCTGAGGAAGTCTTCGAAACAGAACTTCCTATCGATTAAAATGAAGTGGTTACAACTTATATTAAATGCGTTCCTAAGGTACCAACAGGGCCGCACACTCATGCCACGGAATATAGAGCCCCTTTTGGGACTACTTGCATCCATTCTCGTCATCCTCATCGCCGTAGCCAATAGCATCGCTATTGGTTATGCCTTGATTGTCGTATGGAGCATCATGGCCTACGTGTTCTACCGCAAAGGATATGCACTAAAAGAATTATTAAACCTATCTTGGACAGGTGCGAAAACATCCATCGTAGTGATGCAAATCTTCCTCCTCATCGGTTGGCTCATCGCCATGTGGCAAGCAGCAGGCGTTATTCCTATGATTATCGCCACAGGTATCGATTTAATTGATCCATCCATCTTTATCGTCTGTGCCTTTTTAATAACAGCTATAGTGAGTATGCTGTTAGGTACTGCACTAGGCACTGTAGGAACGATAGGCATCGTACTCATCACCATGGCAAGAGCTGGGAGTATTCCAGAAAATATTGTGGCCGGTGCTATTATTGCAGGCGCTTACTTTGGTGATCGAAACGGTCCACTATCCTCTAGTGCATCTCTTGTAGCAGCCTTGACCCATACAAAGGTATCGACGAATATTCCCATCATGTTTAAAGATGGTATTCCAGCACTCATCATCTCTACAGTGCTGTATCTATTACTATCTCAGTGGTACCCACTCAATTACGAAAATAGTTTACTATCCGATACAATTCACTTTATTTTTAATATCGATTGGACTTTATGGATTCCAGTCATCATCGTCATTGGCCTATTGCCTTTGAAAGTATCTATCCGTTGGCCTATCGGACTCAGTGCATTAGCGGCGGCCATTCTAGCCTATACCAATCAGGATGCGAGCCTCTCAGAGTTGGGATGGTATACCTTAACAGGCTTTGAACTACCGCACTATAATCCACTAGCTAATATCATTCATGGCGGCGGTCTACAAACGATGTTTATCCCTACCCTTTCAATTTTTATGGCTACTGCCATTTCAGGCATGCTCGAAGGGGTTGGCTTCTGGAACGATATACGACAACTGTTAGAGCGAGCTAAAACACGGAGCGATGTATTTGCTGCCAATGTAGGTCTTGCTTTCTTAACAGGTGCGGTTGGATGCAGCCAAGCTATTGCGGTAGTTATGACGCACTCTATTATGCGTATTACCTACGCACAGCGAGGTATTCAAGACGAAGATGTAATGCTAGACTTTGAAAATAGTGGCATTCTCATCGCTCCATTACAACCATGGAATATCGCTGCCTACGTGCCCATTGTCATGATGGGTACAAGTTCAACAGGTTATGTACCATTTGCCTTCTTCCTATATCTAGTACCACTCATCTATTGGTTACGATTACGGAAGCAAGATCAACCAATCATACGCTAATTAGTATTATCTCAAAAGGGGAAATTGTATGATTTATACCATTACCTTTAATCCAGCTCTCGATTATATCGTGCGCCTTGATCACCTCAAGACGGGTACTATTAATCGCACCATCCAAGAATACGTTCTCGGTGGTGGCAAAGGTATCAACGTATCTATCGTGCTCAACAATCTTGGCATGGATACGACAGCACTCGGCTTCATCGCAGGGTTTACAGGCGAAGAAATCGTAACACAACTCAAGAAATTCGGCGTGAAAGAAGATTTCATCCGGCTTCGCGAAGGATTAACCCGCATCAATGTTAAGGTAAAAGCCTCTGATGAGGAAACAGAGATTAATGGCCGCGGCCCAATCATTGCTACCGACGAATTAGAAGCTCTATACAAACAGCTTGATGCGTTGACCGAAAAGGACACCTTAATCCTTGCTGGCAGCATTCCTTCTAGCCTACCAAGCGATATGTACGAACTCATTATGGAGCGCTTACAACATAAAAATATTCGCATCGTAGTCGATGCTACAAAGGATCTACTCACAAAAGTCTTGCCTTATAAACCATTTTTAATTAAGCCAAATAATCACGAGCTTAGCGAAATCTTTGAGTGTACCTTATCTACAAAAGATCAGCTTGTAGAAGCAGCCAAAGCATTGCAAGAGAAAGGCGCACAACATGTGCTCATCTCCATGGCTGGTGATGGTGCTATTTTGGTGTCCGCTGACGGTACGGTATATACCAGTCCTGCTCCTAAAGGAACACTTGTGAATTCCGTAGGTGCTGGCGACTCCATGGTAGCTGGCTTTATTACGGGCTATGAAAAGACGGGTGACTTACAAGAGGCGCTCTATTGGGGTATCTCCAGTGGCTCTGCCTCCGCTTACTCTGAAAGCCTCGCAACCCTTGAAGAAGTAGAAGCACTACTTTCACAAGTACGAGTTAAATAATTTTATATTTTATGTGCATCAAGGAGTACACATATGCAAATCACTGATTTATTAAAACCGCAATCTATCCTGCTGAATGCAGATCCTGTCACAAAGGCTGACGCCATTTACACCTTAGGTGAATTGATGGACAAAGGCGGTCACTTGACAGACAAGGCAGAATATTTAAAAGCAGTGTTCGCTCGTGAAGAGTCTGGTTCTACAGGTCTTGGCGACGGTATTGCCACACCACATGCTAAATCTGCAGGCGTAAAAGAAGCGGGCCTCGCCGCTATGGTTGTACCTAATGGAGTAGACTTTGAAGCATTAGATGGTCAACCTTCTCGCCTATTCTTCATGATTGCGGCTCCAGAAGGCGCCGCTGACACTCATGTTGAGGTATTGAGCCATTTAGCAACGATGGTGATTGACCCTGATTTCAAAGAAGCTCTTATCGCAGCTCCAACTGTAGAACGTTTCTTGGAACTCGTAACAGCTAAAGAGCAAGGCAACTTTGATCCATCTGTAGAAGGGTTTATCAAAACAGCAGAGGATCAAAAAGCAACCGGTATTACTGGCGCTATCGAAGCGAAGGCTACAGAAGCAATTGAAAAGGTGGCACCTAAGATTTCTGTAGATAACCCGTATTATGATGTACTAGCTGTTACAGGCTGTCCTACTGGCATCGCACATACCTACATGGCTGCAGAATCTTTAGAACGCAAAGCTAAAGAAATGGGCATCTCCTTAAAAGCAGAAAAGAACGGTGCTTCTGGCGTTAAAGATGCTCTTACAGCAGAAGAAATTGCACATGCTAAATGCATTATCGTAGCTTCCGATCGCCAAGTAGAAATGGCACGTTTTGACGGTAAACCTATGATTCAAACTAAGGTAGCTAATGGCATTAATAAAGCGGAAGAATTATTGCGTGAAGCTATGGCTGGTACAGCACCTGTATACCACGCTTCTCCATCTGACAAAAATGCCGCAGTAGCAGCATTCGATGCGGCAGATAACTTCGGTCGCCAAATCTACAAACATTTGATGAACGGCGTATCTCACATGTTGCCATTCGTTATCGGTGGCGGTATCTTAATTGCCCTCGCCTTCTTATTCGATGTATTCAATCCTGCGAATCCTAAAAACTTTGGTTCCGGTACACCTCTTGCGGCTTTCTTAATGCAAATCGGTGGCGCTTCCTTCGGCTTCATGTTACCCGTATTAGCCGGTTACATCGCTATGAGTATTGCGGACCGTCCAGGTCTTGTAGCTGGTTTCGTTGGTGGCTTATTAGCTAACCAAGGTGGCTCTGGTTTCCTAGGCGCATTGATTGCCGGTTTCGCAGCAGGTTATTTAGTATTATTAGTTAAGAAATTAGTATCTGGTTTGCCTCAAGCCTTAGAAGGTACAAAACCGGTTCTCTTCTATCCTGTACTTGGCGTATTATTCATCGGTATCGCTATTACCTTTATCATCAATCCTCCTGTATCCGCACTTAACCACTGGTTAATGGACTCTTTGCAATCCATGGGCACTACTAGTCGCGTATTGTTAGGTCTTATCTTTGGTGCTATGATGTCCGTTGATATGGGCGGCCCTGTAAACAAGGCGGCTTATGTTATCGGTACTGGTGCTCTTGCAACTGGCGAATACGGTATCATGGCTGCTGTAATGGCAGGCGGTATGGTTCCTCCATTGGCAATCGCTCTTTGTACTACATTCTTCCCTAGCCGCTTCACAGAGGCTGAACGCAAATCTGGCATCACTAACTACATCATGGGCCTTTCCTTCATCACAGAAGGTGCCATCCCATTTGCAGCAGCCGATCCAGTTCGCGTATTGCCAGCCTGCATCATCGGTGCTGGTACAGCCGGTGCGTTATCTATGTTCTTCGAATGCACACTACGCGCTCCACACGGCGGCATTTTTGTAGTACCAACAATTGGTAATCCACTACTATACCTTGCGTCCATCGCAATCGGTTCCGTCGTGGCTTGCTTCATCTTAGCACTTGTAAAACCAAGCTTAAAAAATAGTATCACTAAATAGACCATTAAAATTAATCTTCAATTATAACTTATATATGATTGATTGATGGCTGATGATTGTTGATTGTTTATGATGAGTTTCGACGATTAGCGGTTAGTAACTAATAGTTAACATTTAGCGACTAATTGATTAATGACTCTTATCGATGGTGAAAGCTGGTGTCACACCAGTAGATATAGTAAAAGGACTAGAATATACGTATTCTGAACTGCCCTAAAATTGGACACAGTTTTGGAACAACAGTTCAGAAGTATACGTGATCTAGTCCTTTTCTTATATTCAAAAATAATTAATATTATTTTATAATTCATGATCAAAACTACTTTCAAAAGTGGAAGCAAATCCTCAAAATTGTACAATTACATTGATTTATGTTAAACTATATAAATATTAATTAACTTTAAACTTTAAAATTATAAATTATTATTAGAAATCTAGTTCGGAGAGCTAATTCATGAAATCATCCAAAAATTGTAAGGTTACTGCTGCATTTCTTGCCGCAGCTGCGCTGGGTGGTGTTGCCCATGCAGAGCCTATACTTAACATGAATGATTTAGTAGGTACGAGTACCAGTGCTGAATCAACGACACAGAGTCCTACAAGTGTAGTAACTCCAGTCGTGAAACCAATGGCAACTCAGCCAGTCTTACCAACTACACCACAACCGGCTACCATTGTACAACAACAAACACCACCGATGGCACAACCTCAACCATCCTACGTGATGCAACCAGCAACGGTTAGCCCTGTACAAACTCAACAAGTTACACCATTGCAAGCAGTACCGCAACAAGTAGTACCAATGCAATCTCAACAACAGGTTCAAACTCAACCTCAGTATGTTGTCAATAAAGATACAAAGACTGTCATGGAGCCTACATTAGCAATGCACAGTTTGATAAATGTACAACGAAAAACTGAACCTGTTACTATAGAGAAACCAGTGGATGGTAAGCAACAAGTACAAACTACACAAGTACAGCGTACACCTGTTATTATTCAACAAGAATCCATAGCTCCATTAACTGTATCAAATACTACAGTAACAAAAGCCGTGGTGGCAAAACAGAGACTTACAATTCGAGATATTCAACGAGCTGAGCGTGAGCGTCTAGCTCAACTAGCCGCTGAAGAAGCATCCCAACAAGAAAATTTATCACAAGCTGATCAACAACAACTTGCTCAAAAACAAGCTGAAGCACAACGCCAAGCGTCACTACAAGCACAACAACAAGCAGAAGCCCAACAGCAAGCAGCTTTGCGGTCAGAACAAGAACGTGTGGTGGCTCAACAAGCAGAGGCTCAACGCCAAGCTACTTTACGTGCTGAACAGGAACGCATTGCGGCTCAACAAGCTGAGCAAGCCCGTATTGCAGAAGAACGCCGTCAAGCGGCAGAGCAAGAACGCATTCGTATCCAAGAGGAACAACGCCGTATTGCTGCGCAACAGGCGGAACAAGAACGTATTGCAGCTCAACAAGCCGAGGCTCAACGTCAAGCGGCTTTACGTGCTGAGCAAGAACGTATTGCGGCCCAACAAGCCGAAGCGCAACGTCAAGCCGCTATTAAAGCAGAACAAGAACGTATCGCCGCTCAGCAAGCTGAAGCGCAACGCCAAGCGGCTATTAAAGCTGAACAAGAGCGTATTGCCGCTCAACAAGCTGAGGCTCAACGCCAAGCGGCTATTAGAGCGGAGCAAGAACGTATTGCCGCTCAACAGGCTGAAACTCAACGCCAAGCAGCTATTAAAGCGGAACAAGAGCGAATAGCCGCTCAACAAGCTGAAGCTCAACGTCAAGCGGCTATTAGAGCGGAACAAGAACGTGTGGTAGCTCAACAAGCCGAGGCTCAACGCCAAGCTGCTATTAAAGCAGAACAAGAACGTATCGCTGCTCAACAAGCCGAAGCTCAACGCCAAGCGGCTCTAAAAGCTGAACGTGAGCGTATCCTCGCTCAACAGGCTGAAGAAGAACGCTTAGCGGCTGAAGAAGCAGCTCGCCAACGTGCTGAAGCTGCCGCTAAAGCTGAAGCAGAACGGCAAGCAGCTATTAAAGCAGAACAAGAACGTATTGCGGCTCAACAAGCTGAGGCTCAACGGCAAGCCGCTTTAAAAGCTGAACAAGAGCGTATCGCGGCCGAGAAAGCTAAAGCTGAACGCGAAGCTGCTATAAAAGCGGAACAAGAACGTATTGCTGCTAAACAAGCGGAACTTGCAAGACAAGCTGCGATCCAAGAAGAACAAGAACGTTTAGCTACTGAACAACTAGCAAAAGAAGAAGCGGCAGCTGCAGCAAAAGCTCAGGCTGAAGCCGAGGCAAAAGCTAAAGCAGAAGCGGACGCTGTTGCTAAAGCGCAAGCTGAAGCTGAGGCAAAAGCTAAAGCAGAAGCAGATGCTGCTGCTAAAGCTCAGGCTGAAGCCGAGGCTAAGGCTAAGGCTAAAGCTCAATCTGAAGCCGAAGCAAAAGCTAAATCTGAGGCAGAGACTAAACAGGTTCAAGAAAGTAAATTACCACAATCTTATGTAAATGCTCGTAATGAAGCTTCCACAAAAGGCTCTCCTGTTACAGAAGAGAAAAATATTCTCTCCCAACCAATTGAACCCCCATTGCAAGCTGATGCGTCTGCAAAGATTAGTCTTGCTTTCGACGCGAAAAATTATGAATCCATGTCTACCACAGTAGATAATAAGGAAATTAAATATCGCGCCTTCGAGTATATCCCTTACGTGGCTAATCCAATCGACATAGATCAGCAATACATGAACATTTATGTACCAGAGGAATATTTCAACAACGGCACAATCAATGGTTACAATACCCAAACAGCCCCTATCTTCATGCCAAATGCAGTAGGTGGTTACATGCCGAGCCAGGCTATGACGCCTAAGATGGAAAATGGAAAACCTAACAGTGTTCTTTATGCATTATCCCGTGGTTATGTAGTAGCTTCCCCATCTACTCGTGGTCGTACCAATAAAGCTTCCGATGGCAACTTTATCGGTAAGGCCCCTGCAGTAATCGTTGACTTACAAGCGGCTACAGCTTACTTACACGCTAACGATTCCGCTATGCCAGGTAATGCAAACCGCATTATCACAAATGGTACAAGTGCAGGCGGTGGTGTATCCTTATTACAAGGTGCAACTGGTAACAGCTCCGACTTCCAACCATATTTACAAGCATTAGGTGCAGCTACAGCGGCAACTAATGTATACGCAGCATCCGCATATGCCCCTATCACTAACCTTGATGCGGCAGATATGGCTTACGAATGGAGCTATAACGGTATCACATCTTTTAACAAAGTAACTATGGGCCAAGGCGAATTACCACAAGCTAATGTAGGTGGTAACTCTGCTCCACCACAACGTACGATGCAACGTGTAAACTTGAATACAGACGATTTATCATACTCTAAAATGCTCAGCGAACACTTCCCTGATTACGTAAATAACTTACAATTACGTGACTCTCTAGGTCGTATACTAAAACTCGACAAGAATGGTAACGGGACTTTCAAAAACTATGTAAAAGAGTTTATCGTTGCTGCCGCTAATAAAGCAGCAGCTCAAGGTACTGATTTATCCAAGCATACATACCTTGTACGAGATAATAAAACAGGGGCCATCAAAGACATTAACTGGGAAGCATATAACCACTTTGTAAGTCGCTCAAAAGCGCCTGGTGCCTTTGACTCTCGTGCTAATGATACAGGTGAAAACAATCTATTTGGTACAAGTACTACAGATAATAATCACTTTACCATTACTGCTGCATTACACGATTCAACAGCTAACCAAGATGTATACGTAGAAAATGCTAAGATCGTTACTATGATGAACCCAATGAACTATCTTGGTTCTCCTGCTGCGACAAATGCACGATTCTATCGTATTCGTTATGGCACAGCCGACAGTAATACATCTGTTGCAATTCCTTTAATCGTAGGTACACGTGCTCAAAACCTTGGGTACAGAGTAGATATGGCAACACCATTTAATGTAGATCACTCTGGTGACTACGATTTAGAAGAATTATTCAACTGGATGGATAATATCGTTAAAAACGGTAGATAATCACAATTAAATACATACCAAAATACTAAAGGAGCTACCTAGTAGTTCCTTTTTCATATACAATTATAAATTTTCTTGTGTATTCAATTATAAATGTTATTGTGAAAGTCCCTCTCCGACTATGAATAATCTGCACCATTATTTAATCAGTACATCACCCTATTATAATAATAAAAGAATTCAATCAAAAAAGGATGCCCCCTGTAAAATACAGGGGGCATCTATGTGTTTGAGCCAGGTAAAAGCAATTATTATGCTTTCACCATGATAGGCGATTAAACTTCAGGGAACAATGCTGTAGATAAGTAGCGTTCGCCTGTATCAGGGAGAATTACTACAATATTTTTGCCTTTATTTTCAGGGCGTTTTGCCAATTCTTGAGCCGCCCAAAGCGCAGCACCAGAGGAAATACCTACCAATACGCCTTCTGTGTGACCAAAAGCTTGAGATGTAGCAAAAGCATCCTCGTTAGAAACTTGGATTACTTCATCGTAAATGTTAGTATCCAATGTATCTGGAATGAAGCCAGCACCTAAACCTTGGATTTTATGAGGGCCTGGTTTACCATTAGACAATACAGGAGAATCTGCTGGTTCTACGGCAACCACATGTACATCAGGGTTTTGTTCTTTCAAGTAGCGACCTGCACCTGTCAACGTACCGCCTGTACCAACACCAGATACGTAGATATCTACGGTACCATCAGTATCTTGCCAGATTTCAGGACCAGTTGTTCTGTAGTGAATTGCAGGATTAGCTTGATTTACGAACTGACCTGCTTCAATAGCACCGGATGTAGCCGTTACGATTTCCTTAGCTTTAGCAATAGCGCCTTTCATACCAAGAGAACCGTCAGTCAATACGAGCTGAGCACCATAACCAAGCATTAATTTACGGCGTTCAATGGACATTGTTTCAGGCATTACGATTACAACTTTATAGCCAAGCGCAGCACCTACAGCAGACAAGCCAATACCAGTATTACCAGATGTAGCTTCTACGATTGTGCCGCCTGGTTGTAATTCACCAGATTCAACTGCAGCTTGAATGATTGCTGCTGCGATACGGTCTTTTACGGAACCGCCTGGGTTGAAGTATTCCAATTTTGCGAAAATATTAGCGTTTGCACCATATTTTTTACCAAAACGTGTAGCAGCTAATAATGGTGTTTTACCGATTAATTCAACAAAAGATTTTGCAATTTTAGACATAGTGGTCACTCCTTATTAAATAGAACCATCCCAATTATCATATTTTGTATCAAGTTTTGCGTAAGTCCCATCAATTACATCTTGTAGGGTTACGTTTTCTAAATAATCATGAATATAGTTTTGTAAGCCTGCCCAGAAACCAACGGTGCGTTCGTTGATTACTGTATCAGTACTCACCCCTTCATCAAGGGTAGATATGATAGCCATCGATTCCTCAGTAGCAAGCAATATTTCAATAATTGTGTACTCCTTAGGGCTTTTAGACAATCGATATCCGCCGTATTTACCGCGGATACTATCCACTAGGTTAGCAGCGCCTAAACGAGCTACGATACCTTCTAGGTATTTTTCAGATATGCCTTGTCGTTCTGCCACAGATCGCAAGGAAACTGGTTTATCTTGCCCTTGCTCTACCAAATCGATGAGAACCATCAATGCATAACGACCTTTTGTGGAAATCCTCATATATCTTGCCTTTCTTTGTAAACGTTAGTGTTAAACACACCCATATTAAAAAGTGCTTATATTATATTTATAAAGCTATTTATAAAACCTTTCACATTAATAGGAATTAATTTCATTATAGACCACTCACTATAAAAATGCAAGAACTTATTTCCTACTTTTATAAAGGGATATCTACTCATCCTATATTTATTGAGTTTATCCTATATTTTAACTTAATAACTTGCCTCGTAGAAAGCTCAAGTTATTATACTTTTGTTAACTCGCAACACAACGAAGTAAGAATAATCTTATAACACAAAAGGACCAGCCCGAAGGCCAGTCCTTTTGCGTATAGTTTGTAGTTTGTTATATGAGGTTTACCATGATGAATTGGAGAGGGTTCATCTGGTATTGGGACTTACCGTATCGTCAGGAAAACGATGCGCGCCCGTGTTTATGTCATTTGAGGAGTTGTCTAGATTACTCTAGCATTTAAGTATAAGTTTCTTAATTAGATTTTACCTACAAGATCAAGACCTGGTTTCAAAGTATCTTTACCTGGTTTCCAACGTGCAGGGCACACTTGATCGCCATGTTTAGCTACAAATTGAGCAGCTTGTACTTTGCGAACTAATTCTTCAGCGGAACGGCCGATACCCATATCATGAATTTCTGCTGTACGCACGAAGCCTTCTGGATCTACTACGAATGTACCACGGTAAGCCATAGCAGATTCTTCTTGGAATACATCGAAGAAATCAGCTAATTCATGTTTTTTGTCAGCCAACATGTAGTACTCGATTTTATTAATGCTTGGAGAAGCATCAGACCATGCTTTGTGAACGAATTCGGAGTCACAAGATACGGAGTAAACTTCGCAACCCAATTCTTTCAACTCTGCATAAGAGTTTTGTACGTCTTCCAACTCAGTAGGGCATACGAATGTGAAGTCTGCTGGATAGAATACGAATACAGACCATTTACCCAACACGTCTGCAGTGCTAACTTTTACCAATTCAGGTTTTTTGAAAGCATCAAGTGTAAATTCAGGAAGTTGTTTACCAATAATAGACATGTTATGTCCTCCTTATTTGAGTTCCATATGTAACGAATATATTTATATTGGTGTACTTAACACCGCATCTATATCTATCTTTGTCTATATAATAACAAATATCATTCAATATTGCAAGCGTTATTTTTAAATTTATCGATATATTTTTTCCAACTTTTTTCGATGTAAGCAAAAAAGAGAAGAAAGATGCTCATTTCTGAGCATCTTTCTTCTTTTTACGTACTATTTTTTTAGTTCTAAGATTGCATCTACGAAACCACGGAATAATGGATGTGCATTATTTGGGCGAGATTTAAGTTCTGGATGTGCTTGTGTGCCAATGAAGAATGGATGATTTTTCACTTCAATACTTTCAACGAGACGGCCATCTGGAGATGTACCAGAAATTACGAGGCCTGCATCAGTCAATTGTTGACGATATTCATTGTTGAACTCATAGCGATGGCGATGACGTTCATAAATCAAATCTTCTCCATAAGCCTCGTGAGTTTTCGTACCGGCTTCCACTTTGCATGGATAGATACCTAAACGCATCGTACCGCCTTTTTTATCTACATCAACTTGATCACTCATCAAGTCAATTACTTTGTACTTAGCATTTTCGTCGAATTCGCTAGAGGTTGCTCCTTCCATGCCACATACGTTACGAGCAAATTCCATGACTGCAGACTGCATGCCAAGGCATAGGCCGAGATATGGAATATTGTTTTCACGAGCATATTGGATTGTACGAATTTTACCTTCTACACCACGGGAACCAAATCCACCAGGTACGATGATGCCTTCAACACCTTCAAATACCTCTTTAGGATCTACAGATGTATCATCAAGTTCTTCGGAGTCAATCCAACGAATATTCACTTTAGTACCCGTAGCAATACCAGCATGATCTAGAGCTTCAACTACGGACAAATACGCATCATGCAACGCTACATACTTACCAACGATAGCAACTGTAATATCTTTATTAGGATTCAAAATCTTATGAACCATTTCTTTCCATGCAGTCATATCGCAAGGACGATCTTCAAGGCCTAATTTTTTAATAACAATATCATCAAGACCTTGATCTTGCATCATCAATGGCACTTCATAGATGGAGCTACAAGTTTGGTTTTCAATAACGGCTTCTGGTTCTACGTCGCAGAACAACGCAAGTTTTTCTTTCATTTCATCAGAAATGTGTTTTTCGCTACGGCATACCAAAATATCTGGTTGAATACCAATGCTACGCAATTCTTTTACACTATGTTGTGTAGGTTTTGTTTTCAACTCGCCTGCGGCATTGATGTAAGGCACTAATGTAACGTGAATGTAAAGTACGTCGTTACGACCTACTTCTTTTTTCACTTGACGAATGGCTTCCATAAATGGCAAGCTTTCAATATCACCTACGGTACCACCAATTTCTGTAATAACTACATCAGCATTATCCTCTTTACCTACACGGTAAACATTTTGTTTAATTTCATTTGTAATATGTGGAATTACTTGTACAGTGCTACCTAGATAATCACCTTTGCGCTCTTTATTGATTACAGACCAATATACTTTACCAGCTGTAATATTGGAACGTTTACTAAGGTTAATATCGATAAAGCGTTCATAATGACCCAAATCAAGGTCAGTTTCAGCGCCATCATCTGTTACAAATACTTCACCATGTTGGTAAGGGCTCATCGTACCCGGATCGATATTAATGTATGGGTCAAATTTTTGAATCGTTACATTGAAACCACGGTTTTTTAGTAAACGACCCAAAGATGCTGCTGTAATTCCCTTCCCAAGAGAAGAAACAACGCCGCCAGTTACGAAAATATACTTAGTTGCCATGATGCCTCCCACCTATTACATTTTTTCCGGAGCGGAAATACCTAAAATACCCAAGCCTTGACGAAGAACGAGGGCAATCGCTGTAATTAATCCAAGACGAGCTTGTTGTAATGCTGGATCTACGCCAATGATACGACCTTGACGGTAGAATGAATGGAACATGCTTGCCAAATCATATAGATAACGAGCAATACGATGAGGGGCACGATGTTCGGCAGCTTGAACGACCTCTTCCGGATATTCAGCTAATTTCTTAATTAATTCTAATTCCATTTCACTTGTAAGCGTTGTGAAATCAGTTTCACTATAATTGCCAAATGCAATGCCAGCTTCACGCACTTGGTTATAAATGCTGTGAATACGAGCATGAGCATATTGGATATAATACACTGGGTTGTCATTACTGCGAGATTTTGCCAAGTTAATATCAAAATCAAGTTGGCTATCCAAAGAACGCATCAAGAAGAAATAGCGAGACGCATCTACGCCAACCTCTTCGATCAATTCATCTAATGTAACACTATCGCCACTACGTTTAGACAATTTAACAAGTTGTCCGTCACGGAACAATGCTACCATTTGTAATAACAATACGGTTAATTTATCAGGGTCATAACCAAACGCCGCCATAGCCGCTTTTACACGACATACATAGCCATGATGGTCAGCGCCCCAGATATCAATCATTTCCTTGAAACCACGATCATATTTATTGCGATGATATGCAATATCTGCCGCTAAATACGTAGGAACCCCATTATCACGAATAACTACACGGTCTTTATCATCACCGTAGTCAGTGGATTTTAACCACAATGCACCATCTTTTTCATAGACTTTACCAAGGGCCTTCAGAGCCTCTACAGAATGATGAATTTCATCCGATTCATGAACTGTACGTTCAGAGAACCAATTATCAAAAGTAACGCGGAAGTTTCTTAATGTTTCCTCTAAGCGAGCTAATTTTTCTTTTAAGCCCTCTTCCTTAAACAAGGCTATACGATCTACTTCGTTCATGGCATTTAATTTATCAAAGCCTTCACGTTCAGCAATCGCTTTTGCTGTTTCAATAATATCTGGGCCACGATAGCCATTTTCAGGGAACACTAACGCCCCTTCTGGAATATCGAACTCAGGCATAGAGCCGTCTTCATTGCGTTTAGGTGGGAATACTAATGTAGCACCTTGCAATTCTTGAAAGCGGTACTCAATGGAAATCGCCATGTTGTCGATTTGATTACCTGCATCATTGATATAGTATTCAGATTGTACATTGTAACCCGCTGCACGCAACAAGTTTACAAGAGCACTACCATACGCAGCACCACGGCCATGACCAACATGCAATGGACCTGTTGGGTTTGCACTTACGTACTCTACTTGAATCGTATCGCGCGCACGCAATGGTTGAACACCATACTCAGTACCAGCATTCAAAATGGCTTTTAACGTATCATACACCATATCAGACTTCAAAAAGAAATTAATAAAACCTGCGCCAGCAACCTCAGCACGTTCAAGCCAATCAAAATTCATATGACTAATCAAAGCTTCAGCAATAGCTCGAGGATTTTGACGAGCCACACGAGCGGATTGCATAGCGATGTTTGTAGAAAAATCACCGAATTCCTTTTGAGGTGGCACTTCGAGAACGATTTCTGGATATTCCCCAGCCGGCAAATCACCGCTGTTAATCGTATCTTGTAATGCCTGTTCAATCCCCGATTTCAGGATTTCCTTCATGTCCATGCTCTATATCCTCCCGCACGTCTATATCTAACTGATTATAAAATTGCCATTCACCTTCGACGGAAATATCATATCCTAAATGAACATGACCTACACCATCGTGAAAGTCTACTGTTAATTCATGAGTATTTACGGCCATATGTAAATCACCATATGGTGTTTCATATACGGCTTCGCGTTCTTCACCACGGACGTATTGATGACGCATATTGACCGCCCCTGTTCGGAGCAATACGATAGAATCATCATGGATTTTAATGGTCGTCTTAACCCCATCCAATCCAGTCACACTAGATTCTTCATAACGCACATATTGAGCATTACCCTTTTCATGTGACGTACCTGGGGAAATCAGTTCCACTACGGTATCCTTGCCATCCATATCTCGTTGTACACTCTTTACGGACACTAGAACCCGCTTCATTTTCAACCTCCGTGGTAGTAATTAATCATCATATTATACCATAATCAAGGACTATTTTGCACCCTTAATGAGTCTCAATTTCTTAGTCTTCGCCATCCGTTTAATAGCATATTCTCTGCGTTGTGCTTCTTGTTTTTGGTGAAAGCTTTCAGCATATACCAAGGTCACAGGACGACGTCCTCGCGTATACTTTGCACCACCTGGGATATGTCCATTATGAGCATCTATTCGACGTTTAAGATCTGTAGTCCATCCACAATACAAAGAGTCATCAGAACAACGCACTAAATAAATATAGTGCATTTCTTTTGATTCATCACCTTGAACACTAGCGTCATTCAAGATTGTATCACAATCTACAATTATACCGTGTACATCTTGTGTAGATGCACATTCACCAGAAAGAGACTTTTGAGAAGTACTTTTCTTATTTCCCATTTTTCGCATCATCAGTGATTGGTTCCAATGTAATGGTATTAATAATTACTGGTTCTACTGGCTTATCATTGCGGCCGGTTTTAACTTTGCCGATTTTTTCAACTACATCCATACCTTGTACTACAGTACCAAAGATGGTGTGTTTATTATCTAACCAATCCGTAGGTCCCAAGGTAATGAAAAATTGAGAACCTCCTGTATTAGGGCCACGGTTAGCCATGGCTAGAACGCCCATTTTATTGAAGTGTAAATCATTGGAGAATTCATCAGGAATTGTATAGCCTGGGCCACCAGCACCTGTGCCATCAGGATCTCCACCTTGAATCATAAAGCCTTCGATAACACGGTGAAATGTCACACCATTATAGAAGCCTTTTTTCACGAGATAATCAAAATTTTTGACCGTAATCGGTGCTTTAGACCCTAACAAACGAACCTTAAATTGACCATAGTTTGTATCAAAGATAGCATATTCATCAGCAATTGGTGCGTTTGTAAAATTGGGCATAGCTACAGTTTCTGCTTTCACGGTATTACCTTGTGGTTGTTCACCACTGTTTGTACCGCATGCAGTTGTACCAAGCACTGTAATCCCCAACATTGCGCATAAAGCCAAGCGTTTCCAGTTCATATGTCCCCCAAAATACTAATATTATATTTAACTAAAATGTAGATTTAAAATTTACATAGAAAAACCGCTCAACCCATGAGCGGCTCTTTTTTAGTATATCATATTATGGCACTATTGAAATTAAAAATATAAAAAAATAATATAACAACAAAAAACAGAGCTTCAAAGGAGCTCTGTTTTTGTAATCCTCAAATAATCACGTAGTTAATTCGATTATTTAGAGTCAAATTGATCTGGAGTTGTATTGTTATAAGACTCAATATAATTATTGAAATTCTCAATCATGTCGTTAAGGTTGTTTTCATTTGCATCGTTAAGTACTTGACGAACAGAACCAACTACAGAGTTATAAGAGTTAACAAGCACTTCTCCACGATCATTATTTATGCTCTTAAGCAATGTTTGAATTTCATTAAGTTCTTTTTCTACAGCTTGTTTATCTGCATTTTTAGGAGATTTTTCTACATTTTCTACAAGAGTAGTCAAGCGAAGCGTAGATTCCATTGCTGCAGCATAGCCTTTTTTACCGTCTTTTTTCAATTTTTCGATTTGTTTCTTAGTTTGTTCGGTGTTAGCTTTGTTAAGAGCATCATTGAACTTCGCATAAGCTGCATCAAATTTTTCTACTTGTGCTACGTATTTAGCTGCTAGTTCTTTACCTTTAGCACCACCATCGTTCATGTAAGCTTTAGAATCATCATAAGCTTTCAAATCTTTGAATGTTGGTACTAATTCATTAAGAACATTTAATACATTATCGCGTTCTGTATCAACTTCTTTGAACGTAGAGCCTTCTTTTTTAGATTTTTCCAAAGCATCTTTTAAAGTATCATAATGAGGTTGACGACCAATAGCACCTTCTTGGAAACCACCTTTTAATTTAGCCAAACTATCCGCATAGTTTTGACCCCAAGTTGCATTGTCACCATTGAAGTTGTTTGTTGCATCAATAAGTGTATTAAGCTTAGCAGCTGCTTTCTCATCGCTACCGCCATCAACAACGGAGGATACTACGGAGCCAATGCCACCCGCTTTATCACTGCCGCAACCAGAAACAAATAAACCTGCTGTCAATGCCGCTACACAAAGTAAAGTTGAAAATAATCTGCGTTTATTGTTCATATCTTCTCTTCTCCTTTTAACACATGAATATTAAACTAAGCGCATTATACTAACTATACTACACCAATTCTGTAGCCACAGCTACAAAATCAAATCTTCATATAAACTTCACCTAATTTAGAGGAATTATCAATAATTAATCGATCCATTTAAAATGCTTACACGCATTATAGATGCCATCTTTATCACAGTCTGTAGTAATATAATCAGCCTTTGCCTTTAATTCAGGGCGCGCATTACCCATAGCAATATTTAACCACTCAGGTCTAAACATAGATAAATCATTATACCCATCACCAAATACAACAGCTTGATTTGGCTTCATTCCAAAGTGTTCAAGCATATTACGAATACCCAACGCCTTTTCCATAGGCTCATATAGAACACAGCCATCACCATAACGAATGAGCTTATGTGTCATATGCTCGATATCCTTCTCCTCTTCCTCTCCTTCTTTGAAAAACACATAAATCTTATAAAATTCTTCAACACTATGAAAGTCAAAATTAGGGTCTACAGTTGTTTTAAATACATCCCAATTAGGATGCCACTCTAAAATTTCCTTATACGGCGTAATACGACCAAGTTTATTGCGGTCAGTTACAGCCCAAGGAATATTATGTGATTCTAAATACTCTAAATATTTAATACATGCATCACGATCCATACCTATCATAGATACCAATTCATTATTAACAGTGATACTGTGACCACCATCTGCTACAAAATCAGTAAGGCCCGCTTGCTCTGCAAAACGCTTAGCATCCACTTGAATACGACCAGTTGCTAAGGCTACACGGTGACCACGACGCTTTAACTCATCTAAACTGTATTGAGCACTTTCAGGGATTTTACCTTCAGGCCATACAGCTAAAGTATTATCAATATCAAAAAAGAAAAACTTCTGTTCCACAGGCCCTCCTAATCGCGTCCACTCATCAGCTTAAACCGCTCTTTTTGTTTTACATCTGGATATTTTTCATGGTCCACATCACTCAAAAACATATCTAGTGGTCGTACATATAAGTCACGTTGATCATATAATTTTTGATATACCACGAACTGTTCACTCGTTTCCGAATGAGTTGCAACATCTAACACGTAATAGTACATGCCTTTAAAATGACGATATAAGCCACCCTTTACAATTTCTTGCATTTATAACCTCATCACATAACATACACAAATAGTTACAAACCATATTAATCAAGAGATTCCATATATTGAATAGCCTTAGTCAACATATCTGCTGTAATTTTATATGGAGATACATCAATATCATGAACAGATGTAGCCTTTTCAACAATTTGAGGAATATGCGATGCAGTAAGATCTAATTGTGAAAGTTTAGTAGGCCAACCTAATTCGCGATATACTGGCAACCACCGTTGTAACTCATCCATTTGTTGGTCAACGGTTAACAAAATAAGTAAGCCATAAGCTACTATTTCACCATGCAAATGATTTTCTTCTGTTTCTTTATTAGTAACACAGCCATAACATACAGCATGAGCCATGTTGCTATTATATGCCATAGGAACACAACCTGATACAACACCGGTAGTAAAGATAACAGTCATAGCAATGGTATCAAAGGCATCACTACGTTTATTAGCTTGACTATCTTTATAGGCTTGTATACCATGTGCTAAAATTGGTTCACTACACATAGAAGCTAGAGTAAGGCCTAACTGAGTATTATAGTCTTGCTCGCGACTGCGAGCAGAAAGATGAGTTTCATAGTGTTTTGCAATAGTATCTCCCATTCCTGCCCACAAGTAACGGCTTGGTGCTTCTACGAGAATATCAGCATCAATAAAGCAGTGCACAGGAGGATGATTTACAAAAGCTACGTCATCAAAAGTATGATCTGCCGTGTATACAGCTGCCACTTCTGACGTTGCCGCACAAGTAGACGCAATGGTTGGAATTGTAAAGAATGGTTTATCATCTAACTCTATAGCTACTACTTTTACCGTATCCATGGCCTTACCACCACCAACAGCAAACAAAAAGTCCGCATCTTTTACAGATGCCATTTGTGCAATTTCCTTGCCTCGAGCAAAAGTACACTCTCCACCAAAGTGGATAATATCTAGCACCTTAATCCCCGCTTTATCAAGCACTGGACGAATGTGTGGCAAAGCTTTAGAAAGAGCTGTTTCGCCACCGATGATAGCTACAGACTTGCCATATAATTTTGTAAACTTTGGAATAGCGTCAAATACATCATGACCTCCAAAACTATAACTAGGTAAACAATGAGTACTACGCATAAAATTTCCTTCCTTCTTTTATCATTTATATCCTTATTTATCCTTATTATAGAAACTTCTACACACAAAATCAATTTTATATGACAACAATCAAAACATAAAAAGGCTCTATACTCTCACAAAATGAAAGCATAGAGCCTTTATCTTTATTACTTATTATCGGAAGCAAGACCTTTATGGATAAGACCCACAACAAAGCCTAATACCGCAAAGCTTACCCAGCCCATACCAGCACTTTGAAATGGAATATATTGAGCAAAGAGCTGTTCCAAAGCTGTAGGTGCAATACCTGCAGTTTCAAGACCAGTCATGAGGGCAGAGATCATTGTGAAAGCCATAGTCCATGCATATACGCAACGACGACCACCAAACACATTATGAAGAAGTGCCAACAAGATGATTACGATAGTCAACGGATACAAGAGCATCAACACAGGAATTGCTGCACTGATGATTGTTTTCAAGCCAAACATGCTAAGACCAAACGCCGCTACAGAGAAAATTACTACATATAATTTGTAACTAATCTTTGGCGTCAACTTGTGGAAATATGTACCGCAAGAAGTGATAAGACCAATACTTGTAGACAAGCAAGCTAGCAAAACGATGATAGCCAAGATGATTTGACCGAACTCACCAAACAAATAGTTAGCACTTACGGACAATACAGGAGCCCCTGTCTCGAACAAACCAAAGCGTTCAACACTAGTAGCACCGATATTAGCGATAAATACGTAAACAATACCAAGAAGACCTACCGCAATAGCACCTACCTCCATTACCGTTTTTGTAATCACAGCACGAGATGTAGCACCGCTAAGACGAACAAAGTCGATTACAAGAATAGCAAATACTACGGAAGCTAAGGCATCCATTGTATTGTAGCCATCTAGGAAACCCTGTAATACAGCCGTTGGCGCATCACCATATGCCGGTTGTGGCACCGCATAACCACCAAGTGGAGTAATAAAGGATTTAACAATTAACAACAGAATTACAAGTAGTAAAGCTGGTGTCAAAATATTGCCGATACGGTTAACAAGTTTTTGCGGACTAATAGATAACCACAAAGAAATACCAAAGAATAATGCCAAGAAAATTGGTTCCATATTCATGCTTAAACCTTCAGCAAAAGGTTTAATTGCGATTTCATAAGCTACAGTACCAGTACGTGGCGTCGCAAACATTGGACCAATACTCAAGTATAAAGAAATTGTGTACAACAAGCCATAAATCGGATGAACACGACTTGCAAGTTCTTCAACATCTTTACAGGAAGAGTAACCCATCGCTGCAACACCTAAGAGTGGAAGGCCTACACCAGTTAATACGAAGCCGAGCAAAGCCCAACCTACATTATCACCAGCATGTTGCCCTAAGGCCGCTGGGAAAATCAAATTTCCTGCCCCAAAGAATAGAGCAAATAACATCATACCTATAGCCAAATAGGCACGGGTCGACAGATTGTCGTTACCATTCATAAATGTAACCCCCTTTAGGTCAATAAAATAATATTACCATTATAATCTAAAGGAGCTAAGGTATACAAGAAAAATATCCTCACTATTCTATATCCGTATAATGTTATTCCCATAAGTAAAAGGATTTAATTTTTAAATATAGCTGTAAAAGCATGTGACATCACACATCTTATACATATTCGTTCATGATATGGTAATAAACTATTATCTATGAAAGGTTTCTTATATGAACTTGCACATCATAGAAGGTACTACCCCAGCCTTGATCTGTGGGACGAGCTGCGGTAAGCGCATTGATTGCCACATGAGGATCACTCGATTGGGATTGCCACCATACACCTAGCGTTACCAAAGTCCCCCGTTGCACTTCATCGTCGTAGTAGGCTTTAATTTTTACACTGCCACGATTGTTATAGATTTCTACCTCAGCACCATCGTTTATGTTATACATTTTTGCATCTTCTGGATGAATGCGAAGTTTCATCAACTCAGGATCATTAAAGTCTAATTCGCAGAAGCTAGAGTCCAAAATTCGAATATCATTACCGATTATGAGCCAAAACGGTGCATTGTCACCATATGGAGGCATATACCGAATTAATGGTTCTACATCTTGCGGATTATATAATTCAATTTTTCCAGACGGTGTTTTGAAATCCATCTTATAATTTTCAGGTACCGTCATCTCCACAGGCTCACCGTTTAAAATCAACTCTTGGTCCCTCTTGGATATACGACTCGAAGTGTGCACAATTTGTTCAATAAGCTCTCTTTCACTAAGGTTAAAAAATGCATCCTCCAACCCCATACGTTTTGCTAACTCGGCGATAACTTGCCAATTGGAACGAGACTCCCCAACTGGATCAATCAATTTGTAACCCGTACCAATTGTGTAATGACCATAAGAATTATAAATATCATCATGCTCTACAGATGTTGTGGCCGGCAAAATAATATCCGCATATTTACAGGTATCCGTAAAAAAACGCTCATGCACAATTGTGAATAAGTCATTACGCATCAAACCTTTACGAACCACATTTTGATTAGGTGCTGTAATAGCAGGATTTGAGGAAAACACATATAAGCTATGGACCCCAACTCTTTCGGGATTTGTAAGCATCTCCCCAAGTTTAATCATAGGCATCAATCGTTTAGCTGGCGCATGAACATGAGCCTGTTGCATCATATCTTTGCCAATAAATTTACTACCACTAGCACTCGACAACAATCCCCCCCCAGGATATTGCCATGCTCCAACCACAGCAGGCAAGGCATTAATAGCACGGCATGTCATAGCACCATTACCATATCGAGACAAACCACTGCCGAGACGGATAAACGGCGCTTTTGATGTAGCGTATGCATGAGCGAACTCAGTCATACGATCCACGGAAACACCACAAATATCAGATGCTTTCTCCGGCGTAAAATTAAGCAACACCTCTTTTACCAGCTCATCGTAGCCTTGGACATGTTCCTTAATAAAATCTGTATCCGCCAAACCGTCACGATGAATGATATGGAGCATACCTAATGCTAGCGCTCCATCACTACCTGGTTTAACGTAAATATGCTCATGAGCTTGGCTAAAAGTATAGGTTTTATGAGTATCGATAATCCAAACGCGGGCACCATTCTTTTTTGCTATGTTCACATCGTGTAAAATATGAACATCTGTAGCTGTCGCATTTATCCCCCACAAGACGATACAGTCGCTATGTTGCGCCTCTTGTGGTTTAATACCTAATGTTTCACCATAAACGGACCGGAACCCCGCTTGTTTAGCAGGAGAGCAAATACCTCGATCTTGGTCTGTAGCACCAATACAACGGAAAAAATAATCTGCTGCAGGACTCTGAATAACCCCCATTGTTCCTGCATAAGAGTAACGCAAAATACTTTCACTGCCATAAGTATCAATAGTTTCTTTGAAATTATTGACAATTGCATCAAGGGCTTCATCCCAACTAATACAAGTGTACTGATCTTCACCAATTCCCTTTTTACCGACACGCTTCATAGGGGACTTCAAGCGCAATGGAGAATGGATTACCTTTTCATAATGTGCCATCTTAGGGCATAGTGTACCTCTTGTGAAAGCATGTGCTCTATCCCCTCGAACAGATATTACTTTATTATTATCGACTAATACAATGAGACCGCATGCATCGGGACAATCGTATGGGCATACAGATTTATATTCTTTCATAATAAGCACCTCGCTTATAAATTGTATAAACTATAGGATGTATATTTATATTATATTATAGTATGACTCGTATAAGTATAACCTTTTGCACATATTCTGAATTAAAAAGGTTTTAGAAATGATTATTTTATGTATATCAATGCATTCAATTATCACATTACATTTATGACCTCATCATTTATTTTGATATATGTAGTTAAACATTTCAAGTTTTATCGATATCTATCCATTATCATTCTTGTCCAATGCCTAAACAGATATACTAATAAGTTCTATAAAAATACCAAAATTCTTCAAAAAAATCATGTAATCATTACTAAAAGTCATAACCATATAGTTTTAGGTATAATCAGACATTTTAATAGTGTCGTATAGATTATGTGACAAAAATCACCGGTACGTATGCGTATTTAGTAATGTCGTTCAGACTGTAAGACTATTCAATCTCACTTGTTTCTGTGCTATACTGACAGTGTCATTTGAGAGGATATAGAACTCACAAGAACTCATTTTGAATTCATGGTTATCTAATGTGAAGTAGCTATATCAGGTACATATTTTCTGAAAAGAGGTTTTAACGATGGCAGACGCAAAAAACACTGTGTTATTCCCTTATGAAACACTAAAAAAATTGAGCATGGACGCTTTCCAAAAATTTGGTTTCTCCGAAAAAGAAGCTGACATCATCCAAGACGTACTTTTGACTTCTGACTTGTTCGGTATTCAAAGCCATGGTATGCAACGTATGGTTCGTTACCATAAAGGTATCACTAATGGCTTGATTAAAATCGATGCTAAACCTGAAATCGTAAAAGAAACTCCAATTTCTGCAGTTATCGACGGTCATGACGGCATGGGTCAATTATTGGGTCATAAAGCTATGGAAATGGCTATCGAAAAAGCTAAAAAATCCGGTGTTGGTATCGTATCTGTACGTAACTCCAACCACTACGGTATCGCTGGTTACTATGCTAAAATGGCATCCGACCAAGGCTTAATCGGTTTCTCTTGTACAAACTCCGAAGCAATCATGGTTCCTACATATGCTCGTAAAGCTATGCTTGGTTCTAACCCTATCGCTTGGACTGTACCAGCTGATCCAGTTGACTTCTTCTTCGATTGCTCCACTACAGTAGTAACTCGTGGTAAACTTGAAATGTACAACAAAATGGGCAAAGCTACTCCAGATGGCTGGGCTGTTAATAAAGACGGCGTTCCTTCCACTGATGCAGCTGAAGTATTGGGCAACATCTCCCGTCATGAAGGTGGCGGTATCCTTCCTTTAGGTGGTGCTACAGAAGTTCTTGGCGGTCACAAAGGTTATGGTAACGGCATGATTGCTGAGTTGTTCTCCTCTATCTTGTCCCAAGGTGGTACTTCCAACAAATGTATGGTTGGTGGTAAATCCAACATCTGTCATGGCTTCATGGCTATCAACCCTGAATTCTTCGGTGACCCTGCGGAAATCAAAAAACACTTCTCCCAATTCTTACAAGAATTACGTGAAGCACCTAAAGCTCAAGGTCAAGATCGTATCTATACTCATGGCGAAAAAGAACATGAATCCGTTGAAAAAGTTAAAGCTGAAGGCATCCCTGTACTTAACGGTACAATGCTTGAAGTTCAAGACCTTTGCAATGAATTAGGTCTAGACTTCAAATCCTACTTCGGCGATTATGTACCAGAAGCTCCTGCTACAATGTTCAAAGGTAACTACTAATACCTAAACTTAGTAATGGCCCTAACAAGGACTTGTAGTTAGTACAGAAGGGGACATAAACACTGTTTATGTCCCCTCTCTTATGTTTTTAACCTCATAGGCTATGAGGTTAAAAAATTTTATGTACTATATCAATTTTTATGATAAGTATATCTGTTATTTTATTGTAAGCTTTTATTTTAACTGAACTTTTACAAATTAACATCATAGCGATTTATTCATCAATTAAATTGATTAAACTACGTCGTCCTGTTGAGCATATATTTTTGTTTTACTTGAAAGGATGATCTTAGAAATGAGTGCTATCACCGTTCTATTAGCGCTATCTCCAATCATTTGGTTGATTGTAGCGTTATCCATCTTGAAATTACCTGCATGGCAAGCAACAAGTGTTGCTGCGATTGGTTCTTTCATTATCGCTATTACAGCATTCCAAGCTGACCCATTTATTATGGTCACTGGTGCCCTTGAAGGTGCCGCATTGGCAATCTGGCCAATCCTATTAGTTATTACAGCTGCTATCTTCGTTTATAACTTGGTAGTACATACGAAAGCAATGGAAACTATTAAAACCATGCTTTCTTCTGTAACATCTGATACTCGTGTACTTGCATTACTACTTGCATGGGGCTTTGGTGCCTTCATGGAAGGTATGGCTGGCTTCGGTACTGCCGTTGCAATTCCTGCAGCTATGATGGTTGCCGTAGGTTTTGACCCACTTAAATCTATCATCGCATGTCTCGTTGCAAACTCCGTACCAACAACATTTGGTTCTATCGGGATTCCAACAACTACATTGGCATCCTTAACAAACCTTGATCCAAGCCATTTAGGTACATTCATTTCCGTACAATTGTTCTTGCTTAACCTTATCGCTCCATTCTTTGTTGTTATGATTATTGGTGGCGGTATTAAAGCGTTAAAAGGCGTATTCCTTGTAACATTACTTTCTGGTTTAGCATTAGCAGTTCCTGAAACTGTAATCAACGCTGTAATGGGTCCAGAATTATCCGTAATTTCTGCATCCATCGTTATCATGGCAGTTATCATTGGTTGTGCAAAAATCATGCCTCCTAATGATCCTAAATACGCAGTTAAACAAACTGGCGAAGTCCCTAAAGTTTCTGGTGGCGAAGGCCTTGTAGCTGCAATGCCATTCATCTTAATCTTCGTATTATTGTTATTAACTTCTAAATTGTTCCCTGCAATTAATGGTCCTCTTGCGTCCATTAAAACATCTGTACCTATTTATCAAGGTGCTGGTGCAAAACCTTACACATTCGTATGGATTGCAACTCCTGGTATTATGATTTTTATCGCTGGTATTGTTGGTGGTTTCATCCAAAAAGCAAAAGCTGGCGAAATCTTCGGTACATTGGGTAGCACAGTTAAAAACTTGAAATTCACATACCTTACAATCATCACAGTTGTTATGACAGCTAAATTGATGACTTACTCTGGTATGACTGCAGATATTGCAAAAGCAATGGTTGCTGGTACAGGTACATTGTACCCTCTATTCGCACCTATCGTAGGTGCGTTAGGTGCCTTCTTGACTGGTTCTGGTACAAACTCCAACGTATTGTTTGGCCCACTTCAAATTGCTGCAGCCCAAGGCTTAGATCCTACAAACTTCGAAGACCTTGGTTTCTGGTTGGCAGCAGTTAACTCCGGTGCAGCTGGTATCGGCAAAATGTTGTCCCCACAATCCATCGCGATTTCTATTGGTGCCGTAGGGCCTGCTTTGAAAGCATACCTAGAAAACCACAAAGAAATCAGTGCTGAAGAAGCTCATAAACTAGAACATGAAATCGAAGCAAGCGTTATCATGAACAGTGCCTTCAAATACTTCATTGTATTCATCGTAATGCACGGTTGTATTTCCTTCTTCGGTCAACATTTCATCCATGAAATTCACCACTTTTTCTTCTAAGAACTGGTAACAAAAAAAGAACAGCTCTTCACGAGCTGTTCTTTTTTGTTGCCACATATGAGAATACTACATATAACATGGTTTAATGATATTGCTTCTACAGATGAAACCGTAGCTGTCCCGATTACTACTATTGCAGCTAACACAAAACCTTTTAGTTAATATTTCATATAATTCTCCCATCGCCAATAAACACATTGATATTTTTAGATATAATTAATATACTAATTGTAATCTATAAATAGAGATATAGCAAACTCAATATTTCATATAGATATTTTTTCTCAATCATGGTAAAATACATCGTATCAAATAGAAAAAATTAAATGCAGTCTGCGAAGTGCGATTCGCAGACTTTTATTTTTCTCACTTTAGTATAGGAGGGTTTTATGACTCAAGAAAATTCTGCTAAAGTCTCTTTCATCTTAGTAGTATTCCTTGGTCTGTTGACAGCCATCACACCACTTGCAACAGATTTATATTTACCAGCATTACCAATTATGCCTAGTGAACTAAATACATCTGCATCAAATATTCAAATGACCATTGGTGTGATGACTTTTGGTGTTGCATTAGGTCAATTATTTGGAGGTCCTATTAGTGATACTATGGGCCGCAAGTTGCCTCTTATAACAGGCAACTTACTTTGCGTTATCTCTAGCATAATCTGTGCTTATGCACCAAGCATTGAAATACTTTTACTAGGACGCTTTCTACAAGGTTTAACAGGATCTGTGGGCGTTGTAATTGCTAAGGCCATCGCTCGAGATTTTGCATTTGGTCAAGAATTGACTAAACTCTTTGCATTGCTCATGATGGTTAACGGTTTGGCGCCAGTAATCGCTCCGCTCATCGGCGGTCAATTATTACTATTCACTACATGGCGCGTTATCTTCGTTATTTTAGCAATATTTTCTGCTATTCTATTAGCGGGATCTCTTCTCTTCCGTGAAAGCTTACCTAAAGAAAAACGCGTTACAGGTGGCGTTGCAACTGCTACAAAGAACTACATTACGCTTATTAAAGATAAGCGATTCCTTGGGCAAACACTAATCCAATTCTTTGCTTTTGGTGGATTCTTTGCGTATATCTCAGGTTCATCCTTTGTATACCAAAACATCTTCCAACTATCTGCACAAGAATTTAGCTATCTCTTTGGTATTAATAGCTGTGGTATTATTTTAGCTAGTGCCATCAGTTCCCGTTTAAGTAATGTTATAACAGGCCGTCAATTACTTACATTCAGCCTATGGCAACTTACAATCGGTTCTTTACTATTCTTAGTAGCTATGATTCTAGAATGGCCTCTCATTCCTGTAACCATCATACTATTCTTTACCGTATGTACAGTATCCCTATTTGGCTCTGCCTCTTTCTCTATGGCAATGGCTAAATACGGTAAAATGGCTGGAAGTGCCTCTGCAGTACTTGGCTTTGCTAGCATGTTCTCTGCAGGAATCGTATCTCCATTAGTTGGTATTGGTGGGGAATATACAGGGATTCCCATGGGGACTACAATGCTAGTATGTTCAGCGCTTTCCTTATTGTGCCTATATGGTTTGGTAGAAAAAGATTAATCTCTTTTACACATTTGTATAAGCCCCACAATGGGGCCCGACTACAACAGAATAATATTAGTATATAAATAAGATACCCCTTTCCTTGCTCAGTACTTCGTAAAATCGCTTCGTAAAGGGGTATCTTATTTATATTAACACTACCTGTGAAGGCGTCCCATTGCGGGACTTTACAAGCATATTTCAAAATAGATTAATTCTTTAACTCTACAAACACCTAGGCATAATAACGAAAACCACCTACACAACTGATTGTAGGAGAAAGGAGATGTGCCATAGGCACATCTCCACATTTCTTCCCCCTCCTCTATCCAGTTATATTTTCAATGGGACATCTTCATAATTAGCGTATATAGAAAAGAATACAGCCCTCTCTGCAGCGATTTTACGGAACGTAGTGACGTACTGAGCCAAGAGAGGGCTGTATTTTTTCTATACTAGTAATATGCAGTTGTATTCGGGCCCCATTATAAAATGTAAGGGACCTTATCGCTTATTCACTAAATTCCATCCCAACTTCTCCCCACTGCACTAGTTATATTTTCAATGGGACCGCTTCATAACAGGTGTATATAGAAAAGAACACAGCCCTCTCTGCAGCGATTTTACGAAGCGTAGCGCCGTACTGAGCCAAGAGAGGGCTGTGTTTTTTCTATACTAGTGTTATGTAGTTGTCACGGGGCCCCATTGAAAATATAACAGAGCACCCTTATTCAAACATTGTCGATAGTAGTAGTTTCAATCGGTTTGCTTGGTTCACCGCACTGGAGCCTGGATCGTAGTCGATAGCTGCAATTCGCACGTCTGGGTATGCAGCGGATAGTGTTTTTACCATGCCTTTACCTGTTACGTGGTTTGGTAAACATCCAAATGGTTGTAAACATACGATTTGTTTGGCCCCTTTTTCGATAAGGTCAATCATATCACCTGTGAGGAACCAACCTTCACCACATTGATTACCAAGTCCGATGAATTGGGCTGCTTCTTTTGCTACTTCTGTCATACGTTGTAGCGGGTCAAAGTGTTTTGACGCTGCTACGGCTTTTGCATATGGCAAGCGGTAGAGCTCAAGGGCTTCACGAGCCAATGTACCAAAGAAGCCAGATAGCCATGTACCATCAAGGTGCTTAGCACGGTATGTGCTATCCATTGCACAATACAAGAAAAAATCTAGCAAGCCAGATGTAACAACCTCGCCGCCTTCCTTTTCGATAAGCTCATTAATATGATTGTTAGCACTTGGATGGAATTTAACGTAAATTTCCCCTACGACGCCAACACGAGGTTTTTGTACATCTTTATTAACTGGTAAGTTATCAAAATCATGGATGATTTCTTTGATGTACTTATTATATTGTCGAAGGCTGGCAGATGTAATATTATCACGTAATTTTTTAATCCAGTAATCACATAGTGCATCAGTAGAGCCAGGATTTGTTTCGTATGGACGTGTGGCAAGAACACATTGCATGAGCGCATCACCGTATACAACGGCTTGAATCATGCGATGCAAGAAGCCTTTTGTCAACTTAAAGCCTGGTTGACGTTCCATATCACTCGCATTGAGAGATAGGATTGGTACTTGTTTCATACCCGCATCAATTAATGCTTTACGTAAGTAACCGATGTAGTTTGTAGCACGACAACCACCACCAGTTTGAGAGATGATAACAGCCGTCTTATCTACATCATATTTACCGGATAACAGTGCGGACATGAGCTGACCTACAACGATAATCGCTGGGTAACATGCATCATTATTGATATATTTCAAGCCCACTTCAATATCGTCACGTGTTGGAGCTGGCAACATTTCAAAGTTGTAACCTTCATGTTGAAGTACAGGCTCCAAAAGGCTGAAATGTAATGGTGACATTTGTGGCACCAAGATTTTATATGTCTTACGCATTTCTTCTGTGAAGACAACTCGATTGTAATCGTAAGTTGGTAATTTCTCTACCACTACTTCTTCCGGTGCCTCAGGATTATGATGACGACGCAAGCTACGTTCCATTACAGATTGCAAGGAACGCAAACGGATTGTCACGGCTCCAAGGTTTGTACCTTCATCGATTTTGAGCAAGGTGTGGATTTTGTGATTTGCTGAAAGTATATCTTTTACCTGATCTGCTACGATGGAATCGAGGCCACAACCAAAGGAGTTGAGTTCTACAATTTGGAATCCTTCAGTTCTACTTACAAATTCAGCGGCACGATATAGGCGACTATGGTAGGACCATTGGTCTACAACACGCAAATGCTTGATTTCATTGCCTAATGGTGCAACACCATCTTCTGTAAGAACAGCCATGCCAAGAGATGTGATAAGTTCAGGAATACCGTGGTTAATACCGGAGTCCAAATGATATGGACGACCAGCCAATACGATTGTCGGAATTTGTTCTGCCACGAGGCGAGATACAGTTTTCTTTGTCGTTTCACGGTAAGACGCTTTACAGTTTTCCTGCTCTTCCCAAGCGAGGTCTACAGCCTTAGTAATATCCTTCTTCTTTAAGCCTAAGAAATCCAATGCTTTCACAAGGGCCGGAACAAGGGATTTTTTATCAGCTAGCGGCAAGAATGGGGCGTGGAACGGAGTATCGCCCAAAACCTCTTGCATATTATTTTTGATAAGTTCTGGATAGGAAATAACCATTGGACAATGGTAATTATTGTCACGGCTAAATTCCTTAGGGCCATGTTGAATACAAGGGTACCAAATAAAGTCTACCTGTGCATTCGCTAAGTCGCGAATGTGACCATGAACAGCCTTTGCTGGATAGCAAGCCGTATCGGATGGGATCGTATCGATAGCCTTATTGTATTGATCCTTAGTCGTATAATCTGAAAGGATTACTTCATAACCCAAGCTATTGAAGAATGTAAACCAGAATGGGAAGTCCTCATACATGTTGAGAACGCGAGGAATCCCTACACGCATTTTACCTTCAAACTCTGGAATGTTTTTCTTCAAGTAGTAATCAAAGTAACGACGTAATTTTACATCTACCAAGTTAGGAACTGGTTTACGTTTCTCTTGGATCATATCGCCAGCACCGCGATCACAACGGTTACCCGTTACGTACGTACGACCATCGGAGAAGGCATTAATAGTAAGCATGCAGTTATTTGGGCAAAGGCCACAATTGCGCATTGTCGTAGATACTTGTAAAGAATTAAGGCCTTCACTATCTAGCAATGTACTTTCACCCTTTTGCAACTCTTCCGCCGTTTCCGCGGCAAGAAGAGCCATACCATATGCCCCCATCAAACCAGATACATCAGGGCGAATCACCTCTACGCCCATCAATTTCTCAAAGGCACGCAAAACAGATTCGTTATAGAACGTACCACCTTGTACAACGATATGATCGCCTAATTCTTTAGGGTCTTTCACCTTGAGAACCTTATAAAGGGCATTTTTAATTACAGAATAAGCAAGACCTGCCGCGATATCTTGTACCGTAGCACCTTCTTTTTGAGCCTGCTTAACCTTAGAGTTCATAAATACGGTACAACGAGAGCCTAAGTCGATTGGCATAGGTGCCAATAACCCTTCTTTTGCGAATTGATCGATTGGAATTCGTAGACCAGATGCAAATGTATCAATGAAAGAGCCGCAACCAGATGAGCAAGCTTCGTTCAACACGATATCTTCGATATACCCATCACGAACCTTACAGCATTTCATATCTTGACCGCCAATATCCAAAATAAAGGATACCTCAGGGCAGAAGAATCGAGCCGCACGATAATGAGCCATCGTTTCTACTTCGCCTATATCGATGCCGAGGGCGCGTTTAAGAAAGGCCTCACCGTAGCCAGTTACACCAGAGTGTGCAATATAAGCACCTTTAGGCAATAATGTATAAATCTGCTCGATAATTTCACGAGATTTTTCTAATGGTTTACCATGGTTAGGACCATAGTGGGAGAAGATAATTTCCTTATTGCTATTAATGAGTACTACCTTTAACGTAGTAGAACCAGCATCAATACCAAGATAGCAAGGACCTTGAGCATCCTCAATATTCGCCTTTGGCGTTACCGCCTTAGCGTGACGAGCACGAAATTCTTCTAATTCTTGTTCATTCTTAAATAGTGGATCAACACGGTCTGTAGCTTCCATAGGAATACCGATAAGTGCACCGATTTCCTTTGTCAATTGACCGACAGTGATCTCACGGCACTCATCTTTCATCAATGCCGCCCCTAAAGCAATGAACAACTCACCATTCTCAGGGATAATGCGATGCGCTTCATCCAACTCTAAAGTATCGCAGAAGCATTGGCGCAACTCGGATAAGAATGTCAATGGACCGCCAAGGAATGCTACATTACCTTCGATTTTATGTCCGCATGCAAGGCCAGCAATCGTTTGGTTTACAATTGCTTGGAATACGGATTTTGCAATGTTTTCATGAGATGCGCCTTGATTTAACAAAGCTTGTACGTCCGTTTTAGCAAATACGCCACAACGTGCCGCAATTGGATAAATCGTATCAGCATTCATGGCTAATTGGTTGAGACCAGATGCATCTGTCTGCAATAAGGTCGCCATTTGGTCGATAAAAGCACCCGTACCACCAGCACAGGAACCATTCATACGGTGTTCCGCAGTTTGACCTAAATACGTAACCTTCGCATCTTCACCACCAAGTTCGATGATAACGTCTGTCTCTGGATAGAGGGCTTTTACAGCTCGCGTTTCAGCAATCACCTCTTGTACGAATGGGATGCGCACCTTTTCGGCCATAGCCATCCCACCAGAACCAGTAATACATACATGAACAAGAGCGTCTTCATGACCAACTTGAGCCTCTTGTAACAAGGTATATACTGTGTCCAATATGTTTGCATAATGGCGTATGTACTTTTTATACAAATAATTATCGTGTTCGTCCAATAATACAACTTTAACCGTTGTAGACCCCACGTCAATCCCCATGCGTAGCATGTGCTGCATAAATACCTCTCTTTTTAACGACCGTATGACCACCTAAGTGACCATACTTATTTTTGTGAAAGTCTCACATGTAATATGTATAACATATATACTGTACTAAGCATCTAAAATAAAAATTAAATTAGATAAGGATATAATACTTCCACTAAAATATCTAAATTTTTAAATATCCTATCTTTATTATACAACAATAGCAGTTAAAATCTAAGTTATTTCTATATCTAAAATGTTATAGAAAATATGTTAAGATTTGAATTTCAAAGTCATATATATAATAGGATGTAAAAAGTATTATACCATTTTACAATGAAAAATAACGTAACTTTTGCAACATAACAGGACAAATCAAATATATTAATTGCATTAGACAATATGCAATAGATAAAAAAAAACTAACCCCCAAAATGGATTCCAATTGGGGGTTAGTTCATAAGATAGTATATCTTATTCGTATCTATAAAGTTATGTCATGAGAGAGTATTGTATTAAATACATATATGTTATTAACGATCATTGATTAAAACGCTGGAATAATAGCCCCTTTGTAATGCTCTTCGATGAACTTCTTAACCTCTGGAGATTGTAATGCTTTAGCTAATTTTTGAATAGCTGGTTTATTTTCATCACCAGGGTTTACGGAAAGAAGATTTGCATATGGAGAATCCGCTTTTTCTACGAATAAGCCATCTTTTGTAGGATTAAGACCTGCTGGCAATGCATAGTTAGCATTGATTACAGCTGCATCTAAATCTTGAATGGAACGAGGAATTTGAGCTGCTTCCAACTCTGTAATTTGAATGTTTTTAGGGTTGCTAGTCACATCAAACGGTGTGTTAGTCAAACCAGTTGGGTCTTTCAATGTGACAAGACCTGCACTTTGCAACAAGAGAAGTGCACGAGCACTGTTTGTCGGGTCAGATGGAATCGCTACTTTTGCGCCATTAGGCAAATCTTTCAAATCTTTAATTTTTTGAGAGTAAATAGCTAATGGTTCGATGTGAACTGGTGCAAAGCTTACGAAGTTTGTGCCATGATCTCTGTTAAAGTTATTTTGGTAAGGCACGTTAGCAAAGAAGTTTGCATCTACTTCATGGCTAGATAATGCCATGTTTGGTTGAATGTAGTCTGTAAATTCAATAATTTGAAGATCTACACCTTCCTTAGCCAAAAGAGGCTTGATTTGATTTAAGATTTCAGCATGAGGTACAGGGTTTGCTGCCACTTTTAACACCTCTGCTTTAGAACTACCAGCACTGCTGGAACTTGCGTCATTTGTGGAAGAACCACAACCACTAATCAATAAGGACGCGCCTAGTACGGCCGTCGCTGCTAATGCTAACCATTTTTTCATGTAATCCTCCTATCTACGATGAACACCTACATCTATTGACGAGGACTCATGCGTATACAACACACGTAGATATGTTAATAAATCTATATATTCTTACACTGTATCTACATTTAATTATTTAATAATTTCGATGTAGTAAGTATAGCAAATTTAATTCCTATTCGTATAATAGATTTTATATATCAATTAATATAACCTTAATCTATAGCAAGATAAGAGTAATTACATTTAGCTATGCCAAGTACATAAAAACGGTACTAAGATGATTCCCCGTACTACTAGGTAATATACCTAATAGGTACAATCAAACTTAGTACCGTTATAAATATCGCTCTATATAATAAACAATCTAATCAAAATCAAAAGATTCAATTATAAAGTTGACGTTGTTTGCTCCACAGAAATAGTTACAGGTGCTGATAATTTAGCCTCTAACCAAGCTTTTATTCGTTCCGAATCTGCATCAGATACAGTGGACGCGGTATGGATAATCACCATATAGCGATTCGCTTTAGGCTGTTCTAAATTATCTATCAAAGGCATGCCTTCCACTCTGCTTACAAACGGGAATAACGCCTTTGCTTCAGCTTCTGTCGTTTTCATAGTGTTTATAGTTTCACTTACTAGTTGATAAGTCGGCTGGTACAGATTACTCAAGTTTGTATATTTTTCATGATCCTCCGAGGCTTTATTCAAGCTCGTCTTATCCACAGCAGATTTTTTCTCATCTACACTATTAACAAATCGTACTGCATAAGACTGCAAATACTCGTCTTTCTGTAATTTATCATCCAACTGGGATCGTTCCTCTGAAGTCACAGGAGCTCCTACAACTACTATATCTACTAGCTTATTCACTCGGTCCAATGAATAATCAATCACTAGTCGACGCCCATCTTGATTAATATTGGTCTTAATAAACTGCTCTATATGATTTGACTCAGAATACTTGATGGTCATATCATAGCCTGCATAAATGCTTGGTATAGCCATAATAAGACCAATCACAAGAAATATTAGCTGATTACGACGATTAATCTCTTCTGCTTGCTTATGGGATGGCAAACTATATACACCTTTTAAAACAATAAAAGATGCAAAGAAGATGAAAAATGCATTTATAAAGAATAGATACCCAGCCCCAAAGAAATAATGCCAATTTCCATTAGCCAGTCCATATCCTGCCGTACACAGTGGTGGCATAAGTGCAGTCGCAATCGCTACCCCTGGTATGACATTATCTAAGGTCTTACGCGTTTGACCAATAATCCCAGCTAACCCACCAAATATAGCAATGAATACATCAAAAATATTCGGTTCTGTACGCGCTAATAGTTCAGATGTAACTGTCTGAACGGGGGAAATATAAAAATATAAAGCAGATGCCAAAACAGCAATCGTAATCTGTAAGGACAATCTTAAAATAGCACTTTTCACAACTGTAAAATTAAGCGTAGCGAAGCCAAAGCCAGTTGCTAGAATCGGTCCCATCAACGGCGATATAAGCATAGCACCAATAATAACGGCTGTACTATTCATATTCAACCCAATAGAGGCAATAAACATGGAGAGGATCAGGATAACCAAAGCAGGACCCTTAACCTTAGCCCCACCTATCAACCTTTTAGCAATAGTTGCATCATCGGCTCGTTCAAAATGTATATCAAAGTATTTATTTAGTTCCATTCTTCTACCTCATAATTTCATCAAATCTGCAAAGGTCCCCACATTTACAAACATGTATTGTGTGGTCTTTAACATTTGAACCATCAAGATGGCACCTGTACCTTCTCCCATCGACATTTGTGCTTGTATAGGAACCATATCTTGTGTAATCCCCACCTCAGCCAAAGCCAGTTCCGTGCCTTTTTCTTTAGACTGATGCGATGGTAACGCATAGTCCACAACACGAGCGTTTATATGTGCTGCACAAGCAGCTGCTACAGCTGTAATAAAACCGTCAATGACAAAAGGCTTTTTAAAATCTGCACAAGCTAGCATGGCGCCAAGAATAGCCGCAATATCAAAACCACCTACATGAGCTACGATTTCACGAACTCGGTCTGATTCACTTTCAGAACCAATATTAGCCTTGTGCTTGTCTAATACAGAACGTACAAAGTCAATTTTTCGTTTCATCAAATCTGGTTTATCTGGCCAAGAACCAGGGCCCACGGTTTCCGTCGGATCAGCCCCTATCAATGCAGACAACACACACGCAGAGGTCGTCGTATTCCCTAACCCCATTTCACCAAAGGAGAACAGATTGATTCCTTGTTCTACATAATGCTGAACCCGTTCATAACCAGCTTGAAAGGTTCTATTAAATTCATCGTCAGTCATGGCCGGATGGTGCAAAATATTCTTTGTACCCTTAGCTACTTTGCGATTAACGCCGATACCATCATCTGAGGCAATGCCTACATCCACGACCTCATAAGGAATATTATTAAAGTTGCAAAATTGTGTGGCTGACGAGCGACCGAGTAACATATTACGGGATTGCTTTTGTGTCACCTCATAGTTATAGCCCACATAGCCTTCTATATTGCAACCATTATCGGCAGAAAATATGATATGCTGTGGTCGAATTTCACCATTAATCTCGCCCCATGCCGTACAAATCTTACGGAAATATATTTCCCATAAACCAAGACCACCTGGGATAAGGCATTTTGGTTGGAGAAATTTATTTAATTGTTTCTCTATCGGTAATACTGACTTATCTTTCATTTTATTCTCTAATCCGCACCTAATATGCCAACTAGCCTTCTATTAATTCGATATTATTCTATCTGAAAGTATAACATAAAATGCATATCTAGTAATGTGACTATTATTAGTTTTTAGAAGTATAATTTAGTTTTGAAATATAGTATTCTAACGGCATTATTTCTAATCGAAATTATCATTACACAATTACAACTACTCTAGTAGATAAAAAAGGTTATCCCCTTACAGGATAACCTTTTTTATCTATATAATGATGTATTTCTTACGCTTCTTTTCCCTCTAGAATTAAGCACCTTGGAATTGAGGCATATCGTCGCCACTAGAGTCGTCCAATTTGCCTTGAAGGTCATGGTCAACCATGGCACATACAGATGCATCAGACCATACGTTTTCAGCGGTTTCAATCATATCGATAATCGTATAGATTGGCAAGATGATACCAAGCAAACCAATTGGTGCACCGATGGAACTCATCAAGGATAAGGTTAAGAAATAACAACCCATTGGAACGCCCGCATTACCAATCGCAGCGAGAACAGCAATAAATAACCAAGCCACCATTGTGCCCATAGTCAATTCCATTCCCGCATTTTGCATTACGAATAAAGATGTGACAAGAATGAAAGCTGCGCAACCATTCATATTAATAGTTGTACAAATTGGCAATACGAAACGAGCTACTGCAGGATGAGCTTTCAAATTATCCTCAGCAGATGCCAATGTAACAGGCAAAGTTGCAGCAGAAGATTTAGTAAACAACGCAACGGCTACGGCTGGAGACATTTTGCGGAATACATCCACAGGGTTCAAACCGCGGAATAACAAGAACAATGGAATTACGATAAAGAATTGGATCAAGTTACCACCGATAACAACAGCCGTATATTTACCTAAGGCGCCAACGATTACGCCCGCTTCGATTTGCGCAGATAATTGACCTGCAAAGGCGATGATACCAATTGGCAATACATAAAGTAATGCTTTAATCAATGTAAATAGTAATTCTTGTAAACCAAATAAGACTTTCAACACCGCTTCGCGATTTTCAGTACGTGGCATGAACGCAAAGGCTAAACCAACGGAAGCAGAAATAAACATTACAGACAATACATTGGCTTGTAAGTATGGTTGCAAAATATTGTTTGGAATAACAGATAAGAAATGATCATAATACGTAACATTGCCAAGTTTTTCAGGCACTTGAGCTGCACCGGCACCGATTACATCAAGTGGTAAATTACCTGGTGCAATCCATAGGAATAAGCCAAGTCCTACAGCTGCTGCACAAACTGTAGTAAGCAATGTATATACTACAGCATGTCCAAAAATACGGCCTGTATCCTTTTTAGCTCCTAGCATGGATAATGTAGTAATTACTGCTAAAGATACGGTTGGAATTGCGATAAATTGGAACAAACGGGTAAAGACCGCTGCAATAAAATTAAAGAGCTCATTTAAAGCCGGAATATGTTGCCATCCTAAGATAGCACCAATGATGAGTGCCCCCATCCATAAAATGAACTGACGCAATTTACCTTGACCACGACTTTTTAAGGTAATCTCTTGCGCTAAGGCATCCACATTTTTGTTGTTTTGATCTGCCATAATAACACCTCTCTACAAACTAAACTATATGAGACTATAAAAAGAAACCCCAGCCCTTAGGGCTGGGACAGTAGTTATATCCTAGTCTCTTGTTAAAACATATTATAAAGATATGTTTTAACACTGTCAAACCAAAATAATTTGATATATAGATTAATATATTCAATTAATGCGTCACTATAAAATCATAGAAGACAACACGAGTACGATCAGGACTAAACAAAAAATAAATCACATACGGATCAATTCCACTCTCTCGGTGTAGAACATAAACCGTATAGCCATAGGTAGGAACTCGTTCAAGTTGATAATATCCACCTGCTAGTTGACGACCATATAGAAGCCACACAAATAAGTTCCACTTTGTATAATCTTCTGTTAAAAAATCATAGGTACTTTGTATATCCCCTTTTAAAAATATAGAGTTGGCCTCATACGAATAAACTCTATTCTTAAACAACTCTGGCGTAATAATTAAACCCGGTGCCGAAGATTCAGCAACAAGGTGTTCAAATGCTCTTACATCTTCGGGACTACCTTCAAAGACAATAGTAGTTGTAAAGTCATAAAAACTTTCTATTGTCCCCCTTGAAGATATAGGATGCAATCCTTTCGGAACTATATCAGGATTTCTAAAATGTTCTGGTAATACTGTTGCTTTTACTGGCCATCTTTGTTTCCATCGTGATATATCATTAACTTCACTTCCAAAAAGGAGCTCATATATAAAAATAGACATTAGCAATAAAGGTACTGCTACAACTAATGTACACCAAGCATATAAAATGTGTTTCTTCGGTAATATTAAATGATAGAAGTAGTAATAAAACTGTATTCTTATTGATAATAATAAGATTACACCTACAATTACAGACCATAATCCTGGTAATTGAATATATGCATTTCCCCAAAGAAAAAAGGCAAAGAATAAGATTGATAGAATGATATGTTTACCACAAGGAGGGGCTATTAGCATTTGTAATAGTTTAATAAAGCGATTCACAATATATAATCCTTACTTAGACTGATAAAACACAGCCCGTGTCCCATCATCACTAATCAAAAGTTCCACAAAATGAGGTCTCTTTGTATTACCATCATCAACAAATACATATAATCTATGATTCCGCGTAGAATTATATGTATCCTTGACTACTGTTTTTGTTTCTTTTCGAGGTGCAAAGCGTAGCCACTCTATAAAATTTCGTTGTGGTAAGTTTAGAGGTTCTTCATCAATGCTATCTATAATCCGATAGCTGGTAGGATGAGATATAAACCGCTTCAATTCCCCACTTTCTAAATCGAGTAATCTATTATATTTATCAATTTGAGCTGTATAGGCTGCATGTTGTTTTGCAATCGCCTCATATTGAGCAATTACTTTAGGGTCTCCCTCTAAAACTACATAACGATAAGGGTACGCAGTAGCCCAAGCAACATCTGTTCGCACCATAGATACCTTATCAATACTTTCTGGAAGCTGCTCAGGAGATTTAAGACCTTCTGGTAATTCGCTATTATTAGGCCATCCTCGTTTCCAATCAGTTGTGCTGTACTCAAAATCCTCAAACTGTTCAACGCTTGTATTAATATCATACTTAAGCCAATCAGCTACGAGCCAAGATATACAAAGGGTTATAACAATAAATAAACCGCAAGCTAGTCGGCTATGGGCTTTTTCAGATATGGTTTGTTTCTTAAAGCGACCATATTGCAGTAACACACTCAATACTATGGCTATACCAAAAACCATGTATGTAATAGGTGCTATGTTAAATAGCGCTACCACGATTGCAAACAACACGCATAGCATAACCGTTAATAAACCATAAAATCCTTGAAACAAAACTCTCTCCTATCATGACAATACTTAGAACATTTTCTTATACAACATTTCTATATCTTCCCGACTCACATCGGCCATTGTATTAGCAATATTGCCGGTTGCTACGACATACACGTTATCAACAAGCCAAGGAATGTCTTTTTTCGTAAAACCTAGTTCTGTAAGGTTCGTAGTAAGGTCTAGGTCATGTACAATCAAACGTAATGCTTCACCTAGTTCGGAGCCATCTCCGTGGTTGAATATGCGAGCTAAGGCACCAAACTTATCAGGGTTTGCACTCCATGTATATTCCACCGCAACAGGTTCAATAACGGCAAGGCCTACACCGTGAGTAATATCCTTAAGCCCACTAGCAGGATGTTCCATGCCATGAGCAAGTGTTACACCGGCAGTATTAATAACCATGCCTCCAATTGTGCTAGCCAATGTAACGGACTCCCAAGCTTTTGTAAGTTGAATTTCGTTGAGAACAGCTGTTTTGCTTTCAGCCATTGCTTTCACATGTTTATATAGAGGCACAAGATATTGTGCTAATAAGGTTACCGCATAATGAGCTAATGCATCGGTAAAAGGTTGTGCCGTTTTAGAGGTATACGCCTCGATATTATGACAGAGTGCATCAAAGCCCACAGATGCCAATACATGAGGAGGCATTGTACCCATTACAGCAGGATCTACAATGGATACCTTTGGTACGATGGCATTACATCGCAAGGATTTCTTGTCTCCTGTTTCGGAATTAGTAAGTACACCAAAGCCATTACCTTCGGAACCAGTGCCACAGGTTGTAGGAATTACAATAAGAGGCAACGCCTTATCACTGGTTTTACGATTAAAGATATAATCGTTAATGTCACCTTCGTTAACGGACATAAATGCAATGCCTTTTGCACAGTCCATAATAGAGCCGCCACCGATGGCAATAACCATATCACAGCTTTCAGATTTAGCTAAAGCAGCGCCGTCCAATGCAGTCGTCGTTAAGGGATTGGCATCCACTTGATCAAACAATACATGTTCAATATGTGCCGCATCAAGTTTTGCCGTCACACGGTCATATAGTCCAGATTTTTTGGTACTTGTCCGCCCTGTTACGATGAGCGCTTTATTGCCATAAGGCTTAACAAAATCAGCAACACTATCGACTTTATCCCAACCAAATTGGATATGTACTGGTAAAAAATAAGAGAACTCCATGTGAACGACCTCTTTTCTATAAATACTAGATCTTAATGTTATTGTAATGTATATTCAGACGCCTGTAAAACCTCATAGGACTTTCACTAGAAAACATGTATACTACAGATAAGAGGGGGGCATTTATTTTTATAAAGGGAGAGAATCTATGAAATCTGCAATTACACATTTATGGTCTTCGCTGCGTGACCTAGCAACGCAGCCACCTATATTACTGGCATTAATTGCCGTATTTTCATGTACACCGTTTTATCTAGAGCAAGATTGGTTTACCGATATAGACCTTTGGTTCTATGGGCTGTATTTCTTCATCGTCATACTACAATCATATATAACACGAGATCGAAAGTTCTCCGTAGTATATACATTATTAAGCATAGGTATCAGCGTTGGTCTATATACGATTCATGAAACGTACCATCACATACGAGGCATTGAGCTAGCCACAGAAAACATATCATATCTATGGCTGTACTCTATGATTGCTCTATATTTTACATCGCCTGGAGAATACTACATCGGCGAAATCATCAATCGCCTGAAACGAATTGGTATTACCATTGTTACATCAACACTGTACAATGTCGTCATAATAATGACTCTATGGTTTTTCTTCATCATTCTGAACAAACCATTTACCTTTGATGATCTAATCTTTAAAGTACTAGCCGCTATTAATATATTTATCTGTATGTCCATGCTGTGCACTTACAAAGAGGAGCTTGATGGACCGCCAGAACCAAATACATTCTATAATGTTGTTTTTGGAATCATACTACCAAAGGCTTCCATCATTACAGGTATTCTAGCTAATATCTACTTGGTATTGATCCTCTTAGGCCTCCGTGAAGATGCACGGTTCCTTTACACATATTATCCGTATGTAGCCATTTTCTATCTATTTTACTTAGCTAGTTTCAGGTCTAGTGAAAGCAGCAAGACACAAAAGATCCTATGTTTCTTATTTATTACGATTACAATATTATGCTTAATCCTGATTGGCAAGCGTGTAATAAATGAGCCCGTACTCTGGCTAAATACGATTTACGTAGCCGCATTCAATCTAATCTTCTTAGCACATAATGTATACTCCTTTGTAAAGCGTTTGACTCCATCGATCCATACAACGATTATGGCGCTCGCCCTAGGTGCAGTCCTTTTAATGCCTTTTATCGGTTACACATCCCATCGAGAGTTTACAAACTATACAAAAATTGACGGTCAATGGCACGTATACTTGCCTATTACAGAAACATTTAACCCTGATTTTACAGACTATGGCAGGACGATTATACAGGGGGATTCTTCAAAACTAGGAGCAACGGAAATATATAAGGAACGAAATATTCAGTTTATTAGCTTTACGGCCGTTGAAGAACCACATGTTATTTCGCTTGTAGGATATAATAAATTCATTTCTAACATTGAATTAGAGGTACGTGAGCCTACTGATAGTACAGCTGACATACCAACAGCATCATATGAATCGATCAACTTTAGATTCATCAATGAAGGGCTTGATTTAGAGGTATCTCTACCAAATGGCGTGACCGAGGTTCATCATATATATGAAAAATTCCTCACTGTGCCAAAAACGGCTTCAGATTCAGTCATTATAGAAGGCACGGGATATAAACTCTTAATCCACTCCTACTACGCATATCAAGACAGTGCACGAAGAATTATTTTTAGCGTATTATATAATTAATTATAAAATCCAGTAATTTCACGCATCTTTAACCATATCAACATTTTTTGCGAAACTATATTAAAAATTTTCCAAATGTCAATATTGAATGTATAGAATTTTTTCGCTATAATCGTAACATAATGTATAAGCTAGATAAGAAAACTACCATATATAGTAGTTTTCTTATTTTTCTGATTAGACTCAACTTAAAGATAATTTATATATTTCATTCTAATCTTATATATGCTTATACAACTAAATTAACAGTTTTATGACTTTTAGCTCTCAAGGGGAACAGTAATGGAGATTATGATCAAGAAACGGGATGGCCATTTCGAGCCGTTGTCCGTTGAAAAAACGAAACGAATGATAGCCTTCGCATGTTTGGGGTTAGATTCTTGTGATCCACTAGAATTGGAAATGGATGCGAAGTTGCAATTCGTTGATGGCATGACCACTAAAGAAATTCAAAAAACTTTAGTCCAAACAGCCATCGAAAAAGTTATATCTAAAAAAGACGACGGCTTCGGCAACCAAGTTAATAAAATGAACCAAGATTGGCAGTTCGTAGCAGCCCGCCTATTCTTGTTCGATCTCTATAAAGAAGCCGCTATTACTCGTCGTTACAAAGCATTTGGCTACGGCAACTTTCCAAATCTTGTAAACATGCTTGTAGAAGAGAAAAAATACGCAGACTTCTTCGTTACAGAATACACGGCTGACGAATTGCAAGAATTAGGCGATTACATCAAACCTAAGCGCGACTATCTCTTCAACTATGAAGGTCTCAAATTATTGGCTGACCGTTACTTGGTAAAAGGTTTTAACAAAGAAATCTTTGAATTACCGCAAGAACGTTTCATGGCTATCGCAATGCATTTGGCTCTTGTAGAAGGGGAAAATAAAGTAAAATACGCTAAGAAATTCTACGATTTGATGAGCCAATTAAAAATGACAACAGCTACACCTACTTTGGCAAATGCTGGTACACCATTCCACCAATTGTCCTCTTGCTTTATCTCTGGTGTAGACGACAACTTATGGTCTATCTACGACGTAAACAGCAAATTCTCTCGCGTATCTAAACACGGTGGTGCGCTTGGTATCTACCTTGGTAAAGTTCGTGCATTGAACTCCGATATCCGTGGTTTCAAAAACTCCTCTGGCGGCGTTATCCCTTGGATTCGCTTGTACAATGATACAGCTGTTGCAGTAGACCAATTGGGTAAACGTAAAGGCGGCGCTACAGTAACACTTGATATTTGGCACAAAGACTTCTACGAATTCGTAGAGCTTCGTACAAATAACGGTGATGATCGCCGTAAAGCTCATGATATCTTCCCTGCTATTTCCGTTCCAAACATCTTCATGGAACGTATGTTAGCTCGTGAAAACTTCACCCTCTTCGACCCTCATGAAATTTTAGCTGTAAAAGGCTACTCTTTAGAGGGCTACTTCGATACAGAGGACGAAAAAGAGTTCACGAAACGCTATATCGAATGTGAACAAGATCCTAATTTACACGGCATCGAAGTGCCAGCGTTGGACATGATGAAAAAAATCATGCGCTCCGCTGTTGAAACTGGTACGCCATTTATCTTCTTCCGCGACACTGTAAACGCTGCAAATCCTAACAAACATGCAGGTATGATTTACGCGTCCAACTTGTGTCACGAAATCGCACAAAACGTTGGCTTCACTAATCTTGCTGAAGAAATCATCAACGAAGACGGTACAATTACTACTAAAACAAATACAGGCGACATGGTTACATGTAACTTGAACTCTATCAGTCTTGGCCGTATTACAGACGAAGAGTTGGAAGAAAACATTGCCCTTCAAATTCGTATGTTAGACAATGTTATCTCCATCAACCAAGCACCAGTACCAGAGTCTCGCATGACTTCTGATAAATACCGCGCTATCGGTCTTGGTACGTCTGGTTATCACCACTACCTCGTAAACCATGATATCCAATGGGAGTCCGATGAGCACATCGAAGTAGCGGACAAATTATTTGAAAACATCGCATTCTATGCGATCAAAGCTTCTATGGAGCTTGCAAAAGAAAAAGGCGCGTACCCTGCGTTCAAAGGTTCCGAATGGGAAACTGGTGAATACTTCACACGTCGTGGCTACACATCTGATCGTTGGAAACAATTGGCTGCGGACGTTGCAAAATACGGTATCCGCAACGGTTACTTGATGGCCGTAGCTCCTACAGGTTCTACATCCAACATCGCTAATACAACAGCTGGTATCGACCCTATCTTCAAAAAATTCTTCATCGAAGAGAAGAAAGGTTCTTTCACACCAAAAACGGCACCAGATTTGAACGACAAAACATTCTGGCTCTACAAAGAGGCACATACAATCGACCAACAATGGTCCATCAAAGCTTGTGGCGTACGTCAACGTCATATTGACCAAGCACAATCTTTCAACTTGTATATCACGCCTCAAATGAAAGCAAAAGAAATTCTTGACCTTTACGTAGAAGCCTACAAACAAGGGATCAAAACGATCTACTACATCCGTAACCAATCCCTTGAAATGGATGAATGCACAAGCTGTTCCTCCTAATATAGGATAGATACACGCTACATTCTATAATACAATTTAAGCTATGGTAAAAGTTGAAGATATCATTGCCATAGTTTACAAAAAATATACTCTATAACTAGAGAGCACTAAACCTGTAAAAGATACTTTCACGAACATTATAAATCTGATGACGACCTATAGAAGTATAGGTCGCATCATAGCATAAAGGAGTCCTACTATGGATAAAAAACTGATTTTCAATGAAAAAGGTGACCGTGGCACTCAATCTATGATTGGCGGTAATACCACAAACCTTCGCGAATGGAACCGTATCAAGTACGACTGGGCAAATCAAATGTACCGTACAATGCTCAACAACTTCTGGATTCCAGAAGAAATTTCCTTGAACGAAGACGTTAAACAATTCCCATACTTAACAGATTACGAGCGTCGTGCCTTCGATAAAATCATTGCGTTCTTGAACTTCCTTGATTCCATTCAATCTGAAAACTTGCCTAATTTGAGCCGCTATATTACAGCATCTGAAGTGGCATCCTTATTGAATATCCAAGCATTCCAAGAAGAAATTCACGCTCAAAGTTATTCCTACATTTTGGATACTGTAACAAATCCTATTACACGTGACAAAATTTATGACGAATGGCGTACAGATAAAACATTACTTGAACGTAATCGCTTCATCGCCGATGCATACCAACGATTCAGCGACGATCCTAGCGAAGCAAACCTTATTCATACAATCATTGCGAACTATATTTTAGAAGGTATTTACTTCTACTCTGGCTTTAGCTTCTTCTACACATTGGCACGCCAAGGTAAGATGACAGCTACATCCACTATCTTCAAATATATCAACCGCGATGAAGTAACTCACCTCGTATTGTTCCAAAACATCATCCGCGAGTTACGCCGTGAACGTCCTGATTTATTTACACCTGAACTAGAGGCGAAAATTACGGACATGATTCGTCAAGGTGCTGAAAATGAAATCGCTTGGGGCCAGTACATCACTGACGATAAAATCCTCGGCCTTAACAACGTTCTTATCGAGCGCTACATCAAATACCTTGCAAACATCCGCTTAGAAGCAATCGGCTTGCCTCATCTATATCCTGAAATCAAGGAAAACCCTATGGAATGGATTGAAAGCTTCTCCAACTTGAATAGTACAAAAACTGACTTCTTCGAAGCAAAAGTTACAAACTATACAAAAGCGGCAGCATTTGACTTTGACGATTTAGAATAATAGACGTTATAAAATACAATATCTAGGGACGTACGGGCCAATAGAAAAGAGCTAATAGCTATAACGCTATCAGCTCTTTTTTCATGATTTTTTAAACCTTAGTTATGAGGAATTGCTGCAAGTTTAAACAGCTCTCTCCTATTTATCTCTAAAAAAACAAAATACTATCATATCAGTGTATATGTTGCTAGAAATATAGTCCCCAAACGCCACCCTCGTTTTTACAGTTGACACATGGTTATACATTGTAAATTGTATCAATACATTTGTGCGCAAATAGGCCTACACCGTAGATTTTCATTCGCCCCATGAATGTATTCATAATAAGCTTGGTAAAAGCAAAAGTTTTTGTGTCCACCCTGTTTCAAACTACCAACTATTATTAGCTTTCAATCAATTCAGTTGTCCAGTTAGCAGACTGCAATAGATTGTCTAATAAGCGGACTTGTTTTGCGATATGATCAGCTTCTTTTTGGACGTCTGCCACATTCACGGTCGGCATTAGCTTAATCTCAGACCCTCTCGCACGGAAATTAATACTACCTGCGCTAGATGCCAATGTTCGATAAGCAGTTAGGCGCAAAGCAGCGCAATCTTTTTCGGCAATGATTTCAGTAATAGATCGACCTTCTATAATAGTTTTGCAATTTGTTAAATTAATATCTGCAATTAATTTTTGAAGTCTATTTACACATTGTTCTAATGTTTTCAAAAGTTCTTCAGGGTTCTCATTCGGTACTTCCCCTTCTTGCACTAAACTATTTTGAGTTAAGCGAAGCTCTAAATCGCTTATTTTATAATTTAAATCAGATCGTTCTTGTAATGCTTCTGCTAGTTTCATAAACTCTCACCTCTCAAAAAGATATATCAATTTACTTATAAAATACTATGTACAATAATAATATATCCATCAATTCTTATTATACAACACTATTGAACGGCTTATAATACTTTCCGCATCATCACATGCGGACAGCCTTCATCAAGGTATTCGTCCCCTTCAGCACGATATCCAAGGGATTCATAGAATGGTTTGGCCTGTACTTGCGCTGACAAGGAGCACGTCTTAAAGCCGTCACGACGAATAGCATTTTCGGCGGCCATCATGATCTTAGTACCTAAATGTTGTCCACGATACAACTTGCGTACCGCCATACGCCCAATATGTGCATCTCCAGCTGTGTCACTGGGAAAATATCGACACGTACCAGCCGCTTTACCATCAATGGATAAGAGCACAAACTTTGCAGTCTCATCGATTTCATCAAACTCGTCTTCAAACCCTTGTTCTTTTATAAATACATCGACACGAATTTGTTTTATTTCCTCTGTTATATGATCTAAGATTTGAATAATCATAGGTGCCCTTTCTGATTATAAGCATATTTATAAGAATCGATTTAGGCGTATTACAAAATATCCTATAAGCAATAAAAGCTTCTTATTTTTATTATATCAAAAATACGCTTAATGCCACAAAACGTCTCAGTTCCTGTTAATTCCCACATCAAAAATATTTTAAAACTTCCATGAAATTCATTTTTAGGTATTGCATAATTTTATCATTTGGGTTTATACTATATCCAACATTTTAGAAAGGAGCAACCAAAGATGACTAACCAAATTAGCCTCACAGCAAAGCAATACTTTTATTGGTTCTTTATCCAACGTACGGGTAAGGAACTATTTGTGATGCGCTAATTAAGGATTATTCAACATTAGTTGCTTAGAATAGTAAAAGGGCTACCCGTATTAGATTACGGGTAGCCCTTTTTGTTTGCTATCCGTATGGTTAGCCCAACTATTCACTGTAGTTACAAGGAGGAATTATCATGATTATTACATTGAAACAAAATGCAGCAGCAGAAGAAGTATCTCGTTTACGCAGTGAATTAGAGGCTCAAGGATTTGTTATCCACCCAGTAGAAGGAACGCGATACAATATTCTAGGTCTGATTGGTGATACTGCATCTCTTGATGCTCGTCAAATCGAATCTCTAGATTTCGTAGATAAAGTAACTCGTATTCAAGAGCCATACAAAAAAGCAAACCGCAAGTTCCATCCCGATGATTCTGTAATCAACGTAGGTGGTGCACTTATCGGTGGTGGCCACTTCGCAGTAATGGCTGGTCCTTGCTCTGTAGAGACACCTGAACAAGTATTAGCCACTGCAAAAGCTTGTAAAGAAGCTGGTGCCACAATTCTTCGGGGCGGCGCTTTCAAACCTCGTACATCCCCATATTCCTTCCAAGGCATGGGGCCAGAAGGCTTGGAATTGTTAGAGCTTGCTAAAAAAGAAACAGGTCTTCCTATCGTTTCCGAAGTTATGGATATCTCCCAATTACAATACTTCGATAATGTAGATATGCTTCAAATCGGCGCTCGTAACATGCAAAACTTCACACTTTTAAAAGAGGTAGGCAAATTGAATAAACCAGTTCTATTAAAACGTGGTTTATCTGCCACATACGAAGAATGGTTAATGGCTGCCGAGTACATCATGTCCGAAGGCAATGAACAAGTTGTATTATGCGAACGCGGTATCCGCACATTCGAAACTAAGACTCGCAATACCTTAGATGTAACAGCAATTCCTATGATGCATGAATTATCTCACTTGCCAATTATCATGGATCCTAGCCACGCAGCAGGTATGAGCCGCATGGTTCGCCCGCTTTCACTTGCATCCGTAGGCGGCGGTGCAGACGGACTTATGATCGAAGTTCACAATGATCCTTCCAAAGCATTGTGCGATGGCCCTCAAGCATTGCGTCCAGACCAATTCACTAGCCTTATGAAAGAAATTATCGCATTGCGCCAAGCATTGGTAGAATGCACTAAATAATCTCAAATACCACACAAATAAGCTAGTATCCGTTATAATAGATACTAGCTTATTCTTTTATGAAAGGAACCATCATGACTCGCATCCATATTAACGCATCCACACCGTATGACGTTGTCATCGAGGAAGGCGCTTTACAACGCATCACCGATTATATTAAACCATTAAAACCAAATTGTCGTGTTATCATCGTCAGTGATAGTAATGTAGCGCCCCACTATTTGGACTCTGTGAAAGCTAATATGGAACATGCGGGTTATGTTGTTTGTGATTATGTGTTCCCTGCTGGTGAAAGCTCCAAAAATGCTCATCAACTCATCGATTTAGTAGAATACATGGCGGGCCAATCATTGACTCGTAAAGACTTACTCATCGCCCTTGGCGGCGGTGTTGTAGGCGATATGGCGGGCTTTGCAGCAGCAACCTATTTACGTGGTATCGACTATGTTCAGGTTCCTACATCTCTATTAGCCGCAGTAGACTCCTCTGTAGGTGGTAAAACAGCGGTCAATCTCGAAGCTGGGAAAAACCTCTGGGGTGCTTTCAAACAACCTATCCTCGTCCTCTGCGATCCAGCTACCCTCAATACATTACCTGATATGGAATGGATTAATGGATGCGGCGAAATTATCAAATATGGCTTCCTCGACGTACCTGGTTTATTAACCCAACTAGAACATAAACCATTAATTAAACATCGCGATAGTGTTAGTACTGTCATCGCTCGTTGCGTTCAAGCAAAAGCGGATATCGTGGAACAAGACGAACGCGAGTCTGGCGTTCGTGCCCTCTTAAACCTCGGTCACACCTTTGGTCACGGCATCGAAAAAGCGAGTCATTTCGAGGTACATCACGGTTATGCCGTTGCTATTGGTATGGTGCTCATGGCACAAGGTGCCGTCAAACATGAAGAATTAGATGTAGAGGCGTTAGACAAATTAAAGGCCCTCATCAAAGCACACGATTTGCCAACCACAACAACCATAAGCAAAGAAGAAATTCTAGCTGCCGCTAAGCACGACAAAAAAAGCGAAGGAGCAACCATTAAAATCGTAGTACCTACTAGCTATGGTCACAGCGAGCTCAAAGTAGTAACGCACGATGAACTTGCAACCTATTTAGACTGAGATATAAAGGAGATTTATATGCATTCCGTAACGAACGCCATCCCTACAGGGACTATCGCGTCCATTCCTGCAAAAGCTCATGCGCACCGTGCACTGATTTGCGCAGCTCTCGCAAACTCGCCATCTACCATATTACTAAGCCGCACCTCTAAAGACATCGATGCAACAATGGACTCCTTACGAGGCTTAGGCGCACACGTTATATATGAAAATAAAATTGTCACTATTACACCTGGTCCTGCCCCAACAAAGGGCAATATAGTTCCCCATGAATCCGGTACTACATTGCGCCTCTTATTACCAGTGGCAGCGTCCATTTGTAATGAGGTAGACGTGGATGCGAAAGGGCGTTTACCAGATCGTCCCCTAGAGCCCATGCTCGGTGAAATGAAAGCTCACGGCGTAACATTCTCCCAAGACAAACCACCATTCACTATGACAGGTCGTCTACAAGGCGGTGAGTTCGGTATGGTTGGAGATGTGAGTAGCCAGTTCTTCTCTGGATTATTATTAGCAGCGCCACAATGTGGAGGTGCTACAATCACATCTACTACACCACTTCAATCTAGCGACTATGTAACATTGACGACTACAACGATGGCAGACTTCGGCGTAACAGTCGACCATACTCCCGCCTCTGGCACAGTCCAAGAGTCCTTTGCAGTAGCGGCTAATACTACTTTTAAAGGTCAAAGTAATTACCAAATCGAAGGCGATTGGTCCAATACGGCTATTTGGATGGTAGCAGCGGGCATGACAGGTAAACCAATTACCATTACGGATATGAACAAAAATTCTGTGCAAGCGGATCGTCGCATTATGCAGATTATGATTGATGCCGGTTGTGATGTAGTATGGGATGGCATGAACGTAACCGTTATGGGTCGTGCAGTAAAACGAATCCATGCCGACCTCGAACAAATGCCCGATATGTTGCCAGTTATGGCAGCCCTCGCTTGCTCTATCCATGGTGAAAGCTCCTTTGTTAAGGGTGCACGCCTACGCTTGAAAGAATCCGATCGCCTCGAAGCCGTTGCTAATCTCGTCAGAGATTTAGGAGGCACGGTTCGCGAAGATGGTGATGACCTATATATCATCGGTAGTGGTATACTAAAAGGAGGACAAGGTGATTGTGTTAACGACCATCGCCTCGTTATGGCAGGCACATTGATGGCTCTCATTAGTGAAACCCCTGTCATCTTACAAGATAGCGAAGCTATTACAAAATCCTATCCTGACTTTTTCGAGGACTGGAACATGCTAGGTGGCAATGCACAGCAAGTATAGCGTCCTAGTCACAGCTAATGCGTTTCAATAGATAAGAATACTAGTCATACATACTATAAGTAGGAGTTAATATAATGGCATCTAATTTCGGTAAAACTATACAAGTAGCTACCTTTGGCGCGTCTCATGGGTACGCCATCGGTGGTATCGTGGAAGGCCTCCCTTGTGGACATACCATCGACATCGACGAGCTACAAGCCTTCTTAAAGCGCCGTGCGCCAGGTCAAAACCAATTACAAACGCAACGTAAAGAAGCCGATATACCTGAATTCTTATCAGGTATGGTAGATGGCATGCTCAGTGGATCTCCATTAGCTTTTATGATTCGCAATACATCGCAGCACTCCGGTGATTACAATAACTTGCGCGACATTCCTCGCCCATCTCATGCGGACTTTACGGCTCGCATGCGCTATGGTGACAAGGTAGATATGCGAGGTGGCGGCCACTTCTCGGCACGTCTTACAGCACCTCTTTGCGTAGCTGGTGGCATTGCACTACAGTTATTGCGTGAAAAAGGTATCGAAATTCACGGCCATTTAAAACAAGTTGGTACAATCCAAGATACTCCTATCGATATGGTTCATCCAGATATGAAAGCACTTCGTGAAATTGCTACAGAACCAATTGCTATGCTCGATGCATACAAGCGCTCTGAAGTAGAAAACTTAGTCATGAAACTAAAAAAAGACGGCGACTCTACCGGTGGTATCGTTGAGGTTGTGGCTACAGGTCTACCAATCGGTCTTGGTAATCCAAACTTTGATGGCATCGAGAACCGATTAGCTCGCGTGATCTTTGGCGTACCTGCCATCAAAGGCGTGTCCTTTGGGGGTGGCTTCGACATGTGTTCTCGCCTTGGATCAGAGGTGAACGATGCTTTTACCATGGACGGCGATATAATCACAACAACTACCAATAATAGCGGTGGCATTCAAGGCGGTATCACCAACGGCTTGCCTCTCGTTATGCAAGTGGGCATCAAGCCTACTCCATCCATTTATAAGGAACAACATTCTGTGTCTCTTTCACAAAAAGAGGACACCTTACTCACCATTAAAGGTCGTCACGACCCATGTGTAGCGCTTCGTGCTGTACCTGTTATCGAAGCCGTTACGGCCCTTGTCATTCTTGATTTCTTAGGAGATATTGACCATGAACTTAGATGAAGTACGCGTTAAGATTAACGACATAAACGACCAAATGCTCGCCCTCTTCAAAGAGCGCATGGAACTCTCCAAGGACGTAGCGGCTGCAAAAAAAGAAATGAATAAGGCCATTTACGATGCCAAACGAGAGCGCGACATTCTCGACAAGGTAACAAAAGATGCAGGTCCGGACCTCGATCTATATGCACGCCGCTTTTTTGAAGCATTATTTAGCTTGAGTCGTACATACCAATCTGAGCAACTATTCCAAGACAATGAATTCACTTTAAAAATGAAAAAAGCCATCGAGCAATCCCCTACTTTGCCACCTCAACGGGGCAGTGTAGCTTGCGCCGGCGTATTCGGTAGCAATGCTCAAATGGCGTGTGATAAATTATTACCTCTCAGCCAAATCCATTATGTAACGGGTTTCCGTGCCGTATTCGATGCCGTAGAGTCAGGGGAATGTCAATTCGGTGTATTGCCTATTGAAAACAGCTCCAATGGTTCTGTAAAAGAAGTATATGACCTCTTAGAAGAGCGCAAATGCTATATCGTTCGCGGTACGCGTCTTTGGATATCTCACGACTTGCTCGTGAAAAAAGGAACAAAACTAGAAGATATTCATACCATAATTTCCCACCCTCAAGCATTAGGCCAATGCAGTCACTTCCTAGATAAGTTGGAAGGCGTAGAATTACGCTCCTATGACAACACGGCTCGAGCTGCACAGCTCGTAGCGGCTAGTGATGACCCAGGTGTGGCAGCTATCGCAGCACCTCAATGTGCAGACCTATATAATTTGTCTCCATTGCTAAGAAACATCCAAAATAGCGACAACAACTATACGCGCTTTATCTGTATTAGTAAGGACTTCCACGTATACCCAGGAGCCAATAAAATCTCTGTTGTAACCACTGCAAGTCATGCACCTGGTGGCCTTGGTACATTGCTCACCAAATTTGCTAACATCGGTGTAAACCTTACAAAACTTGAGTCCCGCCCTATCGTAGGACATAACTTTGAATTCTTGTTCTACCTTGATTTGGAAGCATCCTTAGCAGATCCAAAAGTACTCTCCGTGTTGGCAGAACTCCACGCATCGCAAGATAAATTCCGTTTGCTCGGTAATTATCCTGAAAATTAATATTTTCCTCTATAGTAGTGCTTATTAATGGCATATATAGTACAATGGATATAGTTTTAAAACTCCAATGGCTAATAGGTGACAGCCTATTAGCCATTTTGTGTATATTGACCTAGGAGGTCCTATGAAATTTGGTTTACTTGGCCGTACGTTGGGCCATAGCTTTTCCCCACGCATCCACAATGCTTTGGGAAATACTAATTATGAATTATTTGAACGAGAACCGAGCCAACTGCAAGAGTTCTTCGCAAATCCAGAATTACAAGGTATTAATATTACCTTTCCTTACAAGGTTAATGCCCTTGAGGCTTGCGATGTAGTTGACCCTCGCGCGGAACGCATTGGCTGTGTAAACACGATGGTCCGTAAAGACGGCAAATGGCATGGTTACAATACAGACTACGATGGATTTGTATTCACCCTAAAACACGCTGGGATCTATGTATCTGGTAAAGAATGCATCATTCTTGGCGATGGCGCATCTTCTGCTACCGTTCACGTGGCTCTTGAAGATCTAGGTGCTAAGAGCATCACGCATCTATCTCGTAAAACAGCTCCGCTCTATACTGATGCACCTAATTACTACGAAACAGCGCAAATTATTATTAACTGCACGCCTATTGGTATGTATCCGCATAATCCGGCTAGCCTGATAGATATTATGCAATTTGCTAAATTAGAAGGCGTTGTGGATCTCATCTACAATCCGCGCCGTACCGTTTTGCTTTTACAAGCAGAAATGATGGATATTCCTCATTGTGATGGTCTACCTTTCCTCGTGGCACAAGGCGTTGAGGCGGCTAATCATTTCCAAGGTGAAAGCTTTGGCACCAACGAAATCGAGCAAATCTTGCGAGATATGCGCCGTGAAAAGGAAAATATCATCCTCATCGGTATGCCTGGTGTTGGGAAAACAACTGTAGGCAAGACAATCGGCAAAGAGATGGGCCGTACTTGTATTGATGTCGATCAAGAGCTAGCAAAAGAAATCGGTAATATCTCCACATATATTACGGAACAAGGGGAAGCTGCGTTCCGTGAAAAAGAAGCGGATATGATTGCAAAATTAGGCACAGAAACTGGCCTTGTCATCTCCACTGGTGGCGGCTGTGTAACAGTACCTAAAAACTATGCACACCTACGCCAAAATGGTCGTATTTACCAATTAACGCAACCTGTAGAAAAACTATCTACTTCAGGTCGTGTTCTATCCGGTGGCGGCATAGAACGCTTACGTGAACTCGAAGAAACTCGCACTCCAATGTATGAAAGCTTTGCACAATGCATCGTAGAACATAATCGCAATGCACCAGAAACAGTGGCGGCTATACTAGAAGACTTTGAAGCAAACTTATTGTAAGAGTTTATATAACGGTATTTATAAGATTCTTTCCTCTATATAAGTACGGGCTTCTACATCTTTAGAAGTAAGAGCATTTACATCTGTATTCTTAGATAAAACTAAAACTCATATCATGACATCAATGATATAAACTGAAAAGCAGTAGCTATCCTCAAGATAACTACTGCTTTTTTATGTGTCCTATGTATTATATATATTGGTAGAAAATCACTTTAGCAATTACAATGTAATTACATAAAGAATTTAAAATAGCTTTCACCATGGAACTATCAAAATACAATGAACTAATTTCTATAAGCAATAGTCTTAACGTGACGACCATAAATAGGAGGCATTATGAAAACTGTAAATCTACAAGTTCGCATCAATGAGGACTTAAAACAAGAGGTATCTAGCATATTAAAAGCACAAGGTCTATCATACACCTCTATGCTAGATGCACTATTCCGCCAAATCATCAAAGAGCGTCGCATTCCGTTTGCCATTGCGTTACCAACGGCACCTATCGATGAAACACCTACACCAAGCACACTCAACAACGGCACCTATGAACAACCACAAACTACATTAAAAGCCTCAGATCATATAGGTGCATATGGTACACCAAGAGAAGAAAATCAAGAAATATCCTTCGATACAATCGATAAGACAGGAGTTCTTAACATCCGTATCAATCCTAAAGTTAAGACACTAACAACAGCTATTCTAAAAGAAATGGGATTAACCATGTCACAAACAGTTACACTTGTATCTAAACAAATACAATTTAATAAGGATATTCCACCTACTATCCTCCGTCCAGAATGGATTGATGCTATTAATAATGATTTCTGGACTGAAGAAGATTTAACTACAAGAATACAATTAGGGCTAAATCAAGCAGAAAAAGAAATTGGTGAACCTGCGGAAAAAATTTTTAATGAACTCCTTGAAGATTTATAAATTTGGAGAGCTGAAATGAAGTATACAGTAATTATGACGCCTACAGCTAAGTCTGATATAGTAAATCTCAAAAGTTCACTAGAACAACAGATTATAGATTCTTCCTTTATTAGAAAAGAATTAAAGTTGATTTATCAAAAAATTTCTTCATTAGCTATCTTTCCTGAACGTTATCCTATTGTAAATAGTAATACCAATTACAGAAAATTATCATACAAAAAATATCTTATTCTATATAAAGTCATTAATAATAACATATATATTTTTTATATCCGCCCTTCAAAAATGAATATACTACAAGAAATACAAAACATATAAAAAAGTCGGCTCTCGCCGACTTTTTTAATGCACTTTTACGCGTTTATGTTGTTGTTCGTCAAATACACCATCTACATCTATGGTATCTAGAATTCGTTTTAAAGCATGTACATCGATTTGCCCTGGTGCCGATGCTTTACCAGCAGAGGCAAAGGTCATGGCATTTCCAAATAGAGCACCTGCAGTGCGTGTAACAGCACCTAGTTCTCCCATTGCCATCGTAATAATTGGATCCGAAGGATACAAAGCTTTCACTTCAGCCGTTGCTTCAAGTAGCGTCAATACATCACCAGTTGTGTGAGGCATAACGGCAATTTTTGGCACATCGGCCAAGAACTCTTTCATTTGAATAAGTCGATTTACAATGACTTCACGACTCGGCGTACAATGGAAATCATGGTTACTCATGATAATAGTGATTCCATGAACCTTAGCAAACTCTATCGTTTTAAGCATTCTATCTTGATCAAAAAACAGCTCAATATCGATAGCATCCACCAATCCTGTAGGAATCAAGCGCTCTAGCATTGTAAAATAATCTTGTGTAGAAATCGTTCTTTCCCCACCTTCACCTTTTGTGCGCCATGTAAAGAGCAACCCACGACCTTTCAGTTGTGGCTTGATGAGCATTAATAATTCAATAATAGCGTCAATGGAGTGGGCCCGCTCGAAATAGTCAATGCGTAGCTCCACTACATGACACGGTGTATTACATGCTACCGCGGTGGCATCTAGAATCTCTTTCATTGTTGTGCCCACAATAGGCACGCATATTTTTGTACCCTTTTCTCCGAGTACAGTATGTCCGATACGGACCATAATAACTCCTTTCTGTCCCACGCGGTGAGACTAGTGACTTACCTTAAACTAACTATATACCAATATTTTTGTAAAAGCAATCAATCAGCCCATATTGGATTGCTATTCACTAAAAACGTATAAAAGCCTGCTATTATGTACTAAAACAGTATTCTTAGATTAACGATTAACATTACTTTTTCTTATACCCTAGATTAAGACCTCTTACCAATAAACGGTCTGTATCTGAAAGCCTCGTATTATAAAAATAGCCTAAAAAAGTAAAAGCTCCTTACCAATATATTAGTAAGGAGCTTGTTAGACTCTAATTCACACACTATATTTATCATGTTGTACGGATAGTTTCCGTGATTGGAATCCCATATAGAGTAATAGCAAACCTGTAATGCTAAATACATAGGATATCCCAATATAGGTAGATACAATACTTGCAAACACTGGACCCACCATGGAACCAAATTGTTGAGCCGTCGTCGTCATACCAAACATGCGACCTCTAAAGCCTGGTTCTGTATTAAGTGTTACAGCTGCACTCAAAGATGGGTTGATCCCTACAATACAAGAGCCAATTAACACTTGTAGTACACCAAACCACCAGATACCTACTGGTAAGCTTTGAAGTAAGAGAACAACACCACTACCAAGCATACAGTAGGAAATGGTTCTAAAGTACCCACGACGCTCACCGAGGCGCACCCATATATTGGTCGTTAAGGAACCGGCTAAACCACCGATACTGAGGATTGTACCTGAAATGATGGCTGCCCCTTCCATGGTGCCTTGCATATCACCTACATAAAGCGCCAAAATAGGCTGTAGCATCATGATGACACATTGCATAAAGAAGTAAATCCATAAAAGTCTTACTAATACAGGTTGTTCTTGAACCGACTTAAAATCCTCTCGCAAGGATGTAGCTTTTACCGGCTGTTTGGACTGCTCCTTAGAAGTTGTATTTTCAACTTCTAGTTTTGGTTCTTTTACAAGAAACAATACCGCCAAAGTAGCAATGAATACAGCTATACCAGAAATATAAAATACAGGGCGCATACCTACGACACTTTCAACGGCACCACCTAAAAATGGGCCGATGACATTGCCTAAAATCAGACCTGTTTGGAATATGCCGAGGGCACGGCCCACCTGTTTCTCATCAACGCTCAGGGAAACCATGGTCATCGCCGCAGGATAGAAACCGTTGGCAAAACCTACCAAGGCACGCCCCATCAGCAATTGATACTGATCCGTTACCATGCCGATGAGAACATAACTGACAGCAATGGCAAAACCAGCGCGCAAAGCCATCCGCTTTTTCCCTTTATTATCTGCAATTTTGCCCCAAATCGGCGCCATAATACCAGCGATAAGAAAGGTAATACCAAAGACGAGGCCTGACCAAAGTGCTACATCATCCTTAGGAACACCGAGTTCTAATAGATATATAGGGAGAAAAGGAATTATCATTGTGTAACATATGGCTAGCACAGTCATACTAGCCGTAATAATCCATACGTTTCTCATGCCACCGCGAGCATCATATACACTTGTACTCATAGTACCCTCCCTTCCACATAAAATCGTTGAGATAAACTAATATACACATAAATCACTTTTAATTACAGTTCCATTTAAATTACAGTCCTACTTAGATTTCAATCTATGTTACTATTCATAAAATGTTATTACATTTTAATTTCATATATAAAGAAGAGCCGCATACGAAACGCGACTCTTTCCATAAAAAAAACCTAAAATATAGGTATACAATGTAGTAATCCTCAAAGATCATTCAAACTAAAGTTTTCGGACTATCAATTATTCCGTAGGAAATTTATGATCCATTACATCTTGCAAGGAAACATGTTCCATAACATGTCGGAACTCATCTTGTAAATACTGCCACAATGGAGCTGTCAAGCAGTCATTAAACATAGGACACGGTTCTACATCATCTTCTAAACAAGACACGAGAGCAATGGAGTCCTCTGCGGCATATAAAATTTCATATACATTATATTCAGATGGATCTTTCACCAAACGATATCCACCGTATTTGCCACGTCCACTTTTAACGAGGCCCGCGGAGGATAATCGAGATACAATCCCCTCTAAATATTTATCGGAAAATCCTTGGCGTTCTGCAATCTCACGAATTGGTACATTTTTTTCTACCCCATGTTCTGCAATATCCGCCAATATCCGTAAGGCATAACGCCCTTTTGTAGATATTTTCATAAGTTAACCTCTATATCATTCATAATATATTAATAGTATATCACAAATTCATACAAAAAATGGTGGGAAATATGATACACTATACATATATCGAAATATCTTTATTTAGGTATGATTTTAATTTCATATAGGGAGGATTTTATCTAATGTTAGATAAATTATTTCAACTCAGTGAACGTGGTACAACCGTTAAAACAGAAATTTTAGCAGGTATCACTACGTTTATCACGATGGCGTACATCCTATTCTTGGCGCCAAACATTCTTAGTCTTGCAGGTATGGATAAGGATGCGGTCCTCATTGCCACAGCCTTAGGTGGAGGTCTTGTGACGATTGCTATGGGTTTATTCGTAAACTACCCAATTGCTCTCGCTCCAGGGGTTGGCCTCTTGGCATTTTACTCCTTTACCGTAGTTCTCGGTATGGGCGTATCTTGGCAAACAGCATTAGGTGCGGTATTCATTTCTGGTCTCGTTTTCCTCGTATTAACATTGACATCAATACGACAAATGATCGTTGAAGGTATCCCAGCCTCCATGAAAATTGCCATTACCGTTGGTATTAGTCTTTTCATTTCTATCATCGGTTTAAAGTTATCCGGCTTGATGGCTATCTCCATAAGTTTGTCTCCAAACTCCTTGGGTCAAGTCGTACAGACACATGGTAATCTAGTCCCTCCAGCATCTGAAGCACTTTTGACGCTCGGTAATTTGCACAGTGGTGAAACATTGTTGGCACTATTCAGCCTCATCTTTACAGCTTTATTGATGGCTCGCAAAATTCAAGGTTCCCTCTTGATTGGCGTTTTAGTAACAACAATCATCTCCTATGCGACAGGCCTTTCCACAATGCCTGAGAACTTCACTGTATTGGCTATTCCTGATTTCTCCAAAGCAGCATTCCTGCAATTAGATATTCCTGGTGCGCTTCACATGGGCTTAATTACGATTATCTTCTCCTTCACATTTGTAGAATTGTTCGACTCGATGGGTACTTTGATTGGTACTGCTACAGAGGCGAAAATTGCAGATCCTAAATCTGGTAAATTCCCGGGTCTTGGTAAAGCCATGACCGTAGATGCTATCGGTGTTAGTGCTGGTGCATTGCTCGGTACTTCTACAATTACGGCTTTCGTTGAAAGTGCGGCAGGTGTAGGGGCTGGTGGCCGTACAGGTTTAACAGCTGTCACAACAGGCGTACTTTTCTTAATTTGCTTATTCTTGGCTCCATTGGTATCCTTGGTTCCAAATGCAGCCACATCTCCTGTTCTTATCATCGTAGGTGCCCTCATGTTAGGTGCCATTCGCAATATTGACTTCGATGATTGGACAGAAGGCTTCCCTGCATTCCTCGTTATCGTATTGATGCCGTTCACATACAGCATCGCTAACGGTATCTCTGCAGGTCTCATTGCATACCCTCTACTCAAAATCATTGCAGGCCGTGCAAAAGAAGTTAACTGGATTATGTACGTATTGGCGATTCTCGTTATTATTCGCTACGTATTCTTCTAATTAACGTATACCCATAATGATGCTATTAGTGAAAGCTACTTTATATTCGATAGCTATAAAATCACTAATACCTAAAAGCAAAATATATGTAAATTACATACACTAAAAGAACCTATCTCCAAAGATATTACTCTAATATCTAGGAAATAGGTTCTTTTTATTATGTACTCTTTTACTAAACGCTAACGTCGTATGGCATCACCGAATCGTGCTATAGAGTCTTATTAGGGTTTAGTATTAACGAATCGTTTTTACACCGATTAAGTCTGTACGACTTGAATCAATATTTTTTAATGGTACTACATGATCTTTATAAAACTCTGCTTCAGATGCTTTTACAGGCACTTGGAAGAACAGGAAATATGCCATGTTATCTTTGCTCCACGCAACACTGCGTACTAAGCCCTTATCTACATTACCTGTATACTGCACATCACCGGTTGGCGTAGAGTCAATCCACTCTACGTCATGGTATTCCGTTGGAACATATTCTTTAGGCCATACCGTATCCATAGAGTAGCTCATGCGAAAGACCATCGTATGATTTACCCAACGCCCGCTGCGTTCTTGATATTCTTGACCTTCCTTCCAATATACAGTTTCTAATACATCATTATCATAAAAATGTGTAGCATAGTATGTATAGCCAAGAGGCAAATAACTTGGTACAGATACGTTATAGGACAGCTTACGAGATGCATCAATTACACCGCTAGGTAAGCCGATGGATTTACTCGTAAGTATAGGCCACTCAGAATTCGTATGTGTACGCAGTGGCAAACCAATAGTTTCAAAATGAGGTCTATCTTGTTCACCATTTTGTTTAACACTTTGCGCATTACTTCGTTTAACATTTTGCTTATCATTTCGGTCACCACGTAATCGAGTATTATCAACGGCTACGTTAGTAAGAGGCCCTACAGAGTCTACAATTTTGCTTACAAAGTTTTGGTTTCTTGTAGAGGCAAAGTAGAGCATATATACTTTATTATCTTTTTCCCAATAAGCAATTTGAACAGAGTCGTTGCTAGAGCCTAACGTATGTACAGGGATGCCATTAGGGGTAGTAAAGCTAACAGTATCATCAGCATTGTATTTTGTCTTTTCCAATATAGGCTTTACCACGGTATCGATAGCCCAACCCATACGATATACAATATCTGTATTAGAGAAGGTTAATTTCGGACCATATTCTCCATCATGGCCCATTTCCGTATATACAATTTCTAATACATCATGGTCCTTGGCCTTTACATCGCGGACTGCATAGTCTTCAGGCATATAAGATGGAATTTGTAAATCATATCCAAAATAATTTGTACTGGCGTCAACATTAAGCTGTACTATATCACCATTATCAACTTGATCATACCACCGATAGCGATTCATTAGCTCTTTATTCTTTTCTACTGTATCGATGGTAACAGTATTTCCATTTTCATCCACTAAAGGGGATAATGCACTAACTGATTGTACCCCAAAGCTACTTACTACAGCAGCTAGTATTCCCATGGCTAATAATGATTTTGTTGTTTTCAATCTCATAATTTCATCTCTCTCTAAATTTAGATATTTCATAAGTATATATTACCGAGGTAATCACTTATCTATTACATTTTTAACTCAGATCACTGACTTTCAACAGTACTACGTACCCTTAATAAAACACGCCAGTCTTTACTTTCATAGGAACTACATGTTCCTGTTTTATTTCTTCAATAGTTTTAGGTGTTATCGGATAGTTACCAACTAGTTCATAACGAGAACTATCAATACTCTTCAACGGTATCACATGATCCTTATAGAATTCCGCATCAGCCTCTTTCACCTGTTCTAAGAAAAATAGGAAGTAAGCCATACCATCCTTCGTCCACGTAATGCTGCGAACCATATGCGTTTCAGGATTACCTGTATAATAAACCTCACTAGAATCACCTGATTTAGACCATTCAAGATCGCCGTACTCAGATGGAACATATGGTGTGTCTCTCACAGTATCCAAGGAATATCCCATTCTATAGGCCATAATACTATCTATATATTTTTTCCCATCCCGATAGATAGTCACACCTTTTTTATAATATACAACCTCTAATACATCATTTCGATCTTGACGCGCTGTATAGAGCTGATAACCATAAGGTATATAACTAGGCGCCTTGACCTCATACGGCAGTTGCTGTGCAGCTTCTACTATTCCTTTCCAATTACGAGCCCCTTCTTGAGTTTTCATAGGCCACTCTAATAAAGTCTTTCTTGGTAATGCTTTGATTGCTGAATCAGGATGAACTCTAGGCATATCATTTGTAACAGTAGCGGAAACACCAGCATTATCGGTAGATATTGAATCATTAACAACATCAGCTGAAACATATCCTGCAGACAATAAACCTACAGCCATAGCAGATAATACGGACTTAAATAGAAGCTTCTTCATGATCTCTCCTTTTATAAAAACTTGATATATACTTTACACATATAATGATATATTTTCTTATTTATATCAAAAACATGCCACCGATTCTGTTGCCCTAGCTACTTCATAAAACTTTTATCTTTCCTATTGTGAAAGTATAGTTATGAGCCATTAGCTGCTTTAATGCTAACTAGTTATACATAATAAAACATCCTACTAAACGCTATATTACAATAGAGTTCAATAGGATGTTTTGTCATTATTTAGTTAATGGAGGCATAATAATATCTTGTTCAAGCTGTCTTCGTCTTTTTGCAGTATAGTCTACAACCTTAATTTGAACTACGCCCACAGAGTTTACCATGGCATCGGTAAAGGTTAATTCTCGACCAGTCTGATGCTTCATCAACACTTGTAAACCATGAACTTTTTCATCAACACGCTCTAAGTAGGTAGCCTCTCCTCGGCCCATCACACTAGAATAAACCGAGCTATATTTACAAGGAATATCTCCACCTGATACGAGGGCCTCATCATTACCGTCAATTTCGATAAATACATGGGGGTTCACTTTAATCAAATTAAACTTCTTCCCCTCATGATAGCCATGTACATAGATGTAGAGTATATCATCTACAATTTCATAACCGAAATGTAAAGGTACCACGTAAGGATAATCACCATCCATCATACCTAAGTGAATGATGCGAGTGCTATTTAAAATGCTCTTAATTTCATCTATATTTGTAACCATACGATCTTGACGTCTCATAATAGCCTCCACAAGAATCAGAAAATTAATACACCTTACTCTTCATGTAATCTACCAAGAAGATGTTTAAATTGAGCTTCATCACTCTTTAGCTTTCCGAAAAAGACTTCATCAATTTGTTCAACTAATGGAACTGCTTTTTGTAATATTGCACCGCCCTCTTCATTTAAAAGAACAGCTTTCGCACGTGTATCTCTAGAGTGCTCTTTTCGCTCTACAAAACCACGTTTTTCCAATAAGCTCAATATTTGAGATACCGTCATAACATCTATCCCTGAAAGTTTTGAAATCATAACTTGTGTGACTTCGTTATCATGTTGTGATAGATAAGCAAGAGACGCTAAAACAACAAATTGAGGATGTGTTAAGTTCAACTCTTTTAACGCTTGTTTTATAGTAAAATGCCATTTATTGTACACCCTCATGAACAATAATCCTGTTGATTTTTCTGAATTGTCTTTATATTTTGATGTAAACAAACAGCAATCACCTTATCTTTCTAAACAGTTTTTTAGAATAAATATAGATTGGGGAACATCTGAAAAAACTTGACTTAAAAATTCTAAATGTTGCTTATCTTCACGTTCTAAGCTTACAGTGTGTTTTACATTTACACTTCCGTCATGATTATCAATTATTTGATGTCCGAAAAGAATAGCACCAAATGGAGTTTCAGTCTTATCCCAAAACTCTTCAAAAGGTTTTACAAGAGTAAGTTGATATTCCATAGGTGGTATACCTTCAAGCTCCATTGTACCACATGAACCGGTCTCAAATTTACCGTTTAATGTAATATTTTTTAGATCCTCTTCCCAGTCATACCATTTTTCGATATTCGCATAATACGTCCACACAGCTTCTTTTGCCACTTTTATTTTCAAACTAAAACTAAATTCCATTTTATATCCTCCTTTTATTATAAGTGTACTTATTATAAATTATTTTATATTATTCGTCAATAAACTTCATAAAAAAAGAATATTCTTTGCTTTTATCAATATAAGGATATACTCTATCAGAAAATCATATCATCTTTTGTCTACTGTAAAAATACATTTGACTTTTTAGAATAGATACTGTATTATAAGAAAATAGTTTTATAGATTCTATAGATTATGAAAGTTATGGTTATCCATGGCTTTTTATGTTTATAGATAGTTTGTAGAAAAGAGGTCTTTATTATGTCTGATACGCATCAGTTAAAACGGGGTCTTAAGAACCGGCATGTACAGCTGCTCGCCATCGGCGGTGCTATTGGTACAGGCCTATTCTTAGGCTCCGGTCGCGCCATTCACTTGGCTGGTCCATCCATCATATTCGCCTACCTAATAACAGGTGTTATGTGCTTCTTTATTATGAGAGCACTAGGCGAATTACTGTTATCTAACCTAAACCACCACTCTTTTATCGACTTTGTAGAAGATTACTTAGGGGATCGAGCAGCATTTATCACGGGATGGACATACTGGTTCTGCTGGCTTTCACTAGCCATGGCAGACTTAACGGCCGTAGGCCTCTACATGCAGTACTGGATACCGTGGCTGCCCCAATGGATACCAGCCTTACTTGTTCTAGTCGCCTTGCTGTTAATGAACTTGACAGCTGTAAAATATTTTGGCGAAATGGAATTCTGGTTTGCCTTGATTAAGGTGATCGCTATCATCTCTCTTATCATCATCGGTATCATCATGATTGTTACTGGTTTCACTACAGATGCCGGTGTCGCCGCATTTAGCAATATGTGGAATTACGGAGGATGGTTCCCGAATGGAACGATGGGCTTTATCCTATCATTCCAAATGGTTGTATTTGCTTTCACAGGCATAGAACTCGTAGGTTTAACGGCTGGCGAAACAGAAGATCCTGAAAAGGTTATTCCAATGGCCATAAACAATATCCCATTGCGTATTATTTTATTCTATGTAGGCTCTTTAGCTATCATCATGAGTATTTACCCTTGGACTGCCGTTAACCCTGCTGCAAGTCCATTTGTAGCCGTATTTACCGCCGTTGGTATTACAGCCGCTGCAGGAATCGTAAACTTCGTTGTTCTTACTTCTGCAGCATCCGCTACAAACTCTGGTATCTTCAGTACAGGCCGTATGATTTATGCCTTGGCAAAACGCGGTCACGCACCAAGCTCAATGCGGCGCTTGACCCACAGCAGTGTGCCATACCAAGCAACGATTTTCTCGGCAGCCGTATTATTGATTACAGTTGTACTCAACTACGTAATGCCTGAAGCAGTATTCGTTATGATTACATCAATCTCCACATTCTGCTTCATCTTTATTTGGGCCATGATGGTTATTTGTCATCTCAAATATCGCAAAAAAAATCCTGATGTAGTGGCACAGTCTAAATTTAAAATGCCTCTATACCCAGTAATGAATTACGTTATCCTCGCGTTCTTCGTTTTCGTTTTAGCCATTCTAGCCTTAAACGAAGATACGCGAATTGCCCTCTTGTTCACACCAATTTGGTTTATTATTCTTTGGGCCTTCTACTCCATGCTTAACACGGACGATGAAGATGCCCTTGGGGAAGAACTCATCGAAATGGCAGGCGTAAAAGAACTTTACAAAAAACCTAAAAAAGACGATTCCGATGATTACGTAATCTAACAAAAAAGCTCGTGCTATGCACGAGCTTTTCTTTTACTTCATTGACGGGAAGTTTTGTTGTTCATATTGTTGTAGATATGCTGGTAAGTTACTTGTATCTTCATTGTAATTAAAGATAGTCTTAATGCGATAGCCTTCTTGAGTGATTATGATATCAATAGAGGATGGTACTTCTTGGCCATTCTGTTGCAAGTGATTAACTAATTCTTGCAAGGCCTCTGTTTGATGTAAAGAACCGGCCATATATTTACCCTTGGATAGACCTGTATTTCTAATGACTTGGCCATTGTATACTTGACCTCTATTATCTTTGTAATAAAAGCGTACAGCATCCTTATCTCCCGTAGGAACAGCTTTAATATAAATGGTCTTCCAATTCTTTTTAATCATCACTTTTGTAGCTTCTGCTAAATTATTAGACAAACGTCGTGTTTCTTTATTTGTTGATTTAGACACACCATTAACCTGTTGAATTTCATCATTCATAGGCATATCAATAGGTGCCACTACTGGATCTTGTTCTACCTTTTTTGCATCTGCAGGCTGAACCGCGAACATACCAACAACCGCCATTACAGCTAATGCGATAAGAGCAATTTTTTTCATTCTATCTCTCCTTAGAGAATTTATCAACACAAATTATAATTTACTAAATTAGTTGCTAAAATCCGTATCCACAATAGCGAATTGTGTATAATCAGGGTAACGTTTTTGCATTTCTGCCTTGATTTTTTCTAATGTACTATGTGGATCTTCTTCGTCAAAGTCAAAGATAATATCGTAGTAGATAACCTTCTTTTCTTCTTGTACGTAGAAGGCATGTACTTGTACTACATGTGTATATAAACTAATAACTTGATCAAGAGCTTTTCTAATTTCAAGTACTTCTACACTTGGTTTGTTTTCAGCATATACACCAACAGTCATATTGATACCAAACTTTTTATAAAGATGAACCGCAATGCCCTTTGTTAATGGGTGAACTTCTGCCATTGTCATCGTATCTGGTACAGAAATATGAACGGAACCAATTGTTTCTCCTGGCCCATAGCTATTTAATACCAAGTCATATACACCACCCACATTCGGATGCTGTGCGATAGTTTCTTTAATATTACGGATTAAATTATCATCTGCTCGAACACCGAGCAAATGGTTATACATTTCACGTAAAATATCATACGCCGCTTTTAAAATCAAAACAGAAATAACAGCGCCCACATAACCTTGAATATCAAAGTTAAAGAAAAATACTAAGCCTGCAGATACCAATGTAGCAAAGGTAATCACCGCATCAAAAAGGGCATCTATACCAGATGCTACGAGCGCATCAGATTTATATTTTTCACCTTGTGCCTTGATATAACGACCCATCACTACTTTCACAACGATGGCAACAGCGATGATAACAAGACCTGGAATATCAAATGTAGATACCTCAGGGTGGATAATTTTATCCACAGATTCCTTAAGGGATCCAATACCTGCACCGAGAATGATGAAAGCTATGGCCATGGTAGTCATATATTCTATACGACCGTGGCCAAATGGATGCTCCTTATCAGCCCCTTTGGCGGCTAATTTCGTACCCACAATAGTTAATACAGAGGACAATACATCTGTTAAGTTATTTACCGCATCAAGGATGATGGCGATGGAATTAGACGCAAGGCCCACAATCATTTTAAAAATAACGAGAACGACATTACCTATAATGCCTTTTATACTGGCAAGCGTAATCCCCCGATTACGTGCTGCACCATTATCTTGTAAAATCATACTACACCTCTTACATTCTGATTTATAGTTTTTAAATTGAACTATATCGATTTACTTATAATCCTATTATAGCTTATCGATTATCATTTGTCATTATTTTTCTTGAAAAATATTTTTAAACTTATTGATTTTACTGAGTTATCAATAATTCTCATTTCTCAATTAGAGTATTTGATGTATTGTGACTTCACAATGTATAGTACAAACCTATTATTAACAAACTAGTATTTTGTATTACGTAACAAGTTAATCAGATCAGATTATGCCATAACCGTAATACGCTCTCCTGTGCGCATGTGTGTAAATACCACCTTTTGAGCGCGTAATTGAAATGGCTGTTCCGTAGGTTGTGCACCGTATAAGGTATCTCCTACAAGAGGGTGCCCTATATGGCTGAAAGCTACTCGAATTTGATGTGTTTTCCCTGTGTACAAACGAACTAAAACCTCAGAATATCCACATTTATTGGACTTATACACAGTTTTGTCCACATTTTGATTACTTTTATCAACATCTCCTAAGTTTATATCCACATTTTTTGCTGCTATATCCACAGAATTTTTAGACTTATTCACAGAGTTATCCACAGCCTGCGAAGAATGTCTACATAGGACGGAAAAATCTGTACGAGTCTCTTTTCCCTTAGGATTCACTTCGTAATGAATCCCATCAGCACTGCGTTCCATAGGAAATACCAAAGAATCTTCATCGGCTTCTACAATGCCTTCCACAGTCGCCATATACCACTTTTCAAAGGTATTATCATCCATTTGCTGTTGATAAATACTTTGTGCTAAACCACTTTTTGCAATCACAATGCAGCCCGTCGTATCTCTGTCGAGACGGTTCAAGAAACGTACCTTTCGCTTGATACCATGTTCTTTAAAATAGTGCGCCACACCATTGGCAAGAGAAACTTGATCTTTAGAGTTTACAGTCACACCACTTGGTTTATCCACAATAAGGAGATCATCATCTTCATACAGAATGCGTAAGTCCATTTCGATAGGGTCATGATCTATTTTTTCCTTCGCCATAGCAATCCAAATCTCGTCGCCTTCAGAGATTGCATCTTTTGGCGTAGCCTTATGACCATTAATATGAATTAATTTCTCTTCAAAAAGTTTAACTAAAGATTTTCGAGGATATCTAGTATCTAACACTTCACCAAGTGAAATATCGCGTACTTCTCCAATATGCTCAGAATCGCGACTTGATATGTCTTGATTGCTACTCGATATATCTCGATTTTTACTTGATATATCTTGACCATTACCTATTAGCTTTTGTCTTGCATTTTTCTTGCTAAGTACAGTTTCTATATCTACAGCTGTCACGGTCCACAGAATATCATCGGGGCGATGTGTTTTTCGCGCCATTAGTATCTCCTTTCTACGAGTTCAGGATCTCGTGGCATATAGTTGAGTAGCGAACTTGGTTGAACTGCCCTACCTCGTATATTCGTCTGTTCAAAGGTAATAGTCAATTCTTGTTTAGGTCGAGTGATGGCCACATAGAACAAGCGCTTTTCTTCATCATCACGACCTTCTGCAAGGGCAAAAGGACTTGGGAACGTACCTTCGTTGAGTCCTGCTAAAAATACATAATCGAACTCACTGCCCTTTGCTTGGTGAATGGTAATGATAGGAATGCGGTCTTCGTTTCGCACCTGTTGTGCAGGCTCGCCCGCCGTAAGGGCCGCCATCTGTAAGATTTGGTTTAATCGAGCCAAACCTACAGGCCCTTCATAAGCCGCATCTAGTTTTTCCATGATGCGATACAAATCGCGTATATGCTCTACTTTAGCCGCTTCTCCATGAGATTTATAGTATTCTAAAACCCCCATTTGGTTCATGATATACGCCAATAATTTCGTTGGCATCTCCGTATAGGCTTTTCTACGCAAGGTCGCCATTTGAGAGGCGATATCCGTAAAAGCTGCCTTATATTTATTTATAGCTACCATGCGACCCGTTGTGGTCGGTACGATTTTTTCTTTCACCGCATAAATTAAAAGCTGTGCAGTGGCTAATATATCGTCCATCGCATTGTGCGTTGGTTCATGGTGTATAGGAAACTTAGACGCAAGGAAACCCAATTTATGATTTGGCAAATTAGGATAGAAACGACGGTAGATATCGAGGGTATCATAAATAGCCTTGAACTCAGGATTGCCTAAGTTATGACGCGCCAATTCATTCGTAAAGATGGTCACATCATAGTTTACATTGTGACCTACAATAATAGCATTCTTGGAAAATTCCTTAAAGGCTTGTAACACTATAGCTGGCTCTTCACCGTGTTCTTGTAAATACGCATCGGAGAAGCCGTGTACCTCTTCGGATTGACCAACAGGTACACCAGGGTTTATAAAGCGTTCAAAGGTCTCTAAGACCTGTCCATTTTCATCGATGCGGATAGCTGCAATTTGAATAATGCGATCTTGAGACGTATCTGTGCCGGTGCTCTCCACGTCATAAACAACTACTTCGTGCTGTTCTAATCCACTGACAAGCTTTGCATAAGGCTCCGCTTCAAAAATAGGCATATCCATAAAGTCCGTCAATTTTAAACCCACTTCCCGCGTCTCTGGGCTTTCAATAGCTGCAATACGAGCGTCACCAATCCCTGCAACATAGCGTTTAATAATACGCTTCGCACTGACAGAGTCATTAGGATTCATCAATAATTTGAAGTAGGCCATAATATCTTTAATTTCTTGACGTCTAAAGAATTTGAACTCGTCGATAATCATGAAGTGACGGCGTTCCTCTTCAGGTCGTTCGCCGTTAAGACGTTCAAAAGAATCACTTAGCCGCTGTGCCTTTTTATTATCCCGCACAAGAACGCCGATATTAGCATCCTTTGGCAAGGCACAGATAGCTTCGTAGATATATCGGCCCTCAAGGTAGCTATTTTTACAGCCTTTAATCAGAACTGGCTTGCCCTTGCTTTCACTATTGGCACGAGGCAATTCAGTGTAAATAGACCCAACTAGGTCAGGGAACATATTTTGCAAGGTCTTGAAAGCCGTCGTAAAGAGCGTCCAATTAGAACGATAATTTTCATAGAAGATAATTTTCAAAGGCTTAAAATCCGCATCAAATTGCTTGAGCAAGCGGAACGGATCGGAGCCACGCCATTCGTAAATCGTTTGGAAATAGTCACCACACAAAAGTACGTGATTACCTTCCCATAACATTTCTAGAACTTTGTACTCTAGTACGCCTGTATCTTGCATTTCATCTACAGAGATATAGCTGTAACGGCTGCGCCAGCGCTCACGAACTACAGGGTCTTGAAATAGGCGATGAACACCACAGATGAGATCTGTAAAATCTAGGCCGTGCACGGAAGCTAAGCTTTCATCATACGCAGCAATCCATTCGTGACCATGGTTCAAGAAATCATGGAGTTCACTGTAGAGGACATTGCCAAAGCTAGAGAATTGCTGCTCAATGGCTTCGCGCTGTTCCTTCTGTAAGCGTTCGATTGTCCGCTTGTAATCCCCTACGAGATCATCAGAATAAAAGCCATATAAGGAACGATATTCTTTCACCATAGCGATAACATTAGCAAAGGACATTTCTCGCAATTTACCAGGACGGTATGGTTCAGAGAGTTCCTTGCAGTCTTCTTCGTCAAAGATGGTCACATCCGTGTACAAGGTTTCGTTGCGCTTTCCCTCTTGTTGGAGAATGAAAAAGCAAAAGCTGTGGAATGTACTAACCTCCACAGCCTTTGCAGGACTGCCTACGAGCGATTGAATGCGGTCTTTCATCTCGTTTGCGGCCTTGTTCGTAAAGGTCATACACAAGATATTCTCCGCCTTCGCATAGCCACCCTCGATGAGGTGCGCCACCCGATAAGCAAGTGTATTCGTTTTTCCCGTCCCAGCGGACGCTAACAAGAGGATATTCTGTTCCACTTCATCAATAACGCGTTGTTGTTCACGATTGATAAGCATAAAAACCTCCTGTTATTTAATGCCGTAATATATAGCAGCTAAGACCATAGGAATAGGACCTAAAATTGCTGTTAATGCCCAAATACCCACCCCAATATCCATTGGGATATTAAGTATATAAACGCATACCCAGTAGGTTAAGCCACCAATCACAACATTCATAGCCACCCGTTTAATGGTGAAAAATGCTACTCTGAAAGCAATGTAGGCTACAGCAATGGAAATAACCGCCGATATAATCGGTGATGCTAATAAAGCTCCCATACTACTATCCTTTCATTTCTTGACGGTTCACTACGGCACCGCCTAGCGTTAATTCATCGGCATATTCGATATCGCCACCCACAGGAACACCGCGGGCAATGCGCGTTACCTTGATGCCACTTGGACTTAATAATCTCGCCAAATACAGAGCTGTTGCTTCCCCTTCGACATCTGGGTCTGTCGCGAGGATAACCTCTTGTACAACACCATCACGAAGGCGTGCAATCAATTCTTTTACGCGAATATCGTCAGCACCGATGCCCTCCATAGGGGACAAAGCGCCTTCCAATACATGATACAAGCCCTTATAATCACCACTGCGCTCGATAGCAATGACATCGCGAGATGTTTCAACAACCATAATCGTCGTTTGATCGCGATTTGGATTGCTACAGAATTCGCAAGGATCTTGAGCTGATAAGTTAAAGCAAATAGAACAGTGACGCGTAGCCCCCTTCGCTTCTACGATGGTTTCCACGAGGCGGTCTACCTCTTCCTTCGGCATTTCTACCAAATGATAAGCCAAGCGTCTAGCCGACTTGGAACCGATGCCAGGCAAGCGGCGTAGCTGTTCTACGAGCCGTTCTAAAGCGTTTGTCATTTAGAATAAACCTGTTGGCAAGTTAAGACCACCAGTTACTTTGCCCATTTCTTGAGCCAAGAGGTCGTCTACTTTTTTGCTAGCTTCGTTTACTGCAGCCATTACTAAATCCTCTAACATTTCCACATCTTCAGGATCAACAGCTGTAGGATTCAATTTCAAAGACTCGATGATTTTTTCACCGTTCATCACAACAGTTACAGCACCGCCACCAACGGAAGCCTCTACAGTACGAGTTTTTAACTCTTCTTGCATTTTCTTCATATCTGCTTGCATTTTTTGAACTTTTTTCATCATGCCAGTCATATTGCCCATACCTTTACCAAACATTGTATTTCCTCCTTTTAGGACATCGTCCTATACTAATATTCTAAGTCCATATCATTAACAATATATGACATAGATTTATTACATATGTGTCACCTAATAGCCCCAAGGCCAAAGGTTATTATATAACAATTACTTTTTATCTATTCTTCGATAACCTCGACTATGATGTCATGGTCTTCAGATAATTTTTCTAATGTTTCCGCCAAGAGAGGATTGTTTCGTTCCTCTTCTGTCATATGCTCTGGATCCCAGGCGTATTCTCGAGCCACCGTAACGCTATCGATTGCTTCTACTTCAATAGGTGCTGGTGAAAGCATTGTATTTCCATCACTTTGGTATGGGGTTCCCTCACGAGGTTCACCCCCATCAGACTTTGGGACAGCTTCAACCTCGATATGCGCACCGCTATCCATAGGGCGCTCTAACACTTCGCCATCCTCGCTGATAACAGTCACACTATCTAATGGATGTGGTGGCATATCATCTAAGGATGATACATAAGAACCCTCCATATCGTCTACAGGCACATCATCAAAGGAATGAACCGGAATATCATCCCCTTCTATAGAACCTGCTAAAGACTCAATAGAAATTTCACCATCTGGCACCTGTGTCGCAGAACTACCATCAAAGGATGTAATTGGCACATCACCACTGGATGCTGGCTCTGTTTCTACGCCAGCTCCTAATGCAGTTTCTGATGCATCTATTGTAGTTGTATTCGCACTATCACTAACTACCGTATTTGCAACGGCACCGCCGGTTTTCTTAGCTAAGAATGCCATCGCCGCAGCCTTAGCCGCGTCCACGGCTGCAGAATCAGGCTTACTCTCTTGCGGATTATTGGTTAAATCCATTTGTGTCGGTTCCGCACCTGAAGTCGTCTTTACGTCAACCATCGGTTCTTGTGGTCGTTGGGGTGCTTTTACTTGGCGTTGTGTGGTGCTACCAGCAGCCTTTTTATAGTCTTTATAAACTTGCGTGAGAGCATCCACGATTTCTACATGTACTGCATAGCCCAGTGTATAGGTGAAAGCATCAACCGCCTCCGCCAAATTCACTTCATTGGTCATTACATTGAGATGCAATGCATTTTTAAAGGCCATGACCGCCTTGCTTTGGTCTACGTACACCAGCTGACCTTGACCGATAACGGTAGAGGTCATATTGCGATTGCTATCCTTCAAGTATTTAATCACATTGGATTGTACATTGCGATACTCTTGAGCAGACAAGATTTGGTCACTAATGATGGCCTGTGTACTAATGCCTTTTTTACCGCGACCTTTAGCTTGGTTTCTCGTGTTTTTTCGGGAAACTGGGTCTCCATTATTCGGTGGTGGCGCCATGCCAACGCCGCCCATTGGTGGCGGAGCCATACCCACTCCATTCATCGGAGGCGGTGTACTACCTGGTGCTCCCATCGGTGGAGGCGTCATACCTATACTCGCAGGCGGTGGTGTCATGCCTACGCTGCTTGGAGGTGGCACAGTGCCAACAGCAGTATTTTGAATACTACTCATGGAAGAATTCTGTACAGCAGCATTATCTACAGGAACAAAGCTGTTCGCATAGCCGCTAGGTGGACCAAATGCATTAGCACTATAAGCTGGTGTAGGAGCCGCTGGGCCTCGTTGTTCCAATTGAGCCATGCGGTTCAATAAATCATTTCGTTCAGATCGCTCAGCACTTTCTAGAGCATATACACGATCTTCTAAGCTTTCATCAACAGAGCCTAATTTAGCACAAAGCACGAGTAGACCCATTTCGATGATGGTTCGTGGATTGTCCACTTGTTTCGCATCATTCATGATGGATTGAGCACTGCGTACATATTGGTTAAGTTCATTGAAATCAACACTATTGGCCTGAGCTAGGAACTCATTCTTAAAGGTATCGTATACCTTGAGCTCATCCGCATCAGGAGCCACCTTACCAACGAGCAAGGCACGCACATGTTGAATGAGGGCTTCCATAATCTGCGTCGCATCGCGACCTTCCGCCAATGCATCGTGAACGTAGGATAATACTTTAGGGCCATCGCCGTTGCGCAAAGCATCTAGGAAGTGAATAATCCATTCCTTACTTACGAGACCGATTAACTCTTCCACCACTTGCGGTGTAATAGAGCCCGTTGCCATACCTGCACATTGGTCTAGAATACTCAAGGCATCACGCAAACCACCATCTGCATGAACAGCGATAAGCTGAGCCGCCGCAGAATCAAGACCAAAGCCTTCTTTTTCTGCTACGTAAGATAACCGTTGTGCGATGTCATCAGAAGTAATGCGTCTAAAAGTATAGCGCTGACAACGAGACACGATAGTAACAGGCAATTTTTCAATTTCTGTAGTGGCAAAGATAAACATCACATGAGCAGGAGGTTCTTCGATTGTTTTTAAAAGCGCGTTCCACGCCTCTGTAGTGAGCATGTGGGCTTCGTCTATGATAAAAACCTTTTTACGCCCTTCAACAGGCATAAATTTGACGCTTTCACGAAGAGCACGCACCTCATCGATACCGCGATTTGATGCGGCGTCAATTTCAAGAACATCCATGGACTGTCCGCTCAAAATCGATTTACAAGCACTACACTCGTTACAAGGGTGATCCGTTGGCCCCTGCTCGCAATTGATAGCGCGCGCAAAAATCTTCGCCATGCTCGTCTTACCAGTCCCCCGCGGACCGGCAAATAAATAGGCATGAGCTACCTTATCCTCCCGGATAGCGCGCATCAATGTATCAGACACCTGATGCTGACCAACTACATCGGTAAATGTCTGCGGACGATACTTACGATATAGCGCAATATATGCCATTGGAACACCCCCTTTTTTCCGAAACTTGCAATACTTTATTATACCATATTCAAGAAAATCCGACTCATTTTATAGAGTTTTATCAGTAATTTACACTAGTCATTTGAGCCCATCAATTAGACATAAAAAAAGCGGCCCCACAGGCCGCCTTGCAATATTCGATCACGACAGCCCCCGGGGTCCCCGTGGCACATGAAGGTTACCGCTTAGTGCTGCTACCTCTCAGTCCTGACACGATTCACAGGCCTCCATTGCACAGGCCCGAGAACTGCCATGATCCAATATTGCAATACAAATATTATACATGAAAAAGCCTCTATAGTCAAAGCTATAGAGGCTTTTCATATATCCTATCCAAACGATATTCAATCAAATTAAAAATTATTTTGCATATTTCTCTTTAAATGCAGCCAATTGTGCTTCTTCTAAGGATAAGCCTTGTTCTTTGAAGCGTTCAATAGCAGCTTGCATTTCTTCATAGGCTACAGGCACAACTTTTGTAAATCTGTTTACAAAGTTATTCCAGTTTTCTAAGATGTGACGGCCTTTAGCAGAGTTAGTATGCAATACATGTTGTTCTACTAGTTCTTTAATGCGTTTAAGGTCATCATTATTGGCAGTACGTAATTCTACGAGACCTGTGTTGACATAGCGTTCATCGCAATCAAGGATGTACGCATAGCCACCGGACATACCTGCTCCAAAGTTACGGCCAATTTTACCGAGTACGAGCACTTCGCCACCAGTCATGTATTCACAGCCATGGTCGCCGACGCCTTCCACAACGGCAGTGATACCGCTGTTACGTACGGCGAAACGTTCACCAGCTACACCGTTGATGTAGGATGTACCAGAGGTTGCACCATAGAAGGCAACGTTACCGATAAGGATATTTTCATCAGCTTCAAAGATGGATTTCTTAGGTGGATATACAGTGATAGTACCGCCGGACAAGCCTTTACCGAGGTAATCATTCGCATCACCTTCAAGTTCTAGTGTCATGCCTTTAGGAATGAAAGCACCGAAGGATTGACCCGCAGAGCCTTCGAAATTCAACTTGATTGTATTGTCTGGCAAGCCGCTTTCACCATAACGACGTGTCACCTCAGAACCAACCAAGGTACCTACAACGCGGTTGATGTTAGTGATAGCCAATTTAGCGCGAATCGGTTTTTGATCCTCAATAGCAGGACGGCACATACGCAAAAGTTTGGACATATCCAAGGTGCGTTCCAACTCGTGATCTTGGTCAACCATGTGCATATGTCCCACAGAGGAATCAATGTATGGACGGAACAATATGCGTTTAAGATCAACGCGAGACAATTTGAAGTTATCATCTTGAGATTTTTGACGCACAAGATCGATACGACCAACGAGCTCAGCTACGGAGCAAATACCTAAACGAGCCATGATTTCACGCAATTCACGTGCGATGAAAATCATCAAGTTTTCAACATATTCAGGCTTACCTGTGAAACGAGCACGCAATTTTTCATCTTGTGTAGCTACACCGTAAGGGCATGTATTAAGATTACATACACGAGCCATTTTACAGCCCACCGCAACGAGTGGCAATGTACCAAAGCCGAATAACTCAGCACCGAGCATGGCTGCTACAGCCACATCAAAACCAGTCATCAACTTGGAGTCTACCTCTAATTGAACACGGTCACGCAATCTGTTGAGCATCAAGGTTTGATGAGTTTCAGAGAGACCAAGTTCCCAAGGTACACCTGCATGTTTTACAGACGTGCGACCTGCTGCACCTGTACCACCATCGTATCCGGAAATCAAGATGTTATCTGCTTTTGCTTTCGCAACACCAGCAGCAATTGTGCCAACACCTGCTTCAGAAGTCAATTTAACGGAAATACGCGCATCTTTGTTGACGCATTTCAAGTCGTAAATCAACTCTGCCAAGTCTTCGATGGAGTAAATATCATGATGCGGTGGTGGAGATACGAGCTCAACGCCTGGAGTGGAGTGACGAGCCTTGGCAATTTCAGGATATACTTTTTTGCCTGGTAATTGACCGCCTTCACCTGGCTTAGCGCCTTGAGCACATTTGATTTGCAATTCTTTTGCATGAATGAGGTAGTTTGCGGTTACCCCAAAACGACCAGATGCAATCTGTTTTACTTCGGAGTTCATGCTATCGCCGTTTGGCAATGGTTTAAAACGATCTACATCTTCGCCGCCTTCACCAGAGTTAGATGTGGAGCCTAAACGATTCATAGCGATGGCAATGGCTTCATGCGCCTCTTTACTGATCGCACCGTAGCTCATAGCACCAGCTTTAAAGCGTTTTACGATGGATTCTTCAGGTTCAACCTCTTCGATAGGAATACCGCCACCTACAGGGTAGTTCAATTCCATCAAGGAACGCAATGTAACGTGGTAATCATTGCGAATCGCTTTGGAATATTCTTTATATTTTGCGTAGTCGCCGTTGATAAGAGATTCTTGTAAAAGCTCGATTGTCTTAGGATTGAATAGATGCTCTTCCCCATCTTTTACAGGACCATACCAACCGCCTGGTTCGAGTACTGTTTCATCGGATTTGAAAGCACGTTCAAAACGAGCTAATGCTTCATGTGCTACCCCACCAAGACCAATACCGCCAATACGTGTTGGTGTATTTACGAAGAACTTATTAATGAAGTTAGTATTCAAGCCCAACGCTTCAAAGATTTGTGCACCGTGGTAGGAACGAACTGTGGAAATACCCATTTTGGACATGACCTTCATAATGCCACCTACAGCGGCCTTGATGTAGTTCTTTTCTGCCTGTTCTGGTGTAATATCGCCAAGACGTTTCCGAGCTTGTAAATCGCGTACAGTTTCAAGCGCCAAGTATGGGTTGATAGCTGTTACACCATAGCCGATTAATGTACAGAAGTGATGTACTTCACGAGGTTCACCAGATTCAAGGATGAGACCAATTTCTGTACGCAATACTTTGCTAATCAAGTGATTGTGAACGGCTGCTACAGCCAACAACGCTGGAATTGGCGCATGATGTTCATCGACACCACGATCAGATAAAATCAATACATTTTGATCTGTACGAGCTGCTTCTTCTGCCTTAGCACACAATTCATCTAATGCATCGCGCAAGCCTTCGGCACCCTTAGTTGGATCAAATAGGATTGGCAAGGTTACAGATTTCATGCGACGGCAATCAAGAGCTTTAATGGATGCCAATTCTTGGTTTGTAAGAATTGGGGTACGCATGGACAATGCATAGGTACCAGCTTTGTTAGGTTCTGTTAAATTCCCAGAGTTACCAAGCATAACCCGTGTAGATGTAACCATTTCCTCACGAATAGAATCAATTGGAGGATTCGTTACTTGCGCAAACATTTGCTTGAAGTAGCTATATAACAATTGTGGTTTATCTGACAAGATAGCTAAAGGCGCGTCCGCTCCCATGGCACCAACAGGATCTTTCCCATCTTTTGCCATAGGCACGATCATGCGCACAAGGTCTTCTTGGGTATAACCAAAAGCTTGTTGTTCTTTGAATAAATCATCTACTGTTGGAATTGTACTTTCATCGGCTTGCGTAATTTCAGACAAATGAATAACGTGTTCCTTTACCCATTCATTGTATGGTAATTCAGTAGCGACACGATGTTTGATTTCTTCATCAGAGATGATACGTTGCTCCGCTGTATCAATGAGTAGCATTTTACCTGGTTCCAAACGGCCTTTAGCGCGGATGTTTTCAGCATTTTCGTTTACAACGCCAACCTCGGAGGCCATGATAACGCGATCATCTGTTGTCACATAGTAACGAGCAGGACGCAAACCGTTACGGTCAAGGACACCGCCGATAACTGTACCATCGGTAAAGCCCATAGCCGCAGGACCATCCCAAGGTTCCATCATAAAGCTATTGAACTCATAGAAATCATGTTTTTCTTGACTCATGAGATTATTGCGTTCCCAAGGCTCAGGAATCATCATCATAATCGCATGAGGCAAGGAGCGGCCTGTCATGTGCAAGAATTCTAATGTGTTATCAAACATAGCAGAGTCAGATCCGCTATCATCTACTACAGGGAATACCTTTTTGATATCTGGGAACAATGGAGATTCCGCTTTACCTTCACGAGCATTGATCCAGTTTACATTGCCGCGAATGGTGTTGATTTCACCATTGTGAACTAAGAAACGGTTAGGATGTGCTCGAGCCCAACTTGGGAATGTATTCGTACTGAAGCGGGAGTGAACCATTGCCAATGCGGAGGTAAAATCAAGGTCGCTCAAATCAAGGTAAAAGTCGCGCAATTGACCAGGTGTTAACATACCTTTATATACGATTGTTTTAGAAGACAAGGAGGCAATATAAAAATCGCTAGACAATTCCTTGCTCAATGGAATAATGCGTTTTTCCGCCAATTTACGAATGATATATAATTTGCGTTCAAATTCCTTATTGTTAGTTACATCTGGGCCTTTGCCGATAAGGATTTGAATCATCCAAGGACGAATCGCCGCAGCCTCTTTACCAACCTTTGTACCATCTACCGGTACTTCACGCCAGCCGAGAACAACTTGCCCCTCTTCGCGTACGACCTCTTCGAGAATTCGTTTTTGCTCGTTACGGAGACTTTCATATTTATGGGCAAAGACCATACCTACGCCATATTCGCCAGCTGCAGGTAGATTAATACCAAGCACTTCACACTCGCGCTTGAAGAACTCATGTGGGATTTGTACTAAAATACCGGCACCATCCCCAGTATCCTTGTCGGCACCGGCACCGCCACGATGTTCCAAGCGCTCTAAAATGCGTAAACCATCGTCGATAATATCATGAGATTTTTTCCCCTTAATATTAACAACGAAGCCCATGCCACACGCATCCTTTTCAAATTGGCTACTGTACATACCATTGGCTTCAAGTCTAGCTTGATCTAGACGTTGTTGCTCTATTGTGCTTTGCTTCATATCCATAACGTGCACTCCTTCATATCACTTGATCATTCCAAGCACTGCGGCATCGTTCCGTTCGGTCTTGGTAAAAGTATAACTAACAAACTATTTCTCTATAAAATTATCAATTTAACATTCTATAGAATTTTATGTCTATACACAGTATACTCCTGTCCACTGTGAATTGAAAATATAAAAAAAACATAGTCTATGCTTTTCATGCATAGACTATGAGTTTTTATCACTATTGTTTTTTGTATACAAGGATACAGGGATAATAAGCTTCTCATCCAATAAATACGATAGTCTTATTATTTAGAGTGGAAAAACCAACAGTTATTTTTCTCGACCAAAATTATCCCCTACTTCACAGGTAATCGTAATAGCTTCGTCTTTACCATACGGCACGAAAGTTAGCTCTGATGCGTGCAAACATTGGCGTGTATAGGGCTTATTGCGCGTACCATACATAGCATCACCAATAATAGGGTGACCAATATGTTCCATGTGAACCCGAATTTGATGAGTTCTGCCAGTCAACAACTTAAAACGTAACAGAGTGTTGTCTCCTTCATGACCGAGAACGGTATATTCCGTTTGAGCCGACTGACCAAACTCATCGATAACACGGCGATTATCAAATACTGGATCTACCCCAATAGGCGCATCTACCATGCCATCCACATCAATACGACCTTCTACAAGTCCTGTATAAATACGATCGATACGCCCTGCTTGTAGCTCATCAGTATAATATTGTTGTGCTTCCTTTGTTTTACCAAATAGAATACACCCCGATGTATCTCGGTCGAGGCGATGCACAGGACGAACCTTATGAACTACACCCTTTTTCGCATAATAACCAGCTATATAATTGCTTAAGGTGCAAGACTTTGTTTGCCCTGCTGGATGAACGAGCATAAAAGGAGCCTTATTCACAACTAGGGTATGAGCATCTTCATAGAGAACGGTAATCGGCCCCTTTTCTACGTCTACTCCATAAGCCTTATCTTGTGGTAATTCTAAGGTTAATACATCACCCTTTTTAAGTGCTCGCTGCGAATGAGCCACACGGCTATTAACTTTTACCCGTTTCTTGCGAAACATCATTTGGATATCCCGAGCGGATAGGGAAAATCGTTCCTTTACATATTTAGAGACCGTCAACTCTGTCGGTTCTTTCACCGTATATGTTTTCCAGCTCATATTACCACCACTCGTTAATATACGTTTTTTGTTCAGGATAGAGAATATCGAAATAGTCTAACCATTCTTCGCTTACTGAAAGTTTCCCTTCAAACGCAAGGTCTCGAGCCGTAAGTGTGCCCATTAATAACTGGCTCAACGCACCGACCTCAATGGTAATATCTGTTTCATCCTCTATCGTATCAGAAATCTTTTTAACGGATGGAGTTAATGCACTGCCATATTGTACTTCATAGCGACCTTCGTTCCAACTGCAAAGCCCATCTTTTACAGCAAAGATCATTGTTATAGGCATCATCAATGCCTCTTGATTGACAGGAATTGCTTCAAAAGCAGCTTTTACATCTACAATACGACTCATCATATATGGCATGGTAGCGTGGCCAGTTCTACCATCAGGATAGAAGCGATAATATGTATCGTGAAGGCCTTCATTCCAACGGATAGACGTACCTTGAGAACGGTGATTATAGAAATAATTTAATAATGCACGTTGTGCACGGCGTGTCGTGTAAACCAGCTCAGTAACAGGAATTTCAGGCTGACCTAAACGATACACTGCATAGCCTTCAATGACATGGTCATCGTTGCGCACTACAGCAACATTTACACCTTCTGCAAAGAAGCTGCCTAACAAACGTTTCCATTCCTTTTCGCCACGTTCTGCGTAGCCAGAAAGACGAGCCGTATATGTTTTATATACTGGATCTAACAAAGTCCATTGATCTACGCTATTTAGTAAGCCAAAGCTCAACGTTTTATCTGTCATAGGGCGCAAGTCTTCTAGCGACATGGTGTTCACCCATTGATGAGCATAAAGTTCCCAACCATATTGCTGATAGAACGCTGCCTTGGATGGCATCAAAATCGTCATAGCTTGACCGCGTTTACGAAGCTCCTCTAGTGCAGCAGTTAACAGTGCACCGCCTACACCACCACGGCGGGCTGCTGGATGCGTTGCAACGCCTACCATATAGCTCGTAGGCAATACGGCACCACGTACATTAAGATTGTATTGACGCAAATGAACGGTACTCAACAATTGGTCCTGTTCTAACCCGACCATTGTATTCTCTGGTTCATAGCAATTTGTAAAATAATATTGAAAGAATGGATCTTCCTTTGGTTCAAAGCAGTACGCCCATAGATTTTCTACATGAGGCGTATCTTGAGCCATCGCAATTCTAAATTCCATAATTTTGTCCTCGTTATATCATAAGAGCCGTTATCTATCTATCGCGTCACAGCGTATAATATCTAATCTGATCTAATTTAAGCACATCATATCGCCATATCGCCATATCGCCATATCGCCATGATGATACGATAGTTACATTCAAATAGATAGTCTAACAATTCTATTATAACAAAATGAGCTATGAAGCACATCGACTTCATAGCTCAGATTTTATTTACCACCTGTCGCATTATCTGCTTCGTTAGCATATACTGCGTCATATTTTTCAGCAAAATGATCTGGGTTATAAGATTCTTTTGCTTGGCGAAGACCAGGCAAGCCCATATCTTCTTCACGGTTAATGAATTCTACATCGCTGAATTCATGACGAATAAATTCATTATTGATCGCTTGGTACAAACCACGAATATCTGGATTTGCTTTTTCAATATGAATCAACGCCATTTTATCATTCAACAATTCACCGATACTGAAAGCTTCCACGCGGCCAAACAATTTAATGGTGCCGCCTTTAAGGCCTAGCACATCCCAGTTATCAAATAATAAATTGATAGCAACCAATTCATCTTCGATACCTTCTTCATGATGGGTTTCTACCCAAGATGCTGCTGTTTCGCGGCATAATGGAATGATATCTTCTGTAATTGGCACATATTCATAGTTGGAATATTGCATGCGGAATTGATTTAAATGGTTTTTCTTTTGACGGAACTTCTTACCGGACAAATTGATAAGATCTTCAGACTTATAAATGTATTCGTAGTTATCGCGGTCAGGTGTGAATGTGTAGCGTCCAGGACATAATTCTTCCATGCGCTCTTTCATGATTTTGCTAATACCTTTGAAGCGGAATGGCAATTTATTTTCCACAAACCATTCTTTAGCGCGCAATAAACCATCAAGGAACTTTGCATCTTTACCAGCAAATGGAGGCAATAGGAATGGTTCACGCTTACCGCCACCTTGAATGTACAACACGCCATTTTCTTCAGCCCAACGAATGCCGTACGCATCTTGCCACATAAATAATGTAGTAAAGCAGTTATCAGATGCTTCATAATGATGTTGTTCAAAATACTTGTCGATTAATGGTTTATCTCTTAATTCAAAACGTTTAAATTCTAAAATAATAATCCCTCCTATCAGATTCCTCTTCTGAGGTTACCGTCGTTATCGGTAAAAGTTGAATATAGCCAAATATTCATTAGGCTCTTCATAATACTCTATTGAAGTCACTTAATTTGTAGTTATAATTTTACAGATTCCCCTAATTCAAAGGTACCATCTGTAGTGATAACCTTATCACCTTCATTTAGGCCAGAAATAATCGCTACATCATCATCTACTGTAGTACCCACTTCAACAACACGTACGTCAACGGTATTATTTTCAGTTAACACATATATGTACTTGCCATCTTGGTTTTCACGAACCGCCTTAGTTGGAACGGTCAGCATCTTGGCTTTCACATTAGATTCAATAACGAGTGTATAGAATTCACCAGCCTTGATTAGGCCTTTCTCATTATTGAAAGTGGCTTTCACAAGAACACTTGGCACATTTTCAGGTTGAGTAATATCTACGTAAGTCAATTCACCTGGTAATTCTTGGTCACCTACCTTGAGAAGTACCTTCATGCCATTCTTCGCTTCAGGTGTACCTAATTTCATAGCCGCATCACGAGGAATGCTGAGGGATGCAACCATCGGCGTAGATTGCTGAATCATCATAAATGGACGGTCTGCAATCGCCATTTGACGGTCTTCGTTATAGATAGATGTTACAGTACCTGCTATAGGAGCCACGATTGTAGATGCCGCCATCTGAGCCGATACTTGTGCGATTTGTGCCTCAATGGCTGCCGTATTGATGCCTCCGCCACCACCGGTTGTAACTGTTGTAGTTTGTGGTTGAGATCGTTCCAAAATACGATCATATTCTTTTTGTGTGATTATGCCCGCTTCACGCATGCGTTGAGCCTGTTCCAGTTGAGTACTGTCTATAGATGCTGCAGTCGTAGTCGTCACAGCTGTGGCATATGATTGTGATTGGGCTTGCGCTAATTGTCCTTGCAAGGATGCTAGCTGTTGTTGTAAAGCCGATGTATCTACAGTTGCCACAGTTTGACCTTGCTGTACTTGATCGCCTACTTTCACGGCATACACGACCTGCCCCGTCAAGGTCGGCGTTATCGTCGCTTTATTAAGGGCCGTTACATTGGCATCATTATGAATCTGCAACGGCATATCCTTGTACGTTACCTCTGCGACGGATACGGTTTTCGTACCACATCCCGCAATAGCGAGTGTCATAATCATAACACCAAGGATAGCAATTACAGAGCAAAAACGATTTATTTGCATTCTGTCACTTCCTATCATATTGATTTTTATCAATACCTTAGTATATCATAAAATCAGTTAGAATTGTATGAAAGCTAATTCCTTTAATTTATGGATATAACGGAGGTTCTCATGGAAGAACGGATGGACTTTAGGATTTTAAATAATGGTAGCTTCATTCCCTCCATCGGTTATGGTACCTATAAAACAGGTACCGAAGGAGAGACTGAACAAGCTGTTGCTAATGCACTTAGCGTAGGCTATCGTTTACTCGATACGGCCGCCTATTATGGCAATGAAGAAGCCGTGGCTAAAGGAATCAGAGCATCTGGTATCAAACGAACAGATATAATCATCACTACTAAAATTTGGCACACCGATGCAGGCTACGATAATACGATGCGTGCTGTTGAAAGCTCCTTAAAGAAACTAGATACCAATTATATTGACATCATGCTCGTTCACCAACCTTTGGGCGATTACTACGGCTCTTGGCGCGCCATGGAGGAGTTATACGACCAAAATATATTGCGTGGGTTAGGTCTTTCTAACTTTTATGAAGACCGATTAATCGACTTGCTATATCACTGTAATGTAAAACCTGTAGTGAACCAAATTGAATGTCACCCATTCAACCAACGCCAAGCTCTTATACAATTGATGAGAAAGCATCAAGTTGTAGGCATGGCATGGTCTCCATTTACCCGTGATCGCCAACCGATTTTTGATCATCCTATCATCAAAAGCTTGGCTGAAAAATACGGTGTAACAAAGCATCAAATCATCTTGCGTTGGCATATTCAACGAGGCATCATTCCATTACCAAAGGCAAATAATGTAAGCCATATGGAAGCTAACTTTGATGTATTCGATTTCAAACTCACTAACATCGACATGGATGTTATGGAATTATTAGATCAACAAGACTTCTTAGAGGACCACCACACTGCACTAGGTCTTGAAAGATTATTACAACTTAAATAGAACATAAAAACAAAACCACTTATATCCTCCTTTAGGAATAGATATAAGTGGTTTATTTTAGTGCTCTTTATTTTATTATAGTTTATGTTAGTATACTTTATTTTATTTAGGTATATTAAATACGGCTTGAACAAGTATCATGTATACTACAGTGCCGGCTCCAATAGACATAAACATATTTCGTTTCCATACATGCATGCCAACGGTCACTAATAAAGCAATAAGTTCCGGTACTCCATATGGATAGGATAACACAATTGTATCTTTAAAGGTATACACAACAAGCATCCCCATAACCGCTGCAGGTAATGCCTTGCCTAAATACTGTACAAAATCTGGGGCCTTCTTACCAGGTGGGAAAATAAGAAAAGCAGAGAAACGTGTAAGTAATGTGCCCGCTACAACAATGGCAATGGTAATGACTATTTCAAAACTAGTCAAGATGTACACCTCCCCACTTATACGCTATATAACATACTACGAGCATACACCCCATAGAAGCAAGCATAAATAAGGATTTTCCCGTTAATAGAAGCATTGCTAGTGCTACAACGGCTCCAACAGCACCTAAGCCTCGAATATTATTACTTTTAGCATTAAATAACATTTCAAGGAATATAACAATAAATAAGCCAGGTAATACAAAACCAATACCTCGCAAATCTACAGATGCTAATAAATCACCGAACAATCCCCCTACAAGAGTACTCACCACCCAGAAGATATAATTAAGCCACGATACATGGAAGTAGAACCATTTTTCATCTACATCATCGGGTAACTTCGTAGATACATTAATTGCAAAGCTTTCATCACACATCCACGCAACTGTAGGAAACCATTTCCATCCCATATGCACATATCGCTGTAGTGCAGATAGACCATAGAAGAAATGGCGCCCATTGACAAACAAGGTCAACATAAAAGTATTCACTGAATCAAAGCCTGCCATTAACAGCCCAATAGTTACGAACTCCATGGAGCCTGCAAATATGGTACTAGCTAAAACAGGAGCGGTCCACCAAGGAAACCCTTGACTGGTAGCATACAAACCAAAGCCTACTCCAAGAAAAAGGAAACTAAGCCCCATGGGAATCATAATAGGAAGTGCAAAAGAAAATGCACTTCTATTTTTTATTTTATTTATAGGGAGCGCCTCCTTTCCATATCATACAAGTTTACACTGTTAATCCCCTTAATTATAAGGCACGCGTTAAAATCTCGCGAGCTACTTCTGGTGTTACATCACCATTTTCACCAAGTTGTGTCATGCCATGGTCCTCTAATTGTTTCACAATTTTATCAACTGCTTCTTCACCAAGACCATAGTCTTTCAAATGCGTAGATACGCCAAGGGACTCGAAGAATTCACGAGTTTTAGCGATAGCCTTGTCCGCTTTTTCTTCGTTTGTACCTTCTGTAATATGCCATACCCGTGTAGCATATTGTGCCAATTTTTCAAGTTTGTCTGCTTTTTTCACTTCTAACAATGCAGGTAATACGATAGCCAATGTAATACCATGGTCAAGATGGTACGCCGCAGTTAACTCATGTCCAATCAGATGAGTTGCCCAGTCTTGTGGCACGCCGGCACCAATTAAACCATTTAATGCCAATGTAGAGGCCCACACGTGGTTAGCACGAATATCGTAGTTTTCTGGATTTTCTACTGTTTCTTTGCCGATTTCAATCATAGTTTTTAAAATACCTTCGCTGAAACGATCTTGAATACGACCTTCTACAGGGTATGTTAAATACTGCTCTGTGGTATGCACAAAGGTATCGATAACGCCATTCTTAACTTGTCTTTCAGGCAAGGTGAAAGTCAATGTTGGATCAAGCATGGAGAACTTAGGGAATACTAAGCTACTGAATACAGGGTATTTACCGTCACCATAAGTAATAACTGCACCATTGTTCATTTCGGAACCAGTTGCAGGTAGTGTCATAACTGTGCCAAATGGTAATGGATTTGGTACCATGTCTACCGGAACCTCTGGCACACCAACTTTCATTACCTCAATAACGGGACCATCATAGGTAGCACCCATAACGATAAGTTTTGTAGCATCTACTACAGAACCGCCGCCTACAGCGAGAACGAAATCTACGCCATGTTCTTTAATGAAAGCTACCGCACGTTCACAAGTTTCAAGAGATGGGTTTGGCTCAATACCACCAAACTGCTCAACCTTGCGGTTACCAAGAGCTTTCACAATGCGATCAATAAGACCACTGTGCACAGCGGAGCCACCACCATAAGTAATGAGCACCTTTGCATCCTTTGGTACCAATGTATCTAATTCATCTAAACGGTCTTTACCAAATACGATATGTGTAGGGTTATAAAAATCAAAATTATACATACATCCTCCATTAATCCGACATATAGATATATGAATCCATATTAGAATTATACAAAAATATTTAAAATATAAATTTACTACCTAGCGATCACACATTCAATATAACACATTAATCAATATATTATATTGAATTGTATTATAAATGAGCTAGAATTTCACCATAGTTTTAATCTATAGCTAACTGATATGCTTTTATCATATACAAATCCCCTTCATCCATGATAGGATATAACCATTATAAGACTTGAAAGGGATGATTATATGAAATTAAAAACATTGTTAGCACCATTACTTATCGGTGCTCTTGCATTTACTATCGCTGGTTGTGGTAGTACATCAAATCAATCAACACAAACACAAAAAGAAATCAAAATAGGTGCTACATCTGGTCCTCATGCACAAGTAGCTGAAGCTGTAGCAAAAGAAGCTAAAAAACAAGGAATCGATCTTAAAGTAGTTGAATTCTCAGACTATGTAACACCTGATAAAGCCCTTGCAGATGGCGATATTCAACTGAATGCTTATCAACATGTACCATTTATGGAAAACTTTAACAAACAAAATGGTTCCAACTTAGTAGCAATCGGTAAAACAATTTTGGTGCGTATGGGCTTATATAGTAATAGCGTACACAGCGTACAAGATGTACCTGAAGGCGCTACTGTTTCTATCCCAAATGACCCTACTAATGGTGGTCGTGCATTAGCATTATTAGCTAAAGCTGGATTAATTACGTTAAAAGATGGTGTCGGCTTCAAAGCAACAGTTGCAGATATCACATCTAACCCGAAGAATATAAAGATTCAAGAACTAGAAGCAGCTCAATTACCTCGTAGTCTAGATGATGTAACAATTGCAGTTATTCCAATGAACTATGTGCAAAGTGCTGGTCTTAGTGTAGAAAAACAAGGTTTCTTCTTCGAATCTAAAGATGAACCACTAACAGTTATCGTACTTGCAGTTCGTAGTGAAGACAAAGACAACGAAACATACAAAAAAATTGCAGATATTTACAAATCTGATGCTATTAAACAATACATCGACGAAACATTCAAAGGCACTATTACAACTGCCAACTAATAAAGTTTATATCGTCACTATATAACTAAAAAGAGATGCCCCAATGATTACAATCATTGGGGCATCTCTTTTTTACTCTTCTGTATCAAATGTAACATCTAATGGTTGACGCTCTACAATATTGCGATATCGTACTTTAGGATATCCCATAAGAATGCCACCAGCTACAATTTTATCATCAGGTACACCTAATTCATCTAATAATGGTTGGTATTCAGCTTCTCCAGCATGTTCAAAGAAACCAGCCCAACAAGTACCAAGGCCTAAAGTCGGCGCATATAGCTCAGCATAAGACAAGCAAGAGTGACCACTATCATGGGTACGATGAATATCTTTTTTAGAGCCAATTGCCACTACGAGAGCCGGCGCATCGCGCAAGATATACTCCTTGCCTTTATCTACCTCTGCTTGAGCAGCACGAGCATAGAGACGCATAATCGGTACTGTTTTTGCAGCCAGATGCATCCACTCTAGAACAAGATCAGCAATACGGCGCAACGTTTGTTTATCTCGGATTACTATATACGAAATACCTTGTGTGTTAGTCGCTGTTGGCGCCATTCTTGCAACGTTTAGCACTTTGCGAATGAGCTCTACAGGGACTGGTCTATTTTGATAGTTACGAATAGAGCGACGACTACGCATGAATAGCTCAGCTTGCTCAGGCGTTAACTTAGGTTCCTTTGTAATATCGATTTGCTCCTTACGCGGTGTCATATCGCTATCAAGAGCAAGCGTTGGGCATACGGAAATACAATGCCCACAGGAGATACAACCTCCCCTGCCAGTTACAGGTCCAGCATCGGACATCACCAGCAATCCGGTCGGACAGTCAGCAACGCAAAGGCCGCATCGTGTACAGACTTCTGTATTGACGGTAAATAACATCTGAATATCCTCCAAATACTACTATAAAGTCTATTATAACATACAAAATCAAGTCATATCTAGTTTTAAACAATTATTCTAATTGTAATGGAGCTAATCCCTGTTCCTATATTTGCCTTTTGGATGGGGCCCCGTTTCATTAATACAACTTGGTAAAAAAAGTAAGAATACGCTTGCTTGCTCCGTTCTTCGCAAAGTCGTTGCACAAGCGTATTCTTACTTTTTTATCACTGTATTTATAAAGATGCCCCATCCAAAAGCGTAAATAATCTAGCTAATACTTATATAGAGTCATTACAATTACACCTTGAAATAAATCATAGAAAACACTATCATTTTACACATTATAATAAACTTTATAGTAGTGGCGCCATGCCCACCGTATGGGAAGGACTAGCCAGAGGCTAATCTACTGGCTTGTCTTGATGCAAATTCAGTCAAAACTACTTAACCGCTCTCGCCTCTCCGCTCCTCTAATTATAAAAGCATATTGAGTAAATATCGAATGTAGCTTGTCATGAGGCCGCTCTGTATATTAGTAAGGTAAGTCGCTTTGCTATGGGACTAATTTACATCAGGTGTTATAAAAATGAAACTGGGTACCTCTGCAGCGACTTTACGAAGGACGGAGCAAAGAGGTACCCAGTTTTATTTTTAATTAAGTTGTCGCAATGAAACGGGTCCACATAGCAATCGACGTAGAAACTACTTATATGCTAGGGCCCCATGACAAGCGGAAACCACATTTACTCAAATGCTTTTATAAGTTCCATGTATTGCGCTTTATGTGTCATTCTCCAGGTTCCAAAGTCTGGTTCTGGGGATTCGTTTAGAATATTTGCCAAAGATTCCAAAAATTCTGGAATTTTTGTAGCTACAATATTGCCAGCCATTTTACCGAAGTTTTCAGAGCCCATGTGTTCTGAGCCACCGTCTACAAGGATAAATGCTACCATAGGTTTCTTATCTACTAATTTTACAGCACCATGGAAACCAATTTCACCGATTTGGTGTGTACCACAGGAGTGTGGACAGCCGGATATATGTAAACGAGGTAGTTTTCTTGTATCTATACCCTTTTCTTCAAGGTGTGCGAAGATATCTTTCAAAAGACCGTTAGAGTCTTGCATTCCAATCTGACATATAGTAGAACCAACGCAAGATACGGAACGGCGGAAATCATTTTCAGCGCTGTCATCAGTTAATTCCGCAATTTTGCGTGCTTCATCAGCTGTAAGATTAATGAAGAACAATGCTTGGTCTGGCGCAATACGTGCTTCTACTTGGTCAAGTGTCACTACATAGTCAAGGGCAGCCAACAAGTGTGCTACGTTCACATCGCCACCTGCTGGATGGTATTCTACGTAATATAAACCTTCCTGTTTTTGACGGTGAATACGATAATTTTCCACAGAATCATCACGCTTACCAGTTTTTGTAATTTCATAAGCATAATCAGCTGGATTAATAGTTAGGTGTTCTACTTCTTTTACCATAGCTAGGGTTTCTTCATAGATCTTGATGAAAGCTTCCGCCCCACCCATTTCAGCAGGCATGTAACGGGTACGAGCCTTACCACGGTTTTTGAAATTACCATGGTTAGCAAAAACCATAAGCATAGCTTTCACATGATACAAAACATCCTCAGGTGCTACATCATGTGCCACCGGAATACCAATGCGAGGATTAGGACCAATACCACCACAAGCATACACATCAAAAGTATTGTGTTTTGTTAAGTTAAAACCTAGGTCCTTGAACGTAGAATGTGGGGTACTATCAAAACCATTATCTATACCCATTTTAAATTTGCGAGGGATCTTGATATAGAACATTTGCTCCATAAGAAATTCACTAATAGCTGTTGTATATGGCGTAATATCTAAAGTTTCACGAGGATCAATGCCGCGTAAAATACTAGCCACCACATTGGGATTGTCACCGCCAGCACCACGGTTATAGATACCGTGGTCATAACATTCCTTATAGAGACTCAATATAGTATCACCATCAAGGCCATGCATTTGTAAGCATTGGCCGGTAGTGAAATGTACATGTTGCAGGTTATATTTACGAATGGAGTCCGCTAAAAACTGTATGTGCTCGCGCGTCATGCGACCACCGTTGAAGCGCCAACGGCTCATGCCAGTATTTGCACCGCGCTCAGCGTAACTACCATAAGCACCAGATTGTCCTTTATAGTCTGCAATGGATAATTCTTTCTTATAGAACTTATGTGTCATATCCTCAAACTTTGGATAATCTGCAATTAATCGATCTTTCAATTCTTGTGTAATCATACTATTACCCTCTTGGCTTATATTTATTAAGCATAATTCGTAACTTTATAACGCTTAGTATACCATATATGCATAAGTATGTTAGTAGCTAAGCTCACAATTTCAATATCGATTATTAATAATATAGTTTACAATCTGTAATAATTATCACTTTTAAAAAGGCAAAAGAAGCTGTAACCAAATGTGGTTTTACCACATTCAGCTACAGCCCCTTTTTATAATAATTATATGATTAAGTGTTGCTAGTTTTTATACGCGACCTTCGTTAGGATTATTGTATGCGTCTTTATCGATGGTTCCCATAATTTTGTCTACTACCAAAGCATTTGTTAAGGACCCAGATACGTTCAAACATGTACGTCCCATGTCAATCAATGGATCGATAGCTAGAATTGGACTAATGGAGGTGAAGTACGCTCCAAGGCCTGTACCACTAAGGGATACAGATGCCGCCATTGTAGCCGTACCTGGCACGCCTGCGATACCAACAGAACCAATAGCAATAACGATAACACTCATGATATACATAGTCATATCGAATGGAATATTGGCTACATTAGAGATGTACACCACAACAAGTGCTGGGAACACGCCGGCACAACCTTGCATGCCCGCAGTAGTACCGAAGGAAGCTACTGTATTAGCAGTTGTAGCATTTACACCAAGACGTTTTGTCAAGGTCTCTACAGTTAATGGCAATACCCCCATCGAAGAACGAGAAGTAAACGCCAATAAGAGTGGTGCTTTTGCTTTCTTGAAGTATGTAATCGGATTGTAACCAAAGCTAGTAATCAAGATCGCTTGTACAACAAACATAATCAAAAGACCAACGTAAAGTAATACTACGAACAAGCCCATATCAAGAATAGCTTGTACACCGCGTGTTGCCAATGTAGAAGCTAATAAGGCAACTACACCATATGGCATAAGACCAATAATGAAATCAGCTACCCAGGAAATCAACTGGTGAAGTTCATTAAATAGTTTTGTGAATACCTCCATAGAGTTTGTCCCTGTTTGTTTTAATAGACGAGCTACGCTACCCAAGATAATTGCAAATACAACAATGCCGATAACATTTGTTTCAGCAGCCGCTTGAATTGGATTGCTTGGGATTAGTGCTCGGAATGTATCAACCATAGGTTTGATTTCACGAATCTTCTTACCAGATTCAACAATATCAAAACCTTGACCTAAACCGAAGGCATTCCCCAAAATTAGACCGACTATAGCAGCAACGGCTACCATGCCGAGATTCGTAGAAATCATAGCAACTACTAACTTTTTGAGGTTAGCACCTGCCTCCATGTGCAAAATAACGTGAACAATAGAGATAAAAACGATAGGAATAACAAGCATGCGGATTAAGTCGATGAAACCGCCCCCTACGAGAGAGAACCACTTTGTACTTTCCTTGATGTAAACCACTTTGGATGGATCATCAGGGAAGCCTGCAATAATTTGAACCGCTATACCAAGTACGGCACCAGCAATAGTACCAATAATAACAAGATTACCGAAGGATGTGCCCTTGCGTTGCAATACATAAATACCAATTAACACGAGCACGAACACCGCGATAATACCAATACTTAGTGGATTGCTTAACATGAGGTAATCTGTAAAGAATGGAATATTCATAATACACCTCTTTAATTCATATCACAATAATAGGTTATGAACTTAGTATAGCATATATCGAAAAAAATACAAGTATAATATTTAATTTTTGGTAACATTTAATGTATTCTGTAATATATACACCAAAAAGGCGATTTTCCAGAAGAAAATCGCCTTTAGTAAATCTAGCTATTTTAGTAAATCTAGCTATTATATTATCTGTTAACTAAGATATAGGTTACTTGGATAGGACCATGAGCACCATCTACAGTTACCAATTCGATATCCGCCGTACGGGACGGACCAGAAATCAAGCAGATATTTGTAGGGAACTTAGCTGGATCGTTGTGATACCGTTCAGCCAAATGTTCCATTGTTTGTGTCATACGAGGGTTGATTGTATCAGTATACAACACAGCAATATGTGTTGTAGGCAACAAGCTAATCGCACGGCCAGAGTCCTCACCAGAAGCTTGTACTACAGTAGCAGTCTCCGCAATACCGCAGTATGGGAATGTAATACCAATATCAGCATTAGCAGTATTAGAAATACATTCTTCACGACCTTTAGCTGGATCCCATTGGAAGTATGTACGAGTGCCACCATTATTAGCTGCATCTTGTTCGAACAATTCTTTTAATTTATATTCTTCTACTTCAGGAGAGCTTGGGAATACAATTTTACCGTTTCCCCAGTCTTCGATAGCTGCAAAAATTGTTTCACCTAGTTTGTCAGGTGTAGTTTCAACAAATTTTGTACCAACACGTTGACATTGTTCCTTAAACATTGTCAAAATTTGATCCCGACTCAAATCTTGGAACATAGTTTCTTGAGGACCATGGCTATAATCAAAGCCTTCTACAAAAGCAGGGCACATTTCTTGATCACGGCCTAATGCACGAGATAAACGTGCAATAAATTGATTACGTTTAGCTACATCCATTATTTTTTCTCCTTCTTCTTGTTCTTTTCATGTTCAGCATATAAATCACGGAATTTCTTGAATTTCAAGGAACCCAACTCTTTAGACTTAGTCCAACCGTTCATAACTGGAATAGCTTGAGTCCATTCAGGCATGTTACCTTCTTTATTACTAATTAAGTTCATACCGATAGCACCAGCTTTTGTGCCAAGATCAAATAATGTTGCATTACCGAACATCTTAGCAGCTGCTGTGAAGATAGCTTCTTCTGCTTTTGGACGAGTCTTTTCAATATCAGCCATGATATGACGGTGCTCCATCAACAATTCATGCAATGGAATAGCTACTGGACAGTTTTCTGTACATGCACCGCATAATGTAGAAGCATATGGAAGATCGCCGGCTACATCGTAACCTTTGAATAATGGAGTCAATACAGCACCCATTGGACCTGGATATACAGAACCATATCCATGACCGGAAACGTGACGGTATACAGGACAGATATTCATACATGCACCACAACGGATACAACGTAGCATTTCTTGGAATGTACCACCCAAGATGCCAGAACGACCGTTATCAATAATGATGATATGAGTTTCTTCAGGACCATCAGCTTCACCAGGACGCGCAGGACCAGTCATCATGGAGAAGTAGTTAGAAATCTTAGAACCTACTGCAGAACGGTTCAACATTTCCATCATAACATCAAGAGCTTTGAAATCAGGAACAATACGTTCTGTACCTAAGAAAATTAATTGAGTCTTAGGAATAGAACTAGCCATACGACCGTTACCTTCGTTGGAAACGATTGTACATGTACCAGATTCAGCAACTGCAAAGTTACAACCATTAACACCTACATCAGCTTTTAAGAAACGCTCACGTACATAACCACGTACAAAGTGAGTCATTTCCGTAGGGTTTTCAGTTCCTGTATAACCTAATTTTTCAGCGAAAATTTCGCGGATTTTGTTACGTTCAAAATGAAGACCTGGTACTACGATGTGAGATGGAGGACTTACTGCAGTTTGCAAAATAAATTCAGCCAAGTCAGTTTCGTTAACTTCAATACCAGCCTCTTCCAAAACTTCGTTCAAACCAATTTCTTCAGTTAAGATAGTTTTGGATTTAACGATCATTTTTGCTTCGCGTTGGCGAAGGATATCTAATGCAATTTGAGTAGCTTCTTTGTCATCGAAAGCAAAGTGAACTTTAGAACCAGCTTTTTCAGCGTTGTCAGCAAATTGACTTACATAGTAATCCAAGTTGTTAAGTACGTGATCGCGAATTTTAGCCGCTTCAGCGCGGAAATCTAACCATTCAGGAACATCCGCAACTACTGTATTACGTTTATCATAAAACACGTCTTGTGCTTTTTTAATAGCTGCAACTTTGAAATCGTCAGCCAAACATTCTTTTATACGTGTTTTATAGGGGCGATTGTCATATATAAGTGCCATGTCGTCTCCTCCTTAACGGCAGTTTAAGATTTCAGCAATATGCATAACTTTGATACGGCGATCAATTTCGCCTTCTTTATGAAGACGATCAAGCATACCAGCGATGTTCATTAAGCACGCTTGGTCAGAACCGGAGATAACGTTGGCACCTGTGCCAGCAATTTCCAATGCTTTTTCGCGTGTCATAACTTCACTGATTTCAGGGTTTTTAACTGAGAAAGTACCGCCGAAACCACAGCAACGATCTGCACGTGGTAATTCAATCAAGTTGATATCTTTAACGTTTTTAAGGAGTTTGAAAGGGGGCTCTTTAATGCCCATCAAACGAGTTACGTGGCAAGATGTATGGTATGTAACGGATTCGTTAAAACGAGCCCCTACATCTTCAACACCTAATACGTCAGTAATAAATTGAGTGAATTCGTAAATTTTACCACTCAATCTTTCTGCGCGCGCCAACCACTCTGGTTGATCTTTTAAGAAATGATGATATTCATCGCGGATTGCAAAAGCGCAAGAACCGGACATGCTGACTACATATTCAGCGTTCTCAAAGCATTCGATTGTATTCTTAATTGCGTCCATAGCCGCGTCATTATAACCGGAGTTAGTGAACATTTGTCCACAGCATACTTGTTTCTTAGGTACTACAAGCTCACAACCTAATCTTTCAAGTACTTCTACACCAGCCATACCTACATGAGGGTAGAACATGTCAATCAAACACTGTTGGAAAAGATGAATTTTCATATTATCTTCCTCGTCTTTTCTAGTACTTAACCTAATAAAAAATTTTGATATGTATGTGTTATGGCAATTTTTAGTAGTGAATTTTTCGACTAAATTTCTGCCCTGAACATTACTTATGCTTTCAAATAAATATTCAAAAGCTCATCGCTATAATTATAAATTAATCATGTAGATATTGTCCAAAGAATTGCTATATTCGTATGTACCCTTTTATTTCTTATATCGTTATGACTTTTTGTAATAACAAACATTGAATTTTATCACATCCATTATTTCATTTATCATTTTTTCTTGTAAAAGCCCCATAAAATCTAGATTTTGCGAATGTTTATCATTTTGCATTTTTAACTACTAGAAAATCAACTTTTATCTATATTTCATTCTATATTTATATAATGGTACTCAAATTTTCAAATTCATGTAAGTTTTATCCTTATAGATTACATTTTCTTATAGTAGTGTATAAATTTAAAAAGTGTTATAATTTATTTTATATAAGTATAGTTTGAAAGGAGCCCTTTTCATGAAACTAAATAAATTATCTTTGTCTTTAGCAATTACATTGGCCCTTGGTTCTACATTCAGCATGGCTCACGCTGAAACAACTGCGACTCATATAAAATCTGAAGTATCTAATGTGGCTACTAGAGCTGAGGTATCTGCTAAAGCGGATGAACACCGTGTTGATACATCTGTTAAAAACGATGCTAAACGTATTGATACATCCGTCAAAAATGATGCTAAACATGGTAGCACAGTTGTAAAACGTGATGCAAAACATGCTGATGCATCCGCTAAAAACGCTGCTAAACGCACTGATACATCCGTAAAAAACGATGCTAAACGCGTTGATACTTCTGTAAAAAATGACGTTAAACGCATTGATACTTCCGTAAAAAATGATGTAAAAGAAGATGCTGCAAAGGTAGAAGGTAAAAAAGTTGTAAAAACTAAAGAAAACTTACCTACTGGTGTATACCCTGACACAAAAGATAACTGGGCTCGCGATGCTATCCAAGCAATGACACAAGCTGGTTACCTTTCTGGTTATGCTGATAATACATTCAAACCTAGTGCACAAATTACTCGTGAACAAGCAGCTGCTATTTATGGCAAAGTGCTACAACACAACTTAAACGAACAAGAATTAGCAGAGATTGCAACAAAAGAATCCTCTACCTCCTACTCTGACGTGGAAGCAGATCGTTGGTCTAGCCCTGCTATCAAATTAGTTAGTGCTGCAGGCGTAATGGACGGCACATCTAAAACAGCTTTCACACCTAGCAAAACTATGGACCGCGAACAATTCGTTGCATCCGCCGCTAGCCTAGCTAAAAAATTGAATCTTTCTACACCTGTAAAAGCAGAAAAAGTAACATTCAAGGACGAAGCTAGCATCTCCTCTGCTTACTTGGCAGATATCCAATACATGGCACAACGAGGCATCGTAGCATCTGGGGCAACAGAAAACTTTAACCCTAAACAACCTGTAACAAGAGCACAAGCGGCAACAATATTAAATCGTATGCTTAATGGTGCTGGCCTTGCAACACCAAAACACACTACAACTGAAGCTAAAGCTGAAACAGCTGTAAAAGAAGATGCCAAAAAAGCTGATACAGCATTAGAGAAAGATACATCTAAAGTAAGTAAAGACGCTAAAAAAGATGTAGCTAAAGCTGATAAAGCTGTAAAATCTGATGCAAAAAAAGTTGAAAAAGACGTAAAAGGCAATAAAGATGCTGCAGTAGCTGAAAAAGCTGAACCTACTCGCACCGTTCGCCCTGTTCGTCGCAGCACATTAAAAGCACTTGATCAAAAACAACAAGCTGCATTAGAAGACAAAGTATTTTCTGAATTAAATAAAACTTATAAAACAGAAGATGCATTCCAAAATTATGGCGTAATGTACTGGCGTGACAATCAATTACACGTAGCTTTGAAAACAGACAGCGATATTTCCACAGTAAAAGCTAACCTTGCAAACCGTGGTGATTCTACTGTAAATAACTATGTTGTAGTTGAATCTTCCCAATACAGCCAAGCTGAATACGATGCAATCGATACAAACTTCCGCAACTACTACAACAAAAATGAAAAAGCAGGTACAATTCTAGCTACATTCCCTGATGTAGAAAATAACCAACTTTACGCAGTTGTATCTACAGCATCTAAAGAAACACAACAAGGAATCTCTAAATTATTCGGTTCCAAAGTAAAAATGACAGTAAAACGCTAATCGGCGTTACACTTAACCAGCCAAGGCAGCGTATACTCGACAGTACTACGCTGCTTTGTTGTATATCACTATGCATGCCAACTAATTGACTATGATGCGACGGATATAACTTTTTATGCTGGTGAAAGTTTATATTCTACGGCTATCAAGCGCTAGCCTTTACCATGATTAGGAAGGATTTTTATGTACAAGAATACCCCTCACGCATTACGTGCCCTCGTACTCGGCACATTATTGACTACAACAGGCCTTGGTTTTGCTTCTGCAAACACAACCACTACAACTCATGCTCCTGCAACTACTGTTGAAGCCACTAAAATGGAAACAACTAAAGCACCAATGGCTAAAACAGATGCTACGAAGATGGAGACTACTAAAACAGAAGCGGCTAACGTTAAATCTACTAATACCGCATCACCTGCAATTGTAAACACCTCTATCGGTACGCCTCAAGATATTCAAAAAATCCGCGCCCACATCTTTACAGATGTGCCTAGTGATTTTTGGGCAGCTAACTCGATTAGCACTGTAACAAAAGCAAACCTAATGAAGGGGTATTCCGATGGTACATTCCGACCTAACCAACCTATGACACGTGAAGAAGTAGCAGCGCTCTTCAACAATATCACAGATGATGGTACGGCCGCCTTTTTATCAAGTAAATTTAAAGATATTACATCTGACCGTTGGTCTGCTCTTGCTATTGAATCTGTAGCGCGCAAGAATATCATCAGCGGATATGGTGATGACACATATAAACCAGAAAAATATATGTCCCGTCAAGAGTTTGCTGTAGTAGCGGATAACTATATCCATTATTTAGGATATACTACTGAAGACCCAACAGTTCTTGATAATATATCCTATGGAGACCAAAAATTCGTGGCTCCTTGGGCACAAGATGCCGTTCGCGAGCTTGCCTATCTTGGGTTTACAAACTACGCTCCAGGTACATTATTTAACCCTGAAAAATATGTAACTCGTGCAGAAGCAGCGGAAATTGCGTACCGCATGACACAAACAGAACAAGCACTTGCCTTCCACAACACATTGCTCAAGCAACAAGTAGAAAATAAAACAGCTAATATCATCGACAAAGCATTAGGTTATGGCAATGATTTCACCAAATTCCGTCAAGACGGGGCCCTCTTCTGGGAGGCAGGCCAATTACATGCATCTTTAACGGATCAAAAGAAAACTGACCTCGTCTCCAAAGCAATTACAGAGGCTCATGATCCACAGCTAGATAGAACTGTAGTCGTATCAAAAGGTAAATTAAATCAGGCCCAACTAGAGGAGTATCAATCCGATGCCATTGCCCTTTACCAACAAAAAGAACCTCAAGGAAAGATTCTTTCCATCTCCCCAAATACTGATACGAGTGCCCTTCTCATTACCGTTGATTCTATTCAAAAATCGACATTGAAAGCATTTAAAAAGAAATTCCATGATAATGTATTCTTACAATTACCACCGGAACCGCTTACAAAGTCAGACGGAAATATTCAATTCCCATTACCGCCACGCGTAAACTATTATAACGACAAACAATAACATAGAAAAAAAGAACCGCCCCCTTAGGAGCGGTTCTTTTCACAATTAAACAGCTGTTACTATACACACATAATCGAATTTACACAGTTCGATTATTTTTTTGTTACATCATTTTCGCGGTCACGCAAGATACCAACTGGTACATATACCGTACCTGCACTATGGATTGCATCTACGTCTTGTTGCAAGATCATTACAACGGAATAATCATCTGTTGTGTAGAATTCAGTAGGCATTTTATCGATATTTACATCGCCACCTAATTTATCTTTCACATCTTGATTATTATTAATCGCATTCACCAATTCTTTTTTATTAAGACCACCAAGATCGTACAAGGACAATTGTCGACCTGTTGTGGTGTTAAATGTGAAGCCTTTTACATAGTTTACACCATTGGCATCATGATCACGCATAGTATATGTGTGAATCAATACGCTGAAAATACCGTTTTTATCTGTTTTAACATCATAGTACATAACTACATTTGTTTTATCAGATTCTTTAGCATTTAACTTTTCTACATCATTTTGTATTTTAGAAACATACTTTTTGATGGTCGTATTGATTGCTTTTTCTACCGTAGGGCTAACAGATTTAACCTCTGGGAATACTAAATCCAAATGATCTGTAGTAGACTCCACAGGTGATACAGCAACCTCTTTGCGATCCATATAACGGTCCGCATTTGGAGCTACCACTTCAACTGCATTACGATCTACTTTAGACGCTTTAGAGCGCAACGCACGGTTCTGCTCAGGTGTAGCAGTGCTAGAAATACGATATGTTAAATCATTACGATTTACACGTTTCGCATTTGTTTGATTTGCTTGTACATTTACAGTATCTTGCGTTACAGGTATTACTTCGCTTGCTGCGAAGGAGACTACTGGCAATGCAGCAGCCATAATGATGAGTACAGACTGTTTTAATTTCATTGTTTAACCTCTTATTGTTCTTGCTCAGCTTTCATAGCAAGAGCTTCTTCTTTATTGAACTTGTGTGTAACAACACGTCGAACAAGATAGAGACCAGCGAATATGAATGCAAGCAATCCTAACCATTGTGCTGTGCTTTCAAATTCAGGACCTACTAATTCAAGTGGAGCTTCCCCACCACCAGTTGTAACAGACAATACAATAATAACAGCTATGATTACACCAATCAAGCTTTCACCAACGATCAGACCAGAAGCAAAGAGAACACCGCGGCGATTGGATTGCTCTACATCGTAGTCAGCAAGCTCACCGGCACGCATTTTAGCACGAGCTACAAGATAACGACCTACGAAGTAGCTGATGAAAGAACCAATAATAAGCGGTACTTCTAAAGTAGGTGGTAAATAAATACCCATACCAACAGCCAACGGAGGCAATGTTAAGGTAGCAGTTGTGCTCTTGAGAATCAAGTTGACGATAATCGCCACAACGCCAACGCCAACGCCGATTAAGATATAATCCCAATCCATGCTAGAGTTGAAGATACCTTGCGCAATGGTAGTCATCAAAGTCGCTTGAGGCGCAGATAATGCAGCGTTTGGATCCATTTCAGCACGTGGTAACGCACCTGTGAAACCATATGCTTGGTAAAGCAAGTTAAGAACTGGAGCAATTGCAATGGCACCGGCTACAGAACCAAGTAACAAGGCAATTTGTTGACGCCAAGGTGTAGCACCAACGAGTTGGCCAGTTTTCAAATCTTGTAAATTATCATTAGAAATAGATGCAATCGCAATAACTACGGATGTCATAAAGATAGCCATAGCGGTAGCGAACTGAACACCTTCCTGTGTAGCAAATAAATTATTTTCCGCTGCGATAAAGTATACAACCAAGGAAGAAATAATAGTCGCTAAAATACCGATACCAGAAATTGGAGAAGCAGATGTACCGATAAGGCCTGCCATATAGCCACATGCTGCAGCTACGAAGAAGCCAATCAATAAAGCTACTACGATACCTACTACAACGAGTGTCCACATTAAACCTGCACTAATAGGTACGACAGATACGAAATCCCAGAATGTAAATACTAATCCAATAAGAATAAGTATGAATACACCTAAAACGGATTTTGTACTCATATCTGTATCCATACGATGCAATTCACGTTCAGCGGAACTGCTATTCATAGATTTTACAGAAATCTTCATGCCTTCGATGATAGGTTTGATTAAGGTAATCAAAGTCCAAATCGCAGCAATACCGATAGCACCAGCACCGATAAAACGAACTTTAGATTTCCAAACAGCCATTGCAAACTTGGCAGTAGCACCGCCATCTGGAGCAAACATATTAGTGAAGTAAGGTACGAAGCCAGCCCACGCGATGAGTACACCAACGAGGATAGCGATACCAGAGGCGATACCAATAAGATAACCAGCACCTAACAACGCTGTAGAGAAGCCCAAAGGAATTTGAGTAATCCCTTTGCTACCTACAGGAATCCAGAAGCTCATGCTATCGCCAAGCACTTTGAAACCATTTGCACAAAGGCTAATAAGGCCAGCTACAAAGCCACCGGACACGATATCGGTCATACCGGAGCTAGATTGAGGGCCTTGTTCACCATTGTGAGAGCCAACTTTCAAAATTTCTGCTGCTGCACGGCCTTCTGGATATGGTAGATCACTATTCACTACCATAGCACGACGCAATGGAATGGTGAATAATACACCTAGACAACCACCGCATGCGCAGAGCAAAAATGTTTGCCAGAACGGAAAGCCATTCCAATACCCAAGCATGAGTAAACCTGGCAAAATAAAGATAATGGCGGACAATGTACCAGCGGCAGAAGCCTGCGTTTGTACCATGTTGTTTTCAAGAACGTTAGAATCCTTGAAGAACCGTAAAATCGCCATTGAAATAATTGCTGCCGGAATGGATGACGAGAATGTCAAACCAACCTTCAAACCGAGATATACGTTAGATGCTGTAAAAATAACAGTAATCAATGCACCAAGTAGCATCCCACGCAACGTCAGTTCCGGCAGATGAAGGTCATGGCTCGTAAAGTCATGTTTCATAAGTACTTACCTCCTCTGTGAAATCATAAACTTAAAACAATATACTAAGCTACTTCCATTTTATCGTGTTAAAGCGATGATTTCAATATATATGCGATATTTATAATGTATACATATTTTCTCCAACCCTTGAGCTATGGGAAAGGCAATAGCCCAAAAGCCTCCAAAGCCACCCACCCCGCTTCGCGGGGCCGCTAAGTCGTTTTTGGGCTATCGCCTTCTCCCTCTCAGATCAGCATTATATAAAACATATATACAAATTAAATATAAATCATCACATATATATTGTAGGGAGGAGATAGGTGTATATGCGCATTATGCATATACACCTATCAATTATATGAAAATAGAAATCATTCTCTTTTATTCTGTACAAATATACAGGATTTTATATAATTAAAGTACCGACAGTAGGGTCGGCATGTCTTTTAAGGAGGTTGTAAACATTATGGAAACAAGAATTGAATATGATTCAATGGGACCAGTCGAAGTCGACGCTAGACGAATTTACGGACCTCAAACGCAACGCTCGTTCAATAATTTTAAAATCGGTGACCACCGCATCCCTATTGAACAAATCAAGGCGCTTGCGCTTGTAAAAAAAGCATGTGCTTTAACCAATGCAAAGTGTGGCGCAGTAACTGAGGAAAAAGCGAAACTCATCGCTCAAGTAGTAGATGAGATCGTGGACGGAAAATGGGATGATGAATTTCCGTTAACCGTATTCCAAACAGGTTCCGGCACACAAACTAACATGAATGTGAACGAGGTAATCGCTCACCGAGCTAAACAGTTAGATGAATCCAATCCGCTTCATCCTAACGACGATGTAAACCGCGGTCAAAGTACAAACGATACATTCCCTACGGCAATGCATATCTGTGCATACTTTGAAATTACAAAACGCGTAATTCCTGCATTGGACGGCCTTATCGGATCCTTTGAAAAATTGCAAAAAAAAGGAAAAGGATTGCAAAAAGTTGGTCGTACCCACCTACAAGATGCTACTTTCATCATGGTAGACCAAGAAATTAGCGCCTTTGTGGACGGCCTAAAAACTGCCAAAACTATGCTCCTTCAAAATGCTGACCACCTCCTCGACGTAGCACTCGGTGGTACTGCGGTTGGTACAGGTGTGAACACGCCTAAAGGCTATCTAGACGTTATGGAAACTGTATTGCCAGAGGTAACAGGCGCTCCATTCCGTGTTAAGAATAACAAATTCCAAGGACTTGCTCTCAAAGATGCATTTATGATGGCTCACGGTGCACTTAACACATTAGCGACTACCCTATTCAAAATCGCTAACGATGTGCGCTTCTTAGGCTCTGGCCCTCGCTGTGGCTACGGCGAATGGCATCTTCCTGAAAACGAACCGGGCTCCTCCATCATGCCAGGCAAGGTAAATCCTACTCAATGTGAAGCTTTGACCATGGTATGCGCCCAAGTATTCGGCCACAATACAACTATGACGCTCTGTGCAGGTAGCGGTGCGTTCCAATTGAACGTATACATGCCTATCATGATCTATGACTTTGTTGAAAGCTGTCGCCTCCTCGCAGACGCTATGAACTCTTTCACAACACACTGCATCGACGGCGTAGAATTTGTACCTGAAAAACTCAACTTCTTCGTAGAACAATCTCTCATGATTGCTACATCCTTAACACCATATATTGGCTACGACAAGAGCGCTAAGGTGGTAAAAGAAGCGTACAAACGCGGTTGCTCTATTAAAGAAATCATCTTGGAAGAAAAACTCATGACCGAAGACGAATTTGCCGAAGCAGTTCGCATGAAATAAAATCTCTCACCTCTATGACATATCTGTAACATCCTCTCATACCTCAAATGAACGGAATATAAAAGGGACTGTAAACGAAATACTACTTTAAAGCATTCGTTTACAGTCCTTCTTTTAGTTAGGCAATTATTCTAAACGTAGAGTTACAAAATATCTAAATCAAATCTCACCTTTAATAAGTCGTATAAAGCTTATAATAAAATTACATAACTAGGCGTCTTGTCAAATGGAATTACATATTCTGAAAGACTTGTTAATTCGTCCAAATCATTACGACTTATAACATATAGATGAAGTCCATCATCTTTTTCAACTATATCAGCTCTCCCACCATACCATGGTCTTTTATATGATAATATCTTGCTTTTTATATCTCCATTGAGATTAAAAATCTGTAATTGATTCTCTGCAACAGCTAAACCATATTTATCAGTCACAGATATGTCAAAATACGGAACAGAAATAGGGTTTTGAATCTGAATCTTTTTTAGATTATCTAATATCGTAATATTATTTGTATCCAAGCATACTAATTTTCCATTATGAAGAAAGGACTCTTTTATTTCACTTTCATAAACAAAATATGCAAATTTTTCATCATAGTCTGCTATTTCATCTATAATACGAACAGAATAATCAATCAATGACAAAGATACTACCCCTTTATTGGTACGCATTAAAATTATGTCATCACTAAATTTATATAATTGATAAAAATAGAATTCCTTAATATTATTAAGAATAGGTATTAACTTCTTTCCACGCCAGGTCCATAACAATGAAACCATTAAGTTTATCATTTATAATCATATAATTTACACATCGCAAAGCAAAAATTATAACATTTTCTAAACTTGGACTTTTTATCTGTTTAATAGGTTCTAAGTCTATCATCTATATTCCTTCTATAGTTTTATTAGATTATAATTCAATCATTTTTACATTAAAAGTAGTCCACAATCTTTCGTCTTTATAATATCTTTTAAACTCCTACCATTTATTATTGGATTTTCTAATAACGGTAAAAAATCATTACATTCATCTAAAAGATCCTCATCTTTCCAGAGTTGCCATAACGTCCTATAAGTAACAACCCCATATGTGGAATCATTATAATATATTTCTAACTCTCTGTTACATTTCAAGCCTTCAAAAACTTCATCATATAAAGAAGCACCCGAATCACTCATTGATGTTTACTCCTTCCTAATTTTTCTAGTCAAACATACTTAGCCTTAAGATGCTGCCAATTACCTTATAAACACTGATATTAAAGGTTTAAAAAATGTACAAAGATTTTTCATCATATAACTCATTAGCAAAAATATCACTAATTGTGTGATCTTCTAAGCAAGGTATCATTAAAAAAGTGTCTAAATCTGGCTCTTTAATGACACATTCATCATTAATCCAAAACTCCCAAATAACACTATTTGGAGTTATAAAACACTCTAATCCTTTATATCTAAACTCAACCTCTTCGTTCATGTCTAGATAACATCTTATCTCTTCTAGTTTATTCATTTTCTCTCACTAATTCAGCTTTTTCATACCCCCTGCTACTAGATTCTCATAGCAGGAGAATATCAGTTATAAAGGATAATAAAAGATTGAGTTACTTTCCTGATCATATAACGCAGATGTTTTATTATATAGTAAATACAGCACATATATATTAACTAAAGGTACAAATAAGCAAATAAGCCAAAAAATACTACTATTGGTATCCATCAAGCGTCTACATATCATAGTAATTACAGTATATGTAAGATAAATGTATAAAGTATATCTTAGAATGGATGGCTCAATAGTATAAGTTACAACAAAATTATACATAATAAAAGCTAAAAACACATTAAACATATGCCACTGACGAACAGTACTGCGTCCATAAAACCATAAACTATCTATTAAAATACTTTTATAGATATCAATCCAAAAAGGGTAGGACTCCTGTCGACTATAATATAACTTTAAGGTCTTAATTTGCCCATCGGTTAAATCATTTCTATTGCCCCACCACACATCAATAACTTTATTATCAAAAATAATCCCATTAGTTTCAATAGTATTATGAGCAGACCATAATTTATCGATTCCAAATGCCCAAAATAGTATCAACCCCATCAGAAAAGGAAAGAACATCTCAGGTGTATCTACGCTCCATAGTACCTCATTCCCCAATATATAATCAGTAGTGCCTCTAAAGCTAAAATTAGAACTAGAAATAGTAATACTTTTACCCAAAAGTAAAACCATTACTAAAGAAATCATTATAATGACATTAAGCCAATTAAAAGAAGCCTTTTTATAATAATTCAACCGCATGTAATTTGTAATAAAAACAAAAAGAATATAAAGAGTATGCCCTACATAAAATAACATATTATAGTATTCTTGATTATATATTCTATCAAAAGGAAGAGAAAGCATGAAAATATTTGCTTCTATGCCCAAGAAAACTAAAATATTTATTGAAAGATAAGTTTGTACATTCATCGTAAGTGTTTTAAGCTTCCTTACATATTGAATTAACGCTATTACTTCAATCTTAAACTTACAAAATTCATCAACTAAAAACTGTTTCATACTTTTAATTATCATATAGATACCAATAATGGTGAAAGTTTTTTAACAGTATTTTATATAAGCCAATATAAAACAATCACCGAAAAAAGATAGATTTCAGAACTAATGGTAAATGAATGTGCACAAATGCTACCCTCTTTTACGTCTTAAATAGTTATAAATATAGTTCCATACCACATAAAACAAAAGTGTTATGACATATGCAATAACAAAGAAATAAAAGTCTAATTCATCTTCAATCAACTCTGGATTTGTGACAAGACTATATGGAATACATATAAGTAAAAAAAGTACTAAGCCTCGCACAAAATAATTATATATTTTTAGAAATATATAATTACTCCCAACATAAAAACTATATTTTCACAACACAACTAAAAATTTTAACTCTAATATATCACAATTATTATATAAATTCATATAATAAAAAGAGGTATTGTATCTAAAATACAGTACCTCTTCTAGTTTATCCCCTATGGTCTTCTAATATTTCATAATATTTATAGTCATTAACACAACCAAGAATATAATGAAAATAGCCTGTTTTGTATTTAACAGTTCATAGGTCTCGTTAAATGTATCATCCTTAAACGCCTGTATTAGCAGTATTTCTTGTTTACTGAGTTCCAGATATAAGTCTAAATGGCATCCAATTGCCACTAGTATTGCTATTTTGAGATATCTCTTATATATATCCGCTGTCATATCGTAGATTAGAGAGATATCAAATAGCATAAGCAGAATAATACATATAAGGATTTTATATATAAAGGATTTAATATACATTAATGTATACCTATAGTGAGTTTGTCTTTCAAACTAAGCCACTCCATCAAAGAATGTAATAACCGTAATTTCTCGTGGACAGTTGATACGGATTGGGAACCAGTGTCCTGTACCATTATTAACGTAGCATACGCTTTGTTCTTCTACATAGCGACCTTTTGTATATGGTGTGCCTGTTGGTACTAACGGCATACCCATGAATACGATTTGACCTCCATGGGTATGTCCAGATAGAGTCAACGGAATCTTTCGTTCAATAGATTCTTCGAAGAATTCAGGGTGATGAGCCAATAGAATAACAAAGGCATAGTCTGGAATTCCAGATAAAGCTTTGTTAATCATGGCTTCCCGGTTGTCCTTTTTACGATCGTTATCGTACGCAACGCCCGCAATATATACAGGTTGTTTGCCGCCCATGATTTGAATATTACTATTCACGAGAATATTCATAGGTGTATTTCGTTTAAGTGCGTCAAGTACCTTATTTACATCGTGATGATACTCGTGATTTCCCAAGATAAAGTCAACCCCATCTGGGATTTGTTTTGCAAATGTTGTCAGTCTTTCACAGACTTGCGGTAACCATGCAAGCTTATCAATGAGGTCGCCAGTGATGACAACGCGATTAGGCTTTTGTAAAAGCGCTAGTTTTAGGATTTCATCAAAGTCATCTAAGTCGATACTCGGTCCTATATGAATATCACTAAGTTGAACAATTTTATAGTTTTTCAAACCAGGTGGTAGGTTCGTGTAGCCAAAGCTTTCATGAGTTACCACTACCTCTTGTTGACCCGCAAAGGCAGCATAGCTAGAGCCACCAATAGTAGCCAACGGCACTATAGTTGCAGCAGTTCTAAAGAAGGCGCGACGGCCTGTTCTATTTTCCTCTGGTGTTTTGCTCCAAATCTTATTGATTGTCCAATATAATAGACTAAGTATGATAAATACAGGAATCGCTAGGAATACACCAAAGAGGAATCCGTAGCTTTCAGTACGGAACATATTCATCAAAGGATAGTACATCGTACCATATAAATCCACTTGATTGAGTATATAGTATCGGATAGCCGCGAACCACGCACCGATAATGATTATATAGCCCACCCAGGCTGGCCATTTCTTTTTAGGCTTCCACAAGTTGAGGAATAGAGCCCAAAATCCTACCAGACCTATTGCGAGGATGGCAGAAAAAATGATATTAAATAGAATTCTCATTCATTGCTCCTACAAATTACTTTGCGATTTCCGTCAGTTTACCATGAGGTCCCGCCCAAGCATAGTCGGAGAACTCATCACGCTTGATGAGCATCCAGTCCTTTGGCAATTGCTGTTGGATATCTGCAATCGATATATTATTAGCATCCCCTGTGTACGTTAAATCACCGCGGAATGCTTTCATAAACCATTTTCGGTGAGAGAAAACATGTGTTATTTCTTTCACAAGTACTGGTTGCAAAGATAGATCAAATCCAAGGGCCTGAACTAATTCTTCAAGGCCTCGTTCTCCGTCCTCAAAGGCAGATACCATTTCCACAGATGGGAATTCCCACATGGATCGTAAGAGTCCACGGTTCGGCCGTTTATGCAATAAATAATAGCCTTTATACTGCAAGATCCCCACGAATAAAGGCACCTCTACTACCTTTGTTTTCTTGATGCGCACAGGCAGTTTATCTGTATCCTTATGTTGGTATGCTTCGCACATATTTACAATAGGACATTCGCCACAACGGGGTGTCTTTGGAATACATACGGCAGAGCCAAAGTCCATCAAGGCTTGGTTAAAGTCGCCAGGTCGAACGTGAGGTAAAGTCTCCTCTACGATAGCCGTAATAGCCTTTTTACCTTTAGTGCTCAAAATATCATCAAAGATGCGATACAACCGAGCATAAATGCGCAGTACATTGCCATCTACAGCCACCTCTGGTTCGTTGTACGCCATGGATAGCACAGCCCCTGCCGTATAAGAACCTACGCCCTTCAAGGATTCCATGGTCTTACGGTCATGAGGCACGATACCGCCGTAATTTTCAACGACGTCCATTGCGCCAAGACGCAAGTTACGAGCACGACTATAATAACCAAGCCCTTGCCATGCGTGAACCACCTCATCTTCGGAGGCCTTTGCCAAATCCTCCAAGGTTGGAAATAGACGCATCCAGTTATCATAATAGGGTTTCATTGCCTCAATGCGGGTCTGCTGACTCATCACCTCGGATACCCAAATCTTATAAGGGTCCCCACAACCGCGCCACGGCAACTCCCGTTTATGTACATCATACCACGCCAATAGCTGTGGCACCCACTTTGGGTTCTTTTTATCAGTCATATTACCTCAAAATAGTATAAATTATGGAGCATATTACCACTCTCATGGTCATATAGCCCCTTTTTACATTTTAAAATCCACCAAACCATCATCTTGATGTTAGTAAATTTATGTTAATAATTAAATAGGTATACACTAAAATTCGTCGGCATAGTATAAAGAATACCTATATTCGACAATATAACGCAAATAATCTATACGTATCAGCCATTAATATACAAATCAATGCGCGCCAAGTGTTCGCTTTCAAGAACGTTATCAACAGTGGTCAAATCCATCTTATCCACCATATTATTATCTCGTCCAAACACAATAGGTCCTTTTAATTTCTTACCTTCTAACAACATCGGCAACCATCTGCGGTCACCATCCCACATATGTTCATAAGGAATTTGATTCGGTTCTAGCCAATGAGGCTCCATTTCGTCTGTTTCCTCTACAGTACCTGTAAAAGTACGCAAGAAATACACATAGCTTACGTGCGTTAAGCTCTCATCAAAAGGAAATTGAAAATCAAAAGCCGCTACACATTCTAAGTCTTCCGATCGCCCTTGAAGGCCAGATTCCTCGAATAATTCACGAATGGCACACTCTCGGAAGCTTTCACCATCATCTAGTTTACCGCCGAAACCATTATATTTATCAGCCCCAAATCCACGCTTCTTACGCCCTAGTAATATACGATTTTGTTTATCAATAGGAAATACGAGTGTCGTCGGTTTCATAGGACCTCCTTAGTCACAAAAATAACACACTATTATTATACCATTATTTTATGTACGAATGCGCTAGTTGTGGTATGATTAAGAGTATAGAGTTTCTTGCAAGGAAGGAGGCACATGATGAACAAACCACTTAGATTTAATATCGAATTAGGGCGCACAAAGCCCGTCAATATTCGCAATGAACAAGTGCGTTGTCCCTTCTGTGATCGTTCCAAATTAACGGATATTCTCGATACATCAGGTCATATTATATGGCTCATGAACAAGTATCCTGTATTAGAAAAAACTTGGCCTACCGTCATTATCGAAACGGAAACCGACGAAGGCGAATTTTCTACCTTACCTACAGACGAAGCCGCCCACATTCTCCAATTTGGTCTCGATAAATGGCGCGAAACTCGTCAACGTAAAGAGTTTAAATCCGTACTCTTCTTCAAAAATTATGGCTATATGTCCGGTGGCTCTATTCGCCATCCTCACAGCCAAATCATAGGGCTTGAGAATTACGATTACCATAAAGATATTACGGCCCAAAATATGGAGGGTTGGCTCTTGCACGAGGATCAAGATGTACGCATCACCTTGTCTACCCATCCGATTATCGGGTTCTTTGAGTACAACATTCGCTTCAAACCAGATGCACCGGTTCGTACTGTAGCCCTTCGACTACAGCAAATTTTGCGCTATGTATTGCATAGTGTAGCAAACTTTAGCCAGTCCTATAATTACTTCGTATATAATCTTGAGGACGGCTATGATTACATCAAGGTAGTGGCGCGTTATGTAACGACGCCCCTCTATGTAGGCTACAAAATTCCTCAAACTTGTGATGAGGGACGAGCTGCTAAAATCAAGCACGATATTACGCCTTATTTTCAAGCTACTAAATAGCTCTAACCATATACCGTATATAATTTGATATATTATTTTATATGGTTTTAACCATACATAATTGAAAGGATTTTTATGAAAGTATTTGCCATCGGCGACCTCCATCTATCTGGCAATCCTCCGACGAAGCCGATGGATATTTTTGGCCCGCACTGGAATGATCACTGGTCCCGCATCAAAGAGCATTGGAATGCCAATGTAAGCGATGAAGACATCGTCTTTCTCGTAGGTGACATGAGCTGGGCGCTCCGTCTCAATGAAGCTGCCTGCGATTTACAAGAAATTGCATCTTTACCTGGTAAAAAATATATGATTCGTGGCAACCATGATTATTGGTGGGCATCAGCAAACAAGATGCATAATCTCATGGGTGACGCTATTACCTTTATACAAGGTCACGGCACCGCAGAAGTTATCCAAACCGAAGAAGGGCCGCGCCTTATTGCATTCGGTGGAACGCGCGCCTACCTCTGTCCTGGAGACTCCCACTTCTCCCCAGAAACGGACCAATCCATTTACGATAGAGAACTGATGCGTACCGAAGCAGCACTACAGGAAATGGATAAGGCAATACATAAAGTACTTGAGGAACTCAGGACGGAAACAAAGGTCTGTATAACAGAATCATCCGGTTCTAAAAAGTCCTATTCACCAACACCTGATTCAATTAGAGATATAGAGAATATTCCTGTAACAAAGTTATTGTTGCTACATTACCCTCCATTTAACGAGTCCAACGCACCTTCGGGCTTTACGGATCTCATGGAGCAATATAACGTAGATATCTGCATTTTTGGCCACTTACACGATCAAATTTCTTTTAACCGGATTCCAAAGGAATTTGGTACGACAAAACTAGAGTTGGTATCTGCAGACTATCTAGATTTTAAGCTAAAGCAAATTATCTAAGGAGAGACCATGAGTCGCATTCATAAAGAACATTTACAAGCTGGCTATATCTTTGGTGACAATGTTAACCAAGAATATATTTACTTGCCTTCTGGTGAGGTAGGCACGGAGCATCCGTTAGCAGTCCTAGAAACACCAACGAAGCGCGAAGATATTACATTGGACGAAGCAGTCCATATGATTGATACCCTAACACTAAAACGTTGTAGCCACCCTACACTAGGTAAAAAATCATTTTAATAACGCCATCAATAATGTAATTAATTGAACAAAACAATAAAATAGCGGATAGTTGACTATAATCTGCACTCCAGAAAAGGATCATAATTTCTAATTTCTGAAAGTGCAGATTGTTATTAACTCAACTATCCGCTAGATGAAAAGAGGCTGTTTATCACAGCCTCTTTTGTTTTTCCTTTAGTTTATAAAAGAACTATTTTGTTGTCTTCCTTTTAGTTTAAAAGGTTATTTCAAGACAAGTAATTACTTCGCATTACGCTCGATATGACTACCGTAAACATCTCTGTAATCATTAGTTTGCTTATTGTCTTTATTGTTTACACGAAGTCGTTCTACCTTATGACGGTCATTGTCTTTACCGGAGATTCGATCTACACGAGTGCGATCCAAGTCACGAAGACGAGCCAATTCAGGATTAAATTCGTTAATTGCACGTCCCATTTTGCCATCAATTGGAGCCCCCAATTGTAAAGCACGGTAAATAATCGCAGCATATTCATAACGAGTCATTGCGCGATCGCCTTTAAATTCGCCATCAGGATAGCCTTCAACAAGACCTTTATCAGCCAAGTCTTTTACATATTCATAAGCCCAGTGATTAGCTGGTACATCAGGGAAGTTCACATCTTTCATTTCATACTGAGGAGCCATTCCCATGGATGCCTTCATTTGTTGAATCTCTACATTTTGGGCTTTTACAATGGCCTTTAAGTCTTGAACCTCTTTAGCCAAAGCTACTCTAGATGTAGATACACCATTTTTTTGACCTAATTTCAATGAAACGCCAGCATTGACCATGTTTTCACCGTTACCCATGGATCCAGCTACGCTGAACATAGTGTCTTCATTTGGTCTGTAGAAAGCACCTAATGCCATCGCATTTTCACCGGCATAGTTACCGTAACCAGCCGCAAAATTCCATTTATCATCAGGATCAAAATCCAATGGATGAATAGCCGCTAATGCAGCCGCACCAGCACCAACTTTTCCTATTTTGCTATTTAATAGGTTCACACCATTACTAATACCGCTAGTAGCTTGATACAATTGGCTACCGTTAACGGCATCTTTAGATGTAGCGGATACTTCACCATCGGCTACATTAGTGATTTTATTGCCACCATTATTTAGACCTTTATTGTCCAAAGAAACATTACCAAATTTAACTTTATCTACAGATACTTTGTAATCAGTACCACCAGCAGCATTTGTGCTTGTAGTTACAGTTACATTATTACCTGCAGAAATGCTAGTATGTTTTTTAGCTTCTTTTAATGCTTCTGTGGCTAAAGTCTTATTATATTCAATACGACGTTCATGACTTTCGATACGCTCACTATGATTTTCAATTCGAGCATCATGATTATCTACACGATTATCTAAATAATCTAAACGCTTATCTTGATTGTCAATACGTTTTTCTTGATTATTCATACGTTCAGTTTGATTTTTTAATTGAATGTCATGATTTTGAATTTGATCTTCATGACGAAGTAAATCAGCATCTTGACGAAGATTTTCTTTAGTTAAACGAGTAATTTGATTATCATGATTTACAATTAATTTATTATGTTTTTCTAATTCTTGACTATGTCCATTTAAAATATCTTCATGTTTTTGTAAGACATCTGTATGATCTTTTAATTTTCGTTCATTGTCGGCAATTTTTTCTTTATTTTTATCGATTTCATTAATATTATTTTGAATTAATGTATTGTGATTATTAAGAATTCCGCCCACTGTATTTGCTACTGCATATAATTGACTACCATTTATAGCATCCGTGCTATCAGAAGATACTTTCCCAGATGCTACATTAATCACCTGACGTTCTTTACCAGATGCACCAACACTCGTAACGCCGTTACGAGCTGACCCTACCCCAGCAAAGCCGGAATAGTTAATACCATTTATATTAGCTTGTGTTTCTGTTGTGGCAGCTCTATCGGTAGATGCATTGCCTAAGAGAACACTATTTCCTTGTGTTGACGTCACATTACTGCCCAGTACATATGTATTTGCTTGCGCTACGTTATTTCTAACCCCAAAAGCGCCAGAATCAATGCCAGAGACAGAATTACTGCTACCAATTCCAACTCCACCACGTGCAGTAATCGTATTACCTGAACCTAGTACAACAGCATTTGCAGCACCAGCATTAGCATTATTACCTACAGCAGTTGCACTCTCTTCAGCTTTTGCATTATATCCAACAGCTACTGAACGATTTCCCTTTGCTCTAGCATCATTACCATATGCTGAAGAGAATTTACCAGATGCCTCAGCATTAAAGCCAGTAGCGGTACTTGAAATACCACTAGCCTTTGTGCTATTGCCAACCGCTGTAGAAGCTTCAGCAGATGCTTTAGCGGATGAACCAAAGGCATTTGAATTACGCCCTGAAGAAACTGATCCATGACCTATTGCAGTAGCATTTTCACCTTCTGCTCGTGCACTCCGACCAATAGCATTAGTATTATTAGCAGTTGCCTGTGCACTTCGTCCGATAGCTAGTGAAGTCTCACCAGATGCGGTAGATGACTGACCTACAGCAGTTGAATACGAACCGGATACCGTATTTCTGAAGCCTACTGCCAAACTATGGTCACTGGTAACCGTGTTTTCATCACCAAAGTGACGCGAATACTCTGTCGGATTCCCTTGTGCTTCTGCGTGTAATACAGTTCCCGTGCCTAACGCAAGTAGTATTGCCAATGATAATGCCACTTGTTTGCTTTTCATCGTTTACTATTCCTCCCTACATCTAAAATTATAAATACAACGGATAATATATTATCATTTATAATATATATTCAACAAAACTCAGCATAAAATATGTCCATTATTAAATAATGTATTATCATTATCCTTAACTATTATTGTACTTTAAATATTAAATGAAGTAAACGAAATTTTTAATAAAATCGATAAAAATATCAATTTTATCAATAAATAAAAAATCTACCAAATTCATCATACTATAAATTAATAGCATAGTAACAATATAAGGAGATAAGATTTATCTTATCTCCTTATATTGGCTATATTAACTATATTCATTATATTAGCTATACTAATTATTCTAGTTATATTGTTTAATTTAGCTATATTACTTAGAATAGCTATATTAGTTATTCTAGCTAATCTTGTTATACTAGCCTATTAGCCCAAGAATCCTCCATGGCCCATAGCTATACAATCTTCTTTGGTGATTTCATCATCTGCAACGAGACGTGGCACAATTTCATCAAAGGCAGTCGGTTTACTGAATAATACGCCACCTGGTACACCAAGGATTGGTGTGCCATCTGCACAGTAAGCAATGCAAACCATGGACCCTGGTAATACAGGCAAACCATAGGTAACAACGCGATCTGCATAGCGTTTAATCGCGCCAGGTGTTAAATCATCAGGGTCAACGCTCATGCCGCCAGTACAGAAAATGATATCGGCACCCGCCGCTTTTACCTTATCAATAGCCTCCACGATATCATCCGTATTGTCTGTTACAATCTCATGAGCTAACTTTGTGACGCCAAATACAGCACAACGTTCTTCAATGATTGGGGTGAAAGCATCTTTAATACGCCCTTCAAATACTTCAGATCCAGTCGTAACGATACCCATAGTTTTGCGTACGAATGGCTTCACATGTAGTAAAGGCTCGCCGTTAGCAATTTTTTTTGCCGCCTCTACTTGTTGTTCTTCTAACAACAATGGAATACAGCGCATGCCTGCTAGTTTATCACCAGCTTTCACAGGTGTGTTATTAAATCTCGTTACAATAGTCAGCTCACCAATGCTATTGATAGCGTGTAAGCGTTCCACATCAACCTTGAAAAGACCATCTACATCTGCAATGGCTTCAATTTTACCTTGCGCCATAGGGCCATCGTGCATGTTTTCGCCGCCTGCCATATGGTACAAAGCACGAGCTACATCCTCTTCGTGCAAGAAACCTTCATCTTCCGGTTCCATCACAAAGATATGCTCCTTACCAAGGTCTAATAATTTTGGAATATCCTCTTCTGTGATAACATGGCCACGACGGAAGGGCGTGTCTTTCACCTCACCGATGACGATTCTTACAATATCGTGTAATAATGTGTGCCCTACGGCATCTTGTGTTCTAATAGATTTCATAATATCTCCCAAGCTATTAATAACAAAATACGCTATTATATAACGACAAAAATGTGTTTAATACTATTGGTGTTAATACTCTTAAATAGTGCAGAGTAGACGCACGACTAGCATACCAATCCAACAGAGAATTAAACCACCCACTACTTGTACCACACCATACCATAATGCTTGTACATAGGATTCAGCCATCATAAGCTGTAACATTTCAAAGGCAAAGGTAGAAAAGGTGGTAAATGCGCCGAGACCACCTACAACGAGGAAGAACCTCGCCCATTGAGGCAAATCTGGCTTTTGCATATAAAGGCCTAATACTAGACCGATAATGAGGCAACCTATGAGGTTTACTACTACCGTACCATACGGAAAAGAGCTGACCTTTGTCATAACCCATTCACCGAGAGCCATACGGCATAAGGCCCCAGTGGCGCCACCGAGGGCAACGGCTATGTATTTTTCCATATTGCCTCCTTTACTCACGATAACATACTAGATGTTATGATCACATTACTATAGTATACATGTAATACTACTTTCACAATTCGTGTAATTATCTGTAATAACCGATAATTATCTAGTTTTCTATATTAGTCAGATGCTAACAATCTCAGTATACTATATTTAGAGAGTAGGGAAAAGGAAGGAGTCCCTATGAACCCCTCGTCTACACCACTCACCGAACTGCGGATCAACACGTACGAAGACCCATTTTTACAACATCAATATGTGTGTTTAGGTCATAAAATCGCCATTATTCGCGTATCCCTAAATATGTCTCAGCAAGAGTTAGCTCGTCACATTGGTATCAGTCGCAGTTATTTAAGTAAATTAGAATGTGGTACAGGCATCTCCGGCATGTCTTTGGAAATTCTTTTTAAAATCGCTCAAGCCTTTCAAATCAACGTAGGTCAGCTCGTAAGACTGCGTGTTGTAGACTATAAAAACTGTAATGCTCACCTAACATCACACTATAAACGACTAGAGTTTCTAAACCACACCAAAAGGACGTCTCAAAACAAAACAAGAACAAACTAATCCGATAGGCTAAAATAGCGGTTAATTAAATACAACAAATGATACCTAATTTATATCAAGATACGCTAAATACTCTAAATGAAAGTTGAATTAACTATTCAAAATAACAATCAAAAAAGCTCCGTCAATAGCGGAGCTTTTCATATGTCATTATGCCTATTACAGCATCAGCAGGCATTATACTTCATTAAGTTTTTTATGTTGTACTTCTGCATTTGCTTTTTTGAAGATAAATGCATTGTTAATATGCTGACGCATAGCTGTTTCTGCAGCAACTTCGTCGTGACGTTCAATAGCGTCTACGATTTGATCATGTTCGTCATCACAGTCATGTGTACGTACAGCATTGAAAGAACTGATGTACATGTCGCGATTAACGCGTTCACGGAAACCTGCTAGATAATCTACAATGCGTTCATTGCCAGAGTAATGAGCAATCATTGTATGGAATCGGCTATTCACATCAACACGTTCTGTGGCATCTTCAATTTCATGCATTTCTTTACAAAGGGTTCTTAGCTCTTGTACTTGCTCAGGTGTAGCATGACGAGCACATAATCTAGCACCAAGTCCTTCCATTACTTCACGAACTTGGTAAAGTGCTACGATTTCTTCTGGCGTGTCAGCTTTTACAGTAACGCCTTTCCAAGGAACGATAACTACGAGATTATCTTTAGCCAATTTGCGGAATGCCTCACGTACAGGTGTAGCACTCACTTGTAATTGTTCTGCAATCTTTACTTCGTTAAGCTTCTCTTGAGGCATCAATTCGCCTGTTAAGATAGCTGTTTTTAATGTTAAATATACTTGTTCACTGAGAGGTAATCTTTCGATAGAATCCACTGCGGACAATTTGTATTTATCTTTTGAACTTTGTCTTCCCATTACTAGCCCCTAAACCTTACTAACCATTCATGCTTTCAGACTTTCAAAGAACGGTTAAAATGAGTATAATATAGTATACAACATATCTTAGACAGTATGTTGTGCGAAATTAAGTGCATACATTACAATTATAGAACTCATCATTAAGACTGTCAATTTAACTATAGATAATAGCTATATCTCATTTTTGAAAGTAAGGAAGTATACTATGAGCCGTTGTTTGATTATCATCAACCCTGTCTCAGGAGGCGGTGCAGCGCGCCGTTACGCCCTAGATTTACAATGGAAATTGAGTACCTTGTTCGAAACGATTGAGGTCAAATTCACCAGAGGCGAAGGCGATGCTACACGTTTCGCTAAGAACGCTTGTGAACGTGGGTTTGATGCCGTATTTTGCATGGGTGGTGACGGCACTGTTAACGAAACCGTTAATGGTATTGCCCAAGGTGGATTCTCCTGTACCTTTGGATTTATCCCCGTTGGTACAGTAAATGATATGTCTCGTGCGCTCGGCATTCACCAAAATCCAACACAAGCTATCAGGCGTATCGATATCAATGAAACTCGAACCATTGATATCGGCCGTTGTAATGATCGGTATTTCTGCAATAATATTGCAGCTGGTGTTATTCCTAAGGTTGTGGATGAAGTTACACCAAAGGAAAAAAGCATACTCGGCCCTCTTGCGTATTTCTTGCGAGCAGGCCAAGCGTTGTTCACTACAAAGGACTACACGTACCGCATCAAAACAGAGAACGACGATTTCATCTGCAAATCCCCTCTCGTTTTAGCCCTACTTACCAATGTAGTGTCTAGCTTTGAACGTTTTATGCCAGAAGCCTCTGTAGATGATGGTTATATGCGTATTATCATCTTCAAGGAATATTTTATCCTCGATATTCTCAGCGTATTACCACTCATTATCAGTGGTGCCATTTATAATTCTCGTTATACAACGACATTAACGGTGAAAAAAGCTCATATCGAACTTCTATCTGACGTCGATGATTTATCGACTAATATGGATGGTGATGCAGGTCCGGATATGCCTGTGGATATTGAAGTATTGCCACGCGTACTCAAAGTATTTGCACCTGCAAAACACAAAAAGAAAAAAGCCTTAAATCTGCCTAAACTACCACATATATAACAAGTAATTGGTAACACAAAAGCTCTCTATCAACGGATAGAGAGCTTTTGTGTTTATTAATTTATAAGAATCTATGCACATTAGTCCACGATGATTGCATCATGCAAGCGGAAGCTATAAATATAGCATGCTTTCACGGGCATCCCCGTCAATCGCTGCAAGGCCTCTTTATAGAGGTCCATTTGGATTTTATATCGTTTAATGAGTTCTTCTCCGGATGTAACGCGATCCGTTTTGTAATCTACGAGAACCCATTCGCCATCCTCCTCAAAGGCCGTATCAATAATACCTTGAAGGAACAGATTTTCCCCGTCCTCTAAGGTGTCGTATACGCGTTTTCCTTCAAAGAGCATGCTAAACGGCAACTCTCGCTCGATACGTTTTGCATTGATAAGGCGCTTACCAAGATCAGAGCTAAAAAATTTATACAAACTCGTATCGCTTAATAAATTCCGTTCTTCCTCTGTAAAAGTCCCATTCGCCACCAGTGCATCGAGTTCTTTCGTCAAAGAAGCTTGCGTATACGTCACAAGAGGTAGCCATTGCATAGCCTCATGCATCAAGGTCCCCCATTGAGCACCGGTTAATACATCATCTTCAGACTGTAATGCTTGTGGCTTTCGACCGAATACGGAGTTTGCTAGGTCATCTGCTGAAACTTCTACCGTTGCAATCGGTTCATTTAGAGTATCAATAGTCCCTGCTTCAAGTTCTCGTTCTTGGAATCGTCGTTTCAATTCACTAACGGAGATTTTTGCGGTTCGGCGAGTAGCATCATTGTACGGATAGCTATAGTTAAAACGGTCCACGATTTCCTGCGGTAATTCTACGGAATTAACAGCTTTTAAATCCCGCACCTTATTGATTGTTGTCTCGTCGATATCCGCTTTGTAATCGAGATCACCGTAAAGTGAGCCGTCGTGAACTTCAACCTTTAAACGACACTGTTTATCCGGTAAATCAAAATAGGTGGGTCCTTCGTACTCAATGGCTACGCGCAATGGATTACCGCCATCTAAATGACGAGCAAAGCCCATAATTATCCAGTCTAGATAGGTATTAGCTTGTGTAATAATATCTGTCGGTAACTGTTGAGTTTCTACGGAAGCCGCATTTTTAATGAGCTCACCTATGGTGCTTAACGCACCTTTAGAATTTTTAAAGCCTTTAATAAAGCCTGTCATGAACAGCTTATCTCGTGCCCGTGTCAAAGCAACATAGAGAATGCGCTGCTCCTCCGCCTTGAGGGCCGCTTCTTTTACGTCTTTCACATAAAACCAAGGCATGGTCGGGAAGGATACTCGAATATCTGGGAAATACCCTTTCAAACCAAGACCTGCATTTTTATCGATAAGAAGTTCTGAACGCAAGTCCATCATGTTGAATCGCTTTTGTACACCAGATAGGAATACTACAGGGAATTCAAGGCCCTTGCTCTTATGGATGGTCATGAGGCGCACCACATTGTCCGCCTCGCTCACCACATTGGCAAGAGGCATATCTTGGTTGCTGTCGCGTAAGCTTTCCACAAAGCGCAAGAACCTAAAGAGCCCACGGAAGCCAGAGGCTTCATAGCCCTTGGCTCTATCGTATAATGCGAGCACATTGGCACGACGAACAAGGCCATTCGGCATAGCTCCCACATAGTTTACATAGTCTTGAGATTCGTAAATATCCCACAACAAGTCGGTCACACCGTGACGACGCGATAAGGTGCGCCACCTTTCCATATGCCCAATAAAGGCCAATAAACGCTCATCTTGAGCCTCTTCTGCATAGGCTGGCATAAGAGACCATAAGGAGCCATCACCAGACAGGCGCAATGCACCTAGTTCGTTGGCATCAAGGCCTACCAGGCCAGAGTGCAACACGGCAGCCATCGGCAAATCTTGTTCCGGATTATCTATGACGGATAACAACGCCAATAAGAGTTGAATCTCTTGGGCTTCAAAGTAACCGTCTCGCTCATTTACAACTGCAGGAATCCCCGCTTGACGCATGGCTTCTACGGCACGGGTGCCCCAGCCCGCTAAGGATCTGCGCAAAATAGCAAAGTCTCGCCACTCGATTTGACGGAATGTGCCATCTGGATTTTGTACCTGCTTCTTAGCAGCATAGATTTCTTTGATTTTTTGAATGATGAAATCTAGCTCACGCTCGTTATTTTCAGGATCATCTCCTTCATCTTCGTCACTTTCACTAGCACCAAGGGTATCCTTACTCACATCTAAGAGCTGTAATTCCACGTCACCACCGATCCAATCCTCTGGCGCATCCTCTACGATGCGGCCAGGAATGAGCGATTCAGCCTCTGTATAATTGAGCTCTGCTGCCTCTTCCGTCATGATTTGGTAGAACAAGAAATTCGTTGCAGCCAAGATATTTTCGTGAGATCGGAAATTCTTCGCTAGGTCGATACGACGTTCTACCGCATCATTGCCGCCGTACGTATTATATTTCTCCATGAACAGAGAACTATCGGCCATACGGAAGCTATAAATAGCCTGCTTCACGTCCCCCACATAGAACCTATTATCGATGCGAGAAATCAAGTTAATAATCGTCTCTTGCACGCCGTTCGTATCTTGGTATTCATCAACCATGATTTCTTTGAACGTATCTTGTAGTTCCTTCGCTACTTCAGATGGCTGAGGATCATCCTCTGTGCCAGGCTCAACGAGAAGGGCCAAGCATAGATGCTCAAGGTCGCTAAAATCCATGATGCCTTGCTCTTGTTTCATATCCCGATACGCTTGATGGAACGCAATCGTCAGCTCTACTAACCCTTCTATGATGGGATATTGAGCCTTGAACTGGTCTTGCAAGGTAGCTTCCGGAACGGTGAATATAGCGGCTTGCATAGCTTTAAGGTCATCTTTATTTTGACCACCTAAAGATTTAAACTCTGCCACCAATATAGGATCATAGGCTTGTGCCTCTTTCGATCCCATCCGGAACTGATCCTTAATAAAGGTATCCATATGTTTACAAGCTTCCCCCATGTCGTCCCAAGTTTGAGCCGCTGAAAGCATGCCTAGTGCAGCCAGTTGATTATCGTATATGTTTTGCCATTTATGAGGTCCTGTTGGATCGAGCAAGATTTGTTCCATCCGCTCTAAGCGCTCGCGAATGCGATCGATGACAGCCATGTGATTCGACCACATATATTGACCCCACAACGTATCACTAGGGTTTATGTCCATCGCCTCTTTATAAGGCTCTAAGGCTTTGCGTAGCCATCCATCGGGATTGGCGAGGGACATGGCGTAGTTATACAGGGACATAATCTTCGCCGTTAAGCCTGCATCGGATTTATCATCGCTGAAGAAATCTGCTAGCTCATAGATATTATAAAGGCCCTCTTCATAGGATTTAGTTAATAAATCGGCTAATACCTCTTGTTGTAGCAATGCCATTTCTGCTTCATTGCCGATGCGCGCTGTCGGATTAATGTCGAGCTTATAGAAATAGGACCGGATTACCCATTGGCAAAAGGAGTGCAATGTAGAAATATGAGCCGAGGGCAACAGATTGAGCTGTCGTTCAAGGCGCGCTTGTAGTGCAGCATCATCTGTAGATTCCATGGCTTTAGCCAAGGCAAGGCCAATACGAGCGCTCATCTCTTGAGCTGCAGCCTTTGTGAAAGTTACAACCATGAGTTCTTGAACAGATAAGGGATTATCCATGTCCTTAAGGCGCGTAATAATGCGTTCTACAAGAACCGCGGTCTTACCTGAACCGGCAGCGGCCGCAACAAGTAAGGTCTGATTATCTAAGGAGGAATCCTTAGGCGCTATAATAGCAGACTCCTGCTCTGGCGTCCATTTAACACCCATGGTTTTCACCTCCTTCGCTACTATTATTTCCGTCGTTATTGTTATTTCCGTTATTGCGATTCCCATTGTTATCGCTATTTTCGTCGTTTAAGACCTCTTTCATCCGTTCTAATGCGTCATTCTCGGACAATCTAGACAAATAATTATATCGATTACGGCTAGAGTCAAAGCGACATACCGTTCTGTAGTCGCAGTATGTACAAGGTCTAAGGCCATTCAATTGATATGGCTTAATCGGGAACTGCCCGTCCCCAATGTTACGTCCCGTCTCAGCCATCACATGATTTGTATAGCGGCACATTACGTCAAATTCGCCTGTAGACTTAACCTTCCGCAAATCTCTGCTGGAAATGGTTTGGTCTTTTTTCGTAGCAATCGGCACATAAGGCCCTCGCTTAGAACCATAGGACAAGAACTTATTGTCAATATGCGTCAACAACTCAATATCATCGGAGAAGTACCCACTGTTTTGCCAAGCATCGCTTTCATTAGCCAACGAAACGGCATCTTCATAAGATATAGGCGCATCAGCAGGGATTTTAGGGTTCTTCACGTAAGAGTAAACCACCGCCGCAGGGGACATAGATTCGCCATGTGTTTTACCATAAGCGGACTCCAAAGCCAACAGATAGGTCATGAGTTGCAGTTTAAGTCCATAATACACATCTTGGGCCGTCACATGAGCACCACCCGACTTATAATCGATAACCATGCCATAGGTTTGATCATTTTTTGTATATTCGTCGATGCGGTCAATTTGACCGATGAGTCGCAAGTAACGGTCTTCACCAAGAGGGACCCGAATAGGATCCCAGCCACCTTGACGACCAAAGTCTTGCTCTAAATACTTCGTATCAAAATCACTGCGCTTAGACCACTCTACGAGGCGGTCTACCGTCACATGTAATGTTCTCTGTACACGCTGTTCAATGGCCTTTTGGTAGGCATCGCTCGCTTCTTCACCTAGCTGATTTTCTTGCAAGATTTCGTCTGCCACAGTACGGCATAGATTTTCTTGTTCCTCTTCGTCGAGGTCACGCCATTGTTTATTGTTTTCTAATAGATAATTACCTAAGCGCTCTAAATTAGCATGCAAGAACGTACCGATTTCAGGAGCTCCAAAGGAACGCACTGGACGTGGCTCTAATTTCAAACCATATTGAGCATAGAACTTAAATGGACATTGTTGGTATCGTTCAAGGCGCGTCACAGAACCGGACATGTAGCCTTTAGACAAGAATAGCCCATTCACTAAATCCTGCGTTATGACAGGCACATCGTTGTTATCTCGAATACCACGTGACACCTCCGCTAAACGAGGACGGTAGGTTTCGCTTTCACGAGCCCAGTTATAGAGGCCCCACCAAAGAGGATTGACCTCATAACCACTAAAGAGCGCACCCCAACGCTCCGATAACAATGACAGACTTTGGAGTGGGCGCCACACGTAATCTGCCTCTGTATCAGGTGCAATGGAGAGAGGAATCTCTACTGCCTGATTTACATATCCAAGAGATTCTAATCGCTTTACAACGAGGGATGGCTCAAGACCTGTTCCATCCTCACTAGAGCCCGCATAGGACAAGGTCAACGAATCGGATGCCCGTGTCATGGCGAGATATAATAGGAAATTCTCGTTGAAAGCCTTCGGCAAGGCCCCTTCTGCTAAGGTAATGCCTGCATCGGCCAATTCTTGACGCTCCTTATCTTTGATGAGGCCTTCATCTCCCATACTTTGAGGGAATACGCCTTGGTTGAGGCCCATTACGAACACCTTAGGCCACCACTGGCTGTAACCACGTTCGATAGTGGTAATCACCACATGGTCTAAAGACGGTGGAATCATAGAGTAGTTTACATCGCTAAGGCCTTCTTCGAGGAGGAGCATCATCTCATCCAGAGTCAATATTTCATCCTTCATGACCATAGAAATTTCGTCTATAAAGGAAAGAACCGCATTATACATCTGTTCATGACTAGCTTTGGATTCTTGATCACCTATAGTTTCTGCGTCCTTCGCCCATTCATAGAGCCGCTCTGGCACTTGTAAGATTTCTAATAAACCATAAAGTTGTGTACCCCACTCAGCCCCTGTATGACCCTCCGCATTAGCAGCAAAGTCAAACCATGGAGATAATATATCCATAATAGTTTCTCTTGCTTTGTTAACACGTGCTCTGCGTGGTGCATCTACGTGGCTCTCTTCATCTTGCCCCTCATGAAAGCCTCGTAAGTACGGCCAGCTTTCACGTTCCCATTTATAATGATCGATGCCAAACTCGAGAACGTAGTTCTCTAACTCATCTACAGCCTCACGAGTAAGCGGCATCAAGTCTGTCTTGAGCAAGAGGAACATGCTGTCTCGACTATAGTTATGACGCACGATATCAAATAGAGCCGTCAATAGCTCGCCTAATGGATGGTTTTTCATAGGCCGCTGACGGTCAATAAAGTGCGGAATGCCGTAGCGAGCAAAAACCTTTTCTAAAGTGTCACCATAGGTTTCAGACTCGCGGAGCATGATACATACATCTCGGTAACGAGCCTCTTCAGATGATTCTATATAGGCTAAAATACGACGAGCCACCGCATCGGCTTCGCGTTCCCTGTTATAGCCTCGAATAAGCGGAATCGTTGCATCTGTAGTATTTTTCTTACTAGGGCTAGCAAAATAATTAGCCTCTAGCTCTTGAACGATTTGAGGGCCTCGTTTCCCATCAAAGCCAACCCAGTTGATACTAGAGCCATAACGAGCAACTAAGGTGTCGTAAATCTCTAAAGGGCGGCTGAAGAGATGCTCCCCTCGATGAGCTAGATTTAACGCCTTTGGGGCCATTGGTAAATCGATAGTAATAACGGCTTCCTTCGCCAAGTCAAACAAGGTATAAATCAGCTCGTAATGTGTGGGCGTAAACCAATGAAAACCATCGATAAAGACGTGGCTATTCTCCATGAGAGGAGATTGTGGCAAAGCCTCTACGATTTCCATGATAGGATCGATGTCGCGCTCCCCATGACGACTGAGTTCCTCTTCATAGGCAGACATACAGATAGCTAGCTCGCGCAATTTCTTTTGTAATACATTATTTTTAACAGTCTCTGCCCCTCGTTCTAGATCAGCAGGGCCTACACGAAAGGCGCGGAATTCAGAAAAGAGCTGTTGCAATACGGAGGAAAACTCAGGCCGCTTTGTAGCCTGTTCTAACAGCCCCAGTTCCTTTTGCTTTCGTTTCATTACAAGGCGCAACAACATAGACCGGCCAAAGCTTGATAAACTTGATTGACCAGCCCCTTTTGAGCCTATCGATTGATATACCTGATAACCCAAACGACCAAAGCCTACGACGCGAACCGTAGTAAAGCCTTTCTCAGGCATAAATTCAGCTAACTCCCGTTCCACCCGATAGGTGGCAGGTTCAGGAACGAGCAAAATTATTGGTTCCCCTGGACAGTCTGTCATGACCTGACGTATGCGCTCATATACGGCGCGCGTCTTGCCTGATCCAGCTCGTCCATAATAGACGCTAATACTCATGAGACCTCCCTAGTGAAACTTTCACCATCTCAATTGATGTAATCCACAAATGTATGTTGCTCATATCATTTAACGCATTAGATATAGCACTACACAAACTAATTGTAGCACTATACGAATTAGATATAGCGTTAAACGAAGTTTTTCGATATAATAAATTACTATACTGATTATTATTATATAGTAATATGACATTCTATGGCTAATTGTACAATATTTGACTCATCTGATTATATTTATTTATAATTAAGATAATATTTTATATTTTATTTACAATTAGCATGAATTCCTATATAATACAAGTTAGTATCTGTGTTATTTGTAAAATCATGTATTTAGGAGTAAATTATTATGAACAAAAAACATTTAGCAACTGCTTTTGCAGTATTTGCAGCGACAACAATGTCTTTCTCTGCTTTTGCTGCAACTATTGATGCTAATGCACGCGCTTACGAACGTGCTTCAGCAGAACAATATTCTTATCCGGCACCACAAGCGGCTACGCCAGCTTACCAAACTAGTTATGCCACAAGTGCACCACGCCCTGGCTACAAACCATTGCCAGCAGTGCCTTATACAGCAGGTGATATGGCTCAACAAATGCCTGTATCTAAAGAATTAGGTGATCCAATCTTTGTGGCACCACAAACAACAGCTGTAGGTCTTCAAATCATGGATCCTATCCCTACTGAAGCCCAACCTGTATACCAAGAAACTGTAAACTCCGTAACAGCTAATGGCAACGGCAGCTCCTACGTTTCTCGCTACAAAGCTAACCAATTGAACGCTTTCGACTTGTTGTTAAATGGTAAAACTTACACATATGACTTGCCTGCATACACTAACGGCTACCAAGTGAAAACTGCTAGCTCTTACAACCGTGCTGGCAACGGTGTTGCGAATGTATTCTCTACAAACGTAATCACTGAAGCAGTTGTAAACAACAACTCTTTGCGCATCACTGTAAACATGACTCAACCAACAGCTGTAGCAGCTACTAAATTGCGTTCCATGCAACAATCTGGTCAAGTAGCAAGTGGTGAAGTAGCTGCATTGTTCGCTTACAATGAAAGCTATGATGGTGTAAAACAAGCAGCTCATTATGATATTTTCAACAACAACGGTCGTTACATCGTTGTTAAATCCGGTGCTGTAACTGTACCAAATGGTGCGCAACACCCTTATGCAACTGCATTATTCGCAGTAACTGAAGACACTGTAGCAGCTGTAACCGTATCTGGCAACACTGCTGAAGCTTCTGATTTAGTAAAAGGCACTGCATACGCAATTGCACAATCTGCTAAGGTGTCCAATAACAAAGTATCTACTAAATCTAAAAAATAATTCGTTACGAATTTAATTTTATCTGGTGAAAGATCCCAGCTTTCACCAGCAAAAAAGACTATAAATCACTACCTCCCCCAATGAGGCAACTCATTGGGGGAGTTTTTATGTTCTTTATATTACAGTTGCATTATAGTCCCGTTACAGTCGTATTATAGTGCCGTTATAATCGCGTAAAGACCTCTAATGCCTTATACGCCATTAATCGATAACCGCGCTCGTTGGGGTGTACCTCTCCAGCAAAGACAATTTGTCCAATTTGATCCGCTTCAAACAAGGTGGTATAGAAATCTATGACCTTAATATTATGCTCCGCTGCGTAGGCTTTTAGCTGTTCATTAACCTCTCGTACAACGAGATCTAATCCATCCATATCGCTATCAATTTGAGTTTCTAAACCGATGATTACCGTCCCTTTTGTACTAGCAAGCTCAATAGCTTTCACCAAAGTCTTGTACACATAGGTACTATCTCGACCTTGTAAAATATCGTTAGTGCCACACATCAAGAAAATATGACGTGTTGGATCGGATACAGCAGTAACCGCCCAATTTTCAATATTATATATCATCCCCTGTACGGAGCAGCCATCTTCACCATAATTTGTAAAATTAACGTTCTCTATGGAAGCATCGCAGATTTCTACCCAACCCCGTCCATAAGGTACATCATAGCCACGCGTAATACTATCGCCAAAACAGATGATTTCCATTTACATCCCTCCTGTACTATGACTCAATCATATAATAAAAGAACACCATACACAATATACATATTAATTACAAAAAGGACCCGTTTTGAACTGCCCTCCAATTAGATACAATTTTTAGAAAGGCAGTTCATTTACGGATCCTTTTATATTATTTAAGACGAATGAAGAACAATGCACATGCACCGATAATAGGCGCTATAGCGATAGACATCAAGGACATTTGGTAACTGCCCGTCATGACGAGGACATTGCCCAAGAGCAGTGGTGCCAAGAGAGCCCCAATTTGATTAAACAAGTTTACAAAGCCCGCTGTTGTACCGCGCAAATGAGGTGCTGCAGATTGAACTACAAGGGCATTAGTCAACGCACTATGCATAAAGGCACCTATACCGAGGATTGGACCTGTTACAAAAAGCATATTTGGATTTGCCGTGCTTGCAAACAAGATTAAAGCGGGCCCAAACAAGAACATAACGAGCGACGCTAAATGGTTCTTTTTAATTGGCAAGATATCAGATAAAATACCAATTGTTGGTTTCGCAATGAGCGCAGCCGTACCGAACACACTCATGACTTGGCCTGCATAGATAGCAGTTACGCCTAATTGTTTAACCATGTACAAGTTCGCCCATTGCGTTACGCCCCAAGTCGTACCTGTGGCGAAGAAGCCCGCAATGGCCAAACAACGAATATTACGATTAGAAATGATGTGCTTCAAGTTTTCTACTAAAGACGTTTGACCTACGCCAAGCTTAGCAGCCGCTTCAGAAGCCTCAGCTTCTCGTTGTGCGAGAATTTCTGCACTCGGCTTACGCACCGTGAAGTAACATAATACAAGTACTAACAATGGTAAGATTGCTGTAGCAAGGAATGCCGTTTGCCAGCCGTAATGTGTTGCCACATATGGTGCGTAAAGGTTTACCGTAGTAATACCAAAGGACGTACAGCTCATAAAGATACCTACGGCCGCACCCCGTTGATTCGGACCGAAGTGATCTCCGATAGCACTCAAGCAAGAAGCTTGTACAGGACCAGACATAACCCCTAATAAGAAGCGCAAACCCCAAGCCATGGTATAGTCTGTAATGGTACTCATCAAAGCCGTTACGGCGGCCATACCAATCAAACTAAACAAGATAGTACGTCTATAACCGATTTTATCGGCTAAGATGCCGCCTGGTAATACCGTTAAAGCATAACCAAAATAAAAGGCCGAAATATGTTGAGCCCCCATCTTAGCTGTGAAATGCAACGCCTCATTGAGGATAGGCATAACAGATGCCCAGGACAAACGCATAACAAAGCTCAACAAGAACGTGAGCCACACGCTAAGGAGAATTAAAATCTGAGTTCGCGAGAAACTAAGTCGATTCATACGAGCTCCTTTCTACAGAAAACCTAATAAATATATCGATAGCATACCATAGTGAATAAAGATTGAAAAGCCCTCTAGTCATAAACCTAGAGGGCTTTATTATGGCGGAAATAAAGGGTTCTATATCAATAAATCAAAAGAGACAGGCAACAGGCAACAAATGGCCCAACCAATCTCTAAAGATTTATAGTATACAAATAGTATAGCACAAGTACGAGATTAAAGGTATATATAAAACCCTCTAGGCGGTAACCTAAAGGGTTTTAGAGATGATTATATGATTTTGAAAACATTATATTTACTGCTTTCCCCTCTATTCTACCACATAAATTTTAGGGGGCAAAAAAGGGGGCAAATTATATTTAACTTATAGACTACTCATGAATATCTAAGAATATCAATAAAGCAGTTATTATCTAGCTTTATTCATGCTTTCATATTCTTTGATAGTCATTGGAATTCATAAAATTGAATGGCGGAGAGGGTGGGATTCGAACCCACGGCCCCTTGCGGAGTCACTGGTTTTCAAGACCAGCTCCTTAAACCACTCGGACACCTCTCCATAACGGTACTATTATATCAAATTGACCTAATAATAAGCAACAACGTAATGCGTAAATAAGCAATAATATAATACGTAAGCAAGCAAAAAAGCTGACTTGCAGTCAGCTTTTTCATTTGTATTTAACATTTGGTATTGCCCTAATCTATTAGTTATTTGTCATATATGTTAGAATAGGTCTTTTTTCCACATGCCTATGATAGCAATGATAGAACACACCACGGAAATACCTACTACTTCGTAAAATCCATTTGGATCATCCTGGAATGGCAACGCCACATTCGTTCCCCACAGGCTGAATATGATTGTGGGCACCGCCAAAGTAATCGTAAGAGCCGCCAACATTTTCATCACCATATTGAGGTTATTTGAGATAATCGATGTGAAGGCGTTCATCATATTCATCAAGATATTTGAATACATTTCAACCATCTCGATGGCCTGTTTATTTTCAATGATAACGTCTTCCAAAAGATCCTCATCCTCTTCGTACATTTTAAGTAAATGTCTATAAGTGCTGTGACCACGCAAGCGCAATAGGCGTTCCATAACAGTTCCATTCGTACGCAACGCAGAGGTAAAGTATGTCATGGATTTTTGTAATTCCAATAGTTGGAAGAAGTCTTTATTCTTCGTCGTATGACGCAACTGAACTTCAATATCGTCGGTACGGCGGTTAATTTGTTGCAAGTAACGTAAGAATAATGTAGCTGTACGGTACAAGATTTGGAACAAGAACCGCGTCTTTTTATATGTATAGAATGTAGACAGTTGGTTTGAAATGAACGGATACAACACCTCGGACTCTTCAAGACATACGGTAATAAAAAAGTCAGGAGTCAAAAAGATACCAAGTGGCACCGTATCGTACATATCATTACCACGAATCGCAGGAATGTTGATAACCACGAAAATATAGTTGTCCTCTAACTCCACGTGAGAACGTTCTTCCATATCGAGGGCGGTCTTTAAAACGTCCGTTGGAATTTCCGTCAAAATATTGATGAGGGCCAACTCATCGGGGTCTGGGTTCACCAAATTTACCCAAGAACCTTTTGTGGCATCTGATACAGTGCAGTCTGAAACCAACTCTTCTTCTATGTGTTTGTACACCGTGATCATGCTATCCCTCCTTCCAACGAACATATAGTAATCATCTAATAAATTATATACTATTTTATAGCTATTATTCAATTCAATTGTGAAAGTTTTGTTTATGTAGTATATACATAAACCGCTTTATGTCTATTAACAATGCACAACTGTATATGTTAAAAGCATCTCAAAACTATTCTTATATCAAATCTAGCGAACAGATAGATTAATAAGGCTGCTAAACTAAAAATTCACCAAAAGATTAAACCACTAAAACTTACAGTGAGTAAGCATGCAAACAAATAATCAACAATATATCATTAGGTTAAAGCTTATAAAAATAACCTCTATACTGGCTTGTCGCTAATATAGAGGTTATTTGTTTTATCCTACTCTGTCAGATCAGAATAATGTCATTTGTTATATTTCTGTATTACTCTATTGGATTACTTTCACCAAATTAACGGCGCAAGATACGAATAGAGTTCAAAATACAAAGGATGGATACACCAGTATCACCGAATACCGCCCACCACATGGATGCATAGCCCATAAGACCTAGTGCCATGATAAGAATTTTAACAGCAATAGCGAATACTACGTTTTGCCATGCTACGCGCAACGTTGCTTTGGACAAGTCAAGGATATGTGCAATAGCAGTCAAGGATGGACGCATGAATACAACGTCTGCCGCTTCGATAGCCGCATCAGCACCGCTACCCATCGCGCCACCTACATCAGCACCAGCAAGCACTGGTGCATCGTTGATGCCGTCGCCTACGAACATAGTTGGACCATATTCAGAGCGAATATCTTGTACAACAGACAATTTATCTTGTGGCAACAATTGAGCACGAACCGCACTTACGCCAGTTTCTTTAGCAATATAATTAGCACTTGCTTCAGCATCACCTGTAAGCATGACTGTTTTAATATCTTGACCATTAAGATCTGCAATCGCTTCTGCGGAATCTGGACGAGCTTCATCAGCGATAATAATGCGACCGAGGTATACATTACCTTCTGCTACTAGTACTTCTGTGCCGTATGCAGCAGCTTCTGTTGGGTAACCTTGAACAGCATAGCGTTCCATGAGACGACGATTACCAACGAGGACTTGTTGACCATCAACGGTGCCAACCATACCTTCGCCTGCTAATTCTTGAACGAAATCAGAAGGTTCCACTGTAAGGCCTTGATCTTTTGCTTCAGACACGATGCTTGTTGCGATTGGATGTGTAGAAACGGCTTCGATAGCTGCCGCCATGGATAACAATTGACTGGAACTTACATGAGAGCCTACAGTTTCTACGCTGTGAACTTTGAACTCACCAGATGTGATAGTACCAGTTTTATCAAGAGCTACTGCTTTCACATTAGCCAACGCCTCGATAACTCGACCACCTTTTAATAAGATACCGTGTTTAGACGCATTGCCGATACCGGAGAAGAATGCAAGTGGCACGCTAAGCACCAATGCACATGGGCAAGAAATAACGAGGAATGTTAAGGCTGTGTAGATCCATTTATGCCATTCACCAGTAATAAGGGATGGGATGATAGCTACAGCCAATGCAAGAGCTACAACGATTGGTGTGTATACGCGAGCAAAACGCGTAATGAAACGGTCGATTTTTGGTTTAGAAGATGCTGCGTTTTCAACGGCATCTAGGATTTTTGTAACCATAGATTCTTCAAGAACCTTATCAACGCGCATCGTAATGCGACCAGATTCGTTGATACAACCAGACATAAGTTGAGTGCCAGGTACGGCGCGAACAGGTACAGGTTCACCTGTTACAGGTGCTGTATTAACGCGTGTTTCACCTTCAAGCACTGTGCCGTCTAGAGGAATTAAATCGCCAGGACGAACTTCGATAGTCCAGCCTACTTCAACCTTTTCAGGAGCCATAACTACGATTTCACCACCGCAGTCTGTATCTACAACCCGCACCTCTTGAGGACGCATATCGACAGCGTTCATGATTTCTGTACGACTACGATCAGTTGCTTTTTCTTCGAAGAACTCACCAATACGGTAGAACAAGATAACACCTACGGCCTCAGGTAATGCATCGATAGCAATAGCACCCAATGTAGCGATAGACATCAAGAAGTTTTCATCAAATACTTCACCTTTTAGGATATTACGACCTGCGATGCGCAATACTGGGAACGCAAGAAGAATATACGCAACATAGTAAATTGGAGTCTCAATACTCTCTGGCAAGCTGATGGATGGGACAAAGGATGACAAAACTTCATAAAGCATGAATAACAAGCCTGCTACGATGACTGCAATTGTTACAGCATCACTACCGTGGTCGTGATCATGACCATGGTCATCCATAGTCGCTTTAGATTTACGTTCATAATCAGCTACTGTAACGCCCTCTTCGATGGCATCACAAATGTCTTGAATGTCACGTTTAAGAGCTTCGCGGTCTTCCCAAGAGCCGGTTAATTTTAATTGATATGTAGCAAGTGTAAAATTGGCAGTCTCTACAACATCCATTTTACGGATACGATCTTCAATTTTTGCTGCGCAGTTCGGACAGTTCAAATCCTTCAACAATAATGTTTCTTCCATGATATCTCCTTTGATAATAGTGAAAGTTTCTATCCTGTATTATAAGTTAATTTATTGTCTATTTCTAATACTTATTAGACATATCTTGTTTCATATCTTGTTATATATGTTCCTAAACATTATTCATCAGATATTTTTATTTGTATGAATATCTGTTCATATGTTTATATTACATTAAAGGAGATTAAATGTCAATACAAAATTATATTCACTATATATCAAATTTTATTTACTTTAGATCTAACTATATTCAGTTTATATCAAGTTTCGTTTTACCAAGAATTGATGTGCTACATCAGCTGGTAATTGATGTTCCGTTTCAACGGCATAATTCATCTTTGCCATCTCTTGATCTGTAATCGTATGATTTAAACTTTCTAATACAGGTCGCAGTTCGGGATGAGCGATTAACACTTCACTACGCACCACATTACCAGCCATATAGGATGGATATAAATGTTTATCATCTTGTAACACCGTAATTGGCGCCATACTTAATTGTCCATCAGTTGTAAATATCGGCATTGCATCCACCTCACCACGACTAATAGCCGTATATTTTAGTCCTATATCCATATCTTTAGTAGCTTTAAAGCTCATGCCATACACACGTTGTAATCCAGCATAGCCATCCTCACGGCCAAAGAAATCATATTCCCCTCCTAATGTTAGGGATGGTGCTATACGAGCAAGATCGGAATATGTTTTTACGCCATAACTCTGAGCGATTTCATTACGCACCCCTATGCCATAGGTATTATTAAAGCCGTACATGCCGACCCACTCAAAATTATATTTCTCTTTGTAGGCCTGTGAAAGCTCATTAAATAGGCTTTCATCATACGCATCTGTACGTTTCAGCACAGCAGACCAAGCCGTACCAGTATATTCAGGATATATATCAAATTGGCCAGAAAGCATAGCTGGTTGAATATTTGATGTACCACCACCTACACCTTCTGTAACCTCTACAGTTAAATCAGTCTGCTTCTCGATTAATTCTTTTAAAATATTCCCCAAAATAAGCTGTTCCGTCATAGGTTTCGTTGCAATATGAATAACATCGGTCTTCACATGACGGCAATACATAGCCCAGCCACCTATACCCATTGCAATTAGCGTCATAATCGAAACAAATATAATCGTATAACGCTTCATATGAGGGCTAATACGCGTTACTCTTTCACCTAGAGAAAATAGCGCATCAACCGTAATGGCTAATAGGGCAATCAGTAGACTACCTGCAATAGTCAAAGCACTTTGATTTGTTGTAATCCCCCTATAAATCGCCACACCTAAACCACCAGCACCAATAAAGGATGCAATACCCGTTAAGGCAATGGTCATAACGAGCATGGTCCGTATACCAGCCATAATGGTCGGCATAGCCAAAGGAATCTCTATATTCCACAAGCGTTGAATCCGCGTGAGTCCCAACGCAATTCCCGCTTCACACATGGCTTTATCAATCTGGTTAAGACCAGTAAATGTATTTCGTACCATCGGTAATAAAGCATATATAACCAATGCAATAATAGCGGTCGTATTACCGACACCGGATACATACAATAAGAGACCTAACATCGATATAGAAGGAATCGTATATAGGAAATTGACCATTACCATAACTGGCGCAGCTAGCCTTTTATATTCGTATATAAGAACACCCAACAATCCGCCGATAATGATCGCAACAACAGAAGCTAATACTGAAATTTCTATATGCTCCCATAATAGCTGGAGGAAAAAATCATAGCGATTGATAAGTAATGATATGACATCATGCATTACATACACCGCCTTTCTAAGTCAAGAAATACGAAAAATTATATAGGTATATTAGAGTCAACAAAATTTAAGAAATCTTTATCAAGCTATATTTACCCATGATACTATTGTATACCTAATTATTTCTTAACTCTAGTCTATTTACCATACACAGTAAAAACCATCATTTATATATCATACATATTCAGCTCTTTAATATATCTAAAAGGAATAACGATTCCTTGAACAGATAAAATTTGTAACTGCTCACTGATCATATCAACAACACCTATAAGCTCTGTATATTTTTGTTTGTTGTAATAAACAATTCGTACCCATTCCCCACAATGTATAGATTGTAAAACTGTATTTAACTCATCTATTTGGTCCTCTGATAACTCTACCCAAGCTTCTTTTGGTCTTGCCACAGCAGCTAATAAAGCTTCAAAGCCCCTCAATGCCGCAAAGGGCATAAATTGTTTTGCCCGTTGTAAACGAGACATACGATGTTTCATTAATGTATACCTCCCCTTATACGACTAATCTATTCCCAATATATCCATTACACTATTTATTCCCCGTTATGCCCGCCTACCAAGGTATTTCTAAATCGCATAGTTCCTTCTTCTTGTAAACTAGAGGCACGCAAGATAGAGTTCTTACCAAACTGCTCCTTAATAGATAGCATTGCTTCTTGTACTTGTCGTTCCTTTTCCTCTGTATCTGTAGCAAGAGCGCTAAATAAGTCTTCCTCTTGCGGTATGGTGGAACGATTGACTAAATCCTCAAAGCTGACCCCTATACGCCGAATGAGCTCATTTTTACGGCAATGCTGCTCGTATAATTTAATAACCGCCGCCGTCAAGGTCTGTAGAGAATCTGTGTACTGCTTAAGCTTTTTAGAACCTCCTGTAGAGCGCACCATTTCATCAGCATAGCCGATATGAACATGGATATGATTTGTAACCCCTTTGATTTGTAAAAGCTCTAGCACCAAGGACTCTACCATTTCGCGCATAGGCACGTATGCCTCTTCATAGGTATAATTGCGCAACAAAATCTGACTGTGCGAGATAGAGTGCTTAATGGGGCGATATGCTTGAATATCCGCAATCGTACAAGGTTCACGGCCCCAAGCATGATCAATAATGAGCTCTGCATTAACGCCAAACTCCTTGTACAACTTCGCCTCTGGAATCATGGTAATACCATGTAAATCATAAGCACCGTACTTATGCAAGCGATTAGCTATGCCCTTACCAATCTGCCATATATCAGTTAAGGGCTGATGATACCAGATTTTCTCTTTAAAGAGGCTTTCATCAAGATAGCCTATAAAATCAGGCGCATGTTTCGCCAAAATATCGAGGGCAATCTTGGCGAGAAACAGATTTGTACCAATCCCAACGGTGGCATAAATCTTCGTTGTCGCTAGCACCGCATCAAGTAACATCTGCGCCAGCTGACGAGGCGTCTTCTTATATAGTGGCAAATAGGGTGTGATATCGATGAAATACTCGTCAATAGAGTACACATGTACATCTTCGGGCGCCACATACTTGAGCAAGGTTCCATAAATCTCAGCAGACACCTGCATATACCGCTTCATATGTGGCTTCACCGTCAAATACTCAATATGCGGTGGAATCTGAAATAATCGGCTGCGATTTTTCACACCTAAATTTTTTAAGGCTGGAGAAATAGCCAACGTAATAGCCCCCTTGCCACGAGAACCATCGGCCACCACCAGAGACGTCATAAACGGATCCAGTCCCAAATCGGCGCATTCTACAGATGCGTAAAAACACTTCAAATCAATGCACATATACAGCCGATCCGTATCAGCTGAACCCATACAAACACCTCCCTAAATCGCTAAACAACTGGCTTTTACAAAAATTAAGAACACAAGAATTTGTATGATTAGTATAACAAAAAAACAAAGTATTTTCAAACATATGTTTGTTTTTATAGAGGTAATTTTATAGAAAAATAAAAAGCACCTAACACTAGATATATAATCTAATGTTAGATGCCATATGTTTAACAGACTATTAAAGATAGCTAATTTATTTCTATCAAAACAAACTTAATAACACTAATCCCCCTAGTACAATTGAAACAGCGCCATACTCAATAGTTATCGTCACATTATCTATACTTACTTCTCCATTTTTTGCAAGCACACCTGTCGGACTAAATTGAACCATAGGTCCACTGGTTGGTGCAAAAGGAATATAAAACTCTACACTCTCAGCAGTATGAGTTTCACCATTCAAAATGTACTTAATATCATAACCATAAATATATCTATCCGCACCAATCACTCTAAGTGGTATTTCCTTTGTAACTCGTGGAAGTATAGATACAATCGTTACTGGAGTTCCATTGCGACGTAATAAAAATCGTTTGATAATTAAATACAACCCACTAATTATTAACCCAAGAGCCACACAAAAGAAGTAAAACACAAAAAACTCAGTACCTCTAACCATCATACGCTCCTCTCCCAACAATCCGACGAAAACTATCGAGTGCCACTATATTGATGGGACACCTTCATATCTACAGTGATAAAAAGAAAGGACTATACTTATGCAGCGACATCAGGTCACGAGGAGCAAAGAAGTATAGTCCTTTCTTTTTAATTAAAATGTAGCCATGTCACGGGGCCCCATCAATATAGGGCACCCCCACGATAGTTTTCATTATTGTTCCGGCCCTAAGTCTCGGAATTCTACGTCTCTAAATTGTGTTAATTCTCCAACGAATTGGAGTTCTACGGTACCGATGGAGCCATTACGATGTTTACGAATAAGGACTTCTGCATTGTCCCCTTTTTCGGAGTTTTCATCGTAATATTTATCGCGGTACAAGAAGATAACGATATCCGCATCTTGCTCGAGGGAACCAGATTCACGAAGGTCCGAAAGTACAGGCCGTTTATCTGGTCTGCTTTCAACACTACGAGATAACTGAGACAAAGCGATAACCGGTACGTTAAATTCACGAGCAATCAGTTTAAGATTACGAGAGATTTCGGACACCTCTTGTTGACGATTTTCACTGCCCTTACCAGCATTTCGACCTTGCATCAACTGAATATAATCGACGATAACGAGATCGAGGCCATGCTCCACCTTGAGACGGCGCAATTTAGAGCGCATATCTTGTACGGTAAGACCCGGCGTATCATCGATAAAGAGCTTGGATTTACTCATGCGATCCGCTGCGGCAATAACCTTTTCCCAGTCAGCAGGATCCATGTTCGCACGGCGCAATTTTTCAGAGCTCACACCTGCCACGGAGGACAAAATACGACCAACGAGCTGTTCCTTGCCCATTTCCAGGGAAAAGAACGCCACCGTCTTGTCGTACAACATCGTTACGTTTTGAGCGATGTTCAAGGTGAAAGCTGTTTTCCCCATCGCAGGACGAGCCGCTACGAGGATGAGGTCAGATTTTTGTAAGCCGTTGAAAATATGGTCCACATCTTTAAAGCCTGTTGGCACACCTGTAATAGCACCATCATGCTGTTGCAGTGCATTAAGTTTATCTAGATTAGATAAAACCACTTCACCAATAGCTGCAAAGGAGGATTCAGACTGAGTTTGACCGCTTACGTCTAGCACCATTTGCTCTGCCTTATTGAGGATTGCCGTCGGCTCATCTTCGCCAGCATACGTCATGCCTACGATTTTATTCCCTGCATCGATGAGGCGGCGCAACTGAGCTTTCTCGCTGATGATTTTCGCATGTTCCTCTACATTGTAGGAAACCGATTCATTCGCAAGAGATGTAATATAAGCAAGACCACCTACTGCATCAAGGCGCTTACGACGGTCTAGTTCTTCACCAACTGTGATAAAGTCAGCCGTCTTATTGGCATGCACGATTTCTAGAATAGCATCGTAAATAATACGATGTGCATCTCGGTAAAAATCTTCAGATTTAAGAATACTCGTCACCGCATCTACAACGGCACCCATATTGGATCCATTAGTTAATAAAGCCCCCAAAACGGCCTTTTCCGCATCTAGATTATGCGGTGGAATGCGTACATCCATGATAATCCCCTTCACACAACCACTATGGATAAAAGAATTCACCATACTCAAAGAGCATGGTGAATACTATTATTCGGCTACTACATTAACCTTGATAGTACTTGTAATTTCAGGATGAACACGAACTAATACGTCATGTACGCCCAATGTTTTCAATGGTTCTTTAATTTCGATTTTCTTTTTATCGATATCTACTTTGTATTGAGCTTTAGCAGCATCGGAAATATCTTTAGCAGTAACGGATCCGAATACACGGCCTTCTTCGCCCATACGAACTTTTACAGTTACTTCAACCTTAGTCAATTGAGCTGCCAAGATCTTAGCTTCGTCATTTGCAACGGCTTTATTATGAGCAATGGATTCTTGTTTTTGTTTCGCATTATTTACGTTAGTTGCTGTACCTTCAAGGCCGAGGCCTTTTTTGATCAATACATTACGACCATATGCGTCGCTAACTTCAACGATTTCGCCCTTTTTACCAACTTTTTTAACGTCTTCTAACAATACTACTTTCATTGTTGTTCCTCCTCTTGTTCTACGGAATGAAGCGCATCAAGAGCATGCTCCAAAATGGCCTGCTTCGCTTCCTCTATGGTCATACCTTGTAATTGAGCACCAGCCACAGTTCTATGACCGCCACCACCCAAGGCTTCCATTACAACTTGTACGTTCACCTTGCCTTTGGATCGAGCGCTGACGCCGATACCGCCATCATTTAGGGAATATAATACAAAGGCAGCTTCAATATCTTCATTACTGATGAGCATGTCCGCACTTTGTGCAGCCAACGCCATCATATCCTTCAAGCCTTCAGGCGCTACGGAAATAGCAATCCCTTCAGTACGACTTGCTTCAAATACCATTTTAGCACGCAATTGGATAGAATCGAAAGTTTCAATAAACAATTGTTTGACTCTGTCGATATCCGCCCCTGCACGACGCAAAAATGCTGCAGCCTCAAAGGTTCGTGCCCCAGTTTGTTGAACAAAGTTCTTCGTATCTAATACGATACCTGCATAAATACCTGTAGCTTCCGCTTTTGAAAGCTTCACAGGAACGCCTGCATATTGTACAAGCTCTGTTACGAGTTCAGATGTGGACGATGCAGTTGGTTCCAAATAGGTAAGCAATGGATTTTCCACAAAGTCCGCTGCGCGACGGTGATGGTCGATAACGATGCGTCGTTCAGAAATTTCAAGCGCCTCTTGAGCCGCCACCATTTCCTGACGATGCGTATCACACACGACAGTGAGCGTATTCGCATCTACCCATACTCTTGCAGCTTCTGCAGTGATAATATTCTCTTTCCAGAACTCTAACTCGTTGAGAACATTCACCATTTTATCGATGGCGCTAGTTTCTTTTGAAAGCGCAATGCGCACGTCTTTACCAAGTGCTCGAGCAATGGCGGCTACACCGATAATACCACCTAATGCATCGTAGTCTTCACGTTGATGCCCCATGATAAGAATCTTATCAGAATCAATCATAAGCTCATGTATTGCTTGAGATACAACACGAGCACGAACGCGCGTATTCTTCTCAACGCCTGCTGTATTGCCACCAAAGAAACGCGTACTTTCACCATCCATAATGCACACTTGGTCACCACCGCGACCTAAGGCGATATCTAAGGCTGCACGAGCACGACCAGATACATCTTTCACAGAACCTACATTTTCACTAATACCAATAGAAATCGTAGCTGGTACTTGACGCGGAGATGGTACTTTACGAATTCGTTCGAGCACTTTAAAACCATCTTCCTCCATTTCATGAAGCGCACCACGAGAAATGGCAAAGGTATACATATCATCTTGGAAGTTACGAATAAAGCCTTCGTAGCGATCGATTTCATCCATGATGATATTATTTATATCTGTCCAAATACTAGTATACTCACGATCACTAAGGCCTTTTGTCAATTCTTCGAGATTATCGATTTGAATCATACCCCATACAGGCTGTCCCTCTTCGGCTTTAATACGGGCTTTTTCTAGGTCAGTAATGTCCTTAAAGTACAATGCCATCACTGCATGTTCCGCCAGTTCATCTTCACTATCAATATCTGATCGCGTATCCCGAGGATCGATAAATTTATAAATAATTTGGAAGTATCGATTTTCATATTTTTCCGTCATATATCCGGACTTACCCCAGATTTTATCGATACGGAAACCAGGCAACAAAGCAGACATTTTTTGGAGCTTATTCCAGTCCACCTTAACCCAATCAGCAAAAACACTATTATTCCACACCAATGTGCCTTGTTTATTAACAAGAACAATCCCCATTGGCAAATTTTGTAAAGCAAAGTTAGAAGCTTGTGTGACATTTTTCATCATCGCACTAAACTGTTCTCTTGCTAAACGACGCCGGTTATGAAGGGTATTATAATTAACCAAATACGCCGCTACTACAATGATTAATGCTAAAATCGCAATAGCCCAATTTAAATAGGCCAGCAATAATAGCAATAATACGAGAACGGCAACAATGGTAATTTCTAAACCTTTCCATCTCCGTTGAAAGGATTTCATAACGGCCTCCTTTCTATTATGAGCTACGTTTTTCGAAACGTGCTCTCATATCTAAAAACATATCAAAAACACCATATATAACGAGTGCCAATGGACTCATTATATATAAAAAAGCTATAATAGCAAACTTAAAAATACCCGCTAAATTATAGGATTTCATGATGGACAATAAACATGTAATGCCATTAAGTCCACAAATCATAGCACCAAATAAAGCTAGATTAAGACCTACATCAGCAAGAATACTTTCAGTATAGCCAAGATATGGCCCAGCATAAGCAAGGATTATACCAACCGCTAGTACACCAGCCCACCAAAGTGGCATGCGCCACGTATCCATTGTTGGCAATATACGCATCACACTATTTGTGCGGCGACCGATATACGATACAAGCTTAGCCAAGATATAAATCACTATTGCATTTGCTGCAAACCAATAGGCTAGAAGCATTCGTTTCACTTGCTGAAATGCAAAATCTAAACGGTTAATATATGCATCCATCTGTTCTTGTGTCATAGGTTGCTGCTTTACAGACTCAATTATAGCATTCTTAAGATCTACATCAATCATTCGACTAATCTGAGATAAGTCAAAAGATGTGAGGCCTGCAGAAATTAAAATTCCTATAAGGCTCGTTAAAGTAAGTGCAATAGCAGGTATAACGATAAGCTTACCAAAAGACCAATTCGCTCTAAAAGCTTCTCCAAGGAAAATACTCGGCAAAGAATATGCCAAAATAGTAGCCATTGCCATTAATGGTCCTACTAAAAGCGAAACGAGGACAAAAGCTACCACTGACGCGGCACAACTATATCGGCTCCCCCAGCGAATGCCAATCAGTGCAATCCCAGAAGGTGCAACCAAGGTGGCAAGCAAACTAAGGAAGGGCACTGTCGATCCTACTATAGTTAACATAACAACAATGGTCGATACAAATGCAGTTTCCACCATCGCTCTTGTATTTGTTTGTTTCATAAATCACCATTCTTACATAAGAAGATATATTAATTGGTATCTTTTAATTATAACAGTTTAAAAGGGTAACTTCAAATACCCCATATAGTAGACGAATGCGATAGCAATGCTATTAATGGTAGTTTTTATTGCTCTTTTAGAATGTCAAAAGTACCACACCATGAGGTGCGGTACTTTTCTGTATTATATAAGATTATACGTCTTGAATAATCGGCAAGATCATAGGACGACGACGGGTTTTATCATAGAAGAATTTACCCAATGCGTCACGTACGTTTTGCTTAATGGTTGTCCAGTCTTTGATGCGTTGCATTTCGCAATCTTCAAGAACTTGTTCTACGCGGCGCTCCGCAGCAAGCATGAGTTCTTCTGCGTCACGAACGTATACGAAACCACGAGATACGAGATCTGGACCAGCTACGATAGTACCAGAAGCTTTGTCCATCGCCATAACAACGATAACCATACCTTCTTGTGCCAATTGTTGACGGTCACGGATAACGATATTACCTACGTCACCAACGCCAAGGCCATCAACGAAGATAGCGCCAGCTTGTACGCGGCCACCTTTGCGACCACCATCTTTATCGAATTCAAAGATTTGACCATTATCACCGATAAGGACTTTCTTAGGATCTACGCCCATGGCCACACCAAGTTCACCATGACGGCGCAACATGCGATACTCACCATGAACTGGGATAAAGTATTCCGGACGAACAAGGTTAAGCATTGTTTTAAGCTCTTCTTGGCTCGCATGACCAGATACGTGAATACCACGGTCTTTACCGTATACCACATTACAACCTAAACGAAGCAAGTTATCGATAGTTCTACCTACAGCACCTTCGTTGCCTGGAATTGGTGTTGCAGAAATGATAACAGTATCATTCGGTGCCAATTCTACAGTGCGATGGTTGCTTGTTGCCATACGGGACAAGCCTGCCATCGGTTCACCTTGAGAACCAGTCGTTAAGATCATGATTTGGTCATCTGTGTAGTTGTGCATTACATCAACGTCGATGATTGTATTTGGTGGAATATTCAAGTATCCACGCTCTTGGGCAATTTCTGTAACATTGACCATGCTACGGCCCATAACTACAACCTTACGGTTGAACATAACCGCCGCATCAATAGCTTGTTGAATACGGGATACGTTAGATGCAAATGTCGCCAAAACAACGCGGCCTTTTGCTTCTCCAACAGCTTGTTTAATCGCAGGGCCTACGGAACTTTCAGAACCGGTAGTACCTGGTTTTTCTACATTTGTAGAGTCCGACAAGAGCGCTAATACGCCTTTGTTACCTAACTCAGCAAATTTGTGCATATCCATCAAACGGCCATCAACAGGAGTTTGGTCAATTTTAAAGTCCCCTGTATGAAGAATTGTTCCGATTGGTGTATTAAAGTATACAGCGCAAGAGTCAGGAATAGAGTGATTTGTTTGGATGAAACCAACAGTCACTTGACCAATTTGAACTTCATCGCCGGCAGCAATCGTACGAAGACATTTTGGAGATACCTTATGTTCTTTAAACTTGCCTTCGATTAATCCACAAACGAGGTTTGTTGCATATACTGGGCAACTAATTTCTTTCATAAGGTACGCCAAAGAACCGATATGATCTTCGTGACCATGAGTAATTACGACAGCTTTCACGCGGTCTTTATTCTCGATAATATAGCTCATATCAGGAATAACGATATCTACACCAAGCATATCTTCACTAGGGAATGCAAGCCCAGAATCAAGAACGATAATTTCGTCCTCGTATTGGAATATGGTCATATTTTTACCAATTTCACCAAGGCCACCTAGTGGGATGATTTGGAATTTGCCCTTGTTGGCGCCATTTGGCGTACGACCGACTAATTCTACTTGTTCCTCTTGATTATTCCAACCTGTAGAACGGTTATTGGAGCGGTTATTATTGCGGTTCTGACCATTTTGGCCATTGCGACCATTATTAGTACGCGCATTACGTGTATTTTCACCACGCGGTGCACGAGTTTGGCGAGTTTTGCGTTCTTGACCTTCACCTTGTTCCGCATTGCGGCGTGTATTTGTACGGCGAGTCGTATTAGTACGACCACTATTCGCACTTGTACGAGTATTTGTAGACCGGCGTTGGCGTGTTGCACCTTCACCAGCTGTTTGTTGGCGCGTACGACCTTCGCCAGCAGGGCGGCGTGTATTTGTACGGCGACGCGTTTGTTTTTGCTCGCCTTCAGTCGCAGCTGTAAGAGTAGCGTCTTTTGCTACTGTCGGTTCTGCTTTCACTTGCGCAGTAACCTGATTATCTGTTGTATTCACAGTTCCTCCTAAAATTTTGTTCATTAATTTATTTAACATAGTTTTTCTCACCTATCACTTGAATTGATCTATGCCACGAGGAAATGTCACACAAAGAAAAAGGCGCTATTATACTAGCGTCTCGTCAAATGGGCGCAAAAATGCGCTATCAAATTTTGCCGTTCCTAGTTTGTGTGCCATTTGCCGCAGCAAATGAGTATAGTGCACTATCAGATGCTTCAACCGCAAGAGACCTCTGTTTTTATCTCAATCCGATACGCAGTGCAATATAGTCCGATCTGTTTTGATGAAAGCCTCACTTTCATACGTTGTGCTAATTATAACATAAAAACAACATAAACAAAAGAGTTCTACGCTTGATTCATTAAAAGTAACATAAAATTTTACTACTACTTAAAAGGGCGGCTCAAATTGAACCGCCCCAAAGCATTTCATTATTTATCATCTGGCATACTTTTATAAAACCCTTCAATATGCCATTCGCCATTTTCTTCGACGAGAGATATGTAGCGTGTCATGTGCGCAGCCTCAACCGCGCCATCTCCGGGTTTAGTGACTTGCAGATCCGCTTCGTAAATGATGCGTTTCATGCCATTTATACGACTGATACGACTCGTGCCTAAGGACCCGACAACCACCTTCGGCGCCGACATCATAGACTCCATCCATTTCTGCTTTTCTACGGGATTCGTCTTAGCCTGATTGGTAACATAGGTGAAAGCCTTATCATAGTTCTTTTCATTGACGGCGTCAAAATAACCGTGAACAACATCCCGTGCAACTTCATCACTGCCTTGACCGACGATGATATTCGTAAACCATCCGCCCGGATCCAGTTCATTTTCCAGTCCTATATAACGAGATGAAACGTTGCATACGCAGATAGCACTCACCAGCAATGTAACGAGAATTCGAGTAGTGAAAGCGCTGCTCGTAGGCGATACTTTCATAATAGAGGCCAACCGTTTGTCGATAGTGATGTTCCTCAACGCCTCACCATATTGATTAGCCTTCGGTTCGCCTTTCTTACACAGTAGAACAAATAGAATTATTGGCCCTATAAAAGGTATTAAAACAAAAAATAGATATTCACTACTTTTACCGGTATCATGAAGGCGACGGATACATAGAGCCCCCAACGGAATTAGCGAGACTAGACCGATGATTGTCAGTAACATCCATGCCAACAGGATTAAATAAATACCCCTATGAAGCACCGCCGTAAGTCCATAAGCAAGCGCCAGAATTCCAACGATAACTAATAGCCACAACAAAAAGAACCGCAAAAATTCCCCTTTAGACGCGCGGCCATCTGAATTCATGAATTTGCGGCCTACCACATAAAGAAATGTATCCTTGTAACTCAACCGATAATGCGCCAGCGGATAGATAATATCTCCTTCCGGTGCGATTCTCTCAACCTCCACCGCAGTCGTATACTGCCCGCAATGCGGACAGAACATGGCAGCCTCGTCACAATACTGACGGCAGGATTCACAATATCGTTTCATATGTAATACCTTCTATCTCAAAACTCTCTCTATATAGCTTCAGCAAGACCTTCACGGTATAAATTGGCCTATAGCTTTAGCAAAACCTTCACGGTATAAATTAGCCCCACCGTTAGCCGGATGTCTAAGACCGATGGCTGAAAGGCCGAATCGCCCCATCGTGTCCGCCGATTTTTGACCGACAGCGAGCACGAGCGGCTCCGGTCCACCTAATTCGGTGTGCAATGCCAACAGTCTTTTCGTATATTCCCACCCCAGCTGCTGCTCCGACTCGGTCGGCGTCCGATTAGTGAGCGGTTCGCCCGCCTTGTGAGGGTGAAAGGGAAATATATTCCACAGCAACGCATCGTACGGATCAATTTCCTGTTCGATGATAGCACTCCATACTACCGTATCCGTAGGCTCGTTGAACCCCTGTTCCTGTTGGGTCCGTTTTAGCATAGGGCTCACAGGAGAGCTGGTTCTTTGTAATGTAACAGGCGTTATCTGATGCGCCCGAATCGTTTTATGCTTATCCAGCAACATGCGCTCACAGGTAATGGCAATGCCCGAAAAGCGCCCACCTTGATATCCGACAGCCTCCGCCACCACAAAGATCTTGGAGCGTCCCAACCGCGGCAGCAAATACGCCATCAAATTGTTACGACGCACCTGAGCCGCATCAAAATCAGGCCGAACAATTTCGAGGTCAGGATTCACCTCGCCCCATGGATTATGAACAAGCTCGTCCCTATATTGACCGAGCCAGTCTATAAACTGCTGTACTTTTGCAATCTGATTCGTATCAAACGAGGTCATATATTCATCAAAAGACAGCGTTTTCTCTTCCTCTGATGTAAATAAGGACATAGGCTCTCCCCCAATTTATACTACCGAACCATATAATAAATAATGCTGTATATCATGATTATCAATCCTTTATATACTGTATTTATACACTAAATCCCATAATAATACAATTCATATATTACGATATCCAATCATGATATGTGATACTATATCCGATAATCACGCACTACATAAAATGTATACTGTTACTGTATTCATAATAGCACCTATTTCTGAAAGTTTGATGCAAAATTAATACTCAAATATATCTACATGCAACATCACAATTATATATAAAACTCGATTTTGTCTTCTTTGGCGAGTTGGAATTGTTCAAATATGTGGTTTCGAATATTGACGAAGGACGCCGAGGTCCGGTCCGTCCTATCGATGAGATTGACGGGGATAATGGTTTGCACCCGTCCCGGATTAGCAGCGAGCACTACGACGCGATCCGCAAGAACCACCGCCTCTTCGATATCATGCGTAACGAATACGACCGTTTTACCCTCTTCACGGCAGATACGGGAGATTTCGTCCTGTAAATTAATGCGTGTCAACGCGTCGAGGGCCCCTAGCGGCTCGTCCATGAAGATAATATCCGGATCCACCGCTAGCGCCCGCGCAATGGAAACACGTTGCTGCATCCCGCCGGACAACTCCGCCGGATAGCGGTTCCGAGCATGATCGAGCCCCACCATTTTCACGTATTTATCGATAATATCAAGTCGCTCTTCCTTAGGTACGTTCTTGCTTTCAAGGCCCAGTTCAATATTGCTCTCTACTGTGCGCCACGGTAACAGTCCGTAATTCTGAAAAACCGTTACATACCGCAATTGAGGTGCTTTCACCTCTGCGCCATCAATGGTAATAGAACCCGAGGTAACGAGCTCAAAGCCTGCCATAGCATTTAAAAGCGTACTTTTACCGGATCCAGATGGACCTAAGAGACAAATAAATTCACCTCGTTCAATGTCCAAATTAATATTCTCAAGGATGGTGAGCGGTTCTCCATCTTTCATAAATTCCTTGTGTGCATTGCGCACCGAAATGTAACCCATGCGTCCACCTCCTATTCCTCAATGCCCCAACGTCTATAAATCCATTTTTCGATGAGGGATACGCCCCAATCGAGTAAAAGTCCCACAAAGCCAATCGTCAGAATCGCCACCATCAAAAGGTCGTTGCGCAAATTGTTCCGCATATCGATGATGAGGAATCCGAGCCCCGTCTGGGAACCTACCATTTCCCCCGTCACCAGGAATATCCACGCCGTACCAAGCGCGATGTGAAGTCCTGATGCAATACCAGGAAACACCGCGGGCAATACAATTTTAAATAACAACTCCGGCTGCTTGATACCAAAATTTCGAGCCACCTTGATGTATACGGGATCGATATTCTGAATCGCGGACACCGTGGACAATAGAACCGGGAAAAACGCCGCGATAAAGATGATAACGATAGCAGGCGCTTGACCGATACCGAAAAACAGAACGATAAACGGCAACCATGCTACCGGTGAAATAGGACGAATCACCTGAACGATAGGATTAATATAATTCCAAATGCCCTTATACCAACCTAAAATAAGGCCTAAAAACACACCGGCTACGACGGAAATGATATAGCCGATGAAAAAGCGCACCAAACTGTCCGCAATATCCTTGAACAATACGCCGTCCCCGATGAGTTCCCCGAAGCCGAGCAGCACCTTGTACGGCGTCGGCAACAAGGCTTCGTTAAATCCGCCGATGCGGACAACCAGCTCCCAAATCAGCCAGACCGCGATGAACGCGCCCGGCACATATGTGTATTTTTTCATGGTCTACCCCCTATGGCAATAGCGATGTATCTACAAACTCCGAATAACTCGGCACCTTTTTAATCAAATCGACATGAGTCATGTGATGCACGAGCGCATTATAACGATCCTCGGTGAGGGCCAAATCTCCAAAACCAATTACTTGCAAGGAACGCTCGATAACAGGATCCTTAAATTTCATATATTTCAAGGCAATCTCCTTTTGCGCCTTCGGATGCTCATCTAAATATGTACCTGCATCGAGATAGGCTTTTGTGAAAGCCTTCGCCAAGTCGTGGTGTTCATCGACAAATTGACCGTTGAACACGAGGGCGCAGCAGATATTGTCATGCCATAAGTGATCAGGGTCTTCAAAGACCTTCCCGGCGCCCATTTCTATGGCAAGAGAACCGAAAGGCTCAGCCACACTATACCCAGCGATTTGACCGACCGACAATGCGGACGGCATTTCAGGAGGACTCATCTCCACTATCTGTACATCCTTCTCACTAAGGCCTGCCCGTTCAAGCATAAGGTCTACGAGAATCTTTTGTGTAGATTGCTTATGAGGGATAGCAAAGGATTTGCCTTTCAAATCCTGTACAGAATTAATGTCGTTATTTACAACGATAATGTTGCCTTCCGTATGGCCTAATGCCGCTGCGCGCACATCAATTCCCTGTTCACGAGCCTTTACTCCGAGTTCAACGAGAACGGCTGCAGCGTCTACTTTACCGGTATTGAGCGCATCCATAAGTTCCGGCCAGGAACCATATTTAACAAGCTCTACATGGACTGGACCATCTGCTGTCTCCAGTTCCTTCGTAGCAAATACGGGTAGCGCATGAGTAATCGGCAAATACGCTACGCGTACAGTTTTTAATTCTTGGGCGGTCTTTGGTTTACTGTATTCATGATAACCATACGCCAACCCACTTACTATCAACAGCACGATAGCAATGATTAGATACCAAGTTTTCTTCATAATGTCCCCTCTTTCTACCTCACAACAAGGGGCGTTTCTGACTCATGTCACTTTTCGCATTTTTCTAAACCTTAGATGAAATAAGGCTTTAGAACACCTCGTCTTTTAAACTTAATATAACCTACTATAACAATATGTATTAATTATGTCAATAAATCATATTAATATTGTAGGTATTATTATTTATGTACGAAAAATATCAATATAGACAAGATCCTATTCATTTAAATAAGCATTTTAATATAAAAGGCAAATAAATAGATAGTATATAGAGGATCAACACCAGTAAACTTTCAGATAACATAAAGCCGCAAGATTTTAATTAACCAAAAACAGCAAACAACTAATTAACAAAAAGTGGTAAGGTGCTAATTAACAAAAAACAGATAGTATTCGTTGTGATATGTACCCCCTTTACTAGACAACCAGTAAAGGGGATACATATCATTGGATACTACCTGTTTGTAATGTTTATTAACTTTTCACAATTATTTGAATAGAGTCTTTTTATTTAGTACGTAAACTTCAGATGTACCTGCTTCACTAGACTCAGATACATGTGGATAAATGGAGGACTGACGGAAATGCTTAATTTCCCCTTTAGGAACGATTAACATAAGTGGCTTACCAGATTCGATAATCTTGTTAAATTCCTCTTCACTTACTTGTTCCATAAGATATTTCTTCTGCCATTCAGCGCTACGTTTGTTTAATTTATCTCGATCATCCCAGCGGCTTTCATCACCATTAATCTTGATAACCTTATGGCCCGTATAATACACAACAGCCGTACTATAGCCATTATAGTAATAGACATCCCCTTCATAGGAATCCACTACTGGAACAACATCAATATTACTACGTTGCTTAACGAATGGCTCTAAACCTTCCATAACAACTATAGAAGATATAACCATAGTACCAAGGACAATAATTGTAACTAAACGATATCCTCTTTTCGTATACCATGTATAGAACATAGCCAATATTGCCATAGCAACCACGACATAGAGCAAACAATAAAAACCCCATGGTGCGAAGAAAGAGCCTGCTACATAAGCAATCCACAAAAGCAACGTCGGCCCCATAATAATCCATTTTAAGGCTCTAGATTTGCCTTTGCGAATAAGCTTCATAACGCCCAAAGCACCGATAGCACTAAATGGGACTAAGCTAACAAAGGTATATAGAGGGTATTTTGTTGCCATCAAGGTGTAGAATAGCACAATTCCAACACCCCAAGTCATATTATAGATAAACCCTGTATGACGTTGTTTAAAGCCATCGATTATGCCGTAAATAACAGCACCCGTCCACGGCATAGAAGCACCAAGGAAGATAGCGAGATAATACCACCACACATTATCTTCTGGATGCTCCGATTGAGTAGCGCGAGTCACATTGTGAAGCCCTAAGAAGCCATTGATAAAGTCTTGACCATGAACACTGTACATGTACACATACCACGGCAAACAAACTACACAAAAAGCTAAAATGCCACGCCAATCGAAGATGGCTTTCACCATAGACCAAGAACGATTAATACCTGCAAAAACAAGTAGAATCATACCAGGCAACACAATGGCTACCGGACCTTTAGTGAGTACGCCTAACGCAGCAAATACATAGGCTACAATCATGGCATACGGTTTCTGTTCTACCAGTCCCTTGTAGGAGTAAATCATGACCATCAACGTCGTATAGAGGAGCACCATATCCGTAATAACGCCATGTGCTACGGTCCAGAACATGAGAGATGTGCCTAGAACGGATGCCCCAATGAGACCAAGTGCCCACTTACCGCTCATGGTACGCGTAGATTGATACATGGTCGCCACCGACAAAGCACCAAAAATAGCACTCGGTAGGCGCACCACCCAATCAGCAATCCCAAAGATTTTAAAGCCAAGAGCAATGAGCCAATAAATCATGATGGGTTTATCGTACCAATAAGTACCATAAATCTGCGGAGATAGCCAATCACCCGAAAGAACCATTTCCTTTGCCGTTAACGCATAATTAGATTCAACGGGATCTGTAACAGGCAACATATTATTGCCAAACATATAAAACACTAGCCACACAATAAATACGACTGGTGTTAATCGAGAGAGTTTCATAAGGGCCTCCTTATCGACGATTACGATAGTATCTAAAGCCCAGTACTACAGCTATAATGACAAATACAACGATCATAACAATCAAGAACTCATGATTGTACTCGATAAGGTCTTGCCAATTTTCACCAAGTACCTTGCCTAAGTAAACGAGCAAAATCGTCCAAGGAATCGTACCAAGTACCGTCCAGATGATGAAATGCCACATGGGATAGCGTGCCATTCCTGCAGGGAAGGAGATAAAGGTACGAACACCAGGTAAAAGTCGACCAAAAAATACAGCTACACCGCCATATTTATTAAACATCTTTTCTGCCAGTTCAAATTTATGTTCATTAAAGAATATATATTTACCATATTTCAATAATAAAGGGCGCCCACCATGCTCACCCATCCAGTAGGATACTATAGAACCAACAATACCTGCTAAGATACCTACCACCATTGTTGTATGCATATCAAATATGCCTTGAGCTATCAAATACCCCGCAAAACCAAGTACGATTTCACTTGGAATAGGCACGTTAGCATTTTCTAGAACCATTGCAATAAACATGGCCGTATAGCCATATGTTTCCATAAACGAAATAATATATTCCACTATTTTACCTCATTAAAAATCCCCATCCGGGTTCTATAATGTACTTATGCTTGTACATCATTTCGTGAAAATTTCACCCAACCATTTAGTACACTATATATTTTACCATAATAAAGAGACCCTCACCACAGGTGGGGTCTCTTTAAGGTATAAACAGTATGCAATTTTCGAAATAGCTTTTTTGCTATTGTGTACATTTCAGTAAAAACAGCTAACAATTAACTGACTATACGGTACCTAAGCTCCTCTGTCTAAGCAAGACCATATGGTACACATATAGGACATGTTTCTTCACTGCGAGGGCTTTGTAAAATATCCGCTTTAATACCGAACCACTCTGCTAAATTCTCTGGAGTCATCATCATATGCGGAGTTCCATCACCTACAATAGCTCCCTCTTTAATAGCAATAATGCGGTCACTATAGCGCAAAGCTAGATTCAAATCATGGAGCACCATAACGACCATAATATTTCGTTCCCGCTGTGTGCGTTTAACTAGCTCCATCAACTCAATTTGATGGCGACTGTCAAGATAAGTAGTCGGTTCATCGAGAAGTAAAATATTCGGTTCTTGCGCCAAACTTAATGAAAGCCATACGCGCTGCCGTTCACCGCCGGATAGTTCCCCTATTTGCTGATACCGATATTTCCATACATCTGTGCATTTCATCGCCTGCTCCACAGCAGCTAAATCCGCATCAGATAGTTCCTTAAAAATCGATACATACGGATTTCGTCCGGATCGAACCAACTGCTCAACTAACATTCCTTCAGGGGCGGTCGTAATTTGCGGTAACAAAGCTATATGGCGCGCTAATTCCTTCGTATTCCACGAATGTAAAGATTTTTCATCCAGCGATATGGTGCCTTGTTTTATCTTGATAAGTCGCGCCAAAGCTTTCAAAAACGTTGATTTTCCCGAACCATTTGGACCAATGATAGATATTATTTCCGATTTATCAAAGACGATAGATTGATTCTCCAGTATCAATCGTTTTCCATAGCCTACCGTTATATTATCGACTGTTAACACACTCATCTTCGCCCCACCCCTTTCAATAGATACAAGAAGAATGGAGCACCCAAGAAGCTCATCAGTACGCCTACAGGAATTTCACCAGGCGCAATCATCATGCGCGCCAATGTATCTGCATAAACAATTAATATGCCACCAAAGACCATAGACGTAGGAATCAAATAACGATAATCTACACCTACGATGAGGCGCGCCACATGAGGCACTATAAGGCCTACAAATCCCAACATCCCCGACACACTCACCGCTGATGCGGCTAGCAAAGAGGCTAATACGAGCAATGACAATCGACATCTTTCAACATGTACCCCCAAGGTACGTGCCGTGTCATCACCTAAACTGAGCAATGTAAGCCATCTGATAGATATCATAGATCCAATAATGCCCATAGCCGTATAAGGCCAGATCATCATCACATCGTCCCAGCTGCGCCCTACAAAACCACCTGCCATCCAGCTCACCGTTCCTTGAACACGATCCGGATAAAACACGGACAAAATCGTATTAAACCCGCCGAAGAAAGCCGCTACAGCCACACCGGCTAAGATAAGGCGCAACGGATTAAGTCCACCTTGCCAAGAAATACCGTAAACCAAAAACGATGCCACCAACGCACCAATAAAAGCACCAATAGGAACAAGCATAACGTAAGTAGGCATGAGAATCATGATGATCATAGCCGCCAAAGCACCGCCAGAGGTAATACCGATAATGCCGGGATCCGCCAAAGGATTTCGCAAGATGCCTTGTAAAATCACGCCAGCTAAGGCAAGATTCATGCCCGCTAAAAATCCCACTACAACACGTGGTAAGCGTATAGTCATGATAATTTGACCAATTTTTGATGTATCGCCACCCATTATGATTTGGTATAATTCGCTCCAAGTTAATGGAACGGCGCCCAATTTCATACTCAGTAACACACCTGCTATTAACAGAATCAGCGCAGCCACAAAAACGCGTAAGCCACGACGTTCCTGCACATTAATGAGATTGTCCATATAACACCTTTTCCGCATATAATAACACTTGATCCATTCGGGCGGTCGGCACCGACGCAAACAACGGACCCGGCAAGACCTCTATATTCCCATTAGCAATAGCAGGTACATTCTGCCATGCCGGCGTTTTAAAAGCCTTTTTAAAAGCTGCTATATCTTTCTCACCGCTACTGCCATGATTAATCAAGATAACCTTGTCACAATCAAGAACGGCCATCGTCTCCAGATTAAGCGGAATATATCCATCCAAAGCATTCTCCGATACATCTTGTGGCAAATATACATCAGCCACATTTTTTGCTCCTAATCTTTGGAAAATATCTCCCACATATGTTTTACTGGAGGCTAGTTGATAACTCGTAGGCGTCCCAAAAACGATGAGAACACGCGGCGCAGACTCATCTTTATGCCGCTGTATGATTTCTGTTAGGATATCATTATATTTCTGGACCAATGCAGCCGCCTCCCTATCATGACCAGTCATAGCGCCCACATGCCGAATATGGTCCATGATGTCATCATAATTGGAGGATAGATGGTAAAAGCTAGGAATATGATTCTCATTAAATGCTTTGCGCAACGCCGTTTGAAACGGCATGGCAATGCCGATAACGAGATTCGGATCGGACATAATAATTCGTTCAATACTTGGAGATACAGCACTATTCATATTTGGATACTGTGCAATTTTAGCCTGCACCTCTGCCGGTAACTCCCTTGAATTTACTACGCCTACCGGGCTAACACCTAAAGCGATGAGTAATTCGCTATCTGCCGAAGAAATAGATACTACTCGACTTGCCACACTCGGCAACGACACAATTTGCTTCGTATCATCTTCAATCTGAATAGCACCTGCCTCACTGAATACCTCTCGCTTGCCTTCAAAACTTATACCCGTAGTGAAAGCCCCCACAACGGCAACAATACCCAATAAACATAATAATGGCTTATTGATAATGATCACCTCGCAGATAACTTATGCAAGCTAAACCTCATAGATTATAATTTCAAATTAATGCCACTATATTATGTATGAAATACATGCATTAAAGCCTCAGCATTTCATACATACATTAATATCTCACTATTACATACGCAGGTTAAGGCCCATGCGATAAGTAGCGCCATGAATATCCCGTAAGTCTTGTTTTTCGCCAAATATATTTTCAACCCCTACATACATGGATGCATTATCATTCAACTGACGAGTCACCATAACATTCCAAGTTTGAATATTTTTCTTCTTCGGAATGCTGAGACGTGGGTTAACAACAATAGCATCAATGCCATCAAGGTAGTTAATGTAATAATTACCCCAGAACGCACCAGTCCAACGACCTTGATGATAATTAACACCACCACTGAATACATGGCGACCACGATTTAACAGACGGTCGTGGGTCACGTCATTTTTGGCATCCAAATATGTATAGTTGCCGAATACATCCCATTTATCATTGAGTCTATGATTTACAGATAATTCCACACCTTGCAATACAGCACGAGGTAAATTGGAATACGAAACATAAATTCGGCGATTTGCCATATCAATACGATTAGCACCACTTTCAATATAATTTTTAATAACATTGTGGAAATAGGACGCCTTAACATTTGTCCGTTTCCAATCTTTTTCTACAGAGAAATCAAAGTTATAAGAGCTTTCAGGTTTCAAATTAGGATTACCTTGCAAATATATATCGAAAGTTCCTAATCGCCCTCTCGGCACATTAGATGCCATAAGCCAATGATGATACATTTCCGTCATACCAGGTGTGGAATAGCCTGCACCGTAGTTCATTTTAAAGCGAAGACTATCATTTGCTTTATAGGTAACACCAATCTTAGGCGACCAATGGCTATCAAATGCATTTGACGTATCGTAACGTACTGCAGGAATAATTACCCATTTACGACTAGGTTTCCATTGATGTTGTACAAAGTAACTACCGTAATTAATGGTTGCCTTACCTGCGGTATCTGTAATGCCTTCTCGAGTTCTTGACCATGCTATGGAGCCATTATTAATACGCGTACTAATCGCTTCTTGACGGCGGAATTGAACGCCATACGTTAAGAGATTCTTCTTATCGATTGCCGTGTTAACCTGTGCGTCTGTAATCCACTCTTTATTATAATATTCATCCCAAATGGATAGTTTTTTTATGCCACCCGTGCGCTTATATTGATCATAAGTGTCTTTGTAGTGATTGTAGTAAGACTGCACCATAAGCGATGACCGACCGCGACGGCCATTCCAACGAAGACCTGTGCTTGTAGTAGTCGTATTTTTATCAACCGATTGAGTTAATGCATTACCCTTTTTCGTATTCATATCCAAGTCTTCAGTTTCTCGATCTATAAAGAAGGAAAATTTATCTCTTTTTCCCGCTTGATAAGATACGTCAAAATGAAGCGGTATTCGGTCACCATGATAGTTATTATCCGATCCAGAATCATTATTTCCCGCTATATTCCTACGAATTCCAGCACCAATCGATCCGTTCCACTTTCCTTGTTGTCCACTACGAGCCAATACATTGAAGTTATATCCTGTCGCACTCGATGCGTCACGCCGGGAAATTTCAGTATTAACCTCTACACTTGGCTTTCTGGATTGTTTTGTAATAATATTAATAACCCCACCGTTCGCCTCGGAACCATAAAGAGCACTCGACGGGCCACGCGTTATTTCGATGCGCTCCACATTATCCATGCCTTGACGAAGCCAGCCCATGGCATTAGCTCTCGTTTTCGTCAACTCTCCCGTAACACGTCGTCCATCAATAAGAATTAATGTATGACGAGATTCGGCGCCACGCATCGTAATATTTTGTCCACCGTGGGCATCGGTGCTGAAAGCAACGCCGGGCACACTTTGTAAGGCTTGCTCTAAATTACGATATTGGCGACTTTTAATTTCTTCTTGTGAAATAATCGTTGTCGCAATTGGTACATCCCGAACTAAAGCCTCCGTACGAGTAGCGGTAACCGTAATGTCTTTCATACGTCTTGACTGCTCATCACTCACAGTATTTTGAGATTCATTCACACTAACTACACTTGTAGAACTATTATTTTCTGCACCTACCACACCTGCAGCAGATGTTAGATATACAACACACAATAGTGCTGCCCATGACTTTTTCATCACACACCTCCAGAAAATATATTAGGGCTCTAATAGCATAAAACGATATCTAATCTCAATTATATATTCATTAAGAATAACTATCAATATTATTTTATCAAAGTAATATATATACATATAAAAAAACTAGTATCTATAAAGATACTAGTTTTTCATTACACTTATAAATTATAGTGAATTGTAATATCTGCATATTGCTGTGTACCTGTAGAATTTTCAGCACCACCTACACTATAAGCATATTCCCTAGCATGTTCTGATAACATAGGGTCATCAGAATTGAGGACTTCCACACTGGCAACACTGCCACCTGGGGCAAAATAAATTCTTAGTGTCACATCACCTTGAATCCCCATAGTGTATGCATCTGTAGGGTAATTACTATTAATTGCACTTTGTAAATTACTCCAATACCCATCATAACTGAATGTGCCGCCACCACCGACATCAACTTCAGTACCTCCGGTACCTTCACGATTGCTAAGCCCTTCTCCTCTACCTGTTGGTGCATACCCGATCCCAGAACCTTCAGCTCCGACAAGTCCACTCCCCGTATTGCTACCAACAGAAGATTGTTTAACCGTTCCTATTTCACCAGCACTCGCTTGTTGACTAGACGGACTTACATCACTTTTTGTAGGAACAGCAGAGTTGCCATGTTGTCCTCCATGACCAGCTCCACCGTTATCAGGTTGAACGTTATTATTTTCCAATTCTTTTTGGTGTTGAAGCTCATGAACCTTCTCTTCTTTAATCTGCTCTTTGATTTCCTCTACTTGTTTCTCCGCTTCCTGTTCCGTGAGAAAATTAATTTGTAACAATCCAGTCATTTGAGATTCGATATAATCAGAAAAAGAAATAAAGGCGACACCCACCGTAATAATACTTATAATGGTAGCAATAACAAAGGCTTTTTTATAGGTCATATGTGGATATTTCCACACATCTACATATTGTTTCGCCATAGCATCACCTATTTATTAACAGTGGCAATACTAATACTTGCAGCGCCGGCTAATTTCATCTCATCCATTAATTCCACAACCTTGCCATAACTCAAATCCTTGTCAGCACGAATAAGGAAGTTTTGATTTTTATTCTCTCCAATTTTAGCTTTCACAGAGCTAATAAGCTGTTCTTTCGTCACATATCCATCATCGATCATCAGCTGTCCAGATTTTTCAAAATCAATTAAAACCGGGCGCAACTCTGCGGACTGTTGTGTTTTTGTTTTTGGTAGCATAATAGACAAGGATTGTTGTGGAATCGTATATATGGTGCTAATCATAAAAAATACGAGCAAGAAAAAGATGATATCAATCATAGGGATAATCATCAAAGTAGGCTTTTCTCCCTCCATACGGCTCATTCGTTTCATGCAGCATGCCCCCGATCATAAGAATCTAAGACACGAGAAAATGAATCTTCTAAACGAGATATTGTCATACGTACATGATGAGTAAACCCGGCATGAAAACACAATGCTACAATAGCCACGCAAAGACCAGAAGCAGTTGCGACAAGGGCTTCCCCCACACCACCGGTAATAGCAGTAGGTACTGCACCGTCAGCACCGAACACTTGAAAGGCACCGATCATCCCCGTTACAGTACCAAGCAAGCCTAATAATGGTGCTATCGTAACAATAGTAGAGAGCCAATCAAGGCCACGGGAAGCGTGCGTATAAACATGGGCCACCATATCCTCCATTTTGGATTGCAATACATTGCGATCCTGACACTGTCCAAGCACGCGAGGCAGATTATACGAAATATTAGCTGTATATTTAGATTCTAAGCTAATTAGTAAGGATTGCCAGTTTATTTCGCTCTCTTCTAATGCATCATTCAGAGCAAACATTTCCCGCTTCAATTGTCGATAATAAGCTATACGTTCTATCGCTATAGCTACGGTTATGATAAGTGCCACTAGTAGCGGCCACATAACAAATCCACCATGTAAGAATAATTCCCACGCCTCTTTCATCGTAAACCTCCTTTATAAGTAGCTTAATTCTATATACTAATTTCCTACACTAACAAACTGATTGCAAACAGACTATTCTATTATAAATTGATAAATAAAATCACTTAATAAGTCTATCATATCATACTACATTTTCCAATCTTATATGTATAACAAGCACTTTATAGAACATTATAATCTGTGAATCTGAAATAATTTTGAATTTATATCTCAATTAATGCACAAAAAAAGCGACCAGGATTTCTCCATGATCGCTTTTATACTACCTTTAGATTATATTTGTACCTTTCTAGACTACATCATAGAAGCAGTACTATTGCAATTCAGTAGTTTGTGTCTTTACTTCACGAGCCGTAGTAAATGCTGCTAATTCTGCATCACCAGCGCCAAGAATTACTTTATTAGCTACTAACGCATTAGCCGCTGTTTTAGCATCTTGTAAAGTAATTCCAGCACGAGGAGCACTAATTGTGATTGATGTGCTTTTACCACCGACCGTAGAAAATGTAAGATATACAACGCGTTTTTCCGCCATGTGGGCGCCTCCTTTCACGTTTCATAAACAAGTTTATCGAATCTAGCTAGGCTGTAAACATGTTAGATTACAAATATACGTATCTTCGGTTCATATCAATAAGGATGGGAATGTGTGGACTTGCTATTTCTACACCTCTTTACGACTATCTGAGAATGTACGAATCTAGCAATAAAATGTGTTTGGATCACCTAAAACAAGAATGAGTAGAAACTCTACCCTTAATGCCCTAAGGATACTTCATTGACGCGGACCACGTCGGACAAGCTGTGGTCATACAAAGCTGCCAGCGCATTACCAACGGTTTTCACATTATCGTCAGACGCTTCTTCTGCAACACGAGTATAGGTTACGTCTTTGTACTTCGGTGCATCTTCGGTACCGATGTTAAAACGCAACACCAATTTAGTGCGTTTAATGTTAGCCATCGTATCACCTCCTTTCACCCTCTTATATTCCTAAGGTCCTCATTCGACAACCCCTTTGCCGTTATTTAAGGTACTTATGGTGAAAGTAACTGAACTTTGACTATAATTCTATGAATTGAAATAGAAAAAGACCTCTACCTAATGGTATCTAGAAGTTCATCAATCTAGATAACACCGGTAAAGGTCTATAAAGTGCTCTTATTACGAGTACTATTCAAATCCATATTATTCGGTTTTCAACGCCAATATAAAGTCATATGCTTTAACAGCAGCTTCAGTGTCCACAAAATGTAGAGGATTTAACATACGACAGAATTTAAAAAGATACTCATGTTTACGTAAAATTTCTTTTATATGTAGCACTGTCTCACGGGCTGTACAAGCTGAGCTATAGCCATTCATCATAGCATATAGATACGAAATGGATAAATTATCCTCCCGAAGGAAGCTGTGAACGAAGACGAGTAAATCCCAGCCTTGCGGTGTTAACTCAGGCCAACGACGGCTATTCTCCCAATCGAGCAATGTGATCTTATCTAGTTCAGGCTCATAGGTAATGTCGCGCATAGCAGGACGGCCATGACTCAAGCCATAATCATGCAACTGACCTAATGTCTTGCCAAACATATAAAAAATATGACTTAACATATCCTGCAAACTATCATCCTCTGGATGTTGAGCGGGCAATTGGCTATAATATGTTAACGTTTTACCACAAGCTTCTGTAACAAAATAATGTTCTCTAAAACCAGCAATAACAGGAGCTACTGGCAATTGCGTATTCACAAAAGAAATCTTGTAAAACTCATAATCAAAAGAAGCTCTAGGTGCGGGCTTAATCCAACTAGAGCGATGGTTACTTATATCCTGTTTTACAAAGTACTGTTTGTTGTTAAAATCCACAGAAAAAACACGATGTTCTGTCTCTTGATCAATCATTCGATCGATATATTCTAATAGCATATCATTCATTATTTCCCCCCGTATATACACTCTATAATGCTAAACGCCCTCTCAAAGCATAATGACTAGCATGTCCAATATAATATCTCCCAAATTTATATTGTATAATCTAGTATATATAACATTATAATAATTTATGAATTACAACATATTAGCTATTACTCATATAAGTGTATACAATTTGTATACTTATTATACTACAATTATCAATCGATATCAAAATCAAATTTATTTATAAAGTTAGTATTTTACTGTATTTATTTTACATTTATCGATTTATATATATTTCACGATTTATAATTCAGTACAATTAAATCCAAACTTATTACCATTAACATTACTAAAAATCTATTTATAGAAAAGAAAAACCCCCTAGCCTAAGCTAGGGGGTTCTTCTGGTAATTATGATAATAGGTTTAGATTCAGACTACTATATAGACCAACTCTGATCATGTCTAAATCAAACGAATTAACCTACGAATTTTGTCACTGCTGCAGTGTCAGTTAAGTGACGTTTAGGCATGCCCATTTCAGCAGGGGAAATGCCAAGAGCAAGACCTACTAATTGAGACATGTGCAAGATTGGCATATCTTTGCCGCCGCCTACAACTTCTTTTGCTTCTTTTTGGAACATATCAAGTTGCATTTGGCAAAGTGGGCAAGGAGTAACTACGCAATCTGCGCCTTCTGTAGCCGCATCTTTGTTGATAGAGCCAGTCATTTGCATTACGGAATCATGTGCAGGGTATACAGCATGGAAACCGCAGCAATCAAGTTTACGGGAGAAGTCGATTGGTGTAGCACCGATAGCGGAGATTAAATCTGCTAAGGATGTAGGCATTTGATAATCTTCGAAGCCCATTTCAGTTTGAGGGCGAAGAATATGGCAACCATAATATTCAGCTACACGTAAACCAGTTAAAGGTTTAACAACTTTAGCTTTCAATTTATCCAAACCGTAATCGCGGATCAATACCCATAAGAAATGAGTAATATCAGTTGTACCGCGATATTGTTTACCGATTTGAGCTAATTTTTTATTAACTTCGTTCTTTTCTTTTTCGTTTGCATCAAGTTCATTTTTAGCTTCACGAAGCATCAAAGTACAAGTGTTACATACAGTTAAAAGGTTCAAACCTTTTTCTTCTGCTAGTGCAATATTACGTGCATTTGTAGCAAGTGTAATTTCTGGAGCGATGTCTTGAACGTGGGACGCGCCACAGCAAGTCCAACCGTCAAGTTCTTCCAACTCGATGCCTAATTTTTTAGCTACAGCAACTGTTGCTAAGTAGTCTTCTTTGGCAGCGCTTTCAAGAACGCAACCTGGGAAAAATGCGTATTTCATTATTTGCTTACCTCCTCAGCTGCTTTCATAAGTCTGCGAACACCATCAATACCATTTACAGGTTTTTGAGGTACTACAAGTTCGAATGGATTGATTTTGCTGTGTTTCCACAAACGCAATGCATAGAATGCTTGTTTAGCGGAATCTACAACACCATCAGATTTCAAGCTCATAGAAACTTCTTTCAAACGACCAGTTTTGTAAAGGTCCTCTTTGAAAGCAACTGCATGGCGAACGCCTTTACTGTTAGTAAGACCAGCTTTTGTAGCTTCTTTACGCAAGTTGGAAATATCTTGAGCAGGTTTTAAGTGTTTAGGGCAACGGGAGATACAGTTCATGCAGTGAACGCATTTCCAAAGGCCATTGTCGAATGCAGGTTGAATGTGAGCCATAGGTGCATCATCACGGCTATCCAATACGAAACGGTTAGCTTTTGTGAATACATATGGTTCTAAGAAGTCATCTTGACGTGCAGTCAATTTGTTACATTCAGACGCGCAGCAACCGCAAAGAATACATTCTGTACCAGCAACAAATTTTTTGAAGTCAGCTGGAGTTTGGCGAACGATTTTGTCCCCTTCGTTGAATTCAGCTTTAAGGAAAATCCAAGGAGCAACTGTTTTCAAACGATCAACTTTGGATTCCCAATCAACAACTAAATCACGGATAACACGGAAGTTGCCGATTGGAGCGATTGTCAATTCGTCTGTGCCATAACGTTCTGTTAATTCATCGATTTTAGATTCACAGCCGAGCATCGCTTCGCCATTTACACGAATGGAGCAAGCGCCGCAAACTGCGGAACGGCAAGCTGCCAAGAATGTCAAAGTTGGATCTTGAGTATCTTTAATTTTTTGAAGGCCCCAGAGGATTGTACGGTCAGGTTCGTAATCGAATTTGAAAGTCTGTACAAACGCGCGACCTTGTTGGTAACGGTGAATATGGTAGGTGATTTGTCTCATCTTAGTACTTCCTTTCTTGTGGTTCGTATTTAGTGAACACTACGTCGCGTTCTGTTAATTCGTATTGACCGTCAGCACCTAATTTGATCAAGGAATGTTTTAAGTATCTTTCATCATTACGTTTAGGATGGTCTTCACGAATATGAGCACCACGAGATTCACGGCGGTGTAAAGCGCCCATAGCAATAGCTTTTGCTACTGTTAACATGGAGCCAATTTCACAATAGTTTACGAATGCCATGTTGTAAGTACGTTCAGGGTCACCTACATAGCAAGTTTTATAATCTTCAATCAATTGTTCGATTTCTTTTAAGGCTTCAGTAATACCTTCTTCATTACGGAAGATACCTACTTTATTCCACATTGCATCAGCCAATGCATCGCGAATTTCTACAACCGGACGACCGCCTTCACGGGATGTTACTTCTGTGAAACGAGCTTCCCAAGCTTTTGCAGCTGCAGCAAGTTCCGCATCTACGTTAGGTTGTTCATGTGTTTCAGCATAATCAGCTGCGCCAGCACCGGATACTTTACCGAATACTACGCCGTCTGCCAAGGAGTTACCACCCAAGCGGTTCGCACCGTGGATGGAGATACAAGATGCTTCGCCAGAAGCGAACAAACCAGGCACTTCACATGCACAAGTTTTGTAGTCAACTACGTCGATACCACCCATTGTATAGTGACATGTTGGACGAATAGGTACCGGTTGAGTCAATGGATCGCAATGTTCGAAAGTCATAGCCAAGTCACGGATACCATGAAGTTTTTCAATAATAACTTCAGGACCTAAGTGACGAAGGTCAGCTACTACGTATGCGTTAAGACCAGAACCGAAACCACGACCTGCAGCGATTTCATCTTCGATGGCTTTCGCTACAACGTCACGGGATGCCAATTCCATTTTATTAGGCGCATATTTTTTCATGAAACGTTCGCCTTCAGCATTAAGAAGGTAACCACCTTCACCACGAACCGCTTCAGACATCAAGATACCAGTACGACCAAGACCTGTTGGATGGAATTGGATCATTTCCATATCTTTTAAGCCATTACCAGCGCGGAATGCTGCTGCCATGCCATCACCTGTGGAAAGGAATGGGTTTGTAGTACGAGTCCAGAAAATACGACCTGCACCACCAGTAGACAAGATAATTGCTTTTGCTTTAATTTGCTCTACTTTACCTTCTTTCATGTTCCACACAACTGCGCCACCAACGTGACCATTTGCGTCTTTAACAAGATCTAAAAGGTACCATTCTTGTAAGAAGTGTACGCCTTCTTTCAAGCATTGTTCGTAAGTTGTGTGCAAAATAACATGACCAGTTTTATCTGCAGAGTAGCAAGTACGTGGATAGGATTGACCACCGAAGTTACGTTGCGCAATTTTATTCTCTTCAGTACGGGAGAATGGAGCACCCATGTGGTCCATTTCAAGTACGCCTTCTGGGCAACGAGAGCAGAAGAATTCGATTGCATCTTGGTCGCCAAGATAGTCAGAGCCTTTTACAGTATCAAAAGTATGAGTTTCAACTGTATCTTCAGCTGCAACGTTGTTCAAACATGCATTTACACCGCCTTGCGCCATTGCTGTTGCAGAGCGAGTTGGGAAAATTTTAGTAATAAGAGCTACTTTTAAGCCTTTGCGACGACCTACTTCAAGAGCCGCGCGTTGACCAGCGCCACCGCTACCTACTACTAGAACATCAAACTGTTCCATAATGACCTCCTCATAACTACCTATTAATAAGAAAACTTGTTAGACTATCTCATTCCAAAAACTTATAAAAATTTTTGATAACCTAATCATTTTTCTTTCAAGAAAAACCCCATACTTATGCGATTTTTCTTATTCCTTTACCTATAATTATAGAGAGCATTTCAGGTCATGTCTAAACCCTATTATGCATAATTAATTTTGATTAATCTAATTGATAATTTATTTCACTTAGTATTTTTAAGGTAAAAAGAGGAGTCAAAAAAATACCTATATGAATAATTTTTACAAGAAGTTAAGGATTTTACGAAAGTAATTCGGTTCCGAAATTTTTCTACTTTTTTATTTCCTTTGATATCTATATAATCCGCATAAACACTAGTTTTTTAATCATTGCCAACCGTTTATAATAATTAATATCCATTAAATTCCTACCAAATTCACCTCGAATTTAATTATCGAAAATTATCGTTTTTCTCCGCTCATAACAAGCATTTATTTCTGTGATAATAATTATCATAAGTTTTTTTAGTGATTTATCGCACATCATCTAAAATCGATAAAATCATCCTCATCTATGCGCATACGGCAATCTTCGATATAGTTAGATTTTATTCATTAGCAGAATTCATTAAGTTTCTGTCTTTCACCATTTTTAAGGCTTTTAAAGATGAAGAAAAGTCTTGTAAACTCGCATGTACATTCATCTTTTGCTCATTACTATTGTATAAGGTATGATAATAGATAAATAAGTTATATAATATTATATATATAGTCACCTTATATGGTGTTGTAGCTTTCAAAAAAAGGAAGTTTATATATATATAATGACTATAATTAATGTAGTTGGAGAGCTATATTTTTAAATCATACATAAGGAGAACAGAGAATGAAAATTTTACTTGTAGAAGACGAAGAAATGCTGAATGGTATCACGGCTAAATATTTACGTGCAGAGAATATGACAGTTGATACATGCTTCAACGGACAACAAGCGATCGATTACGTTAACACATCCAGCTATGACGTTATTGTAATGGATATTATGATGCCAATCCTCGATGGTATCAGTGCTCTTGCACAAATGCGTAACGACGGTAATACAACACCGGTATTGCTTTTAACAGCAAAAGATTCCTTACAAGATAAAGTTACAGGCCTTAACACTGGCGCGGATGATTACCTTGTAAAACCTTTCGATCTTGAAGAGTTAACTGCTCGTATTTATGCATTGGCTCGTCGTAATGCGCGGCATGCACAAAACGATATCCATGTAGGTCCACTTACCATCAATGTTCCTCAACGTACAGTTAAACGCGACGGCGAAACAATTACATTGACTGCAAAAGAATTCGACCTATTATTCTATTTAGCAAGTAACGAAAATATCGTATTATCTCGTCAACAAATCCTTGACCATGTTTGGGAATACGATTATGAAAGCTACTCTAACCTTATCGACGTATACATTAAAGATTTGCGCAAGAAAATTGATACTGATGAAAATGTAAAACTCATTCAAACGGTTCGTGGAGTAGGGTATGTCCTCAAAACAGAAAACTAATGATCCTCACCGAGATCTAGATACCATGTCTGGGGCAGCCACCGATTTATTTAATCGGCTGCCCCTAACCTTTAAAATTATGTCGTGGTATACCATCTTTTTGCTTATCATTTTGATGGTTGCATCCGCATGGATTTACGCATATACACATGAATCCGACAACAAAGAAGTGCGCGAGCGCTTACAGCAGCAAGCGATGATTATGGCTACGGATATCCGCAAGTTTAAACCGTACCAAGATAATACATTCTTCTTTGTATCAACTCAAGACGGTTATATTATTAAAGGAGCCTTGCCAGATGGGTTTCCAAACCAAACAATTCTTTCCTTAGGCCAAGTTGGTGAAATTGCTGCAGGTGACGATACCTTCTACTACTACGATACGCCTGTCAATGAACCAAACTATCGTGGTATTTTGCGTGCTGTTACAAAAGTAAAAACAGCCTCTAAAAAGACGGAAAACCTTTTATACAGCCTATTATTAGGAAATATCATTTTCTTACTAATTTCCTCCCTAGGTGGTTATCTTTTTATCAAAAAAGGACTTAAGCCCGTCCGAACTTTGACGAAAACAGCTAAAGTCATCGGTAAAAACAACGACTTGAGCCGTCGTATCGACATCCCTGCTCGCACGGCAAGAGATGAAATCTACGAACTGACCACAACGTTTAACCGTATGATTTCAGGTCTTGAGGATTCTTCCAATCGTGAAAGACAGTTTAGTTCTGACGTATCTCATGAATTGAGAACACCAATTGCTGTTATTAAAGCAGAAAGTGAATTTGCTTTAAAATACGGTCGTACGGAAGCAGATCTACGGGAAGGTTTAACACATATCTTAGAGCAAGCCAAGTTCATGACTAATCTTGTAAGCCAACTGCTTGATGTAGCCCGCCTTGAAAATGCACAAGGTCTAAGCTTTGCACCTGTCAATGTATCATTGATGTTATCCAATATGGTGCACGACTATACAAGACTTTGTACAGAAAATACAGATAAACAGATTACGATTACATCTCACATTGAGCCTAATTTACATATGAATGCTCACGAAGTATCATTACGTCGAGCTATCACAAACCTAGTGGACAATGCCATTAAGTTTACAAACTCTACTATTGATATTTCGGCTAAACTCGTAGGCAGAGACTTAGTCATTACCGTAACAGATAATGGTATTGGCATCGAACCTGAAGCCCTGGATCATATTTGGGATCGTATGTATCAGACGGAACAATCGCGAAACAAAAAATCTAATCACGGTATAGGTCTAGGTCTATACTTTGTAAATAAAGTTATTAACTTACACCATGGCACAGTAACGGCCACGAGTGAACCACAAGTAAAGACTACATTTACAGTGCGATTGCCGTACAACACAACGGAAGAATAACATAAAAGGGACTGACCATTGGTCAGTCCCTTTTCTATATCAATTTTAATCCAAAAAGCCCATAATGTAGAAATTAATTAAACCATAAAAAACTAGCATATAGAAGCTCCTTCTATATGCTAGTTTTTATGTATTTAGTTTTAAAGCAACTTATTACAGATAATTAACTTTAGCCTACAAATTGTTGCCAAAACGGCATATATACATATTCTAGGAAGGTCCATACAAGTAGACCCGCTACAGCACCAACAATAGCGCCATTAATACGAATCCAGCTGAGATCATCCTCCACCTTAGATTCAATAAAGTAAATAAATTTATCTGTACTGAGGCCACCTAATACTTGACGTATGATAGTTTCAATGAGGTCATACCCTTGTTCAAGTACGTAGTCGCCAATATCGTGTAAGGTTTTTTCAATACGATTTCTAAGATCTTCTGATTGACCGTATACATTCCATAATTCAAGAGCAATATTGACTAAAACCTGAGCTGGCGTCTCCCCATTTTCATCCCCTATGAGCAATAATTCTTCTATATAAGGGCATAAATGGTTTTCGATAACAGATTCCCAATCTTGTTCGCGAATCCAACGTTCCCACGCTTCATCAAGAGCATCGCAGACTTCATGGTTCTCTTCAATATTACGAATTGGTTCTACCCATTGTCGCAACCAAGCTGTTCGTTCAGGGCTATTGGGTCGTTTCCAACTTTCCAACATAGCATAGGCCTCTTGGACAATAGCCTCTGCCATTTCTTGATAGTTTACTACATCGGTAGCTTCGGACATAGAAATAAGGAAATCAGACCAGAAGCCTTTTCGCTTTTTCTTATGTGCCTCTTCTGCTACGACAGCGGTAAGCCAGGTAACCATAGCTGGATGATTAATCCGTTCTTGAATCACGTTTAAAACTTGCACAACCATACTTTCATAGCGATTATGCTCACATAAATCGAGTAATACGTGTTTCAAAACAGGCACGAGAGAATGTTGTTGAAGCAACCCGCGAATGCGTTTTGCCCCCCATTGTGCCCATTCTTCATTAGTTTGAGATTTCCATAAAAGGTGTAGTCCTTGATGAATCACAAGGCGCACTGCTCTCTGCCCCTCAGGAGACAACAAGAACTTTTCAAACAATGGCACAAATTGCACATTTTTCAATAATACCTTACAACGCTCCTTGGTAAGCATCTTCGTCTCTACAAGTTTAATGACACCATTAATGAGGCGATCTTTATTGCGAGGAATTAGCGCTGTATGATATGGGAAGCCTAGTGGCTTGCGAAATAAAGCCGTTACAGCAAACCAGTCAGCCACACTGCCGATGAGGGCAGATTGAACAGCCCAGTACAACGGTTGATACCAACTTTCATAGCCAAAGAAAAATTGGCCTACAAAAGTAAAACAATACAATACGGCAGTCAAGCCTAGAATGCCATTAGCACGCTGTTTCAAGGTAAGGGATTTCAAATAACTAATCATTTGAGCACCCCCTCTACAATGATGGTCAAACCGTATAAGATGCCGCCAAGGACAGCGCCTATAAGGGAACCATTAATACGCACCATTTGAAGGTCATAGTACATTTTGCCGCGAACAATTTGAGTGATTTCATCAGGCGAGTAACGAGATAATTCCTGACCTACCACACTGTCGATGAGCGGGTTCAACTTCTGCAACCACGGAATACTACGCAACAAGAAGAACCGCTCAAACGGCGCCTGCTTGTCTGGATTCAACAAAATTTCGGTGCCAAGCACATTAAAGCGCTCCATAACGATGTCCATGAGGCGTTTCCAGTCCAATGTATCCCCATCGATAAGTTTGCCTTCCCATTCTTCAAGAACCATTCTAATCCACTGATTTTTATGTTCTTCGATGAAAGCTTGCCACTCTGTATTGGTTTCTAGGTTATTGAAGAATCGAATTGCTTGGCCCCATACATAGCGCCCCAATGCAGAATCGATAGATTCATTTTCCTTCAAGAACTGAACAGCTTTTTTCTGTACCGTTTCTACCAATCGTTCTGGTGAAAGTCCATCTCCACCAAAGGCGATAGCCAATTCACGAAAGAAAGAATCCTTTGTATAAGTTTTCATAATGTCTAGCATGACGCGATACAAATACGGGTATACCTGATTTGATGCGATAACACGCTGACATGTGCGGTTAAAATAAAGCCAAAACACGCTTGCTGTGTGACGTTCTAGCATACAACGACCAAAGAGAATAACAAGGGGTGTTGCTTTCCAGTTTGTAACCCCCTTATAAATGGCCTTATTAATCTCTTGGCGCATCGGTTCAATATCCATATGAGATAAAACTTGATTGCCCACACCGTACAAGAGATTTCGAATTTGAACTTGTCCCACATCGCTCATGCCGTATTCAACGATACGGACCATAACGCGTTCTTTTTTGATAGCATAATACATCTGTGGCACGCGCAATAGCTCTTCGCTGAGCATAGTGCGGCCTATCTGAATTAATCGTTCCTTACTTCGCGGCAAGATTGCCGTTTTGAAAGGAATGCCTAAAGGCTTCGTAAAGAGAGCCGTTACTGCATACCAATCCGCGAGGCCACCTATCATAGCTGCCCCAGAGATATGCATGATAAAGGCCCAAAATGTATCATGTCGTTGCGGATATGAAATTAAAAATATAATAGCCATGACAACCAATAGGGTGGTTGCCACTGGTTTGGTTTTCATCATCACTTGATCCTAACTTACTCAATTACGCATATAGACTATCCCTATATAACGTAGTGACCTCGAGGCCTACGGACTTTCACAAATTATATCTACAATCTAAAAAGTAGCCTCATCGCCATCTTTTTGAGGTTCCCAAATCGGCACCTCCCCAAAGAGAGCTTTAAAGTATACAGACGGTGTCCATAATGGACCATTCAAATGCATTGGAATAAAGGCTTTATTCACCTGTACACGGCGCAAAAATTCAATACTGCCCCACTCCATAGCGTCTTCCAAACGATTGTCTACAGGGAACATCGCTACATCTACAGATAAACCGTCTAATTCCTTGAACTCACGCCAAGCCATGCGCTTTGCATCCGCATTGTTTTCTGGCGTATCACCAAGCCAATGCCACCAATTAAGGTCTCCTGCATGGAAGATAGAGTCAGAGTCGATATTCGCCGTATTTGTCTTTACGTAAAAAGAACCACCTTCATCGGTGCTGCCATACATATGGATGCCTACATCATCTAATAGTGCATCTTGGCCAGGGCGCATGGTAATACATTTTTTTACCTTGCTTTCTAATGGCACATCTTGATGACAAATATAGCGCGTTTGAGGACCATCAAACTCCGTAATGGATGGGTTAAAGTGATCTCCATGAGTGTGGCTCACGAAGAACCAAAGTTCACGACCTCGTTTAGCCAACTGCCAAACAATATTATTAGGATCCTTATAATAATCAAACACATAGCAACGCTTACCATCCTCTACGAGGAATCCACTATGCGCTAAAAAAGTAACATGTAACATTATTATCAATACCTCTAATTTATTGAGAATTTATATCATTCGTATTTTTTATTATACCATATTTTTCTAAATGCATGGCATAAACAAATGGCTATTCATGACACATATAAAGGACTTTTTTTAAGACTTATCAAATATATAGTGCCCTTATGTATCATAATAAGGGCAGAAATGCCGCTGGCATTTCTTAGATGCGGCCAGCGGCTTTCATATAGTCGATATATTGGTTACCCCAGTTTTCAAGGGAAGCTAATACAGTTTTAAAACCAGCTCCCACTTCGGTAAGGCTATATTCAACCTTTGGTGGAATGGTTCCATATACTTCACGATGTACAAGGCCATCATCTTCCATTTGGCGCAATGCTCTTGTAAGTGTTGCTTGTGTGATTGGATGTAATCTCCGTTCTAGTTCACGGAAGCGCACAGGACCTTCAGATAATTCATGCATAATCAACAAAGACCATTTGCCAGCCAATAACTTTTGACTCGTTGCGAAGGGACATCTGCCAACTAAATCATGAACATTTACGAGTTGCTCTGCCATAATAATTCTCCTATTCTATTCATAACGATATAACAAAATTAATATCTATAGCTAAATTACTGTTTATACTTAATCTACAATGTATAGCTATATTACTATTTCCATTTCAGCATCAAAAATATTCCTATCTAATGTAGTTCAAATCATATCACAATTTTTTAGAATTGCAAGTAATTTATGGTATCTTTTTTAAGGGTACAAAAATTTTTGAAAATATTTTAATCAGTAAATATCACAATTCTATCATATTTGATAGTACCTATCTTAAATAATTCTACTATTCAAAATATTTGCACCAATATATAATAAACTCACTAACTAAATACAATTATCGGTTGGTGAATCAATAACTATTAGATTTAGTCATCAACATTTATAGCTAAACAATTGTATCAATTTTACAGCATTAAACAGATTACACATTATCAATTGAAGGATTAGGTGATATTATGAAACGCATGCCAACATTATTCGTAGGTCATGGCAGTCCTATGATGGCCTTAGAACATACAGAAACAACGAATACTTTCAAACGTATAGGACAAAATATAATTAACAACTATGGCAAACCAAAAGCTATACTTGCCATCTCTGCCCATTGGTATGCAGATGACACCTACATTCAAAGCGCAGAGAACCCAAAGCAAATTTATGATATGTATGGATTCCCTCAAGAACTTTACGAAGTTGTGTATCCTGCAAAGGGTGACAGCAATTTAACGAAAGAAGTACAAAAATTACTGGGTAACTCCGTTTCTATAAATGACACTTGGGGCATCGATCATGGCATGTGGACCGTATTAGTTCACATGTTCCCTGATGCATCAATTCCTGTTGTCCAACTATCTATCAACAAACACCTAAGCCCAAAAGAAGCCTATCAATTAGGCGTAAAACTTAAATCATTACGCGATGAAGGCTATCTTATCATGGGCAGCGGCAACATCGTTCATAATCTAAGACGCATAGAATGGAATAATCCATCTGGCACTAATGCTACTATTGAGTTTGACCAATACATTTCTAAGGCAATCTTAGAAAATGATGTAGATACTGTTGTTAATTACACCCAACATCCTCAGGCTAGCTATGCTGCACCTACACCAGATCACTATCTGCCATTACTCTATATTATGGGTGCTAGTGAAAGTGCAAAACCGACTGTATTTAATCAAACCTATAATTCAGGTTCCCTATCGATGACAGGTTTTATATTTGAAGATGAGCCTCAAAACATACTTTAAGCCCATAATGATACAAAAAATCTCCTAGGAAATTTTGTTTCCTATTCACATAAAACTTTACATTAGTATGTATAAACAAAAATAAATATATATATATATATTTATTTATGCAAAAGAACCGCTAGTTACAAAAACTAGCGGTTCTTTTCTTTACCATACTAATGACTCTACTAAATGAGTTTTTTTAATGAAAGCTTCCATTTCCATCGGTTTTACAACAGGCTCGAAGCGCCCTACTACATTACCTTTACGATCTATAACAAACTTAGTGAAGTTCCACTTTACCTCATCGTCCTTTAAATAATTAGGATCGATACCATTGAGATAATCTGTAAGCATTTCAGTTTTATCACTAGGTGGGAAGCCTTGGAATGGTTGTTCTCGTATCATGTATTTGAAAAGGTCTAATGCACTTTCATCGCGTACATCTGCTTTCCCCATAACGGTAAAAGTAACACCGTAATTCAATTTGCAGAAAGATTGGATTTCGTTATTAGAACCAGGTTCTTCCTCTCCAAATTGATTGGAAGGAACAGCAATAATTTCTAATCCTTGCTCTTTATATTGCTTATAAAGAGCCTCTAGACCCTCATATTGGTGAGTAAATCCACATTTGCTTGCCGTGTTAACAATGATAAGAACCTTACCTTCATAAGTTTGTAAGGATTGTAATTCACCAGACTTAGTAGGCAGGGAAAATTGATATACAGACATGGAATCTCCTAATTTAAATTAAAAATCTTTATTACACTAATAATGTTTTCACATCATAATTAAATTTTGCCGTTGTTTCCGCCGCAGTTTTTTGCCATTCTGTTGTTGCTGTACCATCTTTTTCAAGGAAGAATCCAGAATCAAGATAGCGAATGATAATATAATTGGAATCTTTTTGATCAAAGCCATTACCACGAGTGAAATCGATACCATGACCTGTATTGCGCGTTACGATAGCTTCCAACAAAGGCAACGTAATGGCATTCAACGTAATTTTCATATCACATTTGTCGAAAATCTTTTTAAAGAAAGAACTAGGTTTTTCTTCTTTATATACTAATAGTTTACTAATTGTACCATTAGATGCACACACTACGCGACGAATTTCATTAATAGGAATATCTACCTTACCATTCGAAATAACACCGTTTTTAATAGTAATTTCTCGTTTACCCATATAGGAGTAATCTAGTGGCAATTGAAGAGTATCTAAATTCGCAGGGAAGTCCGCTGTCAATTTATGGCGAGCAAAAGCAGCAATGATTGCTTTGGTTTCACGAATATTATGACCAGTATTATAATCTGTACGGTCAGTATCTAAATCTTGACCTTCTATATTTTTCCAATTATGGTCTCTAAATATAATCGAATAGTTACTATTTGAATTTAAATATCTTGTAAGATGAAGCTCATTTACATCATCAAAATCAATGTCAGTTATAACTTGTCCATTCGAATCTTTACAGAGTACACCATTGTAACTAACCGTCAATATACGATCCGTACTTTCAAAAACAACAGGATTTGTGTCGAATACAGAAATCATAGCCCTCTCCTTTTCACGACTTCAAACATACCTACACCTGTATATATCAAGTGCATTTACTCAATATATTGATTAAAGATATTAATCAAATATAGTTAACTTAATCATACACCTTCTATATGAATTTACGCAAATGATGTATTTCTCCCATACTATAGCTACAAACTCATGATTCTCAAGATAACAAAAGACACCAACCATTCAATTGGTGTCTTTACTACATACAAGGAGCCATTTTGCAATAGCTCCTTGTTCGTTATATAGATGATATAATAATCTATTTCATGTCAAACAAAACAGAATTTTCTAAGAAAATATGTTCATGAAGGCCTTCTTCTAAGGCTTTCATGGTCTTAAATACATACACATAAGTAGCACAGCCATCTGCTGGTGCTGTGTACTGGTTGGTCAATGCACTTAAGGATTCCAAAAGTACACCTGCAGCTTCGTGTTCAGCCCGAAGTTCTTCAAAGTCTACGGGTTTACCCGCTTTAAACTCAGGGAAGTCTACATGTTCTTCATGCCGGAAATGAGGTACAAGAGCGGATTTGAGTTGCAAAAAGGTTTGATAAATCTTTGTCAATTCCTCACCATGATGGTCATAATGTACATTTAGTAGTTTTGCCAACCCTTGGTCAATTTCATCAATCATATTTAATTGTTCTCTATGATAGGTATGAACAATGTAATCAATCAATTGGTCTTTAGAATAGCTAAGCACCTCTGCACGAGAAGATTTCTGAGCAACTTGTACATCATTTAGCATAGCAATGTATGCATCCACATCTTTACCTTTTTCTGCAATAGCCTCCGCTAAAGGATGCCCGCCACCACAGCAAAAATCAATTCCATCTTTTGCTAATACATCCATTAACTCTGGATTTACTTTAACCGCATCAGCTACGGTCATGGATTTATTAATAGTCCCAAAACTCATAAGATACACCTCCAATGGTTTACGCCAATCTATTTTCTTATAGTTATACTATACGACCAACCATGGATTCTGTCTGTCGCAGTGGCTACGAATTTGAAAGTAACATGACAACAATGGTAACGCTGTAGGAAATAACATGGCGTGATGAATATAAAATATATGGATATATGTTGAACATACAAAAAGCTGGCCCTATAGAGCCAGCTTTCAGCATATCAAAACATACATGACATATGTGTATATATAATTATGTAGGCAGCTATTAGATACTTTCAACAGCAGCGATAGCAGCAACGTCTACAACGTCTTGAGCAGAGCAGCCACGGGAAAGGTCATGAACTGGTTTAGCCAAGCCTTGAATCAATGGGCCAAGAGCATCAGCGCCAGAGAAGCGTTGTACCAATTTGTAACCAATGTTAGCAGCTTGAAGATCAGGGAAGATCAAGATGTTAGCTTTACCAGCTACATTGGAGCCAGGAGCTTTCTTTTCTGCTACGGAAGGAACGATGGAAGCGTCCAATTGTAATTCGCCATCAAATTTGAAATCAACGTTGCGTTCTTTCAAAATGTTAACAGCTTCAACCACTTTATCTACTTCTGGAGTGGAAGCGGAACCTTTTGTGGAGAAGGACAACATGGATACGCGAGGATCAGCCATGCCAACAACTTTGCGAGCTTTTTCTACAGTGGATTCTGCAATATCAGCCAATTGTTCGCTAGTTGGATTAGGTAATACGCCGCAGTCAGAGAATACAAGCATACCGTCATCGCCATATTCTTTTTTGCTTGTGAACATGAACATGGAAGAAGATACAGTTTTAAGACCTGGTTTAGTACCTACAACTTGCAATGCAGCGCGCAATACATTTGCAGTTGGGCAAGCAGAACCAGCAACCATGCCATCTACTGCGCCAAGGCGAACAAGCATAGCGCCGAAGAACAAGCAATCGCCTTTCATAGTTGCGTCAGCTTTTTCAGGAGTCATGCCTTTTTTAGCGCGCAATTCTACGAATGTATCAACCATTTCTTGGTAACGATCATAGTTGGCTGGATCGATGATTTCAGCACCTTCGATGGATACACCAACAGCTTTAGCAGCTTCAGCGATTTCAGCAGGATTACCAACGAGTACAGGTGTTACAAAACCTTCTTTCAAAATAATTTCAGTTGCTTTCAATACGCGTTCATCTTTGTATTCTGGCAACACGATTTTTTTACCTAATGGTTTTACTTGGTCTTTTAATTTTTGAATTAAATCCACGATTTTTGCCTCCTTAACATTGGCTTTACGCCATATCAATACTATTATTATAGCAAATTCAACCTATTGGTAAAAGTAAAAATTATTTCTTAACATATCATTCCTAGTATTATACTCTTTTGTGAAAGTTGGAACTCATTCCAACTTTTCTCAATTTTAACTATCAACTTGGAATCTATTCCAACTTTAACACTTTTTTATGACTAATTTGGATTCTATTCCAACTTTTAAAAGAGTATCACCTGAATGATCCCATGATAAAGTATTGGCTTAGTTATATTAAAAGGCTACAATAATACCAAGACATTGCTATACTAATTATCAAGAGGATACTACTTTTATCCCCATTCAGGAGGAATCATGGCGAATACAGAAACGACAATCGACGCAGTTATGCATCCACAGCCTAACGAAACGCCCATAGATATAGAAAAGACAATCAAAGCCTTAGAGCGAAATAAATTTATAGTCCATTATTTTGAAACGGGCTCTGAAGCCGTTACGTATCTAAAAAATCGCATCCAAAACAAATGTGTAGCCATCGGTGATTCTCGCACTTTATTAGAAATAGGTGTTCATGATGCTTTATCTGAGGTCAACGAGGATGTAACGGATATTCAACGTCCGCTTCCCGGTGAAAGCTTCCGCGATACCGCATTGCGCACAATGGGCCGTGATGTATACCTCACCTCTGTAAACGCTCTTGCTCAAACAGGAGAAATGGTGAATATCGACGGTACAGGCAATCGTGTAGCTGCGTCATTATTCGGATCCCAAGAGGTATTTTTTGTATTAGGTATCAACAAAATCACACCCGATTTATCCTCTGCCATTTATCGTGCACGAAATGTAGCCGCTCCACTCAACAGTAAAAAGAATAAAAAGAGCTCTCTCAATCCATGTGCTACATTAGAAGAAAAATGCTATGACTGTGGCTCTCCTGACCGCATATGTAACGCATTAACCATTTACTATAAAAAGATGCGCAATATGCAAACCATGGAAGTCATCATCATTAATGAATCTTTAGGCTTCTAATAGCTTGAGGTCCATTCAAAAAATCTTGTACACTCATTTCTCCGAGTCCGTATACAACCCGATAAATTGTAGACCACCTCGGATCGATAGAACCACTTTCAAGATCACTAATATAAGATTGGGCTAGACCAGATTTATCTGCTAATTGATACTGGGTCATTCCCAATTGTCTGCGCCAAAGTAAAATCAATACGCCAAGTTTATGAATTTCTTGTCGAACTTGTAAGTCTTGACAACATACGATAGGATTCATGCCAACCTCTATCTACTTTCTCCCTCAACACATACTTATGCCTTTACTATACGGCTAGGCTCAGTCAGTGCCTAGTAGTAGTTGAAATGCAATAACACAAAAGCCTTAACAAAAACTAATGTCTAAATTAGTTTAGTTAAGGCTTTTTACTATGTAGATTACGTTTCGTAGGATTTCATCATTTCGTGGAATTTTAGTATATATAAAAATTATTATCATTAAAAATACAGTGAATAAATCAAAAAATACAGGTATTATCTATATATTACCATTTCTATACAGCATTCATACATTATGCATATACTTGATTTATAAAATCACCTAGTTCTATTAATACTACAAGAAGACTATACGATGTATAGTAAATACGCAATATTGTTAACATACATTGAGAAATAATAAGTCTATTAACAATACAAAAGGACTATACGGTTCAACTGTATAGTCCTTTCTATGTATTTATATAAGATTATTGAGTAATGCTTTCTTGTGCTTTTTTGATTTCCATGTATTTAACCATGCCATCAACAGCTTTTTTAGCTTCACGCATCGCTAATACTACAGTAGCTGGTTTATGTACAACGTCACCGCCTGCAAATACGCCTTTACGGTTAGTCATGCCATAAGGATCTTCTGCAGTAATGATGTAACCTTTTTCGTCTACTTGTAGGTTATTACCTTCCCCAACAAGACGAGCATTTGGTTTATGACCTGCAGCGATAATGATTTTATCTACAGGCATTACTTGGAAGTTACCAGTGCCGTGGATACCTGCACCATCTTCGTTAAGTGCCATCACTTCGTATTTAAAGCCTTCTACCTTATCTTTACCTTCTACGCCTACTGGAGAAGCGAACCATTGGAATTGAACACCTTCAGCGCGCGCTTCTTCGTATTCAGATAACAAAGCTGGCATTTGCTCTTGGCTACGGCGGTATGCTACAGTTACCGCTTTACAACCTAAACGCACGCATGTACGAGCTGCATCCATCGCTACGTTACCACCACCGATGATAATTACGCGATCGCCTTTTTTAACAGGAATTTGTTCTTCATCAAGCTCGCCATTTTCTACCAATTGTACATTCGTCAACAAATACATTGCTTGGAATACGCCATGCACTTCATCGTTTTCCATGCGCACTTCTTGAGGAATATGCGTACCAGTACCGATAAAGATAGAGTCAAAACCTTCAGCAAAGAGATCATCCAAAGTTTTATCTTGACCGATAAATGTATTGCATACGAATTTAACGCCTAAGCCTTCAAGACGAGCGATTTCACGACGTACAACGGCTTTAGACAAACGGAATTCTGGAATACCGAATAAGAGTACCCCACCTGGTTCAGATTGGCCTTCAAATACAGTTACATCATAACCAAGTTTAGCTATATCACCGGCTACGGACAAGCCTGCAGGGCCGGAACCTACGACAGCAACCTTACCAAGATCTTGTTTGATTTTCTTAGGTTTGCGAAGTTCATTGATGCTTTCAAAATCAGCAGCAAAGCGTTCCAATTTACCGATATTAATAGGCGGTTTTTTCGCCTTATTCATGATACAGTTGCCTTCACATTGATTTTCACGAGGACAGACGCGGCCGCAAATAGCCGGCAAATTCGTCCGTTCCGCCAAAATATCGTTTGCTTCACCGAAATTGCCGCGTGCGATAGCCTGAATAAAACGAGGAATCTCGTTCTCAATGGGACAACCCATGCGACACAACGGCTTAGGACAATTCAAACAACGCTTCGCCTCCGCAAGCGCCTCCTCCATCGTATAATCCGCATCAAAATGTAGTGGTTTTAATTCGTTACTCATGGCACATGCCTCCTAACAAGGATCCAGTACTATACTTACAGCGTTGCATGCACCTAAGCATTCCGATGAGCCCTCTCACATAGGGACGCCGCCACATGCTGCTAACATTTATCTTTTGTAACCATTTGATAGACGTGTGGTCACTGGTCAGACTCACACTATTCTATAGTATATTCTAAATTGTGAAAGTCCCAACAGTCAAGCAAATATCACACGTTTTGTATACGAATATAGCCCTTATACTTGCAAGGAGTGCATAGAAAAAGAGGCACCAGTAGGCACCCCTTTCATAGCGATGTATAGTTCTAGGTTTGGTTTAGGATTGTTTTTTAGATTAAATATGTGTGTGCGAATAAAACCTTCTGTGTGTTTTGTTTGCGAGTTAAGAAAAAGGTTATGACATCGCTATGTAGTGCTGATTTAGCACTACTTTCGCAAAACAATTATGTAATTAATAACATAATTACTTTAGTATTATATGCAAGATTAAACTATGTTAATTTTTACATATAACTTGATACATATATATTGATATAATACAAATAGAGATTTACGACTTTTGCACGCTAACCACAGCCAAATCTATCCTGAATTTTGACTAATGCGAGATTCCCTATGAACACAGCAGAGTTTACCAAAAAATACTATATTGATCGCCGAGGATCTCATTCCAGAAAATGGGACGAACAACATTTAAAATTCAATCGCATCGATTTATTACCACTATGGGTGGCGGATATGGATTTTATGCCGCCCCGGTGCATCCAAGAGGCGATTTGCAACTATGTGAAAGCTACTCCTTTAGGCTATACCATGACAAATCCCAATTACCTAAAGGCTGTCATTAGTTGGTACAAACGTCATCATAACTGCACAATCGTTAGCGACTGGCTTACTAGTGCCCCCAATGTTATTACAGCCATCATGTGGTGCATAGCAGCTTTCACAAAAACAAATGATGCCATCGCAGTGTTAAGCCCTGTGTATGGCGCATTCGACAGTAGCACCAGCGATGCGAAGCGGCAAATCATCGCCGTTCCCATGACGCGCAACGAAGATAATCGCTATGCCGTTGATTATGAAGCCTTTGAGGCCGCTATCATTAAACACGATGTAAAATTGTTTATTCACTGTAATCCACACAATCCAGTAGGCCACGTATGGACTGCAGAAGAAATGGATCGACTATTTAGTATCTGCCAGCAACATAAGGTCCTTATCATTAGTGATGAAATCCATCAGGACCTCATCACGGGACTTACACCATTTACATCTGCATTAACTGTGTCTAAAGGAGCGTATACAGACAGGCTCATCGCCATGTCCTCGTTGTCAAAATCGTTCAATATAGCTAGCCTGCACCACGCAGAGGTCATTATCCCTGACGAAGAACTGCGGAATCATTACAACGCCTTTAAAGCCCTTGTATACCATACAGATTCGGACGTTCTTGCCGAGGCAGCCATCACAGCTGCCTACACGCATCCAGAAGCAGAAGCATGGCTAACGGACCTACTCAATGTAGTGAAAGAAAACTATGATTATATGTGCAATAAACTACTTGCCAACTTGCCTGAACTTCGCATTAGCCCTATGGACGGCACCTATTTGGCTTGGATCGATTTTAGCGCTTATCTTAAACCAGAGGAAATGCATGATTTCTTTGAAAATAAATGCGGTATTGCACCAAGCTTTGGTGAATGGTTTGGTGGTGAAAGCTACGCAACCTTTGTGCGCTTGAACTTGGCCACAAGCCTTGAGAACATCAAAATTGCTACGGATGCTATCCTACAAAATATTTAAATATTTCAAACCTAAAATAATAGTTAACTTTCAATATCACTATATAATCAAAAGAGGCAGTCACAGCTGTTTATAAAACGTCTGTGACTGCCTCTTATTATATTTAAACCTACTTTTAGCTAATCATACGTTACTATTACCGACATCTAAAGCCTTTATTAGGAGTATTAAAGCAATTATTTATCAGGAGTATTTGAAATAATCGATTATTCGGAACGTTTGAAAAGCCTTTTAGCAGGGATATTTAAATAGCTTTTACTAAGAATGTTAAAAATCGTTTTTTACTAAGAATGTTTAAAATGGCCTTTTAGTAAAGATATTTAAAATAAAATTTACTAAGAACGTTTGAAATGGTCTTTTGCAAATTGCATGTCTTGCACTAACTCTAATGTACCAAGGTAATTATTGTTTTGGTCGCGCACCGCCATATAGTTTACATAGAATGGACGACCTACCTTTTCAAGCCATACCGCCACATTATCGCGTTCCCCTTTGCGGAAGGATTCAATAATACCGCGTACGATAGGCTCTATCTTTGGAGGATGGCAAGAGTATACATCGCGACCGATAGCTGTAGTAGGGCGTTTAAAGACCTTTTCACCATCGTTGAAGTAACGGTTAATGTCTTCGTGGTCAACGAAGGTTACTTCCATTGGCATTGTATTAAGCATGGCATTTAATTGATCCACAGTTAAGCTACCACCTATTAGAGCAATAGTATTATCATCGCCACTTGCTTTTGTTATTTGTGTAGCTAATGCGGCTTCAGCCTCTGTCCAAATAGTGCGTTTTACCCCAAGGATTTCTTCATACTGCGCTGTATCTTTGTAAATTTGATACCACTCTTCAGTACTAAAGTTCTCTGCACAGATTGGGAACAAAATATTTTGCTCTTTGTAGATCATCTCTTGAGCACGTGTGAGAAGACCATCAAACTCTTCGTACCAAGCATCATCAATAGACTTAGCACGAGCTAGACGACCAAAGCCATCGCGAATATCGTCATCAACAGTCCACATAACCATGGATGGACCAGAAATATCATAGGCTACTTTCAAATGAGGATATAAAAGGTCTCCCTTCTTAGCGTAGTGAATAGACACTTGGCGCACTTCGTTCACATCATCTACCGTAGCAGTCTTATCGGCCACCTTAACCTTTGTAGCTTCAATCAATGCATCGAGAGCCTTGTTTTCTTCTGTTAATCGATTGAGTGGATGACCTACTGTTTCGACTAGCGTTACTACGCTTTGACTTTTTTCTTGTGCTTCTAGTACAGCCTCAACCTTAGCGTGTTCAGACTCCATTTGTTCATGGATAGTGGAGCCGTGGAACAAGGCAGAGTGAAGGTCACATAATTGTTGAACCTCTGCTAGTGGTGTGCCTTCACGCATAAGGCCTTGTTCAGCTTTCATGATTTCACTAGCCTCAACATGGGCGAATTGACTAGCAAAGTCTTCACGAACGGCACCAAGGTCTTCACCTGTACCTAAACGTTTCAAGAAACCTTTGAGCTGCTCTACGCGTTCGCTATCTTGAACTGTATCTTCAGCCTTAGTTTCGGAATCTTCATCAGTATTAGCTGGCGCTATAGTAGATACTGGTTCACTGTTTTCTACTGCATTTGCTGCAACTGTGCTAGATGCTACGTTAGCAGATGCATCCGTAACATTAGACTTTGTAGCCGCTGCGGTAGGCGCTACGCCAGAATGACCCGTAGTTTCCGCATCATCACCAGATAGATTTGGCATTTCACCTTCTAAGGTAAAGCCAGCTTTCATGAAAGCGCCCACGATATCAATCATGGATACGCCTTTCATCTTAGCCCCTTTCGGGATGGTCATGATTTTACCAACAGAGTTCAACATCACCTTGTTTGTAATTTCGCTGAACCCTAATTCTTTCATAATATCTGCTACTTCAGGATATTCTTTTACCAAATCATATACAGATTTGGATAGATCTAATTTCTTTTCCATTTTGAGCCCCTCATGTCAAAATCTTTATAAAATACTTACTAATATTAATGAGCCCCTATACGTAAAAATCTCGCATATAAGGCTATCTATTTACTGTGAAAGGTCTATATATAATGACCTATGCATCTATGATAAACGATATCGATTAGAAAATCTGTATCCGTGGCAATACTTTTGAAAGTAATTCAAAATTTTTCAGAATATCATGTAACGCTTTACCAATAGTAACTCTTTACCAATAAAATAAATTATACGCTTATACGCTCGAAAACAGTAAAAAAAGATAAAAATAACGGATAGATGATTATCCATCCCGGCTCATACATGAAGGGAGACACATCAACTATCCGTTATATATTTAAATTACTTGTCTATTACTGTTTCTGTTTCTGTTTCTGTTTCTGTTTCTAACAAGTGTACCACTTAATCATGATGTGGTTTCAATGCTTTTTCGTAGTTTTCAGAAACTTTATCCCAGTTAATAACTCGGAAGAATTCCTTGATATAGTCTGGGCGACGGTTTTGGTAGTGCAAATAGTATGCATGTTCCCAAACGTCCAAACATAAAATTGCTTTTTTACCTTCCAATAGAGGGTTGTCTTGGTTCGCAGAGGATGTCACTTCTAGCTTGCCATCTTTGTTAACTACAAGCCAAGCCCAACCGGAGCCAAAACGTGTAGCTGCCGCAGTAGAGAAGCTTTCAACAAAAGCATCGTATCCACCAAGTTCAGCATCGATAGCCTCTTTCAAAGAACCTTGCAATTTAGAAGTATCTGGTTTTGTCATGATGTCCCAGAACATGGTATGGTTCTTGTGACCGCCACCATTGTTGATAACTGCTTGACGGATATCTTCAGGCACATTAGCAATATCGCCGAGAATACAGTCTACACAGCCATACGGAAGATCAGGATATTTCGCGATAGCAGCGTTCAAATTATTAACATAGGCTTGATGATGCTTGTCATGATGCAATTTCATTGTTTCAGCATCGATAACAGGTTCAAGGTAATCATATGCATACGGTAATGGTGCGAGTTCGAAAGGTTTCATAGTAGTCCTCCTTAAATTTAGGGCATAGAACAATGCTAACTATTTCGTATCATCGTTCTTGTGAAAGCGATTCGATGCACCTGCATCGGTAATATAGAATCAATCTACTAGCATAGCATATATACTTCAAGAAGAGACTGATTATCCTAACGTAACCAGAAGTTAGGATATAATATTTTAGCTAACAAATTGATATGAATTATCATTCTTTATCTAATTGTACACATTATATAGAAAAACGTCAATATAAAAGGCGAACATAAAAGGCCATAGGAACTCCTACAGCCTTTCATTAGTTGATTATTATGTGACTTTTGATCAGCAATATCACATAACTTTATATAAATTTGATCCACAAGTTAGTCAATGATGCACTGACACATTTTCATGGTTGTTAATGCCGCTTGATGGGACTCCTCTGTTACGCCAGCACAACAGCTTGAATCGACGTGAATCGGAATCTCTGGCAAGCCTGCTTTCAGCATAATCGCATTGGACACAACACAAATATCTGTACATAATCCGATGAGCGTAATAGACTCAATAGGATTTACTTTATCCATGCCCTCTAGCCGTGTAAGCAACTCAAAGGAGGCAAAGTTTGGTTTATCTACAAAGGACACAGGACTCATAATTGATCGACCTTCTGCAGCCTCAATCAAGCCATCCACAATATGCCAGCCCTCGGTATTTTTAACGCAATGTGGCACTGGTAAAAGCTTTCCTTCTTGGTGTTCTAAGTAATCTCTATCATGCGTGTCACGCGTAAAAATAATAGGACCATCAAAGCTTTCAATTTTCTTACGCACATTATCTACGATTAACTGTGCTTGCGATGAACCAAGGGCACCATCTACAAAATCATTTTGCATATCGATTACTACTAGAACCTTTTGCATAGCTCCTCCTGTATATAGCTACAAAACAAAGTACTTATTTCCAATCAATATTATTTATACTCTTTATTCTTTATAACATCAATCGGATCTACTAACTCTATAAATTGTTATCATGTTGTTGTGAAAGTGTTATCAATGAGTCATCGAAGCCCACCTCATACTTTATCGACAAGTAGATATATGACGGACTTCTATTCTTCTGCTATAGCATGTTGCACGCGATTTGGTTCATTATGTGCCAATTTTCCTGCCGCTGCTGCCGCTACAGCACCTACTAAATCATCGAGGAATGTATTACAGCGTCCCCCTTCTTCGCTATCTAGTTTTTTGATGATACCTGGCTTCACCTTGTCTAAATAGCCATAGTTTGTAAAGCCAATGGACCCATATAAATTAACGATGGAAAAGGCTAAAATTTCATCAATCCCATACAGGCTTTCATCATTAGCAACAATGCGTTGCAATGGCTGAGATAGTTTATTCTGCTCCGTTAACTTATCAAGCTCTACACCCGTAATAATCGCATTATGCACCTCCCGTTTAGATAGTACAGAAGCCACACTTGTGCGACACTCTTCCAGTTTTAAATTCGGCATATACGGTTTTTGTACGTAAAAAACAAGCTCTGCAATGTCATCTAATGTGACACCACGCTCAGCGAGAAGATCATAAGTATATTTCTCTAAATCTTTCGTAGTTTCCATAAGCCCTCCTTTATCGTTTCTTAGAATTAGTATCAGGTAGCATGACAATACTAACGGGAATCGTTACAACAAGCGCTTCATCAGTATCAACATGTTTAGTATTCCAAGCCGCTTCTTTAGCAGCCTCCTCAAAGATAGGGTACGCTTCACGATCTAGTTTCCAATTATTAGGACCTGCTTCAACAGCTACAATATTACCCTTATCATCCGTCTTAACCTCTATAGGAACGATTAATGTTCCATCTGCACTCGTTTCAAAAGCCTCTGGTGGAATGATCACGTTATAAGAAATCTGTTGTTGCAATTCATAATTACGCTTGTCCGCAGGCTTTATATCTGCAGCTATAGAACTAATAGGACTCATTGCAGACACTAATAAAGCCAACAATATAACACGGTTAAACATAGTTTCCTCTCATCTAAAAACTCTCATACTATATGCATTATAAGTTGATTATACCACGAAAAAATCCCTACCGAATTTTTATCGGTAGGGATTTCTTAGATTAGATTTTCTTAACCATTTCGGATTTCAATGCCATCGCACCGAAGCCATCAATTTTACAATCGATATCGTGACCATCACTTGCATCGGTGATGAGGCGAATATTTTTTACGCGCGTACCTTGTTTCAATACGCCCGCGCCTTTTACTTTGAGGTCTTTTACAACAACAACTGTGTCGCCATCAGCGAGCTCATTGCCGTTAGCATCGCGAATAATACCTGCTTCAGCTGCAGCTTGCGCATCGGCCGCTGTCCATTCGTTGCCACACATAGGGCAGATAAACATATGACCGTCTTCGTATGTGTACTCGTCGCCACACTTAGGGCAGTTAGGTAAATTTGCCATTTAGATCTCCTTTTTTCACTACATAATGAAAGTATTATACCATACCTTAGAAACCGGGCTCCATATTGATATGATGATCATTGGCTCCATATTGATACAGGGGCTATATAATATCTACAATAAAAAACCTAATCAATCTCATTCTTCTTTATTAAAGTTTCATACAACTCTAACTTATCTTCTAGATTATTCTTATAGCCTTCCAATCGTTTGATTTCGGTCTCAATAAATCGATAGTGTTCTTGCAACAGTGTCATTCTTTCACGGACCGTATGAGATCCGGCATACCGTAAGTCCGCATATCGCTTGATATTCGCAAGCGGCATTCCCATGTCTTTCAAGCGTTTAACAAACTGTACAAAACCCACGTCCTCCGCATGGTAATTGCGAATGCCGTTCTGTCGCTCGATGTGAAGGAACCCCTGATCCTCATAATATCGCAATGTAGAAATAGACAGTCCTACCAATTTTGAAAATTCACCGATTTTCATACTTTCACCACCTTGACCTCAAGTATACTCGAGCATATATCATACGTCTAGACGGAGGTAATAATTATGAAAGAAACACGTTTTAACATCGGTATGAACACATTGAAACAAATTGACGGACTGCACGGCGAGGAGGTGTATAACACAATTCAAGAGATTTCACCGGCCATAGCCGCTTTATTGGTCGAGCTATTCGGCGACATCTACACGCGCCCCAACTTGAATTTCAAGGAACGGGAACTGATTACACTCGCATCCCTCTTAACGCTGGGTGGTTGCGAGGCTCAACTGAAAGTACACACTAATGCGGCACTCAACGTCGGTATTGCGCCCGAGCAAATCGTAGAGGTCTGCACCCACTGCATCCCCTATGCAGGATTTCCACGCGTACTGAATGCACTATTTACGGTGAAAGCAGTCTTTGAAGAACGAAACGTACTATAATTAAGGAACGACGGCAACAAAAATAGAGGATCCCGACGGACCCTCTCAACAGCATTATTATATTATGTACATTACACGACGCATCCAGATTGACGATATACGACAATCTCATTATAATGTAATAAAGAGATAGTCGACGAGTGGTTCCGTCAGGCTCATCCCAAAACATTATAAGACATGCAAAAATGGCCTTTCGTTTTCAGCTACCAGTTAGTAACGAAGGGCTATTTGTCGTTATTACGACAAATCAGCACTATCAATGCGCCAAAGGAAATAACGACAGTTAAAATCCCGAGGACAATCATAATGACTTCATAAGCATTCATAGGCTTTCACCCCCTTCAAAGAAAAAGGGTGTCCCAACCTCGTTCGACTATCTTACGTTTATTATAAACCGAACTTATGTTCTATGCAATAAAAATCTATTAATAAATATTAGTCTATTTATAACTAATAAAAGGGAGACTCTTGATAGAGTCTCCCTTTTATTTGTGTACAAGTTGTACGAAATTAATCCATATTTTTCAATCAATATTTTCTGCTATATACTAATAACGAAAGAGCCATTAACGTGAGTTGGGTTCATCTCCGTCTTTTGAGGGAGGTGACATTATGACTGTATACGAAGCATTATCATTAATGATTTTATTCGCTACCCTCGTAGTGTTAATTCTTAAGAAATAATCAATATATTGATTATAAAATAAGATAAACCTAACGTTTAAGACTAAGTACGGCAATACTTAGACACGTTAGGTTTATCAAATTCACAATTTCTTTGATGAGCCTAACGCCTAGAACACGTTAATTGGCTCTTTTGTACTTATAGTATAGTCTGAATTCTAAAGACTGTCAATTTACTATCCAAGTCGTTTACGCAAAATCGCATAGAGTATCATGCTAATAATAACGCTCATAACAGCTTGAATAGTATTAGTTAAAATACTTGCAATGGCTACGCCTGGGTCGAATACAAAGTATTCGGCGATAAAGTAGCCTGCTACGATAACAATACCACCTACGATAGTTGCTACCAAGGCAGAGGTAGTTGTCTTATTCTTATAGACAGTACCGACAAGATAGCCTTCAAGGCCTTTCACCACGAAGGTGATGGGTACAAAGACTGCATAGCCGAGGAATAAATCAGCTAGCGCCGGGCCGATAGCACCAATATAGGCGCCATATTTTCGACCTAATAATAGAACTGACGTCATAATAACGACATCTCCTACATTGAAATAGCCGCGAATGCCAGGTACTGGGATTTTCGTGTACATGGTAAACAATGTTGCGAGGGCAATCAATACGGCTGTGAGTACTAACGCGGACGTAGTACTGCGGGGTTGAACGTGTTGCATAGCGTCCTCCTTATAAAAAATAGACATGTGACTATATCCATCACATGTCTATACTATATACCTTTATGGTAACACCTGCAAATAGAAGAAATGAACAATATATCCTTAGCAAATTCTATCGCCATTTACTTTCAGAATAAATACTCTTCACTGAACGTTAACTTAATATAGATACCATTTTATTATCCAGATTCTCTCAAGCAACGATGATTAATCAGAAAGGAACTAGCTATGAACATTTTAATCATTTACACCTATCCTAATCATCAAAGTTTTAATGACGCTATTCTGAAAGTAGTGCAACAGAATCTTTCAAAGGACCACAATGTGAACACCTTGGATTTATATGAGGAGCAGTTCGATCCTATATTGCGATTTGATGATACGCACAAACGTCGAGATTTAAGCACTGTGCCGGACATGGAAAAGTATCGCAATATGATTACTTGGGCAGACCATATCATCTTTATCTACCCAATTTGGTGGAGCGGTATGCCCGCAATGCTCAAAGGCTTTATCGATCGCGTATTTACAGCGGGCTTTGCCTATTCATACGGTAAAAGAGGCCTTATAGGTCATTTACAGAAAAAATCCGCCTGGATTATCACAACCCACAACACTCCCGCCTTTGTAACGCCGTTTATTCAGGACTATGGCAAGGTGTTAAAAAATCAAGTTCTGAAATCCTGCGGCATTAAACCTGTTACACATACCCAGTTGGCGGGCACAGAAAACAGCTCAGATGAAAAACGCCGGCGCTTCTTAGACAAAATCGCTAATATCGCCGGCAGCATTTAACATTTCTAGTATACTATGATTTTTTACCAAAGATTACTTGGTTGCCAAAATCACAAATAAATTTACATTAGACTGCTTACAGTTTGCTCTAAGTCAAAAACAAGCCGTATACGAAAATCTCCCCAATTACATAGATATTACTCTTCAAATCTCTCTTCTACATTGTAGAGAACCTCACAATCACACCCGCCACCTTCGTTGACAATCCAGTCTAGTACGCTTTCCACATCTACCTTTTGTTTTTCTAAGAATTCTCTAGTGAAAGTCAAACTATGATCGCAACCATCATTTATCTCTAATTTCTCGTCTACATAATCAAATAATTGCCAAAATAACTCTTCATCCATAGGCAAACTATCATTAAAAGATTGCCTTTGCTCATCAGCATAAGCCTTTAGCAATTCCTTTTTACGCGCTTTGTCCATTATAACCACCTTTTTAACAAATCGAAACTACTGCGTGGCCCTTCGCTTCTAGCACTTTTTTATAGAACACCTTCATCTGCTCGAAGTCATGGAGAAGCTCATCTATGATTTCCTCCTCTTCTTCGTCATAGTCCCAAATATTTGGGTATAACTCAGCCTCTTTACAGGCTTTCATATCGAAAGATTCGAGTGCTTGATCCATATCAAACTGCTCTAGAGCCGCTACGATATCAGCTATTTGAGAATGTTCCGTATAGGCCATATAGTCTGATAAATCCTCTATAGACGTTACACCAAGCACAGCTTGACTAAGTGGATTATCATCTATTCTATGATCAGTACTCACACCAGTAAGCACGAAGTGAAGGACATCCCACATCTTATCGATGTCGAGCAATAACTCGTCCTCATCGCTCCACTCTTCAACGGTTTCAAAAAGATCCTTCTTTGATGAGCCTAACCCTTTGAGTTCTTTTAAGCTTTCATCACTTATACAATTATAATTTGCAATGAGTCCCATACTCTAAAACCTCCCTAGATACTCAGTAATCTAAAACTTACATAGTTACTTAGGAATCTATAATCTCCATAAATGCCGAATAATTCGAAGCCTCCACTGATAGTTAGTTCTCTATCTCTGTCAACAATTCTAGCAACGTAACCTCATATTTGTTATTTTTGTCTAACAATGGCTTACATAATAGAAGCACTTGTAAAGAATAGTAGTAGAAGCTAAAGAACAGATCATCCGGAAATACCTCTTCTTCCTCATATCTAAGAACATCTTCATCTTCATCATATTCTTCAGGCCAAAGATACTCTTCGTTGAGCATATCCTCAAAGTTCGATAATTGATCTACATGTTCTAGCATAAGACCATCTCTAATGCACTCAGCAATAATGATGAATAACTCAGTTAATTCGTCTACTAAATACTTTGCTACCTCATTATGACCTTGTTCTTCAACGGCTTTTTTAAAAATACGTAATAGAAAAATCAACGCAAAGGGCGTAGCATGCCATAAAGTCGATTGATGTTCAATGTTTTGGGCCAGCTCTTCACCTGCCGCATCAATAGCATCAACGTCCTTCATATCCCACAACACCTCAAGATGAGCAGGAAAAGCTGTAGCACGGCCGTAAGTTGTGGTCAAACGATGCCAGGGTATATCACTGACTTTCACAGTTTCTATATATGTTTGAGTTGTTGCATTCATCGCATCTACTCCCTTTTTTAGCGCAATAATTATTGGTGAACAATATCTTTCACCAATTCATTAGTATCTATCAGGCGAATTCTACCTCTTCTAGGCTCATCTGTAATCTCGGTGTAGATATCGTCCAATGTGCCTGCCGGTGCTAGTTTCCACAGCTTGCACGGATACAGTTCAACAGCCCCAATGATTTCTAAATGGTCTAGCAATAGGCCTAGATCTTTATGATTAAACCAACAGTCGGTATCGATACCGAAATTTGTATTATCTTTACGACAGGAAATTTGACTATTTAAAAAATCATCCATACTAGGTTTGTGCGCTTGTAAAAGTCTTGTACAGGCCAAATGGTACTCGATTTTCCGCGGTGATTGATCCACGTCAGATACAAAAATAGCTCCATACTCGTTTTCAAACTTAACAGCTAATACGTCGCCCACCTTAAAATGAGGTTCTCGCTTTGTTTTAGATTTACGAACCTTTAGAGACTTTGGATTTTCACTTTGTAGTTGTACGGCTAATGTATCTAACACCTTTTGCCGTTGTTTGAGCGCCTTACTATCAATTTCTAGCCAAAACTCATGAGCGCCCTTCGCGATTATGTCTAATGCTTTCTCTTTGATATCCTGCGGCAGATGACCTATCTTCCACAGCGAATAGGCTACGGCAGTCCAATAAATTTCTGTATAGAATTCGTCAGTACAAAAATTCTGCTCTTCAGCCAGAATTTCTGAAACAATGGTATCAATACTGATACCATCTCTATAGCGCTCAACAATCAAATTATAAATATCATGGCCATCATCACTATCTATGATTTTTACTCCATCAATAGCCATATAATTCTCCTTTTAAACAATACGTCTAGAAAAACAGATTATGTGATTCTGTAACGGTTCCATCATCTTCATGGAAATAACAAATATATAAAGGAGCTCGATGTGCAGCGTCATAGAATTTTTGTAATTCAGCAGCCACATTTGCTTCTAAAGGCATGCCTAGCACCTGAACAACGGTTTCCCATACATCCATTTCTGTATAAGAAGCGATTTGATCATGTCGCTCATTGGCATAGGCTTCGAGAGTAGATATGTCCGTATATTGGCTGGCGTCACAATAATCATGCCAGCAAATGCTATACACCAACAAATGGATTAAATCATCTACACTTTCAGCTATACGACCACATTCCCCCTCGCTACTCATATATCCGATAGAGCCATCCTCTAATTGATGATATTCGCCACCGGCACCATCACGAGCAAAAGCTACTCCGTCCACGGAAAAGGTACATCGCCCCTCTACCTCATCACGTTTTGTAGGTTCATCAAGCAGAAAGAAATCAAATAGAGCATCAAAATTTGCTGCCAAGTTAGAATCTTCACACAATAGTTTTAAATAATCCATATTCTTCCCTCTTATTGATTCTCTCATCTCTCTATTTCATCTATTATTTTCTCGTAATTCTAATAATGCAGAAACTTCATCCATGTCGAGATTAAACATATTACTTTCAAGATCAATTGGCTCAAAATAGTAGCGAACCGTATCCGCCCCAAATTCATCGTCTAATTTGGACCATTCTGCCCCTGAAAGCACGGTAAATCCGAGCGTATCATTTCCAAGGCTTTCAACAAACCAACGCACCTCATAATCAGGTTTAACGAAGTCGTTGAAATATTTGATGGTAACGTCCCGATCTTTCTCATCACCGTAAGGAATTAAGAGTTCTTTATCGCCTTTTTGTAGCATAATATCGTCACCATAGGGCTTGCCATTACTAACGGTTTGAATATCGATAGGCTCATCTATCATATCATTGAAATAACGCACCACATCTTCGTCATCCTCGCGCCAATCAATCCAGATGATAGCTTCGGAATCAAATAAATCATCTAAATCCATATCATGACTGAAGAAATCTTTGACTAATGTATACATATCTTCCATAGTCTCTCTCCTGCATATCACTTATATCTTTAGGTAGAATACAACACCAGTATCACCACTTTAAAACAACTCTATAAGGTTTCATAAATCATATCTTGTTGAGCCGTAAAGTTTTCATCAAAAGGCACCAAAACATATAGATGTCCTGCTGGGGATTCTCCCACATCATAGCCTAGTGCAAATGCATCGTAACAACCTGATTTATCCAGCATTATATCCGTTAGCGTTAGTACAACAGACTCTTCTTGCGGTATTCCCTTTTGTATGAGCCCCTTCGCCAGTTGGTCTAATTCATCTAATTGAACATATAATTGCTCCCATATTGATAGTGAAAGTACATCATCTTCAGTATAACCGGTACAACTAATATTAAGTTTTTTAAAGGCTTGTCCTTCATTCTCTAAACGATTAATGCCCAATCGGCGAGATACAAAGTAAACGCCATACGGTTCTTCAGACCAGCTTTCAACATTCCATAATGTCATTAATTCCGATTTTCTCATTAGGACTCTCCATTAATTGATTATCCTGCAATATCTGCATCAATAGGGTTCCCATCCGCATCAATATAAGCTATGATACAGTGCCCCCAGAAGATATCATCGTCGTCATAATATACCTCTATGGTGCCATCGTTACGAAACGCCAATTCGCCCATCGTAATACGCTTGGCAAATACGTCTGATGTAATCGGATCTTGGTCATCATTGTCGAGCCAATCATTAGCAAGGTCTAGCAATTTTTCACTAATATAGGTACTAATTCGTTGTTCAAATGCTTTGAAATTATCGATTGTATTGAAAGCAGCCAATGCTACGGTGCAGCTTTCATCAGAGCCCTCATCCACATCAAGGGTGAATGCATAATCATCAATTCTCGCTGTGTAATATTGATACTCTCGATTTAACAGGAAGTCACCCTTGTCGGTATGAAGGTATTTAGGGGTTTTCAAATACGCCGACAACGCCTCTAGCTCGCTATGTTTAGCATGTTCCTCTAACACCTCAAGCACATAATAGCGATTATTCCAAGAAGGGCGCATGTAGCCCAAGTCCTCTATAGGTTTTGCTTTCTTAACTAACAATTTGTAAACACCATGGGGCTCAAAAGAATACCCCCAACCAGTGTCAAAACCTTCAATAATCCACGTCAAAATGCCTTCGCTACGGTCAAGCACGCTAGTTCGAGTATCTAGAATAGCATCGGTGGACACCAGTGGTCTATGGTACTTATCCAAATAAGGACTAGCCCCATTCGCATCACTGCGCGGCAATGCATAAATCTCAAATACTTCCGGCTCAAACTCTGCTTCATATTCTGGCAAACGTACAACACTCATATCGCTCTCTCCTATTCATCACATTTTACGATACAAACTATTTACAGTTTAGAACTCCATCCTTTATAGATGATGCCATAGTATAATTGCTTCTATAACATTAAAATGTTCTGTTGTATCACAAGCGTTCAGCTACATCGATTCTATGTAACAGCTCTTTTGCTAGTTCTTGGGCTGTTTTGAATTCCTCATTTGAAAGCACCATAAGTACAAAGCTATCGGTTCCGATATCCATACCTACTAACTTATGGGCTTCCCATGTGGCATTAAGATCCGCACTCCAGTCCGTAATGCATTGGTCTTCATCTAATGCTGCTGTATCAATAGTTAGATTTTCGCTAGTATCTAAAGACTTGTTACGTATTAATTTCTGCACATTATGAATAAAATCCTCTAGTTCACACTTACAGCTTAGCTCTACGGCATATCCTTTAGATACTAGTTTCTCATAAAGGTTCCACCAACTATCTTCTAATTCTTCCATGGAGCGCAACTTAGCCTCGGTCATAAAAGATTTAGCTTGTTTAGCATCGCCTAGTAATAACGTTGCTAGCTCTGTAAATGTTGGTTTCATCTGCTCTATATCTAGATTTGCTACTTCTACATACAAACTAGGATCAGGCAATCTCCGTTTTTTCACAAAAGCCCGCATCATCTTCACCGCATCTGGATAACTTACATCATCCATACGATAGGTTTTACTATCGATGTCTAAGAATATATCAACGGAATCCTGCGTTTTTCCTACACGAGCCTTCATCGCAGTGCAACCATCGATAGCATGAGGCGGATATAGCTCCATATACATGAAAAAGCCATCTTCCATAGCCTTGAGCGTATTATCTATGCCTACTATGTTAAAACCATTCCGATTATAATCGGGACTCTTCATGCGCCACTCTTCGTAATTGTCAAAAAGCTTTTCTTGAATCCAATTGTAAAAACTCATAAGGATACACCTTTATATAACTACCTTTTACAAACACTCTATTTAATCTAATTATAGCATTATTACAATTTAAACAGCATAACTTAAAATTCACTAACATAAGAAAATAATGGCATAAAAAATAGGCATAAGACTAAAAGCCTTATGCCTATTAATTTTTGGTGCGCCTAACCGGAATCGAACCAGTGACACGCAATTTAGGAGTCTTATCACTATACACTAAAATCACATTACATATAAGTATTAATATGGCTATATTAATCTTCTTTTACATCTTATAAGAATTTATTTTCTCCAAAAAATTTTATCTGATCATAAAGAAAAGGCTTATAAATTGGCTTATTAACCATCACTATCAGGATTAGGTTCCCATAATCTCACAAGAGATACATCATCACTATTAGGTCTAACTGATTCTAGTCTATTCACTACAACAAAAAAAGGCATATTAAAAGCTTTTCCCGTAATAACAACTTCCCCTTGCCCTAATAAAGGAATTCTTTTATAAGAACTATAATCTAATGTAGGCATTGTATTCTCAAGAATCTGTAAATCCTTATCATTTACGATACGATGAATAAAAAAATTATGAAGTTGGGAAATAATCGTCATTGAAATATCTGAAGGGCGCTGACTTGCTAAGGTTAAATAAAAACCAAACTTTCGTCCTTCTTTAATAATTTCTTCAAAAACTGATAATCGATAATCTTTCCAATCATCTTTATTATTTTTATTCACATCATTTAAAATATTATGTGCTTCATCAATTATTAAATGTATCGTCTTTTTAACACTTCCAGAAGATGAAACCTCACTCTTATGCGCATCATAAACCATCTTAGACACTAACATAGGGAGCAAACGGGTAACCTCTTGGTTAGCATTTACAAGTGAAAAAATATTTAGCAGTTTATAGGAGTCAGATAAATTATCCTTAACCTCAATAACTCTATCTAATGCATCTAGGGAGTTTTCAATCCTCTTTATCATAGGGCTAATAAACTCTGAGGTTTTAGAATCATATACTGCAACATATACTCTTTGAAATTCAATAAAATAATACAACTTTTTTATTTCACTAGCAGATTTAAACTTATCCTCTAACTCTTCTTTTACGCTATCAAACTTAAAATATTGTTTACCAGCTTCTGTTATTTTGTCATTATTGATTACAAGTTTTCCATTTTCATTTTTTATTTTTATATTTCCATAATAAAGTTCTTTACTACATTCTTTAAAAGGTTCTAATAGAGAATTATTTATACCTAAAAGTTCTCCCACCTTAATCCATTTCTCTAATGTAACTCTATCAATATCTTTTCGGTCTTGAAGAATACTAATAAGTAAACCAACTTCTAAATCAGCAAATTCCTTCTCTGTCTCAATAGATTTATACTTTCTTAGAGCAGCCCGTAAAAACGGAACCTGAGTACCTGGTTTAGCATCAAAAAGTATAGATAATAAATCCGGATCTAATAAATATTTTCGAGTAATTCTAATTTTATCTGATTTATCTGTTCTTGTAGAGATATTAAATATTTCTTTATCATCATTAGATAAACCAAACATTGATTCCCCTAAATATTCTCCATTAAAATCAATTAGAAAAAATTGAGACTTTTGATTTATATAATCTTTAAATGATGATTGAAATAACTCATAATACATTTTATGTAAAGTATTTGATTTACCACTACCTGTATTTCCAAAAATACCAATATGAGATGCAAATATTTTATCAATTGGTATATTTATATCTTTTCCTTCAAGTAATGACTTTCCAATACTGATTGTAGACTCCGATTGAATTACACCATAAATCAAATCTAACTCCTCTTGAGTAGTTAAACACACCTCATTTCCTATCATAGGGACAAATCTACTGGTTATATTAAATCGTTGGTTTTCTATAACACCTTTAACTTTTAAGGAAATAGATCGCTTCATTGAATTCTTCTTGTATCGATTATCATATATATCTAAATTTGAAATATTTTGCTGATCTATAATACTTTCAGATACAACTGTTGCAATAATTTTTACCATATTTTGATGAATAGTAACAAATGCACCAACCTTAGCACCTGAAAGAATATCACCATACCAAAACACATCTGTATCATTTGTAGTATCATAAAGTCCAACTTGGGATACATTACCATCTACTGAAATGATTACACCTATTTTTTTTGGTGAATACTCCATATTAACTATCCCCCAATTTCTTTTCAAATAAAATTTTGGTTACTTCCTTCAAAGTCAGCGGTTTAGATTCAAAATCACCGGGGCCCCATATAATCAATCTTGAGTCTGTTTTAGAAATACCTATATTTTCCCGAATGTTATGAATCGCACTATTACTATATGCAAAAATATATACACGTAATTCTGGATTTTGAATTGCACGTCTGACCATCTTTGCAATATGTACATCTTGAAAAGAGAAGCCAATTACAACTAATATTGATTGTGGCTTTTCAAGCTCCAATTGGAACACTCTCAACATTTCATAGAAATAATTTGTTAAAAAAGTTTCTTTCGATTCATATCCAGTTGGTGGAACCACAAAAGGATCTTCACAGACATTAGAACTTATGAGAACGTTCTCTCCATCTCTTTTCCAATTAACTGACCCATGTGGTTTTATTAAATTGACTAAAGGCAATTCATAATTATAATTATCATTTATCCCTTTGTAAGCAACAACTCGATTAAAATTTGTCCAATCCAGTACTTTTGTGAAGTATCCCCTAGAACCATCATTACATACAAAGTTTCGTGTTCTTAAGACAGTATCAATTGCACACTCTAAAAATAAATCATAGTTGGTTGTAAAAATATTAACGCTTCTTGGTATTTCACGAGAATTAACATTAAGCAAACATTGAATTAATCCCTCTATAAATTGAGTATATGACTTATACGATTTAAATATTTTCAACCGCTCCCCTAGTGTTATAGGACTCTTAGGCTTATCTCCGGTACATTTTAATAGAACCTTTTCACTTATATCTTTAACACACTTTAATAATTCCTCATTTGCTTTATCTCCAAAGGAACTAAATTGCCCCATCAAGGGTATTGCATCACTAGATGCACCTGAACCAATCAAAAAATTAAGTCGTTTAGTGTAGCAATGTTCTTGGATTAATTTTATATTATTCATCTAATTTCTCCCTACAAAATTAAGTCCCCATATATTTTTAATCAACCTAATTCACTTACTTTATATTATCTCAAAAAGAATAATATAACTCAAACTAACAATAAAAGTGCTGTTTTATTTACAAAATCTAAAGTCTATTGGATATAACATCATTACAAAAGTATCCCCAATCACATAAATCTGTAATTGGGGATACTTTTAAACATAATCAGCTTTTATAAATTTTAAAAATTTTGGTGCGCCTAGAGGGAATCGAACCCCCAACCTACAGTTTAGGAAACTGACGCTCTGTCCGGTTGAGCTATAGACGCATGTACACTTTATTATATCGTTTTTAATAAAGTATACGCAAGGCGTCCTTATTGCTATAGATAGCAGTTATTAGCTCATTATTATAAACATTGGTTAATAGCTAATTGCTATAGTCGTCACTTATAAACTTATTGTTGTAGGTATTGGTTATTTATTTGTTTTTGTTCTTCCGGGCTTAGGTTTTGGTAACCTTTTGCCAATGCACTCACCCAAGATCCGTAAGCAGGGTTCGGGAATACCACAAAGGTAGTACCAAAGTCTTCTTTATGAGCATCGATGATGCTATTTCTTTCAGCTGGTGTCTTACCTTTTGTGCCGATTGGGAAATCACCGGCGTTATCGCCCATATATACAATGACATAATATTTTTTAGCAATCATATCAAAGCGAGGTTGTTTATCAGAGTCTTTTTCGAATAGTAGTACATGGTCTTTATCGACAGAGGGGAATCCTAGTTCTTTAAAGTTCTGTATCGTTACATCAAGGTTTACAGGTGCGTAGCGGTTTGAAACATAGAAGATTTCTACCCCTTGTTTATGTACTTCATTTAGGAATTCAACAGCGCCAGGCATGGCTTGCGATTTGCCTTGATGCACGGCTTGACGCCACCAGGGAGCATCAAAACTGCCATTACCATTTACAATGCTTTCACCCATCAACTTGGTATTATCCACTACGGTTTCGTCCGCATCAAGAACGATAGCTAAAGGTTTTCTTTGATGAGATGGATCAGTAACGGCCATCTTAACGGCATTCATTGCCACATTATACCCTTGATACGCCAACGCTCTGTACTCTGCAGAGGTACGCATCCATAGCAAGCCCATCGTTTCAGTTTCGGCTTGGTACTGTTGCTTTTGCTTGAGGGCTTCCTGTACCGCTACATCATTAGCTACTACATTATTAGTTACTGTATTATTTGTTGTAGCACTAACTCCATCATTCTTAACTGCTGTAACAGTAACAGGTTGAGCTGGTTGAGCCTGCGTTACAACAGCAGCAGAAACAGGGCTATTTACTTTCACCGTCTCTGGAGAATTCGCCTGTACTACAGAACCCACACAAAGGCTTCCTCCAATGCAAGCCACCGCCACATACCATGCCAAACTACTAGATTTCATAATTGCCTCCTATTCACATATAACATTACGTGCAACTTTAATACATCATATAACTCTACATAATTATACTAAAATTCTTTTGAAATTTGTATATTTTCAACACAGCAAAAGGGCCCTTACTACACATCTTTGATGATTCTTAACTTAGATGTGATTAGCAAAGGCCCTTTAAAGGTTTTTATTTGTTTATAAGATAATTGGTATCAGTGTATAAAACTTTTGTGTGAATTTAGATTTTTTATAGATTTGTTTTTTATATAAGTGTAAGAGAGTTATTAGTTAAGAAAGTTCTTTTCAATCGTTAGTATTGTTTAGATTAACTGTCTTTTCTGTTGTTTAAATAGGATGTATTCCCTTATTTTACATCACTAAAATCAATGTCCATACCCAAGGCTTTGGCAACGCCTTCACCATAAGCTGGATCACATTGATAGCAATGTTTTGCATGACGTTCTTTGATGAAATCAGGTACACCATTCATAGCCGCTGCGGTATTGTCAAACAAGGCTTGTTGTTGTTCAGGGCTCATGAGGCGGAACAGTTTACCTGGTTGTGTAAAGAAGTCAGAGTCGTCTTCATAGAAGTCGTATTGGTAGGCTGGGCCAGATACGTCGAGAGGAGGATTTTTGAATTCCGGTTGTTCAGCCCATTCACCAAAGCTATTTGGTGCGTAGCCAATTGTTGACCCATGGTTTCCATCTATACGACCTTGACCATCGCGATGATAGATATTTACAGGGCATTTAGCGGCATTAACAGGGATTTGATAATAATTTGCCCCTAGACGATAGCGTTGCGCATCGGCATAAGAGAACAAGCGACCTTGAAGCATTCTATCAGGGGAGAAAGATACACCTGGAATGATAGTTGTTGGTGCAAATGCAGCTTGTTCTACATCTTGGAAATAATTTTCTGGGTTACGGTTAAGTTCCATCACACCGACTTCGATCAATGGGAATTCATCATGGTACCATACCTTTGTTAAATCGAATGGATTGTATGGCATATTGTTAGCTTGTTCTTCCGTCATCACTTGGATGCATAATTTCCATTTAGGGAAATCGCCTCTTTCAATAGCCTCAAAGAGGTCACGTTGGTGACTTTCACGGTCACTAGCCACCACATTAGCCGCCTCAGCATCGGAAAGATTTTCAATCGGTTGTTGGCAAACCCAATGGAATTTAACCCATACGCGCTCATCGTTTTCGTTGATAAGGCTGTATGTATGACTGCCAAAACCATGCATTGTACGGTAAGATTTAGGAATACCACGGTCACTCATAACGATTGTTACTTGGTGGATTGCCTCTGGCAAGCTAGTCCAAAAATCCCAGTTTGCTGTCGCATCGCGAAGATTTGTTTTCGGATTACGTTTTACAGCACGGTTCAAATCAGGGAATTGCAATGGATCGCGAATAAAGAATACAGGTGTATTGTTACCTACGAGGTCCCAGTTCCCTTCTTCCGTATAGAATTTTACGGCAAAGCCACGAATATCGCGTTCTGCATCGGCCGCACCACGCTCCCCGGCAACTGTGGAGAAACGCACGAATAACGGCGTTTGCTTGCCTACTTCAGAGAAAATTTTTGCTTTCGTATATTTTGTAATGTCATTGGTTACTGTGAAAGTACCAAATGCACCGGATCCTTTAGCATGCATACGGCGTTCAGGAATCACTTCGCGCTCAAAATGAGCTAATTTCTCCATGAGCCAAACATCTTGCATCAATACAGGACCACGTTTACCTGCTGTAGCAGAGTTGCGATTATCTGGTACGGGAGCACCAAAGGCTGTTGTTAGTTTCTTTTCATTATTCATGTTACAAACTCCTACTTAGAGATCAAAATGAAAGTAATTTACTTTACATAATTTTTAAATCATACATCTTAATTACGATAAAAATTATTAATGGATAATTATTATCCATTAATATGTAATTAGAATATCACAAATTTTTTAACATAACAACCCTAAACTTTTACAAATCTTGTATACATGATATCATTTATAATTTTAAAATGAGAATTTCAATGCTATATATTTAAAACCTATTAAGATATACCTACAAAAATACGCAAAACAAAAAACACCTTGTTTCTACTAACTTGTAGATCACAAGGTGTTTTCATTCAATTTATGCCGGACGACTCCAGTCAACTTGTACGTCGATTGCTTCCCACATGCGTGTTAAAGCTAACTTAAGGTTATCCAAAGATTCTAATGGTTTTACGGTCAACCGTTCATACGTATCAAGACCTGTAGCATGCTCAATAGCATGTTCATTATTCAAGTAAGCGATTACCTTATCAACCCACTCTTGTTCAGGTAAATCTACGGACACTGTTTTTGTTTCTGTATCATAAGACAAGAAACCATTACTGTTTACGCCATAATGGATGGCCACACGAAATAAACTCATATCTATACCTCTCTTGCGGTAATTTATTAACACTACACCCATATTGTAACATGAACAATTATATTAGCGAAAGTATTCAATATAAACTTTATAAGTCCTTTTTGACGGTCTTTTTAGGTCCTTCAATAGATGCATGTGTATCTGCAATTATAGCCCGATTAGTCTCTTTAGTCGAGCCTACATCAACTTTAGTAGATGCCCCATCATCTTGAGCAGTCTGTGCATCCACGGCCGCTTTCAACTCTGACCGCTTTCTGCGTATTCCATTGTCTCCGTGAAAGCGTTGCCATAATGCACCACTCATAACAGCAGTCTCACCAAATTTAGACTCTAAGGAATCTAACACGCTAGCAAGCTTATCCTCTGTTTCATCCTGTGAGGATTCAAAGAGACTATCCTGCATAGGAACCTCCTCATCAAGACCACTCACAGTGAGACCTAATAGTCGTATAGGGCCAGGCGGATCCATACAGGTAATCCCTTTAGAACTACTACATTTAAAATTCGTAGACTTTACCTTTGTAGTGGCCCCTAACGGTTCCGTATCTTGCTTAGACTCTTTAGGCCGCTTACTCGTCTTATCCTGCATCAATTTATTCCACAGAATCAATGCTATTTCGAAAAATACATGTTCCTGGTCTGACGGTGTATCTAGCCGCTTCTGCCGTGATACGGTGGTAAAATCATCATACCGAACCTTGATAGATACAGTATGACCATGAAGGTTACGCCTCCGAAGCTGTTTCGATAAACGGTTCGCAAAGTACCTAAACTCTAATTCAATAGCACGGCCCTCTGTGAGATCTTCTTCGTAGGTTTCCTCCGCTCCAATTGATTGTATCTTGCGATCTGTTTCAACAGGTCTATCGTCGATACCATTCGCCAGTTCCCATATGCGCTTTGCCTGATTCCCCACGAGAGGAATTAAACTACTTTCATCAGGTAAAGACTGAATATGACGCATCAGGTGAAAGCCACCAGCTTTCAAAATTTTCTCTGTCCGAGGACCAACACCCCAAATACGTTTAATAGGCAAAGGAGCCAGCACCTCTTTTTCACGACCGTATGGGATGACCACAAGACCATCGGGTTTATCTAAATCAGAGGCCAATTTAGCAAGAAATTTATTGGGTGCTAAGCCTGCAGAAATAATAAGTCCTGTTTGCTCGAATACACGATCTTTAATGGCTCGTCCTAGCGCTTTGGGGCCACTATACATGGTGGACATGCCGCTCACTTCAAGAAAAGCTTCATCAATAGATAGAGGCTCAATGTAAGGGGTAAATTCTTTCATAATGGAAAAAATTTGGTTCGACACCTCTTTATAGCGATCCATTCGAGGATATACATAGATCCCATCAGGACAGAGTTTCTTAGCCCTCGATATTGGCATCGCAGAGTGAACACCAAATTTTCGGGCCTCATAGGAACAGGTAGCTACGACACCACGTGAAGAAAGACCACCCACGATTACGGGGTGGCCTTTATACTCTGGATGATCCAGTTGTTCTATGGACGCGAAGAATGCATCCATATCAACATGCATAATCCAACGTCTCATTGTTACGCTTCTTTTTCGTGCTCAGAAATGCGGCAGTATTTAATTTGCGCGCAAATGCACTCATCTTTAGTTTTGTATAATTGAGGGAGAATATCTAAAATATCTGCAAATGTAGCTTCATTAATGGAGTAACGCGTCCATAAACCATTACGTTGAGAGTTAACTACACCTGCATCAATTAAGATTTTCATGTGGTAACTCAACGTAGATTGAGACAAATTGAAGCTCGCTAAAATATCGGCTGCACATAATTCATTGCAAGACAACATATCGATGATGTGTAATCTTGTTTCATCGCTTAATGCCTTAAAAATCGTCGCTAAACGTTCGTAAGAAACTTCAACCATATCTTTAACTCCTCAGATCCTTATCAAAAAATATCAATCTACTTCTTGGTACTATTATATACTATTTCTTAATGTAAATCTATTTTTTTCTTTATATTTGTATCTTAATAATTTATTATGAATACAAAAAAATTATAGATAAGTAAATTTCGCCTAATTATAAACTAATTTAAGCACGTAGCTATTTGTATAAAATGAATATTTTAAACAATTTTTCATTTGATAGGTTTATTTGAATATACATTTTTCTGTATATATAACAATTGCACTCTATTATTTGTTATATATTTCTCGATATGCTCACACTTTAATAACTATAAAGCATACTTCGATATACCGCACCACTGTAGCAACCTAAAGAATTAGATATAGAGGATCCACGTTTGTATTCTGCATCCATTCAATACAAAAGACCCCTCTGTGAGGGGTCTAATCTGTATAATTCTATAAATCGATTGCATAGCGAAAAATGTTAAAATATATAACACTCTATCAATGCTACCAAATGCAAATTTTCTATTATATCAAATTAGTATAGCTTAGAATACATTTACTAAATCGATAGTTTGGCTACGGTTAGGCCCAACAGATACAATGCCTAAAGGCACACCTGTTACTTCTGCAATACGTTCTACATATTTACGAGCATTTTCAGGCAATTTATCATATTCGCGAATACCGGAGATATCAGTTTCCCAACCTGGCAATGTTTCATAAACTGCTTCGCATGCCTCAAGATCTTTTAAGTTAGCTGGGAATCCTTCTACGTCTTTACCATTCAATTTGTAACCTACGCAGATTTTCAATTCTTTAAAGGTATCAAGAATATCCAAACGTGTAATAGCTAAGTAATCAAGGCTGTTAAGACCTGCTGCATATTTTACAACCATGAGGTCTAACCAACCACAACGACGAGGACGACCCGTTACAGTGCCGAACTCATGACCAAGTTCACGAAGATTATCACCAGTTTCATTAAGAAGCTCTGTAGGGAATGGGCCTGCACCAACACGTGTAGCATATGCTTTTACAACGCCAAAGATGTTTTTCAAGTAGTTAGGACCCACACCAGCGCCCGTGGAAGCACCACCTGCGATTGGATGAGAGGATGTTACGAATGGATAGGTACCATGATCAAGGTCGAGCATAGTAGCTTGAGCACCTTCGAACAATACCTTTTTATCCTCTTTTACAGCTTTAAGAACAGCCGCATTAGTATCTGTTACATAAGGCTTCAAGGCTTCAGCGTATTTGATGTAATCCGCTAAGATTTCATCGTAGCTAACAGGTTCAGCATCGTATACCTTAGTAAGCATTTTATTTTTGAACTCTACATTGTACGCTAATTTTTGTTTAAATGTTTCCATATCATACAAATCGCAAATACGGATGCCGATACGATTGATTTTATCAGCGTAACAAGGACCAATACCATTTTTAGTAGTACCGATTTTAGCATCCCCTTTAGATGCTTCTTCCGCAGTATCTAGAGCGATATGGTATGGCATGATTACATGTGCACGATTGGAAACTTGAAGGGATTTAGCAGATCTGCCTTGCTTTTCAAGGCCTTCAATTTCTTGTAGCAGAACTTTAGGGTCGATAACAACACCAGTACCCACGATATTTTGTTTGTTATCGTATAAGATACCACTTGGTAAAAGGCGAAGTGCAAACGCTTTATCATCAACTACAACAGTATGACCCGCGTTATTACCACCTTGACTGCGCACCACAACATCCGCACGTTCTGCGATCCAGTCAACAATTTTACCTTTCCCCTCGTCACCCCATTGAGTGCCGATAACCATACTAGTTGCCATATCTATATCCTCCATATGAAAGTCTAAATAATTCAATATCATTATACAACAATGTTCGGATTCTGTGAAAGTATTTATACAAATTCAATCTTTAGTTTCTTCCCAAACGCATGGGCTATTTTCTGTAAAGTTTTTAAGGATGGATTGCCATTACCATTTTCAATCTTACTAATATCAGACTGTGTAATACCTGTTAACTCAGATAATTGCATTTGCGTCATATGTGCTGCTAATCGCGCCTCAACTATATTCTGAATAATTTGGTACTCATCATCTAACGCATCCCACTCTTTCTTAAACTTCGGATTTTTTAATTGTTTCTCTAAATATTGATCTAACGTTTCCATATTATGTATACCTCTCAATATAGTCATTTTTATATTTAATAGCTAATTCAATTGCACTTTTGGGCGTTTTCATAGATTTCTTTACAAAACCATTTGTTAAAACAATTCGTCTACCTACAAAAAAGAAATATAATATCCGAGAAATATTCGAGCCTTGCTTTGTTCGCAACTCATAAATACCATCTTCTAAATATTTAGACTGTGGTTCCCTTAAACGATTGCCACACAATTCGAGTATCTTTAAATCTCGAATTGTTTTAGCACGTTGTTTATCTGAAAGTTCATTTAAAAATACTTTTGCTGGTTTATCCCCACTTAGAGTTTCATAAAAAACAACAGAAAACGTATCCATATTATTCCTCCTAATACTAGAAGAAATCTTTACTTAATTATATGTTAAAACATATATCAAGTAAAGATATTGAGATATATAAAGTCAAAGTCTTACTATATCCAATATAGATATCTGGTTCATTAAAGTAAACAAATAGGAGGTGACCATTAGTCACCTCCCTAATATTGACATTTTATCTAGTCAAAATATTCTATTTTAGTTCTTTTATACGATTTTGTTACTTACATACAATTACGTCTTTAATATGGCTCTATTACTCTATTACAGCGATGTCATTTTGGTTCTTTTAACCAAAAACTCATCAATAGGCCTATAACACCTACCGGTATCAAGGTCATCAATGCCGTTTGTACGTCATAGATATCTGCTAGATGTCCTACATAAGGTGCCACAAGGCCCCCTAAGGTAATCCCAAGACCTAGCGTAATACCTGATGCAAAGCCTGCATTTTTTGCAAGGTATTTTTGACCTAGTACCGTAATTGGTCCGTATTGTGAGAATACACCAAAAGCCATCGGTATCATAGCACCAAAGAAGCCCCATATATTAGGTACAAAGATAAATACAAGTACAGATGGCAAGAAGATAAGATACCCTAAGCGCACGGTTTTTAGGAAGCCCAAACGGTCAGATAAGGCACCACCCATATAGGTAAGGACTGCCCCCATCGTGAAGTACGCAGTAAGGGCCAAACTAGATGCACCGGCTTCACCATTAATAACAGTAATATACAAAATAGGAATAAAGATAGCCAATACAGAGAAGAGTATAGATCGAGAAGCAATCACAAAAAATAACTTACCGAAACTCACCCAATCATTTGTACCGGTACTAAGAACCTTAGCACGGCTTTCACGGTTACCAGTATCAGCAGAATCAGCAATATCAGTATCATCGGTATCAGCTTCACCCTCACCCATAAAGGCATAAAGATATAACAATACACCAAGTAGAGCGATAAGCGTAAATACCCAAAGGAATTGTCCCCCAAAGACGTAAACACCACCAGCAATAAAGGGTCCCAACGCAAAGCCCGCACTGCCGCCGACTGCAAAGCGGCCCATGGCGTTACCGATTTCATGAGATTGCGTACAATTTACAAGAAGAGCCGCCTCGGGATGGAATAACGCGGCCCCTACCCCGGCCAAGAGCGACAAAGCAAGAATCATTTCGTAACTCGTAGCCAATGCCATAGCGCTAATCGACACAAGAGTCACCGTAAACCCAACGGGAATAAACCAGGGTACGCGCCACCGATCTGCCACATAGCCCAATACGGGCTGTGCCACGGAAGCCACCACGGTATTACAGAAAATGATGGAAGCCGATTGATAATAATTAAGGCCAAAGTTAGCGATAAAAAACGGTATGAGGGCCGCCAGCGAACCTTGACCAAAGTCATTAATACAGTGAAAAATAGGCGGTCCGTACTTCCGTATAATACGTTTCATATAACCTCCTAAAACAAATAGATGGTTTCCTAATGTAAGACGAATATATAAAAGCCTGCTAGAAAACTAATTTATAATTATCTGTTAAAATAATATACTTCTATCTAAAATGGCATATTGCTTTCAAAACAAAAAAGGTAGATATAGCCAACACCTACTGCATGTACCATAGGCTTGTTGGTCTATACCTACCCTAGTCTTTCATATGTTATGTGGGAAGTACCCTACAATTATAGGCCAAAGCGAGCCATGATTGTATCTACATGTCTTAGCAATTTATATGGATCGAAGCATGCATCAATTTCCTCATCAGTCATGTATTTCTTAATATTTTCATCAGCTTTTAAACCTGTTGCAAAGTCTTTGCCTTCAAGCCAGCGTTCCATAGCATGTTTTTGAACCCAACGGTATGCTTCGTCACGTACCGCACCTTTATCTACAAGGTGTGTCAAAATTGTTTGGCTAAATACGAGTCCCCCTGTGAGGTTAAGATTTTTAAGCATAGTTTCAGGGTATACCAACAATTTATCAATGGTGCGAATTGTTAGGTGCAACATATAATTTAATGCGATTGTCGCATCCGGCAAGATCACACGTTCCACGGAGCTGTGAGAAATATCGCGTTCATGCCACAATGCTTGATCTTCGTAAGCAGATTGTGCATAGCCACGAAGCAAGCGAGCCATACCGCAAATTCTTTCACATGTGATAGGGTTGCGTTTATGAGGCATCGCAGAGGAACCCTTTTGTTTAGGGCTGAAATATTCTTCTGCTTCGCGTACCTCTGTACGTTGTAAGTGACGGATTTCCAATGCGATTTTGTCTAATGTACCGCCTACAACAGCGATGGTAGACAACAACTCAGCATGGCGGTCACGTTGCACCACTTGCGTAGCAATTTTAACAGGCTCAAGGCCTAATTTTTCACACACATATTGTTCTACGAATGGATCGATATTGGAGTATGTACCAACAGCGCCAGACAATTTACCAACGGCAACGCTTTTACGCGCATGCTCCATGCGTTCAATATCACGTTCTACCTCTGCCATCCACAACGCCAATTTCAAACCGAATGTAGTTGGTTCGCCGTGGATGCCGTGGGTACGACCGATCATAGGAGTATATTTGAACTCAGCTGCACGACGACGCAATACTTCGTGCAAACGCTTTAAGTCACCAATTAAGATATCGCAGGCTTGTTTCATCATGTACCCAAGCGCCGTATCTTTCACATCTGTAGAGGTAAGGCCAAGATGGATGTATTTAGCCGCTTCAGGACCTACGTATTCGCCCACTGCTGTTACGAAGGAAATGATATCATGGTTCGTTTCCTTTTCGATTTCATGAATGCGCTCAACGTCGAAATTTCCCTTTTCCCGGATTGTTTTCGCCGCTTCTTTAGGAATAACGCCCAACTCAGCTTGTGCCTCAGATGCGAGGGTCTCCACCAATAACATTGTGTCGAATTCGTTGCGTTCGCTCCAAATATGGCCCATTTCTTCTCGTGTATAACGTGGTATCATGATGTCTCCTTTGCATGATAAAAGCTAGATTTATAGGATTATTGTACCATATGTGAAAGCTCCATTCAACGAACGGAGCTAAATTTTCCGAATGATAATTATATTAATTTTACTTATCGTTCGTGTTTATTAAATTAATTATCACTTTAACGATTTTCTTTAAGACTTTGCTTGAGATTATATACCTCTATCCCTTCATTGATACGTTGTATTCGCTTAATCATTTTTGGATGAGTAATAAACAAGCGACTGAAAAATCCTGTACTTTCACAATCATATAATTCACCATTCTCTAGAATACCAATTTGTTCAGTAGCAAGTCCTAATGAAACTAGACCATCACGCAGCTCCCGCCCCAAACCAATCGAAACGGCATAGGCATCAGCAGCATACTCTCGACGACGGCTATCAAAATAATAGGTAATCCACTTCGGTAATAGAAGTACATATTTCACGATTGCAATCATAACGATAAGAATTAATTGAATAATACGTACTACGATATTAACAATTGGTATAATAGCCAGTATATTTAAAGCAAAATTTAGATATATTACAAGATTTAAAATTAATTGCCCTAGTCGATCCATAGCATAGGTAATGGTTAAATAGATAGTATCACGATGTCGTAAATGGCCTAATTCATGGGCAAGAACACCTAATAAATGCCGTTTATCTAACGAATACAAGGCTCCTGTATAAATCGTAATGTGATTTAATCCAGATGCAAAGGCATTAATTTCCTCATCTGTACGCATGCGCAATATCAGTGAGTTACGTGCTACACCGCTAAATGCACATAATTCCTCAAACAGCGGTTCAATATATTCAGATTCTTCTGCATTTGGTTTTCTTTCACCTTGCAATACATGGACAATCCAACTAAAAGGTGGCAAAAATAATCCGATGGCCACAATAATAGGCAACGCAAAGGATATAATAATATATACATCGAGCTTATCCACTAAATGTAGCGGTTTTATAAGCCAGTCCCATGAAAACGGATACACATATTGAACTACAGATTCTAAAATAGGAAAAAATACAAATACAATAATAACATTAACAATATAGGTAAGAATAACTTGAATCATAATCTCTCACTCTAATTTCTCATATAGTTATATAGTAATAAATTAATCAATACTATATCATAGCTATACATTGTGATATATAATAAACATACAGACTAAATGTACTGCGAATAATTGCTCAATCTATACACGAGCTTTATACTAATAGTAACAAACATTTCTACTATGGGGGAGGCTTTCATGGCAACTTTAAATCGTAAGGAACGCCGCGCACAGCGCAACGAATCTAATACTATAGGTATTCTATTACGTCTATTCTTTGGGCTCAGCTTTATCGGCTTGGCGGTAGTCCTTTTTGGCGAGTTTGATTACAACCTTATCTTCTCCATCTTTACGGCAGACATCGTAGTATCTTTAATTTACGTAATGATGAATAAATCCCGCATTACTACATCGTTAGCGGTACATACTAATGTGCGCGTTATCATTGCATTTCTCATCATGTTGATTACCATGTTCTTCTACGCTTTCGCATTGTGGCGAGCTGATCAATTCAGCACACCTATGCAAGTCACATTATTCATCGGTGGCGCCATCGTATATCTAGCGGTCTTCAACTCTACGAAAACGATGCTTACCAATCAAAATTAATACAATCTTTTTTTACAACCATAACAAAGAGGCATATCCCATACTAATGTATGTAAGATATGCCTCTTTATTGTCCTAATACAACAGGAACCGCTAGATATACAGGTTCCCCTCTTCGATTGATAATAGAACCACTGCTTTTAACAATGCGTATTGCTTCCTCTTTGACTGGTTGCGGCACATCTTCTGCGATGAGCGGTGTATGTTCTCCTACGATGACATGTCCATTAACGTCAAAGTTAACGCGCACTACAACCTTACCTGTTACGATTGACCCCTTCCCCTGTTCTTGTACAGTTCGTAAATATTCTTGGGGGTTGATATCCGACTTTTGTAAAAGCGCTTGTTGACCTGGTGTTAGGAGTCCCCACGCAAGATCAGATAGGAAGGATAAATCACTAGCTTCGGCAAAGCCGTTTCCATTGGCATTCGGATCAGATGTTATATCCTTACCCATAGGAGCATTGTCAGGTTTAGAGAATTTCCCGTCTTTGGAATCATTTCCACCCGTAACTACAGCTTGTTCATTATTAGTCGTTTCCGATTCTATGGCCTTTGGAACGGCCCATTCACGACGAGCATTAGATGTAGTCTTATTGGCATTTAAATTGTGAGCACTTTCATCACCTGTATTTTCCGTTACAAGAGGATCTGCCTTAGGCGCAGGCCCTTCTGGAGTCGGAGGTTCAACCGGTGGCTTATCCTTAGGTATAGGCTCAATAGCCGTAGTTTCCGCATCACTTTCACTATCCTCAGGCAGATGAAAGCTAACCTCTGCAGCATCATAAGCCACACCGGTTCCAACGATGCCACGCAAGGAAAACCCCATGCCAGAGATAAGCATGATGGTAATGCCTAAAGATACAATAAAAGGTTTCAGATAATGTGATTCAAACATGGAATCACTTCCGTTCCGTAGCGACGCTAATATATTTAGCACCGTTCACCTTGAGCATGTCCAAAAGCTCGATAACATCGTTATAATATACATCTTTTGAAGCACGAATCACAAAGGCCTGTTGAGGTGCTTGTGTAACGATAGATTTGACCTCTTGCGCCAAGCGATCCGAAGAGATTTCCTGATTATCGATATATAGCGTGTGCGTTGTAGTTAAGGTAATGGTGATAGGTTCGATAGATTTCGCCGTAGACGACGATGCAGATGGTAAATTTAGCGGAATTTGTTGCTCTGTATTCATATACAGCGTGCCTACCATGAAAAATACCAATAAAAAGAATACGATATCAATCATGGGAATAATCATGATGGTAGGCTCTTTTTTAACCCCTAATGTGCGTCGTCTCATATATCATGTTCCTCATTGTACGCATCAAGGATGTTGCCGCACTCATGCTCTAATGTCGCCACAAAATCGTTGACCTTCGCCGCACAGTAACTGTGAAAGCCAAGGGCAATAATGGCCACGGTCAAACCTGTAGCCGTTGCCACCAAGGCTTCAGAAACACCACCTGTAATAATGGTCGGAGCCCCAATATCGCCACCTACCACGGCAAACGCACGAATCATACCGAGGACCGTCCCCAGCAACCCCAATAACGGAGCCATTGTTACAATCATGCTGAGCCAACTAAGGCCGCGTTTTAAACGTTCATCAGCGTACGACACTACATCTTGAAGGCGGTTTTCCAAGCCATTATAATTCTTTGCACTGCGGATAGCACGGGCAAATAAAGAACCAAGTTCCTCTGTATCCCGTTCCAAAACACTTGGTAACATAATCCAAGATTGATTCTTCTCTAAGACCTTATTAAAACGGCGCAAATCCTTTGTAAACTTACGATATAGAAAGATACGTTCAATGCCAATCATCAAGGTAACCAGTAAAAAAATCACCAGTGGATACATAACAAATCCACCAGCTACAAATAAATGCGCTATACTACTCATGCTAACCTCCAAAAGCCACATACCTTTAGGCTCTATCCGGGTTAATTATACCACGTTTTATCCCACCGAAAACAGATATAGAGCGTAAAACCACAACATAAATAGATATAGGACGACTTGCAAGATAAATATAGACTAATTCGCTAGATAGACATAAGCTAGCTAAAGTCCACAGGATAAAATTAGGGTTATAGGGCAAGACCAACACGTTTTGTCCTATAGCCCTAAAATTAAAATACAAAAAGGCTGCACTAGAAACGATATACATTCTAGTACAGCCTTTTATGCGTTCCTAAATAGATTAGTCTTTTTTAATAAAGCCTACAATGAAGCCACCTACTGACAGTGCAATGCCTAAACCGCTACAGAACATGCCAATAGTATACCACAATGTGTAAGATTGGTTATTCTCAGAAATCGCCTTTGCTGCCGCTTGAGCATTTGTAGCATTTCTCGCAATTTCCAAATTAGCCGCCCCTGGATCTGGATTTAATAATAGAATCGCAATACCAATAATTAGAACGACTACACCTACAGGTAATAATAATTTTTTGTTCATTTGAATGCCCCTCTCGTAACATTAAACGATTAATAAATAATATAACTTAATTATACACTGATTTTTGCATTTTAAAAAGATGAACTTATATATTAATCATCTTTTATTAGACAATTAATAGCAAATAATTAGTCGCAATTAATTATTATGACATAGAAAAAGGCATAGTATGCAACTACTATTGGTCCAAATCCAACAGTGAACATTGATACTATGCCTTTTACAAATACATCTTTAATTATATCGAAATACATACGATTGCTAACGGAGTGCGTATTAAGATAAGTTATGCCGGCTTATCTAATATGTATTTAGCAATACAATACATATTTAACAATACAATATGTATTTACCGATCTACTTATTGCAAAGACTTATCGAACACGCCAATTAATTCTTCAACGGCTTGAGATTCGCTCATTTCACCGTCTAAGACAGCATTTTCGACTTCGCCCATACGACCTTGAATGACTACATTGTTAAAGAATAGGTTGTGCAAGTGTTCGTCAATCATATCGCGTACCCAACGAAGGGATTGTTCTTGACGGCGTTTTAAGAAGACCCCATTTTCTTTGCCTTGTTCAGTAAACTCTTGGATGACATCCCACAATTCATCGAGGCCATCCTTTGTGACAGCTGAACATGTATAGGCTTGAGTCTTCCATTTTTCCGTAGCCGGACGGATGTAATGCAACATCCGGTCATAATCGCTACGAGCAATGAGAGCTCGTTTGAGGTTATCCCCATCGGCCTTGTTGACCACAATAGCATCCGCAAGTTCCATAACGCCTTTTTTGATGCCTTGCAATTCATCGCCTGCCCCCGTTAAAACGATGAGCATAAAGAAGTCTACCATGGAACGCACGGTAACTTCACTTTGCCCAACCCCAACGGTTTCAACGAGAATGATATCGTACCCAGCAGCCTCGCAAAGTAGCATAGTTTCTCTACTTTTACGAGCCACACCGCCTAGCGTACCACCAGCTGGCGATGGACGAATATAAGCCTCTGGGTGTTTCGTCAACGTTTCCATCCGCGTTTTATCACCCAAAATACTGCCTTTTGTGACTTGGCTCGTAGGGTCTACAGCCAGTACGGCAACCTTGTAACCCGCTTCAATGAGCATGTTACCGAAGGCTTCAATAAACGTACTTTTACCGGCCCCAGGCACACCAGTAATACCGATGCGCAATGCCTTGCCCGTACGAGGCAATACGGCTTGCAACACCTGTTGAGCTAGTTTGAAATGGTCCTTATTATTACTTTCTACTAATGTGATAGCCCGTGAAAGTATAACGCGGTCCCCCTGCTCGATACCGCGTACATAATCAGCGACAGTCAATTTCTTTCGCCGCTGTACGGGACGTACCGCTGGAGCCAGATGAGCTGAACTAGATAAGAGGCCGTCATGCATTTCCTTGACGCCTTTCATTACGTGACACGCGTAAGTATCATCTTTCTTCGCTTCTTCTGGCACCCAGTCGGGACGATAGGTACTACCCTCGGTGCTTGCGTTTTTTACACCTAATTCAGGGGCTTTGCCTTCACCAGTGGTGAAAGTTGCGTCCTGTGTATTGCGCAATTCATCCGGAGTAGGCCGTTTGTTATCAGTCATGAGACTCGTCTTGAACGTGACTAGTCAATGTTTCTAGTAATTTTTTCGCCGCTACTGGCAAAACTGTACCAGGGCCAAAGATAGCCACTGCGCCATGTTCGCGTAGGAATTCATAGTCCTGAGCAGGGATTACGCCGCCGATGGCAACTAAAATATCTCCACGGCCCCGCTTGTTGAGTTCCTCTACAAGTTGAGGCAATAATGTCTTATGCCCCGCCGCAAGAGAACTAAATCCGACAATATGAACGTCATTATCCACCGCATCTTGTGCTGTTTCTTCTGGAGTTTGGAACAAAGGTCCGATATCCACGTCAAAGCCCATATCCGCGAAGGATGTAGCGATAACTTTGGCACCACGGTCATGACCGTCTTGGCCCATCTTCGCAATCATGATACGAGGGCGACGACCTTCGAGTTCTTCAAAGTTATCTGCCATTTGGCGTACTTCTTTGATTACATCGTCATCTTCAAATTCGCTGGAGTATACACCGGAAATAGAGCGAATAACCGCTTTATGACGACCGCATACCTTTTCAACAGCAAAGGAAATCTCACCCAAGGATGCACGAGCACGAGCCGCTTCAAGTGCAAGGGCAAGCAAGTTACCTTCACCCGATTCTGTAGCCTTTGTGATCGCTTCAAGACATGATTGAACCTTTTCTTCATCCCGGTTAGCACGCAATTGTTCGAGACGACGAATTTGCGCTTCCCGTACAGCTGTGTTATCTACGTCGAGGATATCCAATGGATCTTCTTTATCTAGACGATATTTATTGATACCGATGATTGCTTCACGACCAGAGTCGATACGAGCTTGGCGACGTGCGGCAGCTTCTTCGATACGCATCTTAGGAAGCCCTGTGTCGATAGCTTTCGCCATACCGCCAAGGGATTCGATTTCTTGGATATGACCCCAAGCGCGACGAATCAATTCATCAGTCAACGCTTCTACATAGTAGGAACCGCCCCATGGGTCGATAACCTTACATACCTTAGTTTCATCTTGGATGTAAAGCTGAGTGTTACGCGCAATACGTGCAGAGAAGTCCGTAGGCAACGCAATGGCTTCGTCAAGCGCATTTGTATGTAGAGATTGCGTATGACCTAACGCGGCACCCATCGCTTCCATACATGTACGAGCCACGTTGTTGAACGGATCTTGTTCTGTTAAAGACCAACCAGATGTTTGGCTATGTGTACGAAGTGCCATGGATTTAGGATTTTCAGAGCCGAAGCTATTGATAATCTTAGCCCACAACATACGAGCCGCACGCATTTTTGCCACTTCCATGAAGTAGTTTTTACCAATTGCCCAGAAGAAGGACAACCGTGGTGCGAACTGGTCAACATGAAGGCCTGCATTAACACCGGTACGGATATATTCGAGACCATCGGCCAATGTGTAACCTAATTCGATATCTGCAGTAGCGCCCGCTTCTTGCATATGGTAGCCAGAAATGGAAATACTGTTGAACTTAGGCATGTACTGGGATGTATACGCAAAGATATCACCGATAATACGCATAGATGTAGCTGGAGGGTAAATATAGGTATTACGTACCATGAACTCTTTCAAAATATCATTTTGAATTGTACCAGCCATAACCTTTTTATCTACGCCTTGTTCTTCACCAGCCAAGATGTAGAACGCCATTACTGGCAATACGGCGCCGTTCATTGTCATGGATACGGACATTTGATCAAGAGGGATACCAGAGAATAGAATTTCCATGTCGAGGATGGAGTCTACCGCAACACCCGCTTTACCAACGTCACCTACTACACGAGGATGATCGGAATCATAACCACGGTGAGTAGCAAGGTCAAAGGCGATAGACAAACCTTTTTGGCCCGCTGCCAAGTTACGACGATAGAACGCATTGGATTCTTCCGCTGTGGAGAAACCAGCGTACTGACGTACTGTCCAAGGACGAGTAACATACATTGTGGAATAAGGTCCACGCAAGAATGGAGGTACACCAGCCATATAGTCAAGGTGTGTCATTCCTTCATAATCCATCTCTGTATAGAGAGGCTTTAGTTGGATTTGCTCCATTGTTGTATTATATAAATCTTCAAAGCTTTTTCCTGTTTCTTTTTGAAGTTCAGCAAGCCATGCATCGCGAGATGTTGCTGTCTGAGATCCCAAGCCAAGAGAGGAGAAGTCTGGATTTTTAAACATGAGCTCACATCCCTTTCTTATCTTGTAACGTATTCAAGATTTCGTAACAATTTGCACGAACAGAAATGAAGTCGTCCACGCCAGCTTCACGGTATACAGGTTCTAAGTCCTTAGGAGGTGCCCCTGCTAAAATAACCGTTACATGTGGCATAGTTTCTTTCAATTCCTTAGCGAGTGGTGGTACCAATTCTGGATAGGTATCATCTGTAGAACAGATAACAACAACATCAGCACCACTTTCACGAGCAGCTTTCGCCGCATCAGCCGTTGTTTCATGACCATCATTTTTGATAACTTCAAAAGCCCCTACTTCGAAGAAGCCTGTGGAGAAGTCCGCACGAGGTTTATGTTGAGGGATTGGCCCCATATTGGCCAAGAATACCTTCACATTATCTTTCGTACGTTGTTTATAATTCTCAGTGCGCATGCGAAGTGCTTCAAACTGTTCAGTCCAGCGATGGGCTGCAATGGATTCAATCGTTTCGGATGCAATATCGCCAGCATCTAAAGCCTTGCGGATTTGACGTATTGTTAATTTTTGTAATGCACCGAGTTCAATAAGGCCAATCAAAGCGCCTGGCTCTGTCGTACCTGCTTCTAGGGTAGCCTGTGCTTTCACAACAGCATCTGGCTCCGCACTCGCCAAGTACTCTTCGATTTGAGCAACCCGTTTTTGACGCAATGTTTCTTGATTTTCTGGTTTTGGATCAAGCAATTCTTCAGTCATATTCGCATACATGTTGTTACCTACAGCCACATCTTTGCGGAATGCAAGGTTTTTGAAGCGTTCATCAAGAACTGCTTTAACTTGAGCTTGTGGATAGCCTTCTTTCAAGGCTGCTATGATACCACCTTTAGACTCAATAGTTTGGAACTCGGCCCAAATTTTTTCGCATAATTCAGCTGCCAATGTTTCCACATACCAAGAACCACCTACAGGGTCCACTGGTTGACGTAACTCGAACTCAGTTTGTAACATCACTTGAATATTACGGGCAATACGGCGAGAGAAATCGTCAGCTTTGCGAATTGGTTGGTCGAATGGGGACACTTCAAGGCTATTCAAACCGCCTACAACGCCGGAGAATGCCTGTGTCGTGTTACGCAACAGATTTACATACGGATCGTATACGGTCTTTGTGAAAGCCGATGTTCTGCCGTGTACATGAACAGCACGGTCAGCTTCTTCTGCACCAAAAGCCTCCATAATGCGCGCCCAAAGTACGCGCAATGCACGTAGTTTAGCAATTTCCATGAAGAAGTTTGCCCCCAAGGAGAATGTAAACATCATGCTTTTAGCAATAGTATGAATATCGATGTTCCGCTGTGCTAATTGACGCACATAGCAAACTGCTGTTGCCAATGCATAGGCAACCTCTTGCACATCATTAGCGCCACCATTAGCGTATACATCGCCAGATACAAGTACAGTTTTAAGCTCTGGAGCTTGTTCTTTAGCCCATACAACAGTATGTGCCATTTCATCAAAGGCTGTATCTAAAGACATATGCAATGTACCATCTTTAGCCCAAACACCAATAGGGTCTGCGCCAACGAGACCTTTCAAGTCAGAGGTCTGTTTTTTAGAGCCTTTCACCGTAGCGGCTAACATACCGAGCAAGATAGCTGCAGAAGCACCTGTTTCAATGTATAAAGGATTTTCCTTTAAATTAAAACGTTCAATCAATTGGCTACAATCATCCATAGTAGACAAAGATGTACCGCCGATACCAACAGCTGCGCCTACTTGCACATCTTGATCATGGCGTGTTGCTTCATCAAGGCGAATATTGTGAATGGTGCCACCTTTTACAATTTCGTATAAACTTGCATGGTTAGCATCCTTAGGAAAGGATTCGTCTACATATTGGGATACGCCCCAAGAGTCTTTAATATAACCACTTGCCTTTGTGCCACGTAGGAACTCACCTGCTCCAGGATATACACCCTTTGGAATTTTTTCTCCATGCAATGCAGGCGTGTAAATTGGTTGTAACGTTATTCCCTCATAGGTTTTAGTGAACATCTTCTTATGGAAGTCGCCACCTTTTAACGCTTTTTCAACCTCGGCCTGCCATTGTTCATACGTAGGTTTCTTAAACTCATCAAAGGATACAGGTGCTAATAAATCACGTTCAGCATCCTTTGAAGTCTTTTTGTCAGACATATATGTGCCTCCTTTTCAACTCGAAACCATACCGAGAAACAGCGCACCGTACCTGCGAATTGTTAGATATATGAATCACTCGAGCTTTATCTTATTGGACCACATCAACCTCAAAATGTGTCCATCGGTTTAATGTCTATAAAACTTGACGCATATACTCAACATCCACTCTAAGGGCAATAAAAAACGTGCCACCTAAAGTGACACGTAAGGTTTCTTATTGAAAGGTACACTAAAAAATACTGTAGCCAGCATACCCCAATCCCCTTCCTATCGCTCGTAGGTACATAACGGTGATTATCAAATAGGCAGTTCTCCTGGCTCGGGATCATCACCTCGCTTTCGCCTTCCCAGATTACTCCAGTGACATATATGAAAGCAGGCTCATCCTTACAGTGGCGGGACCGCATCGGCTTATACCGATTTCTCTATTAAGTCTTACGACACCTATTCTCTATATTCGTTGTTCTAAGTCCAATATAGTGTAACAATATGCACAAAGTCAATGAACATAACATTTAATCATAAGTACCAAAACTAAAGTTATAACTGAAAATCATATGCAATAACTAAAATGCATGAGTTAAGAATTTAAGGATTAATGATATAATAAGTACTATCACGAGGAGGCATTATGGACCATACAAGTAAAAAAGGGTTAATCACAGCCCTTAGTTGTTATATAATTTGGGGCTTACTCCCTCTATATTGGGCATTATTAAACCATGTTTCACCGTATAATATACTGGCACAACGCATTATCTGGTCAGGTATTTGCATGGCGATCGTTGTATTTGGCCTACATTTTAAACAATTCAAAAAGGACTTTCAATTACTAAAAGAACAACGTTCACAACTATTCCTACTTTTAGTTGCGGCAGTCATCATCAGCGTAAACTGGTTCACCTACATTTGGGCCATCGCCAATAATCAAGTTATGAACACGAGCCTTGGCTATTACATCAACCCACTCTTCAATGTAGTATTAGGTGTCATCCTATTTAAAGAGGTTCTATCGATACCGAAAAAGCTGAGTGTCCTTATCGCTACCATCGGCATCGCCTTACTCACCTATCAAGTAGGATCCTTGCCATTAGTGTCGATGATCCTCGCCGTTTCCTTCGGTCTCTATGGAGCCGTAAAAAAGAAACTGCTCATCTCTCCCTTTACGAGCATCGCCTTTGAGGCTTGGTTATTAACACCGCTAGCCTTACTATATACGACCATGGTCGATAATACCGTGTGGTCCTATTTCGGCACAGACTGGTATACATCCATGCTGCTCATAGCCTGCGGTCTAACTACATCTGTTCCATTGGTGCTATTCTCCTATGGTGCGCAGCTATTGCCGCTCAACCTACTAGGCTTCCTGCAATATGTATCCCCTACCATTGCCTTGTTGCTAGCCATCTTTTACTTTGGTGAAAGCTTTGGCACACCACAGATGATTGCCTTCGGTTGTATCTGGATAGCCTTAGTATTATTCTCGTTATCGAGCCAAATTACAACGCGCATTAGCCTAAAAAAGTAAGGTATATCCTATATATCAACTAAAAAGCTGTATCAAATGATACTCTCATTTGATACAGCTTTCTTTTATATAGACGTATTAATCTAACTCATGTTAATCTAACTCATTCATATTGGTCGTATTCAGATTAGAAATGTAATGGTTATAGGTCTCAATCATACGATTATAGTCATTATCTTGTTTTGAACCCATATAGGTACGGATTGCCCCAATTGTAGAGTTTACAGAGGTTTTAACAGAATCATACTTAGGACTAGTAATGCCATTTGATACATCACCAATAGCTTGCAATTCTTGATTAATAGCATTTACATCTAGTTGTTTTTCACTATCGATCTTTTCTAGGACCGCAGTAAGTCGCAAATGAACCTCTTGTGCTGCAGCTGCATTTTTCTTGCCTGCATCACGCAATTGTTGTAACCGTTGTTGCAAGCGGTCCGTATTGATTTTATGCATAACATTATCAAAGTCAGCATAAATAGGAACAAATTGTTCATACAATTGAACATATTTAGGACCTAATTGTTGCTCCTTAGCATAGTTATCTGTGGTATACCCTTTAGATTTATAGTATGCATCGAGCTCTTCGGCCACCGGTGTAATTTCATTCAATTTTGAAAGCAACTTATCTAAAGGCTCCTTCATTTCATCATAAGGAATACCGGCTTGCTTAGCCTCTTCTAATTCTTTTTGTAGCTGCTTAAAGTTCGGCGCATTAAATACAGTTAAATGCTGCCCAGCTTTTAACTCATTAAGAGTTGGCGTATTCGCATAATCAAACATTACAGCCATGCGATTGTATCGGCTTACAGCTTTCACATATTGATTAAATAACTGCACCTGATCTTGCTCAGACCGTTGCGCAATTTCCTTACGGCTCTGTTCAGTACCCTGCCATAACTCTGACATACTACAACCGCTCAACAATAATGGGGATGTCAATATAGCCGCACACAACACAGCCATTGCGCCCCTTTTACCAAATGGTTTCATGATGAATCCTCTCCTTTCATCAATACACAACCTAATTTATATATATTAATTATATACTAATATGATTTTTATGAATAGGATTAATATATAAAGGTCATGTATCAATTTTGTCAAGTGACTAATAGAATCAGGGGTGACCAATGGTCACCCCTATTTTCCTTTATATACTGTTAGACTATAAATAAGAATGTATAACTCCTAATAATTGTTTTGTACGTATACACGTGTTATTATAAAAGGAGAGAATATGAAGGATAAGGATTTACTTAAATTATTACTGCAAAATGGCTGGAAGGATGTACGGCAACGAGGTAGTCATCATCGTTTAAAAAAGGATAATCAAGTTGAAGTTATTGCCGTACATGGGAAAGATGTACCTATCGGTTTATTAAATGCCATCTTAAAACGTACGGGACTAAAATAAGGAGGACCTATGAAATTTATATACCCTGCTATAATCCATGATGATGCCGATGGTTTCTGGGCTGAATTTCCAGATCTCGAATACACTAGTAGCACCGGCTCAACACTAACAGAATTAATAACCAATGCACAAGAGGCTATGGAACTCTATATATTAGGCGCTTTAGAAGATGGACAAATTCTACCTACCCCCACATCTATTCGCAGCTTACCATGTACCGATACAACATATCCTACATTAGTGCAAACAGATATTGATTTAGCTAAAAATAGTAAGTCCGTAAAGAAAACCCTAACGATTCCTGCCTGGTTAAACGATAGAGCATTAGCTAAAGGAATTAACTTTTCTCAACTTTTACAAGAAGCATTAGTAGAGAAAACAATGTAATTTACATCATCAATTGCTCAGTAAAATTAGAACTATTGTCCATGCAATAGATGCTAAGGTTAGTAATAGTATACAGATCATCCACAAGATTATTACAAAATAGAGCAGTAGCTTGAGTACATATAGTACATCAAACCATATACTATGTTGGTCCTCTAGACGATCCATATAGGCACTAAGACATCGCACCAAATAGGGCGGTTTAACATTAGGATTCAGTTTTTTCCAATAAAACACCAAATAAGGCATAACAATACACCCTACCACCACTATATAGCTAAGGAAAATTGGTGTTTCAATATTGTACCGAGTCATAAACCCTGACCAATCTACGACCATTAGACCGCCAAGGTATAGAAAAATAAGCCAATATATAAATCCTATCACCTTTATAATAAGGCGAATCATCTGTTTCACATCCATGTCTATAATTCTACCAATGTTTTAAATCGTCCGTTATTGTGAAAGCGTTCAAAATGGTCTTGTTCGGCTGCAACAGCTTTTACAGAAGGATCAATTTTTATAGCCTTTTCTAGCCAATCAAGGGCCTTAGTATCGTCTCCTTGGTCTGCATAAATGGTAGCAATACCATACACAGACCAGGTGTTACTAGGGTCCTTTTCTAATACCTTTTCAAACCATTGTTTAGAATCGTTTAACTGACCTTGCAACTTATAGACCATGGCCATGTTATAGTAATTAGCCACATTGTTAGGATCTAAATCATAAGCCTTCTTAGTATCTGTCAAACCTTTAGCCGCATCACCGTTTAATGCTGTTGCAAAGCCCCGTACAGAATAGGCTTCTGCATTATTAGCATTGTCCTTAATGGATACGTTAGCTTCTTCTATGGCTTTCGCATACTCACCAGCGGATAAGGCTTGCTTTGCTGTAATTAGATGGTCATCTTGCTTGGTAGTCGCTTGGCTGTTTCCCGCAGCAGATGTAGAGGAACCAGTTGCAGTAGCGGAACTAATTGCATTTGATTCTGTTTTATTGCCATTCCCATTGTTACTACTCGTATTTTGATTCAATCCACATCCCGTAAGGGCTGTTATTAAAAGAAAGAAAAGTATAATTTTCTTCATTCAGAATTCTCCATTCTTAAATCCTATGCAAGTCTCCATATTTAAATCATATGTAAGACTCGATATTTAATCATATACTAGACTCCATAGCATGATGATATAATATAAAATACCTCCCGAAAGGAGGTGGTATATTGCAGGAGCTGTTTTATGCACTCTGGGGCACCTTGCTTGCCCCTATTATTGTTGCCTTAGTTGTAACTACCTACAGCTACTGGCTTAACAATAAAAACAAAAAATAAGCAAGAAAAAGGACGAGCTGCCACTCGTCCTTTTTTTTGGTTATATTGCAGGTAATTTCATACACTCTACTACCTACATTTAGTATACCACATTTCTTAGAAAAATAAAGAATTAGCAATAAATCTCATAAAACCCCTAAAAAACTATTACTAGTTTTAACATAATTTACGAGCAATATTAAAGCAGCATTAATATAAACTACCAGTTACTTTAACATAAACTACTAGCAACGTTAACCTAAATAGCAATAGATATATAAGACTTATTTCTTAGCCTTAGAACAACGATCTAATAAAAATGCAACGCCAACGAATGGGATGCCACCGTTTTCACCAAGACCGATTTCACAGGTAGAGCTGGAGCTTACGCCTAGTGTTGCACCGTATTCAGCGATTTCAGCAGCAAGGTCTTTGGTAGCACATTTGTTAAGTTCTGGTGTAAAGAACCCTTTTTGACCTGCAAAGCCATCGCATGCAAAGGATTTAATGTTGAATACATGGTCTGTACATAGACGAGCCAAATCTTCAATATATTGAGATTTATTCAAGGATTTAATCTTACATTGTTTGTGTACGATGACCCGTTCATCACATTTTTCAATATCGAGATGAGGCACAACGTATTTACACAAGAATTCAGAAATATCGTTGATTTCTAAGTCTGGCATGTGTTTGAAAGCATGGTTGAAACATGCACTATGATCGATCACGATTGGATATTTACCGTTTTGAGATGCTTGCATCAATGCATCGTGTAAGTCCTTAACAGCGCGCTCATGAACGTCATCATAGTTTTCAAAACTCAAGCCACAGCAGAGGTTTTCGATATGTTGAGGGTAGATAATATCGATATGGGCCTTGTTGCAAAGGCTTTCCACTACTTGTTGCAAGCTGCGTTCATCGTCGTAACCTTGATTAGGTTTGAAGGCGCGGTTCGCACAAGTACTAAAGTATACAACCTTTTCAAAATTAGTCGGTTTAATACGGCTTCTCAATCTGTAACGATTGGCCTTAGGTGTAGTCTTAGGAATGTACGGAGTAATACCTGTTACACCATGTAAGCCTTCTGTAATCTTGGAAATCGCTTTTTGTGTAACGATAGAACCTGCAATACCTTCGAGACTTACGCCGGCACGAGCCATTTGAAGTGTAGTAGGGAAATTATCGTAAATCTTCTTAGCTAATTCCGGTGCTGGAGGATCGATGCGGCGCATAGATAATGCAATTTGAGCAGTATCGATGCTGAGCGGGCAAAGACCTTTACACATGGAGCACGCAGCACAGGTATCTACACCAAAATATTCATAGCCTTTTTTAAGTTCCGCAGCCAATGTGAAATTGCCTTCGTTTTCAAGGCGTTTTGTTTCGCGCAACAATGCAATACGTTGACGAGGAGTCAATGTTAAATTGCGGCTTGGACAATGTTTTTCACAGAAACCACATTCCATACAGATTGTAAAAGCATCATCGATAACGCATTGAGCTTTAAGATTTTTCTTGTACACATCTGGATCATCTGTGATGATAACATCAGGATTCAAGATGCGTTCAGGGTCAAAAATGGCTTTGATGCGACGATTGATTTCGTACGCTTTGCGGCCCCATTCCATTTCAACAAATGGTGCCACCATGCGACCTGTACCATGTTCGGCTTTCAAAGAACCACCGAAACCAGATACGCGTTCGGACATTTCTTCTACCAAATCAGCAAAATTCTTAGTATCTTTAGGGTCACTGAAGTCAGGTGTGATGTTAAAGTGAACATTACCAGACAAAGCATGACCAAAGATTACACCACCGTCTACAAAATCGTATTTGTGGAACAATTCGGTAATCATTTCGATACCCTTAGTGAAATCTTCGATTTGGAAGCACACGTCCTCTGTAATAACAGTGGTGCCTTTTCTACGTTGACCACCAACGATTGGCAAGATGCCTTTACGGATAGCCCACCAAGAATCGTATTCTACAGGGTCTTGAGAGTAAAGACTTGGGAGGGCTGTTGGGATATCTTTCAACTTGTCTTTAATGAAAGCCAAGTTTTGATCAACCGTTTCTTTCGTGTAGCTTTCAGTTTGGAACAAGATGGCACTTGTGCCTTCAGGTACTTCACGAACGAAGTCAGGCACATTATCTAAGGCTTGAACAGCGCGCAAGGACTGATAGTCCATCATTTCCGCAGCAATAACCTTTTCACGGCCCATATTAGCCAAAGCTACAACCGCTAGGGATGCATCATTCAATGTACTAAAGAACATGAGTCCACAGCCTTTATGAGGCACGTCTTCAACCGTGTTATATACAACTTCGGACACGAAGCCCAATGTACCTTCAGAACCGATGAACAAGTGGTTGATGATATCGATAATATCTTCAAAATCAACAAGGGAGTTCAAGCCGTAACCTGTGGTATTTTTGATTTTGTACTTATGGTGAATCAAGTGTGTCAATTCTTCATCGGCTAAAATATCCTTACGCAATTGTAAGATATCCTCTACCATTTGAGGTTTTTCTTTAAGGAATTGATCAATACTCTTTTGGTCGGATGTGTCGAGAATGGAACCATCTAATAACACAACGCGAATGGAGCGAATTGTTTTATACGAGTTCTGCGCCGTACCACAGCACATACCTGAGGAGTTATTATTCAAAATACCGCCCACTAATGCGGTAGCAAGCGTAGCAGGATCTGGACCAATTTTACGATTGTACGGTTTCAATAAGTCATTTGCATCAGAACCGATAACACCACATTCACATTTTAAGGCTTTCCCATCATCGATAACTTCCATTTTCTTGAAGCCATCATTACATACGATGAGCACATCTTCACTGGAGCATTGACCAGACAAGGAGGAGCCGGCCGCACGGAATGTAAATGGTGTCCCACATTGTTGACACAAACGAATAAGCCGTCTTACTTCTCGTTCATCTTCAGCTTTAACAACTACCTTTGGTAAATAGCTATAGCAAGACGCATCAACGCCATATGCATAACGACGTAAATGATCGGTGTATACGCGACCTTTACAAATCTCATTTGCCTCCTTGGCAAAACGTTCATAATCTCTAATAAGTGTACTCACTTCTATTTCCTCCTATCCTTTCTTAAGGAATCTATTACTTTTAGTATACGCCGTTCTCATTCTCCTCACTATAATTATGCATAATTTATATCTCTTCTAATAAAAATCGATATGCATTACCCTTTTATTCCCTCAGTTGAAAGTACATCTCATTAGCATTATCATGTACCCATTTTTCCTCATATACAATCAAGAATCCTTATTTATTAAGCATGTATAGATATAGTCAGTAATTATATGCTAAAACCTCTCTAAACAACGATTCGTACTACCTATAATTCTATAGTAAATACATTACCAACATTATGCATAAAAATAGTATGATTTATATATTTTAAATTTTTCATTCTCATTTATAGTTCTCTATGACTTTTAGTTATACCCTTTTATAAAATGCTGAAAATACAGAAAGCTCTCTAATGATAAACGCTTACGAATCACCATTAGAGAGCTTTACTAAATTATGCTTATTAAAGATAGATTAATTATAAAACCATATTATCCCAAAATACTAGATTTAAGAATGAGGCGTACCGCCAATGCAAAGACAGCTATGCTCATGAGGGCGAGGATAGCTTTTGCTTTGAGACGTTTTGCAATACGAGCACCTACTTGAGCACCAAAGATAGCGCCAATACTAGTAGGGATAGCAATACTAAAAATGATGTGGCTTTCAATTAAATGTGTAATAACCCCCACCGTTGTTGATACGGCGAGAATAGATTGACTTGTAGCCGTTGCCATATGGGTAGGAAAGCCCATAAGATAAATCAAAGCCGGCACATGAATGAGACCACCACCGATACCAAAGATACTCGAAATAAAGCCAACAAAAAAGCTAATACTAATACCGATAGATTTACTATAGCTCAACTGCTCAAGAGTAAGGCTTTCTTCCTTTCTTTCCCCTTTTCTAAAATTTTTAAAACCAATCAATACGGATGCACACAGCATAAAGCATCCAAAGGCAAACATAAAGCCTTTACCAGAGAACCATCCAGACATTTGGGCACCTAAAATAGCCCCCGGAAAGGTAGCAAGACTAAAGATGATAGCAGCGTTAATGTATACCTTTTTTTGCTTAAGATAAGCTATAGATCCAGAAATGGCGTTACACATAACAGAAAAAAGCGATGTTCCTACGACCATAGATGGAGACCACTCTGGGAACCAGTACATAAAAAGAGGCACAAAGACAAGGCCCCCACCGGCACCGATGATGGTGCCAATCATAGCTGCTAAAAAGCCAACTATGGTAAAGAATATATAGAATACCACTATATTATCAATCACATTAAAACCTCCCATGCCGTTTGAATTATTGTTTCTCCATATATACAAAGGATAATCCCGTGTCATCCTGTATTTCTCTAACGGCTTTATACCCCATTTTTGTATATAATTTTATATTGATCCAGCTTTTCGTACATGTATATAATACACGCCGGTCTTGGCTGCATTGTTCATCTACAAAGGCTAATAATTTTCGAGCCAACCCTTGTTGCCGATAGTCTGGATGCACCATCAAGCGACCGACCTCTACTACGCCATCGTCATATTGATAACGAATGCCTCCGATTATCTTCCCCGCATCATCTACCATTTTATAGGTGTGCCATTGATTAAAAGTACCGCTATAATCCGCTTCTGACTCCATCAATGCAGGGATCAGTCGACAGCCAATCATTTCCGCTTCACTTTCAAAAGTAAGCAATTGTAATCGATATAATTCTAATATATCTGACTCGGTAGCTTTTACAATCTTCATCTACTAACACTCCTAGTTAGATTGGAAATACGCCTTCGCGGCTTTCAATCGGCCACGCTCACAAGAGACTTGTAGTTCGTCACCAGGTTCTAGCTTTACATCGCCTAATGGCACAATGTAGGTACCATTACGGCGAATACTTACGATCAATGTACCATCTGGTAATGCCAAGTCTTGTAGCTGTACATCCGTATAGTTTGCCACCACAGGCACCTTCGTTTGAAAGAAGGTTTGCACCGATTCTAGATTGCTTTGACCACTCATGGCTTGCAACAAGGAATCGTAAATCGGCGGTTCTTTTAAAAGATCCGCCACAAGATAGGCCACTAGCGTAACGGTACCGATAGCATAAATATTAGAGAAACTATTCGTCATTTCAAGGACGAGCAAAATCGCCAAAATTGGGGTCCGCATAGCGGCCGCTAACATGCCACCCATGGCACAGATAACGAACTGTGGTACAAAATCAGGAGAAATAAGTCCTAAGGTTGAAAGTAAGCTTTCACAAAAAGCACCTGTTGCAGCACCAATTACGAGCATGGGCAAAAATATGCCCCCTTGAGCACCACTGCCATAGCAGAAGGTGGTAAGTAAAATCTTGCCTAATACGATGCCACCTAAGAGCAATACGCCATGAGATTGAAAGGCAAGCTGACCCACAAGGTCATTGCCCCCACCCAAGAGGAGCTGCGAATCAAAGCCAATGGCCGCCACCGCCACAAAGGTAAGGGCTAATTTCAAGAATCGAGAACATTTGAGCCAGTCAAAGAACCTCTTGAAAGCAAAAATCATACGGCAAAATAACACGCCACATAGCCCCATGATAACACCAACCATGAGTAGTATCGGGAAATATTCAAGAGGAACCCCTGAGGTCACCGTAAAGCCCAGCGCTGGTGTAAGTCCAAAGATACTAACTGTAATATAGTTAGAAATCAAAGTTGCCACGAAGGTTGGTACAACGAGATACGGATAAAAGCTTTTATGTACCTCTTCAAAGACGAACATCGCCCCCGATACGGGCGCACTAAAGGCAGCTGTTAAGCCTGCCCCAGCACCTGCGGATGTCAAAATACGCTGTTCTCGTAGTCCCGAATTCATCCAGTAGGACACAATCTTCCCAGCAGAGCCGCCAATCTGTACGGCTGGCCCTTCACGACCTACGGAAAATCCTGCAAAGCCGGTCAGTACGCCACCAATCATTTTAGATACTAGTGTCCGATAGGGCTTCATATCAAAGAGACCTAACATCTCCCCTTCAATTTGCGGGATACCAGAACCACCAGACAATGGGGCCCATGCGAGCAATCGATCTACAATAAACGCAAAAATGACCATTACCACAAGCCAACCTATGGCCCATTCCATAGTAATATCATCCATCAAATGCCACCTGATATGCTCTGATTCAAGTATCAAATAGCGGTATGATGCCCCAAAAAAACCTGCAATCACCCCAACAAGAGCACCCTTTGCAATGAGTTCCGTTAAGAGCACTCGATTCATGGACATATCTGCCAAGGTAGAACTACGCTTATTAAATTTCCATAATTTCATAACATCCTCCTTAGCAGTGACCAAAACCAACCGTTCCTCTGCCGACATAGGTCTACACGAACTATGCATTCATATCCTTAGTATACTTATGTAAACCACCATTTTCAAGAAAGGATTACGTATAAAAATAGCATTCTCACGGAACACAAGATCAAAGGTCTGAATCACAAAACAATAGATAGCGCTTTAAACACAAAGCTAGCCACCTCTAAAAAGAGATGGCTAGTTTTGTTAAGCAAGTGTGTAAATGTATTTTCTTTACACATTCGGAGGCATTTGAAATATGTAAAGACGCTAATTAGAATATGGATTCATAGATGCCGATTATTTCTTCTAAAGAGGCATCCCGTGGGTTACCAGGAGTACATGCATCGTTGAAAGCAGATTCAGCGAGGAATGGAAGGTCTTCCCGTTTTACGCCTGCTTCGCTAAGAGATTTAGGAATACCTACGTCATCAGCTAATTTCTGAATTACGTCGATAGCCGCTTGACGATAGGTTGCTTCATCCATAGCATCTACATTAGGAACGCCCATAACGCGAGCGATTTCACGATATTTTTCACCTGTAGCAGGGGCATTGAATTTCAATACTGCTGTTAACAGCATCGCACAAGCCTTACCATGAGGGATATCGTACACAGCACTCAATGGATGAGCCATGGAGTGAACGATGCCGAGGCCAACGTTGGAGAAGCCCATACCCGCGATGTATTGACCTAAAGACATGGCTTCACGGCCTGCATAATCGCCAGCCACAGCGCTACGCAAGGAACGACCAATAATTTCGATAGCTTTCAAATGGAGCATATCAGTTAGCTCCCACGCACCTTTTGTGATATAACCTTCTACGGCGTGTACGAGGGCATCCATACCTGTGGCAGCGCAAAGGCCTGTTGGCATAGACGCGGACATATCAGGATCCACGATGGCAACGATTGGAATGTCATGAGGATCAACGCAAACGAATTTGCGGTTCTTTTCAACGTCTGTAATAACGTAGTTGATAGTAACCTCTGCAGCCGTACCAGATGTAGTAGTAACAGCGATGATTGGCAAGCACGGATTCTTAGTAGGCGCTAAACCTTCAAGGCTGCGTACATCGGCGAACTCAGGGTTCGTAATAATAGTAGCAATCGCCTTGCTTGTATCGATCGGGCTACCGCCACCAACAGCAACGATAACATCGGCGCCAGCCGCTTTACAAGCCTCAACACCAGCCGTTACATTTTCGATGGTAGGATTTGGCTTGATACCGTCGTAGACTTCATAAGCAATACCTGCCGCATCAAGCAAATCCGTAACCTTTGTAGCCACTTTAAATTCAAATAAATCTGGCGTAGATGTAACGAGGGCTTTTTTGAAATGGCGATTCTTAATTTCGTTCACAATCTCCTGAATCGCGCCTTGTCCAAAATAGGACGTACCGTTCAACATTATTCTGCGAGCCATATACTTCACTCCTAACAAAACAAACTATACAATAAAAATAAACCGACAGAGAATCACTTTACTTATTAATTCTCTATCGGTTTAATAAAATCCTTGATAGCACGTTATGTATACACTATATATTTTTCTATTGTAACGATTCTAAAGTTTATCTCCATTGAAATGTCAACTCAGATGCGATTTCAATGAATAGTACTTCCACTTTCTATATTCGTGATATGTTTAGTTAATTCCTGCCAATACAATTAAATACTCTAAGAAATTTTGCTCATTTTCATAAGCAAAATCCGTTTCACCGATTCGTCGAGTCGTTCTTTCGAGATACGACCGTCTTTCACGGCTTTCATAAGGCCGTTATAAGCCTCTTGCATGTGTTCGTATTCGTGACATACGAGCAAGATATCACTGCCGGCGAGGATGGATTGCACCGCCATATCGCCAAAAGTATAGTGATTTGCAAGGGCCCCCATGTCCATATCGTCCGTTACCACAACGCCATTATAGCCTATGTCCTTGCGCAACCAATCGGTAATGATTACTTTCGATAAACTAGCAGGATGATCTGGATCGATTTGTGGGTACATCGCATGAGACACCATAATTGTATAGGTATTCGATTTAGACTGTTTGATAAGGTCTATAAATACCTTTGTGTCCTCTGAAAGCAATGTTTCTTTAGATACAGGAACGATGCTTGTATCCGCGTGCAAGTCTACATCGGTCTTACCAATGCCCGGAAAGTGCTTATAGGAATACCACAAGCCCGCTTCATCGTAAGCCTTGCCAACGGCGCCTGCATAGCGAACGACCTCGTCAGGGCTCGTACTATAAGAACGACCATAGGTTAATCCTAAGTCCGCCACAGGAGCAAAGTTAATGTTAAAGCCCAAGTCTTTTAGTTCTGCACCAGACTGTTTTGCCAAGGATACAGCTTGCTCAACGGGCATTTTGCCTACCTCCTCAGCGGGAGGAACCTTGATGAGCTTATCATCCATGCGCGCTACTGCACCGCCCTCTTGGTCGATGCCGAGGAACAATGGCGTTAAACCGGCGCTTTTACCAGCCTTATTAATATCTGCAATGAGCGTTTTAACTTGATCCTTAGACTCCATGTTACGATCGAACAAGATAATACCGCCCACGCGGTACTCGTTGAGCATAAATTTAGCGTCATCGTTTAGCGTTGTGCCGTGAATGCCAATCATCAACAATTGGCCCACCTTGTCTGCATCGGACATATTAGCCACTAACTTGTCCACCTTTTGCTCTGGTGAAAGTTCGCTTTGTGCCACAGACTCATAGGTCACAGGCTCTGCCTTTGAAGTAAATGGATTATGTAAACCGCAACCCGTTGTGAGTGCTAATGCACCAATCATAGTGGCTGCTACGAAGCGTCGAAACATGCATACCTCCCTTAAATCTCTAAAAAGTAATATGTATAGTATATCAAAAAATATAAACGAGCCCAACATAATCAATACACGACAAGCAGCAGTATAGTACATGCATCTTACAAAACAAAAAGATTGTTACTCGAAAACCCAACGGGTATATCCATTGAGAGAATCAAATAACAATCTTTATATGTTTCATTTTTGTTGTATAAACATTATAGTTTACATTTTGGAGTGTAAACTATGTATCTTACATTTTGGATGTGTAAAATGTGTATGTTACATTTCGCAAATTAAATTTTGCCTTGCTCTTTCATTTCCGCTAAGAGCTTTACAATACGAGGCCCACAGCCTTTGCCACCGCAAGCGCCCGTACCAGCGCGAGTTGCTTCTTTTACTTGTGGAAACGTGTGAGCACCATCTAAAATGGCTTCCTTAATCGTTTTGCGCGTAATACTACGGCATGTGCACACCTTTGTAAGCTTGTCCAGAATCACCTCTGGCACTTGATTTTCTTCAAAATTCATATGTAATTCCTCTTTTATTCACTTGAATATCTATATACTGTATCAATTTAATGTATCGATTTAATATATCGATTTACGTGTCAATTTAGTGTATTGATTTACATATCGATGTAGTGGATCAATTTACTCTATCGATAGTATCTAATAATACACTGTCATATTAATATATCGAAAATTTACGATTTCTGTACTTAGTATATCATACTTAGCAAATTATATCGATACTTTTTAATATAGTGAGGAATGTAAAATAAAATTTGAATGATAGGACTTACCATAAAGTGTTTACTATATAGTATTTTCTACATAGTGTTACCATATAGCTTTTACCATATCAGCCTTAATCTAAATCCTATAAAATAATGCTCACGATACGGTCAAAGAATTGTAAAATCGTTTGTTGTAATGGAATGAAAATCTTATCTGCAATAGGTGTATTAAGCAATAAGATAAGTACAATCAAGCTGACAAAGCTTAACCGTTCCAATGTAAATTGCAAATCCCTAGGCAACAAGCTTGTAATAATGCGACTACCATCAAGTGGTGGTATGGGCATCATATTGAGAATGGCAAAGTTAATATTATATACAACAATCAGTGTCAGTACTAACTCTAATGATTCATTTGTCAACAAGCCGTAGCTTTCAAGAAAACGAAGTGCTAAGTAGCCTAAAAAGGCCATCAGCACATTAGACGCAGGTCCCGCAATAGATACTAAGGTATAATCTGTGCGAGGATCGCGGAAGTTAGACGTATCAACCATTACAGGCTTAGCCCATCCAAACCCACCGATAAGAAATGCTATAGAGCCGATTAAATCAAGGTGAGCCACGGGATTCAATGTCAAGCGGCCCATGGAGCGCGGCGTAGAGTCGCCGAGCATATCTGCTACCTTGGCATGAGCAAATTCATGCCCTGCAGCTGCAATGATAAGCGCTGGAATAGACGCTAAAATCATCGTTAAACTAATACCAGAAAATAACATAAAACTCCTTTATTGTTTGGCTTCCCATGCAGTAAAGCCCTCTTGAATGCAGCGGAGCGCATTCAATGTGCGAGGATAGCCGATATACGGAACGCATTGGGATGCGATATTAATCAAATATTGTTTGCTGTTTCCTACGTTCAAATTGCCTTGTACATGAGCCTTGAGTTGAGATTCACAGCCACCTTGAGCCGCAAGGAAGCAGAAGGTAATCATTTCACGATGAGCCACGCTAAGGCCTTTACGCGTATAGTAATCGCCGAACATATTGGCAAGCCATTTGTTGATATGACGAATATCTTCTGGCCCTTCTTGGTAAGAATTGCGCATAGACTCCCCAAAGATTTCCACTTGTTTTTCTACGCCCTTTTCTAGACGAGACTCACTAGTAATAGTGCTGCGAGAGGAATCAACAATAGCCTCTCCTCGATAGTCAAAAATCTTATTGGTCACCTTAAAGAATGGGCGCACACGTCCGATGCCAAGATAGGGCACCGCTTGATAAATGAGCTCTACCACTTCATCAGGAATAAGGCCAAAGTTTAATGCTGCCGGTAGCATTAATGCATATTCATCAACAGCTGAGGCGCCTACTAATGTAGCGAGAATGGCTAAGAAGCGATCCTTTGCCGGTACATTACGGCCTTCTTCGGTGATGACTTCATCAAAGGCAAAATTATCAAACAATACTTCAAACTCTGGATCAATATAACCTGCTGGGGCTGCAATATCAGGGAACATACGCTCCGTATAGGCTTGAGCAAATTCAGATTTAGACATAAAAAACCTCCATAAACAACACTGGTGAAAGCCCAAAAGGAACTTTCACCAGCAATAGTTATGTAATTATTACGGCACGGGCCATCAGATTATAACGCTGGGAATTCGAAAGTTGTGCCGTATACTTCTTTCCAAGCAGCCATAAACATATTGAACTCATTTGTTCCAGGTTGAATTTGGTAAACTTGACCATCTGGAGCGTAACGATATACAGTATGTAAGCTTGGATTAACAAGATATTTGAACAATGTAGCTTCCCCGTATTGGTTATTATGCATGTTAATTACATTAACACCAAATACGTTGTTACGGCTGCTATCGATACCTTTAAACTCAGATGCTTTATCAAAGAAATACGTTTCTGTACCATTTGCACTATTTGGAACCTCTGGGTAGTTAGCTAACCCATTCCAGTTTTCTGCGTTTGCAACACCACCTACTAATAATGTACCGGCTAATACAAATGCACCTAATAAATTTTTATTCATAATGATCTCCTTTGTGCCACGAGGGCAAATCACGAATCAGTCATACTCTCACATGACTTGAATACAATACGCTATATGTATAGTATATCACATTTTTAATAAAATTTTTAGATTTCCAAGGTTACAGAATATATGCATATGAGGTTGTATCAAATTAGCCCTTCATGTTCTCTGCTGTTTTTGCGTTTGCGTTATCGATTGCTTCTAGTAATTTATTGAGCAACATACGCAATTGACGTGTTTCTTCTACGTCAAAAATAGGACCTGACGCTTCAGCCAAGCGACGTGGTATATGAACAGCTACATCACGTAATTCTTTACCCGTATCAGTAAGGGTTACCATAACTACGCGTTCATCTTGACGGCTACGTTTGCGTTTCAAGAATGCTTTGGCTTCTAATTTCTTTAAAAGCGGTGTTAATGTACCGGAATCTAGGCGCAATACTTGGCCCAATTCCTTAACGGATAAATCACCATATTGCCACAATGCCATCATTACGATGTATTGAGTATATGTCAAATTTAAAGGATCTAAGTGATTACGATATGCATTAACAATTTCCTTCGCCACTACATAAAGTGGAAAGCTCAATTGATTTTCCAATCTTAAATATTCTGAATCAGGAACATCTTCTTTATGTTTGTACCCTTCGAGTACACCAATTTCTGCCATATTCTACCTCCATATGCACACAATTATCTACTAATTAATTGTACACAATTTTACGGTAAACAGTCAACGCAAAAAGCCTACTTTGAACAGATATTTTTAAATTTGTCAATTAATTAATATTTATTTTCTTATTCGTTAAGAATTAGGCACTTCTATAGAATTTATGGGTAAAAATCATACCATAAAATTGTTACTTTATTTATAAGTTTATTTGATATTAAATTAGAAAGTTATAACTTCTGTTTTCAATGAAATCTTTTTTCGTTGCAGACCGTCTCCTAATAAATGACTTAGTAAAAATACGCCCCCTACTAGGTCCTTCCTTGTAGTATAATAAAAGAAATTCTATATCAAAGCTAACTTATAATAGGAGGCCTATATGAACACCTTAGAGTGCATCAAAACTCGTCATAGTACACGTAAATTTAAAGCAGATCAAGTATCTCGAGAACTTATTGATCAAGTCCTCGACGCTGGTCGCCGTGCTCCATCTGGCGGTAATACACAATTAACACATTTCATGGTCATTACAAACCAAGATGTGCTTCAAGAACTAGTAACACTCATTCAAGAAGAATACGGCAAAATGCCGATTACAGAAAATACTTTACCTTACATGGTCAATATCATTAAGATGTCCGCCGAAGGCAAATTTGTATTCCACTATAATGCACCTGTGCTCATCGTATTAGCTAGTAAAGCAAACTATGCTAATAACTTTGCTGATGTATCTTGTGCCATGCAAAACATGATGCTTGCTTGCAATGAACTCGACCTTGGCAGTTGCTGGGTTAACCAAATCCGTCATCTTCAAGATAATGAACGCATCCAAGCCAAAATGCGTGAACTAGGTCTTAGCGAAGACGAAAAAGTCTACGCTAGCCTCGCTATCGGCTACCCAGATCTACCAAATGGCCTTAACCGCCGTGAAATCGAAGCCAAAGGCTATCCTGTAACATACATTGATTAGTTGAGACTCATAATATATAAAACAAAAGCGCTATCTATCCTACAACTCTATTTGAGTTTCGTTAGGAATAGATAGCACTTTTTATTGACTATATTATTTTTTAACGCTCATCGATTTAGTAATCAAATCGATGCACACACTCCATACTTATATTTATAATGAACTACTATTAAGCCTCAAACACGCGTTTACGAGCTGCATTCACGAGGACGGAATCATCGTCTTCTACTGCGTGGTTAGATTTGTAAGCCCAGCGCAACAATAGTGCAGAGTTTGCCACTACGAGGAGGCTACCGCCGTTGTGAACAAGGGCGCCCCACACGGGGGATAAGGTACCAACCATTGCCAAGATGATAGCCACAAAGTTCAAGATTAAGGAGAAGGAAAGGTTTACCTTAATTGTGGTCATCATGCGTTTAGATAAGGCCACGAGATGAGGAATTTCTTTAATATTATCGTTTACGAGAACGATATCTGCTGCCTCTACCGCGATATCGCTACCAACACCGCCCATAGCGATGCCCACATCAGATTTTTTTAGAGCTGGTGCATCGTTTACACCATCGCCAACCATAGCTACAATATTGCCGTCTTGTTGTAATTGAGCCACTGTATCCATTTTGTCTTCTGGCAAGCAGTCTGCAATCACATTGGATACGTTCAATCGTTTACCAATCGTTTTTGCTGTTGCCACATGGTCACCTGTTAAAAGAACAGGCATTACATCAAGATCGTTTAAAGACTCTACTACGGCGCGACTTTCACGGCGAACACGGTCAGCCAAAGCCACATAGCCAGCCAATAAGCCATCAACGGCAACATATACAATGGATGCACCTCGGTTCAAATGCTCATGAACAGCCTCTTTCACGGAGTCAGCAATAGAAATATTAGACAAGGTCATCATCGCTTCGTTACCAGCCAAGACGGCTTTATCTTGTACAGTAGCCTCTAAGCCTTTACCAGGAACCATGCGGAAGGAATCTACCGAATCAAAGCTTTCACCATGATGGGATGTAAAGCCATTCACGATAGCCTTGCCCAATGGATGCTCAGATTTAGTTTCTACAGAAACCACCAAGCGATACAACTCATCAGTAGGCATGGAACCCACACTTTCAACGGCTGTCACCTCAGGCGTACCATAGGTCAAGGTACCCGTTTTATCGAAGGTCATCGTATCAACCTTCGCCAAGCGTTCCATAATATTGCCACGACGCACGAGGAAACCGTGTTGGCTCGCATTAGAAATAGCTGCCATAATCGCTGCCGGCGTTGCCAATACGAGAGCACAAGGACAGAACACAACGAGGATGGTCACGGCACGAATGATTTCACCGGTTACCACATAGGTGCCAACCGCTGCCAATAACGCAATCACTACAATCCACGTAGCCCAACGGTCAGCCAAGCTAACAATTTTCGCATTGCCCGGATCCGTAGACTTAACGAGCTTAATCATACGTTGAATAGAGCTATCTTCGCCCTCTTTTGTCGCAGTCATATCGAAAGCGCCGAATTGGTTCACCGTACCAGAGAATACTTCGTCACCCGTCGTTTTATCTACCGGCATGGATTCGCCAGTCATAATGGATTGATCAATCGCTGTATCACCAGACAAAATCGTACCATCCACAGGGATAACCTCACCTGGCAACACGCGGATTACGTCGCCTACCATTATGATATCTGCAGGCAATACCTCTTCCTTGCCGTTGCGAACGATGCGTGCCGTTGTAGGCGTCAATTTAACGAGACGTTCGATGCCCGCTTGCGCTTTTGATACAGTGAACTCTTCGAGCATGGCCCCCAGTTGCATGATGAAAGCAATTTCTGCGGCCGCAAATACTTCGCCAATAGCAACGGCTGCAATAAGCGCCAAGGACACAAGCAAATCTGCTTTTACGTCGAACTCTTCATACATGGCAACCGCTGCGCCCCACACGATAGGAAGGCCACACAATACTATTGTGAACCAAGCCCAGTCGAAAGGCAAACCTAAACGAACACCTAATAAACTAAATACTACGCCGATACCGCCGGCTACTAATGTAATCTTTTCACGATTCAAATCGAACCATTCTGCTATTTTGCTCCACCGTTCCATAATTACCTCCTGTGAAAGCTTATATATAATGATATGTACACATTGATTGTGGTCTATATACATGCGTCCATGTATATAACACCTTAAGGGCAAACATGTTATTTATCGTTCTGTTTACCATTTTTATTGTTTTATACCCATAGGGGTATACCTTATGATTATGTTATACCCATATGGGTATATTTGTGTCAACAACAAAATATGTACAAATATTCATATATAAGCAAAAACACAGGTAAATACTGAATCTATTGAGATTATATTATTCACGCATGATCATATTACACAAATGCATGAGCAGTTATTCATATATTTATTTGCAAATCTAATAATTTTTACATAGAAGATATTCTGATGATTTTCAACCTATTCAATACTATTTCACCCTAATCAATACTATCCATAATGCAATTTTCTAATAACTATTTATTATAATAAAAAATTAAGTATAGTCGACTACATACCCTACATGGTATTATTACAAATGACATGTTGTAGAAAGGATGTGTAACGATGTCGATTTTCTCTCCTGCTCCTCATATTGAACGTTTACCAGAGGCGCAAATCGATTCCACCTACAAACGTCTTCGACACGAAGTCTTTGCAGGTACATTTATTGGTTATGCTACATTCTATTTGATCCGTCAAAACTTTAGTTTAGCTGTTCCGTACATGATTGCTGAGTACGGCTACACCAAAGCGGATCTTGGTATAGTTATGACCATCTTATCCGTAGCTTACGGCGTAAGTAAATTTGTTATGGGTAATGCGTCTGACCGCTCTAACCCAAAATACTTCTCCACAGTAGGTCTATTGCTTAGTGCTTTAGTTATGTTATTATTCGGCACCTTACCGGGTGTTATGAGCAGTATTCCTATCATGTGCGTTCTTGCCTTATTAAACGGTTGGTTCCAAGGTATGGGCTACCCTCCATATGCAAAAAACATGGTAACTTGGTTCTCCCGTTCCGAACGCGGTGCTTGGTGGTCTTGGTGGAACGTTTCCCACAACCTAGGTGGCGGCATTATCGCTCCTCTTGCTACGCTTGGTATCTACCTATTCGGTACATGGCATAGTATCTTCTTCTTCCCTGCCCTTATTTCTATCGTGTTAGCGATTATTACCTTTGTATTGTTGAAAGATACGCCTCAATCCTGTGGCTTACCGCCTATCGAAGAATACAAACACGAAGTCGTTCATACACATACAGAAAATGAAGAAAAAAGTACTTTCAAAGAAATCTTCTACAAATATATTTTGCATAATAAATACTTATGGTATCTTGCGATTGCAAATATCTTTGTATACTTCATCCGTTACGGCGTAGTTAGCTGGGCACCGACCTATTTAACCGCTGTGAAAGGCTTCACAAAAGAAGGTTCCCGTTGGGCTTACTTCTTATACGAATGGGCTGGTATTCCAGGCATGCTTGTAAGTGGTTACTTAAGTGACCGCGTATTCCGCGGCCGTCGTGCTCCAGCTACAATTTGCTTCATGCTATTCGTTATCTTAGCGATCCTTGTATACTGGTTTAACCCTGCAGGCAATGTCCTCATCGATAACTTAGCACTCATTGCTATCGGCTTCCTCATCTACGGTCCTGTTATGATGATTGGCCTTCAAGCTGCAGACATGGTACCACGCGTAGCAACAGGTGGTGCTACTGGCCTTACAGGCCTTCTTGGTTACCTCATTGGTTCCGCTGGTGCTGGTGCTTTCATGGGGCTCATGGTTGACCACTACGGTTGGGATGGTGGTTTCATTGCCCTCGTTGGTGCATGTATCCTATCCATCGTCTTCCTACTCCTCACCCTTGGAGACAAAGGCCAGCAATAGAATACGTAATATAAAATACATACTGTGCAACTCACTGTTGTATATACAAAACTCCCCTAGTAATACTTATGATTACTAGGGGAGTTTTATTATTTATGCGATGCATAAGGAGCCGTTTAATACTTTCAAATTATACACGAGACCGAGTCGCGCCAAGCCGTGCAATGCAGCAGCGGTTACAGGATTGATAGATCCTAACACACCAGCACCAATGATGGCAACGTGGAACATTATGGACACGATGAGTAGGCCCAAATGGCATTGTTTCGCCTCTTTTGAAAGCCCCGCCGTCGGAGAATTTTCATCTACAAGTGATCCCATCATGAGTGCCACAAGAACGAGCTCCAACGAGCATGGACAAAGGATAACTAGCAACGTAATGGTATGCATAAAGTTCTGTGTCAATGCATAGGAACCCATGGAAAGTAACATGACAGCCACAACGATAACAGATGAATAATTGTTGATGCCCTGACGTAATGCAACAAGCTGTGTAGGCATGGTCGGCAACATGTCATCATCCAATGTATAGTGCACGTCGCCCGTAATAAGCTGCTCTAAGAAGAAGCCACCATGTACGATGAGGCCCACATAAGCCGCCGTATGGTAATCTCCAATGGCAATGAGCGCCACCATGGCTATCACGATGAGAAAATTAGCATGAATCTCTAAATGATCCCAAATACTTTGCACGCTGTTGATGAGCAATGGCAAGCCACAAATGATGACTGTCACCCACGCCAAATCAATAGCTGGGTTCATAGGCTCCGTAAGCGCATCTAATATGATAAATAATAAGCCGAGTGCCAAAATAGCCCCCTGCGTGCGCAGAGACACCTGCGCTGATAAAGACTGTAAAAACTTCATATAGACCTCTCTATAAATGAAATACCGGCCTTACTTAATCCGGAAATACCTTTTACTTCTATAATTAATATTACTAACACCTAAAATACCTATAGGGGTATCTCTATGGTGTAATCATTATACAAAATATATAAGTTATATACAAATCAAATTTTTTAATAAATGAAAGGACCTATCTCTAAAAATGACTTAGCCGTAAAGAGGTCCTAGTTGTGAGCTCTAATTTCTTTATTAAAACGTAGAAAGAACAAGTCCCTAAAAATGACTTAGCTTGCTATGGAAGTTATTTTAATAGGCACTAGTTGAAGATCCTAAATTCATATAAAAGGAAAAGCCCCTATCTCTAAAAATGACTTAGCTCGCTATGGAGGCTTTTAGAGATAGGGGCTTTGACCCAAGGTTATGAAATTAGAGCTTCAACGCCTCAATCCATTCTGCTTCTTTAAATCCAACGAGTACTTTGTCTTCAAGAACCAAGATAGGACGTTTTACAAGCATGCCATTAGATGCTAATAAAGCTAGTTTTTCTTCTTCGCTAAGGTTTGGCAATTTATCCTTTAATTGTTGTTCACGGTAAATCATACCAGACGTATTAAAGAATGCTTTCAAATCCTTACCAGATTGTGGATACCAAGCAGCAATTTCCTCAGCTGTAGGGTTTTCGGACTTGATGTCACGATCTGTGTACTTGATGTTATGATCATCTAAGAATTTCTTTGCTTTTTTGCATGTTGTGCATTTAGGATATTCAACGAATAACATAGGTTCTCCTTATATCAATATTCAATGTTATAACAACTTACTAATTTAAGATAATTGTACCAAATACATCGAAAATTATCAATATCTTATTGACAGTCTACGGGGTCTAATAAAGCACAATGTGCAATAGAGGCTAATACTTCATCCATACCCTCACTAAGTTTTGCAGTACGCAAATCAACATCCATCTGTAAACGCAAGAAATACCCTTCCGAAACATCAAAGTATTTCGCTAAACGCAACGATGTATCTGCTGAAATAGATCGTGTACCATTCAATATTTCTTGAATCCGTGAAACAGGCACATGTATATCCTTAGCCAATCGATATGCAGATAGTCCTAATGGATCCATAAACTCTTCTTTTAATATTTCACTAATGGTAGGTGTAGGAATAAACTTTTCCATATTAATTTCCTCTCTATTAATGATAATCTACAATTTCTACATCATAAAAACTACTACTATCTTTCACTTTAAAACACAGTCTATATTAACCATTAATCCGCAAACTATACTGACCAAATCGATCTCCTTGCAACAACTCCAAGCGATTACCTGGTGGCCAACGTAAATCTTGTAATGATTCAGCATTATCTAACAATAGTAATTTACGAAGAGCTAACCTTTGTATAAACGGAGAAAAGCGTTTAGAAAAGCTTTGATAGTAAACTTTTTCTGTTTCCTTATCCTTAAATCCGATAATCATAGAATCTCTCTTTCAATTATACCTGTTAAACAGGTATAATTCAATAACATATACTTGATGAAAAACTATACATAGAATTAAAATTATTCTACAAATAATTTTAATAAAGAGATTCTATAAAACATCATCTAATTCCTACACTTGAGATGACTCTATTGGCCACCTATTTCGGAATGTAATCAATTTACCCTATCGTCATAATTGAATTAAAACTATCATTAATTCCCACTTCAACTAAATTAATTTTAAAAAGTAAAAAGACCTACATCCTCGACCGTATCATGTATAAAATACATATTAAAGGTTGAGAGAATATAGGTCTCTTATAAAAATCTATGTATTATTTATAATACTAGTTATAGCAAAAATGTAAGCCCCATTGCCACGAAGATGGCTGGCAAAAGGTTTGCAATACGTACTTTACCAGGCCAGATGAGGTCGATACCAACGCAGAAAATTAGAATAGATCCGACATAGGATAAATTATCGATGGCACTAGGTGTCATCAACGGCGCCGCAATATGTGCCATAGCCGTAATGAGCCATTGCGTAATACCTACTGGAATAAAGGAGAACAGCGCCCCTTTCCCCATAGAGGATACCATAACCATAACGATGATGCCGTCGAGGATGCCTTTTAAAAGTAATGTCTGATAATTTCCAGTAAGACCGTCTTGAATGGAACCAAGCACACCCATAGCACCTACGGTAAACGTTAAAGATGCAGTGATAAAAGCATGGGTAAACTTTGGATCCCCAGCGTTACCAGTGCGAGCTTTCACCCAGTCACCAAATACAGTAATCCAATGATTAAGGTCAATGATTTCACCAATAACGGCACCTACAACCATGCTAATAATCATCAATAGAGGGCCCGTTGTTTGTAGAGATCCATTGACAATGACGAGCATATACTGCATGGCCCCGCTCATACCGAGGAGGAGCACAATAATACCGCTCACAATCATGAGCGTTTGCTTTAAATTTTCTTTCATAAAGCGACCAAACACGAGGCCACATAGGCTGCCAGCTATAATGAGGCCAATATTAATGGCCGTTCCCAAACCAATCATATATTTCCCTTCTTTAATTGTGAAAGTAACACTATCAATTTACTTCAGTATAGCAATCATATCGAAATAAATCAATTTATATGGCGTAAAATATATAGTTGAAATTGGATTAATTAAAGTTTTTTTAGGACCATACATATAGCCTGATTAATGCTGCTATAGCTTTTCCTAATACAGTATGGCTCCTTTTATAACGTTATATATAGCAAAAAGCCTCTACCCAATAAGGGTAGAGGCTCTGTATAGTTTATAGCGTTGAGAGAGAACTAATGATAGACCCGCTTAGGAGAGAGAGAGTATATGTGTTTATATATAAAGCGGGCCGACATGAGATGAGTCGCTATCGCCTCATCGACTTTAGTGTACACCCAATTCCACATAACCACAAATTCAATTATGTAAACACAAGTATGCACAAAAACTATTGTTAACTAATTTATACTTATCTCCCTTATGCTTCATCGTCTACAGGTAACCGTACGATATCTGCTGTTTTATTAATCTCCTTAAAGCAAGGGCAGTCTTTACCGTGATCATTGATGAGGCCACTAGCTTGTAGATGCGAATAAATCGTAACAGGACCTACAAACTTAAAGCCCCGCTGCTTTAAGTCTTTGCTTATCCGCGTAGATAAACCATTCTTTGTAGGAAAATGACCTTCTGGATGGTTTTCATAAATAATCGTTTTATGATTTGTAAATCCCCAAATATAGTTACAAAACGAACCAAATTCAGATTGAATACGTTTAAAAGCAGCAGCATTATTGATAATGGCTTCAATTTTAGGACGATGCTTAAGCATCCCCTCCGTCTGCATGATGCGTTCAATGTCGCTTTCACCATAAGCAGCCACCGCATCAATATCAAAATGATCAAAGCATGCTCGAATGATGTTCCGTTTATTCAAAATCGTAAGCCAACTGAGTCCACATTGGAGACTTTCAAGACAAAGATGTTCAAATTGATGTTGGTCATCATGAATTGGTCGGCCCCACTCGTAATCGTGGTAATCCTGATATAAAGGCGTCGTCGGCCATTCACAAGTCGTCATCACACACCTCCATGAGCCCATACGAGGACGTCATACATGAGCGCTACTACGAGGCCCATTATGAGATGACCACCCACATAAAATGGCACTAGATAATAAATGAATAAAAGCAAGGAATGCAAGGCTTTACGAAGCCATATAATTGGCGTAGATGTGTCGCCACCTACTTTACTATCAAGCCAATTATGGACGGTGTAAATAGGCGTTCCTAAACGGCGAATCCAGTCTGGAACACGTACCCCAGGATTCAAACCAGGGCAATAGAAGATCACCAAGGGCAACGCCACCACATCAATGACGAGCAATAGGGTTAGCATAAAAGCAAACCAATCTAATTCGCCTTCCCACGTGAAGGGTTGTGCCATGAAACGGGCACCCCACAAATAGGCTTTATATACGATATACGGTTCTAACAGCCATAATAAGGGCTTCACTACACTCATGGGACTACCTACACCAAATAAAAAATAATAAAAACTACGCATTTGCGTAGTCATTTCATATATACAACATTCCGATTATATCGACTGAATACCAAGGACATAGCGATTTTCTAGGTTAGAAAATCACTTCATACACACCATTTTTAGTCCTTACATACATCGATTTTCATATTAATATTATATCAGATTTTGTAGTTCTTGTGGGATTATATTTTATAAAAATTTTATCAATTTACACTATTTATAGTACTGATTAACAAAAGAAGTCACTATATAAGCCATTTTCTGTAGTCAGCTCTTGTATATTCATTTTTCATCAAAGTCATGACCTCTCTTAATCATGGGCTCTAAAAAATATAGGATTCAAATCAAATAGATTTATTCCAATGATATGTGGCATTTTATACTCATTAACTATGTTATTATAAATGCAGGTAGTAAATACCTTCTCACTTTCTCCTTTTGATAAAAATAGCAAAAAAGGCAGTCCCTAACGTAAACTGTACCTCTCAAAAATTGTGTCCAATTTTTGGGGATACAGTTCAGGGCTGCCTTTTTTGTTTGTCGTTTATTTATCTGTATTTATTTTATCTATCGTCTACACAATCATATGTTATATAGGATCTATCTATTATGCATTCTGCCCTATCTTGCTAAATAGCTATTAACTAAACAACTATTATTCTATATTTCTATTGTTCTATATTTCTATTGTTCTATAGCCTCTACTACTTCGCCAATGTACATATAATGTGGTTCCCAACGATCATACCCAGCTTGTGTATATACAGCAGGATTAGATGCGTAATAATCTTTTACCTTTTCTGCCAAATAGGCTTCATCGAATTGGTGTTCATATAGCTTTTTACATACAAAAGTTAACTCTGCTTCTTTGAAAGTTACCCCATCGCCTGCCGTAACTGGCGTTAGGCCAGAATTTGCCACCTTATTTTCGTCGCGGCCAGAATGAGAACCTAAATAACCAAGAGCCTTGCGATAACTTTCAGGGAAAAAGCTAACTGTAAAGGTATCATATTTCGCCATAAACTCTTGAGTATAACGCGCTGGATGAATGTACACTGTCACCGTGGATATATCGCCACCATTAGGGCCCCATATATTGCCCATACTACCCCAACTAACCGTACACGTATTAAAATTATCAAGCGTTCCAGCCGTAACAAGAGCCCAACGATTCTCAAACATGGTAAAAGCTTTATAATCCTTTGTTTCAAATGCTTTCATAAGAACCTCCAGTTTATCTCAATTTGACGATATAAATCTTTACCCCTATAATATAGGTAGATAGTCAGACGAGTCATACCGTCAGGCTCATCTCTGAAAACAAAAAAGCTTGAGAATGGCCTTTCAGTTATCGAATCATCTAAGATAACGAAGGGCTATTTGTCTTTTGTGAGACAAATAAGCGCTATTAAAGCTCCAAAAGCAATAACCACAGTTATCACCTGTAATAAGAGCATGATTATTTCATAATCACTCATAGGCTTATCCCTCCCTTCGATGACGAAGAGAGGTCCAACCTCGTCTAACTATCCTATGATTATTATATAGCGAACTAATATGCGATACAATAAGCATTATATTATACAAATATATGAATACAGTAATAAAAGCCGAGCTAATTCTATGAATTAAAAGCTCGGCTTTTTTCATAGATATGGTAAGAATATAATCATTTATAAATCAAAATCTTACTGACTTTATCGCCTTTTTGTTCAAATTGTATGCCATGCATCATATCCGTACGATAGCGATATTTCCCATAAAACCATCGATTATTAGAGTCTACTAAATCAGGTCTACCGTATACATTAAGGACTTTTCGCATGGAGTCGCCTACGGCAATGCCTCTATGTGTTGTGGCATCACGATTCTCGATCATCATATAGGTAACAACTGACTCTACACCATCCATTTTAAAACTCCCAAAGGTAACACCACCATAGGTGAGTCCTCTACTAGTTTCTTTAGTAGGCTGCCCCAAACTTGCTTTCACACTATCAAAGGTATTACCTAATGAAACACCAAGAACCATCATATCCTCGTCTGGTAAGTTAGCACCTACAAGTTGTCCTCCCGCATAATGAGTATACTGCTCAGCTTTCGGCCAATCGTAAGACTGTTTCGCTGCATTTGTTTCAAGGCGATCCCACGTTTTGCTCAACCAACTTGCATCTGTCACATAACTATAACCACTTACCAATTGCAGGCCGATAACAAGCCCCGTAATCATGTATTTTCTTTTCATGTTCTCTCTCCTGAACGATCTTATAAACAACTGAATTACATTTTATCTTTACTTTGCATACGGATTACTTTATTCCGCAGTGTCTCAACATTTGCAAAATCAGAATATTCTACCGTATTACGCAGCTGAATATGAGAATATGGCGTAGCCCCATCAATATAAACTAAGCTCATTATATATACATTCTTGTCATCACGTAAGAATCGATGCATTAAAGACGTTTTTCCTGGTTGATAGTTATCTACTAAAAGACTAGGAACGCCATTATTCCAAACAGATGCTGATTGAATAGGTGCATCACCTATGATTTGACTTTCTGGCTTTATTTCCGAAATCTCGTCAATAAATGAATAGATATATTTATCATCTACTTTTACAGGTTTCTTAGCTACAATAAGTCGGATACCTGATCCACGATAGTCTCTCATTTCGGCAGAGTCCTTTAACGATTTCTGTGCTATTAGTTTGAGCCCTTTAGGAATACGATATGTGAAATTATCCCATTGAATACTTTCACTATAATGATCCATGTCATCTAACGATCGAATCGACGGAATTACATAATTACTCATAACATGCTCGAGCTTGCCGGTAACAGGCTGATTTTTGTAGCTAAGACCTACCATATATTCTTGATTCGGTTGATTAAATAAACCAACTACAGCAACCATAGCAGGCGTATTCTCACCGAAAGACTCAGTTTCAATAGCCCATTTACCATGTGTGATACCCGGATATGTAAACTCCCCTTTTCGCTCTGATTTTAATTTGCCTAATGCATCATCATAATTCTGTTTTGTACCAATCGCAAAAAATATGGAATTCTCTCTTACAATAGATAAACGTTCACCATCACTGCGTTTTGGGTAATACTTACTTGCTAATAGTAGTCCAGGAACAGATGCCCGAATGTTATTACGCTCATCATGCAACAACACAACTGCAGACTCATTAACAAGTAAGTCCATCAACTTCTCCGAATCGCTTGCTATCTGATTAACTTCATCTCGTGTTAGTCCCCAGTCAGTTACATACATGTCCATGCGTTTTTTAGATTCAGAATGTAATTTTATAACATCACTAGCTCCTACATTGCTCAAGCTACCGGCCCGATAGTTTTCATAGGCATTGGCAGGGATATTCGCATCTGCCCCTGGTATAGGTGGCTGTCCTGCTGGCACTTCTATCTGTACAGCGCTTACATTCATGGTGAAAGCAGCTAGTACAGCCATGATAATCAAACTTTTACGTAACATAAAACCCTCTCTTTTTTCTCTCACATTACAACATAAATAAGCACAACCTTATTAGCATAAGTATACTATGTAAACAAGGCTGTGCCTATTATTAATAATTTTATAATTTAGTATATGTATGATATATCTATAATTGGTATATATAAGGTTTATCTCCATTTGACGATATATCCCTTTATCCCTATAATATAAGTAGATAGTCAGACGAGTAGTGACGTCAGGCTCATCTCACAAACAAATAACATGTAGAAATGGCCTTTTCGTTTTATCTAATTTCCGAAGAAACGAAGGGCTATTTTGCTATTTCTAGACAAATAAGCGCCACAAGTGCTCCAAAGGATATCATGACTGATAAAATCCCAAGGATAATCATAATGATTTTATAACCACTCATAAGCAACCCTCCCTTCAAAAACGAAGAGAGGCCCAACCTCGCCTAACTATCCTAAGTCTATTATAGAACGAACTAATATGCGATACAATAAGCATTATATTATATAAATATACGAATAAACTAATAAAAGCCAAGTTATTCCTAACTATGAATAGCTTGGCTTTTACATTATGTAAATAAGTTAAAAATATATCAGAAATCTAATATGCGTATTTAGGAGCTTTCAAAAGCTAATGAAATATCAGTCCAATAATAATCAGAATCGGAGCTAGGTAAGAAACACAAAAATAACAATAGCTAAAACAATAATAGTGCCATACATTAATATCCCTAGCTTTATAACAAAATCTATACTATAAAAGATAAATGTCCCCACTAAAGATAGGTCTTTCAAAGAAAAGTACCAAGCTTTCACTCTATAATAAATTTTTGGTTTATCAAACGCTGGATATAGTTTCTCATGCCACAAAATAAGCCACGGTAAAACCCAAATATTCCCAAAGGTAAATATCAATACTGGCAAATAATCCCTTAATGGATATGCTTCTAATACATATCGATCATAGAGCAATGTATAGAAAGCCCAAATAGAGATTCCCCAAATAAGTAAAAGTACAAGCTTTATTAGGAGTCCAAAAACAAGTTTTATCTTTAATCTATGTTTATTCACTGTTTTAACCACTCTAGTGCCATACATAAATATTACAACTCATCATCATAAGATAGTCCAAAGATCTTTTTATAGATCAAATTAGGCAATTTATATTTTTCATCACCAAATTCAGCAGGTAGAATCATAGCTTTTAGATTTTCTGCATATATACGTTGTTGGCGAATTTGTCCATTATTGTAATAGGTACCGCCATCATTAACGGTCCCTGTAATTCCTGAACTTCCTTGCTTTGCACGCCAAATAGAGATATATGGGGTCTTATCACCTTGTTTTAAACTTCTATCATGATCATTAATCAAATGGCGCAAAGAACGATCCATTTGGTAATCGTATTGTACTGAAAGTCCTTGAATCATATTCGCAGCAGGCATGGAAACATAAATGACGGCTTCAATACGACGATGGCCATTCGGCGCCGTTACAGACTTAACAGATGAAAGATCCAAATATTTTCCATCTCCTCTTCCAGAGTCAGCACTCGAATCGATGTGTTCAAATCGTTCTGCGTTTAATAAGTCAGCTTGTGATACGGCTTGGATTTGCATTGGCAACACGAGGCAGCTTAGTAACCATAGTGAAAGTAAATATATGCGTTTCATCATCCACCTCATTGGGCCACAATATCATCAAAATGCTGCTGATAGGCAGACATAAACATAGCATCTGCTAAATCATACATAATAATATTCTTGCGATTAAGCGGAAGATTCCTAGTACCTTCCGAAGATGGGTTCTTCTTAAGCGCACCATCCAGTGTATAAATTGCACGGTCTGAATCAGACATAAATAAGCCCGACTTACTTTCACTAGCCTCAATCAAAGCCAACATAGATGGACTCGGATTCATCGTATGAGATGATTTAATCAATGTGGCCAATGAATAGTTTGCATCATAATTTACAGTGAGCCTTTTTTCAATAATCTCAGCCTGATAGTGACGTATGTACCACATAATAAATAGCACTCAATGTATACTGTGGCGGCGCATACTTTTGGACCTCCACAGAATAGGTATTTAAATACACATACATACCACCATCATTAACAATTGCACTCGGTTTCTCATACTCATGCTGATGAACTAGCTTAAACTGTGGCGACGTTTTCAATTCCTGATAAGTAATTGCCTCTGTAGGCATGGTGAAAGCCAGCAACACAAGAGCTAGCATCAAAATACGTTGAATCATAAAAACCTCTCTCAAAAAATAAATCTTGTCTCTCAATAAAATAAGCACAGTCTTATTAGCATAAGTATACTATGCAAACAAGGCTGTGCCTATGATTAATAATTTTATATTTTAGTTCCTAATATATATACATTCTCCAACGTTCCAAGAAACTCCTCTTTGTATTTTCCCCAGTTTTTATGGATAATTAAACTATACTTGATTATGCACCGCAAGTAGTAAGGGTGATTTAGTATGAATCTCTAGATAGTGTAAATTTTTGGAGGTGTCATATGGATTCTCTGCCTATTATTTGGGTTATTGTTTGCGCCTATTTATTACTGAATTTATTAGTCGGCGTGTATTGTCATATTCGTGTAAAAGATAGTACTGACTATCTACTCGCAGGTCGTCGTATTGGGGTTCTTATGACGGCAGGCACATTAGCGGCTACAGAAATCGGTGGTGGGAGCACCGTAGGTGTAGCAGCGAAAGCGTATGGTTCTTGGGGTTTATCTGCAGGTTGGTACGTCGTATCTGCAGGGATTGGTGTTATTCTCGTTGCTTTCATCGCACCGCTTTTACGGCGTGCCATGGCAACAACCGTACCGGAGATCATCGGCCGTCGTTTCGGCGCGTCTAGCCATCTCATTACTTCTATTCTGTCCATGCTGGCAACGATTACACTGGCAGGCGTACAGATTACAGCAACTGCAACCATTATTAGCGTTCTCACAGGACTTTCAACAGAGCTGGCTATCCTCATCTGCGGCGCGGTACTCGTAATTTACACCATGTCCGGCGGCATGTGGAGCGTAACGATGACAGACGTAATCCACTTCTTCGTTCTCGTTGGGGGCTTCTCCCTCGCGGTACCGTTCGTCTTACACAATGTGGGCGGCTGGGAATCGGTAGTGACAAAATTGCCACCTGAACAGCTAGGCTTTACAAAGGTGGGTTGGAAAACCATCATCGGCCTTGTCATCATGTACTTCATGACCTTCTCCACTGGGCAAGAGTCAGTTCAGCGGTACTTCGCAGCGAAAAATGAAAGAACGGCCGTTCTCGGTTCTATCATTTGCGGGATTATTATGGCTCTATTCGCCTTTGTTCCTGCCGTATTAGGCCTTGTAGCATTAGCTGAATTCCCCGGAATTGAAGCCAACAATGCAGTGGCAACGGTAGCACTTAACCTCATGCCTCCAGTAATGGCAGGCTTCGTTATGGCCGCCGTCGTATCGGCCACACTTTCATCAGGCGCAGGCGACCTATTAGGCGCTGCAACTGTATTTACCAAGGATATTGTGGAACATCATTTTGGTAAAAGCCTCACCGATGCACAGCTCACTAGATATAGCCGTCTATGCGTGCTATTCCTCGGTATCATCGCCATTATCATCTCCCTCGTAAGCAAAGCCATCATTCCGATGCTCGTATTTGCTTTCACAATGAGATCCGCTGGCCCATTCGCCGCATTCCTATTAGGTCTCACGTGGAAAAATGCAACAGCTGGCGCTGGCATTTGGTCCATCGTGCTCGGCTCCATCGCAGGCGTGTACTGGGAATTCGTTGGCAACCCATATGGCATTATGTCCATCATCTTCGGTTCCATCGTCAGCCTCATCGTCTTTGTCGCTGTGGTATTTATTGAGAGATCCATGGGTAAACCACCGGCTCCTCCGGCTATACCTGATGATGTAAAAGAAATATAATCAATTTATTATAATCTGTAACTTAATAATAGACTTAAAAGTGCTATAAAATTACAATTATAAAACCAAAAACTCCTATCGGTGAAAGCCAATAGGAGTTTTCTCATTTTACAATACCCTCATCAAACTGTATTCCATACACGTGTTCATCATAATTTGACGATATATAATAACCTTACTATAATATAAGAAGATAGTCAGACGAGTCGTAACGTCAGGCGCATCTCGAAATTGAAAAAAATTAGGAAATGGCCTTTCAGTTATCTAGTTACACTAGGCAACGGAGGGCTATTTGTCTTTTGTAAGGCTTTTTTAGTTATCCTATACAACGATTTATCTATATAGATACATCATATGTGTATTGAAGTACTCTTTATATTCATCAATAGTGGAGAATTTCCCTTTATTCTCCTGTATAACAGCCTCAAAATCTGGCTTTATTTCAGTTACTGCAGATTTTGTTTCAGCTATTGCTGTTTTTCTTTCAACTACAGACAGTTGAGTTCCCTTCCAAAGGCTACTATATTTGCTTTCATAATAAGCCCAGCTAGCTTGTGTATAGGCTTGTGTAACATAGGCTTTATCATAATTATCCTTAGCCAAATCAAGGTTACCAAGGGCTTCGTCGATTTGACCCATCGTATAAAATGCAAAGGTAGACCATCCATAGTCAATTGGTACGGGCTCATGCCAATGTCTTGCCCTCTCAAAGCTTGTGTGTAAATCCTGCTTAAAGTGCTCTGCTTGTTCTCTATCTCCTATATAAACAGCTAGGTACGTCATATACTTAGCACATAAGCATTCTGCATAATAGTCTTGGAAATTTCGTTTATCATACATAGACCATAATTGGAGCAACTCTTTCCATAGATTTTGGTCTAATTGATCTAGGTAGAAACGATGGATTGCTTTCAAGAGAACTAAGAAATATACAATATCATTACTATTGAGTTCAGTCTCTAAGTCTAGCAAATCGTGTATTTGCCCATACGCCTCGAAAGGCATCTTGAAGTATGGATGATCGATAGGCTGAACACGGTGCTCGTAGCTTTCACGATTATCTGTTTCAATATCATGATGCAACAATAAATACCGCAAACATTCCAGATTAAAGACATTGTCCTGACAGCTTACATCACAAACATAGTTATTGAAATAAGGCTCATGAACCAACGGCGCTTGCTCTTGTGCTGTAATGAGGTCTTGCAATAAATTCCAATAGATATTATTTCCTGTGAAAGCATTCCCTAGCATTCGGTACCATTTAGATAATCGAGATACTCGCTGCACATACTCAGCCTGCCAAGAGTCAGGAGATTCGATATCTACCTCACCTATAGTTGCATCCAAAGTATCAACGATAGACTCTAGAGCTTTATAATTCTGGTATCGTCGAACAGCCTCATAACAAGCATCTAGGAGACAATATATACGTTCCAATGCCGTCAACTGAGTTCCTTTGTGGGACAATGATTCTACATGAGAAAATAGACCTTCACAAGTATTCCCATCATCAGTCATATCGTTCTGGCAGTCATCATCTTCTTTAACACCTATCTTAATAAGTATGTTCTTTGCATGGTTAGTATAGGGCACCAAGAAATCAAAATACGCTGTAGCTTTATCCAAGCCAGGATATAAATCAACGCGTAGCTTTTCCTGAGATAGTTCTCTAACAAGATCATCCGCCAAAGGACTTAGTATACGATATCTCACATAACCAAGTACACCTTCATTTTTTTCCTCCCAATAGTCTAGCCCCTCACTGAATCTGTCATATAGATTATATATATAATCATGTAACAAGCTATCAGTCCAGTCGTTGCTTTCATCATATACAGAAATGATGGCATCATTGGTCAAATTCCTATAAAACCGATGAACAGGTTCACAAATTTTGCGGAAAAATGGATCTTTGGACAATGTATCTAGCTGTTCAGATTCTGTCTGACCATGCATGGCCTGTACCATATAAGTCCCTAGTGCATCAGCAATCAGCAGAAACTCAGACCGGTTCGATTCATCCATAGAATAGGTATTATCTAGGGCTTGAACAGCAATTAACTCAGGTAAATAATATCTATCAATGCGATTTATTGCTTGATGAATGGTATAACACCGCAAAGGAGTGGTAATACGCTGTGCTCCTGCTGCCATTCCAAAAATCCCACTCCTACCATATAAAGACTCTATTAAATATCCCACCATATGGTCAGATAAGTAAAGTAGCCCATTCGTATCCCCATAATTGCGTTGGAATAGTAAATCCCGTCCACGCTCGCTCTTATACAAGGCATGGACATTGTAACGCCCGCTTCTCTTTGTTGAAAGTAGCTCCTCACCTTTATAGGTACCATCTAGCATAAACTCAGGCAAAGCCTTTACGAACTCATCTCGTAATTCGTTATACGGTTTACCATGTTCTGCGCAAAGAGCGATTATAAAGGCTCGAATCCGTTCATGCTCTAGCTCAATCTCAGGTCCATTATCCGTAATATCATCGCCCTCTTCAAAAGGCAAAATATCATCCGTACTATACTCCAAAGCATTCATAAACGTAATCCCTTCCTTGCCCTCTACAAGAGGAAACAAAGAAGGACGAATCTCATTAAAAATGCCTGTCGTTGTAATTGTTACATTATACATACAACACCCTTTTATTATAAAACTATATACACACTAAGAATGATACGTAATCTATACCCATTGTAACATTAAACATTAGAAATGATAATTTAATGGTTTATAGATAAAGGCTCTACCTCAAAATAAGGTAGAGCCTTTATCTATTTTCTTATTTATTTATAAATTACCAACTTCAAATTAGTGAATAATCCAAATAGCAATTGTACTTGTAATGAAGGTAACAATTACAGGTACGCTTGTACGTTTTACAAGATCGAAACTAGAGATATTTGCAATACCAGCTACAGCAATCATAACAGCACTAATTGGGCTGAGTAGGCGGCCTACGCTCGCTGCATTTTGCATACCGAGAAGGATTGTTGTCGCATTACCACCTAGGTCAGCTGCAAAATTTGGAACCAATGGAGCAAATGCAAACATAGATGCAACGCCAGAGCCCATTACGATACTTAAACCTGTAATAATTGTAGATACAATAACACCTACTACATCAGCAGAAATAGCAAGGCCTTGAATAGCAGCAACGAATTCTTTTACGATGCCCAAAGAAGTTAATCCGAAAGCAAACGTTTCACCTGCAACGATCAATGTTACAGTGTTAGCAAATTGGTCGCCCATACCTTTGAAGAAGGTTTGGATGCTAGCCGCCATTTTACGGAAGTCGCGATGACGGATAAGTTCACAACCCATAGCGATAAACAAACTAAGGAACATCGCAAGGTTTACATTCATCTTAACACCTTGAATACCATATTCACTGAAGCCAAGGATAAAGATTAATGGCAACAATGGTAAGAATATATATGGTAATGGACCAACTTCGAGGTCATCAGATTTATGAGCCTCCACATATTCCGTAGGAACATGACCAGACTTTTTATCCAAGTATTTTTGCCATACGAAATGAGCAATAGCAGCCATTAAACCACAGATAATATATACTTTCAACTGATAATCTACAAAGTACTCATGAACAGGCATGTTTACTGTTTTGGATACGAGCAATGTAGTGGCAGAGGCAGGACCGATGTCGAGCAAGTGACCTGTAGCAACAGCCGCTGCAGCACCTACAGGACTAACACCTAAGCGTACAAGAATTGGGAAGATTGTCACCATCATAAGCATTGCAAGGCCAGAAGCACTTGGAATTACAAGGGACATGAACATATTTAGAATAAATGTAAGCGCCATTACTAGGTATGCAGATTTCATTTTACCAAGTGGTTTAATGGCTGTTACAACAAGGCGAGAGCTAGCACCAATGTGGTCCATGTACTTCGCGAAACCAGTACAAGTCATGATCATGAGGCCAAGGTTCGCCGCATCTTTAGCAGTAGTAATATTAATAAATTCAAATGCATCAAAGAAAAGAACCCCTGTAGCCTTTTTTGCTTCTACAAAAGATGTTGTATAGCCAAGCAAGTACGCGGCAAACATCATAATGAGACCGCCCAATAACAATATAGTTTGTGCTTTAAACTTCTTAATAACCAGTGTTCCCGTTATGGCTATAACCAATAAACAAACTAATAAATTCATACATGTTCCCTCCATTCACAACACAATACTTAAAAGTTTTCCTTTGCTTGTTTGAAATCCTCTTGGATTTTTTCTAGCAAGCCCGGTGTTTCAAGGATTTCCTCCACGGATAAAGCTATGCCCTTCGCGCCATACATGATAGCATCCTCTGCGAGTTGGCTTTTACCATTATCTAACCATTCTTGAGAATGACTCGTCACACCCTTACCTACGAATTTCACACGCAAGCATGCACCTGGCACGCGGAACGTAACACTAGAGAAATCGGTGGATCCTGTCACCTTACGAGGCTCGGAAATCTCTGGGGCCCCTACTTTTTCTGCATTTTTTAAAAGTATATCGTTCAAGGTTTGTACATTGACTTTGTTGTCGTACGCCTTAACCTCTTCCCATTCCATCGTAGCGCCCACCTGTAAAGCCGCACCTTGCGCCACGTCTTTCACACGAGCCACAACCTCGTCGAGACGAATGCGACTAGAGGAACGAATATACCATTGGGTACACGCATAATCAGGTACGATGTTCGCGGCTTTGCCACCGTCAGTGATAATGCCGTGCATGCGAACCTCAGTCGGTACGTGCTCGCGCAAGTACTCCATGCCGTTAAAGAACAACAACACCGCATCTAACGCACTGATACCCTTCTCTGGGGCAATCGCCGCGTGAGCAGACTTGCCGTGGAACTTGATATTAACGAGATTTAGCGCCAAAGACTTGCCGTCTACCGTGGTCGTATCGCTGCCATGCATCATGAAGGCGAGATCTAAATCGTCAAACACGCCTTCACGAGCCATAACAAGCTTGCCGCTCGCCGTTTCCTCTGCAGGCGTACCGTACACAACCAACGTGCAAGGTACTTGCAACGTGCGTTTCAAAGCGATTGCCGCCGTGCAAATAGATGGACCTTGCAAATTATGACCACATGCGTGCCCCAAGCCTTCAAGGGCATCGTACTCGCAAAGCAAGCCGATCTTAGGACCTCCACCGTTTACATAGTATACCGCTCTAAAGGCAGTCTTAAGACCACTCACCTCGCGGTCAACGGTGAACCCTTCCTTCTCTAATAAATTCGTCAATAACTCATGAGCTTTAAACTCTTCATTTCCGAGCTCAGGATGATCGAAAATGAAATCATTTAACTCCTTCATGGGCTTTCTTAATGCTTCAATCTCTTGTAAAAGCTGACTCATTTCTACCTCCAACATACACACTATAAAATTCTAAATTCATACAACTATAAATACAAACCTTATAGACCTGTATCTAATAATCTATTTTTTATCTATCTTTCTATTTATTAATGCACTAATAAGTGTTCCATATAACGGAACACTATTCCGAATAATGGGTAAAAAATAAATTTATAAGGTCGCTCCCATGTGTTTGGAAATGGTTTGACCTAATGTAATCATCACTGATAGATACTCTTTGACACGCTCTTCCGTATAGTCTCCTATAGGACCAGAGATAGTCATCACCGCCTCCATCTTATTGCCAAAGGAGAAGATAGGAACTGCAATAGATGCCGCATCAGGCACACGATTGCCTCGAGTCACCACATACCCATCATGACGAATTTGGGAACTTTCATCAGCACTCATATCAGTATCCTTGAGGTCCGCCAAATAGGCCCCAAAAATCTTGCCTGCTGCCCCCTTAAAGATAGGGTACACCGTGCCGATCTTGATGTCGTTACGCAGCGGCTTGTCCGCCGCAACCCGCTCGATACAGATACGATAATCGCCCTGTGCCAAGAACAAATTCACGGACTGCTGCAACTGATCGCGAATGGCCACCATGTAGGGCTGCGCAATGGCACGCACATCCAAGGACGTAAGGAAAGACTTTGCCATCGGCAAAATACCCCAAGACAACTGATACTTCTTGGCCCTATTAAACTCAACCCAATGATGAGCTTCAAAGGTCTTGAGCAACCGATGGACAGTGGCCTTGGGCAACACCGTCGCATTCGCCAATTCGGTCACACCAAGCGGGCCCGCCTCTAATAACTTGAGTATCTCTATACCACGCTCTATTGATTGAACCATATTCATACCCAAAGAAACATACTAGATTATTACCCTTTAATACGTTTCTATATTCTACTAAAACTAATGATAAATTTAACAATATACATAATCTGTTAGATCACTTTTGATGCCTCTAAAAGACATATAGTGCAACTAAGTCATTACAAACATAACAATAACACATTCATGAAGAATTTAAAAATGACTATGTTGCATAAATAAAGCTAATTTTCCAATACATACCATCTCACTCAACATTGCCTAGTATGTATAATATTCATATTGAATATTCATTTTATATATGTTTTAATGAAGACAAATACCTTTCGTTTATGACAAATTAAATATGTATCCATCCTTTATTAGAAAAATTCACTATATTTACGCTACATAATAGGTCTTTACTACCATGCTTATATAAATCTTAAACACATCATGGTAGATTTTTTATTACGTAAAGGAGTATAGATGTATGAGTAAGGAGAAATTAGAGTTTGTAGAACCAGTTAATACAAACACAGATAATGAGTATTCTAGAGAGCCTGTCCCGTTAGGGTCAAGGAAGTCCTGCTTTTCTCTCACTATCGTTTGGACTGGGTTCGTGTTTCTTGTTACTAGTATGATGGCTGGTGGCGGGTTAGCTGCGGGGCTGACTTTCAACGAATTACTATTAGCCATGGTTCTAGGAAATATTTTCTTATGTATCATCGCAGGGCTAGTGAGTGTAATCGCCTATAAAACAGGCCTTACCTTTGCCCTTTTGACTCGATACAGCTTCGGTCAGGAAGGATCTAGAATTGCCTCTCTCTTCGTACCTATCGTCAATCTAGGCTGGTACACTATTCAAGCGGCTTTATATGGACATTTTATTGCTCAAGTATTCAACCTTTCCTATACGGGTGAAGTCATTGCTATGATGCTCAGCGCCGTTATCATGGGTATCTTTGCAGTTCTCGGTATTAAATCCCTTGCTGTATTCGGCTATATTGCGATTCCGTCCATCGTATTCCTTTCCCTAGGAACGGCGGCTCGCTCGGTTCAAACAATCGGTGGTTGGCAAGAATTATTTAACTATGTGCCATTACAATCTATCGATTTACTTTCAGGCATTACCATCGTTATCGGCACATGGATTTTATCTACTGCCACATGTATCGCTGATATTATGCGCTATGGTAAAAGCAAGAAAGACGTTATTACAGCGAGCACAATTGGTCTATTGGGTGGCAATACCTTGATGATCAGCTGCGGTGCTATCGCAGGCGTTGCTATGAATGATGGTGACTTAATCAACGTACTATTAAGCTTTGGACTCGTTTTCCCAAGCTTATTATTGTTGACTACAAATATCTTCACAACAAATGGTGCGAACCTCTATTCCACATCATTGAACCTAGCAAACTCTTTCAAACTAAACCGAAATATTATGCTAGCCGTACTCATTGCAATCTCTGCATTAGCAACAATGACACAACCTTATAAAATCGACTCTCTCTTTGTATTCTTAAGTACACTAGGCATCATCGTTCCGCCTCTATGCGGTATTATCTTAGCGGACTTTTACCTGATTCATCGCGGAAAATATATCGATTACAACAAAGCGACTTTCAAAAAATGGAACCTAGTTCCTTGGATTACATGGGCCATCGCATTGATCTGTGTTAAATTCATACCATTCGGACTGGCTTCGCTAAACGGAATTGTAATCGGTGCCCTACTGTACGCACTCATTACGTATATTGTTAAACCTAATGTTGTTAGTGAAAGCAAAGGGTGATTATCATGGCAATTCATAAACTATCTGCTATACTAGGCACAATCATTATGGGCATCGGATCCTTTATTACCTGTCTAGCCACAAGTGAAAGCTTCATTACCTTTGGTAACGGCATGCTCGTTGTGAGCATTATTATGATGGGATTTGGATATTCGAAATGGCAGCCGTAATCGAATAAATACTCAAAAATCAAAACCACCCACTAATGGGTGGTTTTTTCTTAATATCTGATTTATCTTTCATTTAATTACATAACGTTGTTTACATGTTTGTTTCTTTAATATAGCTTTATTTTATATCACCACGCTAACATTAGATTCTTAACTATAATCTTAATACCCTTATATTCATATACGCATCTCAATATTTCCATAATAATGCTAATATATAATTCATTTTTATCCTAATACTTACAAAGATAAATCATTATGCAATATATCTAAAAGAGCTATATCTATATAACTCTTAAATCAAATACTAATAAATGTCGTCCATATTATAAATAGATACACCAATATTTTTATTTAATTCAAAAAAAGCCTTTAAAAACTCACCTAATTGTGTATCGTTATTAAGATATTGATTATCTATACTTCCAAGACTTCTATTACCGTTACTAATCCATTGACTCAATGTACCGTTCCGCAATATATAAATACGATTGCTTAAATTAGACTCATCGGTAATATCAACAATATACTTAACAGCACTACCAATAACTTTACCCCCAAAAGTAGTACTGATACTCCGAATCTCATTTAGTGATTTTAGGTCTTCCCTTATCCACATATGGCTATTTAACTTATTCTTTATCCACTGTAATATTCCATTATATCTAAATCCATAGAATACACATTCCCCAGTAGCATACTTAACAATAATTCCTTTGACATTTAATTTATTTTTACTATTATTAATATACTTACTAACAGGGTTAGAGTTAACTTTTATAATACGACGGGGCTCGATTGTAATTGACTCATTAAATTCTCTTGATAATATTGTTAAATATTCATTTGACTCAAATACCAATAAAATTTTATTGATACATACTGCAGATAAACTGTTATTAAAAAGAGTAACACTATAACTACTACCATGCCATACACTATTATAGGAATTATAACCAATAAATCTTACAGATTTTCTAAGTGTTAAATATCCCAAATAAATTGTAACAATAGATGCAGAAAGGCTTCCTATAAAATTCATAACCTCTTTAAAAGAACAAAATATATCTGTTAGATACATAAAAATAAGCTCAATACCTCCCATGTGCTAACCTTCCTTCATATAACTTAACTATATAAACAAAATCGAATTAAGTCCATATTGGTACCTTTCCCAGATTTATTAGTATTCTGATTATAACAATTATGGAACTCAAAAATAAGATGAAAACCTAACTATGCTCATTTATTGGAACCCATGTACTAATTCTCATTTATGCTAACACATTTGAAGATGAAATGACTTGATATAATCATCATAATTCGCTTGCCTATATAAGCAGTTAAACACTATCTCAAGATTTTACTAAAATTCCCATTGTGCTACTTAAGTTAGCAAAATATTAATAAATTAAAATAATAAGTATACACTTGTACTAAAATAATAAAAATACATAGGTAATACCCAAAATATCTGCAACTAAATCTTTAAACCACTATTGACCAATAAAAACCAAACTCATATAATGGTACTTAATAGATTAGGATGAAAGAGGATGTAAATGCGATATATAGGTTCAAAACAACTCTTAATAAATGAGATTAAATCACTTTTAGAAAAATATACCAATGGTACAGAAAAAACTTTTCTTGATTTGTTTGCTGGAACTAATGTAGTAGGGCAATTTTTCAAAAGGTATTATACTGTTTTATCAAATGATTTACTTTACTTTAATTATGTTAATGCAAAAGCAACAATAGAAAACAATGGAAATTTAGCATTTACAAATCTAAAAAAGCTTGGTATCGATAATCCATTAACTTATCTTAACAATATAAAAATTGATATTAATAAGATACCAAAGTCGGCTTACTATACTAAATCATACTCTCCTATTGGTGATGCAATGTATTTTACCCTCTCAAATGCATTAAAAATTGATAAAATACGAGAACAAATTGAAGTATGGAATAAAGCAAATCTATTAGAAGAGTCAGAGTATTTTTATCTCTTAAGTTGTCTGATTTCTGCAATACCATTTATTAGCAATATAACAGGTACTTATGGTGCCTATTTAAAACATTGGGATAAAAGAGCATTAAAGGATTTATTACTTCAACCTTTAGAAGTAATAAATAATAACGCCTCAAATAAAGCATTTAATGAGGATGCAAATGAGTTAGTAAAAAAAATTAAAGCAGATATTGTATACATCGATACGCCTTATAATAATAGGCAATATGCCTCCAATTATCATGTTTTAGAAAATATCGCCCGTAATACTAAACCCGTTTTAAATGGTAAAACACGTATTTTCAATTGGGCATCATTAAAAAGTAATTATTCAGTTAAAAATAAAGCATTTATTGCTTTTGATGAGTTACTTAACAATATTGAGGCAACTCACATCATAGTAAGTTATAATACAGAAGGCATTATATCAGAAAGTGATTTAATAGAGTTATTAAAAAAACATTCTATTAATAACAAAATCGATATAAAAAGAATCTCTTACCGAAAATATAAATCAAAAAAAATATCAAAGAAAACTGATCTAGAGGAATTACTATTATATATCCAAAAAAAGCCATTAAATACCATTTCTAAAGATATCATCCTGGAAAAAAACACAACAAAATGGAGTATTAAAAGTGAAGAATTTATAAAAAGTCCGCTAAATTATATTGGAGGAAAATATAAATTACTCAAACAAATTCTGCCCTTATTCCCCCCTAAAATTAATACTTTTGTTGATTTATTTTCTGGTGGCTGTAATGTAGGAATAAATGTACCTGCTAATAAGCATATATTCAATGATATGAATCATCTAATAAACGACCTATTTAGATATTTTTTGACACAAAATACGGAAGATTTAATTCAAAAAATCAAATTTAGAATTGAAGAATGTAACCTTTCCAAAACAAATGAAGCAGCTTATCTTGCATTCAGAGATATGTATAATAACAACCCTAACCCTTTAGATTTATATATACTATCCTCCTTTAGTTATAACTATCAGTTCCGTTTTAACAATCAAAAAAAATATAATAACCCTTTTGGACGTAATAGAAGCCACTTCAGCAGTAATATGGAGAATAATTTAAGGAGATTTGTAACTCGATTAAAGGAGTTAGATGTATCTATCACCGATAAATACTTTACTGAATTTAATATCAGTAAGTTCTCAAAAAAAGATTTCTTCTATTTCGATCCACCTTATCTTATTACTACAGGAAACTATAATGATGGAAATCGAGGATTCCAAAATTGGACAGAAGCTCAAGAGTTAGAACTACTTAAATTAATGGATACGCTTACAAGCCATGGTATAAAATATGCATTAAGTAATGTTCTAGAACATAAAGGAACGTGCAATAATATATTGAAAGATTATATTAGTAAAACCCCTGTTAATGTTCATTATCTTAATAGTAACTATAATAATGCTTCTTACAATAATAAAAAAGGAGATAGTATAGAAGTCTTAATCACAAACTACTAAGATCTTGAATTAAATTTATCTCTTCATTTCTAAACGCTCCTAAAAAGGTATCTAATGATAACGCTTCCTTTTGTATTGCGTCTGCACAAAGCAAAAGCTGCCGTACATTTAGTGCTGCTCCAATCGACTTTGTTTCTTGTGCTGTATATTGGACTTGCTCATAGAAATTATTTTTAAAATAGCTTGATATCCACATAAAATAAATTTTTTCTTTTGAAATTGATTTTGGGAAATATCTCCACCATTCATTAGGATTACGAATTAAATCACGACGTTGATTATCTTCTATATATCTAATCATCTCATCCGCTTGATTTATCTGCTTTCCATAGCCATCTTTATATGCTTTTGTATCTATAATAATACCAATATCATCAGTATATGCTAAAATATCTGGTTTTCTTCCTCCACCTAATAACTTAACATTTAATCCATATACCTCTTTCAGTAATTCTGCTGTAATAATTTCCATATCACGATTACGAGTACCATCATGTGCAATATCAATTAGTTCTATAAATTTAAAAGATAATTCAGAATTTTCGCGCAAATAGTTTTTGAATTTATTATTATGAGTCCCTAGCTCTTCATCTGTAATATCTAAGTCAGGTATATCAAAATGAAGAATCTTATTATTAATATGAATACTATCTTGTGATTTATTAAAATTGATACCAAAATATTCGAGTTTTTGAATATCTTCATTTATAACGGCTTCCGAGGTCTCATAACCTAAACTATCAAGATGGTTTGATAACGATTTAATTTTTATAGGTTTTTTTGCGGATTGTATTATATGAGCTCTTCTAGATCGTAAATAATCTCTATTTACATTCGCTCCGGCTGCAAGGAATTCCCACATTATATATTGAGGTATTTTTTGATTTTTTGAGCTACCTCTAGATTGTCTTAAAGCATGTTCTCCCTTAGCAGTAATTTTATATAGAGGAAATCCAGTTAATGATATACCATTAACTTGAATCGGATTTTGTGATTGCTGTACAAGTCCTAACTTTACTAACCACCCTGCAATCATTCTTGCATATTTATCTGAAGTTCCTTCTATATCTTGCTTAATCTTTTTCCTTTCTTCACTATCTGTAGTTTGTAATAACCATTCAGTCATTAATTCTTCATTATAGGATGTAAAACCTTTTTCTCCTCGAAATCCTAATTGATTTCCCAAATAAAATTTAGTACAACCTCTTTTAGCTTTTGATAATAATGATAAGACCTGTATAGCAGGAGGATAAGCTAAAATTGCATTTATTAGAATATCATATTCCTCAGGAGACCCATTTGATGTAATAGAATAAGCTTTACCCAATGGTGTAAGTCTGAATGTATCTTTATCTCTATTATGCTCAACAAACCCCCATGTTACGGCCCATCGCAAAAAACCATCTGCAGTCCAATTATCCGTAAAATGACGTCCCTTAGTTTCTGCTGATTGGGGAAGTATAGTTATCTTAAGTAATGAGTCTGCTTGTTGGTCTGCCCTTACACTTGTATTTCTCCCATATTTATCTTTAATTCCCCCTACTAATTCTTCATATGTGAATGAATCAGCCTTTTCTCTAAGCTTACTCTTAAGTTTTGCAGCTATATCAGGAAAATAAATTATTTCTTTATCTATAACTACATTTAGTAATTTTTGATAATGTTCAGAATCACAATCAAAAGTATTAACTGTTAATTTTAATTTATTTAAATCAGATGGATTTTGTATCCATCCAAATGTACGTATTTCCATATAAATCCTCCCCAGAAAAATTTTAGCTTATTAGCTTATAGAATAATCATACCATATATAAATCTATTTATATAAAATAAGATACTTTAAATAACGAGGAAAGTATCTTCCTTAACAATCACCTTTGAGTAAATACACTTATACTGCTACAGAACTGATAAATCTATTTTCTCTAAACTAAAATACTAATATATATGTTCAAGAAAATGAAAAATATATGAAAACAGAGCTATCTCATAACAAGATAGCTCTGTTTAAGAGTAAAAAGCCTTTGAGGTGTATATCTGATCACCTTATCGTCTGTATTATATTTTCTCCCTATCTCCTCCTCCCTTTCTCTCCCCTCGCTTTATCCTACTTTCACCTCCTACGAGATCATCATCTCGTTAGGTCTCTCCAGGCGATAAATAGTTCGGCCACGACTTGAGGGTTTTGGCTGAGTTTGATGCGGGCTAGCATTTTGCGGACATAGTTGCAGTGTTCTAGCATCGCTTCGTTCAGTTTGTGTTTGACATGACGCGGGGATTGGTACACCAAGATGGGTGCAAAGTCCGCCACATGAATATAGCTCGTATCGGGTTCTGGACCTTCCGTAACGATATATTCATAAGGTATAGCCACGTTAAAGAGGCCGTACACCACGTCCTTGCCGATAGGGCGGCGACATTTAATATGAGCAAAGGTTAGATGCGGACCATAGGTCTTAGGCGCCGTATAGCTGCTGCGTCGACCGTCGCTGGTCATGATGTAATTGGGTCTCAGCCCTTCTTGCATCGCTAGCTCTCGCGTGATCGTTCGCATCGGCAGATGGACCATTTCTTCGCGACCATCCACAAAATAACACTTCGTACTGTCTCCACCACTAGGTTGATAGGTAGGAATAAAACAAACAATGTGATTCTTTGGATTCGTATAGATCAAATCCAAATCTTCTCCCTTAGATAGCCGAGCGGCCATCAAATCTGTTAGTTTATCATCTATTGCCATGGAATCCTCTCCAATCTAATCAGGAACATTCCTTTCAACAATACAATGAACACGTGTTCTGTGAAAGCAGATTAGCATGCTTTAATCTGCTGCTGACTTAATTGTATATCAGCCTGTATAATTTGTAAATATATATACAAAACTATAGAAATTTACGTATATTTAAAGACTTTATGATCTTGTAAAAGTTATATATACTTTGATGTGTCATTATTTTCTCATTTAAATTGAGAATTGCATATTTTATGTATATTTGTTAATCGAGATTAAAAGAAATATGCAATATATAGAATATAAATAAGAAATTAAATTATAATAACTAATGCACACGCAAGTCTGTAAAGTCCGTACTCAAATACCTGCGCAGCTTCCGAATGGCTCGTTCGTGGCGCCGTTGGATGGCTTGGCGACTGCAGTTCAATTCTTCACTAACCGATACCAAGCTTTGGCACTCACCGTAGACACGGCGCAGTAGGTCTCGTTGATCAGGAGATAGTCTGCCCAAGGCCCATACGAGGCGCGCACGAAGCCTATGCTCTTCATCGGCACTCATCACCATATCCGCCACATTCTCACCAGATGCGAAGATATCCATACCAAAGGCGACTTCTCCATCATCGGTGGTACGATCTGGAATGTGTATTTCACGGCGATAACGCAATCGCTCACGTTTCCAGTACCGCATATAACCGTACATGATGCCAGCTTTCACAAAGCCTGCGAACGGTACGGGCCCTTCCAAATCAAAGCTATAAATCGATTCTATGAGGATCGCCCATAGATAGCTCTCTACGTCCTCGCGGAACTCGCGGTTTCCCATGCGATTCGTATAGTGCAAAATGAGCGGTCGATACCTGCGACAGAGCTCAATTTGTGCCGCATCATGACGAAGCTCGTCAACGGACCACGGTTGATACCCTACCGTCTGAACCCGCATATTCGGCTTTTGACAGATGGACACGAGACTCTTGTCCGACAAGGACGATAAGACTTGATGACCACAGACGAGGGTCTGTAATTTCAATTTCTCAGGAATACTTCGGCTAGACTCATTAGCTTTCGATAGTAAAGAATGAGATGATAATGTCTGTGTTTCTAATTTTTCTGACTGATAGTTGTCATGTTGTAAGTTTGCAGTTTTAATACATGTTCTTTGTACTAAAGGTTCTTCGTTTGTGTATAACATAAATCCCCTTTCCTGCCATGGCATAGCGCTTATGTACACAATACCGCGGAAAGAGTGTTTTGACAAATTGGCAATTCCTTGGAATTTCCCTATATTCTGTTATATTTGAGTCTTAGTTTCCATCCACAGTACACCATACGTATGCGATTCAAAGGGTAATTGCTGAAAATATATTATTACTAAAAATGACACCACATACGCAATGTGGTGTCATTATAAGAGGAAATATACTATCATTGGGTAATAGTATTCAATCTTTAAGTAATAGTATTTAATCTGAAATTGTCTGATTAAATCGCAATACACGCGGCTTGAACAAAGTCGTTTAGCTGCGGTTTTACATGATTATAATATACATCAGCGCCATAACCGCGCACGATATCGCCCCAGTATTTATATACATAGCGGTACCAGAAATGGAACATACTATTCGTGAAATGGTAATCCGCGTACTTCGCGTTCCCACGGTTACTTGCCTGAATGCGGCCCACGAGTCCCATAGACATGAGATCGTTCAAACGAGATGTGAATGTGCCACTTTTAATTTGGCTTTCTTGTAAAAGCTCCACGTAATACGGTCTTTCCAAGCTAGCAAGACCTGTTAAAATGGCATTGGCACCAGTTATATTTTTCATATCTCGATGCAAGATAAACTGTGTTTCTTCAAAGAGAGCTCCCGTTACGGAGAAGAACAAATTAATAATATTCGTATCGATGCTTTCACCATTATCAAAGTATTGCACATAGGCAGGCAAGCCACCTGTTACCGCAAAGACGGTGCGCAAATCGTCCTTTGCATAGTGAAGACCCAAGGATTTCATATCTACCAAGGAAAATGGTTTCACCTCGAGATATTCGGACACGAAAGGTCCGATAAGGCTGCGATCGCCAATGATGCGGCCATCGAGCTGTTCCATGCCATTAGCCATCAAAATGATGTTCAAACGACTCGTATCTTTATAAGTTTCTAACAAATTGCGCAAGTGAATTGGAAACTGAGATACAGCCTCTACCAAGGCAGGATAATCATCAATCACCACAGTTTGAGGTGTTTTCACACTACTTTCAAAAAGCCTTACAAAGGCCTCATGCAAGGTCTCTACAGGCTCAAACTTGTCTTGAGCATCAGCAGGAACAAAACGTTTTTCAAGAGCTCTATTTATATCAGCCACATGAACTGATTCATTAGCCATGCGCCCCGCCAAGTATAACGCCTTATGACGGCGTACAAGCTGCGAAGCCACATAGGATTTACCACTGCGATGAGGACCATATACAACACATAAACTCATTCGGCCCATTGCAATTCGGGACTGGATACTCTCTATAATCTCAGCACGTCCCACAAAATTCATATACTCACCTCCAACTATTTACGGAAATTATTATATCATAATTTTAAATCATTATTAAACTTTTTTTCATATAGTTAACATAGCTTTTTATTATGTTAATTTTTTTACCCATCAAATCAGAGCTTTCATGTGATACGTATTGCTTTACTATCATAAAAGGCCTTATGATTACTTTATTCTCATATACGTTTGATATCAACATATCATATAAGACATAGTTATATAAATTATATATGATAAGCCATATATTTTAATCTATATATATTAAAAATGACGTGCTTACCAAAAGGTATAGCACGTCATTTGCATATAAAGTATATTAAATTGTTACTGAATGTTCTTATACTAAGCTTCTTAATAGTAAATATCTAATTCGTAAATTTCTGATTACATAATCTGATATATCTACATATTTTATGGATCAATTTGCGTTTGCATTTTCATCAATAAGATGCGCTTAACTGATTCGTTGAGGCGCTCGGTCGTAATCGTTCCATCCGCCACCGCCTGGGTCAGCGCACGATGGACTTCATCGATATGAATCGTATCCGCATCAACAAGGATGAGATCACTGCCCGCCAAGATAGAGGCCACAGCGTAATCGCCTATCTTTTGATTAGATTGCAACGCACCCACATCGATACGATCCGTCATAACGATACCTTTATAGCCGAGCTCCTTGCGAAGCCAACCATCAATAATCGGCTTAGAGGAACTCGCCAAGTGTTCGTTATCGATAGCGGGAATTTGAATATGGCTCATCACGAGCATATAGCTATTCGCCGTCGTCTGTGCAATGAGACGTTTAAAGACGGCTACATCATTATTGCTGAGATACGCTTTCGCCTCATTAGCAGATCCAAAGGACGCATCCCCTAAGGTCACCGCTGGAAAGTAGTTATAAGCGAACCACATATGATTAATTTGGTAACGCTCCACCATGGCAAGGTTTATATGGCCTGCCCACGTGGGATCGGATGTATAGGACATATTAGGTACACCAAGATTAGCATTAGGCCCAATAACTAGGTTAAAACCCATATCCCGCATTTCAATAGCAGATCGCGTGGCCAAGTTGATGATACGATCCATAGGCAATTGCCCCCACCGATTGGGCTTCGGCAACCGCAAGAAACTTTCATTCCCATGCAATATGCGATCACGATGTACCCCAATATAGGGGGTCACCATGCTAGAGGTTATCGCCGTTTGCATAATATCGCTGGTGAAAGTTTTCACTTGGTTCTTATTAATAAGATTTTCATTCGTTAGCATAACGCCACTGACACGGTATTTTCGGATCACATCCTTTTGGGATTGTCCTATCGTACTGCCATGAAGGTTTATCATCATCAGCTGGCCTATCTTATCCTCTTGAGTCATGGCTGCAACCCAAGTGTCCACCTTTTCAGACACGGGTTTATCGGACTCCATGACGGCACGGTACGATACGGTTCGTACCGTTTCTTGTTCTGCCTGACTCTCATGTTGGCATCCAGTTGTACCAACGACAGCAACTAGTAAGGCAAGGCCACTCAGGACCCGCCGAAAAAACTGGTTCATCTCTCCTAAAAGCTCCTTAATGCTTACGCAATATTATGAATATTATGGGCTTTCTATGTTGCTCTCCCAATGCAACACCCATAAGTCCCCTCTTGATCCGTACAGTATATTTTTATATTATACACTAAATGATTCATCTTTTCCTCATAATAAAATAATTTTTTTATACTGGATTATTATAATAAAGTTATACAGTAAAAATATGTGAATTTTGAATAATTATATAAAAAATCCTACGAATCGTTTAAAAAGTGACCGCACTGTAACAAAAGGCTACGTGAGTATCAAGTCACTCATGACCCGTAGGATTTTCTATTTTATGTTGTTATACCCTAAATGGCTAACGCTACTATGAGTGTATAAACATTTGATTACTTTATAACAGCCTGCTGTTTGAGTAATCGACTATTATTAACCTTTAAATTTTTCTTTCTTTACTGGCACATAGTCAACACCATCTTGCACCATATTCAAGCAATCGGCTATCATTAACCTTTGAATTTAGGGGATGTTGGACATGTTTCAGGTGTTACGTCTTTACGAGTACCAAGAACCGCGCTACGGTCTGTGTAGTGTGTGTGTAAAAGTTCGTGTGCCTTGTGACCCAATGGTTCGCCTAAGAAATCTTTGTACAATGTTTGGATTTCTTCATTTTCATAGGACGCAACCCATTTATAGTTTTCGTCAGCTTCGTAAAGGCCGCCGATACGGGCTTCCTTAGTTTTAACTGCTTGAGGCAATTTAGTGCGCGGTTGTCCACCGCCACCAATACAACCGCCTGGGCACGCCATAACTTCGATGAAATCGTAGTGTTTACCGGTTTCTTTCAAAGCATTCAAGAAGTCACGTGTGTTTTTACCACCGTGAACAACGGCAACCGACAATGTTACATCATCACCCAATTGAACAGTCGCCTCTTTTACGCCTTCCATACCGCGAACGTCCTCGAGGTGAGTCAACGCATATGGAGGTGGCTCTTTATCAGTGATGAGCTTGTAAGCCGTACGCATCGCTGCTTCCATAACACCACCTGTGTTACCGAAGATGATGGATGCACCAGTTTCCATACCGATTAAGTCATCAAATTGGGAATCTTCAACGGCATTGAAGTCGAGGTTTTCCTCTTGGATCCAACGGATGAACTCACGAGTTGTGATGGAAATATCTGTATCCATCCCAAGGGATTCATCATTATGGTAACGAGCCGCCGCATTTTCTTCTTCCCGTTTCGTTTCTGCTTTTTTAGCCGTACAAGGGTTTACAGATACGGATACGATATTACGAGGATCGATGCCTTTTTTCTCTGCAAAGTACGTTTTAATCATGGCCGCTTCCATAGCGATACAAGAACGTGTAGAAGACAAGTTAGGAATCAATTCAGGGAAATAGATTTCCGCAAAGCGTACCCACGCTGGGCAGCAGCTTGTAAACTGAGGAATTTGACCGCCGTTTTTAAGGCGTTCCACAAGCTCAGACGCTTCCTCCATAATGGTTAAGTCTGCACCAAAGTTAGTGTCTACTACATAGTCTGCACCAAGTGCACGCAAGGCACCAACCATTTTACCTTCAAGGAATGTACCCGGTTCATAGCCGAAGCCTTCACCGATTGCTACACGAACAGCAGGAGCCGTTTGGATAACGACGATTTTTTCAGGATCTGCAAGGGCTGCTTTTACCTTTTCAAGCTCGGATTTAGCATGCATAGAGTCGAATGGGCATGCTGCCGCACATTGACCGCAATGGATACATACAGGCACATCGCCGTTTGCATCAAGGTCGTAGTAATCAAGTACGCTCATTACATCCGCACAAGCGCGACGGCATAACGTACAGTTTTTACACTTGGAAATGTCGTGATAAATGGATGGATTGTCTAGTGCAATCGGCACGCGTTTATCGATAAATTCGTATTGAGACATGAGGACCTCCTCTAACAAACTATAACTACCAAACCTATTGGGGCGAAATATGCCAAATTACGGTGCACTGCGCCCAAGCCATACTTCTGCATCTTACCTATAGTATACGCTATAGTGAAAGTTTATACTATGTAGAATTGTTACACTTTTGCACAAAATCTCCGAAAAAGTGTAATATAAATCACATTTTACCACGAATAGCTAAATAATTCACCTATTTTAAAGGAATTAAAAGCCCGTGAACAGAAACTAATTCCATATAACACAACATATTTTAGGTAAACATAATATATACCAGTGGAAATATAAAAACGCACGTCCTCTGTGAGAACGTGCGCGAGTGAAGCTTTCACAAAAATAATCAGCCTAAACAAGACATAACTGTTCAACAGTGTACTACGGCTAAGCCCTATGCTCGTCTATACGATTAGATTATTTACCGCCCCAAATAAGTTGGAATACAGCGTACGCAGGCGTACCTGGCTCAACTTTACGGCTATCTTTATTAACTTGTTCCTCTTTCACAACATAACCTTGTGGGTTATAAAGAGTCACCTTAAGATCTTTAACTTCCCGTTTTTTGTGATTGAACTCTTCAGTCACGATGTAGTGGTAACCTTCGTAGTCCATAGCTTTAATGTCCATTACCGCTTTTTTATCGTCTTTTTTAACAGAATCATTGTCGATAGACCAAGTAACACCATTGCTATCAGTGCCTACTGTATACCAATTAGCCGCATCAACACTACCAATACCGCCGATTAATAATGCGCCTGCTGCCAAAACAGCTGCCAATGTTTTTTTCATATTAATACCTCTCAAAGAAAATACAAAAATATACAAACTAGTATATAAGGAAAAACTAAATATTGTATGAAAATAAACCTGCTCAATAATTAGGCGTGGAGATTAATTATTAGCGTAACAATTAATGTAATGATTAGGCTATCGTATCTAACCATTGGACCCGAGTCTTAAAGCTTCACATAATAGGTCGAACGGCCGCCACCCTTACGCTGAATACGATCAGCCTTTACAAGAGAACGTATTGCTCCTTCAATAGCACTATCGCTGATATTTGGACACCATTCTCTAATATCTTGCTTTGTGAAAGTCCCTAAATGCCTATCGATGGCAGCTTGCACCTGATTCATCGCAGAACCGCTATTTACTATCAAAACACTACGGTCCTCAAAGTCATGATAAGCGGCCAATAACATTTGTAACCAATACCGAATGAAAGCCGTAGGGCAGGAACTTTCACCATACCACGCATCACTAGACTCGCGTAAAGCCGCATAATACATGTCCTTATTTGCTGCGATTTTAGCCTCTAAGGACACATATTTACCAACCATAAAACCACTACGATATAACAATAACGTTGTCAACAATCGACTCATACGACCGTTTCCATCATTAAATGGGTGAATACATAAAAAGTCATGAATAAATATAGGAATCGCTAGGAGTGGTTCCACCTCGCCATTTCCTACAGTCCGATTATATTCCGCACAAATCTGATCTAAAGCCTCAGCTGTTTCATAAGGAGCCAACGGAGTAAATAAGACTTCAGTATGTCCATCTGGATATGTGGCGCTAATATAATTCTGCACACTCTTTAACTGCCCTCCACGAGCATTAAACTGGTACTGATAGAGAATCTTATGTAGCTGCAAAATATGATTTCGTGACAACGTTATGGAATCATAACTATCATGGATGATATTCAACGCATCACGATACCCCATAATCTCTTGCTCATCCCGATTTCGAGGCGTCGTCTTATTCGCCACTAGCTGCCGAAGGCGTGTACTCGTCGTCACAATCCCTTCAATCGCATTCGAAGCCTCCGTACTCTGCACCTTTGCCAACTCCACAAGAGACTCCAACACCGCAGGACTCTGAGAAAGCAAAACCTCCTCTTTGCCATTCGCCCGATAAATCCCTGCAATAAGACTTAAAATATCCATATCCCATGGCAAAGACTGAATCCGACCATACTCAAAACGACGCATACACACACCTCCATTCCGTTCTAATCCCTTACAAATAGAATTATTCCCTTAAATTATACCATAAAATAAGGGAATAATTTTTTAACCTATAGTTAGCATAGGGCTAATGACATTTGATAAGCTAATTAAAGCTAATTAAACCTCATTAAATCTCATTTCTTTACCTATATTCACTTTTAATAAAAGATATTCCTTGATTTTTCAAATTACTCCAAAGACCTCTTCCTCGCAGCTCTTCCTGATTTAGTATTTCATAAATAAAAATCCAATTTTCATTAAAATTAAACTCCATTAATCCCTGGGCATGTTCTTTTAAAATATTTTGTTCATTACGATGCCTAAACTTTTTGCAATACAAGAAAGATAGTAACTTACAAATACTATCTCCTCTTAACAAATTATTCATATCAAAAGATTCTATCTCAATATCATATTTAATAGAGAAAAACAAAGCATATGCAACACCTTCATAATTTCTTCTAATAATAGAATCTTTATAGAGTATTGATATAAACTCTCTAATAAGATCTGAAGACACCCTATAACAATCAAAAATAAACTCTTGAAGTAATGGTACTAAATATGGATAAATTATAGCCCAATGTAATATAGTATCAACAATATAATCCTTTGCTTTATCACTTACATTTAACGATTTTAATACCTTTATTGCATATTTAATAGGTGCCGCATCACCATTATGATTTTGCATTAATTGAAGAGCTTGGTTTAAATAAGCTTTAACAGATTTAATCTCTACTACTCCATACGGTCCCACTATAGGTGGTACCCCTAAAATATGAACCCATTCATCCTCCGGATATAATGGGAGATTTAGTATCTTTGTTTTAGATTGATTTACTGATAAATTATAGTCTTTAAGCGCTGATACTAAATCTTTAATAAAAGATTCTGCTTCTTCATATGTTTCTGTAACACAATAGTAATCATCAATATTTCTAATAAATTTATATCCAGCTCTATATAAGTTATCATCAACACTGACTAAAATTATCTCAGATAAAATATTCGATGCATGGGGTCCAATAAGAATTCCATTAGTCTCTCCATATTTAACATTTCTAACACATTGATCTATTTTATTAAACCACAGTGCATAATTACGAGAGTTTCGTTTCGCCTCTTCTTTACCAACCAAGGCCCAACTAAGTGCATGACTATATATACTTGGATAACATGATTTTATATCGCTCTTCACTACATATTTTTTACCAATAGATAGCCTTCTTATAGGATCTACATCTTCACTCTCTTTTTTATAGTTCATTTCAAATATTGCATCACTATTTTCTAGCTTTCTAATATGTACTCTACTAATTTTATAATTATTATTCTCTGTTTTTAATCTAAAATAAGATTGAAGCTCTCCAGCCCAATATTCTGACAAAACCTTACATAAACGTGCATAGGAAAAAGGTCCTGGTAAGCCTAGCTGTCTAGGTATATTAACATTACGAATCGATTCATAATAAATATACTCAGTACACTCTGAAGAGCTCAAAAAATTAGGATGTTCTATACACCACTCATAAAAATCAATTGAAGAAAAAATAGGTGGTAGCTTTTCTCCAAATAAACCATACCCAAGTAATCCACGATATAACTCTTCAGATGTAATACTTTCCATATGATCTAAATACGATTTTTCCATTATGTACCTCTTAGCTCAAAACTCATATATAAAATAAATTGTCAAAAGACACCTAACCTCATATTCTCCCTAATATCAATATGATAAACTTCCACATTAGTAAAAATGAATGGGCGGATAGTTTTCAAAATCGACTTAGGTCTCTCTTTCCCTAACGCAGATATCGTAAATATCCTCATCGGACAATGAGAAACAGGTGGATATATCTCTAAGGACGACTTGGCTCACTTTGGAGGACCCAGAGATATTTCCACCCGTTCATAAACGAAGAGAAAATTTACCAAATCAAGTGATACACGTGATCTAGATTACTTCCTTCTTGTATTTGTATGTCTGTATTGTCGTATGTTTGGCCACCGATTATATAGCCTGCTGAATTGTATGCTTTCATCTCGAGCAGTTTCGCTGTCTTTATAGCACGGTTGAATTGTACAGTATAAATCGCATGATCACCGCTAGGGTCAACAATCTTCCTGTGCATCGCCTTTCACTACCGTATCGTTATCGATGTAACCAGTACGACCATCCGCATCAGTATTAAGAGGATACCAACTTTCAGCATAACACACTCCCACACCAGCACTGAATAATAAACCTACCACCGCTAAACATGCGAACCATTTTTTCATAGTCGTTCTCTCCTAATTAGAAAATCTAAACAACTATGCATTTCACATAGTATAATTCATCATGATTTCATTATAACATCATAATTGCAAAATGCTAATAAAAACTCTATTAAATGCATAAATAATATAAGACCTCCTAGGAACGTCTAGCAAGGCCCCTAAGGGGATTACATAATCCAACGGATTTGAAAGCTGATATTCGCCCTGTAAGAGTACTAATGATACAGAAAGCCCCAAACTATTCTGGAACCGACTTAGGTCACTATGGAGGCTTTCAGGATAGTTCGGGGCTACGTATACGTTCTGAATATCTAAGTAAACAGAGCGAATATCAGCTTCTATTAAATTGTTGGATTATTTACCCCATAGGGCCTGCATAACTTCCGCCCCCATGGTGTCCGGTTCAATTTTCGTAGGTTTTTGTGTTTCTTTACTGGATAGCAATGCTATACCGGCATTGCTATATACTGTTGTATCAAGTTCTGTCCATGTTTTTTCTTTGCGATCAATCCGTACTGTGTAGATATATGTAAAGCCTTCTACATTGTTAATTTTAACAAGTACTGTAGCCGCATCATCTGTTTTATATACAGAAGAGTTGTCAATAAACCATGCCGCATCGTCAGCATCAGCATCGATATAGTACCAGTCAGCAGCACTAGCTTGACCAAAGCCACCTACAAAGAAAACCCCTGCTGCAAACATAGCAGCTAACCATTTTTTCATTTTTAAACTCCTCAACACTAGAGGCGACCATCTAAGATGATCGCCCATGGTTACTTAATAGTTATATAGTGTTTTATATTATTCTACTTCTTCTTCGATTTCAGCGCCTGGAATAACAGCAATACTAGCTACCTTATCACCTTCGTCGAGATTTTGTGTTTTCACACCAGAGATAGCTTTGCCTTTCTTCACAGCGATGTCATTCATATTGAAGCGGATGATTTTGCCTTGCTCAGAAATAAGCATAACTTCGTCATCGTTATGAACAACCTCTACGGCTACTACATCACCAGTTTTGTTCGTAATCTTGAAGTTCTTAGAGCCTTTACCACCACGTTTTTGCAATGTGTAAGCTTCCGCATCATTGCGTTTACCAAAACCTTCTTCAGAGATAGTAAACACTTGTGCTTCACTTTCATCAGTATTAAGAACACCAGCGCCTACAACTACGTCGCCTGCATTCAATTTAATGCCGCGCACGCCGTGAGCCGCCCGTTTCATGAGGCGCACATCGTGCTCGCTGAAGCGAATAGCGATACCCAACTTAGTGCCAATCAAGATATCTTGGTTGCCAGTCGTTACATTAACGGAAATCAAACGATCGCCTTCGTCGAGGTTAATTGCATTGAGGCCAGAACGACGGATATTGCGGTATTCTTCAATAGCTGTACGTTTTACAACGCCGAACTCAGTGACCATGAATAAATTTACATCTTCATGGACCCGTTCAAGGTCGATCATAGTCGTAACAGATTCGCCTACTGCGAGTGGCAATACGTTAACCATAGCGGTACCGCGAGAGTTGCGAGAACCTGCTTCTGGCACTTCGTACGCCTTGAGGCGATATGCACGGCCTGCAGATGTGAAGAATAACAATGTATTATGGGTTCGCACATGCATAATTTGCGTTACATAATCATCTTCCTTCGTCTTCATGCCAATAACGCCAGCGCCGCCTTTATGTTGGTTGCGATATACGTTCGCGTTCATGCGTTTGATGTAACCTTGTTTAGTCAAGGTAATAACCATCTCTTCGTCAGCGATGAGGTCTTCTACATCAAGGTCGGACGTATCGATGGTGATTTCAGAACGACGAGGATCGCCGTATTTCTTCTTCATATCATCGAGTTCATCTTTGATAATTTGACGTTGACGCGCTTCGCTAGCCAAAATAGCTTTCAAATCTTCGATCAATGCCAACAATTCCTTGTATTCCTCTTCGATTTTCTCCCGTTCCAAGCCTGTTAAACGGCGTAAACGCATGTCAAGGATGGCTACCGCTTGTTTCTCTGAAAGCCCGAATTTTTGCATTAATGCGTTACGTGCAATTTCGTCAGTTTGAGAACTGCGGATTGTAGCAATCACTTCATCGATGTGGTCGAGGGCAATCAACAAGCCTTCCAAGATATGAGCACGCGCTTCGGCTTTATTAAGCTCGAATTGAGTGCGGCGTACGATAACATCTAAACGATGATCTAGGTAGTAACCCAATACTTCTTTCAAATTCAATACGCGAGGATGTCCATCTACGAGAGCTAGCATAATCACGCCGAATGTTTCTTGAAGTTGAGTGTGTTTATATAATTTGTTAAGTACGATGTCTGGTTGCACGTCAGCCCGCAATTCGATAACGATGCGCATACCTTGGCGGTCAGATTCATCGCGAAGTGCTGTAATGCCATCGATGACCTTATCACGGCTCAAGTTCGCAATGGTTTCAATGACACGAGCCTTATTCACTTGGTACGGAATCTCAGTCACTACGATTTTATGCTTGCCCTTAGACATCTCTTCGATGGTCGCACGAGCACGCATTTTAACGCTACCACGACCTGTAGAATACGCTTTTTTGATGCCTTCTCGGCCCAAAATGAGCGCTCCAGTCGGGAAGTCTGGACCTTTAATAGCGGTCATCAATTCATCTACAGTCACATCCGGATTGTCGATGAGCATCGCTAGGCCATTACATACCTCGTTAAGATTATGTGGTGGAATATTTGTTGCCATCCCTACGGCGATACCGCTGGAACCATTGATGAGAAGATTTGGAATCTTCGCTGGCAATACAGTTGGTTCTTGCAAGCTTTCATCATAGTTCGGCATGAAATCAACAGTTTCCTTGTCGATATCGGCAAGCATTTCTGTTGTAATCTTCGCCATACGTACTTCGGTATAACGCATCGCAGCGGCACTATCGCCGTCAATAGAACCGAAGTTACCGTGACCGTCTACCAAGAGGTAGCGCGTATTAAAATCCTGCGCCAAACGAACCGTCGCATCGTAAACGGAGCTATCACCATGTGGATGATACTTACCGAGTACGTCACCGACGATACGAGCGGATTTCTTGTACGGTTTATTTGGCGTCATGCCTGTTTCGTGCATCGCATACAAAATACGACGATGTACTGGTTTCAAGCCATCGCGCACATCTGGAAGCGCACGCATAACGATTACAGACATTGCATAATCGATATACGCGTTCTTCATTTCTTTATCAATCTGAACGGGATGAATATTCCCGTGGGACCATTGTTGGTCTGCCACAATCTCACCTCATTTTACTAACACTGATACTAATTCATCATATAATTATAGCATTTTTGCGTATATAACGCTATATTTTGTAAAAGTTCCTTCCCATTACATGGCCCAATTGTACAACTGTTGCCCAACTTGTAATTAATTCTATAAAATATAGTAACCTCTATCTCTTATTTAATGAGCCGCATGTTGTATCATATGATCTAAAATGCTAATAAAATCTCGTTCTACAGCCGAAGTGTCGTTACCAGTACTGCCAATGCCTGTTAGCATGGTTTCTTTCCAATCATTTTTTGCCATAAATCGAAAGGCGATCAAATACTTAGCTTTTGTTTTGTCCGCTTCTCCTTTTGGTAGATAATAAAAGCCTACGCTTCTATCAGAACGAGGGTGTAATAACGCTGGGTTGTCTTGCGGTTTATACAGGCTATATATAGATTTCATAAAGGTTAGAATATCTCCACCCTTTACAGATTCGTCTACAAAGATAATCTCATCATATGTGAATAGAGATATCTTATTAGTACCTGCTACACGTGTCGCTTTAGACTTAGCTAACTCCAAGACTTCCTCGTGCGTCGCCATCCGCATGCCATACTGCTTAGCACGTTCCACTAACGAACCATTCAAATGAACTAAATACGCTTGTGAATACGCAAAATCCGCATCATTTTTTCGCTCGCCACCAGGGGCCGGCAATGTTGGCCACTTGACTACAGAATTTGTAGTAAAGGAAATACCATTACTTTCATCATAAAACACATACACATTTCGCTGGAATGGCTTCTCCTTCTCCACCACAGATGACTGAAGAACAAGATTCGGATGCACAACCGAAAACTCCTTCTCCACGCTAGACTTGATATCCTCTGGTGTCGCAGGATCACCATTCTCCGTCGTCCAAATGAAAGAACAACCACTCAACACTACACTACAAACACCAACGATACCTAACAACACATACCTAAACAACCTCATACACAAAACCTCCCCTCTCTCTATGTAAAAACTATAGAATGAATATGCTGGGATAACTATGGATAGGACTATATTATTATTGATGGGACACCTTTATAACTAGCGTATTAAAAAGGGCTATTACCTATTGATGAGCGACTTAGGTCACTATGGAGCGAAGAGATAGGTAATAGCACTTTTTAATTAATTACGTATATAGTTCTCGGGCCCCATCAATAATAATTACCTATTAACTAGTTCATCTAGCATATTCATCCTGTAATTTTCTATTACATTCATAAAGAATTGATTATGTATCGGATTTTCGCTCATTCCGAATAGATGGCTGTTGCACTCACAGTCGCTACATCCAAAGTTCGGTACATTCCATTCCGCAATAGCTCGCACTGCATCAGCGAGAGCACATTCTACGTCAATTTTGGTTAGTTCTATATCTGCGCTTTCACGAGCTGGAGCATCGTCAGAGAGTTTACCTTTACGCCGTTCTTGAGCAGAAGTTGTCATAGCCTGCGGCCTCCCACTAGTACGAATCGGCAAGCCCGCTATCATTTCACAGTGACCGCGGAAGTAATCTAAGTGCCAGTGCATTTTCTTCCGTTTCCGTTTATGCCGTTCAATGCGTTTCGTCAAATTTGCCTTCGCAGAACCAACGTACATATAGTAACCAGGTTTGAAATGCATCATCCCTTTAGAGCCGATTTCAAGATCTAGATCGTGATCGAGGTGCATGACCATCACATACACGCCACTATCATGAGCCTCTGTGTCGAGGATACTACTAGGATAGGAACATTCATGTGTCACCGTAGGCATGGTGAAAGTCTCATCCCACGCCACAGCAACGGCTTTCCAATCTAATGAAGGTGCCACCTCTTTAAAGGTTTTGGCAAATTCCAAATCCGTATGATAATCTGGCAAGAACCACTGCGCTTGGTCCCATTGTACGAGGAATAGAACACCCGTGTGGTAGCCTTCATTTTGTAATTCTTTCAGATGCAATAAATGCTTGCGCCCTCGCTCTGTAATGGCATCAGGGAACATGGCTCCCATCTTGGAGAACAAGGTACAAGATTTAACCTCTAGTAAAAACTCAGCCCCCTTATCATTGGTGAGGAGCAAGTCAAAGCGAGATGATGTGCCGTGTAGTTTAACCGTATACTCCCGTCTCACTACGCGCCACTCCTCCCAACCAGGGATACATTTATTTTCAATCAAATGTTGCGCCACATCGTTGCTGTAGTTTGTATCGAGCATGATAACAACGCCATCGCGCTCGATGCCTACCACGCGATATTTCGTCTTCGCATCCGGTTTATCGTGAGGCACGATGTACATCGTTACCCCCGTAAACAAGAGCTCCCACATGCGGCCCGGATTTGGCAAATGAGCGAGTACCCTTTCACCATTCAAATCTAAAGTCACCACAAAACGGTTCGGGCGACCTATGTATGTTGCTTTTAAAATAGTATCGTAAAGGACTTTCATCGTTTCTCCTACATCAAGAACACTCTATATGTCTATTATACGATATGTAACCTTGGGTTTCATCTGTAAACAGTATCGTATATAATGATAGTTAGTAAACAATCAATAATTAATATTAAAAAAGTTCTATTTTTGTAGCTTGAGTTACATTATTGTTTGTTAAAATGGTTTATACTAAGAGCGTCGGGTCAGTATTCTAAATACCCATACTGATCATTACGCCGGGTTTTGATGAGGCATCGCCTAGTTGATCTCATCCCACTTGTCCGTATATATGTGCGAAGCTTTCACAAAACCCTAGGGCGTAAATAATTAATATATAAAGAGTTTTATAGATTAACTAAGTAGTTTTAGCCACTATTCTCCGCAGAGAGGGCTCGAGAAAGGATTTAATATGGCACAAATTGCAGCAAATTTACAACGCATAAAAAACGGTCAACGCCGTTATGCAATTACACCTCGCGTTCCTGCAGGTTTCATTCAACCAGATCAATTACAAAAATATATCGACGTAGCGAATGAGTTCGGCGCTGTTCTTAAATTAACTGGCAGCCAACGCATTATGATTACGAATTTGAAAGCAGAAGACGTAGATAAAGCATGGGAAATGCTTGGTATGGAGCCAGCATACACTGTGTCCAACCGCGTGCGCAGCGTAAAAATCTGCCCAGGTACTACCTTCTGTAAACGCGCTAAACAAGACAGCGTACATCTTGGCATGCAAATCGAACGCAAATATTTATCTCTTGAAATGCCAAGTAAAATGAAAATCGGCGTGTCCGGTTGTCCAAACTCTTGTACTGAAAGCCGCATGAAAGATGTGGGCGTTATCGGTACTGTAGACGGTTGGAATGTATACGCTGGCGGTAGCGGCGGTGCGCATCCACGCATCGGCGACCTCATCGCAGAAGTTAAAACAGAAAAAGAAGCTCTTGCATTAGTTGATCGAATCATCGCATACTATAAAGAAAACGCACAAATCGAACGCATGGGCGAATTCATCGACCGCATTGGTTTAGAGGCTTTCAAAGCAGCTGTATTGGGCGACCTTGAAGGGGCTCCAGCTGAAAGCAAGTCCGAAGAACCAGCTGTGTTCTTGCCTGGTCAAGGTAACGATCCTGAAGTAGAAGCACCACGCCTCGAAGCAGGTTCCCCTATCACTCCAGACACAATTATTCGCGACATCGTTGAAACCTATCCACATGTTGTACCTGTATTACAAGGTATTGGTATGGGTTGCCTAGGTTGCCCATCTGCAACAGCTGAGCCATTATGGCAAGCCGCAGAAATCCACGGTTTTAATGTATACGATTTAGTAGAGAAATTAGAAACAGCACGAAAAGGAGCTTAATATGTCCGCATTCTTAGGTCACATCCATTACTGGTTATATCGCAAAATTCAATTGCTCGTTGAGCGTGAAAATTTGATTTTAGAAAAAACTTCTAAAGTTGTTGATGATTTGGCGGAGGAACTACACTCCATCTCCGTAGATACATACGGCGAGCCAATTAATCCAAGCATTCCCTTGGAAAATATCATCGACCATGGCAATATTCACGGCTGGTTAGCTAACCAAATCAATATTGCTTCCGTTCGTGAAGCAGCTTTCATCAAAGATATGCTCGACACAAATTCCGGCGATGAAGCAGTACACGTAGTAACCGCTATTCTAGATGCCTTTGCAGTACAAGGTCAAGCATGTGGCGTTGTGGCTCAAGATAACCTTGAAGAACACACTGCACCAGCGATTTACAATGCGTTACAAAACTTCTACGTAAATGGCATGCCTTGCGATGGTGGTGACCAAGTGGTTTCTGAAAGCCCAGAAGAATTTACCTGGGTTGGCGACCACAGATTACAAGCAGGCTACTGGCGTACAGCGGGCGTTGACCCTAAATTCATGGCATTAGCTTACCAAACATGGTTCGAGGCCTTTGTGAAAGCTATCGATCCAGCCTTTGAACTTGTAACGACTGAAGAAAACGGTACACGTTTGTACTCCATTCGTAAAAAATAATCAATGACTACCTAATCTCAGATATATGTACTAAAAACGAGCGTAAATTACGCTCGTTTTTTCATGTCTAATAGTTGATACATAACTAATCTAGTAGAGAACATACATCCCCTTCTATTTATAGCCTACTAATACTTCCACCTTATTCATTCTATGATTTATGTGCGAATTTTGAATTTTCTATATATTTCTTCAAAACTGTAGCTACAGGCACAGCATTGATAAGCAATATCATTTATAATATAATTATAAGGTAATTACACAATGTAAGATTAAATGTTAGCGTAAGCTTTCAGAACATAAAAAGCTAGAATTAGGAGGTCCATTATGGCAGGCACAGTTAATCAAGAATTAGGTTTATTATTCCAAGGCCCTAACTATGTAATCGTAAAAAAAGGCGGCAAAGCTGGTGAAAAGGTGGAAAAACACAACCACCCTGAAGCTAATGTCATTTTTACAGTTGTAAAAGGTAAAGTACAAGTGTTCCTTAACGAAACGGAAGAACATGTACTCGTACCAGGCCAAGTATTGGAATTCAACGGCGATAACTACATCCAAGCAACACTCGTAGAAGACAGCGAGTTCGTTGTAAACCTCATTCACAAACCTGAATAAAATACCAAAGGACAGTTGATACAAGCAACTGTCCTTTTTATATGGTGTATGTATTAAAAAGAAATAATATAGTTATTAGGTTTTATATAGCTATTTAGTGGTTCAGTTATATCCATAATTATTAAATACCCACAGGATAATACACAATCTAAAGAGTATTCTTTTAAAAGGAGTTATAAGTTGTAAATTCCCCCACATCAAAGCGTTTCGTATGACCTGGTGCAGGAACACAGTCTGAATGAGGGTAACCAATTGGGAAGATGGCTACAGGAATGATATTATCAGGCAAGTTATATGCCTTGCGTACTTTAGCAGGATCAAAGTGAGCAATCCACGTTGTACCTAAACCGATATCGGCTACGGTAAACATAATGTGAGAGCCTACAATGCTGGCATCTACAACGCCTAAATCTTCATCGTCGTATTCCCGCTTCCAGCTCACCGTATTATCGTAACAAACAATGATTGCCAGCGGTGCATTAAAGTGACCATTTGTGCAGCCTTTTAGTTTGTTTAAGCTCTCTTCAGTATTTAATACAAGCAGTCTTTGCGGCTGGTAGTTATGAGCCGTAGGTGCTAATCTAGCTACTTCTAATAAAATATCAATCTTCTCTTGCTCCACTGGTCGAGTATCGAATTTTCGAACCGAATACCGCTCTGTGGCTAATGCTTTAAAATCTTTCATTAGATCTCACTCCTTTATCGGATTTATCAAAATATATTTTAAACAGTAAGTATCCCATACAATAAACTACCCCCTATCTGATTACTCAGTTAGGGGGTTTTGTGCTTATTATTTTTTAAGACGGCTAATTACTTCGTTAGTAATGTTTTCGATTTTGCTGTTTGCGTCAGCAGCACGAATTGTGTATGGATCATCCAATACTACGTCCATTTGTTTTTCAACACGGATAGCTTCCACAGTGTTATGAATTGCTTGCATCATAGGTTGAGCAATTTTATTGATTTCTTCGTTTTCTTTTTGAAGCAATGGAGCTACAGTTTTGTTGAATTCTGCTTCTGCTTGTGCAGAGTCTTTAATCTTTTCAATTTCTTGTACTTTTTTTTCAATTTGTGGACGGTATTGAGCGTCTACTTGTTGCATTTTCATATCTAATGCACCATAGCCAGGGTAACTATTTACTACTTGGCTCATATTTACTAAGCCAATGTTAGCAGCACTTGCTACTGCAGCAGTAGCAGACATAGCACCAACAATAGCTAAGGTAGTCAATTTTTTAGATAATTTCATCTGAAATCCTCCTCGATTAAAAGTGTCACTATACAATCCAATAGTGTACTATTTTTACTATAACAAATCTTGCTAACTTTCACAAGACTATGATAAATAGCATAATAAAGACCTATGAACTACTTATGAAAGTTATGAGAACTTAAAATAATACCCACAAGCATACTCTGAGACCCTTAAAGCAGTCGATACAGACATATTCAGAACACACATGTGGGCATTTCGGCTTTCACCAATTATTTATAATTTATCATCAAATAATGGTTTATTATTCACTAAATTATTGTTCATCATTTAAATAGATGTATTTATCGGATTTCAATTTAGATACAAGATCAGGCACCAACCCGATAAGACGATCAAAGCTGCTGCTGTAAGGGTTGCCCTTAATGTTGAACAATTCGATGCGGTCACCTTTAATAACAAGGATTGCACTTGGTTCCATTTTGGCACCACCGCCACCGCCGCCAGACTCTTGGCTTTTATTGGCTGTGCAGTGGTTTGTACCAGTACCGAAGCCAAAGGTTACATCAACGAATGGAACGAGTGTAGTATCGCCGATTTGCACAGCTTCACCAACTACAGTTTCCACTTTAATCATATTTTTAAACTTCTCGAATAGGACTTCCAAATTCTCTTTTACATTACTGTTCTCCATCACAGTACCTCCGCTTTTTGTGAAAGTATTATAGCTATAATAATATAGCTCATATACTCAATTGACTTTATATATCCTTACGCTGTTTGACCCTGTTCGGCTTTTAGCTTTTCTAGTTGCTTTGCTTCCTTCCGTTTAACCCAGAAGACACGAGCACTTTCACCCAATAGGGAACGCATAGGTTTAGATACCAAGAATCTAGTACCATACCACGCCAATACGGCAAGAATCATACGACCTTTAATATGGCCGCTGCCTTCAGCTACCCAGTTCACATAATCTATCTCAATAGACTCTGCTTGCTCAGGCCAAATGCTATACAACATAGATGCAATAAGCCCCATCCGATACGGATCACCAATACCAAATCGGCCCTCTATAGCCATATCACGTGGTTTAGAGTGGTTATAGCATCGTTTCGACACAAGGAATATCTGACGCCACAACTCTGTATTTCTCAAGTGTTTCATGAACCAGAATGTAGGAATTTCAGACTTGAATGATGCTACCGGATCATTGGGATCAGGCTTTCCAAAACGTTGTTTCACAGTCGTTTTAATATCATTTACCTTTGTAAATACCTTTTCCTTGATAGATCCGTCACTATTGAAAGTAACATGACTTACTACTTCATCATCATCTTGAATATGAGCCGTTGGATCCTGTTGTATCGAATCATACCGCTCAGCACGAGCTTGTGCATCCATATCCTTAGAAACCGCATCAGGTCGCTCAATACGCTCCTTTGCCCTAGGTGCGCTCCCCGCCCCTGGTGATTCGTCATCATCAAAGATTGTATTGGAGCCTTGGGCGCTCTTCAAGTCATCAAAGCTTGTGCCGCTAGAGCTTGCAGTTGGACCTTGTCCGCCTCCTTGCATAGCCTTTGCAAAAGCTTCTGCCTGTGATATGTCGCCGTCATCATCCATTACCTTTTGATATTCTTCATCTACACGATTTTCAAGCCATTGTTCATAGTCTTTCACAGGACCGATCTTAAGTACACCTAAAACGTATAATTCCTTAAAAAATGGTTTATTTTGAATGTACGCTAAGTGGAGTGAAAATACGCGCCACAGCCATTTGATACGCAGTTCGCCACGATATGGCGTCCGTCCATCAATTTCGATGCTATATGTGATTGGTGCCAGTAGGATAGTCAAGATGAGTGCTACAATGATGGCCACAATAACGAGGGCCACAATAGCCACTGTACTCAACCACATCACCTCCTTAGGTGTTCCTATGATTAGTTTTCAATGCCCTTTCGAGCCATTACGCCTTGTAAGTAGTAATGTTTAATCTCTTTCATCTCCGTTACGAGATCGGCCTCATCAATTAATTCTTGAGGAGCCCCACGGCCCGTAAATACGAGTTCCGTTTCTGGATGACGAGCATCGAGTAAAGCTTTAGTTTTATCCCATGTAATGAGTTCAAAGAAGAGAGCCATATTGTACTCATCAAGTACAACAAGGTCGTACTCACCACTGCTGATCGCAGCGAGTGCACGTTCATAGCCTTTTTCGATAAGAGCCACATAATCCTTCGGAGGATTACCAGACTCAAAGACAACGACTTCATCGCCCCATTTAGCAAGTTCATCCTTACTCTTCATGCCTTCTTTGATGATAAAGAATGGCTTGCCCACAGTTTCTAACGTTAAATTTGTTAAGGTAGGTAAAATAGTATGCTCACTATATACTTTAGATTTCATAAATTGTAAGAAGAGGACTTTCTTGCCAGCGCCGATGGCACGAATGGCTAGGCCGATTGCGGCAGTCGTTTTGCCCTTGCCTTCGCCGGTATAAACTTGTACATAGGCCTTCATAGATATACCTCCGTTCATATACTTTTATTTTACAATATATATATACAAAAGGAAAGAAAAAGAACTTGCTATGAGCGCATATGCACGCATAACAAGTTCTTTTTAGGTCTTATATAAGCTTTTATATTTCTAATTGCTAATTGGTAAGAAGATCATAGGGTCTACAGGCGTATTATTAAGGCGTACCTCGTAGTGAACGTGGGCACCCGTACTTTTACCAGTACTACCCATCAAGGCTATGGTTTGACCTTGTTTCACGCTCATCCCTACCGTTACCAATACGGCGCTATTATGGCCATAACGGGTAACAAAGCCATTGCCATGATCGATTTCAACGAGGTTACCATAACCGCCGCTTGTATACCCCGCAAAGGTTACCACCCCTGCCGCAGTAGCCACAATTTGGGAACCATAGTCATCGGCAATATCGATACCTTCATGGAATGCACCAATAGCACCCGTAACAGGGTCAACACGACTACCAAATGGAGATGTAATAACGCCCTTACTTGGCCAAATACTAGGTGTCGTACTATTCACAGCACCACCAGAACCAGCGGAGAAATTGATGGATTGTAATGCCATCAAATCTTGTGCGCCACCATCACGAAGGATATTGCGCATCGTATAGAAACTAACAAGCAATTTTTGTGCTTCCTTATCCATTTTGGATAGTCGAGCCGATAATTGTGCCGCTGTTAACGTCTGTGCTTCACTATTATCAGCGGCTTCCTGCTTTGGGTCGCTACCATCCCCGCCACCTTGAGCTGGTGTGCCAGATTCAGCGCCCTTCAGCATTTGCTTATTCTCTTCACTAATTTGATTTAAGTTTTGAATTTTCTTATCCAAAACCTCTGTTTTTTGTTGTAACAATTTCAACTGTTCCGATTGCAATTGCGTTTGTTGACGTAATTGCACTACCTCAGCCTGGCGCACGATGCCCCAAATACCGAGTACCAATGCCAAGACCAATACTACAGAACCAATAATGGCAACGAGTTTCGCTTGCTTGGTAGTTAATGTCAATATGCAGTTGTCACCATTTCTTTCAACTTTGTTTGAAATGAATGCCGGTATTTTCAACATAAAACTTCCTTATTTCGAGACGATAGCGCTCGTCAACGCTTCCTCATTGGTACGCTCACCCAACGCTTCGTTCAAACTTTCTAATTCTTCTTGTGAAAGACTTACTAAACTTTTACCTTTCACAATAGGTTTACTAAAAATACGAGATTCGCTACGACCGTAAATACTGGAGATACAGATGCCATTATTGTTGCCATCTAGCAAGGTAAGGGCAAAGGACAAATCATTTCCGATATTTTCAAAGGCATTATACTTAATAAAGCCAATTTTTTGTATCGTATTACTCTGAATATTGCGGATTGCCACTTGCTCGGATAACAAGGACTCAAGGCCTTTCGCAGCATCGCGAATTTCACTGACCTCTACAGATAATTTACGCTCTAGGCTCGCACCATGCTCCCCTTGCATAAAGAAATCGTATTTCTTTTTCAAGCTACCTAAACGGATGTGTAAGATTACACAATATACGAATAACACTATAACAAGAACGATGGTAACCATGCCTATCCACGGTTGAATCGATTCGAACATGTATTTTCCTTCCTATACAATCATCAAAACTCCAACAGTTAATTATACCACTCCTATTGTGAAAGTTAAATGACTGCATGCAATTTAATTTAATATATCTAATATAGATAAGCGATAGCTATATAACAATGTATATAACAAGTATGTAATGTATATCTAAATGTATGTGTTACATACATATTACAATGCTATTTATTAGGCTATTTATTAGCCCTCTAGTTCGTCAACAAATGGGCTGATTGCTCGTTCTAGTATACCATGTAGAGCTGCTATGAGTACACCGTAATTTACAATGGGTGTACCTTGTACAACAGCGCATTCTATACGACGTAACACCTCACGGCGTGTTAGCATACAAGCACCACAGTGGATGATCAAATCATACTGTGATACATCCTTAGGGAATGCTCCCCCACTAGTGAATTCTAACTGTAAATCTGTATAGCCTTGCTTCTTTAAAAGATTAGGTATTTTTACAGTCCCAATATCATCGCATTGACGACGATGTGTACAACCTTCACTGATAAGTACCTTGGAACCAGCTTTCAAATTCTTAATAGCCTTAACACCAGCTACTAAATCCTGTAATTTTCCCTTGAACCGCGCCATCAAAATAGAAAAAGACGTCAACGGAATCGAATCAGGTGTTAACTCATCAACCCGATCAAACGCTTGAGAATCACAGATTACCATTTTAGGGGAATTCTTAAGCGAGTGAATCATAGCCGGTAATTCTTCTGTTTGACAGACTAAAGCTAGGCCTTTGTGATCGAGAATTTCTCGGATAGTTTGCACCTGTGGCAAGATGAGTCGTCCCTTTGGTGCGGCACTATCGATAGGACATACAAGAATAATTGTATCCCCCTCTTCAACTAAACCTTGTAAAAGAGTTTGCTCCCCTGCTACATCAAGTGGTGTTAGCCCACCGAGTAGATCAAGCAACTCTAATCGTTTCGCATCAGATGTGAATTCAGCAGAGCCAATGACAGTAACCAATTCAGATAAACCCGTATGATCTGCTATATAACGCTCTCCCAGTATATCTCTACCTACACTAGCTTTAGACTCCGTTAAATTGTTTGGCACCGGATTAATCTCATTAATAAAAAGTGCAACAGGTACATTATTTTGTTTCAAAAGACCTAACCAGTGCATATCGTCTGAGGTTGGCTCTTCATCGGTGCGAAGCACATAAACAGCCAAGTTAATCTTTTTCACGACCTCTTCTGTTTTCTCCATGCGCAATGCACCTAATTCAGTTGTATCATCTATACCAGCAGTATCAGTAATCACCACAGGGCCAAGTGGTAAGATTTCCATAGCTTTGCTTACAGGATCTGTTGTAGTCCCTGCCACATCGGATACTAACGATACAGGCTGATCAGTTAGCATATTGATCAATGTAGATTTACCGGCATTACAACGGCCAAAAAAGGCAATATGTATGCGGTTTGCCTTAGGTGTTTGTTCCATAACCTATCCTTGTTACTTAACCTTCACATATATTACAAATATATTATAAAGCTTCTGATAAATTATCTAATAACTTATCATATTATTTATTATAATCTCTTTAGAATACAGTAAAAGCGCAGCCCGTAGACTACACTTTTACCGCAGATTGTTATTATTACTATTACGACTATTGCAATTGCTATAGCTGTTATTATTGTTATTGTTGTTATTATTATCGTTACTATTATTGTTAGTATTACGGCTATTACTATTATTATTGCTTATGTTTATACTTTTGCTTTTGCTTTTGCTTTTGCTTTTGCTTTTGCTTTTGCTTTTGCTTTTGCTTTTGCTTTTGCTTTTGCTAGCCAATTATACTCTAAACTCTATTGTTTCCGCATCTTCTGTTTGATCTTGCCCATCCATATATGCAATAAGTCTTTCTAATTCAGCTTCAGAGGAGAAAGCAATTTCAATTTTTCCTTGTACCTTTTTGCCTGCACGGAATTTAATATTCACAGGGGACCCTAAGCTTAGTTTTAAACGGTCCATTAGAGCACGAACCTCTGCCGTATTTTGAGGTTTACCAGCCTTTGCTTTAGACGATTTATTTTGCATAGACTTAACAAGGGCCTCTGCTTGTCTAGCGCTTAGCTCGCCCTCTTTAATACGTTCAGCTGCTTCCATTTGTTGAGCTGCGCTTCTTAACACTAATAATGGACGAGCTTGACCAACCGTCAAATCACCTTCGATAAGATCCTTTTGTACAGAATCACATAATTTTAAAAGACGAACCATATTAGCTATATATGAACGGCTACGGCCAAGACGAGCGGAAATCATTTCTTGCGTTTGCTTATAAGTATCCATCAATCCTTGATAAGCCAATGCTTCTTCAATAGGATCTAATCCTTCACGTTGTAAGTTTTCTACAAGAGCAACCTCTGTCATTTCTTCGGTATTATATTTTTTAACAATAACTGGTACTGTTTTCAATCCAGCAATCATAGCAGCACGATAACGGCGCTCGCCAGCCACAATTTGGTATTTATTCTTTTGTTTACGAACTACAATCGGTTGGAAAATACCAAGATTCTTGATTGATTCAGCCAATGTAGCTAGACTATCTTCATCAAAACTTTTACGTGGTTGATCTACATTTGGAACTAGCTCAGAAATTGGCAGTTCATGTATCTCCTTATCAGGCAATACAGACTCTACAGAGTCAACCTTCATTAAATTCTCAAGGCCCTTCCCCAATCCGGACGCTTTGCTTTTTTTGCTTTTAATTTCTCTTGGCATACAACTAACCTCTCTCGGCCTTACAAATATTTACCAATTATAAATAAGTAAATTTCTTAAACGATCAAAGAACCAACCAATTCATTTAAAATTGGATTCCTTACTTATCACTAGATGCCTATTAACTTTAGATGTTAATTTAGTTTTAGTACTTATTTAGCTTTAGATGCTTTAATTACTTCTTTAGCTAATTTCGTATATACATCAGCACCCTTGGATTTTGGATCATATACGATGATTGGCTCCCCATAACTAGGTGCCTCACTTAAACGTACATTACGAGGAATAATTGTTTTATATACTTTATTGCCAAAGAATTTTTTTACTTCATCGGCTACTTGAATCGATAAATTTGTGCGGCCATCAAACATAGTCAATAGCACGCCTTCAATTTCAAGATCCTTATTTGATGTTTGTTGTACAATTGTTATCGTTTTAACTAATTGACTAACCCCTTCCAATGCGTAAAATTCACTTTGAATCGGAATCAATACACTATCAGCAGCAGTGAAGGCATTTAATGTTAATAACCCGAGAGATGGTGGACAATCAATGACGATAAAATCATATGTATCTCGTACTGACGCTAATGCTTTTTTCAACATTGTTTCACGTGAAACAACGGAAACTAGTTCTACTTCAGCACCAGCTAGTTGAATTGTTGCAGGCGCCACAAATAGGTTTGCAAGCATTGTAGGTTGTACAATATCAGCAATTGGTTCTCCATCAATTAGAACATCATGCACACAGAGTTCTAAATCATCCTTTTCAATACCTAACCCAGAACTAGCATTGCCTTGTGGATCCAAATCAACCAGTAACACTTTTTTACCTGCATCAGCTAAACAAGCACTCAAATTTACTGATGTTGTAGTTTTACCAACGCCGCCTTTTTGATTAGTAATAGCTATAACTTTGCCCACTTAATTCACCTCACATCTTCGTTCAAAATATTTCTTTTTCATTATAACATAAAACAATGCTAATTACGGTATTTATAAATCAAATTCTCATTAAATTTTTATCTACTACATTATTTTTCCACCTACATTTATATTATATCCATAAACTTATAGGTAAATAACTTCATTAATATAATTACAACACTTATTTTTTATTGTTTCACGTGAAATATAACAATTTATTTTTTTACTATATAAGTACAACATAAAACAAAAAAAAATTACATCAAATGTTCTATAAGTTTTACGATTAAATGTTTCACGTGAAACATTTAAGGATTAAAATCTAACGCAAAAATTAAGTTGTAAAATCAATAAAAATTTTTACTGTAAAAAATTATTACCTTAATATAAATCTATACCAACAAATAAATATATACAAAATTATTTTACATCATCTATTTATTTATAGAGCAACACTATTAGCGGAAGATATAAAGTAATTAACCTTTGATTAGTAACATTATATATAACAGTAATATACGAAATGTAGTGAACTAATATTAATATACTTATATATTCATAACAAATTATTAGATTATATTTAACAAATTGTTTCACGTGAAACATTAAGGTTAACATTAAACACATAAAGCCTTCATTAACAATAACTTTTACAATCAAAAAATCATTTTGATATAACTTTAAACTATACCTATATACTACTAAATTATATGAGAATACAGGCCCTATATACTTTGACAGGTATTATTCATATCTATATACTATTAGTTAGATAGTAATTAGATTGATAATCTTAAGAGTCTAGAAAAATCACTTTATAAGATTTATATATACAATTAATAACAGTAAGCACACGCTCTACGGACACGCAGAGCTTTTTATTTTGAAGAGGAGGCGTTTCTATGCCCATCTATAACGGAATGCTTCCTGCCATCGACAAAGCAGAAGTAAAACGATACGCAGGACTTCGTCACGCTGAGGATTTCCCACAAAACTATGTTGACGAAGCATGTAAGGAAATCCAATTATTGGCTACACCTAGGGGTGTATATCAAGAATATGATTACGATGCAGAAACAAAAACAATTTTAAGCAATCCACCGCTTAAAATTGAAGGGTCTATCATTGAAAAACATCTAGAAAAATCTACTAAAGTATACGTATTAGGTGTAACAGTTGGAGAAGATGTAGAAATTCGCAGTGAACAGTTATTTAAACAAGGTAACTATACGGTAGGCTTATTACTTGATGCAGCAGCCACAACTGCTGTAGAACAGGTAGCTGATCAGGTAAACGAAGTAATCAATATAATTGCTAAAAAACAAGGCTATAAGCCAACTTGGCGTTTTAGCCCTGGTTATGGCAACTGGCCACTAGAAATTCAACCACAATTAGCTAAAATTATCAAAACAGAGATGATTGGCTTACAAGTAACAGAGAACTATTTATTATTCCCACGTAAGTCTGTAACGGCTATCATCGGTTTAATGCCAGCAAACGAAGATATAAAAACTAAACGAGGCTGTACATCTTGTTCACAACAAAACTGTGCATCTCGAAAATTACCAGAGAAGGCAACAGTCAACACCCAAGATGGGGGAGAAGAGGAAGGTAGTAAAACTACTGCCGACATTTCTGGTATTGCCATGAAAGGGCAACCAATACAATAGTGTTTCACGTGAAACATTGTAATTTAGGATGTTAAAGGAAGATGTTTATGTATATATTTGACGGTGCTATGGGCACAATGCTTCAAGCGGCAGGCTTAGAAGAGGGCTATTGTCCAGAGCTATTTAATATTGAAAGACCAGAAGTAGTAAAGGATATTCATGCTCAATACTTACAACATGGCAGTGATGTAATCACTACCAATACATTCGGTGCTTGTGGTCTTAAATTAGAAGATTATGACTTGCAGGATCGCGTAAGAGAAATCAATATTGCAGCTGTAAAGGTAGCAAAAGAAGCCATTGCAGAGAATAAACCAACTGCTCGTGTAGCAGGTTCTATGGGTCCTACAGGTCGTTTTTTACAACCATTAGGCAATATGAGCTTTGACTCCATCTATGATACATATCGTGAACAAGCCGAAGCATTAATCGAAGGTGGCGTTGATTTTATTATTATCGAAACCATCATCGACGTACAGGAAATGCGTGCCGCTTTATTAGCCTCTTTAGATGCTCGTGAAGCAGCAGGGAAGACAAAAGATGATCTACAAATCATCTGTCAATTTTCTTTTAGTGAAGACGGTCGTACTATTACAGGTACACCACCAGCAGTAGCAACTACTATTGTAGAAGCTATGGGAGCTGACATCATTGGTATTAACTGTTCCCTTGGACCTGAGCAAATTACACCACTTATCGAAGAGATTGCAAGCGTTACAAATTTACCAATCAGTTGTCAGCCAAATGCTGGTATGCCTCAACTGATTAATAAACAAACTGTATTCCCACTTTCAGCTGAAGAGATGGGGCCTTTGATGCTTCCAATTGTTGATGCTGGCGCAAGCTATGTTGGCGGCTGCTGTGGTACAACACCAGCTCACATTCAATCTATTTCTGATGCTGTGAAAGCTCATACGCCAAAAGAACGCGCCCACATTGCACCTAAAACAATTATTACAAGCCGTACTAAACTTTTAGAGTTGGGCCATCATACAAAACCACTTATCATTGGCGAACGTATTAATCCAACCGGTCGTAAAGTCCTCGCTCAAGAATTGCGCGATGGTTCTTTTATCCGTGTTAAACGTGATGCGTTGGATCAAGTAGAAGCTGGCGCAGATATCCTCGATGTAAACATGGGCGTAGCTGGCATGGATCAATCACCCTTAATGGAACGTGCCATTTTCGAGTTATCCATGCTCGTAGAAACACCATTATCCATTGACACATTAGACCCAGTAGCTATGGAAATAGCTCTTAAAAACTATCCAGGTCGTGCCCTCATCAACTCCGTAAATGGGGAGGAGGAGTCTATTACGCACGTAATGCCTTTAGCTAAACGGTATGGTGCAGCTTTACTTTGCTTGCCAATCTGTAGTGGTGACTTACCTGAAAAAGCAGAAGATCGCGTTGCTTTAGCTGAAAGCATCGTAAATCGCGCTTACGGTTATGGTCTTCAACCACATGATTTATTACTCGATCCATTAGTATTAACACTTGCCAGTGGTGAAGATAGTGCACGCCAAACATTGCGTACGCTACAGTTATATAAAGAAAAATTTGGCTTCCCAACAGTAATGGGCTTGTCCAATATCTCCTTCGGTATGCCTCAGCGTCCATATTTGAACGGCCAATTCTTAACTATGGCCCTCGCATGTGGCTTAACAACACCGATTATGAATCCACTCAATTATCCAGCAAAAAAAGCATTTGTATCTAGTACTACCTTATTAGGCTGGGACCCAGGTTCTGCTGAATTTATTAAAGAATACGGCTATGAAGACGAAACTACCGCTCCTGGTAACACTGCTCCTAAAGGGCCAGATAAAAAATCCTTCGATAGTAATGATCCTTTAGCCAATATTCGCGCATGTGTAGAACAAGGCGAAAAAGAAGCTATCATTGATCTTGTAAAAAAAGCCTTAGCAGATGGTATCGATCCATTAGATCTTACGAAAAAAGGCTTATCTGAAGCGATGAACGTAGTGGGGGATAAGTTTGGTTCTGGTAAGTTATTCTTACCACAAGTAATGCTTGCTGCTGAAACAATGCAGGCTGCTTTCAACACCATTAAAGAAATTATTCCTGCTAGTGAAAGTTTAGATAAAGGCACCGTTGTCGTGGCTACAGTTAAAGGCGACATTCACGATTTAGGTAAAAACATCGTAGCAGCATTGCTCGAAAACAATGGCTACAAAATCGTCGACCTTGGTAAGGACGTTGATCCAGAAGTGATTGTACAAGCCATTAAAGATAACAAAGCCGCTCTAGTAGGTATTTGTTCCTTGATGACGACTACAATGCCACAAATCGACAATACTATCGCTGCTATCCGTGCAGCAGGCCTTAAAACTAAGGTCATGGTTGGTGGCGCCGTAGTATCTCAAGACTACGCAGACCAAGCAGGCGCGGATATCTACGCTAAGGACGGCATCGCTGCTGTTAACCATGCTAACGATTTCTTTGAAACACTAGAAAAATAATGTATAGTAACGAGGTACATGATGACATTACGAGAAAAACATCAACAAGGGCAGTTCACCATTACTGTTGAATTGGATCCTCCTAAAAGCAGTTCTGCAGAAAAGACCTTCGAACAAGCAGCCCGTTTGAAAGGGAAGGTGGATGCTATCAACATCGCTGATAGCCCTATGTCCAAAATGCGCATGAGCCCAATTTCTCTTTCTTATTTATTACAACATAACAAAGAAATTGAAACTATTTTCCACCTTACATGCCGCGACCGTAATATTATCGGATTGCAATCTGAATTACTCGGTGCAGCAGCTTTGGGCGTGCATAATATTTTAACACTCACTGGTGATAAACCAGATAATGGGGACCATCCATTTGCACAATCCGTATTTGAAGTCGACTGTATGGGACTACTCAACATCGCTAAGACATTAAATGCAGGCAAAGACCTTGCAGGTAATGACCTAGACGCACCTACGAACTTCTACATCGGTGCAACTGGTAATCCTGGTGCTCCAGATTTAGAGATTGAACGCCAAAAATTAGCTGCTAAAATTCAAAATGGCGCTCACTTTGTACAAACACAACCAATTTACGATTTAGAACAGGCAAAACGCTACATTGACAAGATGTCTGAATTCGATGTACCTATCATGCTTGGTTTGATTCCACTTAAAAGCTTTAAAATGGCTACATACCTCCATGAAAAAGTGCCTGGAATCAATCTTACTCAAGAAATCTTGGACCGCATGGAAAAAGGTGGTAAAGAGGCGGGTACAGAAATTGCAATCGAAACACTTGAACAAATCAAGAAAATGGCAGCAGGCGTACATATTATGCCTTTAAATGATATCGATACAACATTATATATTATTGACCACGTATAAAGTCATTCTAAGATTAACATATAACACCTTTCCCACGACCTCCATAGTGAACTAAGTCGTTCTTAGGGAAAGGTGTTATATGTATCTTTATCTCCGCCTCATATAGTGAACAAAATATATAATTTTTTTGTAAACGATATCATTTAATAGATATAGGGTAGGGGAGGGAATGCGAACTAATTCGTTACTAAGAAAAAAAAGAGGATGCAGATCTAAGATTTGCATCCTCTTTTTCTTTATGTAGCAATATAGCATAGAGTTTATTTATATTAGTTTCTACGCCTAAATCATTAACTGCTATACTAACGGTTTGTCTTTGATTTCTTTTGGTTTTCGTGGATATTGTTTTGGTGTTTTTCCAATTTTCTTTATATACACGATTGCTCGTTTATCCTCTAAGGTTGGCAAAGTAACGGTCCTTACTTCTTCGATAGTAGCTTTTAGTGTGCTAAGGGCTTTATTAGATTCTTTCACTTCTTCTTCGTAGATAGCTCCTTTTAAAGCAACTATGTATCCACCTTCTTTTACATATGGCACAGTCCATTCTAAAAGAATCGGCAAGCGTGCCACGGCACGGCTCGTAGCAATATCAAAGCTTTCACGGTAATCTTGGTGACTCAAATCCTCCGCACGTCCATGTAAGATAGTACAGTTCGTCAGATTTAGTTCATCTATAACCGATTCCAAAAAGGTAAGCCGTTTTTTCAAAGAATCAAACAGGGTAACCTTGAGGCTACGGTCATAGATAGCCAATGGAATACCAGGAAAACCTGCACCGGTACCAACATCGATAATCGTCATGCCAGATTTGATAATTTCAGAATCATAACAGGAGAGGGAGTCAATCATGTGCTTAACCACGACCTCTTTCATATCCGTAATACCCGTTAGATTGAGATATTTATTTGTTTCAATCATATGCGCATAATACATGTAAAAGTCTTTTGCTTGCTCTTCCGTACAAGGCAAGCCAAAATGACTCATTTGCTCCATCATGTACGAAACAAATTCAGACTGAGGTGCTATAGGCACATCGTATTTTTCTTTCATAAGTACTCCTAATGAATTGTCTAATATGTATAGGACAATAAAATCTGTAGGAAATATCTTTTAAAATCTGTAAGAAATATCTTCTAAAAAGTTCATATAAAATGCATGTTATTACATGCTATTTTTATTTACTTCTATTGTATTGTTCGAGTTGGATCAACAGAACAGATACGTCCGCAGGGGATACGCCAGAGATACGGCTTGCTTGGCCGATAGAGTGAGGACGAATTTTGTTGAGCTTTTGTTGAGCTTCAAGGGAAATGCCCTTGATTTGTGTATAGTCCCATTCTTTTGGAAGAATTTTTTCTTCTAGTTTACGAATCTTATCGACTTGCTCCATTTGCTTTTTGATGTAACCTTCGTAGGTAATGGAAATATCGACAGCTTCCTCTACATCAGGTGTATAGCGTTTCAAACCAAATGCATCGGCTACGACGGCGTAAGAGAGTTCGTTACGTTTTACTAAATCATAAGCGTGAATACCTGTTCTAATAGGTGCTGTACCTAAACTTTCAAGCAAAGCTTGTGTTTCCTTGGATGGATTGACAGGTGTATTTCGTAACATGTCCATTGCTTCTTCGATAGCAGCTTTTTTAGCTGTAAATTTAGCCCAACGATCATCTTTTACAAGACCGATCTCACGGCCTTTTTCCGTAAGACGCATGTCTGCATTATCTTGACGAAGCAATAAGCGGTATTCACTGCGGCTTGTCATCATGCGGTACGGTTCATTTGTACCTTTTGTTACAAGATCATCGATGAGAACACCGATGTACGCTTCAGAGCGAGCAAGGATGAACGGTTCTCTACCTTCAAGCCACAATGCTGCGTTGATACCAGCCATGAGACCTTGAGCAGCCGCTTCTTCATAGCCAGATGTACCATTAGCTTGACCAGCAGAGTAGAGGCCTTCAATATGTTTCACTTGAAGTGCTGGTGTCAATTGTGTTGGATTTAAGCAATCGTATTCGATAGCATAGGCAGGGCGCATAATTTCAACATTCTCAAGCCCTGGGATGGTACGCAAGAATGCATATTGTACGTCCATAGGAAGGGATGTACTCATACCTTGAACGTACATTTCATTTGTACCCATACCTTCTGGTTCTACGAATAATTGATGGCGTTCTTTATCGGCAAAGCGCACTACTTTATCTTCGATGGAAGGGCAATAACGAGGGCCTACGCCTTCGATTTTGCCACTATACATAGGAGCGCGGTGAATATTGCTATGAATGATTTCGTGCGTTTCTTTGTTAGTATAGGTCAACCAACATACATCTTCATTACGGTTAATCCATTCATCCATAAAAGAAAATGCGTGATGATGTGCATCGCCTTCTTGAACTACCATATTTTCGAGGTTTAAAGTACGTTTATCTACACGTGCTGGTGTACCCGTCTTAAAGCGCATCAATTCAACACCATTATCGAGCAAGGATTGAGAGAAATGCTCCGCTACACGTTGGCCATTTGGACCACCCACATAATCGATATCGCCGATGAGGATTTTACCTTTCAAATAGGTACCTGTACAAAGAATTACCGCCTTAGCGCCATAAAATTCACCAAGTTCCGTAACGATACCTGTGACCTTGCCATCCTCAACCTTAAGCTCAGTCACCATGATTTGCTTAACATTGAGATTATCTGTATTCTCCAATGTTTGTTTCATCAAATGTTGATATTTAATCTTGTCGGATTGACAGCGCAAAGAATGAACGGCAGGTCCCTTACCCATATTGAGCATACGCATTTGGATAGCTGTAGCATCCGCATTAATACCCATTTGACCGCCTAAGGCATCAACTTCGTAAACAAGATGGCTTTTACCAGGACCACCCACGGCAGGGTTGCACGGCATAAGCGCAATATTATCTAAACTGATAGTCGCCATCAACGTGCGATGACCCATGCGAGCAGTAGCGAGAGCCGCCTCACAACCAGCATGACCACCGCCGATGACGATGACATCATAATTATCTACTGTGTACATATTAATTTCCTTATATTTGTTACTTATCTTATTGTGAAAGTTTAAATCATTTCCCTAGACAAAAACGACTGAATAGTTCGTCGATCATGGATTCTCGGATGGTATCGCCTGTGATGTCGCCTAGTAGTTCCCAGGCACTGCGCAGATCGATAGCTACAAAGTCTACAGGCATGCCCATATCGATGGAGGAGAGGGCTTGTTCGACTTGTCCCTTTGCTTGTTCCATAAGGCTGATGTGGCGCACGTTACTAATCATGGCGCTGTTGTCTTGTTTTACGCAACCGCCATAGACGAGTTCTTGTACCCATTTAGAGAGAACTACAGAGCCTTCCCCTTCTTTAGCACTAATGCGTTCAATAGCTGTAAAATTCCCATGTTCTTTAATATTTTCATCTGTAACGACTTGTGCCACGTCGGACTTATTAAGGAGTACGATGGTGTTTAAACCGCTCACAGAGGTCAAAATTTCGATTTCTTCAGGGTTTAACGGAGTAGATCCGTCAATAACGCAGAGCACGATGTCTGCTTTGTTGATATAATCACGAGCACGCTCCACACCGAGGGCTTCTACCGTATCTTGTGTGTCGCGGATACCAGCCGTATCGATGAGGCGCAGAGAAATGCCTTCTACGGTCATATATTCTTCAATGCTGTCCCGTGTCGTACCAGGAATATCCGTTACGATAGCGCGGTTTTCACGCAAGAGAGCATTCATGAGGCTCGATTTACCTGCATTGGGACGGCCTACAATAACCGTCGTAATACCGTCCCGAATGAGGCGACCTGTATTCGCTGTGGACAAGAGATCATCCATGGCTTTCAAAATAGGCTCTAGCTGTTCACGAACCTCTTGGCTCGTTACGTCCTCAATATCCTCCTCAGGATAGTCGATGGTTACCTCTAAATGAGCAATCATGGCGATGAGCTGTTCTCGCACATCTTTCACAAAGGACGAAACAGTCCCATCTAGCTGAGATACAGCGAGGGAGAGGGAGTCCTCCGTTTTTGCTTCAATAATATCAATGATCGCCTCCGCTTGGGTAAGGTCGATACGTCCGTTCATAAAGGCACGCTTCGTAAATTCACCGGCCTCAGCCATGCGCACATCGTGATTGACGAGGAGTTTCAGAATTTGTCGAACCGGTACAATGCCACCGTGACACTGGATTTCCACCACATCTTCCGCCGTGTATGAATGAGGTCCTTTCATTAATAGTACAAGAACCTCGTCGATGGTCTTGTTCGTCATTGGATCCACAATGGTCCCATATTGAATCGTTCTATTTTGGCGGTCCATCAAAGGAACGGTGCCAGTGCTCTTGAACAGGCTATTTACAATAGGAAAACTATCCTTGCCGCTGACACGAATAATACCAACCCCACCGATGCCGGGCGGTGTCGCAATGGCCGCTATTGTATCATCTATATACATACATATCTCCGTATTTCGATTATCTAGTATTTGTTTTTGTATATGTTCTTCGCCTGTGAAAGTTAAACTAAACTAATCTTTGCATGCGAAGATTAACTTAGGTTAGCTTTCACCATAACCTAAAGAATAAAGGGAACAGCCCTCAAGCAACCGAGGATATCAGTTACTTGAAAGCTGCACCACTATATTTTATTTTTTGTACGAAATCACAACGTGACGGAATGGTTCATCCCCTTCACTGTTGGTAACAACGTTTTTGTCGCCTTGAAGGGCAGTATGAATGATTTTACGTTCAAAAGCATTCATCGGTTCTAAAGAAACCTTTTGACGGTTGCGTTTCACCTTAGAAGCCAAACGTTTCGCGAGATTTACCAATGTTTCTTCTCGGCGAGAACGATAGTTTTCCACATCTACCACGATATGGCAGTGGCCAGATACATCCTTGTGAGCCACGAGATTTGTTAAGTATTGAATAGCATCCAATGTTTGACCATGTTTGCCGATCAAAATACCTAGCTCTTCGCCGTGTACTTGGAATGTAATCTTGTCTTTGGTTATCATCTTTTCGATAACCACAGTGAGGCCCATTTGCGTAAACATATCATCGAGGAATTGTTTACCTTTTTCAGCAATTTCTTGTTGATCTTCTTTTGAAAGTTCTTTTTTAGAAGGTTTTTCCGTTACAGTACTTTCAGAAGTTTCAACTGCTGTATCTTGTACTTCTATTTCGCTTGTTGCCACTGGTTCGGAAGCAATAGCTACAGATTGTTCTTCTGCGTTAGCTACTTCTTTTGCAGTAGCAGATTGAGCCAAAGCAGTGAAGAATAAGCGAACAACTGCTGGTTTACGACCAATGCCTAAAAATCCACTAGAAGGTTGTTCTAAGACTTTAGTTTCTACCAATTCTTGGCCTTCAGCGGCTAATTGAGCTACACCTTTAGCAATGGCATCTTCAATGGTTTTAGCAGATACATCGATAAATTCCATAATTGCCTCCTACTTAGCGTTCAAATTTTTGTAAATGAAATGCTGTTGAATCAATTGGAATACGTTAGAAACTACCCAGTAGATAACGAGACCAGATGGGAAGCTCAAAGAAATGTAACCAATGAATAAAGGCATAAAGATTGTCATAATCTTTTGTTGTTGCGCAGCTGCACCAGTTGCACCATTACTAGTTTGACGAGACATAACCCATGTGGATAATGCACTCAAAATAGGTAAGATATACATTGGATCTGGATCGCCAAGGCTAGGCAACCACAAGAATTGTACAAAGTTTGGATCGTATGGGTAATCTTTCAAAGCCCAGTAAATCGCGATCAAGAATGGCATTTGTACCAACAATGGCAAGCAACCAGCCAATGGGTTAACGCCCATTTCTTTATACAATGCACCCATTTCCGCTTGCAGTTTTGCAGGATCGTTTTTGTATTTATCTTGCAATTGTTTCATGCGAGGCTGCAATTCTTGCATAGCCTTCATGGATTTGATTTGCTTAACAGTAAGTGGTGCCAAAATCGCTTTAATAACGATTGTTAAAAGGATAATAGCCACACCGTAGCTTGGATAACCTATCATTTGAGTCAATTGGAACGCATAGGTTACCAATGTGCTCATTAAATCAACGATAGGTTGGAAAATACCACTTAAAAAGTCCATTGTTTCTCCTTTTTCATACAGTCCGAAATCGTCCTTTGCGCATCTATATATCGTTATGGTATGGTCTAAATTTCATCCATACAGATGCTCAGGTATTTCCAAAACTGTGCTTGATGGTGATGGTGAAAGTTACTTTCACAGAACACATCCAGTCTAATCCCAAAGGGGTTAGGGAACTGGATCGTAGCCACCCTTATGGAAAGGATGACAGCGAAGAATGCGTTTTAAACCCATCCAGCTACCTTTCAAAGGACCATATTTTTCGATGGCCTGCAGAGTATATGTGGAACATGTCGGATAATAACGGCAACATCCAGGTTTTAAGGGAGATATGGCGAGCTGATAGAACCTAATTAAAAGTCGTAAAAGCATGGTTATACAGCGTTTCATGGAAACCTCCATATACACAAAAAGGACCAAAGCCTCTAACTTGTGGTCCTATTTATCATTTTGTATCAATAATTTGCTTTTTCGCAAGAGATACAAAATCTCCTTTTCCGCTTTTTCGTAGGTAGCGTTTTTCAGAGGGCCACGTCCAACAATTACGATATGATACCCTTCGCGAATGGCGTGCTGATTGAGGCGATATACCTCTTTCATAAGGCGTCTAGCTCGGTTGCGCTCCACTGCACAACCAACCTTTTTACCTGTTACAAAACCAATGCGAGTAGGTTGCTTTGCCACGGGCATACGATACAGTACACACATGCGGCCTACTTCGTATTTACCGTGCTTATACACAAGGCGATATTCATTATTGTGCGTCAGTCGTCTTGCTTTATCAAGGCAATAATCCATATGCATTGTCCTTAAGTCCTAAGAATAGAAAAACTTGGCAGCAGCGCCAAGTTTTTTCTCCTGCCTAACAGCTATTATATTATGCAGATAAGCGTTTTCTGCCTTTTGCACGTCTTCTTTTCAAAACGAGACGGCCACCAATAGTTTTCATACGTTCACGGAAACCATGGGTACGTTTTCTCCAAAGAGTATTTGGTTGGTAAGTACGTTTCATTAGTAAAACACCTCCTCGTCATTTTGTATTGTTTTACTTATACCATAACAGGGTAATTATAGAGGTAAAACGTAAATTTGTCAATCATTTAGGGCTATTCTGAAAGACTTTCATGTGGATTTTACTTAAATCCGATAGAACTTAAAACTGATACTACTTTTATAGGGGGAGGAATAGATGTGGTTTTTTCCCTCCATACTCATCGTAAGTCGGTCAAAAATCCACATCTATTCCTGCTCCTAACACACTCTAATGACTACTCATACACTTACCACCAGTATAAAAAGTAGTATCAGTTTTTATAGGAAATCTAAAAGTCTTTCAGAATACGGATCTAAGATTTAACAAATCTTACCTTTTAACCTCTTGATAGGAAAGGGGGACAATTGATGCTATTAATTTCCTCTGACTTCTCTCCCCGATTTTCATTTAAGTTGTGTTGATAACGTTTTATAAACAGATCTAATGTAGATTGATAAAAGGTATATCTATTACTTTTTCGGTTATATGTATAAAAATCATAAAATTATATGGTTGGAGGAGGGGAATGAAAACTACTTTTTGAGCGACTTGCGTTAGAATGGAGCGATAAAAGTAGTTTTCATTCCTCCCCCAAAAGTAATTGATGAACAAATAATGAAATAATTATTAATTTATTAACACATTTCCTTCAGATAACCAAAAGTTATCCACAGAATAAATGACAAACTAGTGATTTTTTGGTACAATCATACTTGAAATTAGCAAAAATAATATATTTTTACATGTTTTTGATGGATAACTTTCGAAGTTATCCACATTTTTTCTCTTTTAGTTTATAAAAACTGAAAAGTCAGTAATTATCTATATAAAATAGACTTTTATTTTTACTTATTCACAGGTTATACACAAGTTATTCACAGGAATAATAGTTTTTTCCACAGCTTTTACAATGGTTATGCACATTATTCCTAAAGTTATACACATTTATTGCAATAGTTATTCACAAGAGGCACGTCATGCAATCATTTGATTTAAATAATATATGGGAGCATATATTGCAAGAGGCGAAAAAGAATATGCAACATTTACCTGATGCATTGTATTTGCGCGTCACATCATCGTTGATTCCCATGTCTCTCGAAAGTCATTCAATCCATATTGGGGTCATGCAAACATTTGTAAAAAACTTAATCGACCAGCAGCCGCAAATTAGCAAGGCTTTGCAGGATGCGATTACTACGGTTATCGGTTCCCATCGAGATATGGTGTTATTCGATTTCAATCAAGAAAGTGTAGATACTACCTTTGTTGATGAAAATCTCATCGATACGCCTGTTGTAGCACCGCCGATGCCTTTACCACCTATAGTAGAGGAAAAGGCTCATCAAGAGGAGTTTTACACACCAGTCTATCAAGATCCTGTCTATATCGACCGCACGCCAGCGCCTGTGGAGATTCCAGACGAACCAATGGTAGCGACACCAAAGAAACCATCAGAAACAACGCCAACATTACAGTCTGACAATGTACCTGTGGATTTATCACTATCTAATCTCAATCCGGCATACCGTTTTGATAATTATGTAACGGGCAATGCGAACCGAATACCATTTGGAGCCGCTCAAAATGTAGCTGAATTTCCAGGTGGAGACTATAATCCGCTCTTTATCTATGGTCCATCGGGCCTCGGCAAAACACACTTGATGCACGCCATCGGTAATGCTATCAAGGAAAATCATCCACATATGAAGGTCATGTCTATTACGAGCGAAAACTTTATGAATATTTTCGTTGAAACATTACAGCGCAACCAAGGTAAATTGTTCCGCAACACATTCCGCAATATCGATGTGCTCATGATTGACGATATTCAGTTCCTTGAAAGCCGTGAAAGTACGAAAACTGAACTATTTAATACGTTCAATGAATTATTAAATAACAACAAGCAAATCGTTCTTACCTCTGATACGATGCCAAACGATATGGAGCAGTTCGAAGATCGTCTTCGCTCTCGTTTCCAAGCTGGTTACATTGCCACAATGGAAAATCCAGATTTAGAAACACGCATTGCCATCTTCAGATCACTGCTCGAACGAGAATATAAAAAGAATCGCATTATTCGTATCGATAATGATTCAATTAACTACGTAGCATTGCAATTTAGCGAAAACGTCCGCGTATTGCAAGGTGCTTTTACCAAGCTCATCGGTACAGCATCCATCGATCAACGTCTCGAATCTATCGACCTAGAATACACAAAACACGCCTTGGCGGGCCTCGTTCATACCGAAGAGGTGAATATGGTTAATATTGAAAGCATCCAGAATTTTGTTAGTTCTTATTTCAATATTAAAAAGCAAGACCTACTCGGCAAGAAACGAAAAGCCCAATTCGCATTTCCACGGCAAATCGCCATGTATCTATGCCGCGATATGATCAATGAAAGCTATCCTCAAATCGCAGCAGCTTTTTCTCGTGATCATACGACAATTCTCCATGCGTACGATAAAATAACGAAGGAAATTGAAAAAAACGAAGAAACTAAACGAATGGTTGCAGAAATTAAACAGAAATTAACAACCTGTGGATAACTCTGTGGATATACGGTGAATAACTTTGTGGATATCCTAAAACTCATACTTTGATGTTAATATGTGGATAAGTAGGTACAAACTATCAACATAGTTATACACAACTCATAATTCACACAGTTAGTAGCGCCAAATCACTTTTACACATATAAACAGGCCCCTACTATTACTACTACTAAAACTAACAAACAATCAAAAAACCAGTAGAAATAGATCTACCGTAGAATATCTATAGAGCATCTAAGATAGTAAACATAGAATATTACAAACAAAGCAATTAATTATTAGTGCTTTTACAATATATAAAAATTATAAAGGAGTAACATATGCATATTACATTCCCAAAAGCAAATCTCCAAAAAGCAATCAACGTATTGCAAAAGGTATCTCAAAATAAAACAAGTTCCAACTTACCAGGTGCTATTTACATAACTACAAAAAATGGTCAGGTAGAATTGCAAGGTAACGACTTTGAACTTGGTATCCGTTTAACAATTGACGGAGACATCAAAGAACCTGGTACTTTAGTAGTAGGTTCCCGTTATTTCCAAGAATTAATTCGTAAATTACCTGGCGATACTATCGAACTTTACAAACCAGAAGACGGAAATTCTTTGACAATCACATCTGGATCTTCCGAATTTAATCTTGTTACATTACACCCAGATGATTTCTCATTGGTTGAACAAATTCACGACCAAGATCATGTAAACATCGATAGCTTTGCTATGAAAGAACTTATCGATTTAACAAACTACGCAGCTGCTACTGATGAAGATCGTCCTGTATTTACCGGTGCTCTTCTCGAAATCAATGAAAACGAAGTGACTATGGTTGCTACCGATACACACCGTATGGCTGTTAAAAAAATTACAATTGATGAACCAGCAACGACTCCAATGCGTGCTATCATTCCTACAAAAACGTTAGCTGAAGTATCTCGTTTATTACCAACAGATAATCCAGCCATGATCAATATCATTTGGAATCGTACACAAATTGTATTTAATTTTGAATCTATTTATATTATTTCTCGCTTAATTGAAGGTACATACCCTGAATATGAAAAGGTAATTCCTTCTCAATTCGATTCTAGCGCTGTAATTGATCGCCGTGAATTTGCTGGTGCTGTTGATCGCGTATCCTTGTTGGCTAAAGACATCAGTTATAACGTAATTCGTTATGATTGGTCTGAAAGTAATGTCACATTGTCTACTCAAAATACTGAAATCGGTATGGCAAAAGAAGACGTAGCTGTTGAATTTAAAGGCACACCTTTCACAATCTCCTTCAATGGTCGCTACATCTCTGACATCTTGCGTCACAGCACAGGTGACAATATCCACTTGTTCTTAAAACAAAATGGTCCTGTTGTCATTCGCCAAGACAATAATCCAAACTATACATACGTAGTAACACCAGTTCGCACGAATGCATAAAAGTAAAAGCAGGGCAGTAGTCAATGGAGGAGCTTGCGACGACAGAGACACTGCATCGCTTTGTTCTGAACGTAAGATTTTCTAGATAACAAAGTTATCTAAGAAAATCCATAGTGAAGAACTGTGCTTTGGGCTCCAACCAAATATAACTTTGGTCGGAGCGTGCAATTTTTCAAAGAAAAATGCTCAGCGAGCGACCTGGACTCAGTATGATATATATGCTTATGTTAATTGTCTACTTTAGGAGAACGTTATGAAAGAGCAACAGCAGGTACCCATTCATACGGAGTACATTCAAATTGATCAGTTGTTGAAGTTAGAAGGCATCATTGAAACAGGTGGTCAAATTAAATCTTTCATCGATGAAGGTATCCTTACCTTGAATGGTCAGGTTGTAACTGAAAAACGCAAGAAATGCCGCGTTGGTGATGTGATTTCTTGTGAAGGTCTCGATGTAGACCTCATAATTACACAAGAGGAGGCATAATCGGTGAGAATTGACTCACTGCAATTATTCCAGTTTCGTAATTATAAGGATGTACAGATACAGTTTAACCCTGAGATTATCGTTCTGCACGGCACCAATGGGGCTGGTAAGACGAATATCCTCGAATCGATTTATGTTGGTACGATTGGTAAAAGCCATCGTACGAATGATACGTCAGATATGCTCATGTTCAATGCTGAAGAAGCAGGCATAGTTGTAAAATTCGAGAAAAAAGATACGCCTCAAAAGGTAAATATTAAATTATTCCGTCAAGGCCCTAAGGATATTCGATTAAACAATACAAAAATATCTCAAAAAGAACTGATTGGTACATTAAATACAGTTATCTTCTGTCCTGAAGATTTACAGCTCATCAAGGGAACTCCTTCGGGACGTAGGCGATTCCTCGATATGGAAATATCTCAGACCAGCGCTACATATTATCATCAATTGATGCAGTATAATCGGCTGTTACAGCAACGTAATGCAGTCCTAAAAGAATATAGAGGAAAGAATACTATTCCTCTTGAAGAATGGGATTTGCAGCTAGCAGATATGGCGAGCTTTATTGTAAAGAAACGATTAGAAAGCTTAAAAAAAATCAATTTGCTCATCGATTTGATGAATCGTAAATTGACAGGTGGCCTTGAGAATTTAACCATCGGTTATGAACAGCCGTATATGGACAATGGTTCATTGGAATATACAAAGGAAGGCTTTTACGAACGTATAAAAGCAGCGTTGCCGCAGGATCGTCATCGTTTAAGCACTAGTGTGGGTCCTCATCGCGATGATTTACGATTCTTTTCCGATGCGATGGATTTAAAGAAATTTGGATCGCAAGGGCAGCAACGAACCGCTGTATTGTCCTTAAAGTTGAGTGAGCTTGAGTTTATCAAGTCAGAGGTAGGAGAATATCCAGTTCTTCTCTTGGATGATGTATTGAGCGAACTTGATGAGTCGAGACGAACGAATTTATTGCAGTTTATTCATAAACGAATTCAAACATTTATTACCACTACAGATATTCACGATTTTAAAGATTTGAAATCCGTTCAATTTATTTCTTGTGAAGGGGGACAAGTTCAGTATGGACAGCCTTGATCTTTGTTTACCAAAGGCCTTAGCAGAACTGAATTTACTGGAACAATATAAATTAAATACCCTTGTTCACAAGTGGCGTGATGTAGTAGGTGATGTCATCGCGGATCATACAAAAATTGTGTCCATCAAGCCTCCAAATATGGTTATCAGTGCAGATAATTCCATGTGGATGCAGGAATTACAGATGCAAAAACGTCGTATCATCGAGGCTATCAACAAGTATTACCGCCAAGAGGTAATCACCGATATTCGCTTCATCATGAAACGTCAGAGCTATGTGAAAGTAGAAACTAATACGTCTCTCACGATTCCTGATGAACAAATTATTACAAAACGTATTAACTTTGCAGATATCGTGCTTTCAAAAGAAGACGTAGACGCTATCGATACATCGTTGAAACAAACGGATAACGAAGTATTAAAAGCTGCTTTCAGGAAAGTACAGATTACGGCTCGTAAGAGAGAAATCTATTTAGAGCAGCATGGATACCATCGTTGTAAACGATGTGGCATGCATATGAAATCTAAAAAGGAAATCTGTCCAACCTGTGAATATGAATTGCATCGGGCTCATATAAAGGAGATTAAGGCGGTTATTAGAAAGTATCCGTACTTTAAATACAGCGACTGTCAGCAATTTATACAGTGTAGTTTTTCAGACTTTGCAGAAGCGATGCGGGAATCCATATACTTTTACCTTGATAAGATTTATAAAGGATCTATCAATCGCCGTCATATGTTTATGGTGGCTATGCTTATCACCCACAAAAAGCCTGATGAGTTGACGGATCAGCACGTTATTAATTTGTGTAATAAATATCGGTCTAAGTTCCTTGCTGAAGAGGAGCAACGCAAAATCGATGCCCTTAATGGGACATTAGAAAAGTAGAGGGGGCATTCTTATGTACGTTCATATTGGAGATACCATTTCCGTGCCCATAGAATCCATTATTACGATGGTACATGCCAAGGGCGGAAAGTCCCATAAAAGTCCTATTCATCACTATGAAATGCTAGAATATATCGCCATGGTGCCAGAGGAGCAAATCAAGACATATGTGGTCACTGATGCTTGTGTGTATGGATCTGGTATCAGTATTAAGACTTTAATGAGACGGATTGACGAGTTTTATAGTATAATAAAGAGATAAAGTTTAATCCTGTACATGTTTTGTTACTTTATTTCAATCAAGTGCAGTATGATAGATTGTTAGGAGGAGTTTGTTTCATGCCTGAACAAAATTATGGCGCTCAGAATATTCAGGTTCTTGAGGGTCTAGACGCGGTGCGTAAACGCCCAGGGATGTATATTGGTAGTACGTCTGCTCGTGGTTTGCATCACCTCGTATACGAAGTTGTAGATAACTCTGTGGATGAAGCGCTTGCTGGTTATGCTACACATATCGAAGTATCCATCAATCCAGATAATAGTGTTACTGTTGTCGATGATGGTCGTGGTATTCCAACAGGGATGCATGAATCTGGTATGTCTGCGGTAGAGCTAGTATTAACGAAATTGCATGCCGGTGGTAAATTCGGTGGTGGTGGCTACAAGGTATCTGGTGGTCTTCACGGTGTAGGTATTTCCGTAGTTAATGCATTGAGTGAATGGACTAAGGTTCAAGTATCTCAAAATGGTATTGTCCAAGAGATTTCCTTTGCTCGTGGTCATAAAACTTCCGAGTTGCACGAAATTGGCAAGGCCGAAGGCACTGGTACTACAGTTATTTTCAAGCCAGATGCAGAAATCTTTGAAACTACCGTATTTAGCTTTGATACATTGAAAATGCGTTTACAAGAATTGGCATTCCTTAACAAAGGCCTTCGCATTACATTGAGCGATTTGCGCTTAGAGGAACCTCGTGTTGAAAGTTTCCACTATGAAGGTGGTTTGGTTTCTTTCATTACCTTCTTGAACGAAAATAAAGAAGCAATTAATCCAACTGTTATCAATATTGAAAATACAAAAGACGATGTTGTGGTAGATGTAGCATTGCAATATAACGATAGCTATAGTGAAAACTTGTTGTCCTTCGTAAATAACATCAATACGATTGACGGTGGTACACATCTATCTGGTTTCCGTGCTGCCTTGACTCGTACCCTCAATGATTATGGCCGTAAATCTGGTTTGATCAAGGAAAGTGAGTCTAATCTTTCCGGTGAAGACGTACGTGAAGGTTTGACAGCTGTCGTATCTGTAAAAGTGTTGGAACCTCAATTTGAGGGCCAAACAAAAACTAAACTTGGCAATAGTGAAGTCAAAGGTATTACAGACGTTATCGTTACAGAAGGTCTTAAAACATTCTTCGAAGAACATCCTCAAGATGCGAAGAAGATCATTGAAAAAGCAACGATGGCAAGCCGTGCTCGTGAGGCTGCTCGTAAAGCCCGCGACTTAACACGCCGTAAAAATGCGTTGGAAGTATCTAGCCTTCCTGGTAAATTGGCGGACTGCTCCGAAAAAGATACATCTATGACTGAAATTTATCTTGTGGAAGGTGATTCTGCGGGTGGTTCTGCAAAACAAGGTCGCGATCGTCGTTACCAAGCAATTTTGCCATTACGTGGTAAAATCCTTAACGTAGAAAAAGCACGCTTAGATAAGATTTTGGCTAATAACGAAATTCGCTCCATGATTACCGCTTTTGGTACAGGTATTGGCGATGAATTCGATATTACAAAATCCCGTTACAATAAGATTATCATCATGACAGATGCGGACGTTGACGGTGCTCACATTCGTACCTTGTTATTAACATTCTTCTACCGCTATATGAAACCATTGGTAGAAGAAGGTCATATCTATATTGCTCAACCACCTTTGTATCAAATCAAGAAGGGTAAATCCCACTGGTATGTATACTCTGATGCAGAGTTGACTGCTAAACTTGATGAAGTAGGTCGCGATGGTACTACAATCCAACGTTACAAAGGTTTAGGTGAAATGAATCCTGAACAATTATGGGAAACTACGATGAACCCTGAAAATCGTACGATTCTACAAGTTAGCTTAGAAGATTCTATCGAAGCCGACAAAATCTTTACGGTCCTCATGGGTGATAAGGTAGAGCCTCGTCGTAAATTTATTGAAGATAACGCAAAATACGTGCGTAATCTAGATTTGTAAGAGGTGACCCATGTCTGATAATCATAATAATAACGTAGAGTTTACGTCTAACAAAGATCAACACCTAAAACGTTCCCTAAAGGCGCGTCATATGAATATGATCGCTTTGGGTGGTGCTATCGGTACAGGTTTATTCGTTGCTGGTGGTGAAGTCGTAAGTACAGCTGGCCCTGGTGGTGCTCTTGTAGCTTACGGCCTCATTGGTATCATGGTTTATTTCCTTATGACATCTCTTGGGGAAATGGCCACATATTTACCAATTCCAGGTTCCTTCGGGACTTATGCAAAACGTTATGTAGATCCTGCCTTTGGGTTTGCCTTAGGTTGGAACTACTGGTTTAACTGGGCTATTACCTTGGCTGCTGAAGTATTAGCAGGGGCGCTCATCATGAAATATTGGTTCCCTGATGTGCCTGCCATCGTATGGTCTGCTCTGTTTTTGCTCATTTTATTTGGCTTGAACTATTTATCTACTCGTTCCTTTGGTGAAAGTGAATATGTGTTCTCTAGCATCAAGGTGATTACGGTATTCGTATTCCTATTCTGTGGCTTTATGCTTATCTTTGGCATAGGTGGCACATCTCCAGGATTTGCGAACTGGACCGTAGGAGAAGCTCCATTTGTAGGTGGTTGGGAATCTATTCTCGCTATCTTTATGGTGGCAGGATTCTCCTTCCAAGGTACTGAACTTATCGGCGTAGCCGCTGGTGAAGCGGAAGACCCTGAAAAGAATGTGCCAAAAGCGATTAATACAATCTTCTGGCGTATTTTATTGTTCTATATCGGTGCTTTCACGGTTATCGGTTTCTTGATTCCGTACACAGATCCAAATTTGTTGAACTCTAGTGTAGAGAACGTATCTATTTCTCCATTTACACTCGTATTTGATCGTTTTGGTTTTGCCTTTGCTGCTAGCTTTATCAATGCTATCATCTTAACAGCTGTATTGAGTGCTGGTAACTCTGGTTTGTACTCTTCTACGCGTATGCTGTACGCACTCGCTAAGGAAGGTCAAGCACCTCAAATTTTTGCTAAGTTAAATAAACGCGGCGTTCCAGTGCCTGCGTTAATCTTAACGACAGCAATCGGTTTATTTGCGTTCCTAACAAGCTTTATCGGCGAAGGTACAGCCTATACATGGATTGTTAATATTTCTGGTCTATGCGGTTTCATCGCTTGGGTTGGTATCGCAGTATCTCACTATCGTTTCCGTCGTGCTTTCATTGCACAAGGCAGAGATCTTAGTGAATTGCCATACAAAGCGTGGTTATTCCCAGTTGGCCCAATCTTGGCGTTTATTCTTTGCGTCATCATCATTTGTGGTCAAAACTACTCCGCTTTCACAGGCGATACTATCGACTGGTACGGCGTATCCGTTGCCTACATTGGCTTACCAATCTTCTTCGCAGTGTACCTTGGTTACAAATACATCAACAAAACTAAAGTTGTGCCGTTGAAAGAAGTTAACTTAGACCGCGATTTTGATAGATAAAAATATAAAATTAGACCTGTTCATTATGAAAGTAGTGAACAGGTCTTTTTTTGATGTATAATATGTAAATTTTTGATATATAGTATGTAATTTTTGGAGATACAATATGTAATTGTTTTATGTGAAAGCTATATTTGTTTTTCTCTAAAAGTCTTGTTATAATAAATCAAAATATATTGTAGTCAATTAGAAAGGATACAATTATGATTATTACTACAACTATGCATATTGAAAACAAACCTGTACAAGAGTACAAAGGTATTGTATTTGGTGAAGTCGTAGAAGGCCGTAACTTTGTAAAAGATTTCATGTCCGGTATTCGTGACATTGTTGGTGGTCGTAGCGGTAGCTATGAAGATTCTTTGATGAATGCGCGCAAAGCAGCTCTCGACGAAATGTCTCAACGAGCTTCTAAATTGGGTGCTAATGCTATTATTGGCGTATCCTTCCAATACAGCACAGTAGGTGCACAAAATGGCATGCTTATGATTACATGCAATGGTACAGCCGTTGTAGTTTAATAAATAATAGACTAAGTCAGATATAATTATTAATATAATCCTAAGGGAAATAAGTAAGTCGTAATGTATTATTGTGACTAAAAAAACAGCAGGGGAAAGCCCTGCTGTTTTTTTATATGATATTTATTAAAAAACCCCCTATAAAAAGTATTAGAAACTTTTATAGGGGGTTTTTTGTATTGTGGTTTATCTATATATCTTATAGATAATAAAAAAGCAGAAATAATTACTGCTTTTTTATTTTACCTTATACCAGCTTGCATACATGACTGGTAATACGATGAGTGTTAGAACCGTCGCCACTAGTAAGCCGCCGTTAAAGGCGATGGCCAATGGGCTCCAGAATACAGATCCCATGAGAGGAATCATGCCTAAAATCGCTGCGATAGCGGTAAGCATGATAGGGCGGAAACGAAGTGTAGCGGAGTTGATAATCGCTTCACGAGGTTCTTGTCCTTCTGCCTTGTGAATTTCGATTTGGTCTAACAAGATAATGGAGTTACGGATGATCATACCCGAGAGGGCGATGATCCCTAGAATAGCCATAAAGCCTAACGGCGTTCTCGTAATATTGAGTGCTAATACAACACCGATTAGCCCCAATGGAGCCGTGAGTAGAGCCATTACCATGAGGGCGATACGCTTTAATTGGAACATGAGGATGGTCATGATTACAAAGAGCATAATTGGCATTGGTGTTAATAGCTTTTGAACGGCTGTTTCGCTCTTTTCAGCGGCGCCGTCTAGGTCAATAGAATAGCCTGTAGGCAAGGAATTGCGAATGTCTTGTAAGGATTTGTAAATCTCTTTCGTTTTCGCATTACCCAATATACCTGTTTTTACATTGGCATGCACACTAATGGTTGGCATCATATTGCGATGCCAAATAATACCATCCTCTTGTGTCATGGCAATGGTTGCAATTTGGCTTAGTGGTACATAGGATCCATTTCCTGTTTGAATTGGCAAGGATGAAAGAGCACTTAAGTTATGTTGCTCGTTGTCACCTAAACGGAAGGTAACAGGAATGGTTTGGTTCCCTTCGTAGTATTCACCAGATTTAGTACCAGACAATAGACTTTGCAAGTGCAAGGATACAGCATAGCTATCGATGCCGAGTAAACGTGCCTTGTTTGGATCGATGTGAATATTGGCTACAGGTTCTGTATCTGGCCAGTCAAAAGCGATATTTTGTAAGTCTTTATCGTCTTGCATTTTAGCTTTTACTTGATTTGCAATTTCTTTTACCACCTTTTGATCAGGGCCAGCAACGCGAAGCATGACTGGAAATTTGGATGGTGGACCGATTTGTAAGAATTGCGTATTTACAAGGGCTGATGGGAATTGCTCGTTTAAATAAGGAGTCAATTCAGCATAAAGTTTATCGCGATCCTCTAAGGATTTTGTAACAATTACATATTGCAAGAAGTTGTTCCGTTGCAATTCCGGTTCCAAGGTGAGGACAAAACGTGGAGAACCTTGCCCAATGTAGGAGGTGAAGGTTGCAATGCGTTCGTCATCTTTCAAATGTTCATCGATGAGTTTTGCTTGGTTAGCAGTATACTCGATGGACGAGCTTTGAGGAAATTGCATGGATATAATGATTTCATTACGCGTTGATGATGGGAAAAATTCCTGTTTGATCAATGGTAGTGAAAGCAAGGATAAAACGAAGGCACCTAGGGTGGCCAGTAGGACTACCTTGTGATGTCCTAGAGCCCAATGTAATAGTTTTTCAAACTTATCATAGAAGGTTACATTGAGCTTGTGCATGATACGGTCTCGTTTAGTCCATTCCGATTCTGGTTTTGGAGCCTTGTTTTCAATGATTTTATAACCCAATACAGGGCTGACGAGAACAGAGGCAAACCAAGATAGAATAAGTGCCATAAATACAACGATAGATAGGGATTTTGTAAACTCTGCTACCATACCTTGTGCCAATGCTAATGGCAAGAAACCTGCACAGGTAATGAGCGTACCCGATAGCATTGGGAATGCTGTAGATTGGTAAGCAAAGGTAGCCGATTTAAAGTGGCCCCACCCTTCTTCGAGCTTAACGCTCATCATTTCTACAACGATGATGGCATCGTCTACAAGGAGGCCTAAAGCTAGAATTAAGGCACCTAAGCTAACCTTATGTAGATAGATGCCGCTTTCATACATCAAGATGAACGTCGTAGACACAACGACTGGAATGGTGAGGGCTACAACGATACCGGTTCGTAAGCCGAGAGATGCAAAGCTTACGAGCAATACGATGGCGATGGCTTCAAATAAGGATTGAGAGAAATCGCCGATGGATTCTTTAACGATATGCGGTTGATTCGATACTTGATTGAGTTCGAGACCGGCAGGAATCGTTTTCTGTAATTCCTCGAGTTTTTTGTCGATGGCTTCGCCGAATTCGATATTATTAGCCCCTGCATCCATGGAGATGGCGATGCCAATGGCTGGCTTGCCTTTGTAATAGAACTGTGGATCGCTAGGGTCTTGGTAGGTCATGGTTACATCAGCCATGTCACCGAGGCGCAACGTTTGATTGTTGATGCGAATTGGCATATCTCGCACCGCTTGAGGACTATCGAATAGGCCGTTGACGCGGAGATATACATTGTTTGTATCTGTTGTAATCACACCAGCTGGAACCATCATACTTTGCTGTTTAAGCGCTGTTAATAGCTGTTGTGTACTGACTTTATAGGATGCGAGTTTATCCTTGTTTATGGTTACATTGAGGGTTTGTTGTTGCACCCCAATGAGGCTGATTTTCTTAACATTAGGCACAGATAAAAGCTGACGTTTTAGGTCTTCTGCTTGTTGTCGTTTTTCTTCGTACGAATACTCATCACCACTGATGGCATAGATAATGCCATATACATCGTCGAACCTGTCGTTAATGGTTGGTCCTTGAACGCCTGCAGGCAATGATTTCCATTCGTCGTTGATCATATTCCGCGCTTCTTCCCAAGCGGGACGAATCTTATCGGATGGCAAATCCTCTCTTAAATTGATATAAATAACGGATTTGCTGCCATCTGTGAAAGATTTTGTATAATCTACACCAGGAAGGTCGCGTAGTTTTTCTTCGAGTTTGTCCGTTACCTGATCCGACATTTCTTGTGGAGAAGCCCCCGGCCAAGCAACACCGACCACCATAGTTCGCATCGTAAAATCAGGATCTTCCATGCGTCCCATATGGGTGAATGAGAAGATACCGAAGGTGAGGAGCACAGCCATGAAGTAGTAGATAATGGACTTGTGTTTAAGAGCCCATTCGGCTAAGTTAAATTGTTTCATTGACTAACCGCCGTCCCTTCTTGTAATTGTTGGGTACCTGCGGTGATGACAATGTCACCTTTAGCTAAACCAGATGTGACGATGACGGAGTTCTTACCGAACTCACCAGTCTTGATAGGCACAAGATGAGCCTTCTTATCGCGGATGATATAGACCGCATTATTGCCGTTAGAGTCTTTTACAAGAGCCGTTAACGGAATAGAAATATTGGTACTATCTGTGGTAGATAGATTAGCATTGACCGTCATACCTAGTTGTACCTCTTTAGGCGCATTTTGCAAGGTGATTTTTACGGTATACGTTCTCGCTACAGGGTCAGGAACTGGTGAAATTTCACGTACAACGCCTTGTACTGTTACATCTGGTAAGGCCCAGAAGGTAATAGTAGCAGGGCTTCCTACATGAATTTTACTCAACTCTTGTTCAGGAAGGGCAATGACTGCTTCTGGATTGTGACCAGCTGCTAAGGTACCAACGCTTTGACCGGCTGCTACGACTTGTCCTGCTTCAATATTGAAAGCTGTAATAATACCTGTATCAGGAGCCGTTAAATTAGTATAGCTATTTTGATTACTACTCAAATTAAGGTTTGCTTGTGCTTGTTGTAATTGAGCAGATGTGGCATTCAATTGGTTTTCAGCTTGGTCTAATTGCAATTTACTAATCGCTTGTTGTGCATAGAGCTCGCGGTATCGTTTAGCATTGGTTTCTGCCAATTCGTAGGCCGATTGAGCAGCTTTTACAGCACCTTCAGCATTTTGTACCTGAGCTGATGTATCTGAACCATTGACTTGAGCAATGACTTGGCCTGCTTGCACTACATCGCCAACATTTACAAATTTGTTGATGACACGTCCTCCAATTTGAAAGGCTAAATTTGTTTCTGTTTTATTATGAATGGTGCCTGCATAGCCAGCATCAGTAGTTCCAGACTCTTCACCTATAGTGATGGTACGCACCTTGAGACTTGTATCTTCAGGTGGCTTTTCTGATCCACAACCACTAATAATCGCGGTCCCTATTAATAGGGCTCCTATGGTTGCTATGATTCGTTGATTCATAGAATCTCTCCTTTGACTACCACATATAAGTCCTATGACACAGAACTACACATAGGCAGTAATCATAGGACTCTATATGTATATTAGAAAACTCTAATTTCTAATTATATATTTTATAGAACATTCTAATTATATATTTTATACAATTTAATAATACTATATTTATATTGAAAGTTCTAGCCTTTATGCAGAAAATTAAAGAATTATATACTTAATTTATATAATTGATGATAATTTTTAACGATAATTTTTAAAAGTGATCTATATATTTTGCTAGTATTTGTATTACTTATTTTATGAATACAAAATTGTAGCAAAAAAGTGAGTCCTCTATTAATTGAGCTGTATCCAAAAATATGTCAAATTTTTGGGGTACAGTTCATAGTAAGAGAACTCACTTCTTTAGCTTTTGTCTATATAATTTGAACTTTATTTTTGTTCTTCTTGTTCTACAATAGGTTCTTCATAGGTTACAAGGATTTTATCGATACGAGTATGATCCATATCAATGACTTCAAAGGTATAGCCGTTCCATTTTGCCTTGTCTAATTCTTTTGGAATGCGACCGAAGAGGACGTTTAAGAGACCGCCCATAGTTTTGTACAAATCGTCTTCTTCGCCTGGCAATTCTTGATCGATGTGAAAGAATTCTTTAAATTCATCTACGTTGAGAAGGCCATCTACGAGCCATGCTCCATCGCGTTCGATGATCTTGTTTTCTTCTTCCTTGATTTCTTCCTCACCGGAAGGCATAAGGCCTACGATTTCCTCCATGATGTCATGCAAGGTGACAAGGCCAGTGAAACCACCATATTCGTCGAGGATAATTGCTTCGTGAACGCCTTCTGTACGTAGAACGTTCAATAATTTCATGAGTGAAATGGATTCAGGAACGAGAACAGGTTCTTTCAAACAAGCTTTGATGATATCGTGAATGGAACTTTCACTAGGACGTTGCATAATTTGAACTAATACATCGGATACGGTAACAAGACCCTTTAATTCATCCAAGGAATCAGTACCTACAGGAATGCGGTAATGGTTGGCATTCTTGAGGACCTCCATGATTTCGTCTTCCGTGCCGTTAAGATCAATCCATTTGAGCTGTGTACGAGGCGTCATTATATCACCTGCGTTCATATCTGCAAGATGGAAGATATTTTCTACGAGGATAGGTTCTTCCTCTTCGTAAGCACCCATAGCAACGCCTTCGGTAAGCATTTTATTAATTTCAGATTCTGTAACAGGGGCTTCTTCTTTTACAGTAACGCCTAGAATTTTTAAGAGAAATTCTGTGGAAACGCCGAGGAAGCTAACGATTGGTTTTAACGCCACAGATAGCCAGTAAATTGGTTTTGCTACTACAACGGCAATGCTTTCAGGGCTATTTAAGGCCAAGCGTTTAGGCACGAGTTCGCCGATAACGAGGGATAAATAGGTGATGATGGCAACGATAATGAAGGAGCTCACAGAGGCTGCGTATGGTTCGATGCTTGGAATATTTGATACTAAAATTTCTTCTAATGGACTAGAGAAGGTGGCACCAGAATACAAACCAGTTAAAATACCTACGAGGGTGATGCCGATTTGAATGGTAGAGAACATTTCATTTGGGTTCTCCGATAATTCAAAGGCTGTTTTCGCGCGTTCATTGCCTGATTCTGCTAACTCTTCAAGTTTACGTTTTTTCGCATTTACAATGGCTAACTCCGTCATGGAGAATAAACCATTTGCGATGATTAATACGATGATAATGATAAAATCTAAGGTCAGATCACTGTCCATGTAAGTAGATACTCCTTTTTAATGACATATAATTCTGCACATGAGAATAATAGAAATATTACTCCTAGTATACCATATCGACATTAATAAGTGTTTCCAGCACAGAAAAAGGAGGGTTGCCACCCTCCTTTTCTCCTTTTGCATGCATTAAATGCTACAAAAATATGTATTTCCTTCGTTATCTATCATGATTGATTTTAATTTGTAAATAGTACCCTAATAAGGGTATAGTATGTATAGAAATTAAGATTAGTATCAGTATTAGGTCATATAATTTAGGCCTCATAATAGGATTATATAGATGGCAACAGAGCAAGAGTGGGAAATTTTATTACAAATTAAAACCTCTGGTCGCGATGATAGTCGTTCCGATACGGAGCATCATCCGTACGAGCCGACAGATTATTTCGTGCTGGAGCGCTTGGCAAATAGCGGTCATATTCGCAAGAAAAATACGCTCATCGATTATGGTAGTGGCAAGGGCCGAGTGAGTATTTTCATGGCTTACCAAACGGGCTGTCATTCCATAGGCATCGAATACGATGAACGGCTCTATGAAAAGGCTTTAATTAATGGTGAAAGCCCGGCAACTCGCAATCGTGTAAGCTTTGTACTAGGTGATGCGGCGCTGTATAAATTGCCAGATCAGACTGATCGATGTTTTTTCTTTAATCCCTTTGCACTCCATACGATTAAGCGGGTATTAGGAAATATCTTTGATTCGCTATATCATAATCCTCGGGAGATTAAGTTATTTTTCTACTATGTTAATGAAGAGGTGGAGAACTTTTTAAATAACCATGTGCGCTTGGAACAAGAGGAACCTATTGATTGTAGTGACCTCTTTGAAGGAAGCGATGCAAAGGAACGAATTCTCGTCTATTCAGTTAACTTGTTTTAGTGCAGTAATTTAAGACTTTTATGTAACAATTAGATATATTTTGATGTATTTGATGTAACAGTTAATTAAATAACCTCGGTTTGAATAGTGTTTTAGTAGTATGAAATGCATACTATTAGGGACGTATTTAAATTGAGGTTTTATTCTATTTTTAAGGAACTTTTACACATATTATTAAGGAAAAAGCAGATAAATTCTGCTATAATAATATATTAGAGATTATAAAATCAATTCATTTTTATGGTTCTATACATTGATTCGTATACGCTAATGTAGCGGGTAGGACTGAGTGTATTGAATACAGGAGGTGCATATGGAACTCATCGATACAATGTTGATTGAACGCATTCGTAAAGCGTTAATTAAACGATATGACCGAGATCAACAGATTCAACAAATGATTGAAGAAATTGGTGCAGAGGAAGGTCTTAATGAGACCGAATTATCTATCGTTTACCAAGCTTATTTAGAGGTAAAAGAACGGGTGTACTATACATCTTCTCTCGTTGATTTGTGGAATCAAATTGAAGATGTTCAAAAACGTATGGCCTTATTGCATTCTTACGAATCTTTAGAAGAAGATTTATTTGGTGATGTGTTAGGTGACGATAAGGAAGATATCGTTATTTCTAATACATCTGAACTTGGCAAGGGCGCTAGTTATAATGATGATGCATATGCTATGGAACAGGTACAATTATCTGACATTCCTGTGCATCATGATTCTACGGTGGGCATGAATCATATTAAATTGAATGAATTAAAATCTATAGGTGGTCTTTTTACTGGTTTTGGTGAAAGCTCCGGTAAGAAAATGGCAGATTTTGAAGATACTGCGATTGAGCACCTTGATGTAAAACCATTAGAAGGCGTTGAAAGCTTAGCAATTCATCATTTAGATGAAGATGAAGCGTTAAATGTAGATGGTTTTGATGAATTATCGAAAGATAAGAAATCAGAGGCGGCTAAAGTAGATGATGAGGATATGTCGTCTATCGATCCATACACGGCGGTGAATGCTTTGTTATTTGGTAAAGCCGGTTTAGAGTCCGATAAAACAAATAAGAAGATGGAAAAGCTTCTTAAAAAGAAATTAAAATGCGTTGACGATGAATGGGCGCGTATCAACGGTTCTGAAGATAAGAAATCTAAGGACGATAAAAAATCCAAGGAAGATAAAACATCTAAAGAGGATAAGAAATCCAAAGAAGACAAAAAGTCTAAGGATGATAAAAAATCTAAGAAAGATAAAAAGTCTAAAGAAGATAAAAAAGAGAAAAAACACAAGAAGTCTAAGGAAGAAAAACGCTCTAAAGACGAAGAAAAGTTAAAGAAAAAGAAAGACAAGGCTGAAAAGAAGCTTAAAGTCTTAAATGATAAGTTAAAAACAGTCTTCTTAACTGATACTTTCAAGAAAAAAGATAAGAAGAAAGACAAGAAAAAGGATAAAAAATCCAAAAAGGATGAATCCGCAAAAAAGCAGAATCGATAGTTTCCGTATGGAATAGTAAGGCCTCTGAAAAGATGGTCAAGGAGAGTGCTAGTGCGAAAAAATCAGCAGGTGCTGAGACTATCGACCGTGGATGCGGTAAATGCAAACGATGTAAAGGTCCTAAATGTAAGAAATATCCAAAATAATTGATAGTTATGTAATTAGTAGAATATTACGTAACATATTACGTAGGATATATATGTAGTATATCTAGTTTATGATGTTTTATTACTCATTTAGGCAGTATAGTTATGTAGTTTTGTTATATTTGTAACAATATAGTTGGATTAGTGATTTAACAATTTGGTTATACGATTCAACAGTTAGGGGTTAATGATGAACCGATGGCAGCGATTATTTGAAGGCATACGAACAGAGATTAAGGTATTTATCTTTTTCTCTGTTCTGTTGACTGCATTTAGAATCGTGTTTCTTGCAGTATTTCAATCACAACTAGCTTCCGTGACGATGGAGAATATCCTCACGTCCTTGTGGCTAGGATTTAGATTGAGTCTCAAGACCGTCGGTTCTTTGTGTTTACTAGGCTTTTTAGGGGGGACGTTGGTACATACCTTTGTGCCAAAATGGCCGTCCTTGCGCATTAAACAGGTCCTCTACTCCATTGCGACTATATTGTTGACCTTCCTGTTTTTGGGACGCATTCCGTTCTACAAGATATTTAACTCTTCCTACAATGCGATGCTCATCAACGGTAAAAACGATGATATCGGCGCCATTGTAAATACCGCTATCAATGAATATAATGCCCTCATGTACATCATAGGGGCCGTTGTATTGAGCGCAGCGCTTTGCTATTTTCTAGTTCGTTTCCTAGCGTGGGGGGCCAAGAAATATAGTGACTACGCTGTTGACCTAAGGAATGGTGATGATGCGGATAATGTAAGAAATAGTGATTTTGCAGATCATCAACGACTTTGTACTACTTGGTATCCTAAAACTAAGAAAACGCAATGGATGACGGGCATTGGATTAACTGTCGCTATCGGTGTAATAGGTCTATTCTTTAGATTTGGCGGTGCTTTCAGCTATACAAATTCTATCAACTGGGAAAGTGCGGCCCGACTTAGTTCCAATTTGTTGAACGAAAATATTCTAGACGATGTGCAGGCTCTATATCGTGTTAAAAGCATTGCAAAACGGACGGCTGAGCTTGAGGTTATTAACTTAACGCCTCAAGAGTTAAATGAAAAAATCACTGCCGTTGGTGGTAAGTTTAACGGTACAAATTTTGACGGTTCTTTCACGAGAACCATTACGACACAACGATTAGCGGATCAACCGCAGTCTATAAACCTCGTTCTTGGAGAATCCTATGGCTTGTGGCCGTTCCTCGCTGAATATAACGGGCCTGGTGCGTACCTCGTTGAGCAAGGTCGTAAATACGCTGCCAGCCCTCAAGCGATGAGCACGCAGCTAGCCCTTGCCCAAGGCACCGGTACGATGCCGGCCATCAATGGTTTGTTGACGGGGATGCCTGATACAGGGCTATATCCTAATTATGAAGGTGAAAGTTTCAAAGAACCTTACGGTTTAGGCATTGGTCCTGTTATGAAAAAGCTAGGCTACAAGACTGTATTCTGGTATGGTGGCTTTAGCACATGGCAAAATGTTAAAAACTTTGTTTTATCTCAAGGTTTCGATGAATTCCACGATGCCTCTGAAATGCCAAGCGAAGACGGCAATGCTTGGGGCGTAGGCGATAAAGACTTGTTTAAAGCTATTTCTGCCTACATGGATCAGCATAGAGGGGAAAAAATCCTCAATGTGATTATGACCACCTCTAATCATCCACCGTATAGCATCAATGTGGCTAAGGAAGGCTACGATGTGAATAAGGTAAAAGGGCATTTGCCAGATTCTATCGAAGAAAACGATAAGCAATTGAACGAAATGGGCCATATTTGGTACGCAGACCACGTAATGGGTGATTTTATCGCTCGCGAAGAAACAGCAGATCCGTCTGCACTGTTCGTCATTACAGGTGACCATAGCGAACGCTTTAACTTTGCTCGTGAAGTAGGTCCTAATGTGGCATCTACTATTCCTATTATTTTTTATGGTCGTGGTATTCATAAAGATTGGCTTGCACCTAATGCGTTCGGCATGAGCATTCAAATCATTCCAACCTTGGCGGAATTGGTAGGCCGACCTGGTCAAACCTATGAAGCGATGGTACCAAGCTTGTTTACACAAGAGGAATTTGTATTTAATCATAGACTATATCTTGATAAAAGTGGCAAAGTGTTAGAACAAAGTGCGAGCATGCCTCAATCCTATGGGGATATGATTAAAAACATGCGTGAACTTGCGGCATGGCGCATTAAACATGGGGATGTCATCAAATAAAGAAATATACATTTTTATCCATTAAATTTAATTGATTTGTAAGTTAAAGGATTATCTATGAGTACTGTGACGGCTATTATCTTAGCGCGCAATGAAGAACAACATATTGTAGATTGTATTAAGAGTATTCAATTTGCTGATGAAATTTTAGTCATCGATGATGGCAGTACAGATCAGACAGTATCACTTGCTACGGGATTGGGTGCAAAGGTTATACCACATCCCTTAAATGGAGATTGGTCACAACAACGACGGTTTGGTATTTCACAAGCCCAGAGTGAATGGATTCTATTTGTCGATTCTGATGAACGTGTATCACTAGAGTTAGCAAAGTCTATTCAACGAGCTATTCAAGGTGAACCGAAGGCGTATTGGTTACGCAGATATAATCTATTCCATTATAATCAGGCAACCCATGGTGTGGTGAGGCCTGATAAGGTATTACGATTGATGCCTCGAGAGGGAGCAACTGTGGAAGGGGCTGTTCACGAAGCTTTTATCAGTCCGTATCCACAAGATACATTAGAGGGAAAATTGTATCATTATACGTATGATAATTGGCATCAATTTTTTGAGAAGTTCAATAAGTATACGACGGTAGCAGCTAATAAATACAAGGCACAAGGGAAGTCTTGTAATTTTTTAGGGGATATTATATTGCGCCCTACATGGGCATTTTTCAAGATATATATTTTGCAAGGTGGCATATTAGACGGAAAAATAGGTTTTCTATTATCGATCTATCATATGATGTACACCATGACAAAGTATGTAAAATTGTATTATTTGAATAAATCTAATGGACAATTATAATCAGTAATGTAGTATAAGTAGGTTGCTATGGGGAAGTATTGTTCTTTAAGTAGATATGGAAGTATAAATGAGTGAACAATTTTTTCTATCCCTACAACAAAATATAAAATTAATGATTTGGGCACCCATATTGAGTAGTATCTTTCGAATCATTTTTATGATTATTTATAATCCGTATCCAACATGGAAAGGTCGTTGGAAATCAGCTCTAGGTTCATTGCGTTACGGCTTTTGGTGGGGCATGGATTTTGATGCCTATGTATTCTTATTACCTTTAGTCTTGGTGACACTCCCTGCACTATGGTTTGAAGGGTACCATCAAATAGAAGATTCCATACGATTAGTAGGTCTAACGATGTATTCCTGTGTACTGTACGCAGCCTTTGCAGGAAAAATGATCTTCTACAAGCATTTCCATGATACGTACAACTATATGGTTCATTATGGAAATCATGCAGAGAAACGGAATTTGATTGATGTATTCTTTAATCAAGACCGAGGAATTCTTGTCATTCTAGGATTGATTCCTATTGCAGTTATATCCTGGTTCATGGGAGGTTTCTTCTTATCCTTGCCATCTATACCATATCCAAACATTGAAGGAACCTGGCCTACTGTAGCTTGGAATATAGGACTTGTGGCGGCATCTGTTCTAGGATTCTATTGGTTCCGCTACGGTGGTACCTTATCTCATGATGATAAACCAGAATGGGATACGATTCCTACAGTGGTAAAAGAAGATATATTCTTTGCTCGTGCTACAGTGCCAGATTTATGTGCCTTAGAAACGGTGTTTAAACATCCGCTACGTGATGAATATACCGCATCTCCTGAAGATATTGATGACGCCATTTATCGTATTGTTCCTAACGAATACAAAGATTCATGGCAGGATCTACACACACCGCTTCATGCATTTAAACGTGTTGCATCAGGTCCTCGTATTGATAAACCGCAGCATATTTTCTTTATTGTTGGTGAAAGTATCCCTCAATGGTCTCTTGATGAACCTTATAAGGATCTCAATATATGTCCTGGTTTATGGGATTTTAAAGATAATCCTCATACGGTGCAAGTACCTAATTTCTTGCCTGCTGGTAATGTGTCTCGTCCATCCATTGTAAGTCTATTATCCGGCGTCTATGATGCGGGTATGGAAATCAATGAACGGGAAGCTTTTTGGCATGAACCGTTGCCGACCTCTTTGGCAGCTCAAATGAAGCGATTAGGCTATGATACGATTTATTGGTATGGTGGTAATGCGTCGTACGGCAACTTTAATCACTTCGGTAAGGCTCAAGGCTTTGACCGTGTGGAAAGCGCTTCTGTTTTCTGTGGTCCTGATGCACCTAAAACTTGGGTGGGCGTATACGATCACGTATTTTTAGAGAATATAACGGAACAAATTAAAGGATTAGATCATCCGACATTCCATTTTATTTACACTACATCCAATCATGGTCCTTATAAAATGGAGGATTCCTTATTAGATTATGATCCTGAAAAGGTCATGCCGAATCTTGGGGATGATCTAAAATCTAATAAGAAACGCAATAAAGAATTGGCTACCTATCGCTATAGTGATAAGGCAATATTTAACTTTGTAAATGCTATGAAAGAGGCCTTTCCAGATAGTTTATTTGTTGTTACAGGTGATCACTCTAATCTATTTGGCTCATTGAATAATACATCTTTAATTCAACGGGACTATACCTTGCGCGATACATTCTGTACCGTAGGATTGTTACAACATCCTGCTTTTACCAAGGATAGTATTACGACTCCCATTGGCACGCATATGAGCCTCATGCCTACCATTATTGAAGCCATTGCACCAAAGGGTTTTGAATATTATTCCATTGTGCCGTCCTTGTTTGAAGAGCAGCCAGATATTTTGGTTACTCCATACCAGTGGATTACGCCACACACTATGGGTGATGTACACATGGATTATGGTGAAAGCAATACACCGACATATAAACCGGTAGAGCCAATACGACCTATTGATAATCATGCGGATGATGCTCGTGATTGGACTTTATTGACTATGTGGCTCATTAACAATGAAAAGACGTTGTTTTTAAAAAATAGATGAAAAATAATGTTAGTTATGATTAAATATATATAGTTACTCAAAATATATATTTCAAGGAGGGTATCTATGTCTATACTAAATGTAGTAGGCGCCAAAGTTTGGGGCGGTGGAGAGCAATACGTATATGATATGTGCGACGAACTACATAGACGGCGGATACCCTCTTTTGTTTTGATTGATGTTTCAAATCATGAATTGCAAGAAAGATTTGAGCAAGTGGCAGGGGTTTTAACAGCCAATCTTTATTCCTATAAAGGGTTTACTTCTGTTTTATCTATTGTAAAACAGATGAAAGAGAATGGTATCACAGTTATTCAATGTCATTCAGGAAAATATATTTTATTATGCTTGGCCTTAAAATATTTAACGGGTGCTAAACTTATTTTTTATAAACATAATGTGGTAAAAGCTAAAACTGATATATATCATCGTTGGGTCCAATCACAGGTAGATGCCTTTATATGTGTATCTAAAAAGGTTTACGATGCACAAGTCATTCCAAATATAATTTATAAATATCATCTTGTTCGTAATGGTGTTAATATATATCGTTTTCCTGTACTTTCTGATAATAATATTCCAAATAAGCCATTTATCGTTGGTTATGCAGGTCGAATTATTGAAAATAAAGGAATCTTTGATCTTCTAGATGCGGTTAAAGTGATTCATAATAAATTTGCTGAGATTCGTTTACTTATATGTGGTGATGGTAAGTCTGCTGATATTGAACAAATGAATCAGTATATCAAGCAGCATCAGATGGAAGAATATGTGCAGTACATGGGCTTTCAAAAGGATATGAACCGATGGTATCGATCTATTCATTGTTTGGTGGCACCCTCTAAGGTGCAGGAAGCCTTTGGTCTTGTATTATGTGAAGCTATGTATTGCAAAGTGCCTGTTATAACAAGTACATCAGGGGCACAAGCAGAGATTATTGAGAATGGTAAATCAGGTATTCTCATAGATACGGTTAATAGTGAATCTATTGCAGAGGCTATTCAGGATTTTATGGAAAATGATGGGGTTCGAGAATCTATAATTGAACAGGGCTATATACGTGTAAAGTCTAATTTTACTATTGCCAAGATGGTAGATTCCATAAATAAGATAGTTAGTAATTTGAGGTGATAAGGTGTTACAGTATATACAGAATCAATGGAGGAAAGGCCGAAAAATATATGGTAAGCACAGTTGGAGAGAAACTCGTCGCGTTGTATTGCATACGGTTCGTTCTATGTTCCGTCGTAAACAAATGAACTGCTTAGAAAATTATTTTGCTAATTATAAGGCAGATCCAGATTTATTACATCGTCAAATTGGTTTATATGAATTGATGACGCGTATTTTTTTCTATAAAGACTCCACAGTAACGGAAAGGTTAGATGGAATTATTAATCATTTTGATTATATCCAAAATATCTTTACTGATGAGGCGATTCAGACTATGTATTCTATTGATAAAGACAATTTTTTTGATGATGTTAGTCGTATCAAGAGGGGGATAATGGTATGGCAGTCGGAAGAGCTTAATATGAAAGCTCAATTATATTATGGTGCTGGGCAGCGTAAAGAAGGATTGCTAACGCTATTATTAACATTGGAAAATCAAGGTGTTTATCATGCTAACTTCCGTTTTGGTAAAGGCTTTAATGGGGAAAATGCGATATGGATTGGAACTATTCAGGGATATAGGGATGGTTTAGATAACGCAAAAATTGCTACTAAAAAAATGTTTGGGTATCGTCCAAAAAACTTTATCATGTTTTTGCTTCGAATGATTGCTGAACAATGTGGAGTAGAGACTATCTATGCCGTGTCTGATGAAGGCTTTTATGCAAATACACATTTAGTGCGAGGCCATCGTGCTAAGGTGGCAGAACTCGACTCCTTGTGGCAAGAAAGCGGTGGAGAGCTTTCACAAGATTCAAGATTTTACATAATTCCCTTAGAGGAATACCGTAAACCGATTGAAGAGATTAAATCACAAAAACGTAGCCAATATCGCAAACGCTATGATTTATTAGATCAATATCAACTTGAGGTAAATGAAAATTTAAAATCATATATAAAATAGGGGAAATATAGGGGAGAATATGAATAAAGGGAATGTTGTCACTCAACGTCAATCTAACATTGAGTTGCTAAGAGTGATTAGTATGTTTTGGGTGTTATTGGGGCACTATTACGTATTGAGTAAGTTTTCAATGGTAGATACTATATCTTTTAATTGGATTGGAATGCAGATTTTAGGTGCATGGAGTAAGGTAGCAGTTGATATCTTTGTTATTATTACAGGATATTTTCTTGTTAACCAAAACTTTAGGTGGAAAAAGATTTTAAAACTGTTATCTTGTACATATTCTTGGGGAATTATTGTTTTAATTTTTGCTTTGTACTTAGGTATATCGGTAAGAATGGACCATATTTATAAGTCTTTATTCCCACTAACACCGTTAAATTGGTTTGCTCGGTCTTATTTATTACTTTATATATCAATACCGTTATTTAATAAATTGATTTCTAAGTTTAACCAATCACAATTAGGTTTTATTATAGTAGGATTAACAACGTTGTTTTATACAGTTCCTACTTTAATTAGTACTTTCATAAGTGGTGGTGGATATTTAACTTCTTATTTTACATTCGGTACTATGTATTTGATTGGTGCGTATATTAAAAAATATGGTAATTTAAAAATGGATAAGATATTTATATATGTAGGTATAGCTAGTTGTTTACTCATTGTAGGTTCTATTGTATGGAATGATCATTATCTATATGAACAAGCAAATATTATGTATCTAGCTCATAAGGGAAACTCAATTGTAGGATTACTTTCTGCCATCGGTATATTTACAGTTTTTAAGAATCTAAAATGTAAATATAATAGTTGGATAAATATATTAGCATCGACTACATTTGCTGTCTATTTGATTCATAATAATCCTATAATTAGTGATTGGCTCTGGAATACTGTAGTATGTGCTGACAGATATCTTGAGTCATCGTTCTTTCTTTTGCATATGCTAGGGGTAACAACATTATTATTTGGAGTGTGCTTTATTCTTGAATTAATACGATTGAGAATAGTTAAATACTGCAATAATATTATGTTGAGGTAAGGTTGAAAGTATGAAATCTTGGATAATTAAATATTCTGAATTAATACTGACCATCTTGATTTCACTTATGATATGTACGACACGGTCATCTATGGCATTGGGGAATTTATTATATGGTCTCATTATATTGATGACCCTAATAACGTGTAGGTATAGGCGACATGAAATCTCTGTACCTCAATCAATACGACAATATGGATGGGCCTATGTAGGGATGCTACTATGCGTATTGCCATCCGCATTAATTAGTACCGATATAGCGATAACTACTAAATATTTCTTTAATATTTGGATTTGGAAGGTATTAATCATACTGCCGATTCTATTATTTATTAAAAGTCCTCGCAAGTTATATGCCATATTAACAGTATTCTTCGTGTATATGGGGATTGATGGTATATCTGCTTTTGTACAATTGTTAATAGGGCATAATATATCTTCTGGGCGCGCTGGTGGTGTTGTTAATGGTTCTGTCATGGGTTTAGCTATGTTATTGACTTTTACATTCCCGTTGGCTCTCGTTGTTATGTTTGATAAGTCATTTCCTAAGTATGTGCGGCAATCAGCTATTTTTTCTTCACTAGGTATGCTACTAGGAATGTGGGGTAATCAAAGTCGAGGTTCTTGGTTATTTAGTGGAACTAATGGTATTCTAATCACCTTGCGTTATTGTTTTGTTAATGTTCGTTATTTATTGGTACTAATCGTTGCTATTATAGGTATAGGCTATGTTTTTACTACCAATCAGGCCTATTTAGATCGTTTTGAAAGTACCTTTAATATGACCACGAACGGCTCTAATATAGGTCGTATCTATGTATGGGTATCAGACAAGCAAATGATTATGGATCATCCCATTATAGGTGTTGGGCCAGGCTTATGGGGTAAGAAATATGCAGAAGAATACCAATTAAAGCAGGAAACGCAAAATTTAGGTCATTCTCATAATAATATGTTACAAATAGCCTCTGAATCTGGCATACTAGGTCTAATTGGGTTTTTAGAATTTTCAATTTTCATAATCTATAAATCAGTAAAAAGCTACATTATGTCTACAAATCCTTATGATTTATCAATCATTGTAGGTTTTATTAGTTATTTATTTTTATTTGGATCTATTGATTATACTTGGGGTAATTCATCGGGTATTCGCATTTTTTGGGTTGTTATGGGGATTATGCTTCAATTGCGGGATAATTGAGAATCATATAGCTGTATTGGAAGGCATTTAACTATCATTTAATAGACAATTAAGTAGGATAAAAATAGACTTAAAGAATAAATAACTACATAAAAGATAGGTGAAATCTATGTTTTTTTATAGTTTTACATATTTAAATATGATACAATATATGTAAATATTGGTACATTGTATTCGTATGATAGAGAGGTTGTTTTCTTAATATTTTGAGATTGAGAAAACAACCTTTTCTTATAATTTGGGGTATTAGTATGAATAGTTCTATCTGTAATAACAATAATAAAAAGTTATTTATTAGTAAGCTCATAGTGCTTATAGCAGATTATATAGCTATTGTTTTGGGAACATTAGCAGCCTATTATTTGCGTTTAAACTTATCAATTTTACCGGTAAGTTCAAATTTTAAGGTAGAAGAAATTTACGTATATGGTGTTGTACCTATCGTATTTTTAACTATATTGTTGCTTAATAATGCCTATTCTGTGGTAACACCTTATTGGGATACGATGAAAAATTTATTCCGTAGCATTACGATCGGTGTTGTTGTATCTATTGTTCTCATGTACACAGGACATGTCATTAATGATGTGTCTCGTTTATTTGTTGCCTTTGCTTATATATGTATGCTCGTATTTATCTTTAGCGAGCGTTTTATTGTAGGAAAAATACTTTCAAAAACAGGATATTTAACAATTCCGATTCTTCTCGTTGGGGCGGGAAAGACAGCGGAACTTGTACAGAGATCATTAGAGCGTATGCCGATTACTACCTATAAGATTATTGGTTATGTAGATGATAATCCTAAATCATCATCCATCGCTAAAGAATATCCATGCCTTGGAGCCTTTAAAGATGTAGAAAGCGTTATTAAAGATACAGGTGTTCAAACTGTACTGATTTGTGCTCCCGGACTTGAGTCTAAAAAATTAGTATCCTTGATTAATCAATTACAATTATTGGTAAAACGAGTAGCATTTGTACCTGAATTATTTGGTTTACCTACTAGTAATATCAGTGCTCGTGGCATGATGGAAGAACAAGCCGTCATATTGCGTGTACAAAATAACCTAGCGCGCAAGTCTAACCGTATTTTTAAACGTATTTTTGATATTGTAGCTACCGTATGTGGCGGTATTTTGATTTTACCGATTTTCGCTATCATTGCTATATTGATTTACTTAGATTCTCCAGGACCTATCGTATTTGGTCATAAACGCGTTGGTCAAGGTGGGAAATCATTTCTTTGTTACAAATTTCGATCTATGGTACCAAATGCGCAAGAGGCTTTGGAGGAATATCTAAAAAATAATCCTGCTGCCCGTGAAGAATGGGAACGAGATTTTAAATTGAAAGATGATCCTCGGGTTACAAGAATCGGTAAATTCCTTCGAAAAACAAGTCTTGATGAATTGCCGCAGTTGTGGAATGTTCTCGTTGGGGACATGAGCCTTGTAGGACCAAGACCTATTGTTCGAGATGAAATTGTAAAATACGGCGATTATATTAATGACTTTTACCTTGTACCACCAGGGATTACTGGTGTTTGGCAGGTAAGTGGTCGCAGTGATACCACCTATGAAGAACGGGTTCTCATGGATTCTTGGTATGTGCATAACTGGTCTGTGTGGATTGATATTGTATATCTGTTGAAAACTGTATTGGCTGTTGCTAAATCGAAAGGGGCCTATTAATGAAATACGATTATTTAGTAGTTGGGGCAGGCCCATTTGGTGCTGTATTTGCTCATGAGGCGCACAAGCGTGGTAAATCTGTACTTGTCATCGACCGTCGCAATCACATAGCAGGTAATCTATATTGTGAAAGCAAAGATGATATCAATATTCACGTCTATGGTGCTCATATTTTCCATACATCCTTGAAATATGTGTGGGATTATGTCAATCAATTTGCTGAGTTTAATCACTATGTAAATAGTCCTGTAGCAAACTATAAAGGCGAGATGTACAATTTGCCGTTCAATATGAATACATTCTCTAAAATGTGGAATATTCGAACTCCCAAAGAGGCACAAGATATCATTACTAAACAACGAGCTGCTATATCAGGGGAGCCAAAGAACTTAGAAGAGCAAGCTATTAGTCTTGTAGGTACGGATATTTACGAAAAGCTCATTAAAGGGTATACGGAAAAACAATGGGGCCGTAAATGTACAGAGTTACCAGCTTTCATTATTAAACGATTACCTGTGCGTTATACATATGATAATAACTATTTTAATGATCGCTTCCAAGGTATTCCTATGGGTGGTTATACCAAGATGATTGAACGCATGTTAGAGGGAATTGAAGTCCGTTTAGGCGTAGACTTCCTCAAACATCGGAACGAATACGAATCTTTGGCAGATAAGATTATCTACACAGGCCCTATAGATGAATACTTTGGTTATTCTGAAGGGGTTTTAGAATATCGCGGTCTTCACTTTGAAACAGAACGTATCGAAGAGGAAAACCATCAAGGCGTTGCGGTGGTGAACTATACGGAAGGAGAGATTCCGTATACTCGTATCATTGAACATAAGCATTTTGAATTTGGTACACAGCCTGTTACATATGTAACAAAAGAATATCCAAAGGACTGGAAAATCGGTGAAGAAGCGTATTATCCAGTAAATGACGTGAAGAATTTAGATTTATATTCTAAATATGTTAAAAAGGCTGAAGCGATTTCCAATGTAATCTTTGGTGGTCGTTTAGGGGAATATAAATATTACGATATGGATAAGGTCATTGCTAGTGCTTTAGCACTATGTAATAAGGAGTTTCAGGAATGAGAATTGAGTGGCTAGATTCGCTAAAGGGTTTTGCTATATTTTTAGTTGTTGTTGGCCATGTTATTCTTGGCTATATTCGTGCAGAAACTTTTACAGAATATCAATGGAGCTTACAGTTTGTATATGATGTTATTTATAGTTTCCACATGCCGTTGTTTTTTTTGATTAGTGGTTTTTTATATAAGCTTACATGGGCACGAAAAAATACAGGTCTACTAAAAAAAATTTCTAATAAGTTTTTAAACATGGTACCTATGTATTTATTATTCTCGGTTGTATTTTGGTTATCTAAATATTATGCAACATTGTATGGGAATATCCAAATGAGTGATCATTTTAATCTAGTTGATTTAATGCACATTTATATAGCTCCTCTTTCTTATTTATGGTTCTTGTATGTATTGATTTGGCTTTTTGTAGCTATTCCTATATTTGAATCTATAATAAAGCCTACAATAGTCTTTATTATATTTCTATGTTTGTATTTTTTTATGCCACCTGTTCATGGATTATTGAAGATTATTAATCTAATTATTTATGGAGGGGTGTATTTTACATTAGGATCAGTATTATGTATGTATCAGGATCAACTCAGGACAATTATTTGTAATAAGTTGAATGGTATTGGTTTTATTAGTATTGTTCTGGCAGTCATTACATTTCCTTATATTGAAGTGCATAATATTTTAAAGTTTATATGTGCTATATCAGGTTCTGTTTTTTTATCTATTCTATTTTTTAAGTTTAAAAATATAAAGTGGGTTACTATTTGGAATATTTGTGGTCGTTACTCTTTGGGAATCTATATTTTACATTTATATTTTTCTGGGCCATTGAGAACTATATTTAAGCACCTGTCTATTGATAATATTATGGTGTGTTTAATTTTATCTTGTATGATTAGTACAATAGTGCCTATATTTATTGTTAAGTTTTTTGATAGATATAAAATAACCTCTTGGGTTTTTGGTAATTCTAAGTTAATCAAATTGAAATCATAAGATGAGAGTAGTAGGATGAGAGTATATGTCTAGTAATAAATATATTGATAGTTTAATAGGATTAAGTTTTATATTTGTAATATTTCCTGTAATACCCATGTCTTTACGAATAGGTTTTTTAGGTGGTGAGTTTTCAGCAAAAGCATCATTTTATACACTATTTATTTGTTTAGTATATAGTGTATGGCTAAAAAGACATAGTCTACGTCAATATCATTTATATTGGAAAGAATTATTATATATAGTTCTTTTAGGTTTCAGTATTGCTGTATCTTTAGTTCATGGTTTGATTAATTTCCCTTATTATGATTTAGTTCCTGGCACTAATTATATGAATCATAAATTGGAAGCTATAATTCAATTCATATTTAATGAAACTGTGAGTGAATATACATTATCGGTCATTCATTTTTGCTTTAGAGTTTTAAAGAACTCTTTGACTCAACTTATTTTTACATTTGGATTTTCTTATTTGATTTTCTATTGGTATAAAAATCGCTCGGAAACAATTTTGAAAATAGTAAGTAAGGGTTCATTGATTTCTGCTAGTCTAGTTGTTGTTTTTGGTGTTGTTGAACTATTTTATTTTGATAAACATCAATGGGCACTTTCATTATTAACATACATAAGACCCATTGTTCATGCTATTGAGATTAATAATACATGGTGGCCACCATTATTTTGGCCAGAATTACAATTTAGGTCTCTATTTCCCGAACCATCCTTTTTGGGGATTTATGCAGTTATTACAATTCCTTTTATATGGAATATTATTTTTACATCTAAGAATAAAAAGTTGGTAGGATTATCTTTCATTATTCTATTGCTTTTAGAGATGATTACCTTATTAGCTAATAGTAGAACTGCAACTGTTTTTTTTATCATAGATCACATATTGCTAGTATTTGCGCTTTGTATTCAATTTAGAAACAAAAAATTTATAATACATACAGTTCTTGTAACTTTAATAGGTCTTTTAGCTTTTGTAGGAAATATAGTATATACATCTAATGTTCTTTATGTACAAGATGCTTCTACTAAAAGTACAACTAGTACAACAATTAAAAATATTTCAACTCAGCAGGTTGCAAATGAAATTACATCTTATGGAGAAAATAATATTACGTCTTTATCTAAAAAAGGTGGTCGTAGTAATAACCAAAGATATGGTGTTATGAAGGCTGATTTGAATATATTTAAAGAAAATCCGTTATTAGGAATTGGACAAGGGTTACGTACCCCATATGTTTTGAATCATTTAGATGAAGATACATTAAATGGTGCGGAAGTAAAAATGTGGATTGAAAATATTAAAAATAAGGGCCTTATTAATATTTCTATTCCCATGTTAGGAGAATATACCTCTCGTTTATCGGAAACAGGGATCATAAGTTTTGTATTGTTTATGGGACCTATTGTATTCCTATTAGTTAGATTGCTTATTTATGTATTTAAAAATCCAAAAGATATATGGATCATATTTTTTACAATTGCTTATATAGAGTCTTTGTTGACAGGGATAGGAACGACTTTAAATGAACTGTATTATTTTTGGATATTATTAGGGTTTGGTTATGCATTAGTATATACGAGAAATTCATATCGTAATAAGGTGGATGAAATTAGTGAATATTAAGATTTTAGTAGCAACACATAAACAATATTGGATGCCTGAAGATTCTGTTTATATGCCGATTCATGTAGGACGAGAAGGTAAGGCTGATATTGGTTATACAGGGGATCATACAGGAGACAATATATCTTTAAAGAATGCTAATTACTGTGAATTGACGGGTCTCTATTGGGCGTGGAAAAATCTTGAAGCGGATTATATTGGTCTCGTTCATTACAGACGTTACTTTACACGTAAAGAGGTACGCTCTGTGGAGGACAAAAAGAATCAAATTTTAACGGGAGCAGAATGGGAGAATCTGCTTTCACAATATCCTGTAGTAGTAGCAGATAAGCGTAAATATTATATTGAGTCCAATCGTTCTCACTATAATAATGCCCACCATAGCTCAGGACTAGATGCGGCAGAGCAAATCATCGCTGAAAAATATCCCGAATATAGCGCTGCTTTCACAAAGGTATGCAATCGCACTTGGGCCCATATGTTCAACATGTTCGTGATGCGTAGAGATTTATTTGATCAATACTGTGAATGGATGTTTTCCATCTTAGAAGAAATCGAAAAACGTGTTGATATTTCTGATTATGATACATATGAAGCGCGTATCTATGGTTTTGTTAGCGAAATCTTGCTTGATGTATGGATTGAAGCTAATAATATTAGCTATAAAGAACAAAATGTATCTTTCATGGAACCTCAAAATTGGATTAAAAAAGGTGGATTATTTTTAAAACGTAAATTATTTGGGAGATAATATACTGACTATGATAAAGGTAATAGAACTTCCTATAGATAAAGATATGGGAGGTTTAACATCTTATGTTCTTCAATTATATAGAATGATTGATAAAAAAGAATTTGAATTAACACTACTGAGTTATGATGATTCTCAAAATTTTGATGTAAATTATAATGTAGAGACGGTTAGTAGACCATATCATATTATTCAGTTTTATAAAAAAATGAAGTGTCTGCTTTCTGAAGAAAAAAATATCATTCATTTTCATCAATCTTATGTCAATATTATTCCTATTTTGATTGCTAAATTAGCTGGATTTAAAACTATTATTTTACATGCGCATAGCTCTAGTATAGATGATAATCGAAAAATCGTACGCTTTCTAAAGACAGGATTACATAAGGTTGGAAGATTTTTATTACCTTATTTGGTTGATACTTATATAGGTTGCTCTACTAAGGCCTCAGAATGGATGTTTCCTAGAAAGTGTATAGATAGTGATTCATATTATTTATTACATAATGCGATTGATTTAGATTTATATGATAGAAATATAAATCTAGGGTTGGAGGTTAGACAAAAATTCAACATTCCTAAGGATGCATTGGTAGTAGGACATATTGGTCGTTTTACGCCTGTTAAAAATCATCTTTTTATTATCGATATATTTAAAGAGGTATTAAAACAAAATCCTAATAGTTATTTATTTCTCTTGGGGGATGGTGTAGAACGTCATAAGATTGAAAGTCTTGTAAAATCAGCAGCTATATCTGACAAGGTTATTTTTATGGGGTATGTAAATAACACTGTGGATATTATGCAAGCTATAGATATTATGATATTACCTTCTTTATTTGAAGGGCTACCCCTAATTGCTATTGAGTCTCAAGCATTAGGTATACCAATATTAGTATCTGATACGATTACACAAGAGGTTGTGTTAACTGATTTATGTAGTACTCTACCAATTGATAATCCTAAACTATGGGCTTATGAGATTATATCTAAATTTGGTAAGAATAAATATATTGATTATAGAGCTAGAATTAAAGAGTTAGGTTATGACTCCAGTGTTGCTATAAAGAAGATTGAAAATATATACAAGGGAAAACAATGAGTTTTAAAGGCTATATAAAAGAGAATCTACCATGGATTCGATCTATCTATAGAAAAAGATTGGCTCCAATCAATTTAATCCATAATATTTTTGATAAGCCAGTAGTTGTTTTACTTTATCATAGAGTTAATTATTTGAATCGTGATTTATTTAATATTAATGTAACTCCTGATAATTTTGAAAGACATATTCGAATCTTAAAAAATCACTACAATGTAATAACTTTTAATGATTTAAAACGCAATGATATAAAGGAACCATCTGTTATTATTACCTTTGACGATGGATATTATGATAATTACAAATATGCCTTTCCAATTTTAAAAAAGTATCAAGTCCCAGCGACGATTTTTATAACATCTGGCGGTGTAGATACGGGTAAAGAGTTTTGGTGGGACCGATTAGAAACTGTTTTATTCGAAAATAAAAATCTACGAGAATCAATTGAGTTAGATATATTAAATCAAAGACATATATTTGATGTATCTGATGATAAAAAGCGATTACATAGTTTTTATACATTACACCATATGCTTTTTTCTCTACATCCTAATGAAAGAGATATGATGTTAGACAGATGGTATGAGTCTTATGGATTAAAGGTTAATCCTAATAATAGGACTATGACTTCATCGGAGTTAATAGAGTTATATCAAAGTCAGTTGATCACATTAGGAGCGCATACTATTCATCATCCAGCGTTGAAACAAATTAGTAGAGAAGAACAAATACATGAAATACAATCTTCTAAGCTTTTTTTAGAGAACTTGTTACATACGAATATAGATATTTTTGCGTATCCTTTTGGTCATAAAGAAAGTTTTGATCAAGTGACAGAACAAATTGTTCAAGATCTAGGATTCACATATTCAGTTAGTACTAAAAGAGCACAGCTTCATTCTAATACTAATCCATTTTCTATACCTAGATTCGGCATTGAAGACTGGTCAGAAGATGAATTTATACGACAAATGAAGTTAGTATGGTTTGAAAATTAGGGGATTTTTATAATGTTGACTATATCTGAAATTCAAGATCATTTATATATAATGCTTAAAGAGTTTGATTCCTTTTGTAAAGAGAATGATATTAAATATTCTTTATCAGGAGGATCATTATTAGGGGCCATTAGGCATAAAGGTTTTATTCCTTGGGATGATGATATAGACATTTGTTTAAGTCGACCAGATTATGAAAAATTAATTACTATATTTCCAAAGGTTTTTCATAGCAATTACCTGCTTAGATCTATTGAGCGTAATAACTCAAAATATCCTTTTGCGCGATTAGAAAAGCTTGATATCAAGATTGAAGATGAGTACAGTAATGCTAATCAGTTTTTATTTATGGATATTATGCCTGTTGATGGATTACCAAATGATAAAAATGAAGTTGTTAGTATCTATAAAAAACGTAAAGTTTATAGTAAAATGCTCGAATTATGCGATGCTAAATTAGGTCATGGTAAATCATTTAGTAGAGCATTTATCAAGTCTATATTAATTATTTTTGCTAAATGTGTGGGATATAAATATTGGGCTCATAAATTAGATCAATTAGCAAAACAGTATGATTATAATACTTCTGATTATGTAGGAGCTATTACTGGGGGCGTTTATGGTGAAGCTGAATGTATGGTAAAGGTTGCTTTTGAAAAACGTGTCCCTATAGAATTTAGAGATTTAAAATTAGAGGTTTTTTCATGTTACGATACATATTTAAGTAATTTATATGGTCGTAACTATATGGAAATACCGCCAGAAGGTAAACGTAAAATATCAAGTATTAGAGCATATGAGATTTAATGTATAGGGGTATAGCATGAATATAGGTATTATTTTTGCTGGAGGAACTGGACAACGCATGAGTTCAACTGGCACACCGAAACAATTGCTAGAAGTTAATGGGAAACCAATATTAGTGTATACGCTAGAACACTTTCAAAATAATGATAATATTGATGGAATTGTTTTGGTAGTATTAGAGTCTATTATTGGAGAGGTTAGTAAATTAGTACAAAAGTATAGTTTGGATAAAGTCAAATCGATTATTCCAGGTGGAAAAACAGGGCAAGAGTCAATTTATCTTGGAATTCAAGAGTCTTCAAGACTATATGATCAAGATAGTATAGTTTTACTACATGATGGGGTTAGACCTATTATTTCTGATGAGCTAATTAATACGTGTATATCGTCCACAAAAACATATGGCAATGCCATTACTGTTTCACAAGCTATAGAAACTATTGTTTTAAAAGATAATGAGCTTTCTCATGTAGGGAAAATACTTTCTCGAGATGAATGTTTACTTGCTAAAGCTCCACAATGTTTCTATTTAAAAGATATTTATAAGGCACATGACAAAGCAAGATCTGAAAACTTGGAGTTCATAGATTCGGCATCTATGATGCAGTTTTATGGGACTGAACTGTTTACAGTAATAGGACCAGCTGAGAATATTAAGATTACAACACCTATTGATTTTTATACATTTAAGGCTTATTTAGAAGTAAAAAATAGCCTCAATATTATGGGATTATAGGCTGATATTATGCGGACAGTTAGTGCAATTAAGAATATAAATTCCACGTTAATTGTATATGGATTAAATATGGTATTACAGTTCATTATCCGTTTTGTATTACTATATTATTTATCTATTGAATATTTAGGCTTGAATGGTTTATTTGATAATATTTTGACTGTATTATCTCTTACTGAATTGGGCATTGGTCCAGCTATTATATTTAGTTTATATTCTCCTTTAGCTAATCATGATTTAGAAACAGCAAAATCAATCATGAGAATATTTAAAAAAGCATATATTTATATTGGTACACTTATTCTATTCTTAGGGTTATGTATATCGCCTTTTGTTCAATATCTTATAAAGGTACCTCCTAATATTGCATATTTAAATATTTTCTTTTTACTTTTTGTTGTTGATACGGGTATTAGTTATTTTTACTCTTATAAAAAATGCTTGCTTATAGCTGACCAAAAACAATATATAGCTAACTATTACAGAGGGATTACTCAACTGATAGGGAGTTTATTCCAAATTGCCTTAGTCATTTTAACTCATAGTTTTTGGGTATATATTATTCTACGTATATGTATGACCTTTTCTGAGAATTTTTTAATAGCTAGAAAAGCCGATCACTTATATTCGTTCTTAAATGAAAAGAATATTCAGCCTTTAAATAAAGATATATACCAAAATATTATTAGAAATATAAAGGCTTTAATACTTCATAAAATTGGTGGTGTTACTGTTTTTGGAACATCAAATATTATTTTATCAAAATTTGTAGGTTTAAGTGCTGTTGCGTTATATACGAATTATTATTTGATTATTAATGGTATCGATAAGTTGTCTGATCAGGTATTTAATGCACTAAAGGCATCTGTAGGAAATTTGAATGAGTCTCATGATGATGCTCATAAATTAGTCATTTTCAAGAGATTAGAATTTATGACAGCCTATTTGGCTTGTTTTATCTGTAGTAACTTGTACCTTTTGTTAAATCCATTTATTACCATCTGGCTAGGAAGTAGCTATCGTTTTGATGAAAGTATAGTGCTTTGGATGGTTATCAACTTCTATCTAATGTTTATGCGTAAAGGCGTCTTAGTATTTAAAGATGCTATGGGGCTCTTTTGGCAAAATCGATATATGTCCTTAATAGAGGCCTTAATAAATTTAGGATCTTCCATTGTTTTGGTTCAATATTTTGATGTTTGGGGCGTGTTATTGGCTATGTTTATTAGTACGATTTGTATGCCTTTTATAGTTGAACCATATGTTTTGTTTAAATACGGATTACGTTGGTCTTTGGTTAGTTATTTTAAACTTTATTTCCGTTATACTCTAATTACATTTATATTAGTTTATTTCAGTAAATTCTTATCACAGTTTATTGCTTTGGATAGTGGCTGGTTTGGGCTTTTACTGGGGGTTGTATGTAATAGCATCTTTATAATAGTGGCATGGGGAATATTATTTATTAGAAGTAAAGAATTAAGGTTTTATCTTGATTTAATAAAAAGTAGGCTATAAGAAGGGGATAATAATGAGAATAACTGTAACTGGTGGGGCTGGGTTTATTGGCTCTCATTTAGTTGATCGTTTAATAGAGGATGGTCATACTGTACAGGTTATTGATAACTTATATACAGGAAACAAAGAATTTGTTCATTCGAAAGCACAATTCGTAGAATTGGATATTAGAGACCCAAAGTTATACTCTGTCTTAGAAGAATTTCGTCCAGACTATATATTTCATGAGGCTGCACAAACTGAAGTTTCCACATCTATGAGTGATCCAATGTTAGATTGTGATATTAATTTGATGGGGTTAATCAATTTACTTAATGCAGCAGTAAAACTAGATGTTAAAAAGTTTTTGATGCCATCTTCTGCAGCGGTTTATGGTAATTTAGATACATTACCACTAAATGAGGAAATGATTGGAAATCCGTCTTCATTTTATGGATTAACAAAGTTAACTACAGAACATTATCTTCGTATTTATCATGAAGCTTTTGGATTACCATATATATGTTATCGCTATTCTAATGTGTTTGGTCCACGACAAGGTAATGGTGGAGAGGGGGGCGTTATTAGTATTTTTGCTAAAGCGATTGTACAAGGCTCTCCTATTATTATTTACGGTGATGGAAAACAAACAAGGGACTTTATATATGTGGATGATGTAGTTGAAGCTAATATTTTAGGTATGCAACACCAGGTTACAGGTATTTATAATGTAAGTACTGGCATCTCAAGTTCCGTCAATTTGTTAGTGGATGAGTTTAGAAATATTAGCGGTAAAGATATAGAGGTAGTTTATGATAAGCCTAGATTAGGCGATATTAGAGATTCTGTTTTGGCAACTGATAAATCAGAAAAAGAGCTTTTATTTACAGCAAAATATAATTTACACGATGGGTTAATAAAAACATATGAGTATTTTAAAACAGTAGAGGGCTAGTATTTATGAATGATGTTTTATCTTATGAGTTGGAACGCACTGCTAAAGATATTCATATTTTCTTATCTAAACTTTCAGGGAAAACTATTTTGATAACGGGGGCAACCGGATTCATAGGATCTATGCTCACCCGATTGTTTTTAGTTAGTAATATGAAATATGGAACAGATATTAATATTATTTGTTCCGTGAGAAATATAGAAAAGGCAGAGGCTTTGTTCTCTAACCTTAAGAATTCAGAACAGTTAGTCTATATTACTAATGGCCTTGTTGCATGTAATGATTCTGTTGATTATATATTTCACACTGCAGCACCTACTACATCTAAGTTTTTTGTTACACAGCCAGTTGAAACGTTAAATGGTAGCATTAGTACAACATTAGACGTCTTGCAATATGCAACAAAGAATAGAGTTAAAAAAATCGTATATTTATCCTCTATGGAACAATATGGTATTCAGCAAGTAGATTATCAAAATATGACTGAAGATGATTTAGGTTATATTAATCATTTAGATGTTAGAAGTTCGTATTCTGAGGGTAAACGCATTTGCGAATGTTATTGTAGTGCGTATTTTCATGAATATAATGTACCTGTTTGTATTGCTCGCGTTGCACAATGTTTTGGTCCAGGTCTTTCACTTTTAGATAATCGTGTATCTATGCAATTTGCTAAAAGTGTTATGCACAATGAAAATATTATTTTACATACCGCAGGACAATCTGTATCAAACTTTTGTTATATAACTGATGTACTTTCCGCCTTGGTACTATTACTGTTTAAAGGAGAATGTGGAGAGGCATACAATATATGTAATAGTGATGAAACAAGAAGTATCAAAGATATTGCAAATTTAGTAGCAAAAGAAGTCGCTAAGGGTAAAATAGACGTGGTATTTGATATACCAGATAATGCCAATCAATATGGATATGCACATGATGTAAAGTTTATTCTAAATAGTGAAAAAATCCAGTCGTTAGGGTGGAAACCCAAGATTAACATGGTAACAGGATATAGAAATTTAATTGATTATATAAAATATGAGAAGAACATCTCATAAGGGTAAAAAATAATCGTACCGAATCGTATATGTTAAAAACAAGTATATTAGAGTAACTTGGTAATATATAATTTATAAGGACAGTTGATTATATCAGCTGTCTTTTTTATGTGTAAAAATTGTCACAACATTCTCATATATTTCATGTATTTTATGATGTATACAAGTCATCATGGTAGTTACTAGTTGGCGTAGTATTCATATAGTTTGAGAGGAAGAATATGAGGTATAGAGAATGAGAGCGAGCAATATTGAGTTGTTGCGTATCATTTCGATGATACTAATTATTATGCACCATTTCAGCGTGCACGGTTGTTTCCCCTTTACGCCAGATTTAACGTTTAATAAGGTGTTTCTCCAAGTATTTGGACTTGGAGGTAAGGCTGGTGTAGTCGCCTTTGTTATGATAACAGGCTATTTTATGATTTCTAGTAGCTTGAAGTTGCACAAGTTTGCCAAATTAGTTGGGCAAATATGGTTTTACAGCATTGCCATGCTCGGCATGGCTATGGGTTTAGGACTCGATACGGTGACATCACGAAATATGATGTTAGCCTTATTGCCCATTGGTGCCATGAGTTGGTTCGCCCAGAACTTTTTAGTACTCTATTTATTAACGCCTGTTATTAATCGAGTACTTCATTGGCTGCAGCATACATACTACGTTATACTCCTAGTGGTTTCCACGGTAATTTGGTTCTTAATGCCGACGGTGCTGAATTTGTGGCCTAATGTACCGCATACCACTTTTGGATTTAAACATATCTTTTCCTTTATCGTATTCTATTCGATGGGGGCGTACATCAAGCTGTACGGCTCACATATAACAAAGAAAATAGGTATTATTTTTAGCGCCATAGGCTTTGTAGGGGCCTTTCTAGGGGACATCCTCGTTGATGTACTAGCCATGACGAATCCAGTGTATATGAAACAGATTTTCTACTTTACACAAAATGATTATGGCTTCTTTCAATTGCTATTAGGCATTGGCTTATTTATTATTTTTTTGAAAGTAAAGATCACTTATCGTCCTTGGATCAATGCGGTAGCATCTACTACCTTTGGTATATACCTATTGCATGATAATAAGCTATTCCTTCATTACATGTGGGATAATGTATTGGCAACGTATCAGTACTATGATTCAATACTATTACCTCTGTATGCAATTCTTGTAGTGGCGCTTATTTTTGTTATCGGTATGATTGTAGACTATATGCGGTTAGCTTTCATAGAAAAACCTGTGATGAAAGCAATCACGCCGAGCCTCGAGCGAATTCAGTTAAGGGTTGAGAAAGTACTGCCATTATAATGCGATTATCGGTGTTTTTTGGTATAATATATAAGTATTCTTACCATAAAACGGGAGGTAATTATAATGCGTAAATTCTTATATATGTTAGCGGCGTTGCTTGTATTAATTGGCATTAGCACAAACGATGTAGAAGCTCGTCAAGATGTGTATGCTACGACATATCTCGGTAATAACTGGTATGTAGATCAAGACTCTGTAAAGCGAGTGGGAGATATACTCAACTTTACGGTGTACACAACAGCAGGTCTTAGCTATAAAGTGACATCTAGCGATGATAACTATTACAATGCAGACGTGTTTTACGATAATAATAAACTCGTATCAGATAATGGCCAATCCGTCTGGAAATCTCCAGGCATGATGGCAGCTATGCGTGTGGCGCGTAAATAAGAATAAAAGGCAGCGATTAAATCGCTGCCTTTTTTGTTAACATACTTTCGTATATTTCTATATATAGATTCTTATTGATTCGCTTATATGTTCGCCATATAATTATCTTAGGATAGCCGGCGAGGTTGGGCCTCTCTTCGTTAATGAAGGGAGGGGTGTCTATGAGTGATTATGAACTAATCATGCTCCTGCTTCAAGTAATGGCTGTTGTCATCGCTTTCGGAGCTCTAGTAGCACTTATTTGCTTTGGAAAAAGCAAATAGCCCTTCGTTACCAATAACTGGATAACTGAAAGGCCATTTCATCACGTATTTATTTCTTGAGATGAGCCCGACGGAACCACTCGCTTGGCTATCTACTTATATTATAGAGATAATCACATATATCGTCAAATTGAGATGAAACACTTTATAACAATGTACTCATATTTGATAATGAATGAATGCTAATTAAATAGTTATAAAACTGCGTATGACTAAAACTACATATTAATAATAACTATATATAAATAATCATAAAAGCTGTACATACATAGATTAGACTAAACGGCTTTGATGTCAAAATTATTTTACATCAAAGGTATGTTCAAAAATCGACTATGTGTGTACAGCTTTTTTGTGTTTTGGTTTTAGTGTGTTTGTGTGAAAGTAGTTATAGGACTACCATAAAGTGATCTTATTATTTTTCAAGTTTGTCTACCAAGCGTTTTACTGTTTCTTGTAGATCTTTATTTTGTGTTTCTAATGCTTGTACGCGTTGTTCTAGTGCATTATAAGAGGCAGGGGACATAGCAGTAGACAAAGATTTTCCTGGTCTATAGGTGATACCTACATTGGCCATAACGTGATTGTTCATCGTAAACCCTGTGGTGAGTAAAAGATTATCTTTGTGATAATAGCCTACACCTAGAGCTACTGCATTTGCATTTTTATAATGACCGTAGCCCGCCATGTATTGAACGCGATTATCCGGATCATATGGTAATGGATGTAATGCAGCTAATGCAGCGGCACGAGCATCACCTTTATTGGATTCCGATTCAACACGTTGTACCTCTTGAGATACATGTTGTACAGATTTTTCAATAGTGATGATAGAATTATTAAGCTGTTGACTTGTACTTTTACCAAGGGTATCAATCATTTGATGAACGCCGTAGAGTTGGGATCCGTTGACCGCATCTGTAGAGGTAGCACTCACGCGACCTGCTGCGAGATTGGTAATCGTCCGTTCCTTGCCCTTAGCCCCTACGGATACTGTTGATACAGGGGCGGTGCCGGCATAGTTGACGGTAGTACCATTTTCAAAGGTATGGCTTGCTGTACTAACCACATCGCCGTCAGCGGAATCATTGCCAAGGACAACGCCATTTTTTAGAGAGGTAGTTACATTATTGCCGAGAACAAAGGTGTTTTCTCCAGAAATGTGGTTGTAATTCCCTATACTGTAAGAATTGGCCGCATCAATAGCTGTTTTACCGTATTGGCCTTGGCCGAATACGCCAGATGCAGTTGCTTTTTCAGATAGTGTGTTATAAGAGCCGACAGCCAAACCTTTTGCGGCTTTTACATTTACATAATGCCCTACGGCAAGGTCGAACTGCCCGTTTACTGTCGAATTTGACCCGATGGCTACAGAATTGCTGGCTTTACTGTTAGCACCTTGGAAGTTCCCAATCCACACGTTTTTATCACCTGCGGAGTTTTCCCCTGATTGAGTCCCCATGACAATGGAGTTCGTCAACTGGCTTGCATTACCTGCGGCGAAACCGACGGTTATGTTAAAATCGCCGGTACTGTCTCGGAATGACTTCGCCCCAAGGTTGATATTGCCACCGCCTGATGAGCCGGCCCCAGCAGCTGAACCTAAGGCTATGTTATTGCCTTGGGCATTGGGCCCCTTTCCTTTTCCGTTCGCCGCACCGGCGTTCTCACCGAGGGTGATATTGCCACCTGTTCCTGCGGTGAAAGTTTGACCTTCCTTGCCGATGTTACCATTGTTATCAACGATATTAACCGGCGCCGCATAAACTGAGGCGGATAAAGCTACCATTACAACACTTGCTAATACAAAACGTTTCTTACTCATCGTATACACTCCTTTGTGTACAAACAAACTTTCACAAAACTTTCATAAAAAGACTTACATGGCTACTATAATACCAAAAAGGTATATTGTAAATAAAATATTCGTATAATTCCAATAAATATACAATATATTCTATAGGTATTTATAGTTGATAAGAAATCTTTGACACATAATTATAAAGTTTAAATATTTATTTATTCTATAAATTGCAATCTATATGGATTGACAATCCTCTATATATTTATATAAAATAGAAATACTTTCATGTGTTATTCATGATAAAATCATGAGTTATCGGCATGCGTAATCGTGTGTAATTAAGTATTATGTACATGATTAAGTATGTACGGTATTAAGTAATGAGAAGTGTGTTTGTACGTAAGAGTGTGTAATGAAATATATAATCGTGTTGATGAGTGCCCTTTGCATGTTCGTTATGCCCGTATCGGGGGAGCAGGTAAATAAAGCAGAGCAGCCTATGCAGGGGACTACGGTAAAACAAGTTCATAGTGAAAGTAAGACCGTATTATCTGACGACTTAGATACATTCCATGTTAATTCATCTCATACTCCAGATCATGTCATCGGTCAGGGCGGATTGGAGATGCCAGACTCCACAGATAAAAAGACGACTCGTTATTCCGATACGGATGCAGTCAACTCTGCGTTGCAGGCGGTGGTCATGAGGGGTCTTCATTCTGCAATGCACGGATCAAAGGCGAAACCGTGGATGCAGAGAACCGTCGTATCATTGCGCTTTCAGAAAAATTGGAAGCCCTTGTATGGCGTGGAAACCTTGCAACCACTAGGTCATTATGATGAGACATCTCGCCATGTGTGGTTTACACAGGAGCGTTTGGCGAATGCAGCGGATACAGGAACGACGGCGAATATAGGTATCGGCTATCGCCGAATCGCAGCAAACGATGAACACTATTACGGTGGCAATCTGTTTTATGACCATCGGTTCAGAGGCAATCACGGTCGCATGAGTGTCGGGTTGGAGTACGTGTCGGGGATCGGTGCGTTTCGCATGAACTGGTATCGCGGTGTGTCTAGCGAGCGTTCCTTTGATGGTGCGTCACGCTTGGAAAATGTGTCTAACGGATATACTGCGGAATATGGGACTAGCTTTAAGAATGCTCGTTGGGCGCGCGTGTACATGGAAGCCTATCGTTGGCAGTTGCGGCATAGTGAGGATAAGCATGGCTTGCGCATCGGTACGGAGTTGCAGCTCACGCCGAGGATTTCCGTGGACATGGGCTATAACAAGCCGGAGCATAAGCACGGCAGTCCGTACGGAAAAATTATGTTCCGTCTAGCCGGTGTTGATACGGCATGGTTTGGTGGTAACCATCGATCGGATACAAAAGCATCGGTTCGTGCGAATATGCTGGAAAATGTGCGTCGCCAACATACGGTGCATGTTGATTGATAGATTGAGATATATATATTTATTATTTTGATAAAAGTAGCATAAGAATCCATATTTATTTTTTAGATAAAAGCAACATAGAGAACTGTTTTATCGTATTAGATGATTGTCATCTGATATGAAAAGACAGTTCCTTTTTTTATACATTAATTCATAAAAATTTATTTTGTTTACAAAATAGAAAAAGAGTGGCACAATATTCATGAATCTATAATGAAGAATAAGTTACACGTGGAATTCATTAGGGAATGGAGAGGATAAAATGAGCAAGCGTAAACTTATATTATCTGTGTTGATTAATGGTGTGTTGTTATCGAGCCTATATGTGGCCGGAGCGGTGGATATGACACTGGGCAGCGGTAACGGTGTAGCTATCGGTACGGGTAGCAATGCACCAAAGGCGGAAAACGTTGCCATTGGCAAAGGTGCCGGTATTTCTTACTCGAATGGTGCTAGTGCGGCTACGGGCGATGTAGCTATCGGCAATGGTGCAGGTATTAATAACTATGCTAGCCAGGGTGGTAGTATAGCTATCGGTAAAAATGCAAAGGTCGAAAATATGGCCGGTGGTGGAGAGGCTAGCTTTGCGTTGGGGCAGACGACCTACAGTGGTACTTGGTTATCATCGGCGAGGATTCCTAAAGATCCTACAAAGGTGGTAGGCAGTGTCGCTATCGGTGACAATACATTTGCTCGTACTGGCAGCACCATGATTGGATCTCATAATTATAAAGGTGACCTTGGGGATACTACGGTAGATAGTGCGTCCACAAGAAAAGATGCACTAAATGTATATGCTACAACAATTGGTGCTAATAGCTTTAGCAATGGGGCTTTCACTACAAGTACAGGTGTATATAATATTATCTCCAGTGATTATAATGGTGGACGATTTGCAAATTCTACAAAGAATTTCGGTGCCACCATTAATGGTACATTGAATAGCATTGAATCAAAAACGGGTAGCTATTATTCGGGTGTTGCGAACAGTATTGTAGGTATTGCTAATCGGACCTTTAACTCCAATGGGTCTCTCGTATTTGGTGCTGGGAATGAAATAACGAATTCTGTAACCAGTATTTCAGCGCCAAGTTCGGGCGGTAATTCCGCTAAGGAATTATCTGAGAAATTACGTTCCGCTGTCAAAAATTCTAATGGTGGCGGCTCTACTATGGCATTTGGTAGCGGTAATAAGGCGGATTATACACTTCGCTCCGCACTTATGGGTGTCAATAATACATTGACCGGCTCTCAAGGCAAAGAAAGTGAGAATACCATGTTGACGGGCTTTCACAATACGGCGGATAAGGTGTCCAATACGACCGTAATAGGGTCTGAAAATACGGTGACTAATTCTAAGAACAGTCTTGTGATGGGGGATAATCGTGAGGTGAAAGATGCGAATCATGCGGTTCTCATCGGTTCCACAGATAGTAAGACTACGACATCTGTTAATAATGCGGTCGCTGTCGGACATAATACGAATGTAACCGTAGAGGGTGGCGTTGCACTGGGTAGCGAATCGAAGGCTACTGTAGCGGCTGGATCCGTTGGGTATGATCCGAGCACAAAAGCACAGTCTACGAATACAGATTCTACGTGGAAGGCGACTAAATCAGCCGTATCTGTCGGTGATGCAAATAACAATATTACGCGTCAGATTACATCCGTAGCAGCCGGCACAAAGGATACGGATGCGGTGAATGTGGCACAGCTCAAAAAGTTGCAAAATCAAGTGAATGCGAACGGCTCCACTACCGTCAGTGCAGGTAAGCATATTAATGTGACAACTACGACGAACGGAACTACTAAGGATTATAAGGTAAGCCTATCTGACGATATAACAAACCAGATTACAAATAACACAACAAATATTAACAATATACAAGGTGATGTGACCAACATTAAACAGAATGTAACCAATATTCAGGGCGACATTACTAATATCAAGCAGGATGTAACGAATATGGGGCGGAATGTAGCTCGCCTCGATAAAAAGGTTAACAAATCTGTGGCCGGAGCGGCTGCACTTGCCGCCTTGCATCCGTTGGATTTCGATCCTGATGCAAAATGGGACTTTGCTGCTGGTTATGGCCACTATCATGACGGCAACGCCGCTGCATTGGGGGCTTTTTACAGACCGAATGAGGACTTGCAGTTTAGCGTAGGATCTACTGTTGGTAATGGCGAAACCGTTGTAAATGCAGGTATGTCTGTGAAAGTAGGTGCTCACAGTAATGTATCTCGTTCTCGTGTAGCTATCGGTAAGGAAGTTTTGGAACTTAAGAAAACTGTAGCGGTACAAAATGCGCAGATTCAAAAGTTGACTGCTCTTTTGAATGGTCTGGCTGGAACAAATATGAAAGCAGACCACAGCACATTATTCCCTGATGTGCCGAATAATCACTGGGCATATGCGGCGGTTAGCGATCTATCTCGACGGGGGCTTGTGGAAGGCTATCCTGATGGTACATTCGGAGGGGATCGTATGTTGACCCGTTATGAATTTGCTCAAATTGTGTATCGAGCTATTCAAAACGGTGTTGTCGTCGATGATCGACTCGTATCTGAATTTGGTCCTGAAATGGCGTTATTCCGTGTGGATACTATTGCCAAGAATCATGAAGGACAACCAACTATTGAACGTGTAAGGGTTAATAAAAAATAGAATATATATATATGATTTATATTGTGAAAGCCGAGGCTCTAGGGCCTCGGCTTTTTCGTGTACCTGTAGGTGATAAATTTTCTGTATATAAAATTATCTTATCTATGAAAGCATTAAACTGAAAAGTCTAAAAATATGAAATTGATTACGTAATTACAATAATCGTTATATTCCGATATGTGGATTTATCGTAAAAATTGATAGGAAAGATGAAAATTCTATTTCTTAAAATTAAAAAGTATTAAATATGAAATAAATAAACGACAAAAATGAAGAAAAGATGAAAAAGTCGTTTACAAGATAGAAATTTTTTGATATTGTATTGCCGTGGGTGAGTATATGATGAAGAATCATGAATAATTATAGTATTCGTATCGTAATTGAGAATACTAGTATTTGGTGTAAGAAGTGTAGATGATAATCAATCTTTATACTTCTTCTTTTTATTATCTTTGCAATATTATGCAACACAAGTGATGTGTTTTACTGAGGTTTCGGTAAGAAAGGATAATCATGAATCGAATTTATAATGTTATTTGGAGTAAGACTAAAAAATGCTACGTTGTAGTATCTGAAATCGTAAAAACAGGTGGCGGTAAAGCAAAATCCGTACAAACTGGTACAACTTGGGCACGTATGAGTGCAATCATGGCGGTAGTCGCATTATTGATGGGTGGTAATATTACTACGGTTAATGCGAACTCTTTGATAATTGATGGTACATATAATGGCTATGCGACAGCGCATACAGATGGTACATGGCATAGTACACTTTATAATTACAAAAATCCTGGTAATGATAAGCCTTTAGATAATTCTCAGACTACTACAGCGGATGGTGATCCATTATATACAGGTAATCCTATTTATGGTCTTTCTATTGGGCGTAATACAAATATTAGAGAAACTAATAACTCGATATCCTATTCTGGTGTAGCAATTGGTGATAATACGGTGGCTACGGGCGGTATCTCCTTTGCGTTGGGAAACTATGCACAAGCTACGAATGCATCTTCTATGGCGATTGGTACAGCAACTTTGTCATCAGGTTTTAATTCCTTGGCTATGATGCGTCAATCGGCAGCAACGGGTAATTTTTCTACGGCGATAGGTACTACTTCTTTGGCTGAAGGTAATGGTAGTTTTGCAATGGGTTACTCTGCAAGGGCAACAGCAGATCAATCTATTGCAATTGGTGCGGCAGAAACAATTACAGTCCCTGGTAATCCAAATATAAGTAGTACACCAAGTGCTAGATATAATGGTGACGGGAATACTAGGACAGAAGGTATACGTTCTCTTGCATTTGGTACGAAGGCTCGTACTGCAGCTGGTGCTGATGATTCTATGGCATTTGGTTCTTCATCCAGTACTGGTGGCGCCAATGCGGTAGCTATGGGTTATAGTGCTAATGCTAGTGCAGAGAATGCGTTTGCCATCGGTAATACGGCACAATCATCTGCACAAAATGCGGTAGCGATGGGTAAAAGTGCTAGTGCAAGTGGTGCAAACAGTTTTGCTATGGGCAATCAGGCTAAAACAACAGGTGCTGATGCTATCGCTATGGGTAGTACTGCTGAAGCAACTAAATCCAATTCCATCGCATTAGGCGGTAATGCAAAATCCTTGGGTGCCGATGCGCTTGCACTTGGCGGTGCAGCGAATGCCTCTAAAGATGGTGCTATTGCAATCGGTAAAGAAGCAAAAGCAAACAATACTAATACGACAGCTATCGGTCTTGGTGCTACTGTTACAGGTACTAATTCCATGGCTATTGGTACAAATGCTAAGGCTGAATCCAATAACTCCTTGGCATTGGGTGCCGGTACGGAAGTAAGAGGTGCCTTGGTTAATGGTTTCTCTGCTTTCACTAACCAACAAAATAACAATGTTGCAAACGGTGTAGTTGCGGTAGGTAACGTAGGTTCTGAACGCCGTATCATCAACGTAGCAGGTGGTGAAAACGATACTGACGCAACAAATGTTAAACAATTAAAATTTGTAAACAGTAACTTGGCAAAATCCATTGCAGGTCCTACTTATACGGGCTATGAAGCGAATGGTTCTACATATAAAGCGCCTGATTTCAATATCAAGAACAGCACATACCATACGGTAAAAGAGGCTGTTGAAGCGGCGCAAACGAATTTCTTCAGCGCTAAAGGCACATCTGCCGATGCGAACTACGATAACACAGGTGCTACAGGCAATAACGCGACAGCAGCCGGTGTACGTACTTCTGCAGCAGGTAACTTTGCTACAGCTGTCGGTGCTGATGCGACTGCAGCAAATGCGAACAGCACAGCTATCGGTTATAAAGCTAAATCCAGCGTAGATGACGGCGTTGCATTGGGTGCGAATTCCGTTGCTTCCGTTGCGGCCGGTAAAGCAGGTTATAATGTTAAAACTGCAGACAGCCGTACAAACGGATATAGCGGATTGACAGGTGCTGCGTTGACATCCACTATGGGGGCGGTGTCCGTAGGTGACGGCGGTACAAAAACTCGTCAAATCACAAACGTAGCTGCAGGTACAGCTGACTCTGATGCTGTTAATGTGGCACAATTACGCAATGTTAACTTGAAAGTAGCTGGTAACAGCGGTAATAATGACGTTTTATTGGACAACCAAACATTGACTGTAAAAGGCGACGGCTCTTATGTTACGACATCTGTTAACAACCAAACAATTAACGTGGCGTTGACTGATGCAACTAAGAACAAGATTGACAATGCGGCAAATAAAGACTTGTCCAATATTACGGACGGTGGTAAATCTGTTATCCGTGATGAAGCTCAAAAAGCAGTAAAAGTTGTTGCTGGTAAAAACACAACGATTACAGAAGGTACCGACGGTACATATAAAACATATAAAGTTGACGTAGATGCTCCTGACTATCAATTAGTTGAAAACAGCAGTGCTGCTGATAAAGCTTACACTGTATCTGGCAATAAAGTTGACTTGACTGTACAAGATGCTAAAAATCCTGCGAATAAGAAAACTGTAACTATTAAGGATATTGCATCTAAAACAGAACTTGATACTACAAAAACAGAGCTTATCAATAAAGGTTTGAAATTCGATGCTGATAATGGCGGCGAAAAAACAAATAAATTAGGCTCCAAGGTAACAGTAGCTGGTGATGGTACTAACATCAACACTACAATTACACAAACTGGTGACGATACAACAATTAAGGTTGCATTAGGTCAAGACATCAATGTTAATACGGTAACTGCTACAAAAACTGTAAAAGCTGGTACTGCTACTATGGGTACCCAAGCTGTAACAGACAATAAGTCAGCTACTCAAAATGGTAATTTTGTATCTGGCTTAGATAATAAATCTTGGACTTTAACTGATCCTGCCTTCGTGTCCGGACGTGCGGCAACAGAAGATCAACTTAAAATTGTCAGCGATGCTGTAAAAGCGGCTAATGCGGCTAACGCAAGTGCTTCTGATTATCGTTTAATCGCTAATCCGAACAATGCGGCAGATGGCTCTTATAAGGTTGATAACAATAAAGTTGATCTACAAGTGAAGGACGATAAATCCGGTACAGTTAATACTGTGACAATTAAGGATATTGCGTCCAAAACTGAACTGGATAAGGTAAAAGACCGCTCCGTAAAATATGACGGTAACACAGGCCATGACACAGTAACATTAGAAGGTGCTAACGGTACAAAAATTACTAACTTGAAAGATGGTAACGTAGCGGCTGGCTCTAAAGATGCTGTAAACGGCGGTCAATTACATCAAGTTAAGCAGGATCTTGGTGACCAAATTACAAATACTAAAAATGATTTAAACAATAAGATTGATACAACTAAACAAGATCTTATTGATAAGGGTCTTAAATTCGACGCTAATACAGGCGGTGAAAAAACAAATAAATTGGGCTCCAAAGTAGCAGTTAAAGGGGATAACTCTAATATCATTACGGAAATCTCTCAAGATGCTAACGGCGACAGCACAATTGATGTGAAACTTGGTAAAAACCTTAATATAGAAACGATTACTGCTACTGGTGCAAATGGTAAAGACGGTAAAATCGGCATCAACGGTAAAGATGGTGTAACAACTAACATTTCCGTTACTCGTGACGGTCAACCTGGTGTAGACGGCGCTCCTGGCACGACTACAACACGTATTACATACCAAAAACCTGATGGCTCTAACGAAGAAGTGGCAACCTTGAACGACGGTCTTAAATTCAAAGGCGACATGGGTGCTACATCCAATGTTAAACTTAATAAACAAGTGGACATCACAGGTGGCGTAACAAGCGCTTCCGATCTTGCTACAGGCAATAATATCGGTGTTACCTCTGCAGCTGTCGGTGCAGATGGCAATGCAAAATTAAAATTGCAATTGGCGAAAAACTTGACAGGCTTGCAATCTGTAACGGCATCCGACACTGTGAAAGCAGGCACTGCCACTGTAGGTAACCATACGGTAGCGGATAAAAAAGGTGGCAACCAAACTGGTAACTTTGTAACAGGTTTAGATAATAGAACTTGGGACATTTCAGATCCTACATATGTAGAAGGACGCGCAGCGACAGAAGACCAACTTAAGAAGGTTAGCGATGCTTTGAAAGCATCTAATGCAAGTGCTACAGATTACCGCTTAATTGCTAATCCGAATAACGCCGTAGACGGCTCTTATAAAGTTGAAAACAATCAAGTTGACTTGAAGGTAAAAGACGAAAAATCCAGTGATGTTAAAACTGTAACGATTAAGGATATTGCGTCCAAAACTGAACTCGATAAAGTAAAAGACCGCTCCGTAAAATATGACGGTAACACAGGCCATGACACAGTAACTTTGGAAGGTCCTAACGGTACAAAAATTACTAACTTGAAAGATGGTAACGTAGCAGCTGGTTCTAAAGATGCTGTAAACGGCGGTCAATTACATCAAGTAAAACAAGACCTTGGCGATCAAATTACGAATACCAAGAATGACTTGATTAACACAGGTCTCAAATTCGATGCTAATGTAGGTGGCGTAAAAACTAACAAATTAGGCTCCACTGTTACAATTCAAGGTGAAGGTACTGCTGCTGACGCTGATTATAGCGGTGAAAACCTCAAAACTTTCATCAAACAAGATGCGGCGACAGGCAATACGACTATCGACGTGAAGATGAATAAAAACCTTAAGGCTGAATCTGTGAAGGTTGGCAAAAATGGTAAGGACGGCGTATCCATTACAGGTCCTGACACAGCGAACGGTACAGATGGCAAGGTAGCTGTTACTGATAAAAACGGTAATGAAGCAGTTTCTATTTCCGGTAAGGACGGCGTAGGCCACATCGGCTTGACAGGCCCTGCAGGAACGAACGGCGTGAACGGTACTAATGGTATCGACTTGTCCGTGAAACCTGGTTACAACGATGCTGCTACAGGCGTTAAAAGCGAAAAAGATGTAGACGGTACAAATGGTCTTACTCGTATCGTATACACTGACGGCAACGGCGAGCACCAAGTTGCGACTATGGAAGACGGTTTACAATTCACTGGTAACAACACTGGTACCGTGAATAAACAAAAATTGAACTCCTTGGTGAAAGTACAAGGTGAAGGCGTAACTGAAGCTGAGTCTACTACATTCAAGAGCGCATCTGGCAATATCAACGTAAAAGCTGATGGCACTGACAAATTGGAACTTCAATTGGCGAAAGACCTTAAAAATCTTGATTCCGTAACAGCCGCTAAGACTGTGAAAGCAGGCAGTGCTACTATGGGTGGTCAAACTGTTAACAATGCAGCTGGTGATAGCGAAACAGGCAATTATGTAACAGGCCTTGATAATAAAGATTGGGATGCAAATAAGATTGTATCCGGCCGTGCGGCAACAGAAGATCAATTGAAAAAAGCGTTGGATGCTCAAAGTGCTAACTCCACTGATTATCGTTTGATTAGAAATCAAGCGGCAGGCTCCAATGGAGACTACACTGTGGATGCGAACGGCGATGTAGCGTTGACTGTACAAGATAAGAATCATCCAAATCAAACAGAAACCGTTACTATCAAAGACGTTGCTTCTAAATCCAAACTTGATAAATTGAATGACCGTGCTGTTAAGTATGATTTGGACCCTACTGGTAATCCTGATAAATCCAAGGTAACTTACGAAGGTCCTGCATATAACAATAAACAAGGCGGTACTCACGTAACGAATGTGGCATATGCTACAGGCAACGATGGTAGCGAAGCGGTTAATGTAGACTACTTGAATGACAAAATCAAAGATAGTGCGGACGCATTAACTAATAAAGGTTTGAAATTCGATGCTAACGTAGGCGGCGAACAAACTAACAAGCTTGGCTCCAAAGTGACTATTAAAGGTGAAGGCACTGCAGCTGACGAAGATTACAGCGGCGAAAACATCAAGACTTTCATCAAGCAAGATGCACAAACCGGTGATACTACTATTGACGTGAAGATGAATAAAAACCTTAAAGCTGAATCCGTGAAAGTTGGCAAAGACGGTAAGGACGGTGTGTCCATTACAGGTCCTGACACTGCGAACGGTACAGACGGCAAGGTGGCTGTTACTGGTAAGGACGGCAAAGAAGCTGTATCCATCTCCGGTAAAGACGGCGTAGGTCACATCGGTCTTAACGGTAAAGATGGCCGTAGCGCTGACATTTCTGTTGAAAAAGGTGATCCGGACCTCAACGGTAAGGAAATCACTCGTATTAAATACACTGATGAAGACGGTAATACACATCAAGTGGCAACCAAAGATGATGGTATGGCATACGGTGGTGATTCCGGTAATGTTATCAAGAAAAAACTTAATGAACAATTGGACATTAAGGGCGGCCTAACAAACGAAGATGATTTGACTGAAAACAATATTGGTGTTATCAGCAAAGATAATATTCTCAATGTTCGTTTGGCAAAAGACCTTAAAGACTTGAACTCCATTACTTTCAACAACGGAGCTAACGGTGCAAACGGTAAAACCGTTGTGAACGGTGAAGGCATGACTATTAAAGATGCAGCCGGTAATCCGTTGACAGCTGTTACAAAAGACGGCGTGAAGATTACCGATGGTCCATCTATGACGAAGGACGGCATCGATGCAGCAGGCAAGAAGGTTACTAATGTTCAAGACGGTACGGTTGCCAAAGATAGCAAAGACGCTGTTAACGGCGGTCAATTGCATAGTGCTGTTGAAAGCCTTAAAACCAATGGTTTCGGTCTTGAAGCGGAAGACGGTCAATCCGTGAAGAAACCTCTTGGTGAAACTGTTAAAGTTAAAGGTGATGACACGAATATCAAAACATCCGTAGACGGCGGTGCTGTTAAGGTAGAATTGAAAAAAGACATCACTGTAGATACTGTAACAGCTAAGACTGTAACAACAGGCGACACTAAGATGGATACAAATGGCGTTACGATTAAAGACGGCGCTAATGAAGCGACTAAGTTGACGAAAGACGGCTTGCAAATCAATGATGGTGGCAACAAAGCTGTTACTGTTAATAAAGATGGTTTGATTATCGAAAACGGTCCTAAGGTAACAAAAGACGGCATTGATGCGGCAGGCAAGAAGGTTACGAACGTAGCTGACGGTAATGTTGCTAAAGGTAGCAAGGACGCTGTAAACGGTGGTCAATTGCATACAGCTATTGAAGACATCAAAACTACAGGCTTTGGTCTTAAAGCGGAAGATGGTCAATCCGTGAAGAAACCTCTTGGCGAAACAATCGACGTAAAAGGTGATGGCAATATCAAAACTTCCGTGGACAACGGCGCTATCAAAATGGCCTTGAACGATAAGATCACTCTTGGTCAAGACCCAGCAAAACAAGTTAACATCGACGGTTCTGCAGGTACAATTACAGCTGGCAATGGCGGAAATCAAGTTAAGATTGACGGCAATGACGGTTCCGTAACGGCAAATACTGTGAAAGCTGGCGATGTAGTCGTAGGGAAACAAACTTCCAACGGTAAAGAAGGTAACTTCGTAACAGGTTTGGATAACAAAACTTGGGATCCTGAAAATCCTGTAGCAGTTCTTGGTCGTGCCGCAACAGAAGATCAATTGAAAGCTGTTAATGACGACTTCAATAACAAAGCAAGAACAGGTCGTGTATTCCAAGGTGACCAACCTGGTGATAGCGGTAAAGTGGTTCGTGGATTGGGAGATACTATGAACCTTAAAGGCGGTGCGGATGTGAACCGTTTGGCAGACAACAATATCGGTGTTGTGAAAAACGCTGCTGGTGATGGTTACAATATCAAGTTGGCGAAAGACTTGAAAGGTCTTGAGTCCGTAACTACTACAGATGCTGCTGGTAATACAACTGTTATGAACGGTGGCGGCGTGACAATTACACCTGCTCAAGGTAATGCTGTAAGCCTTACTAAAGACGGCCTTAACAACGGTGGTAATAGAATTACTAATGTTGGCCCTGGTGTAGATGGCACTGATGCGGTTAATGTAAATCAATTGAGCAGTGCTATGCGTAGTGTGGATGGTAAAATCGCTGATGTAGGTGCGACTAGTGCAGCTATTTCCGGCCTCAAACCTTTACAATATGATCCATTGGAACCAACTCAAGTATTGGCTGCTGTAGGTCACTATAAAGGCAGCACAGCTGCAGCTGTAGGCGTGGCGCACTATACTAATGAATCTACAATGTTCCATATGGGCGTATCTCTTGGCGGTCATGACAACATGATTAATGCGGGCGTATCCTACAAATTTGGTACATCCGACGCTAAGAAAGCGGTTCCTGCACGTTACAAAGCCGGCCCTATCAGCTCTGCATATGTATTGCAGGATGAAGTGACTGCTTTAAAAGCTGAAAATGAACGTATGAAACAACATGACCTAGAGTTAACTGCTAAATACGATCAAGTACAACGCGATAATGAAGAAATGAAAGCTCAAATCGCATTGTTGATGCAACAAGCAGGTCTTACAAAATAATCGAATCTGAATATTCGAGTTCTTAACCACTCATGTAAGGATTGTGAAAGCCGCCCTTTCCGGGGCGGCTCATCATAAGGAGGAAGTATGAAATTCAAAACATTTATGCCTGTATTGGCACTTGCTTGTGTATGCGCGGTAGGTCAAGCGGATGCGGCTCAAGATCGATTGATGATGCCAGAACAACCGGCTGAACCATTGAATGTGCTTGAAACAGAAGTGGCCCTTTCCGTGCCTAGCGAAGAAGTTCGCGACGTAGTGAATGCTTTCACACAATTCCAATTGGACCAAAAGGGCAAGCGCATCATGGATGATTCCCGCGTTATGACTGGTCAAGAGCGTTACCGCAACAATGTGTTGTACTACATGAACGTTCGTCGTAGTTGGTACATCGTAAGCCATCGTTATAAAAACGATAGCTATGGGCGTTTGGCATTAGATCGTTTGTACAACGATTACAAGCAGTTCTTTACGGACCATGCGACGGTGTCTGAAGACGCTAAATTGGACTATGCGCAACAAATCATCGATATCTTGGATCGCAATACAGCCAATGTACATGATGATGAATTGCGTTTCTACATGAATGAAATGGTTATCTTCAGCTTGAACGAAGCTATGAAAGACGGCAATAATCGCGTGAAACCTGTGGACGAAAAAATGGCTCCTGCGATGGACGAACTTTCTACAGTAGACCTTCGCAAAGCGATTAATGCGCCCACAATTCAATAAAATAATTTAATAGAATGAATAAGAATATCGAGGACTGTCCGAGTGGGTAGTACCTCGATATTTTTTTATATATCGAAATAATCTAAACGTATAATTTCATGAAAATAAAATGAAAAAAATTTTACTTTTTCAGAAATATGTGGTATTTTAGTAATATATTTTTAAAAATATCGATATATTCTCATTGATTATCGATTTATTTCTAAGATTTTTATGTAAGTGGATATAGTTAGTTTGCTTTAAAGGAGAAAGATTAATGAATCGAGTATTTAAAGTGATTTGGAATCGCACAAAGGGCTGTTATGTTGTTGTGGCAGAAACAGCAAAGAACATGACGAAACGTTCCTCTTTGTCGGTTGTATTCTCTAAAATGGTAGGTACTACAGCAGTTGCCATTATGTTGACAGGCGTTATGATGCCTACGGATGCGTTGGGGGCACCTATTACAAGAGGTACTGGTGCGACAGCAGAAAATGACGGCGGTATTGCTGTAGGTGAAAGAACAAATGCTCGCGGTGACTATAGTGTGGCTATGGGTACAGACGCTACTGTTGGTAAAAATGATCCATCCGAATCTGAAAGCCAAAACGGTATCGCTATCGGTCATGGTGCTACAGTAAGTGTTAACCCTGCTACAGCAACACCAGGTATTACAGATAAGAGCGGTGGTATTGCCATCGGTCATGATGCGACAACTAAGGATATCAATACAATTGCTATTGGTACAAGCACTATCGGTCAAGGTGCGCAAGCTGTAGCTATTGGTCGTAATGCGCGCACAATTGCTAATAACGGCGTAGCTATCGGTAATGAAGCACGCGTACAATCCACGAACGGCTTTGCCCTTGGTAATAATGCACGTGCCGGATTTGATGAAGCTAATCAATTGATAGGCCTTGATAATGATCAGGCTTTCGGTTCCAATGCGCGTGCTTATGGTGGTTCATCCATGGCGTTTGGTAATAATGCAAAGGCGTCTAAAGGTGGTGCTGTTGCTATGGGTAACGGCTCTCAATCTCGCGGTGAGTGGGGCGTAGCCATCGGTAATGGTGCAAAAGCATTAGCACAAGGTGCCCGTGCTATTGGTGCTAACTCTACAGCTGATGCAACTAATGCAGCTGCTATGGGCTGGGATAGTGAAGCCACTGGAGCGTCCTCCATTGCTATAGGTGAAACAGCAAAGTCAACAGGTACTAATTCTATTGCTATCGGTACAGGTGCAAAGGCAACCGGTGAAAGTACTGTAGGAACAAATATTCCGACAAGTACGGTGGCTATCGGTCATGGTGCACAAGCGTTGGAAAATGGGGATGTTGTTATCGGTCGTTCCGCAAAGAGTATTGTTTCTACGGAACATGGAAATCCTGGATCTGGCGCTGTTGTTATGGGGGCGGATGCCGCTTCTTACGGTGCTCGTGGTGATGTAGCTATCGGTGCATCTGCGGAAACAAATGTAAAAATTAAGAACGCTGGTGGCACTGTTAATCCTAAATATGCTCAAGGTGTAGCTATTGGTAGCACTGCAAAAACTTATGGTACACAGTCTCTTGCATTGGGTGCAGATACAAGAGCTATCGGTAATTCATCTGTTGCCATCGGTGGTGATGATATCGATATGGCTCGTACTGAATTGGAAACAGCTGTGCCTCAATTGGCTGTAGGAAACGGTATTAAAAAGAGCTTTAACAAGGAAATTGAAGATAAATTCGCGGGCACTCTTGGTTCGGCATCTATTAATGTAAAAGGTAAATATGCAAATACAGCAGCTATCGGCGATGCAACTACGGCTATCGGTACATTGAGTGAAGCCTATGGTACAGGCTCTACAGCAATTGGTATCAACTCTTTGACTAAAGGCGTAGCCAGCACAGGTATCGGCATCATGGCACGTAGCTGGGGAATAAATTCTCTTGCTCTTGGTACACAGGTTGGTGCTTATGGTGATCGTTCATCCTCTATCGGTGATACGAACCAGGTCGGTTTAGATATGAAAGACGGTTCTAAATCCGGGAAAGAGTCTGCTGCTGTTGGTTCTAAGAATACGATTTACGGCAATCAGGCGTATGCTATTGGTGCAGGAAATACTATCGGTTCCGCTACTGTTGTGACCACGACGGAAGCAAACGGCAGTGGTGCAGGTGCTGACCAGGATAAAATTACAACTGTTACTGCCGGTACTGTTAAGGGTAATATGTCTGGTGCATTCGGCTATAAGAATAGTATTACAGCCGATAGTTCTTATGCAGTAGGTAGTAATTCCAATGTTTCCGCTGATGGAGCTATGGTTCTCGGGAACAATGCTTCCGTAACAGCGAAAAATGCTGTGGCTCTCGGTAATAATACAAAGGTAGATAATGAAAGTGCTGTAGCATTGGGTACAGGTTCTGAAACAGCAGCAGCTGTGGCGACACCTTCTGCAACTATTAACGGGACTGTACATAACTTTGCAGGTATTAACCCAGCATCTACCGTAAGTGTAGGCAAGGCAGGCATGGAACGGACCGTTACTAATGTAGCAGCAGGTCGTATTTCCGCTACTTCTACGGATGCTATCAATGGTAGTCAATTGCATGCTGTTACTTCAGAGATGGATAAGGGTGTGGCATATGCCGGTGATGTGAAAGCTGCATCGGCTACAGCTAATCAATTTACTCGTAAACTTGGTGAACAGACGAATATTATCGGTGGTGTGACTGATCCGACAAAATTGTCTGATAACAATATTGGTGTTGTATCTAATGGATCGGATACGTTGAATGTGAAACTAGCTAAAACATTGACAGGTTTGGACAGTGTTACAGCCGGAAATACAACGATCAATAATGGTGGCTTAACTGTAGACGGTAAGACTTATGTAACGCCAAACGGTATCAATGCGAACAATCAAAAGATTACCAACGTGGCGGACGGTAGCAATCCTAATGATGCGGTTAACTACAGCCAATTACAAAAGGCTATCGGCGGTACTGCGAAGGCATCTAGTGTAAAAGCAAAGGATACGAATGTAACCGTAACAGAAGGTACAAATGCAGCAGGCGGTAAGGAATATACTGTTGGCTTAGGTGATAAGATTACTGTAGGCGGTACGACAGCGGCACATCCTGTAACTGTGGACGGCACTACAGGTCATGTAACAGGTCTTACCAATACGGACTGGGATGTAGATCATCCTGTAGCTGTATTTGGTCGTGGCGCTACTGAAGATCAATTGAAGAAGGTTAACGATAAAGTTAACACGAATAAGTCCGCTATTGATAAAAATGCCGGAGATATCGCTAATAATAAGAATGATATCAATAAAAACAAGCAGGACATCGCCGATAATAAACAAAACATTGCGAAAAATGCCGGGGATATCGTGAATATTAATAAGACTCTTGATAAGGGTTTGAATTTCGCTGGTGATACTGGTGCTGTAAGCAACAGAAAATTAGGTGATACCGTAACTATCAAAGGTGGTGCTGATGCAGCTAAGTTATCCGACAATAATATTGGCGTTGTATCTGACGGTAATGGTACATTAAATGTAAAATTGGCCAAAGAATTACAAGGATTAACATCCACAACTTTCACAAACGGTGGTAATAATACTGTTATCAACGGTGATGGTATGACAATTAATCCTGCTGGTGGTAATAAGGTAAGCCTCACAAAAGATGGTTTAAACAACGGCGGTAATACGATTACCAATGTAGGACCTGGTGTGAACGGCACAGATGCAGTTAATAAAAATCAATTAGATAGTGCTATATCTGGTGCAAAGACAACTGTAAGCGGCAGTAATAATATTGAAGTAGTTTCATCAAGTAAGGCGGGTAGTGGTACAAATTACGAAGTGAAACTAAAAGATACAATAACATTGGGCTCTGATGCTACAAAACAAATTGCGTTGGACGGTACTACAGGCACAATCAAGGCTGGTGATAAAGTTACAATCGATGGCAATAAAGGTACTATTAAAGCTGGCAACGTAACAATTGACGGTGAAAACGGTACCATTAAAGCTGGCGACAAGGTAACTATCGATGGTAAAGATGGTAAGATTGCGGCAGGCAAGGTATCTGTTGATGGTAAAGACGGTTATGTGACAGGTCTAGAAAACAAAGATTGGGATCCTGACAACATCACAAGCGGTCGTGCTGCTACAGAAGACCAATTGCAAAAATCTCACAAATCTTTAGATAATAAGATTAACAACCTAAGTGATGAAATCACGAAAAAAGGTTTGAACTTTGGTGCTAATAGTGGTAATCCAGTTCATAAAAACTTAGGTGAAACTGTATCTGTTGTGGGTACAGGCGACAAAGCTGATACTAATTACTCTTCCGAAAATATTAAAACAAAAATTAATGCGGACGGTAATATAGAGGTTATGATGGATAAAGACCTCAAAGCTGACAGCGTAACTACTGATAAGGTAAAAGTTGGTAAAAACGGTAAGGACGGCGTATCCATTACTGGTCCTAACGGTGCTGACGGTACAGACGGCAAGGTAGGTATCACAGGCAAAGACGGTAAAGATGCTGTATCTATGTTCGGCAAAGACGGTGTTGGTCATATCGGTTTAACTGGCAAAGACGGCCGTAATGCGGATATTACCGTTGATAAAGGTGATCCAGACTTAGATGGGAACAACATCACTCGTATTAAGTACCAAGACGAAAACGGTAAGACCCACCAAGTGGCAACTAAAGATGATGGTATGAAATACGGTGGCGATAGCGGTTCCGTAATCAAGAAAAAGCTTAACGAACAAGTTAATGTAGTGGGTGGCATTACTGATGCTAGCAAGTTGACTACAGAAGACAATTTAGGTGTCGTATCTGATGGTACTGGCAACCTTAAGGTTCGTATGGCGAAAGACTTGAAAGGTCTTGAAACAGTAACAACTAAGGATGCTGCAGGTAATACTACAGTTATGAACGGTGGCGGTATAACGATTACACCTGCTAGTGGTAATGCAGTTAGTCTTACTAAAGATGGCCTTAACAACGGCGGTAATACAATTACCAATGTAGGCCCTGGCGTAAACGGCACGGATGCGGTTAACGTAAATCAATTGAAAGGTGCTACAGATGGGTTAGCTAATGCTATTAACTCCGTAGCGGGCGAAACACAACGTGTAGGCGCTCATGCGGCGGCTATGTCTGCATTGAAACCTATTCAATATGATCCATTGGAACCAACTCAAGTGATGGCCGGTATCGGTAATTACAGAGGTGAAACTGCGGCGGCTCTTGGCGTTGCACATTACACAGCAGAAGATACAATGTTCCATGTAGGCGTATCTGTTGGTAGCCACCATAACATGGTAAATGCCGGTGTAACTCGTAAATTCGGTACTTCCGATGCGAAGAAAGCAGTTCCTGAACGTTATAAGGGTGGCCCAATCAGCTCCATTTATGTGTTGCAAGATGAGGTAACAGCGTTGAAAGCTGAAAATGCACGTATGCAAGAAAGCCTCCATGAATTGTCTGCTGTTAAGGATGATAACGCACGTATGCAACAACGTATTGATGAATTATCCTCTGTAAAGGAAGATAATGAACAAATGAAGGCTCAAATTGCATTGTTGATGCAACAAGCAGGGCTTACAAAGTAAATTTGACTTGATTAAATGGGTTATTTAGTATACTCTAGTCATGTAAGAATCATGTAAGGAATATGAAAGCCGCCCTTTGGGAGGCGGCTCATCATTAGGAGGATTTATGAAATTCAAAAAATTTATGCCTGTATTGGCACTTGCTTGTGTGTGTGCGGTAGGTCAAGCGGATGCGGCTCGTGATACATTGATGATGCCGGAACAACCGGCTGAACCATTAAATGTGATTGAAGCAGAAGTGGCTGTTCCTGTGCCTAGCGAAGAAGTTCGCGACGTAGTGAATGCTTTCACACAATTCCAATTGGACCAAAAGGGCAAGCGCATCATGGATGATTCCCGCGTTATGACTGGTCAAGAGCGTTACCGCAACAATGTGTTGTACTACATGAACGTTCGTCGTAGTTGGTACATCGTAAGCCATCGTTATAAAAACGATAGCTATGGGCGTTTGGCATTAGATCGTTTGTACAACGATTACAAGCAGTTCTTTACGGACCATGCGACGGTGTCTGAAGACGCTAAATTGGACTATGCGCAACAAATCATCGATATCTTGGATCGCAATACAGCCAATGTACATGATGATGAATTGCGTTTCTACATGAATGAAATGGTTATCTTCAGCTTGAACGAAGCTATGAAAGACGGCAATAATCGCGTGAAACCTGTGGATGAAAAAGCGGCTCCTGCAATGGACGAACTTCACACAGTGGACCTTCGCAAAGCGATTAATGCACCGACAATTCAATAATTTTAGATGATTTAATTATAAGAATTAAGTGTTGTTGTGTTGTATTGTATTTCTTATAATTGTATGACCGATAAAAAATATCGGGGTGTTGTTTGTATTAACAATACCCCGATATTTTTATGCATATAATTTTGCAATCAAGGTGATTCGCTGACCTTGAATCACCTTATATGTAATTTTTTTTACGATGGCCGTAAAATTGTGATGCAGAAATTGTAACTGATCGTTAGGTTGAACGTCCGCATCATATGTGAATACGCCTTCTTCCCCATTAAAGCGACCTTTGATTGTGAAAGTTTGATTATCTCGTGTAACTACGATATCTTCTTCTGTAACCGTATTTGGTTTATCTATATTTTGTTGTAAGATATTGAGTTCTGACATAGATTTCTTCCTCCTTTCTGCTTTCAGTATAACAATAAAAATTAAAAAACACATGGAGTAATCATATAAATTGTTTTTATACACATATGCTCTATTTCTATAAAGCCTATAAAGCCCGCCAATACGCCTTTAGAGTGCCTTAGAATAAAAAAAGGAATGACGGCGATTTGAATTTCACCTGTCATTCCTTTTACTATATAATAAAATGTTACCTTTATTGATTGTGCAATAGTTAATTGGCTTAAGTAGGTATGTAGTAATTGTGTACGTACATTGAGTCAAAATGGCAGAAACACTGTACGATATCTGTTTATGAAAAGATATCATTCTATTATATGGTCTATCATAAAACAGGATAATGAAGAGAAAATAAATTGGTTACATATGGTGTGATATTAGTACATAATTATGGAGCATATTAGTATTATTTATGAAAGTTGGTGAATAATAGTTAAAAAATACAGCATTTATGCAGAATATTCAGTATATTTAATTTTATCGAAATTATTAATAATTTAAACACAAAAGTTTTATGAAAATAAAATGAAAAAAAGTTTACTTTTCCCGTAATATGTGGTATTTTAGATATACACATTCAAGAATGTCGATGAATTCTTAATACATCATCGATACATCATTGTTATTTCATTAAATATGTAGATAGTTGGTTAGTAGGTTTTATAAGTTTTATAGGAGAAAGATTAATGAATCGAGTATTTAAAGTGATTTGGAATCGCACAAAGAGCTGCTATGTTGTTGTGGCAGAAACAGCAAAGAACATGACGAAACGTTCCTCTTTGTCGGTTGTATTCTCTAAAATGGTAGGTGCTACAGCAGTTGCCGTTATGTTGACAGGCGTTATGATGCCTACGGATGCCTTGGGGGCACCGATTAAAAATGGTGTCGGAGCGACAGCTGAAAACGACGGTGGTATCGCAATTGGTGATAATACAGCATCTAAGGGTGATTATAGTATTTCAGTAGGTACTGGTGCATCTGTAGGTAGAGGAGATACGGACGAGGGTAGAACTTTGGCTGGTATCGCTATTGGTCGTGGTGCGACTGTAACTGTTGATGATAATAAAGGGAAAAGTGTTCCGGCAAATCAAAGAACTGGTGGCATTGCTATCGGTCAAAGTGCTACAACTACGGTTGTAAATGCAATTGCTATTGGTTCCGGCACTAGTGCTGATGGGGCACAAGCTGTAGCTATCGGCCGTAGTTCATATACGAGCGGGAATAATACGGTTGCTATCGGTAATAGTACTCGCGTTCGTTCCACTAATGGTTTTGCACTTGGTAACGAAGCGTGGGCAGGTATCGATGAGAATGGAACTGTTGTAGGTAAAGATAATGACCAAGCTTTCGGTTCTAATGCTCGTGCTTGGGGTGGTTCCTCCATGGCGTTAGGTAATGATGCAAAAGCCGGTGGTGGCGGTGCCATTTCTATGGGTAATGGTTCTCAATCTAGAGGTGATTGGGCAGTAGCTATTGGTAATGGTTCTAAGGCTTTTAAACAGGGGTCTGCTGCATTGGGTACGAATGCTACAGCTAATAGTTCTCACTCCACTGCACTTGGCTGGGGTAGTACGACAAATGGCTACGCTGATGTTGCAGCTGGTGATGGTTCTGTTGCATCTGGTGGTAATTCTCTAGCAATAGGTGTGCAATCTTCTACTTCTGATGGTGCGGTAGGTGCTGTAGCATTAGGTTTAAGTAGTAAAGCTGAGAAGACAAACTCTATGGCATTAGGTGTTTCTGCTAATGCAGCACATGAACGTTCTGTTGCATTAGGTGCTAATTCCAAGACTGATGCTACAGTAAGCACAGCAAATCAATTGGTAAACGGTTTATGGTATAAAAACTATGCCGGTGGTAGTGCTGACTCTACAGTTAGCGTGGGTAGTGATACAGTAAAACGTACCATTACAAATGTAGCTGCAGGTCGTGTGAATGCACAATCTACTGATGCAATCAACGGTAGCCAATTATATGGTGTTGCAAATACCTTGGGTAACTTAGCAAACACTACAAAAGGTCTTTTGGGTGGCAATGCAGCCCTTGACCCTGATACTGGTAACTTATCGATGAGCAATATCGGCAATACCGGTAAAGGCACGATTCATGATGCTATTAAATTCAATAAAGACACTATAGATAAAGGCCTTAACTTCGATGCTAATACAGGTGGTGCGAAAAACAACCTATTAGGTTCTAAAGTTACCATCAAAGGTGACGGCAGCAATATCAATGCCGCAATTACACAAGCCAATGGTGATACAACTATCAACATGACTTTGGGTAATACTATTAAAGTAGGTACAGCAAAACCTGTAACGATTGACGGTACTACAGGTTTTGTAACAGGCCTTCAAAATAAAGATTGGAATGTAGATAATCCTGTGGCTGTATCTGGCCGCGCGGCTACAGAAGATCAATTGAAAAAGGTAAACGATAAAGTTAATACCAATAAAACTGCCATTGATAAAAATACTAGTGATATCAATACTAACAAGCAAAATATCACGAAAAATGCTGGCGATATTGCGAATAACAAAACTGATATCGCTAAAAATAAGCAAGATATCTCCAATATTAATACAAAAATTAATAAAGGCTTGAACTTTGCTGGTGATACAGGTACTGTAAGCAATAGACAATTAGGCGACACTGTAACTGTTAAAGGCGGTGCTACAGGCACATTATCCGACGGTAATATCGGTGTTGAATCCGACGGTAATGGTACATTGAATGTTAAATTAGCTAAAACATTGACAGGTTTAGATAGCGTTACAGCTGGTAATACTAAGATTGATAATGGTGGTTTGACTGTAGGTGGTAAAACATATGTATCTCCAACAGGTCTCAATGCGAATAATCAAAAGATTACTAATGTTGCTAATGGTAGCGACCCTAATGATGCAGTAAACTATAGTCAATTACAAGCTGCTATCGGCGGTACAGCTAAAGCATCCACTGTAAAAGCAAAGGATGCGAATGTAACTGTAACAGAAAGTACAAACGCAGCAGGCGGTAAGGAATATACTGTTGGTTTAGGTAATAAAATTACTGTAGGTACAGCACATCCTGTAACTGTAGACGGTGATGCTGGTCATGTAACAGGCCTTACAAATACAGATTGGAATGTAGATAATCCTGTGGCTGTATCCGGTCGCGGTGCTACTGAAGATCAGTTAAAAGCGGTAAACGAAAAAGTTAATACTAATAAGACTCAAATCGACAAGAATAAACAAGATATCGCTGATAATAAGCAAAATATCACAAATAATGCTGGCAATATTGCTCAAAACAAGCAAGACATCTCCAGTATTAATACAAAAATTAATAAAGGATTGAACTTTGCTGGCGATACTGGTAATGTAAGCAACAGACAATTAGGCGACACTGTAACTGTTAAAGGCGGTGCTACAGGCACACTGTCCGATGGTAATATCGGTGTTGTATCTGACGGCAATGGCACATTAAATGTGAAATTAGCTAAAACATTGACAGGTTTGGACAGCGTGACAGCAGGTAATACTAAGATTGATAGCAACGGTTTGACTGTAGGCGGTAAAACATATGTATCTCCAACAGGTCTCAATGCGAATAATCAAAAGATTACCAATGTTGCTGATGGAACTGTAGGCGCAGGCAGTAAGGACGCTGTAAACGGCGGTCAATTGCACGATGCCAAAAACGAATTAACTACTAATATCAATAATGCCAAAACTGAACTTATCAACAAAGGTCTTCGTTTTAACGCTGATAATAACGATGAAAAAACAAACAAACTTGGTTCTAAAGTAACAGTCAATGGTGATGACAATATCACTACTAAAATTACGCAAACTGGTGATGATACTACAATCGGCGTTAAATTGAAAAAAGATCTTAATGTTACTACTGTTACTGCTACAGATACTGTAAAAGCAGGCGGCGTAACAATGGGTAAACACGCTGATACTAAAAATTATGTGACAGGCCTTGAAAATAAGGACTGGGATGTTAATAAGTCTAACCCTGTAAGCGGTCGTGCTGCTACAGAAGATCAATTGAAGAAAATCAGCGATGTAATTAAAAGCCAAGGTGCTGCGTCTACGGACTATCGTTTAGTTGCAAATCCGGCAGTTGCAGACGGCGCCTATACAGTTGACTCTAACGGTGATGTTGACTTAACTGTTGAGGATAAAAACCATGCAGGTAGTAAAGAAACAGTTAAGATTAAGGATGTCGCATCTAAATCTAGCCTTGATAAATTAAACGATCGCGCTGTTAAGTATAATTTGGACAATAATGGTGACGTTGATAAGACAAAAGTAACTTATGAAGGTCCTACTTATGCTAATAAAACTGGTGGTACTCATGTAACAAATGTGGCGTATGCGACAGGTAACGATGGTAGCGAAGCGGTTAATGTGGATTACTTGAAAGATAAAATCAAAGATAGCGAAGATGCATTAACTAATAAAGGCTTGAAATTTGATGCTAACAATGGCGGCGTAAAAACAAATAAATTGGGCTCCAAAGTAACCGTTAAAGGGGATAACTCTAATATCATTACGGAAATCTCTCAAGACGGTAACGGTGACAGTACAATTGATGTGAAACTTGGTAAAAACCTCAATGTAGAAACGATTACTGCTACTGGTGCAAACGGTAAAGACGGTAAAATCGGTATTAATGGTAAAGACGGTGTAACAACTAACATTTCTGTTACTCGTGACGGTCAACCTGGTGTAGACGGTGCTCCTGGTACGACTACAACTCGTATTAGATACCAAAAACCTGATGGTACGAACGAAGAAGTGGCTACTTTGAACGACGGCCTTAAATTTAAAGGCGACATGGGTGCTACATCTAATGTTAAGCTTAACAAGCTAGTAAATATAACAGGTGGTGTGACAAATGCATCTGATTTGGCAACCGGAAATAATATCGGTGTTACATCTGCGACGGTTGATGCTGACGGTAATGCAAAATTACAATTGCAATTGGCTAAAAATTTAACAGGCTTGCAATCTGTAACGGCATCCGACACTGTGAAAGCTGGCACTGTAACCATGGGTAAACAAGAAGATGGTGCGAACCCTGGCAATACTGGCAACTATGTATCTGGCTTAGATAATAAAGATTGGGATATTCAAAATCCTAATATGGTATCCGGTCGCGCCGCAACAGAAGATCAGTTGAAAACAGTTAGCGACGAAGTTAAGAAACAAGGCGCTAATGCTACGGACTTCCGTTTGGCGAAAAATGCGGCTGAAGCTGACGGTGCTTACAAGGTGGATGATAATGGCAACATTGATTTGACTGTAGAGGATAAAAATCATCCGGATAAAAAGGAAACCGTAAAATTGAAAGACATTGCCTCCAAATCCAAATTGGACGATGTTATCAATAAAGGCTTGCAGTTTGATGCTAATAGTGGCGGTGTACAGACTAATAAACTTGGTTCCAAGATCACTATTAAGGGTGAAGGTACTGATGCTGATAATAACTACAGCGGTGAAAACCTTAAAACTTTCATCAAACAGGATCAAAATGGCAATACAATTGTCGATGTGAAGATGAATAAGAACCTTAAAGCTGAAACTGTGAAGGTCGGTAAAGGTGATAAAGATGGTGTAACTATCACTGGCCCTGAAGGCCCGAACGGCTTAGACGGTAAGGTAGGTGTTACTGGTAAAGACGGGAAACCTGCTGTATCTATGTTCGGTAAAGATGGCGTAGGCCATATCGGCTTGACAGGCCCTGCAGGTACAAATGGGGTGAACGGTACAAGCGGTATCGACATGTCCGTGAAGAATGGCTACGATGATGATACTAAAGGCGTTAAAGGTGCAAAAGGCGTAGACGGTGTTGATGGTATCACTCGTATTGTTTACCAGGACAAAAACGGCGAACATCAAGTGGCAACCATGGATGATGGTATGCTCTACGGCGGCGATACAGGCAAGGTGATTGAAAAGAAACTTAACAATAAAGTGAATGTTAAGGGTGGTATCTCCGATGAAAGCAAATTAGCTGCTGAAGATAACATCGGTGTTGTTTCTGACGGTTCCGATACATTGAAATTGCGCTTGGCGAAAGAATTGAAAGGCTTGACGTCTGCTACTTTCACAAACGGTGGCAATAATACTGTTATCAATGGTGATGGTATGACAATCAATCGTGCTGGCGGCAATGCAGTAAGTCTTACAAAAGACGGTCTAAATAATGGCGGTAACAAGATTACAAATGTAGCTGACGGTACGGACCCTAACGATGCGGTTAATAAATCTCAATTGGATAAAGCTACAGCAGCTGCATCCACAACGGTATCGGCAGGTAATAATATTACTGTGACACCTAGCACCAATGCGAATGGTTCAAAGAACTATGAAGTAAGTCTTAAAGATCAAGTGACATTAGGCTCTGATGCTACGAAACAAATCGCGTTGGATGGTACTACAGGCACTATCAAGGCTGGTGATAAAGTTACAATCGATGGCAATAAAGGTACGATTAAAGCTGGCAACGTAACAATTGACGGTGAAAACGGTACCATTAAAGCTGGTGACAAGGTAACTATCGATGGTAAAGATGGTAAGATTGCAGCAGGCAAGGTATCTGTTGATGGCAAAGACGGTTATGTGACAGGTCTAGAAAACAAAGATTGGGATCCTGACAATATCACAAGTGGTCGTGCTGCTACAGAAGATCAATTGCAAAAATCTCACAAATCCTTGGATAACAAGATTAATAACTTAGGTGATGAAATTACGAAAAAAGGTATGAATTTTGCTGGTAATACAGGTGAATTCCACCGTGATTTAGGCCAAAAGGTTACTATCAAAGGTGAAGGTACAGAGTCTGACGATAAATACTCCGGCGAAAATATTAAAACAGTAGCCGACCAAGATGGTAATGTTACTATCAAGATGGCGAAAGACCTTAAGACTGACAGCTTAACTACTGATAAGGTAAAAGTTGGTAAAAACGGTAAGGACGGCGTATCCATTACTGGTCCTAATGGTGCTGACGGTACAGACGGCAAAGTAGGTATCACAGGCAAAGACGGTAAAGACGCTGTATCCATGTCCGGTAAAGACGGTGTTGGTCATATTGGTTTAACTGGTAAAGACGGCCGTAATGCGGATATTACCGTTGATAAAGGTGATCCAGACTTAGACGGTAATGCAATCACTCGTATTAAGTACCAAGACGAAAATGGTAAGACACATCAAGTGGCAACTAAAGACGATGGTATGAAATACGGTGGCGATAGCGGCTCCGTAATCAAGAAAAAGCTTAACGAACAAGTTAATGTAGTGGGTGGCATTACTGATGCTAGCAAGTTGACTACAGAAGACAATTTAGGTGTCGTATCTGATGGTACTGGCAACCTTAAGGTTCGTATGGCGAAAGACTTGAAAGGTCTTGAAACAGTAACAACTAAGGATGCTGCAGGTAATACTACAGTTATGAACGGTGGCGGTATAACGATTACACCTGCTAGTGGTAATGCAGTTAGTCTTACTAAAGATGGCCTTAACAACGGCGGTAATACAATTACCAATGTAGGCCCTGGCGTAAACGGCACGGATGCGGTTAACGTAAATCAATTGAAAGGTGCTACAGATGGGTTAGCTAATGCTATTAACTCCGTAGCGGGCGAAACACAACGTGTAGGCGCTCATGCGGCGGCTATGTCTGCATTGAAACCTATTCAATATGATCCATTGGAACCAACTCAAGTGATGGCCGGTATCGGTAATTACAGAGGTGAAACTGCGGCGGCTCTTGGCGTTGCACATTACACAGCAGAAGATACAATGTTCCATGTAGGCGTATCTGTTGGTAGCCACCATAACATGGTAAATGCCGGTGTAACTCGTAAATTCGGTACTTCCGATGCGAAGAAAGCAGTTCCTGAACGTTACAAAGGTGGCCCTATCAGCTCCATGTACGTAATGCAAGATGAAATGACTGCTTTGAAAGCTAAGTACGAAAAAGTACAACGCGACAATGAAGAAATGAGAGCACAAATTGCATTATTGATGCAACAAGCGGGCTTGAAATAATATGAAATAACATATTGATATGGCAGTGCTTATAAAAGGCGCCAAAAGCGAAATGCTTTTGGCGCCTTTTTGCATGCAAAAAATAGATTTAATGGCTATTTGAGCATATATATGTCATGGTATTTTGTAATGTAATTAAAATAGGTAAGTAATAATTAGATCATAATAGTTTACTAAGGTGAAATACATTTTTTCATGAAGTTAATCTTATGCGAAAAAATTAGTACATTTAGCATATTCATAAGGTATATGGCGGAGTTTTTGTATATTCATAAATATTTATGATTTGGAAGTGAGTGTAGAGTGAAAAATTTTTTACTTTTACCATAGAATATGATATGTTTAATATGATATGCATCGGTAAATAGCCATATATTAACTGTATTTTTACTTTTTAAAATAGTTATAAAATATTTTATTATATTCATATAATTTGATAGTTTTATGCAAGGAGTAAGACGAGATGAACCGAATTTTTAAAGTAATCTGGAGTCGTACAAAAGGGTGTTATGTCGTTGTGGCTGAAACAGCGAAAAATATGTCGAAACGCTCGACAATGACAACGGTATTTGCCAAGATGTCAGGGTCTGTAATTGCTACGGCTTTATTTATGTCCATGATGTCTCCAATGATTGTGCATGGGAGTACTATTGTGCAAGGGGCCGGCGCTCAAGCTAAAAATGGTACTGTAGCGATAGGTGACAATAGTACAGCATTGGCAGATAACAGTGTGGCATTGGGTACAGGTGCTACTGTTACAAGAGCAAATAGGGCTGGTGTTGGTAATGTACAAGGTGTTGCCATCGGAAGAAATGCAAACGTTGAAGTAAATAATGGTGTTGCTATCGGTAATTTGACAAAAGTAGCTTCTTTAAATGGCTTTGCCCTTGGTAATACATCTTGGGCTGGATACGATGAGGCCGGTAACTATGTGGGTGCCGATAATGATCAGGCATTTGGTACCAATGCCAGAGCTTGGGGTGGATCCTCCATGGCATTTGGTAATAATGCTAAAGCTGCTGCCGGTGGTGCCGTTGCAATGGGTAACGGATCGCAGGCAAGAGGTAAATGGGCCGTTGCAATCGGTAATAATGCACAAGCTAAGGGCGAAGGGTCCAGAGCTCTTGGTGTAAACTCCTATGCAGTAGGACTCAACTCCATTGCAATGGGCTGGGAAAGTAATGCCCGTGAGGATTCTTCTATAGCTATTGGTACAGATTCTGACTCAGTTCAGAAAAATAGCATTGCCATCGGTAATCGTGCAGTTAGCTATGCAGAGGATAGCGTTACTCTCGGTAGAAATACGACAGTAAATAAAAATCATAATCGCTCAGTTGCATTAGGTACTAATTCTGCGACTGCGGATACTCATAGTACACCGAATCAGCTTGTAAATGGCTTGTGGTATAAGAATTTAGCGGGAGGAACGGCAGATTCTACTGTAAGTATCGGTAATGATACAGTAAAACGTACGATTACAAATGTGGCAGCAGGGCGTATGAATCCTTCGTCTACAGATGCTATTAATGGTAGTCAGCTATATGCCGTAGCAAATAGCTTGGGCAATTTAGCCACTACTACTAAAAATATCCTTGGCGGTAATGCAGCGCTCGATCCTGATACCGGTAAATTAACGATGAGCGATATCGGTTTTACAGGTAAAAGCACAATCCACGATGCTATTAGATATAATAAAAACAATATCGATAAAGGATTGTTTTTTTATGGGGATAACTTTGTTCAGAACCAAGTAAAATTAGGTGACACAGTAAGAATAAAAGGTGGCGCTAGCGGTGCTTTGGCTGACAACAATATTGGGGTTCAAGCAGACGGAAATGGCACACTAAATGTGAAATTGGCTAAAAAATTAACTGGTTTGGATAGCGTAACAGCAGGAACTGCTACGATTGATAATAAAGGGGTGTCTGTAGGCGGTAAGCTCTATGTGTCAACCGGTGGTCTTAATGCCAATAATCAACAGCTTAGAGGTGTTGCAGACGGTACAGGTAGTCAGGACGCAGTTAACTACGGTCAGTTGCAACGGGCAATTAACGGTACAGCTAAAGAAGCCATTGTAAAAGCAAATGATGATGGTAATATTACGGTAAGGGAAAACTCAACGGCGAAAGGTGGTAAGGAGTATACTGTTGGCTTAAATTATAAGATTACTGTAGGGAAAGGGGCGGCCTCGCATCCTATAACCATAGATAGTGGTACAGGAACGGTCACAGGTCTTACCAATACATCATGGAATGTAAATAATCCAGCACCTGTTACAGGACGTGCTGCTACGGAAGATCAGTTAAAGCGGGTTAATGATAAGGTTAATAGTAATAAATCATCGATTGATACTAATGCACATAATATTAGCAACAATAGCCAGAGCATCAGTAAGAATAAACGAGATATTGCTACTATTAACACCGCCCTTGATAAAGGTATTAGCTTCGCCGGTGACAATGGGCCTGTAAGCAACAGAAAATTAGGTGAAACAGTAAAAATAAAAGGTGATTACGTAGGTTCTGTATCTGATTATAATATCAATGTCCAATCAGATGGTAATGGCACATTAAATGTGAAATTGGCAAAATCTTTGAACGGATTGGACAGTGTAACAGCCAGTGGTACGGTTATTAATGCTGGCGGTTTGACTGTTGGTGGCAGAAACTATGTAACACCAACAGGCATTAATGCTAATAATCAAAAAATTACTGGTGTTGCTACTGGTACATCATATAGTGATGCGGTTAATTACGGTCAACTACAAGATGCTATCAACGGCACTGCTAAGGCATCTACTGTGAAAGCAAAAGATAAAAATGTAATTGTAACAGAAGGTACCAATGCAAATGGTGGTAAGGAATATACTGTTGGCTTAGGCGAGAAAATTTCCGTAGGCGGACGGTTTCCTATAACACTGGACGGCACTATAGGCAATGTAACAGGACTTACTAATAACAGCTGGGACGTTAATAATCCTCAAGCCGTAACCGGTCGCGCCGCAACGGAAAGTCAGTTGCAGACTGTTAATACGCAAGTTAATACAAACAAGGCTAATATTGCTAAGAATGCTGCTGATATCAATAAGAATAAACAAGATGTTGCAACGAACAAGCAAGATATTGCGACAAATAAAAGTGCTATTTCTTCAATCAATTCAACAATTGAAAAGGGGTTGAATTTTGGTGGTGATAGCGGGGCAGTTTTCAAGAAACAATTAGGTGAAACACTAACTATTAAGGGTGGTGCCCCTGCTACGAAGTTAACAGACAATAATATCGGTGTCGTATCTGACGGCAGCACATTAAATGTGAAGCTAGCAAAAACATTAACGGGTTTGACCAGTGTGACTGCAAGTGGTACGACTATCAATGGTGCTGGTTTGACTGTAGGTGGCAAGAACTATGTGTCCTCAACAGGCATCAATGCTAATAATCAAAAGATTACTGGTGTTGCTAATGGTACAGCGCCTGATGATGCGGTTAACTTCAGTCAATTGCAAAATGCTATTGGTGGTACTGCTAAGGCCACTACGGTAAAAGGGAAAGACGCGAATGTAACCGTAATAGAAGGTACCAACGCAAATGGTGGTAAGGAATTCACTATTGGATTGGGTAATAAACTTGCGGTAGGTACGGCACATCCTGTAACTGTGGATGGAACTGCTGGAACTGTAACCGGCCTTACGAATACTGCTTGGAATGTAAATAATCCGCAAGCCGTAAGTGGTCGTGCTGCAACAGAAGATCAGTTGAAAACTGTTAATACTCAAGTTAACACAAATAAGGATAAAATAGCGCAAAATACAACTGACATTGCTCAAAATACTACTGATATCGGCAAGAATAAGCAAGATATAGCTAAGAACAAGACTGATATAGTTCAAAATACTACTGATATCGGTAAAAATAAGACTGATATTGCACAAAACAAGCAAAATATTACTCAGAACACACAAGATATTGCGACCAATAAAAATGCTATCTCTACAATCAATACAACTATTGCTAAAGGTCTTAACTTTGATGGAGACAGCGGTGCTGCAATCAACAAACAGTTGGGCGATAAGCTTAGCATCAAGGGTGGTGCAGCGGCTGCGAATTTGACGGACAATAATATTGGTGTCGTATCTGATGGCAGCACATTAAATGTGAAACTAGCTAAAACATTAACCGGTTTGGATAGCGTAACGGCCGGGGGTACAGCTATCAATAGTAGTGGTTTGACCGTAGGCGGTAAGACCTATGTAACTACGAGCGGCATTAATGCGAATGACAAGAAAATAACTAATGTTGCTGATGGTGAAGTGGCGGCTAATTCCAAAGAGGCAGTTAACGGCGGTCAACTTCATGCGGCTAAAACCGAATTAAATAACAACATTAATAATGCTAAAACTGAATTAAACAAAAATATCGGTGATGCCAAAACTGAACTTAATAAGAATATTAATGACGCTAAGACTGAACTGAACGGCAATATAGATAATGCTAAAACCGAGTTAAACAATAACATATCGACTGCGAAGAATGATGTGATTAACACAGGCCTTAAGTTTGATGCGGATACAGGCGGTGTTAAGACCAATAAACTGGGTTCCAAGGTAACGGTAAATGGCGATGATAATATCACAACAGAAATCAGTCAAACTGGTGATGATACTAAGATCGGTCTTAAATTAAAGAAAGATCTTAATGTTACTACTATTACTGCCGCTGATACTGTGAAAGCTGGTACTGTGACCATGGGTAAACAAGCTGGTGGTGCAGGCGGTGCAAACGGTAACTTTGTGACAGGACTCGATAATAAGTCTTGGAACGCGGATAATCCTCAAGCCGTAAGTGGTCGTGCTGCAACGGAAGATCAGTTGAAATCTGTTAATGATAAGGTCAATACAAATGTAACTAATATCAATAAAGGATTAAACTTTAACGGCGATAGCGGTGCTACGATTAATAAAAAATTAGGCGACACTGTTACCATTAAAGGTGGTGCTACGGCAGATCTTACGGATAATAATATCGGTGTCGTGTCTGATGGTAGCACATTAAATGTGAAACTAGCTAAAACATTAACTGGTTTGGATAGCGTAACAGCTGGCGGAACAACCATCAATAGTAGCGGTTTGACCGTAGGCGGTAAGACCTATGTAACGCCGAACGGTATCAATGCAAATAATCAAAAGATTACCGGTCTAGCAAAAGGCACAGATCCTACTGATGCGGTTAACTTCAGTCAGTTACAGGATGCTATCGGTGGAACTGCTAAGGCAAGTACTGTGAAAGCTAAAAACAACAATATCACTGTAGAAGAAGGTACAAATGCAGCCGGTGGTAAGGAATTTACAATCGGACTAGGCGATAAAATCACTTTAGGAACTGCTAATCCTGTATCTGTTGATGGTACTACAGGCACAGTAACTGGCCTAACCAATACTGTTTGGGATGTAAATAATCCGCAAGCCGTAAGTGGTCGAGCTGCAACAGAAGATCAGTTGAAATCTGTTAATACACAGGTTAATACAAACAAGGATAAAATAGCTCAAAACACAACTGACATTGCTCAAAATGCGACTGATATCGGCAAGAATAAACAAGATATAACTAAGAACAAGGCTGATATTGCTCAAAACACGACTGACATTGGTAAAAATAAGACTGAAATTGCACAAAATAAACAAACTATCTCTCAAAATACACAAGATATTACAACTAACAGAAATGCTATTTCTACCATCAATACAACTATCGCTAAAGGTCTTAATTTTGATGGAGATAGCGGCGCTGTAATTAATAAACAGTTGGGCGATAAGCTTAGCATCAAAGGTGGTGCAGCGGCTGCGAACTTGACCGATGGTAATATTGGTGTCGTATCCGACGGTAATACATTGAACGTGAAGTTAGCTAAAACATTAACTGGTTTGGACAGCGTAACAGCTGGTGGCACAATCATCAATAGTGGTGGTTTGACCGTAGGTGGTAAGAATTATGTATCTCAAAATGGCATCAATGCAAACAACCAAAAGATTACCAATGTTGCTAACGGCGATGTGGCTGCAAACTCCAAAGATGCGGTGAACGGCGGTCAATTGCATGACGCTAAATCTGAGTTAAATAAAAATATTAGCGATGCTAAGACCGAGTTGAATAAAAACATTGGTGATACCAAAACTGAGCTCAATAAAAAAATTGGTGACACTAAAACTGAACTCAACAATAATATTAATGATGCTAAAACTGAACTTACTAATAAAGGCCTTCGTTTTGACGCAGATAATAATGACGAAAAAACGAATAAGCTAGGCTCCAAGGTAACAGTAAATGGCGACGACAATATTACGACGGAAATCAGTCAAACTGGTGACGATACGAAGATTGGTCTTAAATTGAAGAAAGACCTTAATGTTAGCACTGTTACTGCTACGGAAACTGTGAAAGCCGGTACTGTAACTATGGGTAAACAATCCGATGGTGCAACTCCTGCTAATATGGGTAACTATGTGACTGGTCTTGATAATCAGGCATGGAGCGTAACTAATCCGACTGCTGTCAAGGGACGTGCTGCAACAGAAGATCAATTGAAGACAGTTACTGAAGCTATCAAAACTCAAGGCGCTAATGCAACGGACTTCAGTCTTGTTGCAAATCCTACGGCGGGATCCAATGGTGACTATACTGTAGATGCCAACGGTGATGTAGCATTGACAGTCCAAGATAAGAACCATCCGGCTCAAACAAAAACCGTAACGATTAAAGATGTAGCATCTAAATCCGAAGTGGACAAAGGCTTGAACTTTGACGGTGATTCCGGTACGACTATCAACAAGAAGCTAGGTGGTACTGTTGCCATCAAAGGCGGAGCTATGGCTACAAATCTAACGGATAATAATATTGGCGTTGTATCTGACGGTACAGGCACACTAAACGTGAAGTTAGCTAAAACTTTGACTGGTTTGGACAGCGTAACAGCTGGCGGTACAACCATTAATAGTGGTGGTTTGACCGTAGACGGTAAAACCTATGTATCTTCAAACGGTATCAATGCAAACAACCAAAAGATTACCAATGTTGCTAACGGTGATGTGGCTGCAAACTCCAAAGATGCGGTGAACGGCGATCAATTGCATGACACTAAAACTGAGTTAAACAAAAATATCGCTGATACAAAGAATGAATTAAATAAAAACATTGGCGATACTAAAACCGAACTAAACAAAAATATTGCTGACACTAAAACTGAACTCAATAAAAATATTGGTGACGCAAAAACTGAACTTACCAATAAAGGCCTTCGTTTTGATGCGGATAATAACGCTGAAAAAACGAATAAACTAGGCTCTAAGGTAACGGTAAACGGCGACGACAATATTACGACGGAAATCAGTCAAACTGGTGACGATACGAAGATTGGTCTTAAATTGAAGAAAGACCTTAATGTTACCACTGTTACTGCTACGGAAACTGTGAAAGCCGGTACGGTAACTATGGGTAAACAATCTGATGGTGCAACTCCTGCTAATACGGGTAACTACGTAACAGGTCTTGATAATAAGACATGGAGTATTGATAATCCTACGATTGCATCTGGCCGTGCAGCAACGGAAGACCAATTGAAAACGGTTAGTGATGAAGTTAAGAAACAAGGTGCTAGTGCAACAGACTTTAGTCTCGTTGCGAATCCTACGGCAGGCTCCAATGGCGACTACACTGTAGATGCCAACGGTGACGTAGCATTGACAGTCCAAGATAAGAACCATCCGGCTCAAACAAAAACCGTAACGATTAAAGATGTGGCATCTAAATCCGAAGTGGATAAAGGCTTGAACTTTGACGGTGATTCTGGCACAACTATTAATAAGAAGCTAGGTGGTACTGTTGCCATTAAAGGCGGAGCTGCAGCTGCAGATTTAACTGATAATAATATTGGCGTTGTTTCTGATGGCACAGGCACATTAAACGTGAAGTTGTCTAAGACATTAACTGGTTTGGACAGCGTAACAGCTGGCGGTACAACCATCAACAGTGGAGGTTTGACCGTAGGCGGTAAGAACTATGTATCTTCAAACGGCATCAATGCGAACGATCAAAAGATTACCAATGTTGCTAATGGCGATGTGGCGGCTAACTCCAAAGATGCAGTGAACGGCAGTCAATTGCATGACACTAAAACTGAGTTAAATAAAAATATTGGTGACGCTAAGACTGAACTCACCAATAAAGGCCTTCGTTTTAATGCTGATAATAATGACGAAAAAACGAATAAGCTAGGCTCTAAGGTAACAGTAAATGGCGATGATAACATCACTACAGAAATTACTCAAACTGGTGACGATACGAAGATCGGCCTTAAATTGAAAAAGGATCTTAATGTTACATCTGTTACTGCAGCGGAAACTGTGAAAGCCGGCACTGTAACTATGGGTAAACAATCTGATGGCGTAACTCCTGCTAATACTGGTAATTATGTAACAGGTCTTGATAATAAGACTTGGGATGTAGGTAAAGTCGTATCCGGTCGTGCAGCAACAGAGGATCAATTGAAACAAGCCTTGGCAGGTCAAACTGATACAGGTCTCAAATTCAATGCCAATGTAGGCGGTGTACAAACCAATAAATTAGGCTCTACTGTCACTGTTCAAGGTGAAGGTAAAGCTGCTGATACCGACTATAGTGGTGACAATATTAAGACTTTCATTAAACAAGATGCAGCAACAGGTAACACGACTATCGATGTGAAGATGAACAAAAATCTTAAGGCTGAATCCGTGAAAGTCGGTAAAGACGGTAAGGATGGCGTATCTCTTACAGGTCCAGATGGGGCGAATGGCACCGATGGTAAGGTAGCTATTACAGATAAAAACGGCAAGGATGCTGTGTCCATGTCCAGTAAAGACGGTGTTGGTCACATCGGATTAAGCGGTAAAGACGGTAAAAGTGCGGATATTACTGCTGAAAAAGGTGCTGCTAATCTCAATGGAAATGAAATTACGCGCATTAAATACAAAGATGAAAATGGCACAACTCATGAAGTGGCCACCAAAGATGATGGCATGGCATATGGTGGCGACTCCGGTACTACCATCAAGAAGAAACTTAATGAACAATTGGACATTAAGGGTGGTGTCACCAATGAATCTGAGTTGACCGAAAACAATATTGGTGTTATTAGTAAAAATAATATCCTTAATGTTCGTTTGGCAAAAAATCTTAAAGGTCTGGATTCCATAACTTTCAACAATGGCACTAATGGTGTAAACGGTAAAACCGTTGTTAATGGTGAAGGTATGACCGTTCAAGATAAGGACGGCAATCCGTTGACTGCTATTACAAAAGACGGCGTGAAGATTACTAATGGTCCATCTATGACGAAAGATGGTATTGATGCAGCTGGCAATAAGATTACAAACGTAGCTGACGGTACAAATCCTAAGGATGCGGTTAATAAATCCCAATTGGATAAAGCGGCAGCAGCAGCTACTACAACAGTAACGGCAGGTAATAATGTCCAAGTAGATAAGACCACTAATGCGGATGGTTCTACAAATTACAAAGTGGGCCTCAAAGACCAAGTAACAATGGGGACTGATCCTACGAAACAAATTGCGATGGATGGCACAACAGGCACTATCAAAGCCGGTGATAAGATTACAATCGACGGTAACAAAGGCACCATTAAAGCAGGCGATAAAGTTGAAATCGATGGCGATAAGGGTACAATCAAGTCCGGCAATGTTGCAATCGACGGTACAAACGGTACGATTAAGGCCGGCGACAAGGTAACTATCGACGGTAAAGATGGTAAGATTGCTGCCGGAAAAGTATCTGTTGATGGCAAGGACGGTCATGTGACAGGTTTGGAAAACAAAGATTGGGATCCTAACAATATCACAAGCGGTCGTGCTGCTACAGAAGATCAATTGCAGAAGTCCCATAAAGCCTTGGATAATAAGATTAATAACTTAGGTGATGACATTACGAAAAAAGGCATGGATTTCGCCGGTAATACAGGTGATTTCCACCGTGATCTAGGACAAAAGGTTACCATCAAAGGTGAAGGTCAAGGGGCTGATAGCGATTATTCTGGCGAAAATATCAAAACAGTAGCCGAAAATGGTAATGTTACTATTAAAATGGCTAAGAATCTTAAGACCGATAGCATTACTACCAAAACAGTTACTGCTGATACGGTCAATACTGATAAGGTGAAAGTCGGCAAAAATGGTCAAGATGGCGTTTCCATTACAGGTCCAGATGCTGCGAATGGTATAGACGGCAAAGTAGCTGTTACAGGTAAAGAGGGTAAAGATGCTGTATCTATGTCGGGCAAAGACGGCGTTGGTCACATCGGTTTAACTGGCAAAGATGGTCGCAATGCGGATATTACCGCTGATAAGGGTGATTCTGATCTCGGAGGCAATGCTATTACTCGTATTAAGTACCAAGATGAACAGGGCAAGACACATCAAGTGGCAACCAAAGACGATGGTATGAAATACGGTGGCGATTCCGGTAATGTGATTAACAAAAAGCTTAACGAACAGGTAAACGTAGTCGGTGGCATTACTGATGCTAGTAAGTTGACGTCCGAAGATAATTTAGGCGTCGTATCTGACGGTACTAATCTTAAAGTTCGTATGGCGAAAGATTTGAAAGGTCTTACGTCAGTAACGACTAAGGATGCCGCAGGTAACTCTACGGTTGTGAACGGCAGTGGCATAACCATTACTCCTGCTAGCGGTAACACTGTAAGCCTTACTAAAGATGGATTGAATAACGGTGGTAAAACAATTAGCAATGTAGGTCCTGGTGTAAACGGCACGGATGCGGTTAACGTAAATCAATTGAAGGGAGTTACGGAGGGAATGGCTAATGCTATTAATTCCGTAGCGGGCGAAACGCAACGTGTAGGTGCTCATGCGGCAGCTATGTCTGCGTTGAAACCGATTCAATACGATCCGTTAGAACCAACTCAAGTGATGGCTGGTATTGGTAATTACAGAGGCGAAACTGCAGCAGCTTTAGGTGTTGCTCACTACACATCGGAAGACACTATGTTCCATGCAGGCGTATCTGTTGGTAGTCGTCATAATATGGTGAATGCTGGTGTAACTCGTAAATTCGGTTCTTCTGATGAGAAGAAGGCTATTCCTGAGCGCTACAAGGCCGGTCCTATCAGCTCTATGTACGTAATGCAGGATGAAATGACTGCTTTGAAAGCTGAAAATGCACGCATGAAAGCGCAGGATGAAAAATTAACTGCAGACTATGCGGCATTAAAAGAAGATAATCTTCGTCTACAGAAAGATAACGAAGAAACTAAGCGACAATTGGCTCTTATTATGAGTCGTTTGGGCATGTAATTCATATATGTTTCATCTTACATTCATGTGATAAAAAGCGAGTTGATGTACCAGAAAATACCCATGAAAATTAGATGATTTTAACCCTATATGGTATATAAAATGAAAGAACGAAAGTCTACTGTGAAAGGACTTTCGTTCTTTTTTTGTGTTTGACTTCACAAACTTTTCATAATAGTGTATAATACAGAACATATAATTTTAATCGAAAATTATAAATGTGATTAATTTACTATAAAATCATTAGCTTTAGATTATAAGTGTTGTTTGGCCCATTTTTGTAAGGGTTTTTATGATTGAAAATATATTTAAATGAGTAAGAAAATCAATTTTTAAAAGAAGTTTAAAGTTCTAAAAATAAATGAGCGAAATATGAAAAAAATATATTTACATTCATAAACTAATCTGATATTTTATATGTATAGTAATTAAATTTTTGATGAAAATTTTATTATTTTTAGTGTTTTAGTGTTGGTTTTAGAATCCCTTATAAAACTGTGTGAAAGGTAGGTACTACTAAATGAATCGTATTTATAGGGTAATTTGGAGTCAGGTACGAGGCGCATATGTCGTTGTATCTGAAATTGCAAAAAGCCATACTCGTGGCTCCAAAAGCTTTGTTAGTAATTCCGCAAAAGCTTCGGTAAAAGTTGGCTTGGCGGCTATGGTTTTGACCTGCGGTAGTGGGTTAATTTCGGGTGTTGATGCGGCACCTAACAGAGGCCTTTCTTTGGCTCCTGGTGAAGGACATAATGATGGCGGGTTTACGTATTTATATCCTGGTCAAAATTCTCCTTATATTCAGATGTATGATTACAAAACACCAGGGAATCCAGGAGGAGGATATTTATATACCAATAATAAGGTGTTCGGCATCCAAATCGGTAACAATGCGAATGCACGTGCTAATGATGGCTCCGTATCTGGTATTTCTATCGGTGACTATTCACAATCTCGTGCGTTGGGTATCGGTTTAGGCCATTATGCTCAATCTGAACAAATCGGTGCTATTGCTGTCGGTTCTGCTTCAAAGGCAAAGGGTTTTAACTCCTTGGCTATGATGCGTCAAGCCTATGCAGGCGAACAATATGCGGCGGCTATTGGTACAGCAGCATCTGCACAAGGTAAAGCCAGCTTGGCTATGGGTCATTCCGCATTAGCAACAGGTGATCAATCTATTGCTATCGGTTCTGCAAATCCAACTCCTAAATATGATGATAAAGGCACACCGTATACAGCATATGACGGAGCTACTAATACCCAAGCTAATGCAGCTCGTTCTATTGCTATCGGTCAAGGTGCTAAATCAAATACTGAAGATAGTGTTGCTATGGGTACAGGTGCTAATGTTGCTTCTGGCTCAAATTATAAAGGTGAAGCTTATGCAAGAGGCGTAGCCATCGGTAATCGTGCTACATCTCAAGGCATTCAAGGTGTAGCTATCGGTAACGGTGCAGCACATTATCGTGATAATGCGGTTGCTCTTGGTAACAATGCGCAAACTCGTGCGAAAGACGGCATTGCTATTGGTAACAATGCTGAATCTGGTATTAAAAATGACCCAAATTATAAAGTAAATAACTCCGTTGCTGTAGGTAACTCCGCACGTGCTCATGGCGGTTCCGGTGTGGCTCTTGGTAACGATACTTATGCATTGGGCGGATCTTCTGTGGCTGCAGGTAATGCAGCATGGGCATTAGGTGAACGTTCCACAGCTATCGGTAACAATGCTCATTCTGAAGGTTATGGCTCTATTGCTATGGGCCGTGAAGCTAGTGCTTTGAGCACTCAAGATGGGGACAAGAAAAATGTTGTGGCTATCGGTGATGATGCACAAGCAACTGGTTCCCGCTCCATCGCATTGGGCGTAAGCGCTCAAGCTGGTACATTAGAACGTGTACGTGATAGTAGCGTTTATAAAGATAACGATCAATTAATCACTCAACTTAAAGCGAAAAAAGAAGTAACTGATGCGGTAGCAATTGGTAGCGAAGCAAGTGTACAAGCGAACGAAGGCTTAGCTCTCGGCAGCAAAGCAACAGTAAATAACGTTCGTGGCGTTGCCTTAGGTGCTAATTCTGCAACAGCTGCCCCTGTAAGCACAGCTAGTGAAACAATTAATGGTTTGAAATATAACTATGCTGGTGATACTGCTGATTCCACAGTTAGCGTAGGTAATACTTCTACAAAACGTACAATTACTAACGTAGCAGCTGGTCGTGTGAATGCACAATCTACAGATGCTATTAATGGTAGCCAATTATATGGCGTTGCTAATGCAGTGGGCAATGTAGCTAACAGCACTAAGAATATCTTAGGCGGTAATGCTAAAGTTGACCAAAACGGTACTATCACCATGACTAACATTGGTGATACAGGTAAAAACACTGTTCATGAAGCAATTAAATCCGCAAACTCCGGTTGGGAACTTCAAGTTAATGGCCAAAAGGTTAAAGACGTAAAAGCTCCAAACCGTACAGTGAACTTTAACGCTGGTAAAAATATTAAATTAGAAGGCGCCGGAGACAATGTTACGGTTGCAACAGTTGATAATGCAAACTTCAACTCCGTTACAACTGGTAACGTATCTATGAGCAAAAACGGTATCAATGCTGGTGGTTATCAAATTACCAATGTACAATCTGGCGGTGATACATTAACAAATGCGGCTAATATAGGTGATATTTCTCGTATTGCTGCAAAATACGATAAATACTTACAACGTGGTGCTGCTACGTATGAAGCAAACGGTAACGGCAAAATTAACATGACCGGTACAAATGGTTTGACTGCTGAAGTAACAGGTTTGAAAAATACGTATGTTACATCCGGTACAGTATCCAATGACGGTAAGAGATTGACATTGACACGTAATGACAATCAAACATTCGATGTTGATATCTCTAAAATCTCTAACGGTCTTTCCAAAACTGACTACCGTTTGATTGCAAACCCTGCAGCTGGTAGCAATGGCGAGTATAAAGTAGCTGCTGATGGTAGCATGACATTAACTGTTGCTGATGCTGATGGTTCTAACCCTAGACAAGTTAAGTTGACGAACCTTGCCTCTAAAGAGCAACAAGATATTAACACTACTAATATCACAAATAACACTAACAAAATCGCTAAAGGTTTGAGCTTCCAAGGCGATAACAACGTTAAAATTAATAAACAACTTGGCGATACTTTAGGTATTACTGGTGGCGCTACAGGTGCTTTATCTGACAACAACATCGGTGTTGTAGCTAAAGACGGTAACCTTAATGTTAAGTTGGCGAAAGACCTAACAGGTTTGAACAGCGTAACTGCAGGTTCTGTTCGTGTAGGTAAACATAGCGACAATAAAAACTATGTAACTGGTTTGGACAATAAAGAATGGAATGTTCAAAACCCTACAATCACATCTGGTCGTGCAGCAACTGAAGATCAGTTGAAAAAAGTGTCTGATGAAATCAAGACTACTAATGCAGCTAAAACAGATTACCGCTTGATCAACAATACAAACTCTGCAGATGGTTCTTACTCTGTAGAAAACAATAAAGTTGATTTAAAAGTTAAAGATGAAGCTCATCCTAACAACCCTGCTAATACGGTAACAATCAACAATATCGCATCCAAAACTGAATTGGATAAATTGACAGAACGTGCTGTTAAATATGATCTTAACGGTACTACTGTTAATAAAAATAAGGTTACTTTGGAAGGTCAAGGCGGTACAACAATTACTAACTTGAAAGCTGGTGAAGTATCCTCTACTTCTACAGATGCTGTAAATGGTAGCCAATTACATGATGTGAAAATCGAAGCAGGTAAACATTCAAAAGTTACTGTTTCCGATGATAACCTCAAATTGACAACTACTCCTGCTACAAGCACTGAAGGCGCTAAATATGATCTTCGTTTGAACAACAAAGTGACATTGGGTAGCGGTAACAATCAAGTAGTTCTTGATGGTACTGCAGGCAGAGTGACTGCTGGCGCTGTTGTAATGGGTGCTCAAACTGTTCAAAATACGAAACATGCAAGCGAAACTGGTAATTATGTAACTAATTTGAGCAATAAAAACTGGGATTCCACATCTATCGTATCCGGTCGTGCTGCGACTGAAGATCAGTTGAAAAAAGTTAGCGAACAAATTACTCAACAAGGTAGCAGTGCAACTGACTATCGTCTTGTAAGAAATTCTAGCGCTGACGGTTCCTACAAGGTAAACGACAATGGTGAAGTATCCTTGACTGTAGAGGATAAAAACCATGCAGGCGTTAAAGAACAAGTTACAATCAATAACATTGCATCCAAATCTTCCGTAGATAAATTGACAGATCGTGCTGTTAAATATGACATCAATAACGGTGTTGTTGATAAAACTAAGGTAACATTAGAAGGTGCGAACGGTACTACTATTACAAATGTAAAAGATGGTGCTGTAACAGCTACATCCACAGATGCTATCAACGGCAGCCAATTGTTCAAGACTAAAGAAGAATTGATCAATAAAGGCATGAAATTCGGTGGTGACTCCGGTAACGTAATCAATAAAAAACTTGGTGAACAAGTAAATGTTAAAGGTGGCATTACAGAAGCATCCAAATTGACTGCTGAAGATAATATCGGTGTTGTATCCGATGGCTCTAACGACTTGAAAGTTCGTTTGGCTAAAGACCTTAAAGGTTTGAACAGCGTAACTGTAGGCGATACAAAAGTTACTTCCAACGGTGTAACTATCAGCAACGGTGCTACTAACAATGCATCTGTATCTCTTACTAAAACTGGCTTGGATAATGGTGGTAACAAGATTACTAACGTTGCTCGTGGTACAATCGACAGCGATGCAGTAAACTTGGCACAATTAAAAGAAGTATCCAACAGTGCATCTGCAGCAAATACAAAGGTAGCTGAAGGTAAAAACATTAAAGTTGATGAAAGTATCGACAATGTAACTAAAGCTAAAACATATACTGTAGGCTTGAAAGATGAAGTAACATTAGGCACAGGTAATACAGCTATTAACATTAACGGTACAACAGGTATCGTGAAAGCTGGCACTGGCGATAATGCGGTGACTATCAACGGCACAAATGGTACTATCAACTCCGGTAAAGTAACTATCAATGGTACTACAGGTACTGTTAACGAATTGACTAACAGAACTTGGAACCCTAAAGCTATTACTAATGGTCAAGCTGCTACAGAAGATCAATTGAAAGTAGTAGATAATAAAATTGATACTACAAAAACTGAAATCGTAGAAAAAGGCTTGAACTTCCAAGGTGATGCAGGTACTGCAATTCATAAAGACCTTGGTCAAACTTTGAAAATCTCTGGCGGTCAAGCTGACGCATCTAAACTTTCAGAAAATAATATCGGCGTAGTTAATAACAACGGCGTATTGAATGTTAAACTTGCTAAAGATTTGACAGGCTTGAACAGCGTAACAACTGGTGCTACAACTATTAACAACAATGGTTTAACAATCGGTGGCAACACATTTGTTACAAGTAATGGCTTCAATGCTAACGATACTCAAATCACAAACGTGAAAGCTGGTACAGAGGATAACCATGCAGTTAACCTTAAACAGTTGAAAGAAGTATCCAACAACGCAGCGGCAGCTAAAACTGTTGTAAAAGCAGGCAAAAACATCAATGTAACTGATTCTGAAGATCCACTTACTAAAGCTAAGACTTATACAGTTGGCTTACAAGACACAGTAACATTGGGTTCTGGCAATACAGCTGTTAATATCGACGGTACAAAAGGTATTGTAAAAGCCGGCGAAGGCAATAATGCTGTAACTATCAACGGTACAAACAGCACAATTAATGCTGGTAACGTATCGATTAACGGTGCAACAGGCAATATCAATTCCGGTAAAGTTCTTGTTAACGGTGCTAAAGGTACTGTAAATAACTTAACAAATATCACTTGGGATGCTGACCATATCACAAGCGGCCAAGCTGCAACAGAAGACCAATTGAAAGTTGTTGATAAGAAAATCACTGACAACGGTAGCAACTTGACTAAGAAGGGCTTGAACTTCAAAGGCGATGACGCTACAAGTATTCATAAAGATCTTGGTGAAACATTAGACGTTGTAGGTGGTACTTCCGATAAAGCTAAATTGTCCGATAATAACATCGGTGTAGTATCTGAAAACGGTAAGTTGAACGTTAAACTCGCTAAAGAGTTGACTGGCTTAACAAGTGTAACAACTGGTGCTACAACAATTAATAACGAAGGTTTAACAATTGGTGGTAAGAAATTCGTTACAGCTAACGGTTTTGATGCTAACAATACACAAATCAAAAACGTAAAAGCTGGTACTGACGGTAATGATGCAGTTAACTTGAATCAATTGAATGAAGTTAAAAATGCATCCAACACTACAGTTGAAGGTAGCGAAAACATCAATGTTAACTCCACAGTAGATCCTAATACACAAGCTAAAACTTACAAAGTAGCGTTGAAAGACAATGTAACTTTAGGTTCTGGCAATAATGCAATCAACATCAACGGTACTACAGGTATCGTAAAAGCTGGTGACGGTGCTAATGCTGTGACTATCAATGGTACAAATGGCACTATCAACTCTGGTAAAGTGACTGTCAACGGTACTGCTGGTACTGTAAACAACTTGACAAACATTACTTGGGATGGCAAAAACTTCACAAGCGGTCAAGCTGCAACAGAAGACCAATTGAAAATTGTTGATAAGAAAATCACTGACAACAGCACTGACTTGACTAAGAAAGGCTTGAACTTCCAAGCTGATTCTGGCGAATTAATTCATAAAGATCTTGGTCAAACATTAGATGTTGTAGGTGGCATTACTGAGAAATCTAAATTGTCCGACAACAACATCGGTGTAGTATCTGAAAACGGTAAGTTGAATGTTAAACTTGCAAAAGATTTAACAGGCTTGAACAGTGTAACAACAGGTCAAACAACTATCAATAATGATGGCTTGACAATCAATAACAAACAATTCGTTACAGCAAATGGCTTCAATGCTAACAATACGCAAATCAAAAACGTAACAGCTGGCGTAGAAGATAATGATGCTGTTAACGTTAAACAATTGAACGATGTAAAAGCTGCATCTAATACAAAAGTAGAAGGTAGCAAAAACATCAATGTTGATGAAACTGTAGATAATGTAACAAAAGCTAAAACTTACACAGTGGCATTGAAAGACACTGTAACATTAGGTTCCGGTAATAATGCAGTCAACATCGACGGTACAAAAGGTATCGTAAAAGCTGGCGACGGCACTAATGCAGTAACTATCAACGGTGTAAACAGCACAATTAATGCTGGCAAAGTGACTGTTAACGGTGCTACTGGTACTGTAAACAACTTGACAAATATCACTTGGGATCCTGCACATATCACAAGCGGTCAAGCTGCAACAGAAGATCAATTGCAATCTGTAGATCAAAAAGTTACAGACAACAGTAAGAAAGGCTTGAACTTCCAAGCTGACTCTGGTGAATTAATTCATAAAGACCTTGGTCAAACATTGGATGTTGTAGGTGGTATTTCTGATAAAGCTAAATTGTCTGACGGCAATATCGGTGTTGTATCCGAAAACGGTAAGTTGAATGTTAAACTTGCAAAAGATTTAACAGGCTTGAACAGCGTAACAACTGGTCAAACAACTATCAACAACGATGGTTTGACAATCAACAACAAACAATTCGTTACAGCTAATGGCTTCAACGCTAACAATACGCAAATCAAAAACGTAACAGCTGGCGTAGAAGATAACGATGCTGTAAATGTTAAACAATTGAACGATGTAAAAGCTGCATCTAATACAAAAGTAAAAGGTAGCAAAAACATCGACGTTGATGAAGCTGTAGATCCAACTACAAAAGCTAAAACTTACACAGTTGCATTGAAAGACACTGTAACATTGGGTTCCGGTAACACAGCTGTTAACATCGACGGTACAACTGGTATCGTGAAAGCTGGTAACGGTGCGAACGCAGTAACTATCAATGGTGTAAACAGCACAATCAACGCTGGTAAAGTAGCAATCGATGGCGTAACAGGTAACATCAATGCTGGTAAAGTTCTTGTTAACGGTGCAAACGGTACTGTAAACAACTTGACTAACATTTCTTGGGATCCTGCACACATCACAAGTGGTCAAGCTGCAACAGAAGATCAATTGAAAGTTGTAGATAGCAAAATCGATAAGAACACTGAAGACTTGACTAAGAAGGGCTTGAACTTCCAAGCTGATTCTGGCGAAGTAATCCATAAAGACCTTGGTCAAACATTGGATGTTGTAGGTGGCATTACTGATAAAGCTAAATTGTCTGACAACAATATCGGTGTTGTATCCGAAAACGGTAAGTTGAATGTTAAACTTGCAAAAGATTTAACAGGATTGAATAGCGTAACAACTGGTCAAACAACTATTAACAATAATGGTTTGACAATTGGTGGTAATACATTTGTTACAAACAACGGCTTCAATGCAAACAATACGCAAATCAAAAATGTTAAAGCTGGTACAGAAGATAGCGATGCTGTTAACCTTAAACAATTGAACGAAGTAAAAGCTGCGTCCGATACTAAGGTAAAAGGTAGTAAGAACATTCATGTTGAAGAAGAAATCAACGATCTTACAAAAGCTAAAACATACACTGTAAACTTGAAAGACACAGTGACATTGGGCTCTGGCAATACATCAGTTCATTTCGATGGTACAACAGGTATCATTAGAGCTGGCGAAGGTGCTAATGCTGTAAATATCAATGGTACAAACGGTACAATCAACTCCGGTAAGGTAACTATCAATGGTGGTTCTGGTACTGTTAATGATTTGACTAACAGAACTTGGGATCCTAATAAGATCACTAATGGTCAAGCTGCAACAGAAGATCAATTGAAAGTTGTAGACAACAAAATTGATAAAAATACTGAAGACTTGACTAAGAAAGGCTTGAACTTCAAAGGCGACTCTGGAGAAGCTATCCATAAAGACCTCGGTCAAACATTGGAACTCAAAGGTGGCGAATCTGATGCTTCTAAACTTTCAAATGGTAACATTGGCGTAGTTAATGAAAACGGCAACTTGAACGTTAAACTCGCTAAGAACCTTAAAGGTCTTGATTCCGTAACTGTTGGTTCCGATCCAAACAAACAAGTTGTTCTTGATGATAAGGGCGTATCTGTAGGCGGTAAAACATACATTTCTAACGAAGGCTTAAACGCAAATAATCAAAAGATTACTAACGTGGCAGCTGGTGTAAATGATACAGATGCAGTTAACGTTCAACAGTTGAAGAGCAGCATGGCGGCAGCAACTACAACAGTGAAAGCTGGCGATAGCGGCAATACAACTGTAACATCTACAACAAATGCGGATAAGTCCAAAACATACACTGTAGATATCAAAAAAGACTTGAACTTACGCAGTGTGATTACCACTACTGACGATAAGAAATTCTCTACTGTAACAAACGGTGTAGGTGTTACAAGCACTGATACATTAGGCAATACAACTGCTCTTACTGCAGGTAATGTGAAAGTATCTGATAGCCAAAATAATTCAACTCAAACAACAGCTAATGGTGTGCTTGTAGATAATCCAACTAAGGCCACTGAATTGACTGCTAATGGTGTTGTGACTACTGATAAAAAGACTAAGAGCACAAGAACAACTGCAGACGGCATGGTAGTTACATCCGGCATGGGTGGTACTAAAGTAACTACTACTGTTAGCAGCAACGGTGTTGCAATTACTACTCCTCCAGCAGGTCAAGGTTCCCCTAAAGATGGTACTGGTGCAGTAACATTGACTAAGGACGGCTTGAACAATGGTGGTAATCAAGTTGTTAACATGGCAAGCGGTTATGGCAAAGGCGAAGATATCAACAATATTGCTGATAATAGCAGCAGCTTAACAAATGGTGCTAACATCGGTGACTTGAAGAAAGGTATCGATGGTCTTAAGAAAGCCGGCTTAGACTTTGCAGGTGATAAAGGTGAATTCCATCGTGACCTAGGTCAAAAAGTGACTGTTAAAGGTGGCGTTACTGATGAAAGCAAACTTTCCTCTGCAAACAATATCGGTGTTATCTCCGATAACAACGGCAGCTTGAATGTTCGTTTGGCAAAAGATATTACTGGTATCAACTCCATTACAACTATGGATAACTCCGGTCATACAACTGTGACAAACGGTAACGGTATCACAATTAAGAATAATGGTGGTGGCAGCGTATCCTTAACAAGCTCTGGTTTGAACAACGGCGGTAATAAGATTACTAACGTGGCTCCAGGCGAAATTAGCTCCACTTCTACTGATGCTGTTAATGGTTCCCAACTTAATCGTGTTGCAAACAGCATGAATAATGTTGTAAACGAAGTTCGTCAAGTTGGTGCGATGTCCTCCGCGTTGTCCGCATTGAAACCTATGGCTTATGACCCTTACGAACCTACTCAAATTATGGCAGGTTACGGTAACTACCGTGGCGACTCCGCATTGGCATTAGGTGTGGCTCATTATAAAAATGAATCCATGATGTTACATGCTGGTGTAGCTTGGGCAGGCAGCAATAGCCATATGATGGCAAATGCTGGTGTAACTTGGAAAGTAGGTAACAGAGACGGCGAAGCAGAAACTGCAGATCGTTATCGTAAAGGACCTATCAGTTCTACATATGCAATGCAACGTGAACTTGCTGCAATGAAAGCTGAAAATCAAGGATTAAAAGGTGAAGTAGCTGATTTGAAAGCTGAAAATGAACAAATGAAAGCTAATATTGCTGCAATGATGGCAAGACTAGGTTTATAATACGTTCATGCTGAACATTACGGGTTGAGGATTCCCTTTTGGGGGTCCTCTCACCCGATTTAATTCGTTGATAGAAAAGAGGAATATATAATGAAAAAATCCACTTTGCTTGCTTTCACAGCGGCAGTATTATTCGGCAGTGGCGTATTCCATGTTAATGCGGCATCTGCTACATTTGATGATCCATTGCTTTTACCAAATCCAGCTAAAGTGCCTACAACAGGTTCTGTTGTATTGGTTCCTGTGGCTAGCCCTCAGGCTGTGCAAGGTATCCATGAATTTGTGAAAGCATGGGAAAATGCGGAAAAACATATTGCTTTAGCTGAAAGCAAAAAGAATAATCATCAAGCGTTAACTAAAGAAGAAGCTAAATGGTTACATTCTAAAGATAAGCATAATTATGCTGATTATTTCCGTAAACATTCTTTAGGTTATGTACATGGCCAAGAAACTGCATTGAACTGGAATGGTGAAAACCGTAATAAAAACGAGTATAGCTATTACACATTCCCTAAATATGATAAGGACCAAGGTTACACAAATAGCTATGGTTACAATGTATTGCGCAGCATGGTTGATCGCATGAATGAATTGCTTCAAAAACAAAAGGCCGTTGGCGGTCCTTTGACTGATGAAGAAGCACAAGCATTGGAAGATGCTATGCTTGATATCATGGCTCAAGATCAAGAACATGTATCTAATGAAGAATTGCGTTATTACATGAACGAAGCAGTTTGGTTTGCTACAAAACAAACTGTAAAAAATATGTCTGCAGAAGAACCTTCTGTTGGAGACATGCACGAAATTAACCTTCGTGAAGCGATTCAGACAGATAACTAATCATCTAATACATATATAATTACATTATATGTATAGCTTTTGTTATAAGGAATGTGCAGTTGCAATAACCTTATATATAAAAGTTTTTAATATACAGTGTTGAGACACAAATAAGGGATTCTATTAACACACTGTCATATAGACAAGAAGTCGCAACAGAATGCAATAGATGTATTCTTGTTGCGGCTTCTTTTTATTTTAAATTCTCCCTATATGATATGTCTAAAAAAGTAATATAACTCAAGTTTTAAATCTGTAAAATTAGGCCGTGAAATTGTGCAAAAATAATGATAAAATTTTCCTGAAATTTGTCGTAAAATTTGTCCAAATTTTGTTGACATCAGTATATGGAAATGTTATTATATTCAAGTACCCCATATGAAGGGGCACAGATCTTTGAAAACTGAACAATGATAGGTAATCAATCATAATGATTGAACATATGCCAGAGTGCGGGTTTTGACATAGTCAAAACCAACCATAATTCAAAGTTACTTAAAAGTAACGACAACAAATAATGAGCTATTCAAATAGCTTCAAGATATCTTGGAGAGTT